>Ga0102595_100010_pt1 | contig 721825 bp, 622 predicted proteins | sample Araplaol_mTSA_r2_2_FD_76864 | JGI IMG/M metagenome (GOLD analysis project Ga0102595, IMG submission 76864) | Arabidopsis root microbial communities from North Carolina, USA - plate scrape MF_Col_mTSA_r2 (SPADES assembly) (version 2) | ecosystem: Host-associated > Plants > Roots > Endosphere... | reverse complement strand
GATCACGCGCTGGCGATCCGAGAGATTGTCCATCTGGCGGCGGATGCCGGCGAGGATCGGAGGCATGTCCATGGATCAGAATCCGTAGCTGGAAGGAGTGGAGCTGTTCAGGCGATCGAGCGCCGCCTGGTAATTCGCGAGCTGGGCGTTCACGATCGCGGTGCTTTCGGTGCCCGTCGCGGAATTGCGCTTGGTGCCGTCGACGATCGTCGCCTTGCCGTCGTCCCAGTAGAGCGAGCGATAGGCGGTCTGCGTCATCGAGATCGCATCCTTGATCTTGCCGAGCGCGACCTTGGCCATGTCGACATTGGCCAGGCTGAGCCCTTCGCCCAGATCGAGGCCGAAATTGCCGCCCGGGCGCACCTTGGGCGCGCTGCTCGATACGGGCGCCGGGCTGGAGATGCGCTGCGGCTCGATGCCGAGCTTGGCGAGCGCATCGGTATCGCCACTGCCGGGAAGCAGCTGGAGCTCGTGCCCGGACTTCATCGTGATGCGCAACTGCTGGACGCCATCGACCACGGTGGCGGTGACGGTGCCCTTCGAGGCGCCGATATTACCCTGCAGGCGAGTGGCGATCGACTGGAGCGTATCGTCGGCAAGGATGGTGAACTTGCGGAGCGCACCGTCATCGGCCTTGAACGAGAAGGTGTCGCCGGCCTTGAGCCCGGTCTGGGTGGTCACCTTGTTCGAGGCGATCGCGTTGATCGTGCCGCGGCCGAAGCCGAGCGCCGCGACGGCGCTGGCGCCGCCGGTATCCGCCGAGACGCGGACAGGCTCCGTGCGCAGCTGCGCCTGGCCGAACTGGCTGGTGTTCTCGACCGCTCCGGTGGTGGCGTCGATCCGCGACACGAAGCCGTCGGTGGGACCACGGCGGGTTGCCGCCAAGTCGCCGGTGGTGCGGCCGCCGGCATAGAGATCGCCGTTCATGAAGGCGATGCTGTCGACCTGATCGTCGGCCGAGGAGCCGATATAGGTGGTGCTGGCGCCGGACAGGCTGGCGTCGATCCGCGTGACGAAGCCGTCGCGGCCGCCGCTGATCGCATTGGCCTGGCTGCCGGCAATCGCAGTCGAGGTCGCGCCGCCCACGCCGATGGTGCCGTCATCGGCCACGGCGAGCACGCGGGCATCGGCGGTGCCGAGATTGAGGCTGCCGAGATCGGTGGCCAGCGAATTGCCGTCGAGCTTGCGCAGCTCCGCGGTGCCGTCATGCGAGACGAGCGCGAGGAGATTACCGTCATTGTCGACCGCGAGCGCATTGACGCTGTCGCTGCCGGCACCGGTGATGGTGCGGCGCTCGGCGATCTTGCCGCTGGTATCGATCTTGGCGACGAAGCCGTCGCTGCCGTTGGAGATGCGGCCGCCGACATAGATCGAGCCGTCCGCGCCGACTGCGACCGCCTTGGCGGTGTCCGGGGTCGCGCCGGTCGAGCGGACCACGGTGGAGAATTTCTCGTCGCCGTTCGCGGCGTATTTGGCGACGACCATGTCGCCATCGGTGGAGGCGCCGCCGAAGCTGCCGGTCACGGTGCCGGCGACGACGATGCTGCCATCGGGGGCGAGGCTTACCGCCGCGCCGGTCGAGGAGCCGGTCGCGCCCAGGCTGCGCTGCCACACGACATTGCCCGATCCGTCCACCTTGGTGAGGAACAGGTTGTTGTCGCCGTCCGACAGGTTCGCGCCGAGATCGCCCTTGGTGGTGCCGACGATATAGGAGTTGCCCTGCGCGTCGGTGACGACCTGCGCGGCATCGGTATTGGCGTAGACGTTGCTCGTCTCGGTCTTGACCGTCTTCACCTTGCCATCGAGATCGGTCGTGGTCGTGGTGATCGTGGTCGTCTTCTTGGCCGCGACATTCTGCGCGGTCGCCTGACGATCGAGCGCCTGGATCGTGCCCATCGCGGTGCGCGTATTGGCACCGGTGGGGTCATCGAAGCGGAAGAGCTGGGTCGAGCTGGGGGCATCGAGCGCAGTCTGGCCGGTTGCGACGACGATCGCGTCCTTGGCGTTGGTCTGGTCGAGCGTGACCTGCTCGAACCCCGTCGGGTTCGACAGGGTGAAGCCCCATTTGCCGTTCTCGTTGGTGACCTTGAAGGTCGCCTTCCAGCGCGGAACCTGATTGCCGTTGGCGTCGAGCTGCGGGGTGCCGTCGGTATTGAGATTGGGGATCGCCTGGATCGCGGCGTTGAACTGCGCGGCGACCGAGTCCAGCGTCGGCGGCTGGGTGCCCTGCGACAGATCGACGGTCACCGTCTGCGCGGCGACGCCGGGCTTGCTCAGCGTGATCGAGAATTGCTCGCTGCCGGTGAGGCCCGGGACCGCTTCGGTGCGCGTCTTGACCAGCCCCTTGCCCTCGGTCTCGAAGACGTTGGTCGCGACCAGCTTGTTCGACAATGCGGTCGAGGCGGGCTTGCCATAGGCAAGCGTCACCAGGTCCGACGGGGCGGTGCTCAGATAGGTCTGGAGATCGTCCATCCCCTTGAGGAAGGTCTTCTGGAGCGCGGCGCGCTGCGCGTCCGACGTGGTCTTGGCGCTTGCCGTCTCGGCCAGCACGCGCAGCTTGTCGAGCGCCTGATAGGCGGTGAAGCTGGTCTGGACGTCCTTGGGCAACAGGCTGCCGCTGGCGTCGGTGGTCGAGGGCGTGATGATCGAGCGCAGCGCGGTGATCTTGGCGACCTGGCTGGCATTGACCGGCAGCTCGTCGGTGGTCTTCCACGGCGCGACGGTGGCGGCGAGCGTGAACTGCGCCTTGGCTGCGCGCACGGCCTTGCTGTCATAGGGGATCGTCGACACCGCCGAGGTCATCGTCGAGCTCGACCCCGTCAGAATACTTAACCCGATCAGACTACCCGACAAATTAACCGTCATCGCGCTCCGCCTCGCTTTGCTTGGTCCTATAATAGAGGGAAAGCCGCTCCCACCCGTGTGTGCAGGCGCAATTTTTTCGCGAGGGAAACGAAAAAAATGACGATGATGGCCCCGGTAGCCGAACCGCCCGAACTCAAGCGCTTCAGCGGCCCGCAGCGCGCCGCCGCCCTGATGCTCGCGCTGGGCAAGGAACATGGCGCACCGATCTGGGAACAGCTCTCCACCGACGAGGTGAAGGAATTGTCGTCGACCATCGCCGGGCTGGGCCGCATTCCGGCCCCGGTGGTGGAGCATCTCCTCGTCCAGTTCACCAGCGAGATCGCATCGATGTCGTCGATGCACGGCAGCTACGAGACCACCGAGCGCCTGCTCGCCGGCATATTGCCGAGCGAGAAGGTGAAGGAAATCATGGAGGACATCCGTGGTCCCTCGGGTCGCACCATGTGGGACAAGCTGTCCAACGTCAGCGAGACCGTGCTCGCCGGCGCGCTGAAGCACGAATATCCGCAGACCGTGGCGGTGATCCTCACCAAGCTGCGCCCCGACCATGCCGCGCGCGTGCTCGCCGAGCTGCCGCGCGAATTCTCGGTCGACGTGGTGATGCGCATGCTGCGCATGGAGACCGTGCAGAAGGACGTGATCAACCAGGTCGAGCAGACGCTGAAGAGCGAGTTCATGACCAACCTGTCGCGTTCGCAGAAGCGCGATCCGCACGAATCGATGGCCGAGCTGTTCAACTCGCTGGACCGCTCGACCGAGGAAGCGATGCTCAACGCGCTCGACAACAAGGCGCCGGAAAGCGCCGAGCGGATCCGCGCGCTGATGTTCACCTTCGAGGACCTGGGCAACCTGCTGCCGCCGGCGATCGCCGCGATCGTCCGCAGCGCCGACAAGCGCCAGATGGCGCTGGCGCTGAAGGGCGCGCCGGACAGCCTGAAGACGCTGTTCTTCGGCGCGATGACCGAGCGTGCGGCCAAGCTGCTGCGCGAGGACATGGCGGGCATGGGCCCGGTGCGTGCCCGCGATTGCGAGGAAGCCCAGTCGGCGCTGGTGCGCCTGGCCAAGGACCTGGCGGACCGCGGCGAGATCCTGCTCGTCGACCCCAAGTCCGACGACGCGATGATCATCTAAGGAACATTGCCGATGAGCATGCATGCCCATGTGAATGTCGAGCGTTTCGGCTTCGACCGCATCTTCGCGGTGCCGCCGGGCAAGGGCGGGCCGATCGGTCCCGATGCCACGCTCGAAGTCGCGACGCTGCGCGCCGAGCTGGCGCTGCTGCGCAACGAGCAGGAGTCGGCGCTCGCGCTGGCCCGGGCCCAGGGCTATGAGGCCGGGCTCGCCCAGGCGCGGGCCGAACGCGAGGTCGCGCTGCTGAGCGCGGTCGACGCGCTCCAGGCCGGCATCGAGGGCATCGACGCGCAGTTCGGCAAGGTCTCCGAGCGGGTGACCGGCGAGGCCGCCGAGGTGGCGCTCGCCGCCGCCGAGCTGATTGCCGGCCGTGCGCTGGAAGTGGCGCCGGGCGCGGCGATCGACGAGGCGATCGGCCGGGCGCTCGGCCAGGTCGCGCGCGGCACCGAGCTGCAGATCCGCGTCCATCCCGATCTGCTCGACGATATCGAGGGCCGCATCGCCGACCGCCAGTCGCGCGACCGCCGCAAGCTCAACCTGATCGTGGTGCCCGACGAGACCATCCCGGTGGGCGACGCCCGCATCGGCTGGGAAGAGGGCGGGCTGGCGCTGGATGTCGCGGCACGGCGCGAGGCGGTGCTGAGCGAGCTCGAGACGCTGCTGAAGGCGGCGTAAGCCTCCAACCAATATCCGCCATCCCGGCGAAAGCCGGGATCTCGTGCCGCGAGCCGTCCGCTTGCCGCCTAAGATCCCGGCTTTCGCCGGGATGACGATTCTGGGGAAAGCCAGTCGGTACAACCCACTAGGCAAAAATTTCCCCCGGCAAAAACTGCCGCCTCCCCCACCCCTCTATAATGATCGCAAGGGGCATCCGCCTCACCAGTTCTACCCAACGGGGCGACATTGGAAGCGATCAAAAACCTGGTGGGCCAGATCGGCCCCAAGCGGCTGATGCTGATGGGGGGAGTGGCGCTCGCGCTGCTCGCCGCCCTCGCCTTCGTCGCCACCCGCGGCTCGAACCCGAGCATGGGTTTCCTCTACACCGACCTCGACCCCTCGGCCGCCGCGGCGATCACCGAGAAGCTCAAGGCGCAGAATGTCGAGTTCCAGCTCTCGTCCGACGGCACCTCGATCATGGCGCCGCAGGACAAGCTGGCCGAGCTCCGCATGGGCATGGCCGGCGAGAAGCTGGGCGGCAAGATCGGCTATGAGGTGCTCGACGAGGAGCAGCCCTTCGGCGTCTCCGCCAGCCGGGCCAAGATGAACGAGACCCGCGCGGTCGAGGGCGAGCTGGCCAAGTCGATCCAGACGATCCAGAACGTCAGCGCCGCGCGCGTCCATATCGTGATGCCCGAGCGTGCGATGTTCGCCGAGGAGAGCCGCAAGGCCACCGCGGCGGTGACCGTCAAGACGCGCGGCCGCATCCCGAGCGAGACCGTCGCCTCGATCCGCTATCTCGTCTCCTCCTCGGTCCCCGAGCTTTCGCCCGATGCCGTCTCGGTCGTCGACCAGACCGGCGCGCTGCTCGCCCGGGCCGGCGACCCCAGCACGGCCAGCGCCGGCGACGCCGACCAGCGCCAGCAGGCGGTCGAAGGCAAGCTGCGCGACGAGATCGAGTCGCTGCTGGAGCCCATCGTAGGCCAGGGCAAGGTCCGCGCCGAAGTCTCCGCCCAGATCGACCGCGACCAGTCGCGCGAGGAATCGAACGTCTTCGACCCCGACAAGCAGGTGATCTCGCGCCAGGTGAGCGTGGAGACCGGCGAGCAGAACCGCGAGACCGATGCCGGTCAGCAGACTGCCTCGGTCGGCAACCAGCTGCCCGCCGCGCAGACCGCCGCCGCCAACACGCCGGGCGCCTCGCGCCAGTCGGGCAGCAACCAGACCTCGGAAGACACGACCTACGACAACAGCTCGACCAAGACGGTCACCGTCCGCACCCCGGGCAAGGTGACCCGCCTGAGCGTCGCGGTGATGGTCGATGGCGGCGAGAAGGGCCTGCCCCAGCCGCAGATCGACCGCCTGCAGCGCCTGGTCGAGAACGCCGTGGGCGCCGACACCCAGCGGGGCGACAGCGTCGTCGTCGAGAGCATGAGGTTCAACACCGGCGAGGCACCCGCCGACGCCACGACGAGCTTCCTCTCGTCGCTGCCGATGGACCGGATCTGGGGCCTGCTCCAGCTCGTCGTGATCGGCGTGGTCGGCCTGGTCGCCATCCGCATGCTCAAGCCGAAGCCCGCCCCTGCGCTGGAAATGGCCGAAGCCGCCCCTGCCCTGCCGACGCACTCGCCCGAGATGCTCGCGCTCGCCGAGCGCGCCGCGGACGGCGACACCGAGGCGATGGCCCAGCTCGAGGCAATGACCCCCGACGTGCCGCAGCTCGATCAGGAGATCGCGCTCGCCCAGGTCGACGGCCGCATCAAACTCTCCGCGCTCAAGCGCATCGGGGACGCGATCTCCGCCAGCCCGCCCGAGGCGGCCTCGGTGATCCGTCAGTGGATGAACGCATAGGACTGTGACCATGGATATCGAACCCCACGACATCATCCCGACCGAAACCACCGCGGATCAGCCCGCGCCGGTGTTCGAGGATTTCGACATCAACCCGAGCGGCGAAGCCCCGCAGGGCACCGAGGGCCTCGAAGCCGTCCATGACGTGCCGGTGCGCGTGCAGGCAGTGCTGGGCCGGGCCCGCATGCCGATCGGCGAGCTGCTGCATTTGGGTGCCGGCACCGTGGTCGAGCTCGACCGCCGCGTCGGCGAGCCGGTGGACATCTTCGTCAACGACCGGCTGATCGCCCGCGGCGAAGTCGTCCTGATCGACAATGCCCTGGGCGTGACGCTCACCGAGATCGTGCGGGCCGAGCATTGATGATGGGACCGATCCGGATGCTGCTGATCGGCGCGCCGGGCAGCGAATTTCGCCGCGCCGCCGAGCTGGCGCAGGGCGCCGGCGCCGAGGTCACCATGGCCGACGCGCCCGCCCCCGCCCTCGAGACGCTGCGCGAGCAGGGCGCTGACCTGGTGATGATCGACGTGCTGGAAGACGCCGTCGGCTTCCTGGGCGACCTGCGCCGCGAGCGCTTCGTCGTTCCCGTGCTGGCCTGCGGCATCTCCGCCCCGGCCGAGCGTGCGGTGGCGGCGATCCGTGCCGGCGCCCGCGACTATGTGCCCCTGCCCCCGCAGCGCGAGCTGATCGCCGCAGCCATCGCTTCGGTGGTCGAGCGCCAGGCACAGGTGCGCATCGGCGGCCACCCGGTGCTCGAACGTGCCATGGCGCTGGGCGCCGCGGTCGCGCCGAGCCCCGCCCCGGTGCTGGTCACCGGCGGCAAGGGCAGCGGCAAGGAGATGATGGCACGCGAGATCCACCGGCTCTCGGGCCGCGCGGACCCGCTCGTCTCGGTCGAGTGCGCCGGCGTCGCCGCCGACGTGCTGGAGTCCGAGCTGTTCGGGCACGAGGCCGATGCCTTTCCAGGCGCCGCCGCGCGCCGCGTCGGCCGCCTCGAAAGCGCCCGCACCGGCACGATCTTCCTGCGCGAAGTCGGTGCGCTGGCACCGGCCACCCAGGCCCGGCTGCTCGCCGCGCTGATCGAGAAGCGCTTCCGCCGCCTGGGCGGCACCGAGGACGTGCCCTTCGAGGCGCGGCTGATCGCATCGACCGGCATGGACCTGGAGCTGGCGGTGGAAGCCGGCAGCTTCCGCGAGGACCTGCTCGTCCGCCTGAGCCTGGCGCGCATCGAGGTGCCGCCGCTCACCGAGCATGGCGACGACATCGCCGCGCTGGCCGAGCATTTCGTCGCGCAGTTCGCCGAGGCCGACGGCCTCCCCACCCGCCCGCTCTCGCCGACCGCGATGGCGGTGCTGCGCGCCTATGGCTGGCCGGGCAATATCCGCGAGCTCAAGGAATGTATCCACCGCGCCGCCTTGCTGGCGCGCGGAACCCGCATCGAAGCCGAGGACCTGACCCGCGCCGACGGCTCGCCGCTGGAAGCGATCGTGTCGCTGCCCGCCGCGGCGGACGGCCGGATTGAAGTCGACAGCCTGATCGGCCGCACCGTGGAAGAGGTGGAGCGCGAGCTGATCCTCGGCACGCTGGAGCGCTGCCATGGCAACCGCACCTCGGCCTCGAACATCCTGGGCATCTCGGTGCGCACGATGCGCAACAAGCTGCGCACCTTCATCGAGGGCGGCATCGCCGTGCCGCCCGCGGCATGAGCCCGCGTCCGCTCTTCGCCATCCAGAGCCTCCGCCTGCCCCAGGCGGAGGCTGACCTGCCGCAGGTGCTGCCCAGCGCAGCGCTCTGCCATCGCTTCACGCTCGGCCAGTCGCCCTCGGCGCCGGCCAAGGCTGTTTGGAAAGCTCGCCCCTGATGCCTCCCGTGATCATCAACTTCATGCAGAAGATCGGTGCGAACCGCGACATGGCGCTCGCGGTCGGTGTGGTCGCGATCATCGCGATGCTCATCCTGCCGATCCCGGGCTGGCTGCTCGACCTGGGCCTCGCCCTGTCGATCACCGTCTCGGTGATGATCCTGATGACCGCGCTTTTCATCGAGAAGCCGCTGGAGCTCAGCGCCTTCCCGACGATCCTGCTGGTCGCGACGATGCTGCGGCTGGGCCTCAACCTCGCCTCGACCCGCCTGATCCTCACCCACGGGCATGAGGGCCACAATGCGGCGGGCGGCGTGATCGGGGCGTTCGGCGAGTTCCTGATGGGCGGCGAGGTCATCATCGGCCTGACCATCTTCATCATCCTGATCGTCATCAACTTCGTCGTCATCACCAAGGGCGCCGGCCGTATCGCCGAAGTCGCCGCGCGCTTCAGCCTGGACTCGATGCCCGGCAAGCAGATGGCGATCGACGCTGACCTCTCGGCCGGTATGATCAACGAGGACCAGGCCAAGGCCCGCCGCGCCGAGGTGGAAGCCGAGAGCGGCTTCTACGGCGCGATGGACGGTGCCTCGAAGTTCGTGAAGGGCGACGCGATCGCCGGCCTGCTGATCACCGCGGTCAACATCGTCGTCGGCCTGACCATCGGCGTCGTCTCGCACGGCGTGCCGATCGGCGAGGCGTTCCACACCTATACCGTGCTGACCGCCGGCGACGGCCTGGTCAGCCAGATCCCGGCGCTGATCATCTCGATCGCCGCGGGCCTGCTCGTCTCCAAGGGCGGCGTGAAGGGCAAGACCGGCTCGGCGCTCAGCGACCAGCTCGGCCGCTACCCCAAGGCGTTCGGCATGGTCTCGTTCCTGATGGGCGCGCTGGCGATCATGCCGGGCATGCCCTTCCTGCCCTTCGCCATCTTCTCGGCCGCCTCGGGCTTCGCCGCGTGGAAGATGAGCCGCAACGCCGCCGCCAAGGCCGCGATGGAGAAGCTCGTCGAGGCACAGGAGCAGGCCGCCAGCGCCGTGGTCGAGCAGCCGATCTCGCAGACGCTGGCGATCGACGCCGTCCGCATCGAGATCGGCTATGCCCTGCTGCCGATGATCAACGAGGCCGAGCGCGAGCCGCGCCTCGACGACCAGGTGCGTGCGCTGCGCCGCCAGATGGCGACCGATTTCGGCTTCGTCCTCCCCTCGGTCCGGATCATCGACAATATGGGCCTGAAGCCCAACGAGTACGTGATCACGATCAAGGAGACCGAGGCGGCGCGCGGCGAGATCCGCATCGACAAGCTGCTGATGATCAATCCGGGCGGCGGCCCGGCCGGCCTGCCCGGCGAGCCGACCACCGAGCCGGTGTTCGGTCTCCCCGCCCTGTGGATCGATCGCGAGCTGCGCGACGAGGCGGGTTTCCGCGGCCTGACCGTGGTCGAGTGCGGCACGATCATCACCACCCACCTGACCGAGCTGGTCAAGGAGAACATCGCCGACCTGCTCTCCTATACCGAGACGCAGAAGCTGCTCACCGAAGTCCACAAGGAATCGGAGAAGCTGGTCGCCGACATCGTCCCCAGCAAGGTCTCGGTCTCGAGCGTGCAGCGCATCCTGCAGAACCTGCTTTCCGAGAGCATCTCGATCCGCGACATCCCGACGATCCTGGAAGGGATCGCCGAGGCGGCGCCGCTGACCAGCAACCTGACCCAGATGACCGAGCATGTCCGCTCGCGCCTGGCCCGGCAGATCAGCGCATCGCAGGTGCGCGGCGAGGCGATCCCGGTGGTCACCCTGTCGCCCGAATGGGACATGGAGTTCGCCGAGAGCATTCTGGGCCAGGGCGACGACCGTCAGCTGGCGATGGCGCCCAGCTCGCTGCACAAGTTCATCCAGCATGTCCGCGAGACCTATGACCGGCTGGCGCAGGACGGCGAGATCCCCTGCATGCTGACCAGCCCGGCGATCCGCCCGTTCGTCCGCTCGATCATCGAGCGCGTGCGCCCGGCCACGGTGGTGCTGTCGCAGAACGAGATCCACGCCCGCGCCCGCATCCGTGCGCTGGGGACAATTGGATAGGGTCCCGACCCGGTTGGTCGCGACCGTCCTATAAGGAATAATGCGGGCCCAGACGCCCGCCCATGAGGCGCCTGAATGCAGATAAACAATATCGGGTTCGCGGGTCTGCTCGGCGCCGGGGGCGCCAACCCCGGCGATGCCGGCACCGGCTTCGCCCAGACGCTCGGGCTGATGCTCGGCGCACCGGCCCCCATGGGAACCCCGGCCAAGCTCGCCGTGCCCGCCACCGGCGCGCCCCCGACGGCCGCCAATGACGCGCTTGCTCCGGCGACCTCGCTGAGCATGGCGCAGCTGCTCACCACCGCCGCCCCGGCCGCCATCGCGACGGCTCCGGCGACCGCAACCGAGACCGCGACGGCAGTGCCCGCTCCGGTTGCGGATGCGCTGCCCGAGACCCTTGTCCCGGCCGCACCGACGGTGCAGGCGCCGGTGGACGCATTGCCGGTCGCGACGGAAGAACCCGCCGCTGCCCTGCCCGCGACGCCGGACAAGCCGGTCGTGGCGGCGCAACCCGTCGAGGCCAAGCCAGCAAAGCCGGGCAAGCCGGTCGCAGCGGTGCAACCCGATCCCGCCACGCAGGGCACCCTGCCCGCCCCTGCCGAACCGGCGGGCGAGGTGAAGGCCGAGGCACCGGCCGAGGAACCCAAGGCCCCGGTCAAGCGCGGCCCGCGCCTCGCCGGCGACGACGCCGCATTGCCCGCGGCCGATACCGCGATGATCCCGGCCGATGCGCCGGCCGTCGACATGGTCGCGGTCGCGGTCGCCCAGGCACCGGTGCAGCCCGAAGTCGCGGTGAAGCCGCAGCCTTCGACCACCCGCCAGTTCGGCGACGTCTCGACCGGTACGCGCAAGGCCGATGCCAAGGTCGCTTCGGCGGACGCAAAGGGTACCGAGCCCACCGTGAACGACAAGCTCGAGGCCGCGACCTCGGCGATCGCCGGCAAGTCCGGCCAGAAGAACGACAATGCCGCCGGCGACGAGCGCGGCCAGGCGCCGGCGTTCACGCTGCGCCAGGATGCCGCCACCGCGCCGACGCCGACCCATCACGCCACCGAAGCCGCCCGCACCCAGGCTGCGCCGGCCGTGGCCGCGGCCGAGCCGGTGATCGCGGCGCGCCCGGGCCATCTCGGCCAGCAGATGGGCGTCGAGATCGCGCGCAAGGTGGAGGCCGGCGAAGATACGCTGCGCGTCCGCCTGAGCCCGGACAATCTCGGCAAGGTCGAAGTGACGCTGTCGTTCGACGATAGCGGCAAGATGCACGCCACGGTGCGCGCGGAGAGCCAGCACGCGCTCGACCTGCTCCGCCAGGACGCGCCCGATCTCGGCCGCGCGCTCGACCAGGCGGGCATCCGCTCCGACGCGCAGAGCTTCCGCTTCGAGAGCCGCGGCGAAGGCAGCAACGCACAGGCCCAGCAGCAGCAGGGCCAGAACAATCGCGGCGGCCAGTTCGCCGGCAATGACGAACCCGAAACCGCCCAGCCGGCTTACCGCGAGATCCGCGGTGACGGCCAGGTCGATCTCCTCGCCTAGGAGCGCTTCAGCATGACCAGCGTCAATACGAACAACACCACCAATACCACGACGAACACGGCCAATCCGAACAGCACGGGCCTGAACGCCGACTTCACGATGTTCCTGAAGCTGCTGACCACGCAGATGCAGAATCAGGATCCGCTGAGCCCGATGGACACCAGTCAGTACACCCAGCAGCTGGTGCAGTATTCGCAGGTCGAGCAGTCGATGGCGCAGACCTCGACGCTGAAGGACATCCTGTCGACGCTCGGCACGCAGAACCTGACCCAGGCCTCGTCGCTGATCGGTCGCGCGGTGGAAGTGGACACGCCGGTCTCGGGCCTGAGCGACACCCAGGCCGCGCAGTGGAGCTGGACGACGCCGCGCACCGCCACCTCGGTCGTCGCCACGATCACCGATTCCTCGGGCAAGGTGGTCGACACCCGCACCGTCGAGGTGAAGGGCGACCAGGGCACGCTCGCCTGGGACGGCCTGACCTCGGACGGCAAGGAAATGCCCGCCGGCAAATATTCGCTGTCGATCAAGGCGCTCGACGCCTCGGGCACCGAGATCACCAACACCACGGTGCACAGCATCGGCGTGGTGAACGACGTGCAGCTCGCTAACGGCTCGGTCCTGGTGACGGTGAACGGCAACGAGGTGGACGCGAGCAAGCTGATCCGCGTCGGCGCCACGCCTACCACCGGCGGCACCGGCGGCGGCACCGACACGGGCACCGGCGCCTAGGGTTTTTCCGGAGGCGGTGGCGTTTGGGCCGCCCCTCCCCTCTTCCTATAATGAAAGAAGAGAGGCGGGCGGACGTATCAATCCCCTCGCGATCCGTCCGCCTCTCCACCGGCGCCCAGGCGCCCTGTTTTCCTTTCGCTTAAAAGAGACGGGCCGGTTCCTCCTCCACCGGCCCGTCTTTTTTCGTGCGCGCGAGACGCGCCGGCCGGCGGGCGGCATCACGTCCAGGCAAACGAAAACGGGGCCCCGAAGGACCCCGCTCGCTGTTCCGAAGGATTGGTGGTTCAGGCGTGCGCGGCGCGCAGGACCGGCTGGGTGGGCAGCTGGATGATCTGCACCGGCGCCAGCCCGGCATCGGCCTCGATCACCTCATAGGCGTCGAGCGCGCAGCCCGGCAGTGCCGCCGGCGCGGTGAGCATCGCGATGCACTCGGCGATCGACGGATCCTCGCGCGGGCCGATCGTGTCCAGCACGTCCGCCAGCGTCATCCCCGGCGCGGCCAGCGCCCGATCGGCGGCGGCCGCCCAGAGGGCACGAGCATCTTCGACCTTGAGAGTGAGCGACACCGTGAAGCTACCCGAAGCTACGGTACCATACCCCATTTCACTTACGCCCATTTGTCTGCCCCTGACCCGTTCGTGTGAATTTTGTCCTAGATGCCGCAAATGCGGCCCGCGGCGAAGTACGGGCAAGCCCGTATGTGGTTTTGCGGAATCAATGGACCCGCGCCTCGGCGCGGCGCCCGAGCTCGCGGGCGTGCGCTGCGACCAGGCACAGCTCGGCATAGAGCCGGTCCCAGAAGGGCGCGGGGATATCCAGCGCCGGGCCGCCCGACTGGGCGAGCGCCAGCTGCGCGCAGGGATCGAGCCCCAGGCGGAAGCGGGTGGCGAAGACGCCGTCGATATGCTCGTCCGGAAGCCCGTGCGGCACGGCCAGGCGCGCCGACATGATATAGCCCGACAGCACGTCCACGCCGTAGCCGTCGAGCATGATGCGCGGCCGGCCGGTGATGTCCGGACGCTCGAGCACGACCAGCGCGCCCGACGGATGCTCCTCGACGCTCACCTGCAGGCGGCCGCCGAACGCGTCGGTGATTTCTCTGATCCTGGGAAACAAGACCTATTCTCCTCTTGGGATCATTATAGAGGCGTCAACCAACAGAGACGCGCGAACACCCCGAAACCGACCCAAAGGGCACAAAAAAAGGAGGCCGGGACTTGCGTCCCGGCCTCCTCGTCAGGGCCATAGACTCCAGGGAAAAAGTCTGGCCTTAACGGAACAGCGACGTGATGGTCGACGGCGCCTGGTTGGCGATCGACAGAGCCTGCACGCCGAGCTGCTGCTTGACCTGAAGGGCCTGCAGCTTCGCCGATTCCTTCGCCAGATCGGCGTCGACGAGGTTGCCGATGCCGCCTTCGATCACGTCCGAGAGCTTGCTCGTGAAGGTCGACTGCGCGTCGATCTTGCGCGAGGCAGCGCCCAGGGTGCTGAGGCTGGTCTTCAGGTTCGACTGGGTGGTGGTGATCGTGTCGATCATCGCCTGGGCAGTCGCCTGGGTGCTGATGGTGGCGCCCGAAGCGATCGTCACGGTCGCGCCGCCCAGGTCAAGAGCCTGGTTGGCAACGCTGAGCGAGTCCGGATCCCAGGTGGTGGAGCCGGTGTTCGAGTCCTTCAGCGACTGAAGGGCCGAAACGGTGCCACCGCCGGTCTTCAGCAGGTTCGTGCCGTTGAAGTCAGACGAGTTCACGATCGTGGTGATCTGGTCACGCAGGGCAACGAAGTCCCCGTTGAGCGCGTCACGGGTCGCCGTGTCGATACCGGAGTCGGCAGCCTGGTAGGCCTTCGCCTTCATCTGGTTCACGACGTCCGAGATCTGCTCGGCGCCAGCCACCGCCACGTCGGTCACGCTCTTGGCGCGGCTCAGCGACGAAGAAACGGCCGCGAGGCCGCCCATGTCGCCACGCAGGCCCTGAGCGATGGTGTACGAAGCCGAGTCGTCCTTGGTCGACGCAACCTTCAGGCCGGTGTTGATGCGGCTCTGAACCTGCGACAGGCCCTTGTTGGTCTCGTTGAGGCTCTGGAGAGCCGCCATCGCACCGACGTTGGTGTTAACCGAAAATGCCATGTTACTATCCTTCTTGGATCGAGGGGCTGCTTCTGCGGCCCGAACCGGAGACGCCGGTTCGCGACGGAGACATGATCGGTATGTCCCGCATGTTCATTGTGGGAAAAATTATAGGATGATCCAAATTATCCCGCGAATTTAAATGGTTAACAGATAGTTAACGAGGATTTGGACCCTCGCCTCCTCTCGTCATCCCGGCGGAAGCCGGGATCTCAGGCGATGGCGCAGGGAAGGGGCCGCACGAGATCCCGACTTTCGTCGGGATGACGGCCTGGGGTGGCGAGAGGGAGGGAGGCGTAATCTCCCTCTCCCGCTGGCGGGGAGAGGGTCGGGGAGAGGGGCATGGGGCAAGCACCTTCGACATGCCCCCTCCCCTGCCCTCTCCCCGCCAGCGGGGAGAGGGAGAAAAGAAAATCGCCCCGCAGCACGGGGCTGCGAGGCGATCCTCTCACAAGCTTATAGACGAACTCAGAACGGGAAGAGCGCGTCGTAGATCTGCTGGCCCCAGCGCGCCTGCTGCGCGTCGGTGAGCTGGCCCTTGCCGCCATAGATCACGCGCGCCTCGGCGATCTGCGAGTGGCGGATCGAATTGTCGCGGGCGATGTCCTCGGGCCGGATCAGGCCGGTGATGATCAGCTCGCGCATCTCGAAGTTCACGCGGACCTCCTGGCGGCCCTTGATCATCAGGTTGCCGTTGGGGAGCACCTGGGTGACGATGGCGGCCATCGTCATGTTGATGTTCTCCGAGCGCGCGGTGGTGCCGCCGCCGGCATATTTCGAGCCCGAATTGGTCTCGAGCGCGGCATTGGCGTCGGCACCGAGCAGCTTCTTGACCGGGCTGATGCCGAGCAGGCCGCCCAGGCCGCCGCTCTCGCTGCCGCCGCGGGTGCGCGAGGTGTTGTTGCCCAGGTCAGCCTTGTCGGCGATGTTGATCTTGATCGTCAGGATGTCGCCGAGCTTGTTCGCGCGCTGATCGCGGAACAGCGCGCCGGCGCCGGTGCGGAACAACGAGGCGCTGCTGCCCGGCTGGGGCTGCTGCATCGCCACCGTGCCATTGGCGGTCGCACCGCGGACGCGCTCCGACGGCATCGCCAGCGACGGCTCGATCTCCGGCGCGGTGACCGGCTGGATCTCCGAGAGCTTGGGGGCCTTGCCCACCTGCTTCAGGCGCCCGACGGCACCGCAACCCGAAAGCGTGGCGGCCATCGCCGCAATCAGAATGATCTTACGCATGCTACTTTCCCTGTAAGCTGCAAGTTCAAGGCGTGACGATCCGCACGATGCCCGAGGCCTCGATGACCCCGTCCAGCGTGCGGTTGGTTGCATTGGCGACGACACGCACGGCCTCGCCCTTGGAGCCGCCGGCAAGCGCACGGCCCGCCGCGGTTATGATCAGCGGGCCGCTGACGATCCGTATCGTCACCGGCTCGCCGCGACGAACCATCTGCGGACGCATCAGGTCTGCCTGACGCACCACCGTGCCCGCGGGCAGGTTGCGCGCGGCTTCCATGCCGGAAGCCTGATCGATGGTGAGCGCACCGCGCGCCGCGGCGGCCGGGCGCTGCTCGACCGAGAAATCGCCCGCCTCGATGCGGTCGCCCTTCTGCACGGCATGACCGAGCACGGCGACCGGCACTTCTTCGGGGGTGCCGAAGGCGAGCAGCGCGAGGCCGAGGATGCTGATCATCAGCGCAGCTGGCTGGTGGTCGCCAGCATCTCGTCAGCGGTCTTCACCACGCGGCTGTTCATCTCATAGGCGCGCTGCGCCGTGATCAGCGCCGTGATTTCGGCCACGGGATTGACGTTCGAGGCCTCGACAAAGCCCTGCATCAGCGTGCCGAAGCCGGGATCGCCCGGGGTGCCGGTGATCGGCGCGCCCGAAGCCGCGGTCTCGAGGAACAGGTTGCCGCCCTTGGCCTCCAGGCCGCCTTCGTTGACGAAGGTGGTGAGCTGGAGCTGGCCGATGGTCTGCGGGGTCGGATCGGCGCCGCCGAGCACGACATCGACCTGGCCGGTCTTCGAGACGGTGACGCCCACCGCGTTCTGCGGCACGGTGATGCCCGGCTGGACCGGGAAGCCGTCCGAATTGACCAGCTCGCCCTGGTCCGACACGCCGAACGAGCCGTCGCGGGTATAGCCGGTCGAGCCGTCGGGCAGCGTGATCTGGAAATAGCCATGGCCCTGAATCGCCAGGTCATACTGGTTGTCGGTCTGCTGGGTCGAACCCTGCTCGTTGATCCGGTAGATAGCGCCGGTCTTCACGCCCGAGCCGATCTGGATGCCGGTGGGGCTGCGGGTCTGGGCGCTGGTCGACGAACCGGGACGCACGACCTGCTCGTAGAGAAGGTCCTGGAACTCGGCGCGCTGGCGCTTGAAGCCCGTGGTGTTCATGTTCGCGATGTTGTTCGAGATCACATCGACATTGGTCTGCTGCGCGAGCATGCCCGTCGCGGCGATGGAAAGCGTACGCATGGATCAGTTCCTTGTGCTTATGGCGGGGGGTCAGCCGACCCGGCTGAGCTTGTCGATCGCCGACTTGCGCATGTCGTTCATGCTCTGGGAGAGGTTCTGGCTGGTCTGATAGGCGCGCAGGATCTCCACCATGTCGGTGGTTTCCTGGATCGCGTTGACGTTCGAGCCTTCGAGGCCGCCACCCATCAGGCGCGTCTCGCCCGAGGGCAGCTCGCGGCCGCCGGTGCCGGCGAACAGGCCGTCGCCGCGCGGATCCACGCCGGCTTCGTCGAACTGGGTCACCGTCAGGCGGCCAAAGGGCCCGCCGGGGCCGTTGATCGTGCCGTCCTTGCCGATCGACACCTGGTTCGCGGCCTCGGCCGGGATCACGATGGGCTTGCCGCCCTCGCCCAGCACGCGGTTGCCGCTCGAGGTGGCGAGCTCGCCCGAGGGCAGCATCTTGAGCTGGCCCGCGCGCGTATAAGCAGTCGAGCCGTCCGGCGCCTCGACCGACAGATAGCCCTGCCCCTCGATCATCACGTCGAGCGGATTGCCGGTCGGCTGGAAGCCGCCCTGGCTGAAATCATGGACCGCGCCGTAATCGAGCACGAACGCCGTCTTGTTCGCCGGCTTCACCGCGCTCTCGGTCTTCTCCACATATTCGCGGAAGACCGGCTGCTCGCGCTTGAAGCCAACCGTGTTCATGTTGGCGAGGTTGTTCGCCGCCACGTCCATACGACGGCGAAGCGCCGTTTCCTGGCTGAGCAGCACATAGGAAGAAATGTCCACCGGACGGATCCTCAAAAATTCGCACTAGGCAACAATTGCCGGGCGCTGATCCTATAATAGAGGGAAATGCACCGACGCGGTGTCGGCGTGCAGATTTCGGAAGGTCACCAGGGAATGTCGTCTCCGGAAATCATCGAGGAGGGCGCGGAGGCTGCGAAGGCAGCCAAGCCCAAGTCGAAGAAGAAGCTCATCATCATCGGTGCCGCGGCGGGCGTGCTGCTGCTCGGCGGTGGCGGTGGTGCTGCTTTCCTGTTCTCCGGCCCCAGCGCCAAGGCCGAAGGGGCCAAGGACGCGCATGGCGCGGAGAAGAAGGAAGAGAAGAGCGCCGAGGGCGGCCATGGCGAAGGCGGCGAGGCCGGCGGCAAGGACGCCTTCCTCGACGTGCCCGCGATGATGGTCAACCTGCGCTCGCCGGACGGCCAGGCGCGGTTCCTCAAGCTGCACTTCATGATCGTGCCGGGCGACGGCGTCGCCGCGGACGAGCTGAAGGAGAAGCTGCCGCTGGTGCTCGACAGCTTCCAGCCCTTCCTGCGCGAGCTGCGCCCCGAGGATCTGGCCGGATCGGCCGCCGTCTTCCGCATCAAGGAAGAGATGATGGTCCGCGCCACCGCCACGCTGGGCGACGGCAAGGTGAAGGACATTCTGATCCAGGATCTGGTGCAGCAATGATCGATCTCGAGGATTTCGACCTGCCGGACCCGCCCGCCCCTCCCGGGGACCTGGTCGGCGGCAGCTTCGACCAGGCGGACATCGATGCGCTGTTCGGCGATTTCGGGCCCACGGTGGGCAAGAAGGGCCTGCGCGCCGTCATCGAATCCAAGGTCATCAGCCATGAGCGTCTGCCGATGCTCGAAGTGGTCTGCGACCGGGTGGTCCGCACCTTCGCCAGCTCGATGCGCAACCTCACCTCGGACGGCGTCGACGTCAGCCTGGAGGAAGTGACCTCCACGCGCTTCGGCGAGTTCATGAACCGCGTCGCCCTGCCGGCGATGGTGGGCGTGTTCAAGATCGAGGAGTGGGAGAGCTATGGCCTCGTCACCGTCGATTCCAGCCTGATCTACTCGGTGGTCGACGCGCTGCTCGGCGGTCGCGGTGGCGGTTCGCCGGTGGTGATCGACGGCCGCGCCTTCACCACGATCGAGACCGGACTGGTCTCGCGCATGCTGACGCTGGCGCTGAACGACTTCTCGGAGGCGTTCGCGCCGATCGAGGAGGTCAACATGAACCTCGAGCGCATCGAGACCAATCCGCGCTTCGCGGCGATCGCCGGCGTGTCGAACATCTGCGCCACCGCAACCTTCCGGGTCGACATGGACGGCCGCGGCGGGCGCTTCACCCTGGTGTTCCCCTATGCGACGCTCGAGCCGGTGCGCGACAAGCTGCTCCAGCGCTTCATGGGCGAGAAGAGCGGCCGCGACAGCATCTGGGAGGCGCACATGGCCGCCGAGGTGCGCAAGACCAATGTCTCGATGAGCGTGCTGCTGGGCGAGAAGGCGATGTCGATCGCCGAGCTGCGCAGCCTCGAGATCGGCCAGACCATCGCGCTCCACAAGAGCCCCGACGATTCCCTCGATATCGCCTGTGGCGGCGTGAAGCTCGCCCAGGGCCAGATCGGCCAGCGCAACGGCAAGGTTGCCGTGCGTCTGGTCAACGACGTTTCCTCCGACAAGAAGGTGAAGCAATGAGCATCGCGCTACTCGCCAATGTGCTGACGATCATCCTGTGCATGGCCGTGCTCGTGCAGAGCGTGCGGATGATGAAGAGCCTTCGTACCGTGAAGGACGGCGCGCTGACCCAGGTGGTCGAGGCGCTGCAGGTCGCCACCGTCCAGGCGCGCACCGTGCTGTCGGACATGAAGCACACGCTGGGCACCGATTGCGCCCGCCATGCCCAGCTGGTCGAGCGCGCCCGTGAGCTGCGCGACGAGCTGAGCCTGATGACCGGCATCGCCGACGCCGCCGCCGAGCGGATCGTCAACGCGGTCGGCATGGCCAATGCCCAGCGCGACGATGCCGGCGAGATCGAGGGCGAGCAGGCCGAGGGCGACGCGAAGATGGCGGAAGCCGCATGATGGCCCGCCCTTCGCTCCTTCTCCTCACGGCCGGCGTGGCCGGGCTCGCGGTGGTCGCCAATGCGGCGACGATCGCGACCGGGCAGCAGGACACGGGCGGCCAGACTCGGCTCGGCAACGAGATCACGCAGGACATGAGCGCCCGCGACGCTGCGGCCGCGCGCCGCAAGCGCGGTCTCGACCTGCGCGAGCAGGCCGCCAAGGCTGCCTCCGCCCGGCTCGCCGCCGATGCGGAGGCGCGCAAGAAGCAGGACGAGGCGCAGCAGCAGATGGCGGGAGGCCCGAGCGGCGCTCCCGGCGCGCCCAATCCGGCGGATTCGCAGTTCGACGAGCTCGCCCGCATCTACCAGGCGATGAAGCCCAAGGCCGCCGCGGTGGTCTTCGAGCAGCTCGACATGGAAGTGCAGATGAAGGTCGCGCAGCGGATGCGCGAGCGCTCGACCGCGATGATCATGGCGGCGATGACGCCCAAGGGCGCGGCGGCGCTGAGCATGGCGATGGCCCGGCGCAATGCCGGCGCGCGTCCCGCGGCCCAACCCCAGGCCGCGGCGGCGCGACCCCAGGGTCAGGCGACGACGGGTGGGGCACCGACGGCCGCCCGGCGCTGAGCGCGTAGGGAACCACAAGAAAAAGCCCACCCCGGCGCCGTGCCGGGGTGGGCTTTTTCGTGCCCTCTGGGGAAATGCGTCAGCCGGTGCGGGCTTCGACCTCGACGATCAGCACGCGGACCAGGCCCGGCTCGGCGGCCTTGAGCGCGGCGGTGAGGTCGTGGTCGAGTTGCTGGGCGTCGACCGCGCGCAGCGCCGAGGCGTTGAGCCGCGCGAATTCGAGGCCGGCGGCGACCGTCGCGGCGCGCAGCACCGGCATCTCGCCGTTCATCTTGGTGGCGGTCTCGGCCGAGCCGGCGTCGATCACCAGCTTGAAGCGCAGCGAGCCGTTCACCCGGTCGGAATCGATGATCGGGACGGTGACTTCGTCCATCGTCACGAGATGCAGCCCTTCGCCGGCAGCACCACCGCCACCGCCCGAAGCCTGCGCGCCGCCCCCCAGCGGCAATGCCGCCAGACCCAGCGCAACCAGCGTTTCGCGTCGCAACATCTCGTCCTTCCGAATCCGTTACCCGACGCCGCAAGAGCGCCCACTCCTCTATAATAGAATGGAATCAGCGAGCAGGTGATGAGTTGAGCCACGATCAGCGCCCGGGAAAGATGCGTGTCGTCCGTGATGCGGGCCCCAAAGTGCGGACCACCATCGAAGGCACGGCCGAAGTCGTTCGTCCGTCGACGCCCGCCGCGGCACCAGCGGCCAAGGCCGGGCTGCCGATGATGCAGGCCGTCCTGTTCCTGCTCGCCTGTATCGGCGGCGGCGTCGCCGTGATCATCGTCCGGCCGTTCGGGCTCGGCTGATGCGTACCCTGTTCCTCGCGCTTGCCGCCGGTGCCACGACGACCGCGCCGACCGTCGCGCCGCACGGCACGCCGGCGCCTGCCGCCACGCCGAGCCCGGCCGCCGCGCCGGCCACCACGATCCCGAGCGTCGCCCTGCCCCGCTTCGCCGCCACCCTCGCCCAGATGCCGATGATCACCGGTGGCGACGGCTGGACCGGCGTGACCGGCACCGAGGCCTGGCACCAACTCGCCACCGCGACGCCGGACACGCGCCAGTCGATCCGCTGGAACTATGCCAAGGGCCTTATCGCCACCGACCGCGGCGGCGAGGCGATGGGCGTGCTCGAGGCGATGCGCCTCGCCGATCCCGACCTGGCGCTGGTCGCTCCCTTCCAGCTCGCGCGCGGCGCGGCGCTGACCCTGCTCGGCCGCGATGCCGAGGCAGTGGAATCGCTGAGCTCCGCCGAGCTGGCCGGCAATGCCGAGGCTTGTGCCTGGCGGATGCGCGCGCTTGCCCATTCTGGTGCCGCGCCCGAGGCGGTCGGCCAGATCGAATGCGCGCGCGGTGCGATCAACGCCCGCGCCCCGCGCGACCGCGTGCCGTTCATGCTCGCCGCCGCCGGCGCAGCGATCGATATCGGCCAGCCGCAGCCGGCGCTGCAATGGCTCCAGCTGTTCAGCGACCGCAATCCCGACGCGAACCTGCTGCGCGGCCGCGCATTGCTGGCCCAGAAGGACCTGCCCGGCGCGCGCCTGCGCTTCGAGCGCGCCGCGCTCACCGGCTCGCCCGAGGTCAAGGCCGGCGCGCGGCTCGGCACGATCGAAGTGTCGATCGCCGGCCATTCGATCGCCCCGTCCGAAGCCATCAAGCAGCTCGACGGGCTGCGCTTCGGCTGGCGCGGCGGCGCGGTAGAGCGGCGCGCCCTGACCATCGAATATGGCCTGGCCAAGGAAGCGCAGGACCTGCGCGCCGAGCTGAAGAGCGGCGCCACGCTGCTGCGCTATTTCAAGCTGGGCGGCCAGGCGGGCCCGATGCTCGCCGAGTTGCAGCAGACGCTGAGCGCGGTGCTGGCGCCGGATAGCGGCGTGCCGCTGCCCCAGGCCGCCGGCCTCTACTGGGATTTCCGCGAGCTGGCCCCGGCGGGCGGCGACGGCGACGTGCTCGCCAATCGCCTGGCCGACCGGCTCCAGGCCGCCGGCCTCTATGCCCGCGCCGCCGAGCTGCTCTCCTACCAGCTGACCCAGCGCGCGCAGGACGTGGCGCAGGGCCCGCTCTCGGTACGCGTCGCGATGCTCCAGATCCTCGCCAACCGCCCGGACCTGGCGCTCAAGGCGCTGCAGGGCAGCGAGCAGCCGAGCTATTCCCCGCAGATGCGCTGGGATCGCAAGCGGATGGAAGCCGTGGCGCTCCACTGCCTCGGCAAGGACGATGCCGCCGCGGCCGCGCTGGACGGCGTGCCGGACGGCGCGGCGGTGCGCGCCGAGATCCATTGGCGCACCCAGGATTGGGGCAGCTTCGTCACCGAGAGCGAGAAGAGCCTGCCCGGCGCCAAGGCCGGGCTCGGCGCGCCGCAACAGGCCGCGGTGCTGCGCTATGCCGTAGCGCTGGCGATGCTCAACCGCGAGGACAAGCTGCGCGGGCTGCACGGCCGCTATGCCGCGGCGTTCAAGGGCCAGCCGACCGCCGGCGCCTTCGACATGCTGACCGCGAGCATCGACAAGATCGACCCGGCCAAGCTCGACGCCGCGATCGGCGCGATCCCCGAGGCGAGCCCGGCGGGCTCGATCGGCGACCTGCTCGACGCCGGCGGCTGAGCCTCCGCGCCCCAAACATCGCGAAGGTCGTACACAGCGAGGACGCGGCGCGTACTATTATTACGCAGCCGCGATCCTATATTTCCAACACATGGAAAGAGTGGCCGGGTTCAAATCCGGCCGCTCGAGCCGATCAGGCAGAATCCTACATTCCAAGCGCCCTGCGGCGCTGAGGCGCTCTATTGCGTGGCAAAGGCATCGCATTCGATCGACTCGACCGGTTTCTCCGACACCATCAGCACGATGATGCTCCGGCTCTCGCGGTCGAGGCCCATATGATCCGTGCCAAGCCGGACCTCGCTTGCCGCATGTGGAAAGGATGCCGCAAAGGTCGAGTAGTTCGACAGCCCCTCATGCACCTCGCGCGTGATGACGGGGTCTGAAAGGATCCGGGCCGAGACCAGATAGGCATAGCGAAGATCGGTATCGCCGCGAATATAGCCCTTGCTTAGAGACGTGCGCGACTTGGTGAAGTCGAACGGGACCGGCCGCAAGCTGCATGGCGCCATATCGGCGAATTTGGACGAATCCGCCCATTCGAGCGGGAATATCCTGGCGCGATTGACCGGCGGGAGGGCATCCTGTGCCAGCAGTATCCACGATAGCAGCAGCATGAAGCCCCCCAACCAGGAGGCGGCATTCTAGGCATGCCACCGGGAAAAGAAAAACCCCGGAAGACAGTGTCCTCCGGGGTCCATCCTTGCGTTCGAAGGCGAGGCTTATTTCAGATAGGCGGTGAGGTTCAGGCCCGAGAGCTGGGCGAAGACCGAATAGCTCGCCTCGAGCACGCTCTTCTGCTGGGCGAGGTCGATCGCGACCTGGCCGAGATCGGCGTCCTCATTCTCCTGGATCACGTTCTTGAGCACCAGCCCGCGCTCCTCGCCGCGCGAGGCGAGCGTGTCGACCTGGTTCTGCTTGCGGCCATTCTCCGCATTGACCGCGCGCAGGTCGCCCAGGCCCGTATCGAGCTGCGACACCGCCTGCTTGACCGCGTCGAGCTGGGTGCTGGTGAGCTTGGTGCCGATCGCGCCGGCACCGCCGAGCGTGCGGAACGCCTCATAGAGATTGGCGCCGATCTCGCTGGCGCCGACGCCGTACTTGACGTCCACGCCTTCCCCGACACGGGCATTGGCGCGCACCGTGTCGTTGTGGAAGGCGGCGCTGCCCGGCGTGGCCGCCGCATCGGCGAGCGTGTCCACCGAGAAGGGCGCCTGGTCGATCTGGCTGCCGCCGAACAGCGGCGTGCCGCCCTCCGAGGCGTTGAGCGAGGTGCGGAACTGGTCGAACGCCTGCTGGATTGCTTCCTGCAGGCCGGCGGCATCGCCGGTGCCGACGGCGTTCATCAGGCTGGAGCGCAGGTCCGTGGTGGCATCCTCGATGCCTTCCATGTTCGCCTGGTAGAGCGAGAGCGTGGTGCCGACGCGCTTCGAGACAGTCGACTGCGCTTCCTGGCGGGCGAGCAGCGTGTGAGCCGACAGGTTGCGCACGGACTCGGTGCCGAGATCGGCGAAGGTCGCCGCCTTCTTGCCGGTCGAAAGCTGGGTCTGGGTGTTCGCGAGCCTTTCCTGCGCGCGCATGATCGCGCTGGACATGGTGCTCTGGAGCGGAATGGTGGCGACGCGGGTCATGGGTCTTCCCTTCTTTCTGGCCCTTAGCGGAGCATGCCGAGGAGCGTGTCGTACATGTCGTTGGCGGTGGAGATCACCCGCGCGGCGGCCGAATAGCTGTTCTGCAGCACCACCATCTGCGAGAGTTCCTCGTCGATGTTGACGCCGGCGAAGCTGTCGCGGCGGTTGATCGCATCGGCGCTGCGCGCCGAGGCATCGGCGAGCCGGCCCTGCGCCTGGTTGGCGTCGAGGCCGATCTTGCCCATCAGGTTGCTGGCAAAGGCATCGACCGTGGACTTGCCGTCCTTGCCGAGATCGATCGCGCTGCCGAGCTTGTTGACAAAGGCGGTCGCGCCGCGCGTGTCGCCCGAGCCGAGCGCCTTGGCGCCGACCGCGACGTCCTGCAGTTGGGCGAGCCCGAGCTTCGACGGATCAGCGAGGATCTCCGGACGCACCTGCGCCATGCCGAGCCCGCTCGATGCGCCGGTGAGGTTCATCATCTGCGAGAAGGAGCGGCCGGTGCCGAAGCGGTTGGTCGAGTCCGCCGGGATCGACAGCGTCGCGCCCGCGACGTTCGCCGAAGGCTGGAAGCGCATGCGGCCGGCATCGTCGAGCGAGAAGGTGCCGAAATTGGCGAGCGGACTGGCGTTGAGATCGCTGACCATGTCGCCGACGGTGCCGCCGGCGGCGGGCGACAGCGTGTAGCTGGTCAGCGCCCGGCCGGAGCTGTCGCGCAGGACGATCTGCGCCGTCTCGCCCGCAGCAAAGCCATGGGGGTCGCTGCTTGCGAGACCCGAGGGGACCAGCGAACTGCTATCGCTGCGGACGAGGTCGTTGAGGCCGAAATATTGCGAGACGCCCTGCCCGGCGCGCGCGCTGGGCTTGGTCGCATCCTGACCGACCGCCACGCCGTTGCCGGCACCCGCCGCGGTGATGGTGAGCTTGCCGTCGACGAAGCTCGCCGTGCCGGCGCCGCCCAGGCCCGAGTTGATCGCGCTGATCATGTCGTCGACCGTCGCGGTCGGGCCGAGCGCGTCGAAATCGACCTTGGTGCTGGCGACGAGCGTGCCGTCGGCCTTGGTCACTGCGAAGGTGGCCGCGCCGGTGAAGCCCAGCCGGTCGGTGCCGACCAGGCCGCTGTTGCGGCCGGTGAGGCTGGCGGGCGGCGGCACGGTGCTGCTGGCGTTGGACACCGCGTTGAGCGCCTGGGACAGGCCGGTGAACAGCGTGCCGAGCTGCTCCTGGACCGCCGGCAGCGCACGATCGCGCAGATCGAGCAGGCCGCCGAGCTTGCCGCCGATCGCGGCGGAATCGATCTTGTCCCCGGTCGCCGCATCGGGCTGGGCCAGGCGGATCTCGATCGGGGGATAGGTGGCCTGCGAGACCGAGCCGCTGCTCGGATAGTTGAGCTGGCGCAGGCGCTTGTCGAGCAGGGTCTGGCCATTGGCGGTCTCGATCGAGACGCGGCCGTCCGGCTGCTCGCGGATGTTGACCTGCATCATGCCGCTCAGTTCCTCAAGCGCGCTCATCCGCTGGTCGGCGGCACCGCCGGCGCTGCGGCCCAGGCCGGTCGCCTGGGCGATGGTGCCGTTCAGGTCATGGATGCGCTGGAGCAGCGTGTTGATCTTGTCGACCGAATAGCCGACTTCCGATTCCACGTCGGAGCGCAGCTGGGACACGTCCTTGTCCATCTGCTGCATCGAGGTGATCGCGTCCTGCACGTCGTTGGTGAACTGCGCCACCGTCTGCGTGGAGGCGAGCGAGCCCGTCATCGCCACAGCCGAGGCCGAAACGTCGTCGAGACGCGCGGACAGGCCGGACTTGCTGCCGGGCTGGCCGAGCAGCGCCTGCATGCGATCGAGATAGTTGGAGACCACTTCCGAGCGGCCGAAATCGCCCGCGCGGCTATAGACCGTCGCTTCGAGGAACTTGTCAGCGACGCGGGTGGGCTCGCCCACCACCACGCCGCTGACCTGTCCACCGACCACGCCCGTGGTGAGGCTGACGCGCTCGCGCGCATAGCCGGCCACCCCGACATTCGCGATGTTGTTGGAAACCGAGCGAAGTCCGGCCTGAGCAGCGTTCAGGCCGGAAATCGCGGTACCGAGAATGTCGTTGAGCGCCATGATCCCCTGCGTTCAGTCTAGAGTGTTAGCGCTTCAGGTCGCTGACTTCGCGCAGCATGTCGTCGACCGTCGTGATGATCTTCGACGACGCGCTGTACGCACGCTGGAAGCGGATCATGTTGGTGAACTCGCTGGCGAGATCGACCGTCGATGCTTCGAGCGAGTTCGGCGCGATGGCGCCCGCGCCCAGCTCGCCCGGCTCGTTCAGCGTGAAGCCGCCCGAGGTACGGCTGGCGGTGTAGGCATTGCCCGACACGCGGGTGAGACCGTCCGGGTTCTGGAAGGTCGCCAGCGGGAGCTGGAACACGGCACGGGTGGTGCCGTCGTCGAACACCGCGTTGACCACGCCTTCCTTGGTGATCTCGATCTGCGACAGGTTGCCCAGCGTGCCGCCGTCGGTGTTGCCCGAGATAAGCGAGCTCGGCTGGCCGAACTGGGTGAGACCGTCGATCTTGCCGTCGCTGCCCAGCTCGAGCTTGATCGGCACGGACGATGCCTGGTTGGCATAGGTGACGTTCAGCGCGCTGTTCAGCCAGCTGCCCGACGGAAGGTCGAGGCTGCCGTCCGGCTTGAAGTTGACGTCGCCGCCGGCGATGAGGCCGCTGGTGCTGGGCACCGCCGGCGTCACGCTGGTGTCCATGATGTCGTTCGCGGGGACCGAATAGACTTCCGCCTTCCACGCGTTCGGGCCGGTCTTGATGAAGGCCATGTTCAGCGTATGCGAACCGCCCTGCTGGTCATAGACGGTGAACGAACGCTGGAACTGGTTCTCGGTCTTCGGCGTGTAGCTGTTGTTCGCCGCATACTTCGCCAGGTCGCCCTTGGTGTAGCCAGCAGCGGCCGGCGACACTTCGGTCGCGGTGTTGAGGTTGATGCGGGCCTGGATGCGCGACGTCGCCGCGGCGGTGCCGGTCAGGTCGCTGACGCGGATCGCTTCGAGATCGTCGATGTTGCCGGTGTTGTTGTACTTGCCCTCGGCATCGAGGCGATAGCCATAGAGGTACAGGCCAGTCGCCGGGTTCTTGAGGAAGCCTTCCTCGTCGGCGCGGAACGAGCCGGCGCGCGTGAAGGCGACTTCGCCCTGACCGCCCGATGCGGTGCGGGTGACGAAGAAGCCCTTGCCGTCGATGGCGATGTCGGTGCTGCTGCTCGAAGCCTGCATCATGCCCTGCTTCGAGATCATCGCGGTCGGCGCGGCGACGACGCCGCCGGCGGAATAGCTGGAACGGGCGCGGCCGTCGGTGACCATCGTCTTGAACTGGGCTTCGACGCCCTTGTAGCCGATGGTGTTGATGTTGGTGATGTTGTCGGCAACCGCTGCCATCGCGCTGGACTGCGCGTTGAGACCGGAAACGCCGGCGTAGAGAGCGGAATAGAGGCTCAAGACGTATACTCCCTCGATGCCCGCGAAACGCGCGCAGGCCCACGCCCCAATTGTAGGATAAGGAAAGCGGAGAGCGCCGAAGCACGTGCAAAAAGATCGTGCTGGGCAAAAATTGCCGGGTGCGGCGCCGGTGATGCGAAAGGCATCCTATAATGCAGCCAAACGAACGAAAGGCTGTATCCCAATGCTCCGCATCACCCTTCGCGACGGCGAGAAGGCGATCGTCAACGGCGCGGTGATCCGTGCGGTGGGCCGCACCCAGATCGCCGTGGAGAACAAGGTGTCCATCCTGCGTGGGCGCGAGATCATGCGCCCCGAGGAAGCGACCACCCCGGCGCGCCAGCTCTATTTCTCCGCGATGCTCGCCTATATCGACCCGGCCAGCCGCGACAGCCACCACGACGTCGTGGTCGGCCTGGTCGGCGCGCTGATAGGCGCGTTCGAGACGCAGGAGGCCAAGGCGGCCTGCATCCGCTTCGCCGGCGAGATCGCCCAGGGCGAATATTACAAGGCGCTCGCCAGCGCGCGCGAAGTGATCGCGTTCGAGGACGCCGTCATCGCCCAGCAGGCGGCCTGAGGACCTATAAGGTGCAGACGCTTGCCAGCGCAGCCCGTGCGATCCGGGACATGATCCCCGACCGCCGCTTCGGTCGGGTCGTCGCCGTGCGCGGCGCGCTGATCGAAGTGGAAGGGCTCGCCGGTGCCGCGCAGATCGGCAGCCGCATCGAGATCACCTCGCCCAACGGCATCGTCCAGGCCGAAGTGACCGCGCTCGACCGCGAAGTCGCCTTGTGCCTTCCTTTCGTGGACCCGCAGGGTGTGGGTCTGGGTGCGCGTGCCGAGCTCGGCGCCGGCCAGTTCAGCGTCCGCCCCTCCCAGGCCTGGCTCGGCCGGATGATCAACGGCCTCGGCCAACCGGTCGACGGGCTCGGCCCGCTGCCCAATGGCGCCGACCCGCAGCCGATCAAGGCCCCGCCTCCCGCCGCCGCCAACCGCGCCCGCGTCGCCGAGCGGATCGAGACCGGGGTACGCACGCTCGACCTGTTCGTGCCGCTATGCCGCGGCCAGCGCCTCGGCCTGTTCGCCGGCTCGGGCGTCGGCAAGTCGGTGCTGCTCTCGATGCTGGCGCGCTGGACCCAATGCGACGTCGCCGTGATCGGCCTGATCGGCGAGCGCGGCCGCGAAGTGCAGGAATTCATCGAGGACGATCTGGGGCCCGAGGGCATGGCGCGCTCGGTCGTCGTCGTCGCCACCTCGGACGAGCCGGCGCTGATGCGCCGCCAGGCTGCCTGGACCACCCTCGCCGTCGCCGAGCATTTCCGCGACCAAGGCCTCAACGTGCTGTGCCTGATGGACTCGGTCACCCGCTTCGCGATGGCGCAGCGCGAGATCGGCCTCGCCTCGGGCGAACCGCCGGCGACCAAGGGCTATACCCCCACCGTCTTTGCCGAGCTGCCCCGGCTGCTCGAGCGCGCCGGCCCCGGCGAGCCGGGCAAGGGCATGATCACCGGGCTGTTCACCGTCCTCGTTGATGGCGACGACCATAACGAGCCGGTCGCCGATGCGGTGCGCGGCATCCTGGACGGCCACGTCGTGATGCGCCGCGCGATCGCCGAGCGCGGCCGCTATCCGGCGATCGACATCCTCAAGTCGGTGTCGCGCACCCTGCCGCACTGCATGAACGACGAGCAGAACGACATCCGCGTCGGCGCGCGCAAGCTGCTCTCCACCTATTCCGACATGGAAGAGATGGTGCGGCTGGGCGCCTACAAGGCCGGGTCCTCGCCTGAGGTCGACCGTGCGGTGGCACTCGCCCCGCGGATCGAAGCGATGCTCAACCAGGGCAAGAACGACCAGGGCAGTGCCGACGCCGCCTTCGCCGCGCTCGGAGAGGTCGTCGCGCTGAGCATGGAGATGGGTGAATGACCCCGTTCGATACCGCGCTGCGCGTCAAGCGCCGCGAGGTCGATGCCGTGAAGGTATCGATCAGCGTCGAGGTCGAGACGATCACCACCCTCGACCAGCAGACTCTGGCCCATGAGATCCGCATGCGCGAGGAGCGCGCGCTCGCCCTCACCGTGCCGGTCGCCAGCGATGCCTGGCGGCTGCGGATGAAGGCGGAGCGCGCGCGGCTCGACCAGCAGTCGCAGCTCGCCAATGTCCGGCTGACCACGCTGCGCGCGCAGGCCGTCGAGGTCTATGGCACGATGCGCGCCATCGAAGGCGCCGCCGGCCGGTTCAAGGACGAGGCCGAACGCGTTGCCGCCGGCGCCGAACAGGCGATGATCGACGACATCGCCGCCGCCAAGCTGGTCATCGCGCGCCGCGCTGCGGAGCGCAACGCATGATCCCGCGCGCAGAACTCGCATCGCTGAGCCCGGCCAACCGCGCCAAGGTGATCTATAGCGAGGCGCAGACCGAGCTCGCCAGCCGCCTCTGGCGCGCGGCGCTCGGCGATGGCGACCGCGACGACAAGAAGAATGGCGGCATCGGCCAGAACGGACTGGCCGGGGATTCGCTGCTCGAGCTGCTCGGCAAGCAGAACGGCGTGCAGCCGGGCGCCGCCCAGGGCTGCCACTGCGCCTGTGCCTGCTCCTGCCACCAGAAGCCCGCCAGCGCGAGCTTCGCCAATGACTGCGTCGAGGACCTCCGCGGCGCGATCGGCGATGCCGCCGAGCAGGGCAGCCGCCGGATGGCGGCGATGATGAGCACCAACGCGACCGTCTCGGTCGCCAAGGGCGCGGTGGATTCGGGCCTTGCGCTCGGCGCCAACAGCCGCTTCGCCCCTGCCCTCGCCATGGCCGAGGCGCGCACCGGCATCCCCGCGACCGCGCTCGCCGCGATCGTCGATGCCGAGGCGGCCAAGGGCCGCGACGGCAGCTGGAACACCATGTCGCGCAATCCGCGTTCGAGCGCAGCCGGCCTCGGCCAGTTCCTGAGCGGCACCTGGGAGCATCTCGCCGAGACCTCGGGCACCTGGCTCAACCAGGTCGCTTCCGAACGTGGCTGGCTCGACGGGCGCGGCAAGGTGATGCCCGGCGCGCGGAGCGAACTGCTGGCGCTGCGCTATGACGGCCAGGCCTCGATCCTGGCGGTCGCCGACTTCGCCAAGGTCAACCTCACCCGGCTCGAGCAATCTGGCATAAGGGTGAACACCGATGCCGAGACGCTGGCCAAGTCGGCCTATCTCTCGCATCACCTCGGCCTGGGCGACGCCAAGAAGTTCCTTGCCGGCGGGATCGAGCCGGGCCGCGCCCGCATGCTGCTCGCCGCCCAGATCGGCGGCGGCGCGGCCGAACAACGAATCGCCGCGGCGGGCAACGCAACCCAGGCGCACCGCCAATGGCTGCTCGGATTCATCGATCGCAGAATCCGTCCGGAACAGTTCGCAGGGTAAATTTTTCTATCCTATAATGTTTTTGCCGCAGCCTTCGAGGCACGGAAAACCGGATAAAAACACATATTTTCCGACTTTTATGGTTAACGCGGAACCTTAGAGGGATTCCACGATTGGTAGGACTACATATAGGAATTTAAGGGTTCTGTTAAAGGATTAGAGACCATGTTGCCCCTGTCAGCGGCGGCCGAAACCGGCAGTCGACGAAACAGGGGATTTGCAATGTCGAAGATCACGATCGCGCTGGAAGCAGCCGTCGCCACCGTCATCGAGAATACGCCGCAAGACGGCGCCGCTCGCAGCAACCGCCAGCGTGTCTATGTCGATCGTGCCTTCGCCCAGATCCTCAAGCTGATCGCCCCGCGCATCCGCCACTTCGTCCGCCAGTACGGCCTCACCGCCCACTGGGAAGACGCCGAGCAGTGCTGCGCCATCGCCGTGCACCGCGCCATCGAAGCCTATGACCCCGCCAAAGCGCAGTTCACCACCTTCGTGAACTGGCAGATCCGCGGCGAGCTGCAGAGCCTGCGCTTCCGCCTGATGACCGATCAGCGCCCGTCGGCGAAGAAGGTCGAAGCCACTACCGTCTCGCTCAGCGCCCTTGCCACCTCGCCGGACGGCGACGAGATCTCGCCCGAGGCGATGATCGAGGACGAGGACGCCCTGGCCCGCACCGAGGCTGCCGCGTCCGATTACCTCGCCGAGGGTGCTGTCTCCGAGCTCATCGACGCCTATGTCGGCCAGCTCCGCAAGGTCGGTGTCGAGGCGCTGCGCCGCCGCCCCCGCCCGAAGCGCGCCGAAGCCGCGCTGCGCCGCGCCGAGGGTCCGCGCCTGCGCTCGGCCACCCATGGCATCGATCCCGCCGAACTGGAGAAGCTCGAGGCCAAGCTGGCCCGTGACCGCGAGATCGTGGAGCGCCGCGTGTTCCAGACCGCCACGCTCGACGACCTGTCGCTCGACACCGGCGTGACCAAGGAGCGCGTCCGCCAGATCACCAAGCGCGCCGCCAAGGCGATCGCCGAGATCGCCGCCAAGGACCCGCGCTTCGCCGTGATGGCCGAATATGGCCAGCCCGGCACCCCGAAGCGTCGCCCGGCTCCGGCGGCGCGCACCACGCCGATCCTTCCGGATGCCAGCCTGCCGCACAACCGCCTGGCGAGCGTCCGCGCCGTCGACCCGACCACGCTGTCGCCGGTCATCGCCACCGCCGCCCAGCAGGGCGAGCGCGTCGAGGCGATCCAGCTCACCGTCGCCCCTGCACCCTCGACGGCCTCGCTCCACTGATCGCATCGGAACGCCCAGCGTTTCCAACCCCATCCTATAATGCCCCTGAGAGGGTAGGAGGAACCGATGCATCGCAATTACGACTGGAACGGTAGCGGAGAGGCACAGGGATCCCTGCCGCGCCCCAACCGTCGCCTGACCGCGCTAGCGCAGGACGCGGCGCGCCTGGCCCAGCCGCTGTTGCCCGCCGGCAATGACCTGATCCTGGGCCTGGAAGCGACGGCCGACGGCCAGATCCACCTGATCTGGTGGCGCCGGCACGACTTCAAGCGCGTTGCGGCGATCTCGGCCGCGCCCGACGCCTTCTGCCCCGAGGACAGCGACGAGGGCGCGCTGCAGGACGCCGCCGCCGCGCTGCTCGATTATCTCGCCGGCCGCTGGCCGAGCCCGCCCGCCGCGCTCGGCGTGATCACCGACGGCACCGGCGTGGCCTTCGCGCCCGATCATCCGGCCCCTTCGGCCGAAGGCTGGCTGCTGCGCCACGCCATCGGCGAGAGCACGCTGGCGATGATCCTGGACCTCGATCCGACGGGTCCCTGCGGCCTGCTTTCCGGCAGCCAGTCGGCCGGATCATTCCATTAACGAAACCCCGTTTACCTTGTATTATCCTTGAATTGCTTCAAGGTACGCCGAGTCTCTGGGGAATCGGCATGGCAAGCGCGAACGGGAAGGGTAAGATGCGGACGGGATCCGCAGGCGAACCCATGATCGACTTCTATCGTGCCATTGTCTTCCCGAACCGGGTGCGCGAGCAGCGCCAGTGGCGCGGCTTTGCCAAGCTGCTCCGCCTTTCGACCAAGATCCCCGAGATTCCCTATATTCGTCTTTCGAAGATCGAACGCGGCGAAGTCGTGGCGCGTCCGGACGAGCTGCGCCGCGTCGCCGCTGCGCTCGATCTGGCGCCGGCCGACCTGCTGATCGACATCGACGCGCCCGATTTCGACATAGCCGCCTGGGCCGAGCCGTTCAGCGACGGTGCCGCGCTCGACCAGGGCGAGGAGCGTTTCGCGGTGCTGCTCGGCGCCGCGCTGCGCGCCCGCCGCACGCTCGATCCGGCGCTGACCATCGCGGTGATCGAGCGCGACTATGGCCTGCCCCCGGTCAATCTCTCGCGGGTCGAGAATGCGCAGAAGCCCTTCGCCCGCTGGAACGCGGCGGTACAGACCGCGCTGTTCGCGCTGTTCGACGTCGCCGACGAGGCGGGACTGCGCGCCGAAGTGGAGCAGCGCCATGCCGCGGGGACGCTCGACGCCTTTCTCGCCACCCTCGCCAATCCGGAGACCCGGATCGCGCGCACCCGCGAGCGCATCGCCGAGCTGGTCGCGGCACTGAACGAGGAGGCGCCTGTCGCTTCCGCGCCGGCGGCCGTGCCGCTGCCTCTGCCGGGCGCGCCGGTGAGCGCTATCCGCCTGGTGCCGATCTTCGGCATGCCGCTGCCCCAGGGGCTGATCGGGCACCAGCCGACGGGCGAGACGGTCGAGGCGCCCCATATCGCCGGACCGCGCGCCTTCGGGCTCAAGGTATGCCGCGCGACGCTGGGCGGCGGGCTGCCCGCCCAGGCGACGGTGGTCGCCGATCCCGATCGCCTGCCCCTGCCCGGCGGCCTCGCCGCGCTGCGCGAGGGCGAAGGCTGGCGGCTGCTCTCGGTCGCTTCGGGCCGCGACGGGCGCATGATCGGCTATAGCGTCAATCCGGACATGGAAATCCCGCTCGACGATTGCGATCCGGCGAGCCTCGCCGCGATCGTCTCCGCCGTCTTCCTCTGATCGCGGCGCCCGTGCTAGGGCGCGGGCCCATGGGGATCATTGTCGCGATCGAAGGCGCCGACGGCGTCGGCAAGAACACCACCTCCAGGCTGCTCTGCGAGACGCTCCAGGCCGCGGGCAAGACCGCCACGGTGATCGGCTTTCCGCGCTATGGCGAGACCGTCGCCGGGGTGACGATCGGCCGCTACCTGGCCGGCGACATGCCCGTGCCGGTCAGCCCGCATGCCGCCGCGACGCTCTATGCGCTCGACCGGTTCGAGTGGCGGGGCGAGATATTGAAGGCCGTCGAAGCCCATGACGTGCTGATCTTCGACCGCTATGTCGCCTCGAACATGGCCTATCAGGGCGCGCGGGTGCCGGCGGAGGAGAGCCGCGCGCTGATGGAGTGGATCCTGGCGCTGGAGACCGGCCAGTTCGCCCTGCCCGTCCCCATCCTCTCCGTCTATCTCAACACGCCCTGGGACCTTGCCCGCCAGCTCATCCTGCAAAAGGCCGAGCGCAGCTACACCAGCAAGAGCTTCGACGAGTATGAGGCCGATGTCGCGCTCCAGCAGCGCGTGCGAGGCAATTACGAATCCATCGTCGAGGCGGGGCTGCTGGGACCGTGGCAGATGGTCCATGCCAGCACGGACGGGGCGATGCGCCCGCCCGCCGAGATCGTCGGCGAGATCGTCGCCCTGCTGGAAGCGGTTCCGAAATAACCCCTAAAGCCGCGCGACACGCTTGACAGCGCTACCCGCGCCCCGGCATGGTAGCGCTATCACAAGCTAATATCGAGGCGAGAGGATTTTGAAAGCGTCCCCGGCGGAAATGCTGCCTGCCGATCACGAGCAGGCAATTCTGGTTGGCCGTGTCCTGACGGAAGCGGGCCCCAGCCCCGTGATTCTGCGCGGCGGACGAATCTACGACGTCTCGGCCAGCGCTGCGACCGTGTCCGACCTGCTCGACCTTGCCGACCCCGCAAGCGTGACCGGCACCGACATCGGTGCCGTGTCCGAACTTGGTAGCGATAACGGCCTCGCCCTGCTCGCCCCGATCGATCTGCAGTGCGTCAAGGCCTGCGGCGTGACCTTCGCCCTCTCGGCAATCGAGCGGGTGATCGAGGAGCGCGCGCGCGGTGATGCCGACAAGGCGAACGAGATTCGCGGCGACCTGGAAGCCAAGGTCGGATCGGGCATCCGCTCGGTGGTGCCGGGCTCGCCCGAGGCGGCGAACCTCAAGGCCGCGCTGATCGAGGCGGGCATGTGGTCGCAATATCTCGAAGTGGCGATCGGCCCCGATGCCGAGGTGTTCACCAAGGCACCGGTCCTCTCGGCGGTGGGCGCAGGCGCCGATATCGGCGTGCGCTCGGACAGCGACTGGAACAATCCCGAGCCCGAGGTGGTGCTGATCGTCGACAAGACCGGCACGCCGCGCGGCGCGACGCTCGGCAACGACGTCAATCTGCGCGACTTCGAGGGGCGCAGCGCGCTGCTGCTCGGCAAGGCCAAGGACAATAACGCCTCGACCGCGATCGGGCCGTTCATCCGCCTGTTCGACGCCGGCTTCACGATGGACGATGTCCGCGCGGCCGAAGTCGACCTGGTCATCGACGGGCCCGAAGGCTACCGGCTCGAGGGCACCAACAAGATGAGCCAGATCAGCCGTGACCCCACGGACCTGATCCGCCAGACGCTGAGCGAGCATCAATATCCGGACGGCTTCGCGCTGTTCCTCGGCACGCTGTTCGCGCCGATCCAGGACCGCGACCATGTCGGCCGCGGCTTCACCCACAAGGACGGCGACGTGGTGCGCATCTCGAGCCCCAAGCTCGGCGCACTGGTCAACCGGGTTACCACCTCCAAGGCCGCCGCGCCCTGGACCTTCGGCATTCGCGAGCTGATGCGCAACCTGGCGGGCCGCGGCCTGCTGTGAGCGCCGCGAGCGGCCACCCCTCTACGTTTTTCCAAGGTAATTCATTCTCATGTCGGAAGCTGATCCCATGCACGTGACCCAGACTCGCGATCAGCGTGCCATCTATCCCAGCCTGAAGGGCAAGCGCGTGCTGATCACCGGCGGCGGCTCGGGGATCGGTGCGGGGCTGGTCGAGGGGTTCGTCCGCCAGGGTGCCGACGTCACCTTCTTCGACATCGCCGATGCGGATTCGCAGCAGCTGGTCGCCAGCCTCGCCGGCATCGGCCAGGCGCCGGTCTACGAGAATGTCGACCTGACCGACATCAAGGGCGCCAAGGCGAAGATCGCCCAGCTGATCGAGGATTTCGGCAGCTTCGACATCCTGGTGAACAACGCCGCCAATGACGACCGCCACACCATCGAGGAAGTGACGGAAGAATACTGGGAAAACCGGCTGAACGTGAACCTGCGCCACCTGTTCTTCTGCGCCCAGGCGGTGATCCCGGGGATGAAGGCCAAGGGCGCCGGGGTGATCATCAACCTGGGCTCGATCTCCTGGCACCTCGCGCTGGAGGGGCTGACGCTCTACCAGACCGCCAAGGCCGGCATCGAGGGGCTGACCCGCAGCTTCGCCCGCGAGCTGGGGCCGGACAATATCCGCTCGGTCTGCATCGTGCCGGGCAATGTCAGGACCCCGCGCCAGATGAAGTGGTACACGCCCGAGGGCGAGGCCGAGATCGTCAAGGCCCAGTGCCTCAAGGGCCGGCTGGTACCCGACGACATCGCCGCGATGGCGCTGTTCCTTGCCTCCGACGACGCGCGGCTTATTACCGGCCATGAGTATTTCGTCGACGCAGGCTGGAGGTAAGCGATGCGCGTGGTGACGTCGGCACCGGAGAGTGTCTGGCCGCTTGCCGCGCCGCTGCTCGAAGGGCCGGTCTGGGTGGCGCGCGACGCGGCGCTGTGGTTCGTCGACATCAAGGGCCACAAGGTCCATCGCTACGACCCTGAAACCGGGGAGAAAAAGAGCTGGGATGCGCCGGCGCAGGTGGGCTTCGTGCTGCCGGCCGAGCGTGGCGGCTTCGTCGCCGGGCTGCAGACGGGCCTCGCCCATTTCGACCCCGAGGACGGCAGCTTCGCCCCCCTCACCGACCCCGAGCCGCATCTGCCCGGCAACCGGCTCAACGACGGCACCGTCTGCCCCGACGGCCGGCTGTGGTTCGGCACGATGGACGATGCCGAGGCGGCCGATACCGGCATGATCCACCGGCTGGGCGAGGATGGCCTGTGCGTGCCCTCCAGCCCGCCCTATTCGATCACCAACGGCCCGGCACTGAGCCCGGACGGCCGCACCCTCTACCATGTCGATACGCTGGGCGGGGTGATCTATGCCTGCGACGTCGCCGAGGACCGCAGCCTGACCAACCGGCGCGAATTCGCCCGCATCCCCAACGAACAGGGCTATCCCGACGGGCCGACGGTCGATTCCGAGGGCTGCCTGTGGATCGGGCTGTACATGGGATCGGCGGTGCGGCGCTATTCGCCTGCGGGCGAACTGCTTGAGATCGTGGAATTTCCCGTCGACGCGATCACCAAGATCGCCTTTGGCGGGCCGGACCTGAAGACGGTCTATGCCACCACCGCCAACAAGCACCTCTCCGCCGAGGCCAAGGCGGCCAACCCGCAGGCGGGGGACCTGTTCTCCTTCCGGGTCTCGGTGCCGGGAGTGGCGGGGACGCTGGTCCGCGAAGGGGTCTGAGCGGACACTTTCGTTCGCCAAGGTTACACCTAGGGGGTGCTTTGGCGGACAAATAGTCAATTTACTTGACTATCAATATTGTGGACTGTAAAGTACTTCGCATCATTCCTGCCTTTGCGGGCATGACGGAAGGAAGCTTGTCCGATGTCCGACGATACCCCCTCCCCGCTCCTCGAAGTCGCGCTGCCTGCGCTGCTCCGCCATGCCCGGCATACCTATGGCGCGGCGATGCGGGCGGCGCTGGCCGCGCGCGGCTATGACGACATCCCCGGCAACGGCCTGTACGTGATCGGCGCGCTGGCGCTGGGCGAGGCGCCGCTGAGCCAGATCATCCGCGAGCTGCGCGTCTCCAAGCAGGCGGCCGGCCAGCTGGTCGATGCGCTGGTGCTGCGCGGCTATCTCGAGCGGCAGGTCGATGCCGACGACCGGCGCCGGCTGACCGTGACCCTCACCGAGCGCGGCCAGGCTGCGGCGGACACCCAGAAGGCGGCGCGCGAGGCGATCGATGCCGAGCTGCTGGCGCGGATGGGCGACGAGCGGCTGCTGCACGCCCGCCAAGTGCTGGCCGAGCTGATCGAGATCGGACGCGAGCAGGCACCAGCGGACTGAATCCGCCCCGGAAGTTGGCACGTGTCCGGCTCAGGCAGGCGCGAGCACCGTGATGTGGATGTCGGCGCGCCAGCGATAGCCGAGCCGTTCGTAGAGCCCGATCGCGCCCGCATTGTCGGCATAGGCGTGGAGAAACGGCGTGTCGCCGCGTGCGACCATGCGGGCGGCGACGACGCGCATCAGCTGCCCGGCAAGGCCCTGGCCGCGGGAATCGGGGTGCGTGCAGACACCGCTCACTTCCGCGTATCCGGGGACCGCCATGCGCTCGCCGGCCATCGCGACCAGCCTGCCGGCGCGGCGGATTCCGATGAAACGGCCGAGCGCGTGGGTGCGGGTGAAGAAGGGGCCGGGCTCGGTGAGGATGGCGAGCGCGAGCATTTCCGCCGCATCGGCGTCGCCCAGCTCGAGAAAGGCAAGATCGGCGTCCGCCGGGGCCGGATGCTCTGCGACCATCTGGACGGCCATGCGGTGCTTCTGGACGGCCGTGCCCGGGACCGGCGGGAGCGGCGCGGCTTCGGCGATGATGGCCGGTCCGGTCTCGGAAATGAGCGCGGCCAGCGCGGCCAGGGCTTGCGGGCCATGGTCCGGCGTGGCGGCGAAGATCGCGTGGTCCTGGTCGTAGCGGAGCGCCGGGGGTGCGCCGCGGGCAAGGTGTCGCTGGCTGGTGGTGAGCGCGGTCCAGATGGGGTTGTCGAGGGGGTGCATGGGGGTGGTTTGGCGCGGTTGGGGCGTGGGGGCAAACGCTTGCGTCATGCCCTACTTCGTCACCCCGGACCTGTTCCGGGGTCCACCGGGAGGCGGGCGGTGGGCAGGAGGCTCGACGGGTTGTCGGTGCGGCACCGTGGACCCCGGCACGAGGCCGGGGTGACGGTTTGGGTGAGGGTTGCGCGCCTTCGCCTGAGATCCCGACTTTCGTCGGGATGACAATTGGGGTGGGGTGACGGTTGGGGATGGGATGACTGCCTGCCTTCACCCCGGACTTGTTCCGGGGTCCACCGGGAGGCGGGCGGTGGACAGGAGGCTCGACGGGTTGTCGGTGCGGCACCGTGGACCCCGGCACGAGGCCGGGGTGACGGTTTGGGTGAGGGTTACGCGCCTTCGCCTGAGATCCCGACTTTCGTCGGGATGACGATTGGGGTGGGGTGACGGTTGGGGATGGGATGACTGCCTGCCTCCGTTCGTCACCCCGGACTTGTTCCGGGGTCCACCGGGAGGCGGGCGGAGGACAGGAGGCTCGACGGACAGCCCGTGCGGCACCGTGGACCCCGGCACAAGGCCGGGGTGACGGGTTGGTAGTGGGATGCCGGTTGCCCCTCAGTGGTTGTGCCGGGGCACCTTCTCGCTGGTCTTGCGGTACTTGAGCGCGAAGTCGAGCACGCCGCCCTCGCCCAGCTGGCCGACCTTTTCGCGGTAGAGCTCTTCCCAGGGAGTGTTGCTCTCCGGGATCGGCGGGGCGGGTTCGGCCTTGCGGCGGGCGATCTCTTCGGCGTCGACCAGCGCATCGCAGGTGCCGTTGTTGAGATCGACGCGAATCACGTCGCCGGTGCGCAGCCAGGCGAGGCCGCCACCCGCCGCGCTCTCGGGAGAGGCGTTGAGGATCGAGGGGCTGTCCGACGTGCCCGACTGGCGGCCGTCGCCGAGCGTCGGCAGGCTCATGATGCCCTTCTGGATCAGGTGATCGGGCGGCTGCATGTTGACCACCTCGGCCGAGCCGGGCCAGCCGATCGGGCCCGAGCCGCGGATGACGAGGATGCAGTTCTCGTCGATGTTCAGCGCCGGATCGTTGATGTTGTGGTGGTAATCGTCCGAGCCGTCGAACACGATCGCGCGGCCCTCGAACACGCCTTCATGGCCGGGGCGCGAGAGATAGCGGGCGCGGAAATCCTCGCCGATCACGCTGGTCTTCATGATCGCGATGTCGAAGAGGTTGCCCGACAGGACGAGGAAGCCAGCCTTCTCCTTGAGCGGCTTGTCCCAATCGAAGATCACCGCGCGATCGGTGACGCCGTGACCAGAGACGTTCTCCGCCAGCGTCCTGCCGGTGCAGGTCATCACCGAGCCGTCTAGCGCGCCATTGGCCAGCATCTCGGTGAGGACGGCGGGGATGCCGCCGGCGCGGTGGAAGCGCTCCGACAGATATTCGCCCGCCGGCTGCATGTTGACGACGAGCGGCAGGTCATAGCCCGAGCGCCAGTCGTCCGGGGTGATCTCGATGCCCGCATGGCGCGCCATGGCGACGAGGTGCGGCTGGGCGTTGGTCGAGCCGCCGATCGCGGTGAGCAGCTTGATCGCGTTGAGGAAGTTCGCCTTGGTCAGGATCTTCGACGGGCGCAGGTCTTCGTACGCCATCTCGACGATGCGCTTGCCGGTCTCATAGGCGATCTGGCCGCGCTCGCGATAGGGCGCGGGGATCATCGCGCAGCCGGGGAGCGACATGCCAAGCCCTTCGGCGATGCTGTTCATCGTCGAGGCGGTGCCCATGGTGTTGCAATGGCCCGAGCTAGGCGCGCTTTCCATCGCGCGCTTGAGGAACTCTGCCTCGTCGATCTCGCCGGCGGCCATCTTGCGGCGCGAGCGCCAGATCACGGTGCCCGAGCCGACCAGCTCGCCTTCGTGCCAGCCGTCGAGCATCGGGCCGCCCGACAGGACGATCGCCGGGATGTCGACGGTGGAGGCCGCCATCAGCGAGCTGGGCGTGGTCTTGTCGCAGCCGGTGGTGAGGATGACGGCGTCGATCGGATAGCCGTTGAGGATCTCGACCAGGCCGAGATAGGCAAGATTGCGGTCGAGCGCCGCGGTGGGGCGACGGCAATTCTCGAAGATCGGGTGGAGTGGGAACTCCATCGGCACGCCGCCCGCCGCGAGGATGCCGGCGCGGGCGCGCTTGACCGTCTCGAGATGGATGCGGTTGCAGGGGGCGATGTCCGACCCGGACTGCGCAATGCCGATGATCGGCTTGCCGCTGGTCAGCTCCTCCGGGGTGATGCCGTAGTTCATGAAGCGCTCGAGATAGAGCGCGGCCATGTCGGCGCGGCCGGGCGCGGCGAACCATTCGCGCGAGCGGAACGGACGGACGGGTTGGCGGGTGGTCATGACATGCTCCAAAAAACTCCTCCCCGGCACGGGGAGGGGGACCATGCGAAGCATGGTGGAGGGGGCCCCGCCCTCCACCAGCGAAACAGTTTGGGGAGAGCGGGCCCCCTCCACCACGCCCTTCGGGCGCGGTCCCCCTCCCCGTTCCGGGGAGGAGTTTAAGGCCCTTATCCCTCCATCGCCTCCAGTTCCTTGCCCTTGGTCTCGTGGATGAACTTCTGGACGAGGAAGAAGCTGATCACCGCGCAGACGCCGTAGAAGGTGTAGGCGCCGGTGAGGCTCCACTTGGCCATGCTCGGGAAGGTCTGGGCGATGACATAGTTGGCGCCCCACTGCGCGAAGCCGCAGACCGCCAGCGCCGAGCCGCGGATCTGGTTGGGGAACATCTCGCCGAGCATCACCCACATCACCGGGCCCCAGCTGACGTTGAAGAAGATCACGTAGAGGTTGGCGGCGACGACGGCGACCATGCCCATCTGCGGGGTGAGGACCAGCTTGCCGGCCGGGTCGAGCGTGCCTTGGCTGAAGGCGAAGACCATCACGAACAGGGTGACTGCCATGCCGGCCGAGCCGATCAGGAGGAGCGGCTTGCGGCCGATCTTGTCGATCACCGCGATGGTGATGAAGCAGGCGGCGATCGAGACCGCGCCCGAGACGATGTTGATCAGCAGCGCGTCATTCTCGGTGAAGCCGGCGAGCTGCCACAGGGTGGCGCCATAATAGAAGATCACGTTGATGCCGACGAGCTGCTGGAACACGGCCAGCAGGAGCCCGGCCCAGACGATCGCGCGGATGCCGAGGAAGCCGCCGGGCGCGAAGATATCGGCGAGACGCGGACGGTGATCGGTCGAGAAGCTGGCCTGGATCTCGGCGAGCTTGAGGCCGCCCTCGGTCGCGCCGAACAGGCTGGTGAGCACCTTCAGGGCTTCGGGGTTGCGCTGCTTGGCGACGAGGTAGCGCGGGCTCTCCGGAATGAAGAACAGCGCGACGAGGAAGACGCCAGCGGGGATCGCCTGCATCAGGTACATCCAGCGCCATGCCTCGATCCCGCCGAGCTGGCCGAGCGAGCTGCCGGCGGCCTGGGCGAGGTAATAGTTGACCACGAAGGCGGCGGTGAGGCCCGAGATGATCATGATCTGCTGCACCGTCGTCATCCGGCCGCGGATGTTCGCGGGGGCGACTTCGGAGATATAGGCGGGCGACAGCACCGAGGCCGCGCCGACCGCGACGCCGCCGATGATGCGGGCGATGACGAACAGGGTGTGATCGTGCGCGAAGCCCTGGACGAGCGCGCCGCCGAGGAAGAGCAAAGCGGCAAGGCGCATGACGTTGCGGCGGCCCATCGAATCGGCGAGCGTGCCCGCGAAGAAGGCGCCGAACACGCAGCCGATCAGCAGCGAGCCGACGGTGAAGCCAAGCCCGGCCTCGTCGAGCGCGAAGGCGTGCTTGAGCCCGTCCTGCGTGCCGTTCACTGCGCCACTGTCATAGCCGAAAAGCAGGCCGCCGATCGTCGCCACCGCGACGATGGCGCCGATCAGGCCGATATTGGCCTTCTGCGCCGTATCATTCATCAGGTTCGTTCCCCTCCATCGCGGCCCCGTCCGGGCGGCATTGTTAGCGGTAACGGTGGCTCGATCCGACGGGAAAAGCAAGTGGGGTTACGCCGGAGGAACGACTCTGTCCCGCGTTGTCATGCTGGACCTGTTTGGGCCGGGGGCCAAGCGGCTTCTGACGATATGCGGCGCACCGCCCTTCGTCATCCCCGCGAAAGCGGGGACCCATCTCCCGTACTTTCCCGCAACGCACCGGTTGTATCTGCCGATCGCGCACGAGATGACCCCCGCTTTCGCGGGGGTGACGGCTAGTGGAATGGCGATAACCGCCTAGCGTCGGACCGTCTTGGTCGGGGCCGGCCTGCCCGCGCCCGGGGGCGGGCCGCAGGATTCGCGCTGGATCAGCTCGAAATCGAGGACCTGCTCCTCGAGCTTGTCGGTGGTGCCGGCACGGTGCGCACGCAGGCGGGCGAGCAGCAGGGTCAGCGCGCTCTCGGCCATGGCGGCGATCGGCTGGCGGACGGTGGTCAGTTCGGGCCACATGGTGGTGGCGAGCGCGGTATCGTCGAAGCCGACGATGCTGATGTCCTGCGGCACGTGCAGCCCGCGGCGATGCGCGACCCCTACGGCAGCGGCGGCCATGTCGTCGTTCGAGGCGAAGATCGCAGTCGGCGGATCCTTGCGGTCGAGCAGCCGCTCGGCGGCGACGATGCCCGAGCGGAAGGTGAAATAGCCCTGCTCGACCGGCATCGCCTTGATGTCGAGCCCGGCGGCCTCGACCGCCTCGACAAAGCCGCGATGGCGCTCGGCCGACGAGGTCTGGTTGGGGTTGCCGCGGATGAAGCCGATGCTGCGGTGGCCGAGGTCGATCAGGTGCTTCGTCATCGCGGCGGCGGCGGCGGCGTCGTCGATGCGGACGTTGAGGCTGCGCTCGGGCGGCAGGCCCATCGCGACCGATACCCAGGGGATGCCGGCGGTCTCGAGCTCGGCGCGGACCGGCGCGGCCTCGGACAGCGGCGGCGGCAGGATCACGCCCTCGACGCTGGTGGCGGCGAACTGGCGGGTGGCCTCGGCCTGCTCGTCGGCACGCTCGCCTTCGCAGGCCTCGAGCACCAGGTGGCAGCCGGCGCGGCGGGCCGCGGCCAGCGCGCCGATCAGGAATTGCGAGAGATAGGCGGCCGACGGGTTCGAATAGAGCAGGCCGATCTGGGTCGCCTCGCCCGCCGCGAGGCTGCGCGCCGCGCTGTTGGGCGAATAGTTGAGCTTGGCGATCGCCTCGAGGACGGCCTGGCGGGTGGTTTCCCTGACATTGGATCCGCCGTTGACCACGCGAGACACCGTCATGGCCGACACGCCGGCGGCGCGTGCGACATCCTGGACGGTGACCGTGCCTCGGCTTCTGCGGCTGGGTCTGCTCATCGTTTCGGGGATATGCTGCGATTAGCAATAATGCAATCGGGCGTGCGTCGTGGTTGACCGTCCGGGATCGGCGCTGATAGTGATAGCGCTACCATATTCGGAACAGACCGGCGCCCGAGCGCCGCGATCCACCAGAGGGAGAGGAACGTGCGTAATTTCCGCCGCATCGCCGCGCTTGCCATCGCCGCCACGGCGCTGACCCCGGTGCTTGCCGCCCCGGCCCAGGCGCAGACCGCGCAGGCCGGCAAGCCGCTCTACAAGGATGCCGGCCAGAGCGTGGATGCGCGCGTCGACGACCTGCTCGCGCGGATGACGCTGGAGGAGAAGGTCGCGCAGCTGGTGGCGATCTGGCTGAAGAAGGACGCGATCCAGACGCCGTCGGGCGATTTCGATCCCGTGAAGGCGAGCGCCTCCTTCCCCAACGGCCTGGGCATGATCTCGCGCCCGTCGGACCGCAAGGGCGTGGCAACGGGCACGGTGAATGCCGGCGCCGATGCGGCGGGGGCGAACCGCAATGCGGTGGACACCGCGACCTATATCAACGCCGCGCAGAAATGGGCGGTGGAGAAGACCCGGCTGGGCATCCCGATGATCATGCACGAGGAAGCGCTGCACGGGCTCGTGGCGCCGGGGGCGACGAGCTTCCCGCAGTCGATCGGCCTCGCCTCGACCTGGGATCCGGCGCTGCTGGAGAAGGTGTTCTCGGTCGCCGCTTCGGAAGCGCGGGCGCGCGGTGCGAACCTGGTGCTGGCCCCGGTGGTCGATGTGGCGCGCGACCCGCGCTGGGGGCGGATCGAGGAGACCTATGGCGAAGACCCCTATCTCGTCTCCGAGATGGGGCTGGCGGCGATCCGCGGCTTCCAAGGCACGACGCTGCCGCTGGCCAAGGACAAGGTGTTCGTCACGCTCAAGCACATGACCGGGCACGGCCAGCCGGAGAACGGCACCAATATCGGCCCGGCATCGCTCGGCGAGCGGACGCTGCGCGAGGACTTCTTCCCGCCGTTCGAGAGCGCGGTGACCCAGCTGCCGGTGCGCGCGGTGATGGCGAGCTACAACGAGATCGACGGCATCCCGAGCCATGCCAACAAATGGCTGCTCCACGACGTGCTGCGCGGCGAATGGGGCTTCAAGGGCGCGGTGGTCAGCGACTATTTCGCGGTGCGCGAGCTCGTGACGCGGCACCGGATGTTCAAGGACGTCAAGGACGCCGGCGCGCGGGCGATCGATGCCGGCGTCGATGTCGAGACGCCGGACGGGGAGGGATTCAACTTCCTCATCCAGCTGGTCCGCGAGGGCAAGGTCAGCCAGGGCCAGATCGACAATGCGGTGCGCCGCGTGCTCGAGATGAAGTTCGAGGGCGGGCTGTTCGAGAATCCCTATGCCGATGTGAAGACCGCGGCGAAGAAGACCAACACCCCCGAGGCGATCGCCCTCGCCCGGCAGGCGGCGCGGGAGTCGGTGGTGCTGCTGAAGAACGCCAATGGCCTGCTGCCGCTGGATGCTGCCGGCATCAGGAAAATGGCGGTGATCGGCACGCACGCCAAGGACACGCCGATCGGCGGCTATTCGGACGTGCCGAACCATGTCGTCTCGGTGCTGGAAGCCATGCAGGCCGAGGGCAAGGGCAAGTTCGCGGTCGACTATTCGGAAGGCGTGCGCCTGACCGAGGGCCATGTCTGGGCGCAGGACAAGGTGGTGCTGACCGACGCGGCGACCAACGACAAGCTGCGTGCCGACGCGGTGGCGGCGGCGAAGGACGCCGATGTCGTGGTGATGGTGCTGGGCGGCAACGAGGCGCTGAGCCGCGAGGCCTGGGCCGACGAGCATCTGGGCGACAGCGACACGCTCGACCTGCCCGGGCCGCAGGACCAGCTGGCGAAGGAGATCTTCGCGCTCGGCAAGCCGGTGGTGGTGATCCTGCTCAACGGCCGGCCCTATGCGGTCAACTATCTCGCCGAGAAGGCACCGGCGCTGATCGAGGGCTGGTACCTGGGCGAGCAGACCGGCAACGCGCTGGCCGATGTGGTGTTCGGCCGGTTCAACCCGGGCGGCAAGCTGCCCGTGTCGATCGCGCGCAGCGTCGGCCAGCTGCCGATCTACTACAACAGGAAGCCGACCGCGCGACGCGGCTACCTGTTCGGCGACACCAGCCCGCTCTACCCGTTCGGCTATGGCCTCTCCTATTCGAGCTTCGAAATGGGCGCGCCGGTGCTCGGCACGGGCACGATCGGGATCGCCGACAACGTGAAGGTGAGCGTGGACGTGACCAACACCGGCAAGCGCGCCGGCGACGAGGTGGTCCAGCTCTATGTCCGCGACGACGAGGCCAGCGTCACCCGGCCGCTGATCGAGCTCAAGCGCTTCCAGCGGGTCACGCTGCAGCCGGGCGAGCGCAAGACCGTGTCGTTCGAGCTGACGCCGAAGGATTTGTCGCTGTGGAACGTGGCGATGAAGCGGGTCGTCGAGCCGGGGACGTTCACGATCTCGGCAGGGCCGAATTCGGTGGATCTGAAGAGCACTGTTCTTACCGTGAAGTAGGCGAATCCTCCCTCGCGCAAGCGGGGGAGGTGGCGCGCGTAGCGCGACGGAGGGGGCGGCTCAGCGAGCGACGCGCTCGCGGCTAGACCCCCTCCACCACCGCCTTTGGCGGCGGTCCCCCTCCCCCGCTTCGCGAGGGAGGATTTTACTCAGCCAACCACGCCGCGACCCATACCAGGGGCGCGTTCCAGTTGATCGCGACTTCGTTGAGCGCATAGGCGTGGACGTCGTCCGCCCAGCAGCGTTGCGGCGCGCAGCGGCCCTTGAGCTTCATCGCGACCGGATCGGCCATGGCGGTGGCGTTGGGGCCGCCCGAGAGCACGCCCGGCGGCGGGCCGGGGAGCCTGGGATCGAGCGACGGCGCCCAGAAGCGGTGATGCGGGTTGCGCATCGAGACGCTGCCATAGCCGCTGACATAGGAGACGCGGTTCGGATTGCGGCCGAGCAGATAGTCGGCGACGTCGATCACCCCTGCCCGGTATTTCGCGTTGCCGGTCAGGTCGAAGGCCAGGCCGAGCAGCATCGCGCGATTGAGCAGGTTCGAATTGGAACCCCAGCCATAGCGGTTGGGGAACGGGATCCGGTAACCGCTGGCCCGGGTGTCGGCGACGAAGCGATCGGCGGCGGCGACCAGGCTGGCGCGCAGGCGATCGGTCTCGGCGGCGGGCAGCAGATCGGGCTGGGTCGCGAGCGTGATCGTGCCGAGCGTGGCGACCTGGGGCCATCCGGGCTCGCCGGCCTCCCCGCGGAAATGGGGCGAGGCCTCGATTGCCGCGCGATATTCCGGCTTGCGGGTGGTGGCGAACAGCTCGGCCGCGGCCCAGTAGAATTCGTCGGACACGTCATTGTCGCCATAGCCGCCCGAGCCGGTGAAGCTGTTGGTGGCGTACACCTCCGGGTTGCGCTTCGCCGCGGCGAAAGCGCGCTCGGCGGCGGCGAGGCAGTGCGCGGCGAAAGCGGGGTCCGTCTTCCGCCAGACCCGGGCGCATTGCGCAGCGGTGGCGGCGAGGTTGAGCGTCGCGGCAGTGGTGGGCGGATAGAGCAGCCGTTCCTGCGTGTCGCTTTGTGGCGGCGTGGGCAGCGCCGTCCAGGCACGATCGGCGACCTTCTGGTGCGCCATGCCCGAGGCCTCGATCTCGGCAACGGGCGGCGGCGCGGTTTCCCAGGCGGGCTTGCCCGGTACCGGCCGGGGCTTGCCGACGGGCACGCGCAGCCGGGTGCCTTCGGGGACCTGCATCCTGAGCAGGAACTCCATCTCGTAGCGCGCTTCGGCGAGCAGGCCGGGCGCGCCGTTGGGGGCCTGCCGGAGCGCCTGGGGATTGCCCTCATAGGCGTTGAGCAGCGTCCATAGCGAGATGCCACCATTGACGACGTACTTGCCGTGGTCGCCGGCATCGTACCAGCCGCCGGTCACGTCGAGGCTGTAGGGGCAGCCGGTCCATTCGGTGCCGCGCTCGTCCTTGCCGGCGAAGCATTTCGCGACCTCGCGGACATGGCCGGCGGGGCGTGCCCATTTCTCGCCGACGATGCGCGCCTCGATCGGGATGCCGGCGCGCTGGTGGTAGAAGAAGGCGAGCGCGTCGCGGGCGAGCGGGCGGTAGAGATTGGGCCGGATGTCGAAGGGCGCGCTCTCGCTGGCGCCGATGCGGATGCGGTAGCCGCTGCCGGGGGTGTTGAAGCTGGAGAAATCGATGCGCTGGATGGTGGTGCCCGAGGCGGCGTCCGGGCCGAAGGGCTGGGCCTTGCCGCTGGCGACGGGGTTGCCGGTGGCGTCGAGCAGTTGCCAGTCGAGCGGGGCGCCTTCGGCCTCGACGATCGCGGTCTTGGGATCGCCGGGCTGGAAGCCGAGCTGGTTGAGGTTGATGGCCGGGTCGGGTGCGGCGGCGGCGGTTAGGAGGGGCGCAAGGACTAGAACTGCAAGGCGAGCCCGCAATTCCTCCCCGGAACGGGGAGGGGGACCAAGACGCGCAGCGGCTTGGTGGAGGGGGCCCGCCCTCCTCGAACGATGATGCTGATGGAAAGCGGGCCCCCTCCACCACTGCCTTCGGCAGCGGTCCCCCTCCCCGTTCCGGGGAGGAATTTCTGGATGCCTCACTCCCCTGCCCCGGCGAACAGGCCGAAGACCGAGCCGACGAAACCGCCGGCGACCTTGGTGGTCAGGCCGTCGGTCTCCACCTTGCCGAGCGGCTTCCAGGCCGGCCGGGCGCCCGGCGCGGCATAGCTGAAGGCGTAGCTGCGGCCCTGCACCGCGATGCGCAGCCTGACCGTGCCGGCGGGCGCGGCGGCGGTGAAGAGGGTCTTGCCTAGCCTGGGGCTGTTCGGCCCTTCGCGCTGGTCGACCGTGATCACGTCCTTGCCGTTCACGCGCTTGCGGCCGACGAAGAACCAGTAATCGTCGTTCTGGAGCACGACGAGGCCGGCGCGGTCGCCTTCCTTCTCGGGGGCGAACTGCACTGCGGTCTCGGCCACGGCATTGGTGTGCTGCTGGCGGCGGGCGAGGAAGCTTGGATTGGCATTGTCGCCCAGACCCACCGGCTGCGCCTTGAGCATCAGGCCCGCGGCGCCGGTGCGGTACCAGTCGTCGCGCGGGTTGCGCAGCATCATCCAGTAAGCAGGGAGCTTGCCGCGGAAATCGTCGCGCAGGGTGAAGGCGCCCGAGGTGGGGATCGGCGCCTTGCCCTGGGGTAGTGTCGGCCTGGCGTGGGCCCAGGGGATCGGGGTGGCGGGCGGGAGGATCACCGGCCAGCCGTCTTTCCATTCCACCGGCAGCAGGAAGGTCTCGCGGCCGGTGGTGTAGAAATCGCCCTCGTACGGGCGCACGGCGAGGAAGGTCGCCCACCATTTGCCGTCGGGCGTGGTGACGAGCTGGGCATGGCCGGCCGAGGTGATCGGCATCGCCCGGTCAGCGGCCAAGTCGCGCTGGGTGAGGATCGGGTTGCCGGACCATGGCTCGTACGGGCCGGTGACGCTCTTCGAGCGCAGGATGACCTGGCTATGGCCCTCGGCGGTGCCGCCCTCGGCGCAGCTGAGATAGTACCAGCCGTCCTTCTTGAAGATGTGTGGCCCCTCGATCCAGACGGGCTTTTTCGAGATGTCGATGCCGCCGTTCACCAGGACCTTGCGCGGGCCGAAGGTCTTCAGCGTCTTGCGGTCGAACTCCTGGATCCAGATGGCGCGGTGGCCCTGGTAGAGCGGCGTGCCCTCGGGCGGGCCGTTGTTGACCACCCAGGCCCGGCCGTCGTCATCGAAGAACATCGAGGGGTCGATGCCGCCTTCGAGATCGGGCAGCCAGACCGGGTCACTCCACGGACCCGCGGGGTTCCTGGCGGTGAGCAGGAAATTGCCGCCGCAATCGACGCAGGTGTTGAGCAGGTAGAAGATCCCGTCCTTCGCCTGGATCGACGGCGCGAAGACGCCGCGCGACAGGCCGAGCTGCTTGAAATCGAGCTGGCCCGGCCGATCGATCGCGTTGCCGATCTGCGTCCAGTGGACAAGGTCGCGGCTGTGGAAGACCGGGATGCCGGGGAACCAGCTGAAGGTGGAATTGACCAGGTAGAAATCGTTGCCGACGCGGGTGACGCTGGGATCGGGGTAGAAGCCCTTGAGGACCGGGTTGCGATAGTCGTTCGGGCCTGCGGTGAGGAGGTCCGAGGCGTCCTTGCCGCTATAGGTGAAGCTGGAGAAGGTCGCGACGGGCTGGGCGGTGGCGGGGGTCACCACTCCCATCGTCATCCCCGCGCAGGCGGGGATCCAGAGCCCCAAGCGCCGCAGCAGAGAAACCCTGGATCCCCGCCTGCGCGGGGATGACGGAGTAAGGGGGGATGACGAAGAAGAGATGTTCATGCTGCGCAATGCTCCCGGATGAAGTCGCGGTGTTTGGGCATGTAGGCGGCGCTATTGGCGATCGCCTCGCGGATATGGGCGAGCCGCTCGCGGGTCTCTTCGAGCGACATGACGTCGGCGACCGGATCGTGGCCGGCCGGCTCCATCAGCTGGCCGAGCATCACCGCGAACCAGCTGGTGTCGTTGAACAGTTCCTCATTCTCGCGGAAGGCGCGGCCATGGGTGCGGAACACGCGCATCTTCTCGGCGAGCCGCTCGGGGATCTCCATCGTGCGGCAATAGTCCCAGAAGGGGGAATCGGTGCGCTCGGTGGCGTGGTAATGGAGGACGAGGAAGTCGCGGATCTCCTCGTAGTCGGTCTGCATGATGCGGTTGTACCGGTCGATATCGGCCTGGTTGAAGTCGCGGTCCGGGAACATGGTCAGGAAGCGCGACAGGCCCGACTGGATGAGCCAGATCGAAGTGGATTCGAGCGGCTCTAGGAAGCCGCCGGACAGGCCCATGGCGACGCAGTTCTTGACCCACATGCGGTTGCGGTGGCCGGTCTTGAACGGGACGGTGCGCGGATCGGCGAGCGGCTCGCCGTCGAGGTTCGCCATCAGGATCGCGGTGGCCTCGTCGTCGGACATGTAATCCGAGCAGAAGACATGGCCATTGCCGATGCGGTGCTGGAGCGGGATGCGCCACTGCCAGCCTGCCGTATGCGCGGTGGAGCGGGTATAGGGCGTCCAGGCATCGACGCTGGCGCAGGGCACGGCGATGGCGCGGTTGCAGGGGAGCCACTGCGACCAGTCGGTATAGCCGGCCTTCAGCGCCTGCTCGATGATCAGGCCGCGGAAGCCCGAGCAGTCGATGAACAGGTCGGCCTCGAGCTGAGAGCCGTCCTCGAGCTGGACCGACTGGACGAAGCCGTCCTCGCCGCGCAGCTTCACGTCGACGATCTTGCCTTCGCGGCGGGTGACGCCCTTGTCCTCGGCATAGCGGCGGAGGAACTTGGCATAGAGGCCCGCGTCGAAATGATAGGCATAGGCGATTTCGGAGAGCGGGGAGTTGCCCGCGTCGATCGCGCGCATGAACTTGTCGTCGCGCGCCGCCATCGCCTGGAGCGACCAGTCGTCGACGTCCGGCGCCTCGCCCAATTGGCGGAGGCGGAGATAATAGGCGTGGAAGGACACCCCCTTCATGTCGAGGCCGTATTTGCCGAAGGGATGGAAATAGCGGTGGCCGATGCGGCCCCAGTTCACGAACTGGATGCCGAGCTTGAAGCTGCCCTTGGTCTCGCGGACGAACTGGTCCTCGTCGAGGCCGAGCATGCGGTTGAAAGTGGCCATCTGGGGGATGGTCGCCTCACCGACGCCGATGATGCCGATCTCGTCGGACTCGACCAGGGTGATCTTCGCATAGTCGGAGCCGAGGATGCGCGAGAGCGTGGCGGCGGTCATCCAGCCGGCGGTGCCGCCGCCGACGATGAGGATCGAGCGGATGTTGCGATTGTCGGTCATGCGGGGGTCCTTGCGGGCGCGTTGCGGGCGAGCCACTCCTCGTGGCGGGGCATGGCCTGGGCGGCGCGGGCGAACATCTCGTGGATGCGGGAGAGGCTGAAGGCGAGCTTGTCGTCGTCGAACGCGTCGGCGAGCGGGTCCCAGCCTTGCGGCACGATCCCCTGCCCCAGCAGCACCGCGATCCAGCTCGATTCGGCGAACAGCTCGTCCTCGTAGCGGAAGAATCGGCCGCGGCCCCGGAACAGGTCGAGCTTGCGGCGGAGCGTGTCGGGGATCGCCATCTCGCGCATGCGGCGCCAGAGGTCGCCGTCGCTGCGCTGGTTGGCGTGATAGTGGAGGATGATGAAGTCGCGGACCTGCTCCATCTGGAGGTCGGTCAGGCGGTTGTATTCGTCGCGCTCGACATGGCTGAAGCCGGTGTCCGGCAGCAGCGCCATCAGCTTGTGGATGCCCGACTGGATCAGGTGGATGCTGGTCGATTCGAGCGGCTCGAGAAAGCCCGAGGACAGGCCGAGCGCGATGCAGTTCTTCTCCCAGGCGCGCTTGCGGCGGCCGGCCTCGAAGCGGAGGAGGAAGGGATCGCGCAGGGGGGCGCCGTCGAGATTGGCGAGGAGCGTCTCGCGGGCTTGGTCGTCGGAGATGTCGGCGCTGCAATAGACATGGCCGTTGCCGACGCGGTGCTGGAGCGGGATGCGCCATTGCCAGCCGGCCTTGTGCGCGGTGGCGCGGGTGAAAGGGGTGATCTCGGGGCCCGGGCTCGCGCTGGGGACCGCCACGGCGCGGTCGCATTGCAACCAGTGCGCCCAGCTTTCCCAGCCGGTGTGGAGGGTCTGCTCGACGAGGAGGGCGCGGAAGCCGGTGCAGTCGAGGAACAGCTCGCCCTCGATCCGGCGATCGCCTTCGAGGACCACCGCCTCGATGAAGCCGTCGGTGGCGCGGAGGGGCACGTGGGCGACCTTGCCCTCGATGCGGACGACGCCGCGGTCCTCGGCATAGGCGCGGAGGTACCGGGCGTAGAGCCCGGCATCGAACTGATAAGCATGGGCCATGCGCGACAGGATCGAGCCGGGGTCGGTCACCGGGGGCTGGTAGCGCCCGGCCTGCATCGCCAGCGCGCAGACATTATAGGCGTCGATCGCCTCGGCGCGGCCCGCCGCGTGCAGCTTGCGCCAGACCTGGTGGAACTTCACGCCCTCGATATCGAAGCCGAACTCGCCGAACGGATGGACATAGCGGTGCTGGTCGCGAGTCCAGTTGACGAACTCGATGCCCAGCTTGATCGTGCCCTGGGTGGCGGCGAGGAAATCGGCCTCGTCGATACCGAGCAAGGCATTGAAGCTGCGGATCGGCGGGATCGTCGCCTCGCCGACGCCGACGGTGGCGATCTCGTCGGACTCGACCAGTGTGAGCGATACGCCGGCCGGGATCAGTCGGGTGAGCGCGGCGGCGGCCATCCAGCCGGCGGTGCCGCCGCCGACGATGACGATGCTGCGGATCGGCGCGGGGGCGGTCATGGCAGCAATCCTTCCTCGCGGAGCGTCGCGCCATGGTGCGGCATCCGGCGGACCGCGTCGATGATGACTTCGCGGATGCGCGCGGCGTGGGCGCGGAGCTGCGGCTCGGGGATCGCGTCGGCGAGCGCATCGTGGCGGCGCGGGCGGACGCCCTGGCCGTCGAGCACCGCGATCCACTCCTCGGGGTCGAACAGCTCCTCGTCATAGACCGGCAGGCGGCCGCGGCTGGCATAGAGGTCGAGCTTGTGGGCCAGCGTCTCGGGGACGGGCGCGGCCCGGGCCTGGTGCCATAGCGGCTCGCCGGTGCGGCCATTGGTCTTGTAGTGGAGGATCGCGAAGTCGCGGACCCGATCGGCCTCGCTGGCGGCGAGGCGGTTGTACTCGGCCGGCTCGGGGCCGCCCGGCGCGGCGGGAAGCAGCCCGATCAGACGGGTGAGCGCGTTCTGGAGCAAGGCGAGATTGTAGCCGTGGAGCGGCTCGACCAAAGTGGCGGCGGCGCCGAGCGCTACGACATTGCCGGTCCAGGCGCGGGTGCGGCGGCCTTGCCCGAAGGGGACGGCGCCGGGCTGGTCCGGGAGGAAGGCGGAGGCGTAGAGCAGCGCCCCACCCTGCCCGCCGATCAAGGGCACGGTGCGCTGCCAGCCCGCCTCGAAGGCGCCGGCATGGGCATAGGGAGGCGGCACGCCCTCGACCGCGTTCCAGGTTTCGACCGCGCGGTCGACGGGGAGCCATTCGGCCCAGCTCTCCCAGCCGTGGTCGCCAGCAAGCAGCGCGGCTGGGCCCGAGCAATCGAGCCAGAGATCGGCGGCCAGGCAAGTGCCGTCCTGCAACTTGACGATGTCGTCTTCAAAGGCGCGGAAACCGCCGGCGGGTTGCAGGCCCGAGGCGAGGCGCAGCGTCTCGGCCAGGCCGGCGCGGTCGAGATGGAGGCCATAGCCATAGCTCGACAGGACGGAGCGCGGATCGGGGCTCGGCCGGGCGAAGCGGCCCGAGGCGGCAGCGATGGCGGCGAGCGAGAAATCGGCGAGGCGGAGCGCCTGGCCACCCGCGCGCATGCGGGCGGCGAACTGGTGGAAGGCGATGGTGCCGATTGGCGCGCCGATCGTGCCGAAGGGCAGGAACCAGTCGGCCTCCTGCCCCGCCCAGCCGGAAAAAGCCGTGCCGAGCGAGAAGCTGCCCCGGGCGGCGCGGAGAAGCGCACCTTCCTCGACGCCGTGATCGGCGAGCCAGGCTTCGAAGCCCGGCAGGCTGGTCTCGCCCGGGCCGAAGGGGCCGAGGCTCCAGTCCGGGCCTTCGGTCTCGACGACCGAGATGCCGGCGCCCGGCAGCGCGCGGCGCAGCGCCAGCGCCGCCATCCAGCCAGCGACACCGGCTCCGACGATGCCGATGCTGCGGATCATGCGACCATCCCCAGCGCAGCCTCGTGGCGAGGCATCGCCCCGGCCGCGGCGGCGATGTCCGCGCGCATCGCGGCGAGCGCGGCGGCGACACCCTCCCCGCCCGCGCGCGGGTCCGGGTGGCGCGGGACGACGTGCTGGCCGAGATAGACCGCGAGCCAGCTCGGCTCGAGGAAGGTGCCCTCGCGATACTGGACCACCACGCCGCGCTCGCGAAACAGCTCGAGCTTGTACGCAAGCGAGTCCGGCAGGGCCATGTTGCGGCAGTGGCGCCAGAATTCGGAATCGTCACGCTGGGTGGCGTGATAATGGAGGATCAGGAAGTCGCGGACGCGCTCATATTCGAGCGCCATCGCCCGGTTGAACTCGGCGGCGTCGAGCGGATCCCAGTCGCCGGTCGGGAACAGGTCGAGCAGCTTGCCGATCGCGACCTGGATCAGGTGGATCGAGGTGGATTCGAGCGGCTCGAGGAACCCCGAAGACAGGCCGATCGCGACGGTGTTGCCGACCCATTGGCGCTTGCGCTTGCCGGTAACGAAGCGGAGCTTGTTGGGATCGGCGAGCGGTTCGGCGGGCAGCTGGGCGAGCAGCATCTCCAGCGCTTCGTCGTCGCTTATGAAGCCGCTCGAATAGACATGGCCATTGCCGGTGCGGTGCTGGAGCGGGATGCGCCAGCACCAGCCGGACTGCTTGGCGGCGGCGCGGGTCAACGGCGCGAGCGGCCCGCTATTGGCACAGGGAATGGCAATGGCACGGTCGCACGGCAGCCAGTGCGTCCATTGCTCATAGCCGGTGTGGAGCGCCTGCTCGATCAGCAGGCCGCGAAAGCCCGAGCAATCGACGAACAGCTCGGCTTCCAGCGTCTCGCCGCTTTCAAGCGTGACCGAGCGGACGAAGCCGCTCTCGCCGTCCAATGCGACATCGACCACCTTGCCCTCGCGCCGGACGACGCCGCGCGCCTCGGCATAGGCGCGGAGATACTTGGCATAGAGCCCGGCATCGAACTGATAGGCATAGTTGAAGGGATCGCCGTCCGGCCGGCGGAAACGGCCGCGGCGGGCGGCCTGGATCGGGAGCGAATAGTCCTCGAACGCCCCTGCCCCTTCCGTAGCCAGCCATTGGTGGTGGAAGGGCACGCCGTCTACGGACTCGCCGAACGCGGCGAAGGGGTGGATATAGCTGTCTCCCTTGCGGCCCCAGTCGACGAACTCGATACCGAGCTTGTAGGTGCCCTTGGTCGCGGCGAGGAAATCGGCCTCGTCGATGCCCAGCGTCGCGTTGAAATGGCGGATGTGCGGGATCGTCGCCTCGCCCACGCCGACCGTGCCGATCTCCGCCGATTCGACCAGCGTGATCGCCAGCCTGGTGCCGGCGAACTTATGCGCGAGCGCGGCGGCGGCCATCCACCCCGCGGTGCCCCCGCCAACCACGAGTATGCGCCCCACCAGCATTCTTGCGATGCCCCTCTCCGGCACGAATGTTAGCGCTCCCGTCGCGAAATCGTCAATCGGAAGACGCGACGACTCGCGGCCGGATCGGCCTTTTCGCAGTTGCGAAAATCACGCCGCAGTGCAGCGAAGCTATTGCAAAGCACAGGAAATCCGCGGTTTTCGCAAATCTGCAACAAGGCGCTTGATCTTTTCATAACTCCTACTTTAGGTTGGACACAAACAAGAAACGCGCATTGAAATGATAGCGCTAACAACGGGAGGGGACAGCTCGATGCGAAAGCACGATTCTATTCAGCATGCAGACATGGCCGGCCGATTCCGGACGGGGGCGCTGCGCGCCGGCGTCTCGGCGGCGGCGCTTGCCTGCCTTTCGGTGGCAGCACCTGCCTGGGCGCAGGATACCGCCCCTGCCGCGAGCGACGCGCAGGATGCGCCGGCCGAGGATACGATTGTCGTCCAGGGCTATCGCCAGTCGCTGCAGAACGCGCAGGCGCTGAAGAAGAATTCGGACGTGATCGTCGATTCGGTGACCGCCGAGGACATCGGCGCGCTTCCCGACCGCTCGGTCACCGAGACGCTGCAGCGCATCCCGGGCGTGTCGATCAACCGCTTCGCCGCCGGCGTCGACCCCGACCACTTCTCGGTCGAAGGATCGGGCGTGGTGGTGCGCGGCCTCACCTATGTCCGCTCGGAGTTCAACGGCCGCGAGGCGTTCAGCGCCAATAACGGCCGCTCGCTGAGCTTCGCCGACGTGCCCGCCGAGATGATGGGCGGCGTCGACGTGTTCAAATCGCCCTCGGCCGACCGCATCGAGGGCGGCATCGCCGGCGTGGTCAACCTGCGCACCCGCAAGCCGTTCGATTCCAAGGGGCTGGTGATCGCGGCCTCGACCGAAGTGAACTATGGCGACTTCGCCAAGAACCCGGGCGCCAACCTCTCGGCCGTGATCAGTAACCGCTGGAGCACCCCGATCGGCGAGATCGGCTTCCTCGCCAGCGCTTCCTATTCGAACCTGAAGAGCCGCGCGGACCGCCTGCAGATCTCGAGCTTCCGCCTGCGCAACCTCTATTCGGACGGCGACGTGAACGCCAATGGCGGTACCACGGTGAACAAGCGCGTGCTGTTCCCGCGCGGCGCGGCGATGGGCAGCCAGGAGTTCGACCGCACCCGCTATGGCTATTCGGCTGCCGCCCAGTGGCGCAGCAATGACGGGTCGATGGAAGCGGTGGCGCAGTTCCTGCGCTCCGACGCGCGCCAGGCCTGGACCGAGCACGCCATGGAGATCGCGACCGACAACGTCTCGTCGAACGGCGATTCGCGGCGCGTGCCGGGCACCACGCTCAACTTCGACAGCGACGGCATGTTCACCGGCGGCACGATCACCGGCCCGACCGGCTGGCGCGCAGACCAGAACACCGGCGACGATGCCCGCGTGCCGATGCTCGGCCTGCAATCGAACAACATCGCCCGCGCGCATGACGAGCGGCTGGTTACCGACGATTACAGCTTCAACTTCAAGTGGGACGTGAACGAGCGGCTCGGCGTGGTCGTCGACTATCAGCACGTCGATTCGAAGACCAACCTGATGGACAACGGGTTGTGGAACTCGACCTATCAGAACGCCTCGATCCAGCTGCGCGGCAAGGACTATCCGATCGTGCAGTTCCTGCCGCCGCAGGTGTGCAGCGGTCCCGCCGCCAATTCGCAGGACCCGCCGGGCACCGACAATGATTGCGCCGGCTCCGGCGGCCGGCCGGCAGGTGCGCCGGGCTCGCAATTCTCGCCCAATTATTATGGCGCGGGCCACACCAGCTTCACCGATCCGTACAACAGCTTCCCGCGCGCGGCGATGGACCATATCGAGGACAGCGACGGCAATTCCGACGCCTTCCGTCTCGACCTGGAATATACCCTGCCCGAAAACGGCTTCCTCAAGTCGATCCGTGTCGGCGGCCGCTGGGCGGACCGCGACCAGGTCTCGCGCTTCTCGACCTACAACTGGGGCGTGCTCTCCGAGCAGTGGGGCAATAACGGCCCGGTCTGGCTGAGCGACAATGTCGACGGCGTGACCGGCGGCAATGGCGGCTCGGCAGTGCTCGGCGGCTACAACGCGCCCTATTATTTCAGCAACTTCTTCCAGGGCCAGGCGCCGAACCCGCTCGCGGGCCAGGGCCGGCTGTTCTACACGCCCAACTCGACCGCCGACTATGCCGCCTATATCGCCTATGCGAACATGGTCGGCCGCGAATGGCAGCCGGGCGTGGCCAACTGCCCGAGCGACAGCGTCGTGCGCAACGGCGGCTGGAACGCGCTGGCCGCACGCTGCGGCGTGATCTCCGGCACGCCGTTCCTGCCGAGCGAGATCAACCCGATCCGCGAGACCAACAAGGCCGCCTATGTGATGGCGCGCTTCGACACGCAGCTTGGCGGGCTGCGCCTGACCGGCAATGCCGGCGTGCGCTACACCACTACCAAGCGCGATTCGCAGGGCGTGCAGCAATATACCTATGGCAGCGTCTACCTGCCGACCGAGGCGACCTGCCTGGCGCCGCCGGCCGACGCATCGGCGGTGGTCCAGGGCTTCTGCGCGATGCCCCAGGCAACGCGGGACTCGGTCCGCGCCTTCCAGAACGGGGCGATCGTGCCGACCCCGGGCAAGACCAAGTACGACTATTGGCTGCCGAGCGTGAACCTGAAGCTCGAAGTGGGCGGCGGGCTGCAGTTCCGTGCAGCCTATTTCAAGGGCATCTCGCTGCCGGCGACCGGCCTGATCCGCAACTATGGCGACATCCGCGTCAATGCGGTGCAGAACACCAATGCCGATGGCACGGCGATCCCGGGCAGCTTCCGCCTGCAGGCGGACGTCAACCGCGGCAACCCGTTCCTCAAGCCGGTCGAGGCCGACAATTTCGACCTCACCGCGGAATGGTATTTCTCCAGCGTCGGCCAGCTGACCGTTTCGGGCTTCTACAAGCGCCTGAAGAATGTGGTGACCAACAACACCCAGCGCCTGAACCTGTCCAACAACGGCCAGACGTTCAGCACGGTCTACACCAAGCCGGACAACGCCACGGAGACCGGCACGATCAAGGGCGTCGAGGTCGCCTATCAGCAGACCTTCAACTTCCTGCCGGGGCCGCTCAAGGGCCTGGGCCTGCAGGCCAACTACACCTATATCGAATCGAGCGGCGTGCCGCAGAGCACGCTGTCCGAGACCGATCCGGACGTCGGCGCGGGCCGCGTGACGACGGTGCGGCTGCAGGACCTGCCGCTCCAGGGCCTGTCGAAGCACCAGGTGAACATCACCCCGTTCTTCGACTATGGCCCGCTGTCGCTGCGCGCGACCTATTCGTGGCGCTCCGACTTCCTGCTGACCATCCGCGACGTGATCACGCCGAACGACCCGATCATCAACAAGGCGACCGGCCAGCTCGACGCTTCGATCTTCTACTCCTTCTCGCCGCAGGTGAAGATCGGCGTGCAGGCGTCGAACCTGCTCAACGAAGTGGTGCGCACCACCGCGATCGTGACCGACGCGGCCGGCAAGAATGTCGAGGTGCCGCGCGGCTGGTACATGAACGACCGGCGCTTCGCCGCGATCATGCGCTTCAACTTCTGATCTGAGACACACCCTGCCTGGCGCTGCCGGTCCCGCCGGCGGCGCCATTTTTTTGTGCGGCGTACGGAAAGTCACGCGACATCATGGACATGCCGGAGACACGAACCGCCGGGACTATGCCCGAACATTGTCGGGGACAGGAAGCATGACGCCGCTGCGGGAGATGGAGGGGCCGCTCGACGCACCGGGGCTGCGTGCGTTGATCCAGGGCTATGCGCCGGTGGTGCTGCGCGGCGTGGCGAAGGACTGGCCGCTGGTAGAGGCAGGCGCGGTCTCGGCCCAGGCGGCGTGCGACTATCTGCTCGGCTTCGATCACGGTGCGGCGGCCGAGGCGTTCGTCGGGCCGCCCGCGATCAAGGGCCGCTTCTTCTATTCGGACGACATGCGCGGCTTCAACTTCGAGCGGCGCAAGGGGCGGTTCGCCGACCTGCTCAAATATCTGCTGCAGCTGCAGGGACGCGAGGAAGTGCCCGCCGTCTATGCCGGCGCGGTAGGGACGGCGCAGGCACTGCCGGGGTTCGCCGGGGCCAACCAGCTGCCTGCCCTGTTCGGCATGGGCGCCGAGCCAAGGATCTGGGTGGGCAACCGGACCAGCATCAGCACCCATTTCGACGCTTCGGACAATATCGCCGTGGTCGCGGCGGGGCGGCGGCGCTTCACCCTGTTCCCGCCCGACCAGACCGCGAACCTCCATATCGGGCCCCTCGACCATACGGTCGCCGGCCAGCCGCTGAGCATGGTCGACCTGGCCGAACCCGACTTCGAACGCTTCCCGCGCTTCCGCGACGCGCTGGCGGCGGCGCAGGTGGCCGAGCTGGAGCCGGGCGACGCGATCTTCATCCCCGCGCTCTGGTGGCACCATGTCGAGGCGCTGTCGGACTTCAACGCGCTGGTGAACTTCTGGTGGACGGACTCCCCCGACCAGGACGCACGGTTCGACGCGATGATCTATGCGGTGCTGACGCTGAGCCGCCTGCCGGCCGAGCGGCGGGCCGCCTGGTCGGAATTCTTCGACGCTTTCGTGTTCCAGGAACATGGCGACCCCGCCACGCACCTGGCCCCCGAGCATCGCAGCGTGCTGGGCGAGCCGACGCCGCAGCTGCGGCAGTATATCAAGCAGTATCTGATGCGGGGATTGCAGCGGCCGTGAGGTTCAACCCTCTCCCGCTTTTGCGGGAGAGGGTGGTCGAGCTTTAGCGAGACCGGGTGAGGGCATGAACGAGAGGCAAGCACCGCGTCTCGTTCATGCCCTCACCCTTCCGCCGCTTCGCGGCTCCCTCCCTCTCCCGCAAATGCGGGAGAGGGAATTGGGGGCCTATTTCCCCTGCCCGGGGGCGTAGGGGTTGGTGATCGCCTTGTACCAGTCGAGGTCGTGCGCCGGGGCGGCGTGTCCCGCCGGGAGCGGGCGCTTCGAGATGGACTGGAAATAGGCGATCGAGGCGTCGCGCCACCAGGTCGCTTCCGCATGCTGGATCGCCAGGAAGTCGCGGACCTCCGCCCAGCGGGCCTCGTCGACCTTGCCGCGCAGCCCTGCCCAATCGGCCTGCATCCCACCGACCGCGCCGACGCCCGCATCATAGCGGGTGACCAGTTCGTCCCACAGGGTGCGGCCCGAGCGGGTGCGATAGTCCCAGGGGACATGATGGAACCAGAGGAGCAGATTCTCGGGGATCGTCTTCGTGCTGCCCCAGGCCTTGACGATCTCGGGCGCATATTGGCCGAGCGCGTCGCTGCCGCTCTTCGTCCGGTCGAAGCCGATGCCGGCGGCGTCGGCCTTGTGGTAATAGACCGGGTTCCATTCGGGGCGGGCGAGGTCCGAGACCCAGGGGCCGGGGCCATAATGGTGGCTGGTCGCCATCAGATGGCCGAGGCCGAGCGGGGTCATATAGTCGACCACCGCCTCGCGCGAGCCCATCATCATCGCGACGACCGTGTCGACCACCCGGGGATCATTGCCCCAGGTCATCCGCGCCCAGTCCCGCGCGATCGGTTCCGCCTTGGCATCGGGATCCCAGGCGAAGCGGCCGAACGCGTACCAGTTGGCCTGGTCGAACTGCGAGCCCGACCAGTTGCGGTCGTTGCCGATATTGGCGACCCCGGCCATGCCGGTGGCGGCGCCAGCATCGATCGGCGCCTCGATCACCTTGGCGACGGTGCTGCCCTTGCCCGGCCGGAAGGTATCGGCCTCGAGCGCCTCCTCCCACATCGTGCCCAGGTACGCGAGGTGCGTGGCGAAGCCGAGATATTCCTTGGTGATCTGGAATTCCATCATCAGCGGCGTCCTGGGCATCGCGCCGAACAGCGGATGGAAGGGCTCGCGCGGCTGGAAGTCGATCGCGCCGTTCTTGACCTGGACGAGGACATTGTCGCGGAACTTGCCGTCGAGCGGCTGGAACTCGGTATAGGCCTGCTTGTGCCGGTCCTCGGCATTCTCCGCGGCATAGACGAAGGCGCGCCACATCAGGATGCCGTGATGCGGAGCGAGCGCATCCGCCATCATGTTGGCGCCCTCGGCATGGGTGCGGTGATAGTCCGCCGGGCCGGGCTGGCCCTCCGAATTGGCCTTGACGAGCAGGCCGCCGAAATCGGGGATGACCGAGTAGATTTCGTCGATCTTGGCCTTCCACCAGGCCTGGACCTGCGGATCGAGCGGATCGGCGGTCTTGAGCTTGCCGAGCTCGATCGGCGCGGAGAAGCGGGCGGTGAGGTAGACCTTGATGCCGTAGGGGCGGAAGACCTCGGCCAGCGCCTTCACCTTCTGCAGGTAATCGGGGCGCAGGATATCGGCATTGGCGTTGACGTTGGTCAGCACCGTGCCGTTGATGCCGATCGAGGCATTGGCCCGGGCATAGTCGACATAGCGCGGATCCTTGTGGAGCGGCAGCTTCTGCCAGTCCCAGATCGACAGGCCGGAATAGCCGCGCTCGACATGGCGATCGAGATTGTCCCAATGGTTGAGGACGCGGACCTTGAGCTTCGGCGCGTCGACGATGTCGAGCTTGTCGATGGACTGGCCGGTCTGGAGCAGCTTGAGCAAGCGGAATACGCCGTAGAGCGCCCCCACATCCTTGTCGGCGAGGATGAGGATGGTGCGCTTGCCCTCCACCATCATCGTGCGGATCGCATAGCCTTCGTCGCCGAGGCTCCGCGGCAGATCGAGCGCGGCCACGTCGAGCGGCACGGCGTCGGAAGTGGCGATGAGGATGCCGCCGGCTTCGTCGATCCTGCCATGCTGGCCGGGAGCCGCACCGAGCATCCCGCCGAGCCCGCGCTTCAGCTCGTCCGCCGCCGCGGCGATGACCGGGCGATCGGTGGGCGCGACAAAGTAGCGAACCGCCGGCGCGACACGCGCCTTCGCGCTGGACTCGAGCGGCTGATAGCGCAGCCAGAGGTCATATCCGTCTTCGGCATGCGCTTGATTCGCAAGGCCGAAACACATAAACGCAGACAAAATAGTCAGCAATTTCCGAAGCATCGCTCTTCCTACCTGCAAACGGTCAAACGCCGCCGTTGACAAGCTTGTAACAGGGCAACAATGGTAGCGCTACCAAGCAGATAGGCGCGCCGAGCGATGCGCCGGAACAGGAAGGGGAAACAGAGACGTCATGGCCGAGATCCTGTCCGCGCGCGTGATCGTCACCTGCCCCGACCGCAATTTCGTGACACTCAAGATCGAGACGGCCGACGGCACGACCGGCATCGGCGACGCGACGCTGAACGGGCGCGAGATGGCAGTGGTCGCCTATCTCCAGGATCACGTCATCCCCTGCCTGATCGGGCGCGACGCGCACCGGATCGAGGACATCTGGCAGTATCTCTACAAGGGCGCGTACTGGCGGCGCGGCCCGGTGACGATGTGCGCGATCGCCGCGGTCGACATGGCGCTGTGGGACATCAAGGCCAAGGTGGCGGGCATGCCGCTCTACCAGCTGCTCGGCGGGGCGAGCCGCGAGGGCTGCATGGTCTATGGCCACGCAAACGGCGCGACGATCGAGGAGACGATCGAGGAAGCCGTCCGGCACGTGGAAGAGGGCTACAAGGCGGTGCGGCTGCAGGCCGGCGTGCCGGGGCTCAAGTCCACCTATGGCGTCGCCAAGCCGGGCCAGCGCTACGAGCCGGCCGATGGGAGCCTGCCGACCGAGAGCCTGTGGTCGACCGAGAAGTATCTCCGCTCGGTGGCGCCCCTGTTCGAAAAGGCGCGCGAGGTGCTGGGCTGGGACGTCCATCTGCTCCACGACGTCCATCACCGGCTGACCCCGATCGAGGCCGGGCGTCTGGGCAAGGAGCTGGAGCCCTATCGGCTGTTCTGGCTGGAGGATGCGACCCCGGCCGAGAACCAGGCCGGCTTCCGGCTGATCCGCCAGCACACCACCACCCCGCTGGCGGTGGGCGAGATCTTCAACACGATCTGGGATGCCAAGCAGCTGATCGAGGAACAGCTGATCGACTATGTCCGCGCGACGATGGTCCATGCGGGCGGGATCACGCACATGCGCCGGATCGCGTCCTTCGCGGACCTGTACCAGGTGCGCACCGGCTGCCACGGCGCCACCGACCTGTCGCCGGTGTGCATGGCCGCAGCGCTGCACTTCGGCCTGTCGGTCCCGAATTTCGGCATCCAGGAGCTGATGCCGCACACGGCGAAGACCGACGAAGTCTTCCCGCATGCCTATTCGTTCAAGGACGGGATGATGCATCCGGGCGACGCACCCGGGCTGGGGGTCGAGATCGACGAGGAACTGGCGGCGAAATACGAATACAAGCGCGCCTATCTCCCCGTCGCGCGGCTCGAGGACGGGACGCTGTTCAACTGGTAAGCGGGGAGAGGCTGGCCATGACCGAGATTACACGCCGTGGATTGCTGGGTGCGGGCGCGGCGCTGGCCGCCCTGCCCCTGCCCGCCATCGCCCAGGCCGCCGAGGGGCTGAACGCCGTGGCGAAGACCAAGGGCATGCGCTTCGGCTCGTGCGTCGCCTGGAGCCCGCCGGGGGCGGATCGCGGCTCCTTCGCCAATCCGAAATATGCCGAGCTGCTCAAGCGCGACTGCGGCGTGCTGGTGGCGGAGAACGAGTTCAAGTGGCAGGCGATCCGGCCCGACGCCAAGACCTTCAACCTCGACCATTTCTCCGACATGCTCGATTTCGCCGAGGCGAACGGCATGGCGATGCGCGGCCACACCCTGCTGTGGCACAAGACGCAGTACTTCCCGAAATGGCTGAACGAGCATGATTTCGGCGCCAGCCCGGTGAAGGAAGCCGAGAAGATCCTCGGCACGCATATCCGCACGCTGTGCAAGCTCTATGCGGGGCGGATCACCAGCTTCGACGTGGTCAACGAGACGGTGGAGGAAGGCAGCGGCGCGCTGCGCACCTCGTCGCTGTCCAAGGCGTTCGGCGGGACCGAGGCTATGCTCGACTTCGCCTATCACACCGCGCGCGAGCATGCCCCGGGCGTGGAGCTGACCTATAACGACTATATGAGCTGGGAACCGGGCAATGAGGGGCATCGCTACGGCGTGCTCAAGCTGCTCGAGGGCCTGCGGAAGCGCGGCGTGCCCTGCGACACGCTGGGCGTGCAATCGCATATCGGGCTGACCGATGGCGGCACCGTCGGCGCGCTGGTGGGCCGGCAGGAAAAGCCGTGGCGGACCTTCCTCGATACCGCGGTGCAGCTGGGCTACCGCCTTGCGATCACCGAGTTCGACGTGAACGACAAGGTGCTGCCGACCGACGCGAAGCTGCGCGACGGGATCGTCGCCAACTATGCCGCGGCCTATCTGGAGATCATGTTCTCCTATCCGCAGGTGCGCGACGTGCTCGCCTGGGGGATGTGCGACCGCTTCACCTGGCTCAACGGCTTCACGCCGCGCAAGGACAAGACGCTGCAGCGGGCAACGCCCTATGATGACAAGTACCAGCCCAAGGCGCTTTACGGGGTGATCAAGGACGCGTTCGCGGCGGCGGCACCGCGCTAGAATTGGGCGTTATCCCCGCGAAAGCGGGGACCCATCTCCTCCGGTAGCGACATATGCACCGGCGTGTTCGCGGATAGTGCACGAGATGGGCCCCCGCTTTCGCGGGGGTGACGAAAGAGTTTTGGCCCGGGGACGCAGAGAGGTCGATCTTGTTCAAGATCGTTCAGAAAACTCGTGCTAGGGGCTGATTCGACGGACCTATTGCGGGAGTGGAACGATGGCGGCGGCAGCCGCGAGCCAGGAACCGAGCTTCGAGGCGCTGCTTTCCGGTGACCTCGATACGGGCCAGTTGCACGCTCTCGCCGATCGCATCGCCGCGCTCCATGCCGCCGCACCCAGGGGGGACGGCGCGTCCTTCCGCAAGATGCTTGCCCTGGCCGCGACCAGCGAGGCGCAGAAGGCCGAGCTTGCCGCGCACCAGGACTCGATCGCCCGCCGCATCGCCACCGGACGGATGCGCGCGGTGATGGGCGAGCCGATGGACATGCTCTACGACCTCGCCCGGCCGGTGCTGGAGGTGATGCGGGGAGGCATGGCCGGCGAGGCCAACACGCTGGCCAACCGCTATCTCGACATCGCGCCGCAGGGCGCGACCGGCTGGGCGCTGCTGCCGCTCTACCTCTCGCTGCGGGCGAGTGCCGACGGGGATACCGAACTGGCCGACAGCTTGCTCGCCCCGGCCCAGCCACGGCTGGTGGTGATCGGCGGGCTTTCGGGCACCGGCAAGTCGACGCTGGCGCGGCTGCTGGGCAGCCGGATCGGCCGCCTGCCCGGCGCGCGGGTGCTGCGCTCCGACGTGTTCCGCAAGCGCCTTGCCGGGGTGAGCCCGGAAACCCGGCTGCCGCCCAGGCATTATACCCGTCGCAATGACGACGAGACTTATGAGGCGCTGTTCGAATCCGCCGACGATCACCTGGCCTGTGGCAACAGCGTGATCCTCGACGCGGTGTTCATGGCGCGTAGCGAGCGCGACGTGGTGGAGGCGCTGGCCGACCGCTACCGTGCGAGCTTCACCGGCATCTGGCTGGAGGCGCCCGAGAAGGACCGCATCGCGCGGGTGAAGGCACGCGAGAACGACGCCTCGGACGCGACCGAGAAGGTGGTGCGCGAGCAGTCGCGGCGCTCGGTGGGAGAGATCCATTGGCACCGCATCCGGGTGAACCGTCCGCAGGAGTTGATCGTCGCCGCCGCGCGCGCCGCGCTGGACCGGGCGCGCTGATGGCGATCGCCACGCTGACGCTCAACCCGGCGCTCGACGTGACGACCTGCACCGAGAAGGTGCGACCCCAGCACAAGCTGCGCTGCTCCACGCCGCGCTTCGATCCGGGCGGCGGCGGGATCAACGTGGCGCGGGTGGTGACGCATCTGGGCGGCATGGCGACCGCGGTGTTCCCCAATGGCGGGCCGGCGGGCGCGACGATCGTCAAGCTGCTCAAGGACCAGGAGGTGCCGATCCTGCCCGTGTCGATCGCCGGCGCGGTGCGCGAGAGCTTCACCGTCGACGAGGGCCGGCCCGGCGACCAGTATCGCTTCGTGCTGCCCGGGCCTGAGCTCAGCGACGACGAGCAGGCGGCGCTGCTCGATGCGCTGTTCGGCGTGGCGGACGTCAGCCACATCGTGGTGAGCGGCAGCCTGCCGCCGGGCTGCGACCCCGCCATCCTAAAGCGGATCGCGGAGCGCTGCCGCACGGGCGGGGTGAAGCTGGTGATCGACACCTCGGGGCCGGCGCTGGCCGCCTGCGAGGGCGCGGAAGCCTGGCTGATCAAGCCGAGCCTGCGAGAAGTCGCCGACCTGCTCGGGCGCGAGATCGCGAGCGAGGCGGACGAGGCGGCAGCCGCGAGGGAGCTGTGTGACCGCGGCTTTGCCGAATGGGTGGTGGTGTCGCTCGCCGAGCGCGGGGCGCTGCTGGTCGGCAAGGACAAGGAATTGCGCGTGGCGGCGGTGCCGGTGGAGGCCAAGGGCACGGTGGGCGCCGGGGACTCGATGGTCGCCGCGATCACCCTCGCCGCTTCGCAGGGCAAGGGGATCGAGGACTCGTTGCGCTATGGCATCGCCGCCGGCGCGGCGACGCTGATGACTCCCGCGACCGAGCTGGCGCGCAAGGAGGATGTCGAACGGCTTTACGCCGGAATGGCTTCCTGAACGCGCTCGGCTTGGGCCGCGTCCTGCTTGTAGAACAGGCCGTACATCGCCTCGAGCATCTGGCGCGCTTCTTCGCTGGCGAGCGTGTAGAAGATCATCTGGCCGTCGCGGCGCGCGGCGACCATCCCTTCCCGGCGCAGGAGCGCGAGCTGCTGCGACACGGCGGTATCGCGCGCACCCGTGAGGCGTGCGAGCTCACCCACCGACTTCTCGCCATCGAGAAGGTGGCACAGCAACAGAAAACGGCTTCGACCCGACAGCGCCTTCAGGAACGCGGAGGCGCGATCGACAACTGCGATCATTTCATTCTTCACGGGGCGGACAGCTAGGGTGCCGGGGCGCCGGTTGCAACCGCTATCGCGCGGGAAATGCAAAGGAATTTTATATAAAGTTGAAGATATTCATCTGTGGCGGCTGAAGCAGGCGATCCCCATATCCAGTTCGTGTCCACCTTGTTTCCAACACTTTTCGAAGAAGCCCCGCCCGCCGGCATGGAACAGGTGAAGAATATCGTTTCACCTATGGAAGAAGCTGAACTGATTCGGGCCATCGACATGGCGGGCCTCGAGCCGTTCCGATTTCAGCAATGGCTGGGCAAGCGGCTGACGCGCAGCTTTGGCTGGCGCTACGACTTCACCGATTCAAGCTTCGGCGAGACGGAGGCGCTTCCCGACTGGCTGTTGCCGCTGCGTGCGCGGGCGGCGGAATTCGCCGGGCTGGCGGCGGACGCGCTCGTCCAGGCGCTGGTGATCCGCTACGATCCGGGCGCCGGCATCGGCTGGCACCGCGACCGGCCGGTGTTCGAGCATGTGATCGGCGTGTCACTGGGCGCGCCGGCAGTGCTGCGGCTGCGCCGGCGGCGGGCCGACGGGAAGTTCGACCGGGCGGAAGTGCCACTGGCGCCGCGGGGGGCGTACCACCTCTCCGGCGAGGCGCGGCACGTGTGGGAGCACAGCATCGCGCCGATGGATGCGGCGCGGTGGTCGGTGACGTTCCGGAGCCTGGCCGAGGTCGCCACCTAGTACCCCGGCGAAAGCCGGGGCCCAGGGCCACAAGCGAGACGGCAGAGAAACCCTGGGCTCCGGCTTTCGCCGGAGAACTATAGGGCGCTGAAGTCGATCGGTCCGTCCTTGTCGAGCGTCTTGGACTGGTCGGCGAGCGGGTATTTCAGCCCGGTCGCGCAGTTGAACAGCACCACCTTCTCCTCGGGCGAGACCAGCCCCTCGGCCAGCGCCTTGCGCCAGGCCGCCAGCGTCGCGCCGCCTTCGGGGCAGAGCAGCAGGCCGTCGCGGCGCGCGGCATCGTCGACCGCCCGGGCGATGCTCTCGTCGCTTACCGCCATCGCCACGCCGCCGCTTTCACGCACGGCGTCGAGGATCAGGAAGTCGCCGACCGCCTGGGGCACGCGGATGCCCATCGCGATCGTGTGTGCGTCTTCCCAGCGCGTCGCGTGGCGCTCGCCGGCCTCGAAGGCGCGGACCATCGGCGCGCAGCCTTCGGCCTGGACCGCGATCATCCGCGGGCGCTTCGAACCGATCCAGCCCAGCGCCTCCATCTCGGCAAAGGCCTTCCACATGCCGATCAGCCCGGTGCCGCCGCCGGTGGGGTAGAAGATCACGTCGGGCAGCTCCCAATCGAGCTGCTCGGCGAGCTCCAGGCCCATCGTCTTCTTGCCCTCGATCCGATAGGGCTCCTTGAGCGTCGACAGGTCGAACCAGCCGCGTTCCTTCGCGCCCTGCCCCACCAGCTTGCCGCAATCGTCGATCAGGCCGTTGACCCGGTAGACCCGCGCGCCCTGGGCGGCGATCTCGCGGACGTTCACCTCGGGCGTGTCGGCCGGGCAGAAGATCACCGACTCGATCCCGACCCGGCTGGCATAGGCCGCCGCCGCGGCGCCGGCATTGCCGTTGGTCGGCATCGCGATCGTCTTGACGCCCAGTTCCTTGGCCATGGCGATCGCCATGACCAGCCCGCGCGCCTTGAACGAGCCGGTGGGCAGCCGCCCCTCGTCCTTGACCCAGAGATGCTTCGCCCCGGCTTCGGCGGCGAGCTTGTCGAGCGCGATGATGGGCGTGGCGATCTCGCCCAGGCTGACGATGTTCTCCGTCCGGCGCACGGGCAGCAGCTCGCGATATTTCCACAGATCGGCCGGGCGCCGGGCGAGCTCGTCGCGGGTCAGCGCGGCCTTCACGGCTTCCAGATCGTAGCGCACCAGCAGCGGACGGCCGACGCGCGACAGGCCGTGAAGCTGGTCCGCCTCGTAGCGCTCTCCGGTCATCGAGCATTCGAGATGGGTGACGAAGGTCTGGCGGTCGGCGGTGATATTGGCGTCGTGGCGCAACTTGCTACTCCGGTCGGGCGAGCGATTCCTCTACCGGCGTATAGGCCGATCGTTTCCCGGGCACATCCGGAACATCGGTGGCGAAATAAACCATGCCCTTGCCCGCCGCCGGATCGATCCACAGGCCGGACTTGAGCCCATAGGCATCGCCCGAATGGCCGAAACGCCTGCGGCCGTCGCCGACTGGATCGTCGCGGCAGCCCGGCGCGCCGGTGGCGGTGAACATGACGGCGAGGCCATAGCCGCAGGTCGCCCCGCCCGTCGGCACCGCGACCGAGATGTCGCCGCCGATATCGCCATTATGGCCGTCATAGGTCCAGAGCGGCGTCTCCAGCATGCGGACCGAGGACGGGCGGAGGATCCGCACCCCGTCGAGCCGGCCATCGTTGAGGAACATCCGGCCGACCCGGGCCAGCCCGCGTGCGGAAATGCGCAGCCCGCCCTGGGGCGAGAAGATCGCGCCGTTCCTGCCGGGCCGCCAGGTCGAAAGGTCGCAGCTACCGTTGCCGGCGGGTGTGACAGCACAGGCGGGCGTGGCGCTGCGATTGTCGTCCTTGACCGGCTGCCCCTCGCGATACTGGACGATCGCGTGCGCAGCGGTTTCCGGCTTGCAGCTCGCCCAGTTGTAGCAGGCATCGAGCTTCATCGGCTTGAGGACGAGACGGTCCATCAACCGGTCGAAACGCTCGCCGGTGGCGCGCTCCATCACCGCCGCGATCACCGGGAAGTTGAAGTTGGTATAGGCCCACCAGCTGCCGGGCGCGTGCTCCGCATCCCATGCCTTTGGGTCCTGGAGCACCGCGCGCATGTCTGCATCGAGCGGCAGGACATAGTCCACCCGGTCGGTGAGGCTGGAGCGGTGCGAGAGCAGCAGGCGCAGGCTGATCGGCCTGTTCGGAAAGGCCGGGTTGCGCAGCTTCCAGCCGAGCCAGCGCGAGACGTCGGTATCGAGATCGAGCCTGCCCTGCTCGACCAGCCGCAGCACGCCGATCGCGACGACCAGCTTCGAGATCGAGGCGATGCGCACCGGATCGTCGGCGGTGACCGGCCTGGACGAAGCGACGTCGGCCAGCCCCTTCAGGCTGACCGACGTCTCTCCTCTCCTATCGAATGTAACGCGGACCGCGGCGACCGGGTCCGCTGCCGCCGCAAGCAGGAGCGCGGCGGCGATCATGCCGGCTCCACCATGGGGGATGGAGCCGGCATGAGGATCATTTCAGGCTGATGCGGATGCCGGCGCGGAACTGGCGGCCGAGCATGTCCGAATAGGTGCTGTTCGCGGCGAGGCCTGTCTCCGGCAGCAACAGCGGCCAGCGGTTGAACAGGTTGGTGACGTTGACGAAGAACTGCGCCTTGTTGCCACCGAACGGTACGGTCTGGGTCAGGTTGAGATCGACGTAGAACAGACCCGAGACCTGGTTGTTGTCATAGGTCTGATAGACCGAGGTCGTGCTCGTCGTCGGGCAGCTGGTGGTGCACTCGATGCCGGTCGCCGAATATTTGCCCGCGCTGACGCCGCGGCCGGTGACGGTGGCCGAGAAGGTCTCGCTCTCATAGGTAGCGCTGCCGCGGAAGATCCAGGTCGGGGTGCTGGCCTGGCCACCATTGGTGCCGACGGTGTTCACCGCAACCTGCCCCGCGATGCCGGTATCCGACAGATTCTCGATATAGCGCGTCGCGACGCCCTTGAGGGTGAAGGTGCTCGCTCCGCCCAGCGGGATCCGATAGGCCGCATCGAAGTCGATGCCGCGCACCAGCTTGCGCACGAAGTTGAACGGCTGGCTGCGGATCAGCTTGTAGGGCGCCGCCGGCGTCGAACGGACCGGATCATCGCTGATCGCGGCGCAATATTCGGCAATACCCTCGGCGCAGCGGTTCATGATCTCCTGGGCGCTGATCGAGTCGATCGCGCCTTCGAGATCGATGCGGAAATAGTCCGCCGACGCGGTGAAGCCCGGCAGGAAGCGCGGCGAGACGACAGCGCCGATATTCCACGAATTGGCGATTTCCGGACGCAGGTTGGGATTGCCGGTGACCAGACCCGAATAGCCGAAGGTCTGCGGGCCATTCGCCGGATTGGTCGACGAATAGAGCGGGTTGCGCACCGAGTCGCTGTTCGCGGTACCGGCCTGGTAGAGCTCGTTGAGGTTGGGCGCCCGGATATCACGCGAACGCGTAACGCGGAAACGGATGTCCGGGATCGGCGCCCAGGTCGCACCCAGCTTCCAGGTGGTGACATAGCCGGCGTTCGAATAGTCCGTGGCGCGGACCGCGCCGTTGAATTCCAGGCCGAGCCCGAGCGGGACCACCGTCTCGAGATAGGCTTCCTTCACGCTATATTCGCCGGTGAAGGGCAGATAGTTGCCCACCGACCAGGCGTTGGTCGTGCCCGTGGTGGTGATGACCGGCTGGTACTCCTTCGGCACGGTGCCGCGAATCTTCTCCTTGCGGACTTCGCCGCCGACCGAGACGCTGACGTCCCCGGCCCAGGTGGCGAACGGCGTCAGTGCCCAGTTGGTGCCGGCGACATACTGCTCGAGCACCTGATCGCGATACGGGTTACCGAGCACATAGTTGATCGCCGCCTGGTCCGCGACGCCGACGCCGAGGCGGTTCAGCGGCACGCAGTTCGGATCGTCATTGGTGGTGCTGGCGTCGACGTTGATCAGGCACTGGATCGAGCCGACCGTATAGCCGCGGGCATTGCCTGCCGGCGCGAACGCCCCCGCAGTGGCATTGGCCATGCGGGTATTGTGCATGATGTTGCGCAGCTGCTCGCGCACATCGGAGCGGCCATATTGGGCATAGACTTCCCAGTGCGCCGCCTTGCCGAACGCGTCGAAATCGCCATTGGCGCCGACGACATAGCGCTGCACCTTGCGCTCGTTGTCGATCGCGCGGAACGGCAGGTCGGCGGCGGTGGTCGCCACCGTGACGCTGGTGACGCCGGCGAGACGCGACGCGCCGAGCGCCTGTAGCGCGAAGGCGTTGCAGGTCACCGGCACCGGCACGGTCGTGCAGCCGGTGGTGTTGTAGGTGATGCCGGTCGACAGGTTCGGGCCCGCGTTGAAGAAGACCTTCTGCTTGTTGTACGAACCCTCGGCGAACAGCTCGATGCCGTCGGCTACTTCGTAGCTCAGCCGGCCGAACACGCCCCAGCGATCGTCCTTCGGCATCAGGCCGATGCGCGTGCCGGAATCATTGACCTGCCACGATCCGTTCTGCGTGACGCTCGGCGCCGAGGAACCGGGCGCGCGGGTGAAGGCCGGGAAGGTGAAGGTGCCATAGTCGAAGGTGTTCACCGCGCCGCCCTGGCCGAAATAGAGGCCACGTAGCGCGTTGACGGTGGTACCGGCCGAGGCGGTGATCAGGCCGCCCGGCGTCGAGTTGGACGCGCCGACGTTGCGGAGCGTGGTGAAGTAGCGGTTGTTGGTGGTGCCCGGCGTCGTCGCGGTGCTGCCCACCCAGGCCGGGTTCTCGGCCCGGACATAGCCTGTGTGGTTCCACTCACGCTCGTTGCCGACTTCAAAGATGCCGTCCTGGTGATCGATGTTCGCGCTGAGCAGGACATGGCCGCGGCCCCCGGCGAACGACTTGCCGCCTGCGATGCTGGCCGAATAGTTTCCGCCGTCGCCATAGGTGGTGACGCCGGTATCGGCCTCGATCTTCAGGCCTTCCAGCTTCTTGTTGAGGATGAAGTTGACCACGCCCGAGACGGCGTCCGAACCATAGGCCGACGAGGCACCGCCGGTGACGACTTCGACGCGATCGACCAGTGCCTGCGGGATCGTGTTGATGTCGACCCAGCCATAGATGGTCGAGCCGACCGAGCGGCGGCCATCGAGCAGGACCAGCACGCGGCCTTCGCCGAGGTTGCGCATGTTGAGCGCGTTGATGCCGGCCGAGCCGTTCGAGAGGTTGAGGCGCGAGTTTGCCGGCTTGGTCGAGCCGGCGAGCTGCGGCAGCTGGTTGACGAAGTCGGCGATGTTGTTCGTCGGCGACGTGTTCTGGATGTCCTGCTGGGTCAGGACGGTGAGCGGCGTCGGGTTCTGGAACCCGTCGCGGCGAATGCGCGAGCCGGTGACGAGAATTTCGCCTTCCTCGGTCGGTGCCGCCTGTGCCGGCGCTTCCTGCGTCGCCGGAGCGGTGGTCTGTGCCCAGGCCGGCATTGCGAGCGCGATCGCCGCAAAAGCCGAACTGCTGGCCAGAACCTTCTTGAACGCCCTTGCTTCGATCATGTCTCGAACCCCCTGAAGTCCGCAATATCCTGTGCGGTGAGAGGGCATTAGGTACCAATAATGTTGCGTCGCGCCATAGTTTCTCTTCCCCGCGCCATAACCCCACGGCATCAAATGTGACGAATACGCGTCAAAGCGTGACACGGCTGCAACACAAGCCTGCCAGCATCGCCATTGACTGCGCGCCCGACCCGTCCGAGCCTTAGGCGAACAGGACGAGGAAGGCCCTTCATGACCCGTTTTCACCCCGTGACGCTGCGTGACTGAAGCCCCGAGTCCCGCCACGCCGGCGATCCGCCCGGGCTTTGGAAGGCTCGCGCTGTACCTGCTGCTCGGCTTCGCTGCGGGCCTGCCCTTCTACATGTTCAACGCGGTGCTGCTGCTGCGGCTGGCCAAGCACGGCGTGGACATCGTGACGGTGGGCTTCTTCGCCTGGGTGGCGCTGCTGCCGACCTTCAAGTTCGCCTGGGCGCCCCTGCTCGACAAGTATGACATGCCCGGCTTCGGGCGCTTCTGGGGCAAGCGCCGGGGCTGGATCATGCTCTCCCAGCTCGGCATCTTCCTCTCCACCGTTGCGATGGCTTTCACCTCGTCCGACGCCAACCTGCAGGTTACCGCGCTGTTCGCGGTGCTGCTCGCCTTCTGGACCACCACGCTGGAGGTCGCCGCCGACGCCTGGCGCATCGAGCTGGCGCCGACCGCCGAGCAGCAGGGACCGATGGTGGCAGCCAATCTGTGGGGCTATCGCAGCGCGATGGTCGCCGCGGGCAGCGGGGCGATCTACATCGCCGCGAAGAGCGACTGGACCACCGCCTATCTGGTGATTGCCGCCGCCGCCTTCCTCCCCTTCCCGATCCTCGCCTGCATGCGCCCCGATGCCGGGCATGGCGGCGGCCGGGCGACTGCGCTCGTCACCGGCATCCTGGCGAGCGCGGTGGTGCTCGCCGGCAGCCTGGTGATCACGGCGGTGGTCGGCTGGACACTGCTCACCGCGATGGGATCGGTCGGGCTCGATAATCCCGACATCGTCAAATATTGGGTGTTCGCGGTGGCGCTGCTGCCCTTCGTTGCGCTGGGCGCGGCGGTGCCGTGGATCCGGCGGCTGCCGGCCAGTCACCGGCTGCTCACCAGCTCGGGGCTCGCGCCGTACCTCAACGTCGCCTGGCGATACGGGCTGGTGGTGATCCCGATCCTGCTGTTCGTCTCCGTCTACCGGATGGGCGACGTGATGGCGCTCACCCTCTCCCACCCGCTGTTCAACGCGCTGGGCTATAGCCTGGAGGCAATCGCCGTCGCCGATGGCGCGGTGGCTTTGCTCTCCTCGATGCTCGGCGTGGCGCTGGGCGGCTGGCTGGCAGCCAAGGCGCCGATGGGCTGGGCGCTGGTGATCGGCGCGGTGATGTCCGCCTTCTCCAACTGGATCTTCGCCTGGCTCGCCTATCAGGCGCCGGGCGGTCCGGTATGGTTCTCGCTGCTCGGCGTGCAGGTGACGGCGGGCGATTTCGACCTGTACCTCGCCATGGCGCTCGACCAGTTCGGGCATGGATTCGAAGGCGCGGTGTTTGTGGTCTATTTGTCGATGCTGGTGAACCCGCGTTTTCCGGGTACGCAATATGCGCTGCTCTCGGGGCTCGCCTTCCTGATCCCGAGGCTGCTCGCGGGCCTGTCGGGCGTGTTCCAGAAGGCGATCGGCTATGACGGCTTCTTCATCATGGCCGGCACGATGAGCGTCGCGGCGCTGATCTTCGTGCCGTTCATCGTGCGGGCGAAGGCTCGTCCCGACGGCGAGGCGGTGGCGGCATGATCGAGGCGGCTTTCGCACCTGCCGCCGAGGCAGTGGCCTCGGGCCGCATCCCGGGCGCGACGCTCGGCGTGGCGGCGGCGGACGGGCGGCGCTGGGTGACGCATGCCGGCATGGCGGCGTTGGTGCCAGAGCCCGAGCCGCTGACGCTCGACCATTGGTTCGACCTCGCCTCGGTCTCCAAGGTCGTCGCGACCACGACGATGATCCTGCGGCTAGCCGAGGAAGGGCGGATCGACCTCGACGCGCCGCTGACCACCGCGATCCCCGACCTGCGGCAGTATGACGTGGCCGGCGCCTATGAGCGCACGCTCACGTTCAGGGATTGCCTGGCGCATCGCACGCTCTTCCCCGCGGTCGAGCCTATCTACACTTATGGGGACGATCCGGATCGCCTCCGGGCTTTCGTGCTCCAGCGCGAGTGGAAGCATATTCCGGAGCCGGTCTATTCGGACATCAACTTCCTGCTGCTCGGCATCGCGATCGAGCGGGTGACGGGGAAACCGCTGGGGGAGTGGCCGCTCGGCCCGGGCCTGAGCTATGGCCCGCCCCCCGGCCCCGCCGTCGCGACCGAGCGCTGCATGTGGCAGAACCGCGTGCTCAAGGGCGAAGTGCATGACGAGAATTGCCGCGCGATGGGCGGGCAGACCGGCCATGCCGGGCTGTTCGGCACCGTCGCCGGGGTGCTCGACTTCGCCCAGGGCGTGCTGTCCGGCAGCTTCTCGGAGGCCATGCTGAAGGCGATCCGCACCCCGCAATACAGCCACCGCACCTGCGGCTGGGAGCGCAAGTTCGCCGGCTGGTCGGGCGGCCAGGCCTGCTCGGACGAGACCATCGGCCACACCGGCTTCACCGGCACCGGCCTGTGGATCGACTTCGAGCGCGGGCTCGCCTGGACCCTGCTCACCAACCGCGTCCACCCGACCCGCCATTTCGACAGCGGCATCTTCGTGCTGCGCCCCGCGACGGGGGATGCCGTCATCGAAGCGTTCGACGCATGCTAGAGGCAATCTCCCCAGACCGGCTTTCCCGGCCGGGCGAGGACCTTTTCAAGGTCCCGGCGCATGCCATCGATGTCCTGACTACGGGCCGGCCCATAGAAGCCGCCCGGCCCCTCAGCCTTGCAGAACTCCGCATCGGGCATGTCGGTACCGGTCTGCTCCCGCTTGAACTTGTCGAGCTGCGCTTCGGTCAAGCCACCCTTGTCGATCAGGACGCGATCGAGACGGCCCGCGCCTTCCGCGACGAAGGCCTGGAGCGCGGCATCCTCTCCAGAGTGGCAGCGCTTACCAACCTGATCGAGCGTATTATAGATCGCCCAAAGGCAGACCGTGCCAACGGTCGGCTCCTCCCCCGATCTGGGAGGTACGTCCTGCACCGCCATGGCGAGCGGCGCGGCAAGCGCGAGAATCAGACGAACGATCATGGATACAGGCTGCCGATGGCAAGCCGCGGAATCCAGCACTAAGCTTTCGGAAAACAGGAGTTCCCATCATGCTGTCTCTCCTCGCCCTCGCCATCGCCTTGTCCGGGCCCGATAGCGACACCCCCTCCCCGGCCGACCGGCTGGCGCATCAGCAGATGCTGGTGCTGGACACGCACCTGGATACGCCCGAGCTGTTCGAGCATCCCGGCTGGAAGTTCGACGAGTGGCACGACCGCGACTTCGACAAGAGCCAGATCGACCTGCCGCGCATGGAGCAGGGCGGCCTCGATGGCGGCTTCTTCGTGATCTACACCGGCCAGGGTCCGCTGACCCCCGAAGGCTATGCCAAGGCGCGCGACGCCGCGCTGACCCGCGAGATGTGGATCCAGCGCGTCGTGGCGGCGAACAGCGACAAGATGGAGCTCGCGACCACTCCCGAGGATGCCTATCGCATCGCCAAGGCCGGCAAGCGCGTCGTCTTCCAGTCGATCGAGAACAGCTATCCGCTGGGCACCGACCTGACCCTGCTCAAATGGTATCACGACCAGGGCGTGCGGCTCGCCGGCCCCATCCACTTCCGCAACAACCAGTTCGGCGACAGCGCCACCGACAAGGTGAAGCAGTGGAATGGCCTCAGCCCCTTGGGCAAGCAATGGGTCGCCGAGATGAACCGGCTGGGCATGGTGATCGACGTCAGCCACTCGTCGGACGATGTGTTCGACCAGGCGCTGGCGCTGTCCAAGGTGCCGATCATTGCCTCGCACTCAGGCCCGCGCGCGATCTTCAACCATCCGCGCAACCTGGACGACGAGCGCATGCGCAAGCTCGCCAAGGCGGGCGGCGTGCTGCAGGTCAACAGCGTCTATCTGGTCGAGGGCGACCATGACGATGCGCGCAACAAGATCTCCGACCGCCAGGACAATTGGCATGCGCTCTCGGATGCCGAGCAGAAGAAGCTGATCGCCGACAAGGCCAAGGCGGACGCGACCAATCCCTATCAGGGCGCGGACTTCGAGCTGTTCATGAAGAGCCTGCTCCACTGCATCGCGGTGATGGGCGTCGACCATGTCGGCATCGGCGCCGACTGGGACGGCGGCGGCGGCGTGCGCGGGATGGAAGACATCACCGCCCTGCCCAAGATCACCGCCCGGCTGCGGCGCGAGGGGTTCTCGGATGCGGACATCGAGAAGATCTGGAGCGGGAACGTGCTGCGCGTGCTGAAGCAGGCGGAGGACTGGGCGGCGAAGGGGAGGTGACGCAATCAACCCTCTCCCGCTTTCGCGGGAGAGGGTGGTCGAGCTTTAGCGAGGCCGGGTGAGGGTGTGTGCGGGCCGCGAGCGATGTGCCTGCCTCCCGCACACACCCTCACCCTGGCTCGCGTTGCGAGCCGTCCCTCTCCCGCGAAAGCGGCAGAGGGAGTGAAGACCTAGTTCCCCGCCGCCACCAGGTTCAGCGCATCGTCCATGTACTTCGTCCCGCTCGCGTCGCGCGGCACGTCATTGGCGTAGAAGGCGAAGGTGTAGGTCCGGCCGCTCGCGCCGGTGAAATAGCCGGCCAGCGCGTTGGTGGCGTTGAGCGTGCCGGTCTTGGCGAAGACCTTGCCTTCCAGCGGCGTGCCCTTGAAGCGATTGCGCAGCGTGCCGTCGACGCCGCCGATCGGCAGGGTCTCGCGATATTGCGCGCCCCAGGGCTGGGCGGCGATCCAGCGCAGCAGCTTCACCGTGCCGCGCGGCGCGACGCGGTTGTAGCTCGACATGCCCGAGCCGTCCGAAAAGTCCCAGGCAGTACGCGGCACGCCCGCCGCATCGAGCATCTTCTCGACCTGCGCGACACCGTCGGCGATCGAGCCGCTACCCTGCAGCGACGCAACGCGGCGCAGGGTCAGCTCGGCATGGAGGTTCTGGCTGACCTTGTTGACGTGCTTGAGGTCCTCGGCGAGCGGCGGCGGGGTCAGGCCGGCAAGGACCGGCTCGCCCGGCGCGGCCTGGACCACGGGCAGGCTCTTCTTGGCGCGATAATCGGGATCGTCCTGCGGCGTGAGCGCGCGGTGGCGGACCTGAACCTGGCCCTTCACCTTCACCCCGCGCGCCTCGAGCAGCACCTTCAGCCGCCAGGCGGCATAATCGGCGGGATCGTCGATGCCGAGCTGCCAGCTCTTCGGCTTGGCATCGGCGCCGATCGTGCCGGTGATGCGGAGCTGCTTGCCGTTGGGATCGCGGTCCCAGCCCAGCTCGGTCTCGGCGCCGGGCACGGTCCGGGCCTGATTGTCGACGGTGAAATAGGGCCAGAGATCGACCTTGGCGGGTTCGCCTGCCTTGGCCGGGGTGATGGTGAGCTTGAGCTCATTGTCATCCAGGGTGAGCGCCGAGGCGCCGGTGCCCGAGGAGCTGGGGATGTTGTTCCAGCTCATCCCCGGGCCCCAGCGCTGATCGGGGAAGAGCGTGTCGTCGCCGATGACGTTGCGGACACGCTTCGTCTTCGCGGCAATCGCATCGGCGAGCGTGGCGAGGCAATCGACGGTGCAGTCGTCAGCGCTCGACAGGCGCGCGTCGCCCCGCCCGCGCAGCAGAACGTCCTCGCCCCGCAGCGCCACGGTGGCGCCGCCGATGGTGTCGGGCTGGTTGATGCCGGGCAGGTTCGCGAAGGCGGCGGCGGTGGTGTAGATCTTGGTGTTCGAAGCCGGGATGAAGCGGCCGTCAGGGTTGATCGCGACGATCTCCCTGCCCGTATCGTCGACCACCACCAGCCCGAAGCGCGTGCCGGTGGGCGCCTCGGCGAGCTTGGCGGCGACGCGCTGCTCCAGCGTCTGCTGGGCGAGCGCCGGCGTGGCGAGGACAAGGGCGATGCCCAGTGTGACATGACCAAGTGCGATATGCTTCATGCCGCAAGCGTAACTCTCGCCGGACGCAGTGCAAACCCGCGATCATTCAGAGGAGTCGCCCGGGCATAACCGCCGCGCATGCCAGCATTGTTTGGGCAACATAGGCCCGGCACGCTGGCGTAATGAAGATGATGCGGACCACCCTCACCCTATGCTGCACCGTGACGCTGGCCCTGGCCGCGCCGGCGCTCGCCCAGACCGACGACCTGGCGGCGGCGCTCGCCTTGCCGACCGCGAGCCAGATGGCGGGCGCACGCGACGTGCCACGCTTCGCCTGGGTGGAGAACCGCGCGGGCGCGCGCAATCTCTGGGTGGCGGATACGGGGCAAAAGGCCCGGCAGCTGACGCATTATGCCGAGGATGACGGCATGATGCTCTACGATCTGGCGCTGAGCCCGGACGGGCGGCGCATCGCCTTTGCGCGCGGCGGGGATGACGAGTTCCCCGACGGCAAGATCCCCAATACCGCCTCGGCAATCTCCCCGCCGGGGCAGCAGGTGTTCGTCGTTGAAGAGGGCGGAGATCCCACGCCCATCGGAGACGGACACCTGCCCGCTTTCTCGCCCGACGGGCAGCGCATCGCCTTCACCCGGCGCGGCGAGCTGTGGCTGTGGCAGGGCGGCAAGGCGGCGCGGATCGCGACGGTGCCCGGCGAGGTGACCGACCTGAAATGGACGCCCGACGGCCGCAAGCTGCTGTTCGTCGACAATCGCAACGACCACGCGTTCGTCGCGCTGCTCGATGTCGATGGCGGCAGGCTGACCTATATGGAACCGGCGCTCGGCTATTCGGTCGAGCCGGCGCTGTCGCCCGACGGCACGCAGGTCGCGTATATCCAGTATCTCGATCCGCCATCCGGCGCGGCGCGCGACGGCGGCCCCTATTGGTCGCTGCGGGTGGCCGATGCGGCGACGGGCAAGGCGCGCACGGTCTGGACCGCGCCGCAGGGCATGGGCGGGCGCTATTACGGCACGCGCCAGCACAATCTCTGGTGGAGCAAGGCGGGCCAGCTGCTCTTCCCCTGGGAGCGGACCGGCTTCCTCCATGTCTATGCGATCGATGCGGCCGGGGGCGGCGAGCCGCGCGAGCTGACCCCGGGCGGGTTCGAGGTCGAGACCTTCATTCTCGGCGCCGATGACGTGGTGACCTTTGCCGCCAATGCCGACGAGGCCGACCGGCGGCATTTCTGGCAGGTGCCGGCGGCCGGCGGCGCGGCGAAGCGGATCACCAATGGCAAGGGCAGCGAGAGCCTGCCGCTCTTCGCCGGCGGGCAGCTCGCCGGCATCGGCGCGGACGCCAGCCACCCGGCGCATCCGGTGCTGGCCAAGGCACTGGCGCCGCTGGGCGAGGTGGCCGAACTGAGGGGCGCGATCGAGCCCGAGGCGGTTACCTATGCCGCCGCGGACGGGGTGACCGTCCATGGCCAGCTGTTCCGGGGCAAGGGCAAGGGGCCGCGCCCGGCGCTGATCTTCGTCCATGGCGGGCCGCGCCGGCAGATGGTGCTCGGCTTCCACCACAGCCAATATTATTCGAACGCCTATGTGATGAACCAAGCGCTGGCGGCGAAGGGCTATACGGTGCTCTCGGTCAACTACCGCAGCGGCACCGGCTATGGGCAGGCCTTCCGCGACGCGCCGGAGATCGCCCGCGACGGCGCCAGCGAGTATCGCGACGTGCTCGCCGGCGGGCGCTGGCTCGCGGCGCAGAAGGATGTCGCGCCGGAGAAGATCGGCATCTGGGGCGGCAGCTGGGGCGGATATCTGACCGCGCTGGCGCTGGCGCGGAACAGCGACCTGTTCAAGGCGGGCGCGGACTTCCACGGCGTCCACAGCCTGCTCCGCAATGTCGACAATAGCGTCGCGCCCGATCGGCAGGTGGCGGTGCGGCAGAAGCAGTGGGAAAGCTCGCCGATGGGATCGATCGAGAAATGGCGCTCGCCGGTGCTGCTGGTGCACGGCGACGACGACAGGAACGTCGATTTCGCCCAGTCGCTGCTGCTCGCCCGCGAGCTGTCGGCCCGGCGCGTGCCCCATGAGGAGCTGGTCTTCCCCAATGAGCGCCACGAATTCTTCCGTTATGCCGACTGGCTCACCGCCTATCGCCGCACCATCTCCTTCTTCGACGGACATCTGAAATGAGGTGGCTGATGGCAGTGGCGGCTATGGCCGGAGCGGGAACGGCCGAAGCGCAGGAGCGCGCGACGCTGATCCACGGGGCGCGGGTGTTCGACGGCACCGGCAAGCCGGCGAAGATCGCCGACGTGCTGATCGAGGACGGCAAGGTCGCCCGGGTGGGGAAGAAATTGCGCGTGCCGGAGGGCACTGAAGTGGTGGACGCGACCGGGATGACGCTGATCCCCGGGCTGCACGACCTCCATATCCATACGCGGCGCGAGGCGTTCACCGACGCGGCATCGCTGCATCGCTTCTACCTGCCCTATCTCCGCGCGGGCGTGACCAGCGTGAACGAATTCTCGGTCTCGGGCGCGATGATGGCCGGGATCCGGGCGCTGCAGGCGGATACGCCCCGCCTCACCTTGGCGGTGCGGCTCGGCGTGCCCGACGGACATGGCACCGAGAGCCAGTTCACCAATTCGATCACCATCCAGGTCACCACCCCGGCCGAGGCGCATGCGGCGATGGCCGGGGCGCTGGTCTACAGGCCCGACATGGTGAAGGTGTTCAACGACGGCTGGCGCTATGGCGACCCGGACCGGCCCGACCGGCCGAGCATGGACGAGCCGACCCTGGCCGCGATCGTCGCGGATGCGCACAAGGCGGGCATCAAGGTGATGACGCATACGGTGACGCTGGAGGGCGCCAAGATCGCTGCGCGCGCGGGCGTGGATTCGGTTGCGCACGGCGTGGGCGACGTGCTGGTCGACGACGAATTGATCCGCCTGATGAAGAAGCACCACATGGCCTATGTCGCCACGCTGGCGACCTATGAGCCGCTCGAGGCGCGGGTGCTGGCACCCGAGGAACTGGCGCTACTCACCCCCGAGCAGCGCGACCGCGAGACGGCGCGGCGGGCCAAAAGCGAGGCGATCGCGCCCTATGACAGCAAGCGCTGGTCGATCATGCGCGAGAATATCCGCCGGCTGAAGGCGGCCAGGATCCGCATCGGGGTGGGCACGGACACGGGGATCGAGGGCGTCTATCCGGGCTTCGGCGCGCTGCGCGAGATGCGCATCCTCACCGAACTGGGCTTCACGCCCGCCGAGGCGATCGAGGCGGGGACGAAGGTGAGCGCGGGCATCATGGGACGGAAAGACGAAGGCGTGATCCGCAAGGGCGCCCGGGCCGACCTGGTGCTGACCGGCGGCGCGCCGGACGTGACGTTCCGGGACCTGTACTCGGTGAAGCGGGTTTGGGTGGCGGGGCGCGAGGTTTCGCTGGACTAAACCCCTTCTCCCATTGGGAGAAGGGAGGGGCCCGCCGCCGAAGGCGGTGGGAGGGAGGAGGGCAGTCGCACCTCTACGTCGAGAGGCTGCCCTCACCCAACCCTCTCCCAAAGGGAGAGGGCTTTCTAGGCCATATCCGGCGCGCGGTAGACTTCCTCGTCCAACTCGCCTTCCCAGCGCGCCACCAGCGTGGCCACCGTCAGGTTCGCGCTTGCGCTCGGCACCGTGCGCGTCATGTCGAGCAGCCGGTCGAACGGCAGCACGAAGCCGACCACCAAAGCGGTCTGCTCGGGCGAGACGCCGACCGCGCTCAGCACCGCCGCCAGCATGAACAGCGAGGCCGAAGGCACCGGCGCCGTCCCGAAGGCGGCGAGCGCGCCGGTCAGCAGCACGGTCGCATAGACGGTCGGGGTCAGGTGCACGCCGAAGGCCTGCAGGGCGAACATCGAGAGCAGCCCGACATACATCGCGGTGCCGTCCTTGCCGATGCTCGCGCCGAGCGGCAGCACGGTGGAGAAGACCGGGCGGCCGATGCCGAGATTCTGCTCGGACACGCGCATCGCCACCGGCAGCGTCGCGCCGCTCGAGGCGGTCGAGAAGGCCACCGCCAGCGCGTCGACGATGCCGCGGAAGAAGGGCAGCAGCGGCAGGCGCGCGACGAAGCGCAGGAGCAGGCTGTGCACCACCAGCATCTGGAGCAGCGAGCCGAGCACCACCGCCAGCGCCAGCCAGCCGACATGGACGAACACCGCCGCCCCGTTCGCCGCCACCGCGTTGGCGATCAGCGCGAACACGCCGAAGGGGGTCGCTTCCATCACCAGCCCGACGACCCGCAGAAGGACTGCCGAGGTCGACTGGAGCAGATTGGCGAAGGGCTTGCCCGCCTCCCCCGCCACCACCGTGCCGCAGCCGATCAGGATCGAGGTGAAGATCAGCGCGAGCATGTCGCCCTTGGCCAGCGCGTCGAAGATGTTGGTGGGGATGATGTTGATCAGCTGCTCATAGGGCGTGACCGGCTTGCCCAGCACATGCGCCTCGGCCGTGCCCAGCGGCGCGCCGATGCCGGGCTGGACGATCGCGGCGACCAGCATGCCGATGGAGACGGCAATGAAGGTGGTCAGCGCGAACATGCCGACGGTGCGCCCGCCTAGGCTGCCGAGCCGCTTGGGATCGGCGAGCGTGGTGATGCCCGAGGCGATCGTCACCAGCACGATCGGCGCCACCAGCATGCGGATCGCGCGGACGAACAGGTCGCCGATGAACTGCACATAGGACGTCGCCTGGGGCGCCACCAACGCGAAGACCACGCCGAGTGCGAGGAAGGCGAGGACGCGCTTCCATAGCGCGATGCCGAACCAAGTTTTCATGCTACCCACCCCTCCACCGTGCGCCTGCGAAAGCAGGAGCCCAGAGCCCCAAATGATCCGCCCGTTACCCTGGGCTCCTGCTTTCGCAGGAGCGCGGGCGGGCAATTATGCATCACCCGCACGTACCCGGCGTCGGCTTGTGTGCCAGCGCGCGGCCGGCGGCCTTGCCGGTCATCGCGCCCTTGTCGACTGCGACCACGCCGTTGACCACCACCGTCCGTACGCCCGCGGCCAGCTGCGCCGGATCCTCGTACGTGGCGCGCGAGGCATAGGTCCTGGGATCGAACACCACGACATCGGCGAAGGCACCGCTGCGCAGATGCCCGCGCCCGGTGAGCCCGAAGGTGTCGGCGGTCAGCGAGGAGCTGCGCTCGATGAACTGGCGCAGCGTGATGACATGATCGGTCTTGACGTACTTGTCGTACTTGCGCGCGAAGCTGCCATAGACGCGCGGATGGCCGCCCGAGGCGTCCGACCCGGTCATCACCCAGGGCTGCTTCATGAAGGCGGCGATGTCTGCCTCGCTCTGGTTGAACGAGACGGTGCCGGGATCGCCGATGCGGATCACCGCGATCGCCGCATCGACCGGCGCCAGGTTCATCTCCTTGGCGACCGCGTCGAGATAGCGGTTCTTGTACTTGCCCTCGACGATCAGCAGCTTGTCCGCCCCACCGCGCTTGCGCAGGTTCTCGACCATGCCGTCATGCATCTTCTGGGTCAGCGACGGATCGTCGAAGCGCTTGAGCAGCGCCGGGCGGCCGCCATCCTGCGCCCAGAGCGGGACGAGCGAAGCGACCAGGCTCGTGCCCGATGCCGACCAGGGATATTGGTTCGCCGTCACCTTCTCGCCGCGGGCACGCGCGGCCTCGACCATCGCGACGATCTTCGGCGCCTGGCCCTGCACATCGACGCCGAGCGCCTTGATATGGCTGATATGCGCGGGCAGCCCGCCCTCGCGGCCGATGCGGATCGCCTCGTCGATCGCGGCGACCAGGCCGACGGTGTAGCTGCTCTCGTCGCGGATATGGCTGTCATAGCTGCCGCCGCGCTTGCCGGCTTCCCTGGCCAGCGCGATTACTTCCTCGGTCTTGGCGAAGCTCTGCGGCGCATAGAACAGCCCGGTCGAGAGGCCGAGCGCGCCATGGCACATCGCATCGGCGACCAGCCCCTTCATCTTCGCCAGCTCCGCCGGCGTCGGCGCGCGATTGTCCTCGCCCACCACCTTCTCGCGGATCGCGCCGAAGCCGACCCAACTCGCATAGTTGATGCCCACCGGCTTGGCCTTCGCACTGCCCAGCACCCTGGCGACATCGGGATCGCCGCCGCCGTCATTGCCGATGAACGCGGTGGTGACGCCCTGCATCAGGAAGGCGGGCACCAGCCGCTTGGCCTGGTCGTCCGAGGCAAGGTCCTCGCCCATATGCGTGTGCGGATCGATGAAGCCGGGGGCGACGATCATACCCTTGGCATCGATCACCCGCGCGGCAACCACATTGGCCCGCTTGCTCACCGAGACGATATGGTCGCCGCTGATCGCGACATCGCCGATGAACGGCGCGTCCGAGCCGGTGTAGATCGTGCCGCCACGGATCAGCAGATCGACCTTCTGCGGCGGGGCCGGCGCGGCGGCGCCCAGCGAGATGGCGGCGATCCCCAGCAGCAGCGCGGTCTTCATCATGTTCCCCAAAATCCCGGAAGTGGCGGATAGAGCGTGCCGTCGCGATCCTCGACCCCGCCCGGGCGATCCTTGGCGAGCCAGAGGGGACCGTCAAGATCGACGAAATCGGACATGCGGGCGATGTGCAGCGCGGCGGCGATCGACAGCGACGAGTTGACCATGCAGCCGGTCATCAGCCCGAGCCCGCGTTCCCGTGCAGCCTGCGCGAGCTTCAGGCCCTCGGTGAGGCCGCCGGACTTGTCGAGCTTGACGTTCACCACCTGATAGCGGCGCGCGACCACGTCCAGCTCTGCGCTGGTGTGGATCGATTCATCCGCGGCGATCGGCACCAGCGGGCGGAACGTCTCGAGGCAAGCGTCGATCTCGGCGGCGACCGGCTGCTCGAGCAGGTCGACCTTCAGCTCGGCCAGCACCGGCTGCATCGCCTCGACCAAAGTGGCGTCCCAGCTCTCGTTCGGATCGACGATCAGCCTGGCATCCGGCGCGCCGGTGCGGACCGCGCGGATCTGCGCATCTGGCAGCCTGGCGTCGACCTTCACCTTGAGCAGCGGCACATGGGCGAGGCGGCGGGCGGCGCAGCCCATCATCATCGGCGTGTCGATCACGATGGTCAGCGCGCTGGCGATCGGACCCGGCTCGGGCGCGCCGATCAGCGCCGCCACGCTGGTGCCCGCCTGGCGCGCCTCCAGATCCCAGAGCGCGCAATCCATGGCGTTGCGGGCGGCACCGGCCGGCAGCAGCGCCAGCAATTCCTCGCGCCCCGCCCCCGCCTCGATCGCCGGGCGGATGCCTTCGATCGCAGCGAGCGCGCTCTCCACGCTCTCGCCATAACGGGCATAGGGCACGCCCTCGCCCCGGCCCTGGACATCCCCCGCATGGATCGTGACCGTGACCACATCGGCCTCGGTCTTCACCCCGCGCGAGATGCGGAAGGGCCTGGTCAGCGCGAAGCGGTCGTGGCGGACCGAGAGGGTTCGCTGCATAGCAATTCGTCGATGATCGCCTCGACCCCGAAGGCGATCGGATCGGTGCAGGGAAGGCCGAGCTCGGCCTCGATCTGCCGGCACAGCGCCAGCGCCTCGTCCTTCTCCATCCGGGAGGTGTTGAGGCAGACGCCGACGGCGCGGACGTTCGGGCTGGTCAGGCGCGCGGTCTGGAGATTGGCCTCCAGGCACGCCTTCAGCCCCGGCAGGGCGCGGCCCGGAAGGCCCCGCATGTGGCTGCGGCTCGGATCGTGGCAGAGCACCAGCGCCTCGGGCTGGGCGCCGTGGAGCAGGCCGGTGGAGACGCCGGCGAAGCTCGGGTGGAACAGCGAGCCCTGGCCCTCGATCACGTCCCAGCCGCCGTCGGTGCGCTCGGGCGCCAGCGCCTCGATCCCGCCCGAGATGAAGTCGGCGACGACCGCGTCGATCGGCACGCCTGAGCCTGCGATCAGGATACCGGTCTGGCCCGTCGCACGGAAATCGGCCTTCTCGCCACGCGCCTTGAGCGCATCGGTGAGCGCGATGGTGGTGTACATCTTGCCGACCGAGCAATCGGTGCCGACGGTGAGGATGCGGCGGCCGGCGCGGGCATAGCCATTGCCGACCTTCATGTCCGCCGGCGGATCGCGCACGTCGAACAGCTGCAGGTTCTTCTCCCTGGCGAGCGCGGCCAGCTCGGGCACGTCGCGCAGCCGCTGGTGCAGCCCTGCGGCGATGTTCATCCCCGCGTTGAGCGCAGCCATCGCATCGCGGACCAGGTCGCCGCCCATGACGCCGCCCGAATTGGCGATGCCGAGCACGAGCGTCTTCGCGCCCGCCGCCGCGCCTTCCGCGATGGTCATGCGTGGCAGGCCGAGCGTGAGGGTGGAATCGTCGTGGCGGAACTCGCCCACGCAATCGTCCCGCCGGAACTCGGCGAGACCGCGCGACGTCTTGATGCCCACGAAATCGGTGCTGTGACCGAGGTAAAGGAGGTAAGGTGCCGGTATCATTGGGTGATAACGCTATCGCCCCGCATCCGGCACCGCGCATAGCGAGTGCGCCGCTCGGCATAGCCTGTCGTTATGGCACGTGCCTGCGCCGCCCTCAGGCGTCGATCACCTTGGCGAGCGTCTTGAGGAAATCGGTGGCCAGCGCGGTGGGCGGCCGGTTGAGCAGGAACATCGCATGGACGTCGAAGGTGAGCTGCGGCTTCAGCGGCCGCATCGACAGACCGGGGACGAGCGACGCCTGCGCCGTGAAGCTGTCCACCACCGTCATCCCCACCCCCTGCGCGACCAGCGCGGTGGCGATGTAGAAGGTGCGCGCCGAGATCACCTCGTCGAGATCGAGCTCGAGCCGGGCGCATTCCTGGCTGAACAGCTGGCCGATCGGGCCCGAATTGGCGAGGCTGATGAACGGGCGGCCGCGCAGCCGCTCCAGCTCGATGCGCGGCGGCGCGTCGGGCATGTCCTCCTCGCGGTAGAGCACCACCAGTTCGCCCTCGCCCAGCCAGCGATGGCCGATCGGCGCGGCGTGCGGCACCTCGTACGCGATCGCGACATCGGTCTCGCGCTCGTAGAGTTTCCGCAGCAGGTCGTCGTGATGGACGGTCTGCAGGTCGAAGCGCACGCCCTCGTGATTGCGCATGAAACGCGAGACGGCGGTGGGCAGCGCGTTGAGCGCCAGGCTCGGCAGCGCCGAGATGCGCAGCATGCCGCCGGCGCCGCGCTTCAGGTTCCGCCCCGCCTCGCGCAGCGCATAGACGCGGTCCTGGATCTCCGAGACCTCGGTGAACAGCGTGTGCGCGTCCTCGGTGGGGACGAGCCGGCCATTGGTGCGGTGGAAGAGCTGGAAGCCGAGCAGGCTCTCGGCATGGCGCAGCATCTTCGAGACCGAGGGCTGCGACACATTGAGCGCGCGCGCCGCCCCGCTCACCGAGCCGTTCACATAGACGGCGTGGAAGATCTCGATGTGCCGCAGGTTCATCGCGCCAGCCTATCGAACTGCGCGAAAAGGGGAAGGCCCCGCTTTGGGGCAAATTTCCCGACCCGCCGTCACCCCCGCGAAAGCGGGGGCCCATCTCGGAGAGAAATCAGGAAATACAACCGCCGCTGTAACCGGGGAGAGTTCAGGAGATGGGTCCCCGCTTTCGCGGGGATGACGATCGAACATCATTGCCGGCGGTCGAGAACTATCCCCCCGGCGTGAACTCCGCGACCAGGTCGTAGCGATCACCCGGGAAGGTCTGGCGGACGAAGGTCACCGCCCTGCCCGTCCGCCAGGTCCAGCGCTCGACCTGGAGGCAGGCGGCATGCGCGTCGAGCTTCAGCCTTTTGGCGAGCGACCCGCCGGCCGGGACCGCGCGGATGCGGTGGCGCGCATCGGTCCAGGGGACGTGGTGGAGCAGCCAGGAGCCGGGCGCCTCGCTCTCGAACGTGTCGGCGCGGGGAACCGGCACGGTGTCGAGCGCGATCAGCCGGCGCTCCATCGCGAAGGGCTGGCCGCCGGCGAAGTGCACGCCCTCGATCAGCAGCGCCGGCGCCGGGATGCCCGAGACCTCGATATCGGCATCGCGGTTGACCACCCGGCAGGTATCGAGCTCCCAGCGATATGCCTCGCCGCGCGCCGCGATCAGCTGAGCGAGGTCGGGCACTTCGAGCACCGCGGCATGGACCTGGGGATGCGCGACGAAGGAGCCGACCTTGCGGCGGCGCTCAATCAGCCCGGCATAAGCGAGCCGCTCCAGCGCCTTGCTGACCGTGGCGCGCGCGCAGCCATATTGCGCGACCAGCTCATGCTCGAACGGGATGCGGTCGCCGGGGCGCAATTCCCCCGAGCGGATGCGTTCCTCGATGTCCGAGCGGATGCGTTCCTGCAGCGTCACCCGAGCAGGCGCTCCAGGATTTTGTGATAATGATTAGCAATAACCTCGCTCGCACGGTGCCTGCCGCGAACGACTTGCAGCTGGCCGGCGCGCCAGACGCAGTCGATCGCACCGGCGCGGCCGGCGAAGATCCAGCGATCGAGGATGGTATCGGCGGAAGCGCCGGCGAAGCTCGGATGGTCCATGTTCAGGCTCACGATATCGGCCGGCGCGCCGGGCGCAATACCGGTTGCGACGCCCAGCGCCTGCCCCGCACCGGCAAGCGCCGCGCCGAACAGCGTCTCGCCGACCGATGCCCCCTCCGGCGAGAGGATCGCGCGGCGGCGCAGCGACAGGCGCTGCGAATATTCGATCGAGCGCAGCTCGTACGCCGCATCGATCTGGATGTTGGAATCGGTGCCGGTGGCGATCCGCCCGCCGGCGGCGAGATAGGCCTCGGCGGGGAAGATGCCGTCGCCTAGATTGGCCTCGGTGACCGGGCAAAGGCCGGCGACCGCGCCCGATCGGGCCAGCCGGTCGGTCTCGGACGCGTTGAGGTGCGTCGCATGGATCAGCGTCCAGCGCTGGTCCACCCCGGCATTGTGAAGCAGCCACTCGACCGGACGCGCGCCGCTCCACTGCTCGCAGGCCTGGACTTCCTTGACCTGCTCGGCGGCGTGGATGTGGATCGGGCCGTCGGTGAGCGCGGTGACGGCCGCCAACTCCTCGGGCGTGACGGCGCGCAGCGAGTGCGGCGCGGCGCCGAGCACGGCATCGGCGGGAAGCTTCGCCCGGCTCGCCTCGACCAGCCTGGCGAAACCGTCCATGTCGGAAATGAAGCGGCGCTGGCCCGGCTTGGGGTCCTTCCCGCCGAAATCGCTATGCGCGTAGAAGACGGGAAGCAGGGTCAGGCCGATGCCGGCCTGCGCGGCGGCGCGGACGATCGCGCCGGAGGTCTCGGCCGGATCGGCATAGCGGGCGCCGTCCACGTCGTTGTGGAGATAATGGAACTCGCCGACCCGGGTGTAGCCGGTCTCGAGCATCTCGACATAGGCCTGGGCGGTGATCGCGGCGATGTCGTCGGGGGTCAGCCGGTCGAGGAACCGGTACATGATCTCGCGCCAGCTCCAGAAATCGTCATCGGGCCGCCCGCGCCGCTCGCTGAGCCCGGCCATGCCGCGCTGGAAGCCGTGGCTATGGACATTGCCCAGGCCGGGAATGGCGACGCGGTGGCGCTCGGCCTCGGGAGTGGGGTCGGTACCCGGGAGAACCTCGGCGATGCGCCCATCGGCGATACGCAGGGTGACGCGCTCGGCCCAGCCGGTGGGGAGTAGTGCGGTTTCGAACCAGAGATCCATGCCCAGCTTTCCTCATAGCCGTCATCCCGCCACCCATTTCCGTCATCCCGGCGAAAGCCGGGATCTCAGGCGAAGGCAGGTAAAGAACCGCACGAGATCCCGGCTTTCGCCGGGATGACGATTGATCGCGCATTATGTCTAGACATAACCAATCGCAGAGGCAAGGATGCACGGCATGGACCGACTCTGGACCAACGCACGAATCGCGACGATGGCGGGGCCTGGCCTCGGCACGATCGAGCGTGGCGCCATTGCCGCGAAGGACGGGCGGATCGCCTGGGTCGGCCCCGCACATGAGGCGCCAGCCGCCGCCGAGACGATCGACTGCGAGGGCCGCTGGATCACCCCCGGGCTGATCGACTGCCACACCCACCTCGTCCATGGCGGTGACCGCGCGCACGAATTTGAGCTGCGGCTGCAGGGTGCCAGCTATGAGGAGATCGCCCGGGCCGGCGGCGGGATCGTCTCGACGATGCGCGCCACCCGTGCCGCTAGCGAAGCGGAACTGGTCGCCAGCGCCCTGCCCCGGCTCGACGCGCTGATCGCCGAGGGGGCGACCACCGTCGAGGTGAAGTCGGGCTATGGTCTGTCACTCGACGACGAGTTGAAGATGCTGCGTACGGCCCGTACGCTTGGCCTTGAGCGGGACGTACGGATCGCGACTACCTTCCTCGGCGCGCATGCCCTGCCGCCCGAATATGCCGATGACCGCGCGGGCTATATCGATCTGGTCTGCAACGAGATGATCCCGGCACTCGGCGGCCTCGCCGATGCGGTCGACGCCTTTTGCGAGGGAATCGGCTTCACGCCCGAGGAGACCGCGCGGGTCTTCGACGCGGCAAAGGCGCATGGCCTGAAAATCAAGCTCCACGCCGAGCAGCTCTCCAACCAGCATGGCGCCGCCCTGGCGGCTTCGTACGGCGCGCTCTCCGCCGACCATCTCGAATATCTCGACGATGCCGGCATCGCCGCAATGTCCAGGGCCGGCACCGTCGCTACGCTCCTGCCCGGTGCGTACTACTTCGTCCGCGAGACGAAGCTCCCGCCCATCCAGGCGCTGCGCGACGCCGGCGTCCCCATCGCGCTGGCGACCGACTGCAATCCCGGCACCTCCCCGCTGACCAGTCTGCTGCTCGTCATGAACATGGGCGCGACGCTGTTCCGCCTCACCGTCGAGGAATGCCTGGCCGGCGTGACCCGCGAGGCCGCGCGGGCGCTGGGGCTGCAAACCGAAATCGGCACCATCGAACCCGGCAAGAGCTGCGACCTGGCGATCTGGGACATCGAGCGGCCGGCCGAGCTTGTCTACCGCATGGGGCTGAACCCGCTCCACACCCGCATCTGGAAGGGCGCATGACTGAAGTTCTCCTGATCCCCGGCGACGTGCCGCTGGCCGAATGGCGCGCGATCTGGCGCGGCGCGGTGCCGAAGCTCGATCCCGCCTCCGCCCCCCGCATCGCCGAGAGCGCCGCCGCAGTCGCGCGCATCCTCGCGCATGGCGAACCGGTCTATGGGATCAACACCGGCTTCGGGAAGCTCGCCAGCGTCAAGATCGAGGCCGAGGACCTCGCCACGCTCCAGCGCAACATCGTGCTCAGTCACGCCGCAGGTATCGGCGCCCCCTCGCCCGCCCCGGTCGTCCGGCTGATGATGGCGCTCAAGCTCGCCAGCCTGGCCCAGGGTGCCTCGGGCGTGCAGCCCGCCACCGTGGAACTGCTCGAGGCGATGCTCGCCAAGGGGCTCACCCCCGTGGTGCCGAGCCAGGGCTCGGTCGGTGCCAGCGGCGACCTCGCCCCGCTCTCGCACATGGCCGCGACCATGATCGGCGTCGGCTCGATCGAGGTCGATGGCCGGGTGCTGCCTGCCGAACAGGCATTGGCCGAGGCCGGCCTCGCCCCGGTGACGCTCGGCCCGAAGGAGGGCCTGGCCCTTCTCAACGGCACCCAATTCTCCACCGCCAATGCGCTCGCCGCCCTGTTCGAGACCGAGACGCTGTTCCAGGCCGCCCTCGTCACCGGCGCGCTTTCGACCGAGGCGGCGAAGGGCACCGACGCGCCGTTCGACCCGCGCATCCATCAGCTCCGCCGCCATCCCGGCCAGATCGCGGTCGGCGAGACGCTGCGCACGCTGATGGCCGGCTCGGCGATCCGCGCCTCGCACCGCGACAATGACCCGCGCGTCCAGGACCCCTATTGCCTGCGCTGCCAGCCCCAGGTGATGGGCGCGGTGCTCGACCTGCTCCGCCAGGCCGGCACGACGCTGGAGACCGAGGCGAACGGCGTCAGCGACAACCCGCTGATCTTCCCCGAAACCGACGAGGCGCTGTCAGGCGGCAATTTCCACGCCGAGCCGGTCGCCTTCGCTGCGGACATGATCGCGCTGGCGATCTGCGAGATCGGCTCGATCGCCGAGCGCCGCATCGCCATGCTGGTCGATCCCGCGCTCTCGAACCTGCCCGCCTTCCTCACGCCCCAGCCGGGTTTGAACTCGGGCTTCATGATCCCACAGGTGACCGCCGCCGCTTTGGTCTCCGAAAACAAGCAGCGCGCCACCCCGGCCAGCGTCGACTCGATCCCGACTTCGGCGAACCAGGAAGACCATGTCTCGATGGCCGCGCACGGCGCGCGGCGCCTGCTCGAAATGGCGGCGAACTGCGCCGGGGTGATCGGCATCGAGCTGCTTGCCGCCGCCCAGGGCTGCGACTTCCATGCCGGGCTTACCTCGTCCGAAGCGCTGGAGCGCGTCCGCGCCCGCTTGCGCCGCGAGGTGCCGACGCTCGACCACGACCGGCATTTCCATCCCGACATCGAAACCGCGACCGCGATTGTACGATCCGGCGCGGTGGCCGAGGCGGCGGACATCGCGCTGCCGGGCGTCGCATGAGCTGGCTGGAGGTCCATCGCGGCGAGGCACCGCTGATCGTTGCCTTCCCCCATACCGGGACCGACCTTCTTCACGACCTGAAGAACCGCTTCGTCTCGCCCTGGCTGGCGACCAAGGACGCGGACTGGTGGATTCACCGGCTCTATGACTTCGCCGCCGGGCTGGGCGCGACGACCATCCGCACCGCGATCTCCCGCAGCGTCATCGATGTGAACCGCGATCCCTCGGGCGCCTCGCTCTACCCGGGTCAGGCCACGACGGAGCTATGCCCGACGACGACCTTCGACGGTGCCCCCCTGTACCGCGATGACCTGCCGGACGCCGCGAACATCGCCTGGCGGCGCGAGCATTATTTTGATCCGTACCACGCCGCGGTCGAGGTCGAGATCGCGCGCTTGCGCGCCATCCACCCCCGCATCGTCCTCTACGACGCCCATTCCATCCGCAGCCATGTCCCCCGGCTGTTCGACGGCGAGCTCCCCCAGTTCAACATCGGCACCAATGGCGGCACCACCTGCGCGCCGGCCCTCGCCCGCGCGGTCGAGGCCGTCTGCGCCGCCACGAACTGGAGCCGGGTGACCGACGGCCGCTTCCGCGGCGGCTGGACCACGCGCCATTATGGCCGACCCGAGCAGGGCGTCCACGCCATCCAGATGGAGCTGGCCTGCCGCGGCTATATCGACGAGCCCACCAGCTTCGACGAAGCGCACTGGCCCACGCCCTACACCGAAGCCCGCGCCGCCCCGATGCGCGCGGCGCTGACCAACGTCCTCACCGCCTGCCTCGAATTTGCCGGAGCCCCGGAATGACCCGCCTCGACAACAGCCGCATCATCAAGCCCGCCACCGGCACCGAACTGACCGCCAAGAGCTGGCTCACCGAAGCGCCGCTGCGAATGCTGATGAACAATCTCCACCCCGACGTCGCCGAGCGGCCCGAGGAGTTGGTCGTCTATGGCGGCATCGGCCGGGCGGCGCGCGACTGGGAGAGCTATGACAAGATCGTCGCCGCGCTGCGCGATCTGGAGGCCGACGAGACCCTGCTGATCCAGTCGGGCAAGCCGGTCGGCGTGTTCCGCACCCACGAGAACGCCCCCCGCGTCCTGCTCGCCAACTCGAACCTGGTGCCGCACTGGGCGACCTGGGAGCATTTCAACGAGCTCGATCGCAAGGGCCTGGCGATGTACGGCCAGATGACCGCCGGCTCGTGGATCTATATCGGCACCCAGGGCATCGTGCAGGGCACCTACGAGACCTTCGCCGAGATGGGCCGCCAGCATTATGGCGGCGACCTCAAGGGCCGCTGGCTGCTGACCGCGGGCCTGGGCGGCATGGGCGGCGCGCAGCCGCTGGCGGCGGTGATGGCGGGAGCTTCCTGCCTCGCCATCGAATGCCAGCCGAGCCGGATCGAGATGCGCCTGCGCACCGGCTATCTCGACCGCGCTGCCGAGAGCATCGACGAGGCGCTGGAGATCATCAAGAGCGCCGACAAGCCCATCTCGGTCGGCCTGCTCGGCAATGCCGCCGAGCTGCTCCCCGAGATGTTCGCCCGCGGCATCCGCCCCGATCTGCTCACCGACCAGACCAGCGCGCACGACCCGGTCAACGGTTACTTGCCCATGGGCTGGACCGTCGACGAATGGCTCTCCGCCCGCGAGCGCGATCCCGAAAGCGTGGCGAAAGCCGCCAAGGCATCGATGACGCAGCACGTGAAGGCGATGCTCGACTTCCATAAAGCCGGCGTTCCGACGGTCGATTACGGCAACAACATCCGCCAGGTCGCGCTCGACGAGGGGGTTTCGAATGCCTTCGACTTCCCGGGTTTCGTCCCCGCCTATATCCGCCCGCTCTTCTGCCGGGGGATCGGCCCGTTCCGCTGGGCGGCGCTGTCGGGCGATCCCGAGGATATCGCCAAGACCGACGCCAAGGTGAAGGAGCTGCTGCCCGACAACGCGCATCTCCACAACTGGCTCGACATGGCGGCCGAGCGCATCCACTTCCAGGGCCTGCCCGCGCGCATCTGCTGGGTGGGCCTGGGCGACCGCCACCGGCTCGGCCTCGCCTTCAACGAGATGGTGGCCTCGGGCGAGCTCAAGGCACCGATCGTGATCGGCCGCGACCATCTCGACAGCGGATCGGTCGCCAGCCCCAATCGCGAGACCGAGGCGATGCGCGACGGTTCGGACGCAGTGTCCGACTGGCCGCTCCTCAACGCACTGCTCAACACCGCGTCCGGCGCGACCTGGGTGTCGCTGCATCATGGCGGCGGCGTCGGCATGGGCTATTCGCAGCATGCCGGCATGGTCATCGTCGCCGACGGCACGCCGGAAGCAGCGAAGCGGCTCGAGCGGGTGCTGTGGAACGATCCCGCCACCGGCGTGATGCGGCATGCGGATGCGGGCTACGTCGAAGCCTTGGACTGTGCGCGTGAGAAGAGGCTGAAATTGCCCGGTATCTTGTAGGCAGTCTGGTCTTGCCGGAAACGGCAAGGGACGGAGGCGGGGCATGCTGCAACCACGTTCCGCCTCCTAACGCTCATGGCAGCGCAGTGCTTTTCCCCGGCGAAGGCCGGGGCCCAGACTAAGCAGTGCGCGGCGAAGACGCGCCAAGGCGCGTGACTTTCAAGGCTAGGCCCCGGCCTTCGTCGGGGAAAAAGAAAGTTAGAGCTCGACGAACCGCCCGGCCTCGCGGTCCTTCACCACCTTGCCCGCCTCGAACACTGTGCCGTTCATGGTGATGTAAACACCAGGCTGCGCAACCTGCACCGTGGCGAAGGCCATGCCGAGGTTGAAGGTGGCATCGCTCTCGGCGAAGCGCGCCGGCGCCAGCGCGCCGACCAGCACGATCGTCTTGCCCGCGATCCCGGCCAGCGCCTTGGCAGTCTCGGTCATCGTGTCGGTGCCATGGGTAATGACGACCCGTGCAGCATCCGAAGCGGCGACGCGGGCGGCGATCTTCGCGCGGTCTGCATCGTCCATCTCCAGGCTGTCCTTGCGCATCACTTCCTCGACCTGGAAGGGATGCAGCACCCGGCCGAGCTCGAGCAGCCGCGTCACCACGGTGCCGACGATCGTGTACTGGCTCGAGGCGTCGAAATATTGCTTGTCGATCGTGCCGCCGGTGGTGAGCACGAGGATGGGCTGGGCGCTGGTCATGCGCGGCCCCTTACGCCGGTTCGTCGGCAACGTCATCCCCGCGCCTCCTTTCATTCGTCATCCCCGCGAAGGCGGGGATCCAGGGTAGCAGAGCGACGTCCCTTGTGACTCTGGATCCCCGCCTTCGCGGGGATGACGGAGGTGTGGGACAAAATGCCCAGCCCGCCTTCGCGATTACGCTGATGACAGTCCGCCCCGAACGGCGTAGCCCGACCGTCCATGGGGGCATGGCGCGTCTTCCTGAAGGAACATCGCTGGCTGGCATTGTGGCTGATCGCCGCGGCGCTGGCGGTGAAGGCGCTTGTGCCCGCGGGTTATATGCTCGCCGAAACCGGCGGCAAGACGCTGACCATGGCGATCTGCGACGGCAACGGCCCCGCGACGATGACCATCGATATCCCGATGGACCCCGACCACGCCAAGGCCCCGGACAGCGGCAAGCAGGATTGCGCCTGGTCCGGGCTCGGCCACGCCATGATCGGCGGCACCGACCCGATGCTGCTGCTCGCCGCGATCGCCTTCCTCCTCGCCCTGGGCTTCGCACCCGTCGCACAGCCGGTGGTGCGCCGCCGCGCCTTCGCCCGACCGCCCCTTCGAGGACCGCCTGCCCGCACCTGAACCGCGTCTTTCCTCGTTCAGGTGAAATCCCATGTCTTCATACCGCCGCGCGCGCATTGCCGCGCTGCCGCTGCTTTGCATCGCCGCCCCCGCCCTCGCGCAGGAAGCGGACGAACCCTCCATCCTCGTCATCGGCCAGAAGGATGCGCCGATCAGCATCGATCCGCGCGGGCTCTCGGTGAGCCTGGGCGACGAACAATTCGCCGGCATCAACGCCCAGAATGTCGAGGACCTGATGAAATACGCGCCCGATTTCTTCGTGCGCAAACGCTATGCCGGCGACTCCAACGGCGTGCCCGGATTCCGCGGCACGCACTCGATGCAGAGCGCCCGCGCGCTGGTGATGGTCGACGGGTTCGTGGTGTCGAACTTCCTCGGCAACAGCTTCGCCTTCGCGCCCAAATGGGGCGTGGTCGGCCCGGGCGAAGTCGAACAGTTCGACATCGTCTACGGCCCCTATTCGGCGCGCTATCCGGGCAATTCGATGGGCGGGATCGTCAACATCACCACGCGTTCGCCCGAGAGGACCGAGGCCTTCGCCACCGTGCAGGGGCTGGCCGAACCCTATGACCAGTACGGCACCCACGCCACCTATTGGGGCTGGTCGGGCGAGGCAGGCCTGGGCTGGCGGCAGAAGGACGGTCCGTGGTCGGCGCGGCTCTCCGGGCGGCACTTCCGCAACGACGGCCAGCCGATGAGCTGGTACGGGCTTACTCCCGCGCCCACAGGCGCGATCGGCACCCCGGTCACTGGCGCGATCGTCGATCCCGGCCAGGCGATCGCCAACGCCCCCGGCAACGGCACCAACCCGATCTTCGCCGCCCAGAGCCTTGCCGCCACCACGCAGGACCAGGCCAAGCTGCGCATCGGCTATGACGGCGCCTCGGGCGTCAAGGGCGAGCTCCTGTTCGCCTGGTGGCACAATCTCGACAGCCAGACCGCCCCGCAATGCTATCTGCGCGACGCTGCCGGCGCCCCCGTCTGCGGCGGCACCGTGAGCACGCTGGGCAAGACCTGGCTCGCCAACAGCGCCAACTGGTCGCGCACGGTCCGTGACGAGTTCCTCGCCGGAGGCAAGATCGCGGCGCCGCTGGGCAACGACGTGACCGCCAAGCTAAACGTCTCGACCTATCAGGTCGCGCGTTCGGACGGGTTCACCTCGGGCGGCTATGCGTCCGGCGCCTCGAATGGCGCAGGCACGCTGGCGCGGCAGGGGCCGACCGGCTGGTACACGGGCGAGTTCTCGCTCGATTCGAAGACCGGCCCGTTCGATCTCGCTGCCGGGGTAAGCGCCAATCTCTACCAGACCGACCTGACCAGCTACGCCGTGCCGCACTGGCGGTCGGACGATAGCCGCAGCTTCTCGACGCGGACCTTCGGCAAGACGCGGCTGGTCGCCGGCTGGGCCGAAGGAAGGCTGCGGGCCGATGCGTTGACCTTTACGCTCGGCGCACGGTTCGAGAGCTGGCGGGCGTTCGATGGCGGGCTCGGGCGTGCCGGTTCGGGCGTCCATCGCTATGCGGCACGGAACGCGAGCAGCTTCGATCCCAAATTCTCGGTCGAATGGCATGGCGCGGCGACCAGCGCGCAGCTCAGCCTGGCCGAGGCGACGCGCTATCCAACCGTCGGCGAACTGTTCCAGGGCAGCTTCAACGGCGACGGGACCTTCAACGAGCAGAGCTTCGATCCGAATTTGAAGCCCGAACGATCGCGCGACGCGAATCTCATCGTCGCGCACGACTTCGGCCGGCTGAAGCTCACCGGATCGGCCTTCTGGCAGCGGGTGGACGACACGATCTTCTCGTTTGTCGGGTTCAACCAGAACGGCATCACCACCTCGAACTACAAGAATATCGACGTGACGCGGCAGGTGGGCCTCGAGCTGATCGCCGAGGCCCGCGACGTCGGCATCCGCGGGCTCGACATCGACGCCAATGCCGCCTGGATAGACTCGAAGACGGTCCGCAACGACAGCGCCCCGCTGGCGGAAGGCGTCCAGTTCCCTCGCATCCCGCGCTGGCGGCTCAACGCCAATCTCCGCTACCAGGTGACACCGCGCGTGCTGGCCTCGATCGGGATGCGCTATGCCACGCGGCCCAATACCGATCTGTTCGGGCTCCAGCGCGGCGATACGTTCGGCTATACCTCCGAGCTGTTCGCGCTCGATGCCAAGGTGAACTGGAAGATGACCGACGATTTCCGGCTGAGCGCAGGCGTGGACAACATCACCAACGACCGCGCCTGGGTCTATCACCCCTATCCGCAGCGCAGCTTCCTGGTCGAGGCGGGGTGGACGCTGTGAGCGAGGCGGCGATCCGCCACGAACGCTGGTTCCGCGCGGTATGGCGCTGGCATTTCTATGCCGGCATCTTCTGCGTGCCCTTCATCCTGTGGCTGTCGGTCACCGGCGGCATCTATCTGTTCAAGCCGCAGATCGAAGGCTGGCTCTACGCGCCCTACCGCCATGTCGCGCAACCCGGCGTGCCGATGCTCGCCCCCGAGAAGATCGTCGCGGCGGGCACGGCGGTGGTGCCAGGATCGGTGCTGCACAAATATGTGCTGCCCGAGGCGCCCGACGATGCCGTGCAGTTCCTGGTCGGCGCAGGCGCGGAGGAGACCCGGGTCTGGATCCATCCGCAGACCGGCGCGGTGCTCAAGGCAGTGCCTGAGGAGAACCGCTTCATGCGGGTGATCTTCCGGCTGCACGGTGAGCTGCTGGCGGGCGACTGGGGCTCGGCACTGGTCGAGATCGCCGCCTGCTGGACGATCGTGATGATCCTCACCGGCCTGTTCCTCTGGTGGCCGCGCGGACGCAGCGGCAAGGGCCTGGGCGGCATCCTCTGGCCGCGCCTCGGCGGCGGCAAGCGCGTCTTCTGGCGCGACATGCACGCGGTGACCGGCCTGTGGGTGTCGATCGGCGCGGTGTTCCTGATCGCTTCGGGCTTGCCCTGGGCGAAGAACTGGGGCGACTACCTCAAGCAGGTCCGCGTGGTGACCGGTACCGCCGCGGTCCGCCAGGACTGGTCGGCGGGGTCGGAGGCCGACGCGCGGGCGCGCGCCGATCGCGACAAGGGCGTCCGCGCGATGCTCGACGAGCATGCCGAGCACAAGGGCATGACCATGGCCCATGTCGCCCCCAAGGGCCCGGCGCTCGACCGGGTGGTCGACAAGGCGATGACGCTCGGGCTCGCCGCTCCGGCCGAGGTCAGCCCCCCGACCAGGCCGGGCGGCCGCTGGCTGGTCCAGTCCCAGGCCGAGGACCGCACAAGGCGTGTCTCGGTCGAGATCGGCGACGACGGCGCGGTGATCGGATCGCAAGGCTTCGGCGACCGCCACTGGATCGACCGGGCGGTGGGCTTCGGCGTAGCGGTGCATGAAGGCGCGTGGCTGGGCATGCTCAACCAGCTGGTCAATCTGCTCGTGCTGATCGGGCTGGTGACGCTGGCGGTATCCAGCGTGATGCTGTGGTGGCGGAGACGCCCTGAGGGCGCGCTCGGCGCCCCGGCGGCGAAGGATCCGCTCCGGCACAGCTGGGCGCTGGTCGGGCTGACCGTGACGCTGGGCGTGCTGATGCCGCTGTTCGGGATCACCCTGGCCCTTGCGACGGCCTTCGAAGCCGTCGCACGGCGGACGGCACCGGGGCTTTCCCGCTGGCTGGGGCTTCGCCTGTCCAAATTGTAACCCGCCGGCCAGCGCCGTTACATCTTGCAGGGCCTATCTCCTGTCACACGGTCGGCAAGCGAACCGGCGAGACAGGAGACAAGAGATGGCCAATCCCCGCATTGCGATCGCCCTGCTGGCACTGGCCACGCTCGTCTCCGGCACCGCCGCCTTGTCCACCGCCGACGCACGCATCGCGCATGTATCGGCGGCGGCGCAGGCGCATCGCTGACCCCGCATTCGGTATCGTCCGACTTACCCTGTTCCGGGCGATGCCAGCGGGTGCAGGCAACCCTCTTTAGCCTGCACCCGCAACATCTGAACGGCCGGCGCGCTCCCCTCGCGCCGGCCGTTTCGTTTTTCGGAAAAGCGGACATGACAGGAAGTTAATGCCGCGGGCAGGTCCGGGAAGGACTGGCGGGGCTATCCGGAGAGGGCAGGCCATATTCGCGTTCATGGCCGGCAAACCAGCGGCGCCCGGCCCTCCTGCACTCCTCGGGCCGGGCGTCGCACCACCCAGACATTGCGAACAGGGCACAGAGGCGATGGAACGTCCGATCTTCTTCGATGCGAGCGGCAAGCGGAACCGCTGGACGATGCGCGCCTTCTTCGCGCTGCTGCTGGTGATCGTGCTGGCGGCGGGTGCGTTTGCGATGACGGTCGTGCGCGTGCCGATCCCCGGCCCGCTCGCCCTGATCCGCGAGCATCCCCAGCCCCGCTCGCTGAAGCAGCAGGCCAATCACCTGCGCCACAGCTTCGCCTCCTGGCTGCCGCGCGGCAAGGCGAGCGCGTCGAGTGCGCCGCTCTCGGTCGGCTTCTATGTGCCCTGGGACGATGCCAGCCGCGCCTCGCTGCGGCGCCATGTCAACGATCTCGATTGGGTCGTGCCCGCGCTCTACAGCGTCACCGGCGCGAAGCATGCGATCACGGTCACCCCCGATCCGCAGTTCGACACGATCATCGCCGCCGCGACGAAGCGCCCCAAGGTGCTGCCGATGGTGCAGAACGCCACCGGCGACAATTGGGACAGCGCCGGCGCCGCCGCGCTGCTCCGCGATCCCAAGGCACGTGCCGCCTTCCTCGACGATCTCCAGCGCACCCTGGTCGCGCACAAGGCCGATGGCGCGGTGTTCGACTTCGAGGAACTACCGACCGCCGCCCAGCCCGGCTATCTGGCGCTGCTGCGCGACGCCCATGCCCGCTTCGCCGCGGCGAAGATGAGCATCTCGGTCACCGTGCCGGCCCAGGACGACGACTGGGACATGAAGGCCTATGCCGCCGCGACCGACAAGCTCGTCCTGATGGACTATGACGAGCACGCCCCGGTCACCGCGCCGGGCCCGATCGCCAGCCAGGCCTGGTTCGTCAACCAGATGAACGCCGCGCTGAAGCAGGTGCCGGCCGACAAGCTGATCGTGGGCGTCGCCAACTATGGCTATAACTGGACCGCCCCCGGCAAGGCCGATCCGATCTCGATCGAAGAAGCCTGGCTGATCGCGCACGACAGCGAGGCGACGGTCACCTTCGACAAGGCGAGCGGCAACCAGAGCTTCGCCTATGAGGAGAATGGCGTCTCCCACACCGTGTGGATGGCCGACGCCACCACCGCCTGGAACCAGCTGCGCGCCGCCAACATCAAGGGCGTCGGCGGTGTCGCCCTGTGGCGCCTGGGCTCGGAGGATTCGAACTTCTGGCCGGCGCTGGCCGCCGCGCATTCGGGCAAGATCCCCGATCTGCGCCGGATCGAGGCGGTGGGCGATGTCGACGTCGAGGGATCGGGCGAGATCCTGCGCATCACCAGCACGCCGAGCACCGGCACGCGCACGATCGTCCAGAACCCGCAGGGTCTGATCGTCGACGAGGTCTTCCAGTCGCTCCCCACCCCCTATGTCGTCACCCGCACCGGCTACATGCCCGGCAAGGTCGCGCTGACCTTCGACGACGGCCCCGATCCCGAATGGACGCCGAAGATCCTCGACATCCTGAAGGCGAAGCAGGTCACCGGCACCTTCTTCATGATCGGCGAGAATGCGATGGCCGAGCCCTTCCTCGTCAACCGCGTCGTCGACGAGGGCAACGAGATCGGCAGCCACACCTTCACCCACCCGAACCTGGCGCTCGCCTCGGCGCGCGGCACCCGGATCGAGCTCAACGCCACCCAGCGGCTGATCGAGGCCTATACCGGCCGCTCGGTCCGGCTGTTCCGCGCGCCCTATTTCGGCGACGCCGAGCCGACCACCGCGGACGAGCTGATCCCCGCGCTCACCGCCCAGCGCGCCGGCTACACCAATGTCGGCCTGCACGTGGACCCGAACGACTGGCAGCGCCCGGGCGTCGACGCGATCGTCGACACCGTGCTGCGCGAGGTGGAGGCCGGCAATTACGAGCAGTCCGGCCAGATCATCCTGCTCCACGACGGCGGCGGCGACCGCTCGCAGACCATCGCCGCGCTCCCGCGGATCATCGATGCGCTGAAGGCGAAGGGCTATCAGTTCGTCCCCGTCTCGCAGCTCGCCGGCCTCAGCCGCGACCAGGTGATGCCCAAGGTGCAGGGCGCCGACCTCGTCGCCGTGCGCACCGACGTCGGCATCTTCCTGGTCCTCGCGATGATCGGCTTCGCGCTCAAGTGGCTGTTCTTCGCCGCGATCGCGCTGGGCATCGCCCGCGCCATCGTCCTCGCCGCGCTGGCGGTGAACGGCAACCGCAAGAAGAACCGTCCGGTCGCCCCGGCGATCGATCCGGGCCGCTTCGTCTCGGTGCTGATCCCCGCCTATAACGAGGCCAAGGTGATCGAGAGCTCGATCCGCCGCGTCCTCGCCAGCGAGCAGGTCAATGTCGAGGTCATCGTGCTCGACGACGGCTCTAAGGACGGCACCAGCGACGTCGTCCGGGCTGCCTTCTCGAACGAGCCGCGGGTCAAGCTGCTGACGCTGGAGAATGGCGGCAAGGCGCGTGCGCTCAACCAGGGGCTGAAGTTCGCCAAGGGCGACATCGTCATCGCGCTCGACGCCGATACCCAGTTCGAGCCGCTGACCATCGCCCGCCTCGCCCGCTGGTTCGAGGATGACGAGATCGGCGCGATCGCCGGTAATGCCAAGGTCGGCAACCGGATCAACCTGGTCACTCGCTGGCAGGCGGTCGAGTACGTCACCTCGCAGAATCTCGAGCGGCGCGCGCTCGCCAGCCTGGATGCGATCATGGTCGTCCCCGGCGCGGTCGGTGCCTGGCGCAAGGCGGCGCTCGACGATGTCGGCGGCTATCCGGTCGACACGCTGGCCGAGGACCAGGACCTGACGATCGCGATCCAGCGCAAGGGCTGGCGCGTCGGCTACGACATCGAAGCGGTCGCCTGGACCGAGGCGCCGGAGAGCTTCGGCGCGCTCGCCAAGCAGCGCTTCCGCTGGGCCTTCGGCACGCTCCAGTGCCTGTGGAAGCACCGCGCGATCCTGCGCACCCGCAAGCCCGCCGGACTGGCGCTGGTCGGCATTCCCCAGGCCTGGGTGTTCCAGATCGCCTTCGCGCTGATCTCGCCGCTGATCGACGCGGCGCTGGTCGCCTCGATCCTCGGCACCGCGCTCCGCGTCTGGCAGCATGGCTGGGCGCAGACCGAGAGCGACGTGATCCGCATGGGCATCTACTGGATCGCCTTCACCGGGATCGACTTCCTGTGCGGCTGGGTCGCCTATCGCATGGAGGCGCGCGAGAAGCGCTATCCCGGGCTGCTGCTGCTCGCCCAGCGCTTCGTCTATCGCCAGCTGATGTACTGGGTGGTGATCCGCGCCGTCGCCAATGCGCTCCGCGGTCCCTGGGTCGGCTGGGGCAAGCTCGAGCGGAGCGGCCGGGTGGAGGCCCAGGCCGTCGCCGCGCCCGAGGGCAAGGAGGCAACCCGGATCCCGGTTGCCGCCGAGTGAAGGGACCGCCGCAGGAGCATCACAGCGCCTACACGCTCGACGAGCGTGCCTGCCGGATGATCTGCCCGATCGCAGCGGCGATGGTCGGCGTCTGCCTCACCGCGATCGGCATCCTCCGCGTGGTGATCGCGGTGCGCAAGGCCAACACCCTGGCTGACGACATGCTGGCGCTCGACGCGGTACTGTTCCTGATCGCGACGCTGACCAGCTATTTCGCGATCCGCCACGGCCCGGCCAAGCGGCTGCACGAGCTGGAGCGGGTGGCGGACGTCACCTTCATCGCGGCGATGTCGCTGATGACGGTGGCCGCACTGGTGATCACCTACGCGCTGGCGGTGTAGCGGAAAGAAGTAGACTTACTATTTTCCCCGGCGAAGGCCGGGGCCCAGACTTGAAAGTCACGCGCCTTGGCGCGTCTTCGCCGCGCACTGTTTAGTCTGGGCCCCGGCCTTCGCCGGGGAAAGAAAAACACGACCTAGAAACGGATGACCGCCCGCAACCCCGGCCCGGCATCCTCCAGCGCGAAGCTCCCCTGGTGCAGCCGCGCCACCGCCTCGACCAGCGACAGTCCCAGCCCCGATCCCGTCTCGTGCCGCGCCGGATCGAGCCGTCCGAAGCGGCTCATCGCCTCGGACCAGCGCTCCTCGGGAATGCCCGGCCCGTCATCGGCCACCGACAGCGCGATCCCCCCTCCCTCGCGCGCGGCGCGCACGACGATATGGTGCCCGCCCTCGGCATATTTGGTCGCGTTCTCGATCAGGTTGCCCAGCGCCTGGCCGACCAGCTCGCGGTGCAGCGGCGCGTGCAGTCCCGGCTCGGCCTCGACCGCGATCTCGAAGCCGCGATCCTCGGCCAGCGGGCCATAGACCTCGGCCAGGTCCTCGAGCAGCGCGGCGATGTCGGTGTCGACGAAGCGGTCGCGCCCGATCCCCGCCTCGGCCCGGCTGATCAGCAGCGCGGTGGAGAGCATGCCGAGCAGGGTCTCCGCCTCGCCCGAGACACGCTCCAGCGCCGCCAGCGCGGTCTCGTCCTCGGTCTCGATGATCGCGCGCTCCAGCGACACCTTGATGCGCGTCACCGGCGAGCGCAGGTCGTGCGCCAACCCGTCGGTCATCATCCGTAGTTGCGAGACCAGCGCCTCGATCCGGTCGAGCATCGCGTTGACCGATTGGCCCAGCGCGTCGAACGCATCGCCGCTGCCGTCGGTCGGCACGCGGCGGCCGAGCCGCCCCTCGCCCACTTCGCGCGCAGTCGTCACCACGCCCTGGATCTGGTTGGAGAGCACCCGGCCGATCAACAGTGCGCTCAGCAGCGCGAAGATCACGCCGATCACCAGCGCCGCGGTGATCGCCTCCTCGTTCACCCGCGCCAGCCGCACGCTCGAGCTGATGACATGGCCGGCCAGCAGCAGCTCGCCATTCGGCAAGGTAATCGAGGAGACCCCCATCAGCTCGGGCCGGTCGCTGCCCGTGCGGTAGAGCTCGATCGCCTGCCAGTCGGTCTCGGCCGGGATCACCGTCGGCCAGTCGCCCAGATTGCCGCGGATCGGATCCTGCCTGGCGGTGGCGAGCAGGATCACCGGCGGGCTGGCATGTGCCTGCTCCAGCCGCACGTCGATGATCCGCCGCAGCCCGGCATCGCCACCGGCATGCCAGGCCGAGACGAGGTCGTCGCGCAACTCGGTGACCAGGGTCTTCTGCTCGGCGGCGAGCGCGCGCTCGCTCGATTGCTGGACGAACAGCAGGATGCCGCCGGTGACGGTGAGTTGCACCAGGAAGGCGACGATCACGAAGCGCGCCGTCACCGAGCGCGCGAGTTGTCCCCAGCGGAGAGTCACGTCAGGCCGCCGGGCCCAGGCGATAACCGGCGCCGCGGATCGTGTGGAGGATCGGCTCGCCGCCGTCGTCCAGCTTCTTCCTGAGCCGGCTGATATGGACGTCGATCACATTGGTCCCGGGATCGAAATGATAGTCCCACACGCCTTCGAGCAGCATGGTGCGGGTGATCACCTGGTCGGGATGGCGCAGGAAATATTCGAGCAGGCGGAATTCGCGCGGCTGCAGGTCGATCACCCGGGCACCCCGCTTCACCCGGCGCGAGAGCAGGTCCATCTCGAGATCGGCGGAAATGAGCTTGGTCACAGCGCCCTCCACGGCGCCGCGCTTGCGCAGCAGCAGGCGGACACGGGCGAGCAGCTCGGCAAAGGCGAAGGGCTTCACCAGATAATCGTCGGCGCCCGAGGTCAGGCCGCCGACCCGGTCGTCGGGCGTGCCGAGCGCGGAGAGGATGATGACGGGAGTCTCGATCTTGGCGGCGCGCAACGCGCCGAGCACGGCCATGCCGTCCATGCCGGGCAGCATGCGGTCGAGCACGATCGCGTCGTAGCTGCCGTCGCTGGCGAGGAACAGGCCGTCGCGACCGTTGTCGGCACGATCGACCGTGAACCCCTCTTCGGTCATTCCTTTGACGATGTACGCGGCGGTCGCCTCGTCATCCTCCACCAGCAGCAGCTTGTGCCCCATTCTCTCCACCTGCGGTTCGCAAGAGCTTGAGATGGCGTAGCTGCTTTTGGTGGACCAAGTCGAGATATACGTCTGGATGATGGTCGTCGCGCAGGTAGCGGCGGGCCTGGTCGAGCGTGTCGACGTTGCGGCCGTCGATCGCGACGATCGCGTCGCCCACTTCCATGCCGTCCAGCGCCGCCTCGCTGCCCGAGCGCAGGCTGGTGACGATCAGGCCGTGCGCGGCGTTGCCCGGCGTCTCGGCGGTGAAGCCGGGGAACAGGCTCGCGCCGGTCTGCGCGGCGAAGATGTGGTTGACGCCCGATCGCCAGGCCCAGCCCAGGATCACCATGGCGCTCAGCGCGAAGGAAAGGACCAGAATCAGCACGAACCCGTCGGTCCCGCGGCTTGCGCGGCCTTTGGTCGTGGCGTTTTCCGGAATGTCGGTACTCGTCATTGCAGCGTCGGGATGCCTCTGGGGCGGGGCCAAGTCACGTTAAGCTTTGGTCATGATCCGGTCACCGGAGCGCGAGTTGCGACGAGCTACACGGCGTGGAGTTTCAAGGAGTTCGCGCATGCGCCGCCATCGCAAATTGAAGGTCACGCTCGCCGCGCTGGCGCTGCTGCTCGCCGCTTTCACCGGCTGGCTCGGCTATATCGGCTATCTGGGCGGGCCGGTCTATTTCGACATCGCCCCCACCCGCCCGACGCCGCCCGCGGCCAAGGGTCTGGCGGTGGTGCTGGTCTCGGGCGACATGGGCTTCAGGATCGGCATGGGGCCGGAGATCGCTCGGCGCTTCGCCGGCGAGGGCGTGCCGGTGGTCGGCGTCAGCTCGCTCGCCTATTTCCGGCACGAGCGTACCCCCGCCGAGGTGCAGGCGCTGATCGCCGACGCGGCGCGCCGCGCGCTGGCCTTTGGTCACGCGGACCGGCTGGTGCTGGTCGGCCAGTCCTTCGGCGCGGACATGATGCATGTCGGGCTGACCGGCCTGCCCGCCGACCTGCGGGCCAGGGTGAAGATGGTCGCGCTCGTGGTGCCGACAGACACGGTCTTCTACCGCGCCAGCCCGTCCGAGCTGTTCAACTGGGCCAAGCCCGATGCGATGGCGCTGCCCACCGGCCGCCAGCTGACCTGGGTGCCGACGCTCTGCGTGCAGGGCGTGGAGGAGAAGGACAGCCTCTGCCCGATGCTGACCCAGCCCAATGTCCGGCGCGTGGCGCTGCCCGGCGGGCACATGCTCCACCATGATCCGGACACGCTGTTCAAGACGCTCCGCGCCGGCATCGCCAACATTACCAATATTTAGGTTTGGGATCACGCAGCGGACAGCCGCGCCTAGCTAGAGCTGGCCGCGACAACGGACCAACAGAGGGAATTCGACATGCGCTTCGGCAAGATCCTGGCCGGCATCGGCCTCGCCGCCACGGTGCTGGGCACCGTTCAGGCCTCCGCCCAGGCCCCGGTCGCCGCCGCATCGACCGGCGTGGTCGGCACCTGGGTCAACCCGCGCGGCACCGTCAAGGTGCAGACCGGTGCCTGCGGCGACAAGCTGTGCGGCTGGGTGGTCTGGGCCAATGCCGAGGCGCAGCAGGACGCCAAGGACAGCGGCGTCGCCAAGCTGATCGGCACCGAGCTGCTCCAGGACTATCACCCCACCGGCAACGGCAAGTGGCAGGGCCGCGTCTTCGTCCCCGACATGGGCCAGACCTTCTACTCGAAGATCGAGCAGCAGGGCCCGAACAGCCTGAAGATCAGCGGGTGCATCCTCGGCGGCTGGATCTGCAAGTCGCAGGTCTGGCAGCGCGGCTGAACGCCGTGACCCTGCGCCCCGCCCACAGGACCGCGCTGCAAGTCGGCGCGGTGATCGGCATCGTCACGCTCGCCTTCGCGGCGTTGCGCGGCCTCCTCCACGAAGTGCGCTGGCACGACGTCCGCATCGCCTTCCACGCGATCGGCGCCTGGCAGATCGCCGCCGCGCTGGCGCTGACCGCCGGCAGCTATGCGATGCTGACCCTGTACGACGTGCTGGCGCTGCGCATCATCGGCCGGACCTTGCCCTATCGCACCGCCGCGCTCGCCTCGTTCACCAGCTATACGCTCAGCCACAATCTCGGCTTCGCGCTGCTCACCGGCGGATCGGCGCGCTACCGCGTCTACCACGCCGCCGGGCTCGACACCGCCGATGTCGTCAAGGTGATCGCCACTGCGAGCATCACCTTCTGGTCGGGCGTGGTCGTCATGGCCGGCGCCGCTCTGGCGCTGCACGGCGGCGGGCTCGAGCTTGCCGGCATGACCATCTCCGCCGGCGTCCAGCGCGGGATCGGCATCGCCATCCTCGCCGCGACCCTAGGCGTCCTCGCGCTGCTGCGCGGCCCTGCCCGCGAAGTGAAGCTCTGGCGCTGGCACTTCCGCGCGCCCAGCCTGCCCCAGGCGCTCGGCATGATCGCCACCTCGGCGATCGACCTGGCCCTGGCCAGCGCCGCGCTGCTGGTCCTCGTCCCCGGCGCCGGCCTCCACGCCTTCCCCGCCTTCTTCCTCGGCTATGCCCTGGCGATCATCGCCGCGCTGGTGACCCATGTCCCGGGCGGCGTCGGCGTGTTCGAGGCGGTGATGCTCGCGGTGCTGCCCGGCGCCGACCCCTCACGCATCCTCGCGGCGCTGATCCTCTACCGGCTGATCTATTACGTCCTCCCGCTGCTCGTCGCAGCCGCCCTGCTCGCGGTGCACGAGCGTCGCCAGCTGAAGAAACCGCTCGCCGCGATCCGCGCCGTCGGTCTGGCGATGCACGGCCTCGCCCCGACCTTCCTGGCGGCGTTGGTCTTCGTCGGCGGCATCGTCCTGCTCGTCTCGGGCTCGCTCCCCGCGATCCCCGCGCGGCTACGCGACTTGCACGCCTTCGTCCCCCTGCCGTTCGTCGAGGCCTCGCACATCGCCGCCAGCCTCGCCGGCACCGCGCTGCTGCTGATCGCCCCCGCGCTCTATCGCCGGCTCGACGCCGCCTTCCACCTCTGCCGCACGCTCCTGCTGGCCGGCGCGCTGTTCTCGCTGGTCAAGGGCGTCGACTATGAGGAAGCGGCGATCCTGCTGGTCATCGCCGGCCTGCTCCAGCTCTCGCGCACCGCCTTCTACCGCAAGACCGCGCTGACCAGCGCGCTCTCGGCCCGCGCCCTGGTCTCGGTCGCGGTCGCCGCCGGCCTCGCCACCTGGATCGGCTTCTTCGCCTTCAAGCACGTGCCCTATCAGGACGATCTCTGGTGGGAATTCGCCTGGCGCGGCGACGCCTCGCGATTCCTGCGCGCCAGCTTCGCCACGGCGGTCGCGCTGACCTGCGTCGCGGTCACCCAGTGGTTCGGCTATGCCCAGCCGAAGCGCGAGGAGCATGCCCCCGATACCGAGCTGCCGCGCACCGCCCTGGTCCATGCCAACCGCACCGACGCTTTGCTCGCCTATGCCGGCGACAAGCGCTTCCTCCGCTCGGAAAGCGGCGAGACGCTGCTGATGTACCAGGTGCAGGGCCAGAGCTGGATCGTGATGGGCGATCCGGTCGGCCCCAAGGAGGAATGGGGCGACCTGCTCTGGCGCATCCGCGAGATGGCGGACGCGGCGCAGGGCCGCCTGCTCCTCTACCAGATCTCGGCCGAGGCCCTGCCGATCGCGATCGACCTCGGCCTCCAGCTGGTGAAATATGGCGAGGAGGCCCGCGTCTCCCTGCCCGGCTTCTCGATGGATGGCTCGGAGAAGCGCTCGCTGCGCCATTCCGAGCGCCGCGCCGCGCGTGAGGGCGCGAGCTTCGAGATCGTCCCCGCCGCCGAGGTCCCTGCGCTGATGCCCGAGCTGCGTGCCGTCTCGGACGCCTGGCTGCAGGACAAGGGGCATGGCGAGAAGACCTTCTCGGTCGGCCGCTTCGATCCCGCCTATCTCGCCCGCTTCGATTGCGCATTGGTCCGCCAGCAGGGCCGGATCGTCGCCTTCGCCAATGTCTGGGCGACCGAGAATCGCGAGGAGCTGTCGGTCGACCTGATGCGCCACCTCGCCGAGATGCCCTATGGCACGATGGACTATCTGTTCGTCCAGCTGATGCTGTGGGGCCGCGACCAGGGCTATCGCTGGTTCAACCTCGGCATGGCGCCGCTGTCGGGCATCGAATCGCGCCGCCTCGCGCCGATGTGGGCGCGGATCGGGGCGCTGCTCTATCGCCACGGCGACGCCTTTTACGGCTTCGAGGGCCTGCGCGCCTACAAGGACAAGTTCTCTCCGGTCTGGACCGCCCGCTACATCGCGGCGCCACCGGGGCTGGGGCTGGCCCGCGGGATGATCGACCTGCAGACGCTGGTGGGCGGAAGCTCGCGGAGCGCGGCGCTCAGGAAGCGGCTGCGGCTGGTGGCGTAATGAACCTCCCCTCCCTGAAAGGGAGGGGTCGGGGGTGGGTCGATGTACGCGTTACGGCACGACCAGGGCCAGCGGCAGCAGTATCGCCAGGACACCACCCACCCCTAACCCCTCCCTTTCAGGGAGGGGAATTCTAGTACCGCCCCCACACGAACCGCGACGACAGCGCGAAGTTCCACACCGCCGCCACCGCGATCCCGGCCAGCGCCGACAGCCGCCAGTCGCCATGCTGGACATTGTGCAGGAACGCCGCGACGCCGACATTCGCGGCGGCCCCCGCACCGCACACCACGCAGAAGCGCGCCCAGCCGCGCAGCAATTTTCCCGCGCCCTTCAGCCTTTGCTCGCGATAGGTCAGCGCATTGTTGAGCAGGAAGTTGAAGGTCATCGCCGCTAGCACCGCCAGCATCGTCGCACCGACAAAGGTCCAGCCGAACCCGCAGAACAGCGCCGCCAGCACCGCGAAATGCACCGCCGCGCCCAGCCCGCCGATCGCCGAGAACATCGCGAAGCGCACCGGCACGACCTTGCCGAACATCCGGTCGTACAGCGCGATCAGATATTCCATCGCCACGACGTGATCGAGCTTGCTCTCGCCCAGCGCCCGGGTGCGGAACACATAGGGCAGCTCGCGGAACCTGAGCGGCCGCGGCGAGGCCGTCATGATGTCGAGCAGGATCTTGAACCCGATCGCCGAGAGCCTGGGCACCAGCTCGCGCACCACGCCGGCGCGGATCATGAAGAAGCCGCTCATCGGGTCGGACAGGTCGGCCTTGAGCACATGGCGTGAAAGCCGGGTCGCCAGGGCGGACTTGGCCACCCGGTCGTCGTCCCATTCGCCGGTGCCGCCGCCCGCGACGAAGCGCGATCCGATCACCAGGTCGAGGCCGGCATCGCCCGCCAGCGCGTCGAGCATCCTGGGCAGCAGCGTCTCGTCATGCTGCAGGTCGCCGTCGATCACCGCCACGATCGGCGCGGCGGTGGCGCACATCCCCTCGATGCACGCCGAGGACAGCCCCCGCCGCCCGATCCGCTGGATCACCCGCACGCGCGGATCGCGCAGGCCGAGCGCTCGCGCCGCATCGGCGGTGCCGTCTGGGCTGTCATCGTCGACGAAGATCGCTTCCCAGTGCCGGCCGGCCAATGCGGCATCGAGCTTCTCGATCAGCAGCGGCACATTGGCGCGTTCGTTGAAGGTGGGGATGACGACCGCGAGTTCGAGGGCGGTGCCGGGGGCGACGCGAGCGAACCGTGCGATCTCGCTGTCGAGGAAGAGCTTCATGCGATCCCTTTATGGGCCCGGTTTGTCGGGTCCCGAATGGGCCCCGGGAGGGGTACGCGCCGGGGCACAGATACGCATGGCGCGGCCCTCCCGGGGGTCGAGACATGCCATCGATGCCGGGGGACGACGCTCGTGGCTTGCCTCGGGGGCATGGTTGAGACGGAGCAGGTGTGGCGATCCCGCAACGCCGCGCGAAAAAATTTCGGAAAGGGTCAGAAGCCGATTTCGACGCCCAGCCGCACGGTGCGCGGGCGCAGCGGCGTGACCTGCTTCTCGTCGCGGATCAGCAGCGGCGAGCCCAGCGCGAAGCGGTTGCCGCGCGTGTCGAGCAGGTTGGTGGCGGTCAGCGTGATCGCCCGCCGCCCATGCTCCAGGCGAAGCTCCATGCCGGTATCGACGTAGTCGCCCTGCGGCCGGCCGAGCACCGGCCCGATGCCCAATGTCGAGCGGCCGACGTAGCGGAGATAGGAGCTCGCGGAGAACTCCACCTGGTCGCCCAGCGAGTGACGATAGGCCGCGCCGAGCCGTCCGCTCGCATCGGCGACATTGGGCAGCCGGTTGAAGTCCGATGGCCCCTCTGCCAGCGGGAACACCGCCTGGGAGGGATCGGTGACCTTGCTGTCGTTCAGGTAGAGCGAACCGTCGAGGTCGAGCCCGGGTAGCGGCTGCCAGCGCACCGCCACGCCGAGCGACAGCACCCGCCCGTCGCCGATATTGGCGGTGGTCGGGAAGCCGAAGCCGTCGATCAGGTCGGCCTGGATGCTCGTCCACCAGGTCATCGAGGCGTTGGCCGATACCGAAAGCCCGCTCTCGGTATAGCGCCCGCCCGCCTCGACGGTGGATAGCCGGTCGCCCTGGAAGCGCTGGATCACGTCGCGGCGCACCGCCAGGCCGCCGGGGCGGAAACCCTGCTCGAACCGGCCGAACAGGGTCAGCCCGTCAGCCGGCCGCCAGGCGATCGCGGCGGAAGGCAGGAAGCGCGTCTCGGTGCGCGCCGCCCGGGCACGCGGATCCTCGCGAAAGGCGAGATAGCGGTCCACATCCTCCGAATTGCCGGTCAAATGCGAATTGGTCAGGCGCCCGCCCGCGGTGATCGTCACGCCGCGCACCGGCTCGATCGTGCCCTCGCCATAGAGGGTCGCCTCATCGACGCTGTTGCGCACGCCGGTCAGCGCCGCACGCATCGCGCCGAAATTGCGGTTCACCCGCCCGCGATTCTGCAGGAAGCTCACGCCGATCAGCCAGCCCGTGCCGCGCGGCCCGCGGCGGGAAAGCCGCGTCTCGCTGGTCAGCATGCTGACCCGGTTGATCTGCCGATAGCCGATCAGCGGCGCGCCCACCGCCGGCAGGGGAAAGCCCTGGTTGATGTCGGCGACCGAGGCACCGGCGAACACTTCCGACACATATTGCCTCGCATAAGCCGCGGCCGAGCTCAGCTCCAAGTCGCCCCAATGCTTGCGGACGACGAATTCGCCTAGCCAGAAGTCGTTCTTGAAGGGCTGGGCGATCGCGCTCGATCGGGTGAGCCCGTCGCCTTCGCCGTCCGAATATTGCGCGTCGCGGCCCTCGATGCTCTGGCCGACGCCGCCTAGGTCGAAGGTCCAGCCGTCGAGGTTCCAGCGCAGCGCCACGCGCCCGCCGGTGGTGCGCACGCGGTTGACGTCGTTGAGGCCGCGCTCGCGGTCGTCGATATAGCCACCGTCGAGTGCGCTGAAGACGAGCGCGCGCAACGCCACATCGCCTTCCTTGATCGGCACGTTGACGATCCCGCCGACGTCCCAGCCCGGCGCGCCATGCTCGGTGACCGAGCCGCCGCCCCAGACCTGGCCGCCGCTGGCAAACAGGTCCGGCACGCGCGGCACCACGCGGACCACGCCGCCCAGCGATCCCGCGCCATAGAGCGTGCCCTGCGGTCCCTCGAGCACTTCGACCCGGCCGATATCGTAGAGCTTCAGGTCCGGATCGGGCGCGCTGTAGGTGATCCGGCTGTTGCCCCAATACTGCCCGACGGTCGCCTGGGTCGGGCCGACGAAGCTCGAATCTGCGATGCCGCGGATGAACAGCTTGTTGCGCCCCGGCCCGAGATGGGTGGAGGCGAGGCTGGCCACCCGGTTGGCGATCACGTCGCTGCCCTGCCCGCCTTCGGAGACGGGGATATCCTCGCCCTCGACGATCTGGACGCCGCCCGGATAGGCCTTGAGCGGGATGTCGCGCTTGCTGCCGGTGACCAGGATCTCGGCCGGCGGGGCGTCGGGCTCCTCGGGCGGCGGCGCGGGGCGCGGCTTGGGGCGCACCGGCGGCGCGCGCTCGATCAGCCAGGTGCCGGGCGCGACGCGGCGGGCACGGGCGTTGCTGCCCCTCAGCATCTCGGCCAGCGCGCCGTCGATGGTATGCTTGCCCTTGACCGGGCGGACGGTGATCCCGCCGAGCCCGGGCTCGCGCAGGCCGATGCTGCTGCCGGTCTGGCGGCCGAGCGTGAACACCGCGGCGTCGAGCCGGCCTGCAGGCACGGAGACGCTGTGCCGCTTCTCCTGCGCCAGCGCGGGCGGAGCGGCCAGCAGCGCCAGCGGAAGGATCAGATCAGCGCGGCGCACCGTCGATCGTGTCCAGCATCCATCCATTGCCTGCGCGGGTCGCCCGGGTGCCGGTGAGCGCGGCGATGCGCTCGATCACGGCACCGGGGCCGCCCTGAGTCGAGATCGTGCCGGTGAACGGAATATCCTCCGTCCCCTTGCCCACCCGCAGCCGGACGCCGAGGTTGCGGGACACATCGGCCGCGACGCGCTCCAGCGTCGCGTTGCGATAGACGAGCTGGCCGCCGCGCCAGCTGCCGACATCGGTGGTGACGGTGCGCGTCACTTCGGGCTTCGCGCCGCCGGCCACGCTCAGCGCGTCGCCCGGCATCAGCCGCACGGCATCGGCCTGGGGCTGGTAGATCACCGCGCCCTCGGCCACCGACACGCGCAGCCCGGTGGGGTCACGCACCACGTTGAACACGGTGCCGGCATCCTCCAGCGTCACGTCGCCGGTCTTGACGATGAACGGATCGGCGGCGTCGTGGCGCACGGTGAACAGCGCCTCACCCTCGATCAGCTCGGCATGGCGCTTGTCGAGCATCGCGACGCGGGTCGCGCCGTTCAGCATCATCTTCGATCCATCGGCCAGCGCGACCTCGCGGCGCTCGCCGGCGCGCGTGGCATATTCGATCCGCGCGCCCGGGCCGCTGTCCAGGCTGGCCCAGCCGATCACCCCCGCCACCGCGGCGGCAATCGCGCCGCCCGAGACCAGGAACAGCCGCCGCGACGGGCGCGCCGTCACTGGCTCCGGCTCGACCACCGGCACCGGCACCGTCACCGGCGCAGGCGGCAGGCTGAACAGCCCGGCCATCGCCTCGTCGGTCTCCAGTGCGGCGTTATAGGCGGCCAAATGCGCGGGATCGCGCTCCAGCCAGTCGGCGAAACCGTCCCAATCGGCGAAAGCCGAGTCCTGCAGCCGGATCACCCACCCCCGGGCGTCCTCTGCCAGAATATCCGAAACCTGCCCGTTCATGCCCACCTCGCATCAACGACGGAGTCGACGCGCTCATTCCGCATCGAACTTGTCCTTGAGTTGCGCGAGGGCCCGGTAGGCCTTCTGCAGATCCTTCTCCACGGAGCTCAAGCTTATCCCCAGTTCGCGAGCAATCGCTGCCTGGCCGAGCCCATCCAGCCGGTAGCGTCGGAAAACCTGATCGACTCGCGGCCCGAGCGCAAGCAGCGTCTGCTCCGCCTCGCGCAGCCGCTGGCGCGCGATCAGCACGCGCTCGCCCTGCGGCGAATCGTCGCTGTTGGCCAGGTCCTGCCATTCATGCTGGCGCCGGTCGCGGCTCAGCGAGGCGCGCTGGCGGTCGCGCAGCACATTCTCGGCGGCGCGGAAGAGGTAGGAAACCGGGTCGGCGACCGGCCGCGCCTCGGCGCCGGAAATCTTGTGCCACAGGTCCTGCAGCACGTCCTCGGCATCGTCCCCCGCCCCGCGCGCGGCAAGGAAGCGCAGCAGCCGCGGCCGCTCGCTCTCGAGCACGCGCTGCAAGCCGCTGGTCGACGCGAGAGAGGTCATGCCCGATGCCAAAGCATTGCGCGCTTCTCTTGCCAAGCCTTGGCTGAGAGATGGCGCAATTGCGGCGACGGAAAGGAGCTCAGGCACCGGGCCGCCGCCGATAGACGACTCGGTTGCGGCCACCCACCGGCACCTCCAGCGCAGGCGCATAGTCGCGCGCCAGCAGCCCGGTCATGTAGTCCAGAACCTGCGGATTGAGGTCGCGGTCCGGCCGGGTGTTGGCGACGACGAATTCGGGCCGCGCCGCCATGATCCGCTTCACCTCGGCCATCGGATCGGCACCGATCGCCCGCGATTCGCGGGTCAGGCTCAGATGGCTCGGGAACGGCCAGCGTGTCGGCAGGCAGCTGCCGGTCAGCCGGTAGAGCGCCGGCTCGCCGTCGAAGACGTACAGGCAGTCCTTCAGCTGCGGCCGGATGAAATCGGCCATCTGCTCGACCTGCGGCCCCCAGCCCCGGGAGCGGCGATTCTCGTTGACGATCTGGAGCGAGACCAAAGTGGCCAGCGCCATCATCGCGATGCCCGCCGGGATCCGCCAGCGCGTCCGGCCCGAGGCGAGCACCAGTCCCGCCGCGCCGTCGCCGAACCAGGCCGCGGCGAGCACGCAGAGCGGCGCGATCAGCGGCAGGGCATAATGGTCGAACCAGGTGCCGAACAGCAGCACCCCCACGATCGCCGCGATCGCCCAGCCGTCGAGGAAGCGCCGCACCTCGTCGCTCGCCGGCCGCGCCATGCCGCGCCCCAGCCAGGCGGCGAGCCCGAGCGGCACCAGGCAGGCGATCATCCAGCCCAGCCGCTTGAGCGCGATGCCCAGCCCGTCCGAGCTGCGCTCGAGGATCGAGAGGAAATTGGCCTGGACGAAGGCATCGCCCTGGCCGATCGAGACATACCAGCCCCAGGCGGCCAGCGTCGGCAGCAGCGCCGCGGCGATCCAGGCCAGCGCCATCGCCCCCAGCATCGTCCAGCCGCGCCCGCGCTTGTGCCCGAGCCAGAGCAGCGCCAGCCCGAAGAACACGCCTTCGAACAGCGCGGTGTACTTCACCTGCATCGCCAAGCCGGCCAGCAGCATCACCAGCAGCCCGCCGGCAAAGGAGACCGCATCGAAATTCGGCCGCCGCACCACGCCGACCATCGCCCAGGCGCCGAGCGCGACGAACAGGTTGTAGAAGACCGGCGACTGGCCGCCCTCGCCGCCGAAGATGCCGAGATAGAGGATATAGACCACGCCCGCCGCCGCCGCGCCGTGCGGGCCGGCAAGGTTGCGGGCGATCCGCGCGACCACCAGCGCCGTCGCCACCGCGAACAGCGTCGCGACGATCTGGTATTCGAGCACCCCGGCGCCGCCGAGCAGTCGGATCGCGGCATAGATCAGGAACAGCCCGATCGGCTTGCGGTCCCAGATGTCGACATAGGGCAGCGCGCCGTGCAGCATCCGGTCGCCGGTGAGCAGGTAGAACTCGTCATCGACCTGCACCACCGGATTGCCGAACTGCGCCGCCCGCGCCGCCACCGCGACGACGAGCAGCAGCGCGGCGAGTAGCGCGGGATTGCCCGCCCAGGCCCGGGTCGCGGCGGCGAGCCGTGCCGTCCACGGCGCATGCTCGGGCTCGACCAGCCGGAGCTGGCGGAAGGTAGAAGCCTCGGGCCAGGCCCGGGCTGGAGAACGCTGCATACTCACGACCCGATAAATGGCTGCAGGTCGTGACGGAGCCCCGGCGGCAATTCCGCAACGCGAACGCGATCAAATGGGTGGCCAGGACGGTGGAGCGGTCCGGGCCGCCCCTATCCCAGCCGATAGGGCCTCGCCGGCACGGGCACCGGCGCGCCCGGGGCCGGCTTCTCCAGCGGCGCCGCACCCGCCAGCCCGGTCCCGGTGACGTCGAATAGGCTGAGCAGCGGCCCCGCTTGCCCGGTCACCGCGATGTCGCGCAGCTTCGCGCCCCGGACATGCGCCAGCGCGATCCCCTTGCCGCAGGTGCCGCGGATGCCGGCCAGCACCAGCCCCTCCAGCGGCCGCTCGGGATCGATCTCGCGGCCGTCGACCAGCATCGGCACGCCGTGCACCCGCACGTCCGAAAAGGCGAAGCGCGCCACTCTGGGCCGCCCCGCCAGTCCCTGCACCGGATATTCGTCCTGCTTGCCGCTGCTCAGGAAATTGAGCCGCAGGAAACCCTGCCCCACGTCCGACACCTCCACGTCGCGCATGACGATGTCGGTGATGAACGCCCCGCGCCCCGGCCGGCTCTTGATATAGACCGCATGCGTCTTCGCCCCGAGGAAGCGGCAGCGCTCGACCAGCACCCCGGCGATCCCGCCCGAGGTCTCGCTGCCGATGCCGATGCACGCCCAGTGCGCGTCGCGAAAGCTGCAGTCGGAGATGTGCACGTCGCGCGCCGGCCGGGCGATCCGGTTGCCTTCCTCGCCCCGGCCCGACTTGATCGCGATGCAATCGTCGCCGGTGTCGAAGCTGCACCGCTCGATCACCACTCGCTCGCAGGAATCGACATCGATCCCGTCCGCCCCGCCTTCGATCACCATGTCGCTGAAGCGCACGTCGCTGCAGAAGATCGGGTGGATCGACCACATCGCATTCTGCCGGGTGAAGACCTCGCGGACGTGGACGTGCCGGCACGAGACCAGCTCGATCAGCGCCGGGTTGCGGTTGCCGGTGGCGCGGTCGATCCGCGTGTCGATCGCCGGATTGCCGAGGATACGCCCCTTGCCGGCGATGCCGAGATGCTCGGCATTCTCGGCGCTGATCAGGCCGATATGGCCCTTCACGAACTTGCCTTCCCAGCGCACCTGGCGGAGCGGATAATCGGCCAGGTCGGGCGAGCCGAGGATCGTCGCGCCCTCCAGCACGCGCAGCAGCGTGTTCGATCCGATCGCGATCGCGCCGGTCAGCCAGGTCCCCGGCGGCACCACCACCTCGCCTCCGCCGAGCATCGCGCAGCGGTCGAGCGCCTGCTGGAAGGCGAGCGTGTCCTTGCCGCCATCGCCCTTCGCTCCGAAATCGCGCACATCGAGCGAGACGCCGCCGGCGGGAGCACCGTCACGCCCGGCCCATGCCAGCGGCACCGCACCCGCAACGCCCAGCCCGCCGGCCAGCTTCAACACCGCACGCCGTTCCATGCCCTCTCCTCTCGCTATCGGTGCCGAGCCTAGCGCATGACACCGGTAACATCGAGAGGGCGAAGCTCAACTACGCGGCGGCTTGGCGTACGGTACGAATTCGTCCAGCCCGACCCAGCCGGTCGTCATCCGGGTGCCGGTGTCATAGAGCTTCACTACGTCGATGCTGCACAGCTGCGAGGTGAAGGTCTCGGTCACCAGAACATCGGTCCAGTCGAGCGATTCCGCACCGCTCCTGGGCCGGTTCACATAGATGGTGCCGTTGTTCATCTCGTAGACGATCGCGGTGCGGTCGATGATCCGCGAGGAGCGGATGTTGCGCAGCTGGATGCAATCCACGGGCTTTCCGGCGGTACGGCCGGCAATGGCCTTGGCGAGCTCGGCCTCGCCGTCACGCGGCGCCGCGGCGGCCGGCACAGCCAGCGCGGCGAGCAGCGAGGCGCCGAGCAGACTCATCGAGATCCTGTTCATGGCTCAGTCCTTTCGATCCCCCTTCAGGGGGATGACGGAGTATATAGGCTCGAACCGCATTTTTATCACCCACCAGGCGCCGGAAATCCAGCGCCGCGCCGCTCAATCCTCGGGCCCCGACCAGCCCGGCAGATAGGCCGCATCCTTGTGCCGGGCGAGGTCGAGCGCGCGCCCCAGCGCCTCTTCGAAATCCCCGTCGAGCAGCTTCGCCGGGATGCGCCGCCGCAGGAAATCGGCCCAGAGGAACTCGGCATAGGGCGTCGGGTCCTTGGCATAGCCGCCACCGCGGCGCAGCTCGCCGGCCAGCGAGCGCCAGGGATCGTCGATCAGCCCGCGGACATGTTTGGGCAGATGCCGGGAATCGAGCCGCCGCCCCTCCGGATCATAGGGATGCAGCCAGCCCCGGCTGTCCATGAAGGTGCGGAAGGCCCGCCCCGGCAGCTCGGAGAGGTCGGCGATCTCGCGGACGAATACCCGCTCCACGCCCTCGTCGTGCAGCGCCCGGGCGAGATGATGCGCATCGACGATCCAGAACCGGTCCTTCGGCCCCTTCACCGCCGGGATCATGTGGCGGCCGAGGAACTCCGACCCGTCGCGCTCCGCCCGCTCGCGCCAGTCGCGCCGCTTGCGGGCGACTTCGCGGAAGCCGACGGTGATCTGGGTCGGCCGCAGTGCGTCGATCGAGACGGGGCGGAGAAAGGGTTCGGGCTCACGCATCGGCACGCTCCAGCCTCGCGGCCGCATCGGCCACGCTATAGTCGCTGCGCGCCGCCACCGATGCCGCGCCGGCGGCGTGGAGCAGATCGCGCACCCTATCGTGCATCCGGGCATAATGGACGCGGAAGCCCTTGGCCTGCATCGCCCGGTCGAAATCGAGCAGCGCGTCGAGCGCGGTGCTGTCGATGTCGATGCTCTCCTCCAGGCTGATCACCACGGCCCGTACGCCCGGCTGGGCGAGCGTGCGCGCGGCGATCTCGGCGAACATCCGCTCGGCATTGGCGAAGAACAGCGGCGCCGCCGGCCGCCAGATCGCAATGCCGGGGATCGGCCTGGCCTCGGGATGGCGATCGGCATCGACGAAGTTGTGGCTGTCGCCCAGCCGGCCGAGCCGCCCCAGCTGGGCATTGCCGAAGCGCTGCACCAGGGCGGCGAGCGAGAGCAGGATCGCGCAGAGCATCCCGTCAAGCACACCGAGCAGCAGCACGCCCAGCGCGGCTGCCAGCGCGATATATTGGTCGCGGTCGAGCGCCCAGAGGCGCCGCAGCGGGCGCGGGTCGAGCGAATGGGCGAGCGCGGCGATCACCACCGCGGCCAGCACCGGCTGGGGCAGCAGCGCGACCAGCGGCATGGCGAACAGCACGAGGACGCCCAGAGCCGCCGCCGCGATCGCACCCGCCATGCGCGATCCGGCGCCCGAAGCCTCGTTCGCCGCGCTCGCCGAGAGCCCCGCACCGACCGGCATGCCCTGGACCAGCGCCGCGCCCAGATTGGCGAGGCCGAGTGCGCGCAGCTCGCGGCCAGAATCCAGAATATCGCCATGGCGCAGCGCCAGCGCACGCATCGTGCCCCAGCTCTCGGCAAGCAGGATCAGCGCCAGCGGCACGGCGAGCTGCGCCGCCTCCAGCATCCGGGCATAGGAAAGCGCCGGCAGCGCCAGCGCTTCCGGCGTCAGCACGATCGGCCCGACCACCGCCACGCCGTGCCCGGCAAGATCGAGCAGCCCCGATGCGGCGACGCCGGAGACCAGCACGATCAGCGCGCCCGGCACCATCGGCAGGCGGCGCAGCACGAGCAAGATCGCCAGCGCGACCAGCCCCACCGCCAGGCTCGGCCAGTGCCAGTGCGGCGCGGCCCGCAGCACCGCGATGCCGGTCTCGATCAGGTTGCCGGCGGGCGGGTGCGTGCCGGTCAGCACCGGCAGCTGCTTGACACTGATCGTGATCGCCAGCCCGAAGGCGAAGCCGCGCAGCACGGGGTGCGAGATGAAGCCGGTCAGCCCGCCCAGCCGGCCCGCCCAGGCCACCAGGAACAACAGGCCCGTGATCGCCACCGCGCTCACCATGAACAAGGTGCGCATCCCCTCCCCCGCCGGCAGCGTCGCCAGCGAGGCGGCAAGGATCGCGGCGGAGGAGGAGGTGGCGGAAACGATGGCGAAGCGGCTGCGCCCGGCCAGCGCGTAGACCAGAGATCCGACAATCGCGGCGAGGATCGCATGCCCCGGCGCGACGCCGGCGATCGAGGCATAAGCCACCGCCTCGGGCAGCATCAGCCCCGAGATGGCAAGCCCCGCAACGATGTCGGCACGAATCTTCAAAAGGCCCTCCCGAAGCCGGCCATGCTGCGCCCGGCCGCAGCGGATGGGAAGCGAGACCGAGTTCCCCTCCCTGAAAGGGAGGGGCTAGGGGTGGGTTAGGAAAAGCCGGGCTCGAAGCCCGGGTTTTCCTTTCTTCACTGCAGATTGGCCGGGCTCGCTGCGCTCGCAACCCACCCCCAACCCCTCCCTTTCAGGGAGGGGAGCAAGAAGCTACCGCAACTGCCTTTTCTCCAGCTTCCGCGCCAGCGTCCGCCGGTGCATGCCCAGCCGCCGCGCGGTCTCCGAGATGTTGAAATCCGTCTCCACCAGGGTCTGGTGGATATGCTCCCACTCCACCGTCTTGATCGACGAAGGCCGGCTGGCGAGCGGCGCATCGACATCGCCTTCCTCGCGCCCGAACGCCGCCTCGATGTCGTCGGTGTTGGACGGCTTGGCGAGATAATAGGAGGCCCCCAGCTTGATCGCCTCCACCGCGGTGGCGATGCTGGCAAAGCCGGTGAGCACGACGATCTTCATCCCAGCATCCGCCGCGCGCAGCGTCTGGACGCAGACCAGTCCCGATGCCCCGCCCAGCTTCAGGTCGACTACCGCATAGGCCGGGTGGAACTGCTCCATCAGCGCGGTCAGGTCCTCATGGCTCGCCGCCACCTCGACCATGTATCCGCGCCGCTCGAACGAGCGCCGCAGCGTCCGGGCGAAGGACTCGTCGTCCTCGACGATCAGCAGCTTGCGAACCGCGCTCATGCCTGTTCCTCCCCGCCCCGGGCGATCGCGTCAAGCGGCAGGCGGATGCGCACCAGCGCGCCGCGCGGCACGCGGTTCTCCGCCTCGGCGGTGCCGCCCAGCTTGCGCAGCACATTGACCAGCAGGAACAGGCCCAGCCCGCCGCCCGCCTTGCCCTTGCTCGATCGATAGGGCTGGCCGAAGCCCGTCAGCATCTCGGGCGCGAAGCCCGGGCCGCGGTCGGCGACTTCGATCACCATCTCGTCGCGGTCGCGCAGCAGGGTGATGCCGATCCATTCGGGCGAGACCTCGGCGGCATTGTCGATCACGTTGCTCAGCACCTGGCGCAGCGCGGTGTCGGAGACGATCGCCAGGTCGGGCCCGAACCGGTCGGCATATTCCAGCGTGCCGGTCAGCCGGCTGTCGCGCCAGTCGGCGACCAGGTCGTCGAGGAAATGGCGCACGGTGGTGAATTCCGACGCGATCCCGCGCGCCTCGCCGGCCGAGGCCAGGATGCCGCTGACGATCGTCTTGCAGCGCGCCACCTCGGCCTGCATGTCGGCCACGTCCTGCGCCAGGTCCCTGTCGCCGGCGATGCGCGGCATGTGCTGCCAGTCGCCCAGGATCACCGAGAGCGAGGAGAGCGGCGTGCCCAACTCATGCGCCGCGCCGGTGGCGAGCAGGCCCATGCGGACGATATGGTCCTCCTCCGCCGCGCGCTGGCGGATCGCGGCGCGCTCGGCGTCGCCTTCGCGCAGGTTGCGGGCGATGCGGGTGATCAGCAGCACCAGCAGCACCGCGATCAGCGCGAAGCAGATCAGGCTGCCCGCGAGATAGAGGCGGAACGGGTCGCGCGAGCTCGGCGGCAGGTCGAGCGGCACCGGGTTGATCGCGATGGTGAACAGCGCGAGGCTCGCCGCGCCGACGATCATCCAGCTCGATCCCGGCTGGAGCAGCATCGCGCCGGTCACCACCTGGAGCAGGAACAGGAAGGCGAAGGGGTTCGCCAGGCCGCCGGTGAAGTGGAGCTGCCAGGCCAGCGCGCCGACATCGGCGAGCATCGCCACGGTCAGCTCCCAGTTGGTGATCGCGGCGCGCCGGTCGAGCAGCGGATAGGTGGCAAGGTTGATCCCCGCCAGCAGCAGCGGGGCGATGAACAGCGGCACCAGCGGCAGGTGCACGCCCATCACGAAATGGACGAAGCCGATCGTGGCGAGCTGGCCGCCCACGGCGATCCAGCGCAGCTGGACGAGCAGCCACATGTTGCGCCGTCCGGGGTCGGTGTCCTCCAGCCCCCCGGCGTGGATCATGCGGCGGCTCCGCGCCGCCAGCCGATGAACCAGGCACCCCACAGCGCCATGGCCGCGAGCCCGAACCAGGTCAGCGCATAGACCAGGTGGTTGTCGTTGAAGCGCACCACGGTCAGCCCGCCTGCCGGCCAGCCGCCCGGATTGGGCGTGGCGTCCGCGTCGATGAAATAGGGAGCGACCTGTCCGAGCCCATGGGCCTGGGCGATAGCCGCGACGTCGCGCGAATACCAGCGATTGGCCTTGGGATCGTTGCTGCGCAGGAACCCGCCGCCCGGCTCGGTGACGCGCAGCAGGCCGGTCACCTGCATATAGTCCGGCCCAGCAGGGATGCGCTGGCGCAGGGCGTCGGGGATGAAGCCGCGATTGACCAGCAGGGTGAAGTCGCGGGTCCGGAGCGGGGTCATCACCCAATAGCCCGATCCGCGCTCGGTCACCGCCTTCACCAGCGTGGCGCGGTCGTTGAGCAGGGTGCCGGTGGCGGTGACGCGGCGATAGGCGTCGGTCCTGGCGCTGATCCCGCTCCAGGCGTCGGGTCCCGGCGCGGCGGCCGGGGCGGCGTGGATGCGGGCATCCACCGCCGCGATCAGCTCATGCTTCCAGGCCCTGCGCTCGAGCTGCCAGATGCCGAGCCCGGCCAGCAGCCCGGCGCAGACGAGCATCGCCGTGGCGATCACCCATCTCGCGCGGGGCCGCGGGTCTTCCGTCACGGAAGCTGGCTCGGGTCCATCATCGGCATCATGTTCGCGTTGAGGTGGTACATCACCCACAGCGAACCCGACAGCATGATCGCCACCACGATGATGGTGAACACCAGCGCGGTCATGGTCCAGCCACCCTCGGCGCTTGGCTTGAGGTGGAGGAAATAGACCATGTGGACCAGGATCTGGATCACCGCGAAGCCCATGATCGCCGCGGCGGTGACGCCGTTGGAGAAGGGGCGTTCCATCACCAGGTAGAAGGGGATCGCGGTCAGGATCACCGACAGCACGAAACCGATGACATAGTCGCGCATCGAGCCGTGCGGGATCTCCACGCCATGGCCGTGATCGCCATGATCCCCGTGTGCGTGCGCGTCGTGCGCGTGCGGATCGTGGCTCATCGCAGCATTCCCATCAGATAGACAAAGGTGAAGACGCCGATCCAGATGACGTCGAGGAAGTGCCAGAACAGGCTCAGGCAGGCCAGGCGGCGCTGGTTGGCGGCAGTCAGGCCGAAGCGGCTCACCTGCACCATCAGCGTGATCAGCCAGATCGAGCCGAAGGTGACGTGCAGCCCGTGCGTGCCGACCAGGGTGAAGAAGCTCGACAGGAACGCGCTGCGCCACGGGCCGGCGCCCTCATGGATCAGCTCGCTGAACTCGTAGAGCTCGATGCCCAGGAAGCAGCCGCCGAACACGAGGGTGATCGCCAGCCAGATCAGCACCTGCGTCTTGTTGCCCTTCGCCATGCCGAGCATCGCGAAGCCATAGGTGATCGACGAGAACAGCAGCATCGCCGTGTTCAGCGCGACCAGCGGCAGGTCGAACAGGTCCTTCGGCCCCGGCCCGCCGGCGAAATTGCCGCCGAGCACGGCGTAGCAGGCGAACAGGATCGCGAAGATGAGGCAGTCGCTCATCAGGTAGATCCAGAAGCCCAGCATCGTGCTGTAGCCTTCCGGGTGCGGATGCTCGTCGAAGTCGTAGAAGCGGACCGGTTCGTCCGCGGCGGGAATCGTCGTGGTGCTCATCGATCAGGCTCCGGCAAGCTGGCGCGTGCGCGCCGCCTCGGTCTCGGCCACGGTTTCGGCGGGGATGTCGAAATCGCGGTTATAGTTGAAGGTGTGGAAGATCGCGCCGCCGATCAGGGCGACGAAGCTCACCCCGACCAGCCACCAGATGTGCCAGATCAGCGCGAAGCCGATCAGGGTGCTGATGCCGGCCAGGATCACGCCCGCGCCGGTGTTGCTCGGCATGTGGATGTCCTTGAAGCCGGTGAGCGGACGCTCGCAGCCGCGGCTCTTCATGTCGTACCAGGCATCCAGGTCGTGGATGACCGGGGTGAAGGCGAAGTTGTACTCCGGCGGCGGCGAGCTGGTCGCCCACTCCAGGGTACGGCCGCCCCACGGGTCGCCGGTCACGTCCTTCAGCTCCTCGCGCTTCCAGATGCTCACCGCGAACTGGACCAGCATCGCGCCGATGCCGGCGGCGATCAGGGCAGCGCCGAGCGCCGCGACGACGAAGAAGATCTGCAGGCTGGGATCGTCGAACACCCGCATGCGGCGCGTCACGCCCATCAGGCCCATGATGTAGAGCGGCAGGAAGGCGAGCCAGAAGCCGGGGACCCAGCACCAGAAGCTCACCTTGCCCCAGAACTCGTTGAGCTTGAAGCCGAAGGCCTTGGGCCACCAGAAGTTGATCGCCGCGAACAGGCCGAACAGCACGCCGCCGATGATCACATTGTGGAAGTGGGCGATCAGGAACAGCGAGTTGTGCAGCACGAAGTCGGCAGGCGGGATGGCGAGCATCACGCCGGTCATGCCGCCGATCGCGAAGGTCAGCATGAACGCGATGGTCCACATCATCGGCAGCTCGAAGCGGATGCGGCCGCGATACATGGTGAACAGCCAGTTGAAGATCTTGGCGCCCGTCGGGATCGAGATGACCATCGTCGTGATGCCGAAGAAGCTGTTGACGCTGGCGCCCGAGCCCATGGTGAAGAAGTGGTGCAGCCAGACGAGGTACGACAGGATCGTGATGACGATCGTGGCGTAGACCATCGACGAATAGCCGAACAGCTTCTTGCCCGAGAAGGTCGAGGTGACTTCCGAGAACACGCCGAACAGCGGCAGGATCAGGATGTAGACCTCCGGGTGGCCCCAGATCCAGATCAGGTTCACGTACATCATGGCGCTGCCGCCAAAGTCGTTCGTGAAGAAGTTGGTGTGGGCGTAGCGGTCGAGGCCGAGCAGCGCGAGCACCGCGGTCAGCACCGGGAAGGAGGCGACGATCAGCACGTTGGTGCAGAGCGAGGTCCAGGTGAACACCGGCATCTTCATCAGCGACATGCCGGGCGCGCGCAGCTTGAGGATCGTCACGATCAGGTTGATGCCGGAAAGTGTCGTGCCGACACCCGCCACCTGCAGCGCCCATAGATAATAGTCGACGCCGACCCCGGGGCTGTAGAGGATCCCCGAAAGCGGCGGATAGGCCAGCCAGCCGGTCTGGGCGAACTCGCCGACGAACAGCGAGGCCATCACCAGCACCGCGCCGCCGGTCGTCATCCAGAAGCTGAAATTGTTCAGGAACGGGAACGACACGTCGCGCGCGCCGATCTGCAGCGGCACGATGTAGTTCATCAGGCCGGTGACGAACGGCATCGCCACGAAGAAGATCATGATCACGCCGTGGGCGGTGAACACCTGGTCGAAGTGATGCGCGTTCAGGTATCCCTCGGACCCGTTGAACGCGAGCGCCTGCTGGAGGCGCATCATGAGGGCGTCGGCAAAGCCGCGCAGGAACATCACCAGGCCCAGGATCATGTACATGATCCCGATCTTCTTGTGGTCGACACTGGTGAACCAGTTCTTCCACAGATAGCCCCAGAGCTTGAAATAGGTGAGCGCGGCGACAAGGCCGATGCCGCCGAGCGCGACGCCACAGAAGGTGGCGACGACGATCGGCTCGTGCAGCGGCAGCGCGTCGAGCGACAGCTTGCCCAGGATCGGGCTAACGGGTGCGGGTTGCGGGATCATATCTGCTTCGCAATCAGGAGAAGGGCCGCGGCCGGGTTTCGGACGCGACGCTGGGAGCGATCGGAGTAGGCTTGGCCGAAGGCTGGCTGAGGCCCGCGCCGGTGAGCGTGGCCTGCTTCACCGGCTTGGCCGTCTGGGGCTTGGCACCGACGGCGACGTCCTGCTGGTCGGCGCAGAGCTCGCCGACGAAGCTCTTGCCGCCATGCATGTGCGTGCCGGTGGCGCTGGTCTTGTCCTCGGTGTGATGCACATTGTGCAGCCCGGCCTTGCCCGTGCCGCCTTGGGCATCGAGCATCATCATCTGGTGCATGCACATCTTGCCCTGCTGCACGCACATGTTGACCACCCGGTCGAACAGCCCCGCCTCGACGCCGGCGAAGCGGCGGACCGGCTCGCCCTCGCTCGGGCGCTCGAGCTGGAGATAGCCGGCGCGGTCGAGGTTGCCGCCCGCCTTCTTCGCCTCGGCCACCCAGGCGTCGAAGCCGGCCTGGTCCAGGCTGTGCGCCTTGAAGCGCATCTTCGAGAAGCCGTGCCCGCTATAGTTTGCCGACAGGCCCTGGAACACGCCGGTCTTGTCGAACACCGCGTTCATCGGCGTCTCCATCGCCGGCATGGCGTAGATCTGGCCGGCCAGCGCGGGGATGTAGAAGGAGTTCATCACCGACGAGGCCGAGATCCGGAAGCGGATCGGGCGGCCGACCGGCGCGGCCATCTCGTTCACCGTGGCGATGCCCTGCTCGGGATAGATGAACAGCCACTTCCAGTCGAGCGCGACGACCTGCACCTCGAGCGGCTTCACATTGGCCGCGACCGGCTGGTTCGGGCCGGTGCGCGACAGCGGCCGGTACGGATCGAGCAGATGGGTGCTCACCCAGGTGATCGCGCCCAGGCAGATGATGATCAGCAGCGGGGCCGACCAGATCACCAGCTCCAGGCTGGTCGAGTGATCCCAGTCCGGCGAATAGGTCGCTTCCTTGTTCGACTCGCGGTAGCGCCAGGCGAACAGGACGACCAGCGCCATCACCGGCACGATGATCAGCAGCATCAGCAGCGTCGAGACGATCACCAGGTCGCCCTGTTGACGGGCGACGTCGCCGGCGGGGTTGAGCACGACCATGTCGCATCCGCACAACAGCGCGAAAGCCGGCAGGGTCAGCAGCGCACGGAGGCGTGCGGAGAGCGGACGGGGTCTAGGCATGGCGGGCGCCTAGGCGTCTCATGTTGCAGCGCACATAGGACATTTTGTCCAATCCCCGCTTTGTCTGCTATGACGCAAATGCGCCGCGCCGGGAACTACCCGGCCCTCCATGGCATTAGGAAACGCGCTCGCGCGGCGCGTGTTGCAGAAAGTTCCAATTCGATGAGCGGCGATACCGTCCCCACCCTTGAAGCCGAACGGGATGCACGCGTCCTCAACGCATCGCACGGCCACGGAATCCATCCGGGCGAGATCGCGATCGGCGTGATCATCGGCCGCACCTCCGAATTCTTCGACTTCTTCGTCTACGCCATAGCCTCTGTGCTGGTGTTTCCGAAGCTGTTCTTTCCCTTCCTCGATCCGCTCCAGGGCACGCTCTGGTCGTTCGCGATCTTCGCTTTGGCCTTCATCGCCCGCCCGTTCGGCACGCTGATCTTCACTGCCGTCGACCGCGCCTATGGCCGCGGCGCCAAGCTGACGATCGCGCTGTTCCTGCTCGGCGGCTCGACCGCGGCGATCGCCTTCCTCCCCGGCTATGCCGATGCCGGCATCTCGGCGGCGCTGCTCCTCGCGCTGTTCCGCATGGGCCAGGGCGTCGCGCTCGGCGGCTCGTGGGACGGCCTCGCCTCGCTGCTCGCGCTCAACGCGCCGAGCGACAAGCGCGGCTGGTACGCGATGATCCCGCAGCTCGGCGCGCCGCTCGGCCTGTTCGTGGCCAGCCTGCTCTTCGCCTTCTTTGTCAGCGCCCTGCCGGCCGAGGACTTCCTGGCCTGGGGCTGGCGCTATCCCTTCTTCGTCGCCTTCGCGATCAACGTGGTGGCGCTGTTCGCCCGCCTGCGCATCGTGGTGACCCCCGAATATGCCCGCCTGTTCGAGGACCGCGAGCTCCAGCCCGCGCCGATCTCGGAGACGGTGCGCGCCGACTGGCGGATCGTGGTGATGGGCGCCTTCGCCCCGCTCGCCAGCTTCGCGATGTTCCACATGGTCACCGTGTTCCCGCTGTCCTGGGTGTTCCTCTACACCCAGAACAGCCCGGTCGACTTCCTGGTGATCGAGGCGGTGGCCGCCGTGGTCGGCACCATCGCGATCATCCTTTCGGGCACCCTGGCCGACCGCGTCGGCCGCCGTACCCTGCTCGGCAGCTCGGCGGTCGCGATCGCCGTGTTCAGCGGCTTCGCCCCGCAGCTGCTCTCGGCCGGCGAGCTGGGCGAGATCGTCTTCATGCTGTTCGGCTTCGCGCTGCTCGGCATCTCGTTCGGCCAGTCCTCGGGCGCGCTCTCGTCGATGTTCCAGAAGTCGCACCGCTACACGGGCTCGTCGCTCACCTCTGACCTCGCCTGGCTGTTCGGCGCCGCCTTCGCCCCGCTGATCGCGCTCTGGCTCGGCAGCGCCTTCGGCCTGCTCGCTGCGGGTGCCTATCTGCTCTCGGGCGCGATTGGCACGCTGGTCGCCCTGTGGTTCAACCGCGAGCTCGCCAAGACGATCGACTGATCCGGACACTCCGGACGGAAAAGAGAGAGCCGGCAGCCCGAGGGGGTTGCCGGCTCTTTTCGTTTAGGGAAGCGGCGCCCCCTCCCATCCCTACTCCGTCATCCCGGCGAAAGCCGGGATCTCAGGCGATGGCGCAGAACGCGGGACAAGAGCCGCACGAGATCCCGGCTTTCGCCGGGATGACGGAGTGGGGATCATCATCATCTAAAGCCCCTCCCCTTCAGGGGAGGGGTTTGGGGTGGGGCATGTGTCTCACCGAGACCGGAAGCCCGCTGACAGCCCCCACCCCAACCCCTCCCCTGAAGGGGAGGGGCTAGCTCTGCCTCACCGCGTCCCCGAAGGCACCTTCTGCGCCACGCCCTCCGGCACCGGCAGCCCGAAGTCGGGGCGCCCGTCCGCAGTCCAGCCGAACTTCTGGATGTGCGGCGCGCGCTTCAGCGTGCACTTCATCCCCGCCGCCGAATTGGCGTGGTAGATGATCCAGTTCTCCTTGCCGTCGGGCGACTTGAAGAAGCCGTTATGGCCGGTCGCGTACACCCCGTTCCCCTTGTGGAGCACCGGCACGGGCGACTTGCTCCATGCCTTGGGATCGAGCGGGTTCGCCCCCGGCGCCGCGCGCAGCAGCCCCAGCGCATAATCGTCCGACCAGCAGGGGCTCGCCGAATAGGTCAGGAACAAGTCCCCCTTCGGCCCCTGAAGGAATTCCGGCCCCTCCAGGATCTGGCGTCCGTCGAGCCGCTCCCAGGGCTGGTCGGGCATGGCGATCACCTGCTCCTTGCCCTTGAGCGTCCAGGGGTTCGCCATCTCGGCGATCGCCAGTCCCGAGTCCGGGCCCAGATAGGGCGAATAGACGAAATAGCGCTTGCCCTTGTAGGCGAAGCTGGTGCCGTCGATCCCGGCATGGGCGGTGTTGATCCGGCCGCGGTCGATCCACGTCCCGCTGAGCGGATCTGCGCCCTTGTTCTCCAGCACGAACACTGCCCGGTGAGCGTCGTCGCTGAAACCGCTTGCGGTGGCGGTGTAATAGAGGAACCAGCTCTTGCCGATGCGGTGCAGCTCGGGTGCCCACACCAGATGCGCGTTCGGCCCCTCCTTGGGCGGCGTCCACACCAGCTTCCGCTCCGCATGGGCCAGGTCCGCGATGTTCCGCGTCCGGTGGAGCGTGATCCCGTCGCGCTGGGTGTGCATGTAGTAATAGGTGCCGTCGACCTGGGTGATCCAGGGGTCGGGGCCCGAAGGGAGCAGCGGGTTGGTGTAGGTGGTGCCAACTTCCGTGGCCGGAGCGTCCTGCGCGGATACGGTCCCGGTGCCCAGGCACAGAGCCGCGCCGATCATCGCCCCGGTCCAGAGGCTGCGCTTGGTCATCTCGTCTCTCCCATTATCTGAGATGACTTATCATATAATATTGACGCCGGAGCAACCCGTGGGCGCCACCTTGGCGAACTTAGGTGTCCGCGTCAGTCCGCCAGCGCCGCCACGAAGGCCCGGGCGTTCGCCTCCACCTGCTCGGCGCTCATCCCCGGCTTGTACAGCGCCGAACCCAGCCCGAATCCCGGGGCGCCGGCGGCCCGCCAGGGGTCCATGTTGTCGGGGGCGATACCCCCCACCGGCAGCACCCGCGCCTCCTTGGGGAGGACGGCGCGCATCGCCTTGAGAACATTGGGGCTCGCCGCCTCGGCCGGGAACAGCTTGAGCGCGGTGGCGCCGGTCTCGAGCGCGGCAAAGGCCTCGCTCATCGTGAAGATGCCGGGCAGCGAAACCAGCCCCCGCGCAGCGCTGGCGGCGATGACCTTGAGGTTGGCATTGGGCGAGATGATCATCGTGCCCCCCGCCGCCTCGACCGCGGCGACTTGCTCCACGGTCAGGACGGTGCCGGCGCCGATCTGGGCCCGCCCCGCGAACCGCTTCGCCAGCCGGACGATGCTGTCCAGCGGATCGGGCGAGTTCATCGGCACTTCGATCAGGGTAAAGCCAGCCGAAACAAGCGCTTCGCCGATATCCTCGACCTCGTCCGGCTTCACCCCGCGCAGGATGGCGACCAGCGGGCAGCGGGCAAAACTGGCGTCGAAGGCGGCGATATGGCTCACGATATTCTCCCGATTGCGATGATGCCGGCAATGAAGGCGGCGTGGCTGTCGACCAGCACGGCGCGGCGCCCATGCGCCTCGATCGCCGCGACATAGAGACCCCCGAGCATGCGGTCGGCGAGGATATGGACTTCGTCATGCCCCACCCGCTCGAGCCGGGCGGCGACGTCGCTGCCGATCAGCAGCCCGCTGGCATAGCTCGCCGCGTCGGTATCGGCCCGCTCGCCCAGCAGCTTGGCGGCGCGGATGCCGAACAGCGAGGCGGCAAGGTCGCGCTTGCGCCCCTCCTCCACCCCGTCGAGGAACGCCCGGCCCGGCGTCACCTCGTCGCTAAGCTGCGAGGAAAGCAGGCCATATTTGCGCAGGAGCGCGAACAGCTCGCCGGTCATCGCGGTGGTGAAGCCGGCGATGCGCCCGCCCTCCATCTCCGCCCATTTGCAGTGCGTGCCCGGCTGGGCGAGCAGCGAATCGCCCGGCACCAGCCCGGCCGCAACCGCGCCGAGCAACTGAACCTCCTCGCCCCGCATCACGTCCGCCGGCCCCATCACCGAGACGCCGGGGACGATCGCGGTGCGGTCGTCGATCCGCAGCAGCTTGGCAGCCAGGTCCTCGATCCCGGCGGGTGCGGGCACATAGGGCGCCGCCTGCCAGCCGATATTCGATCCGACCATGCCCGCCATCAGCATCGGCAGGTCGCCGAACCGCTCGCGGATCCCCGCCGCCTCTGCCGCGAAGTCGCCGACCGAGGTGACGCCGCGATCGTCCCGCTCGGTGCGGACGACCTGGCCGCCCTCGACCAGGAAGACGCGCCTATTGGTTGTCCCCCAGTCGACGGCAAGGAAGGTGCCGGAGAAGCTCACCACCACACCGCGTACAGCGCGATGAGGATCAGGATAACGCCCACGCCGGCCACGTTGAACACGTTGGGCGTCTTGAAGCTGACGCCCTCCATGGTCACGCGGTTGGCGTCGCCGCGCCCCTTGAAGGCCAGGCTCACGATCATCGCCAGCGCCAGGCTGACCAGGAAGACGAACAGCATGCGGTTCATGAAGGGGAACAGCCAGGTGTTGAGTGCCTGCGGGATATAGGCCGCGGGATGCTCGATGCTAATGATCGACTTCAGCACGAACGACAGCACCACCGACGTCACCGCCGCGACGATCGCGCCCGCTTCGGTCGCCCGCTTCCAGAACAGGCCGAGCAGGAAGATCACCGTGATCCCCGGCGTGAAGAAGCCCGAGAATTCCTGGATGAATTGGAAAGCCTGGTCCGACTGGCCGATCAGCGGCTTGGCGGCGATGATCGCGATCACCACGGCGACCGCGGCGACGATGCGGCCGACCAGCACCAGGTGCTTCTCCTGCCCGGTCTTGCCGGTGCCGTCCTCGCCGCGCGTGCTGATGCCGCGTGCCTTGGCGTAGAGGTCGAGGGTGAAGATGGTGCCGATCGAATTGATCTTGGAAGCGGTCGACGCGATGATCGCCGCGACCAGCGCCGCGAAGACCAGGCCGAGCAGGCCCGGCGGCAGCAGCTTGAGCATCGTCGGATAGGCTTCGTCGCCCACCGCCAGGTTCGGCGCAAGCATCACCGCGGCGATACCCGGCAGCACGATGATCACCGGCATGAGCAGCTTAAGGTACGCCGCGAGCGTGATGCCCTTCTGCGCCTCGCCCAGGCTCTTCGCCGCCAGCGCGCGCTGGATGATATACTGGTTGAAGCCCCAATAGCTCAGGTTCGCGATCCACATGCCGCCAACCAGCACGGCGATGCCGGGCAGGTCCTTGTAGTAGGGATTGTCGGGCGAGAGGATCATGTCGAACTTCTCGGGATGCGCGTTCATCAACGTGTGGAAGCCGGCGAACACGCCCTGCCCCGCGCCGATCTGGTCGAGCGTCAGGTACGAGACGATCAGCCCGCCCATCACCAGCAGCGTCACCTGGACGATGTCGGTCAGCGCCACGGCCTTCAGGCCGCCATAGAGCTGGTAGAGCAAGGCGAAGCCGCCGAGCCCGATCAGCGCCGCGGTCTGGTCGACGCCCGCCACCTTGTGCACCGCGATCGAGCCGAGCCAGATGATCGAGGTCAGGTTCACGAACACGTAGAGCGCGAGCCAGAACACCGCCATCAGCACCGGCAGCACCTTGCCATACCGCTGCTCGAGGAACTGCGGCATGGTGTAGATCTGGTTCTTCAGGAAGATCGGCAGGAAATATTTGCCGACGATCAGCAGCGTCAGCGCCGCCATCCACTCATAGGATGCGATCGCCAGGCCGATCTTGTAGCCCGATCCGGCCATGCCGACGATCTGCTCGGCAGAAATATTCGCCGCGATCAGCGACGCGCCGATCGCCCACCAGGGCAGCGCCTTGGAGGCGAGGAAATAATCCGACGTATCCTTGGCATGGCCCGCCTTCTCGCGGCTAACCCATTGCGCAAGGCCGAAGATTCCGATGGCGTAGATGACGACCACGATCAGGTCGATTTGCGACAGACTTGTCACGGGCACTCCCTCCCTCAGCGCCGCGCGCTATTGGGCGGCCTTGATGGTTCATTTATCGTATTAATTGGTCTTGTCTAGCTACGAGTTTGGGATAGAGCTAGGAAGCAGAGGGCAAGCGACGATCGTCGCCTCGACAGAAAAGGAAAACCCGCGCGTGGCAACGTCTTTATCCCGGTCCAGTGACGAGATGCGTCCCCAGCTTGGCCGCAACCTCACCTATGGCCTGCTCGACCGCCTCGGCCGGGCGATCGTCACCGGCCAGTATGAGAGCCAGCCCTTCCCCACCGAGGCCGAGTTGACCAAGCAGCACGGCGTCAGCCGCTCGGTGACGCGCGAGGCGGTGAAGATGCTCACGGCCAAGGGCCTGCTCAGCGCCCGCCCGCGTCAGGGCACGGTGGTCGAGCCGACCTCGTCCTGGAACCTGTTCGACACCGACGTGCTGCGCTGGCTGCTCGAGCGGCAATTCTCGGTCGACCTGCTCAAGCAGTTCAACCAGCTGCGCGTCGCGATCGAGCCCGAAGCCGCCGCGCTCGCCGCGCGCTTCGCCGACGATGGCGACATCACCGTGATCGGCGAGGGTCTTGCCCGCATGGAAGCCGCCGAAAAGGGCCTGGACGACACGCTGGAGGCGGACATCGCCTTCCACGTCTCGATCCTGCGCGCCTCGGGCAATCCCTTCTATGTCCAGTTCCGCGACGTGGTCGGCACCGCGCTGCGCACCTCGATCCGCTTCACCAACCGGGTGAAGGGCCGCACCGCCAATGTCGCCGATCACGGCCGCGTGCTCGAGGCGATCAAGGCCCGCGATCCCGATGCCGCCCGCATCGCCATGCGCGCGCTGATCTCCGACGTGCTCGAGTTGATCGACACTTACGAGAACACCGCGGGCTGAACTCTCCAGGCCAGGACTGGCCCCCGCCAAATCCGTCACCCCGGCCTTGTGCCGGGGTCCACCGGGAGGCGAGTCATGGACAAGAGGCTCACCCGCATGACGGGAGGCTTAGTGGACCCCGGCACAAGGCCGGGGTGACGCAGGAGGGGCCGGCGCCCCTTCTCCATCTCAGTCCATCTTGATCGGCAGGATCGAGCCGTCTTTGCCGAAGGTCACCCCGGTTATCGCCACCCGGCGCGAGCCGGTATAGGGGCCGTCGTGCGGCTGCCCTTCCCAGCGGTGATAGGCGATGTACCAGCGCCCGTCCTCGGGATCGCGCAGAAAGGCGTGGTGGCCCGGCCCCTTGTACTTGGCGTCGCTCATCAGGATGGCCCCGCGATACTTCCACGGCCCCACCGGCGACGACGCCGTGGCATAGTGCACCGAATAGGTCGTGTCGCGGAAATTGCCCGACGAGTAGGACAGGTAATAGGTGCCCTTGCGCTCGAACAGGAACGAGCCCTCGGTGAAGTGCGGCGGGGTCTTCACCTTCACTTCGCGATCGATGCTGACCATGTCGGGCTTGAGCAGCCACACGCGCAGCGTCGCCCCGGCGCTGCCGCCGGCGTAGAGGTAGCGCTTGCCGCTCCTGGGATCGACGAACACCGCCGGATCGATTGCCTCGAAGCCATGGCCGCCGTCATTGACCAGCGGCTTGCCGCTGTCCTTGCACGGCCCCGCCGGCCCCTCACAGGTCGCCACGCCGATGCGGCTCGGCGTCGGGTTCTGCGGGCCGATCGAGTAATAGAAATAGTAGCGACCGTTCGCGCGGACCATGTCCGGCGCCCAGAGGCGATGCTCGGGGGCGTGATCGTCCCCGATCCACGGGATCATGCTGTGGTCGAGGAGGACGGGCCCCTTTTCCCATTTCTGCATGTCGAGAGAATGCCAGGCGACCAGGGTCTTCCCGCCAAAGGTCGGGTAGAGCCAGTATTGCCCTTCCGCGACTTCGAAGTCGGGATCGGCGCCGTCGAAGAAGGAAGGCGCGTCCTGGGCATGGGCAGGCAGCGCGGCGAGGACGAGCCCCGCCAGCGCCGCCTTCACCAGGTGCCGCATTACTTCGCGGCCGGAGCCGCCGGCACCACGCCCTTTGGCGCCGCCGACATCCGCTTGATCAGGTCAACCTCGGCCTGGCGATAGGGCCTGCCGTCGAAATACAGGATGTCGTGGAACCAGATGGTCGGCTCGTCGAAGGTATAGGGCTTCTTCCAACTGTCCCAGGGCAGGCGCGTCTGCATCTTCCCGTCGACGAAGCCCCAATTGTACATCGCGATGTTGAGCTTCTTCGCGATCGGCAGCGAGCCGTCGAAGGTCGAGCCGTTGCCCCGCGCCATGTACTCGGTGCACCACACCGGGCGGCCATAGCTGAGCATCTGCCTGGCGCGCTTCTCGAAGATCTCGGGCCAGTTATAGTCATGGAAGCTCAGCACGTCGGATTCGGCGATCTGGATCTTCTCGACCGCGTCGAGCTTGCTCTGGTCGTCCCAGTTCTCGCCGATCCACACGCCGGAGGTGAGCGGCTGGATCGGGTCGGCCGAGCGCGCCGCCGCGAACATCCGCGGGAGCAGCGTCGCGACGTACTTGTTCTTGTCCTTGGTCGGCTTGTAGCTGCCGCCGCCGCCATTGTTCGGCTCGTTCCACACGTCCCAGCCGATCACGCGCTCGTCCTTGGCGAAGGTCGTCACCAGGTCCTTCACATAGGCCTCGAGCTTGCCATACTGCGACACGTCCTTGAGCCGCGCCTCGCCCGGCGACTGGACCGAGCCCGAATTGTGCACGCCCGGGATCGGCGGGTGCTGCGGCCCGGCGACCGGGTTCGGATCCCAGCAGCTGTCGAAGAAGATCCACAGCGTCTTGATCTTGTGCTTCGCCGCGATCGTCATGAACTCGTCCATCCGGCGCTTCAGCCCGGCGGCGTCGGTTTCCCACAGCAGGTGATGCAGGTTCACGCGCATCACGTTCATCCCCATCGCCTCGGCCCAGCCGAGCTCCAGGTCGATGCGCTTGGGATCCCAGGTCTCGGCCTGGAACATCTCGAGCTGGTTGATCGCAGTGGCCGGCGTGTAGTTGGCGCCGACCTGCCAGGGCTGTCTGGCGTGCCAGGCATTGGCCTGGGCGGCGGTCCACTGGTCGCGCGCCATGGCCGGGGTCGCCGCGAGCATCGTCGCGGCGAGGAACAGGATTCTGGTCTTCATTGCATCCTCTCTCAGCGCTTGGCCGCCTGACCCGTGGTCAGGCGATAGGTCATCACGTTGCGATAGGTCTGGCCCGGCGCGAGGCGCGCGTCCGGGAACCCTTTCTGGTTGGGCGAGTCCGGGAAGATCTGCGGCTCCATCACGATGGCATCGCCTTCGCGATAGACCTTCTTCGACTTGCCGTAGGACGTGCCGTCGAGGAAGTTGCCCGAATAGAATTGCAGGCCCGGCTGGTTCGACCACAGCTCGAAGCCGCGGCCCGAGGCGGGATCATAGACCTTCGCCATCAGGTGCTGGCTCTTGGTCACTTCGCGGCCGATCACCCAGTTATGGTCATAGCCGCGGCCCCAGACGATCTGCTGGTCGCTGGCGTCACGGACGCGCAGGCCCACCGCGGTCGGCTTGCGGAAGTCGAACACCGTGCCGGCGACGGGCTTGAACACGCCGGTCGGGATCGCGCCGTCGTCGGTCGGCAGATAGGTCTGCGCCGGGATCGTCACGACATGCCCCATCGCGCCGTTCGACGAGCCCTCGCCCGACAGGTTCCAATAGGCGTGGTTGGTCAGGTTTGCGATCGTCAGCTTGTCGGTCGTCGCGCTATACTCGATCGACAGGTTGTTTGCCTCGTCGAGCGAATAGGTCGCGTCCACGGTCATCGTGCCGGGATAGCCTTGGTCGCCGTCCGGGCTGACATAGCGCAAGGTCACCGAAGCGGTCGGCCCGCTCTTCACCGAGACGACTTCCCACAACACCTTGTCGAAGCCGGTGGTGCCGCCGTGCAGCGAATTCTTCCCGTTGTTCACCGGGGTCTGATAGGTCTGGCCGTCGAGCGTGAAGCGGCCCGCCGCCAGGCGGTTGCCGAAGCGGCCGACGATCGGGCCGAAATATTGCGGCTTGGCCAGATACTGGTCGATGCTGTCATAGCCGAGCGCGACATCGGCCTTGCGGCCGTTGCGGTCGGGCATGATCACCGACTGGATCGTCGCGCCCCAGGCGATGATCTTCGCCGAGACGCCCCGGGCGTTCGACAGCGTCACCGCCTCCACCGCGCGCCCGTCGGGCAGCTTGCCGAAGCTGCCGCGCCTGGCGGTCGCCGCCTCGGCATTCGATGCGAGCGCGCAGGCGAGCGCCGCTCCCACAAGCAATGCGTTCTTCCGCAGGGTCATCCCTTTCCTCCTCAACCGCGATAGAGTTGGGTCGCCAGGCCGCGGCAGCCCGGATCGACCTCGAACAATGCGCCGCCCTTGGGCTCGCCCACCCCCTCGCCCGCCGATGTGACGAACATACGGTCGAGCGCCGGTCCGGCGAAGGTGCAGCTGGTGATCTGGCTCGCCGGCAGCGCGATGCTGCGCTCGCGCACGCCCTCGGGCGAGAAGCGCGTCACGCAGCTCCCGCCCCAGCAGGCGACCCACAGGCAGCCCTCGGCATCGAAGGTCATGCCGTCGGGATTGCCCCATTCGGGCTCGAACGCAATGAACGGCGTGCGCGGCCCCAGCGAGCCGTCGTCATGGATGTCGAAGCGGAAGATCGTCGCCAGCGCGGTATCGGTATGGAGCAGGAAACTGCCGTCCGCGGAAATCGCCGGGCCGTTGGCGATCGTATAGGGTCCGTCCACCCGCGTCGCGGTGCCGTCGGTGTCGAGCCGGTAGAAGCTGCCCGTCGGGTCCGCGCAGTTGATCGACATGGTGCCGGCCCAGATCCGCCCCTGCGGATCCGCCTTGGCATCGTTGACCCGGTTGCCGAACCGGTCCGGCTCGGGCGCGGCGACTTCCCGGGTCACGCCGGTCTCCGGATCGAAGCGCATGAACCGGCGGCCGAGCCCGAGCACCAGTCCGCCCTTCTCGCGCTCGACTGCCCAGCCGAGATATTCGTCGAACTCCCAGCTGCGCACCACGCCGCTGTCGAGCGACAGCCGGTTTAGCCGGTGCGAGAGGATGTCGGTCCAGTAGAGCGCATTGTCGCGGGCCGACCAGAGCGGTCCCTCGCCCAGCCGGTCGCGCCGGTCGCGCTCGACGATGCGGAGGAGCGACATCAGTGGCTGTCCCGGGGCACGCCGTATTTCTGCGCGATGCGCTGGTACTTCACGGCATTCTCAAACACCGCGCCGCCATCGAACTGGCCGACCAGGTCGCGGTGGATCTCCTGCCAGGGCGTCTGCGCCTCGGGCACATAGTCGATCGCCAGCGCGGCACGGCGCGCGGCCAGCTCCGCGTCATCGACCAGCATGTCGGCGGTGCGGTTCTTCAGGTCGATGCGGATGCGGTCCCCGGTCCTCACCAGCGCAAGGCCGCCGCCCACCGCCGCCTCGGGCGCCGCGTTGAGGATCGAAGGACTGCCCGACGTGCCCGACTGGCGCCCGTCGCCCAGGCAGGGCAGCGCGTGCACGCCGGCGCGGATCAGCGCCACCGGCGGGCGCATGTTCACCACCTCGGCACCACCCGGATAGCCGACCGGCCCGGCACCGCGCATGATGAGGATCGAATGATCGTCGGCACCCAGCGCCGGATCGTCGATGCGCCGGTGATAATCCTCCGGCCCGTCGAACACGATTGCGGTGCCCTCGAACGCATCGGGATTCTCTGGGTCGGACAGATAGCGGTTGCGGAACTCGTCGGAGAGCACGCTCAGCTTCATCACCGCATTGTCGAACAGATTGCCCGAAAGCACGGTCAGGCCCGCGGCCTGCTTCAGCGGCGCCTCGAGCGGGTAGATCACATCGGGGTCGCTCGCGGTGGCGGTGGCGATGTTCTCCGCCACCGTCTTGCCATTGGCTGTCAGCGCGCTGCCGTCGAGCATCCCAGCGCGGAACAGCTGCCCCATCACCGCGGGCACGCCGCCGGCGCGGTAGAAGTCCTCGCCCAGATATTTGCCCGCCGGCTGCAAATTCACCACCAGCGGCACGTCGGCGCCATGCGCTTCCCAGTCGGCGAGACTCAGCTCGACGCCGATATGGCGGGCGATGGCGTTGAGGTGGATCGGCGCGTTGGTCGAGCCGCCGATCGCCGAATTGACCCGGATCGCGTTGAGGAATGCCTGACGCGTCAGAATGTCCGAAGGCTTGCGGTCGGCATGCACCATTTCGACGATCTGCACGCCGGTGTGATAGGCGCATTCGGCGCGGTCGCGATACGGCGCCGGGATCGCCGCCGAGCCGGGCAGCGACATGCCCAGCGCCTCGGTCAGCGAGTTCATCGTCGTCGCGGTGCCCATGGTATTGCACCAGCCGGTCGACGGCGCCGAGCTGGCGACCAGTTCGATGAAGCCCTTGTAGTCGATCTCGCCGGCCGCGAGCATCTCGCGCGCCTTCCACACGATCGTGCCGGAGCCGGTGCGCTCGCCCTTGAACCAGCCGTTGAGCATCGGCCCCACCGAGAGCGCGATCGCCGGGATATTCACCGTGGCGGCGGCCATCAGGCAGGCCGGCGTGGTCTTGTCGCAGCCGATGGTCATGACGACGCCGTCCATCGGATAGCCGAAGATCGCCTCGACCAGGCTGAGATATTGCAGGTTGCGGTCGAGCCCGGCGGTGGGGCGCTTGCCGGTTTCCTGGATCGGGTGGGTCGGGAATTCGAGCGCGATGCCGCCCGCGTCGCGGATGCCTTCGCGCACCCGCTTGGCGAGCTCGAGATGGTGGCGGTTGCACGGGGTCAGGTCGCTGCCGGTCTGGGCGATGCCGATGATCGGCCGGCCCGATTGCAGCTCCTCCAGGCTGATGCCGAAGTTGAGGTAGCGCTCTACGTACAGCGCTGTCATGTCGGGGTTGGAGGGGTCGTCGAACCAGGCGCGCGACCGCAAATTGGTGCGCTTCGCTTCGACTCCACCGGCCCCGGCCATATTCTACCCTCTTCCCAAATCAGCCGTCGTCGCCCGGCTCGTTCAAATGCGTGTCGCACTTGATAGAGTGGTTCGCCGCGGATAGGAAGCATATATATCGTATAAAAGGGAGTTAAGGGTGCACCGCTTTCGCCTAGGCCTGGTCGGCATCGGAAAAATCGCGCGTGATCAGCATCTTCCGGCCATTTCCGGGAATGATCGCTTCGAGCTGGCGGCCATCGCCAGCCGCCACGGCCGGGTCGATGGCGTGCCCAATTATCCCGATACCGCGGCGATGATCGCCGGCACCGAACTAGATGCGGTCTCCTTCTGCACCCCGCCCGAGGGCCGCCACGACCTCGCCCGCATCGCCATCGCCGCCGGCAAGCATGTGATGCTGGAAAAGCCCCCTGCCGCAACGCTTTCGGAGATCGAGGCGCTGGCCGAGTTCGCCCGCGAGAAGGACGTCACGCTGTTCACCAGCTGGCACTCGCGCGAGGCGGCCGGCGTCGGCCCGGCGCGTGCCTGGCTGTCGCGCCGCGAGATCAAGGCGGTGCGGATCGACTGGCGCGAGGACATCCGCCGCTGGCATCCGGGCCAGGAATGGATCCTCGCGCCAGGCGGCTTCGGCGTGTTCGATCCGGGCATCAACGCCCTGTCGATCGCCACTGCGATCCTCCCCGCCCCGCTGTTCGTCGAGGCCGCGACGATGGACGTCCCGATGGGCCGCGCCGGCCCGCTCGCCGCCGAGTTGCAGCTGCGCTGCGGCGACGCGAAGGGCCGCGCCTCCTTCGACTTCCTCCAGACCGGCCCGCAGACCTGGGACATCGAAGTCGATACCGATGCCGGCACGCTCCGCCTGTCGCTCGGCGGCAGCGTGCTCCAGCTGCCGGGCGAGGCAGAATGCACTGAGCCGGATCAGGAATATCCGCGCCTCTATGCCCGATTCGCCGAGTTCATCGCCAACGGCACCAGCGAAGTCGACGTCCGCCCGATGCGCCTAGTCGCCGACGCCTTCCTCCTCGCCGAACGCCGCGAAACCGAGCCGTTCGAATTCTGACACTGCCCGTCATCCCGGCGAAAGCCGGGATCTCAGGCGGCTCTTTCCCCGCCTTAACCCCAAGCCCACCGTCACCCCGGCCTTGTGCCGGGGTCCACCGGGAGGCGAGCCATGGACAAGGAGGCTCTGGCTTCAATCCTCGAGGCATAGTGGACCCCGGCACAAGGCCGGGGTGACGAAGGGAAAGTCCTCCCCTTGCAATGTAGGATTTCGCCTGCTTGCCTCCTCCGGTCCGGCTCGTCACCCGACCGCTCTTTCAAACCGTAGGAAAAATAGGACCCCGCCCATGCAATAATCTTGCGAGATGCGGCGCGTCCGCGGGAACTGTGTCAACTTTGGCGCCGCGAAAACCCGCTTTGGGCGTGTACTTCGTGTCCTTTAGCGAGTCGCCCGGGCGCCAGGCGTAGGAACAACAAAAAGGCCCCGGCAAAGCGCCGGGGCCCGAGTGTGGAGCCGACGGAGAGGCTCGGTCCGATATCGGGGATCAGCGCTCGATCTGGGGGACGCGGATGCCGTCCTCGCTCACTTCGATCGGCACCAGGCCGAAATGGCGGCGCCACGGCGCGGTCGTGTCGTTGCCGAACAGCGTGTACCAGAAATGGCCCTGGGCATCGCGGAAGGCGGTGCCGTGCCCGCCATGCGGCACCGCGAGCCGGCGCTTGCTGTACGGCCCCATCAGCGACTTCGACGTGCCGTACATCATGTCATAGGTGCCGTCGGTGCGCAGCGGCCCGTTCCACTCGGCGCCGGTGAGGAAATAGGTGCCCTTCACCTTGATCAGGCCATTGCCCTCATAGCCGACATTCTCGCCGTCGGTGTCGACCAGGCGCTTCACTTCGCCCTCGAACCCGTCGCGCTTCGCATTGAGCTTGCCGATCCGCCCGCCGCCCCAGAGCAGGTAGAAGCCGCTCTCGTCCTCGAACGGAAAGGCGTCGATGCCCTCCACGGCATAGCTGGCGCGCGTGTTGACATAGGGCCCGATCGCCTTGCCGCTGGTCGATCGGAACAGCCAGGACTTGCCCCCTACCCCGCGCTCCATCACCGAGAAGGCGAGATAATAGGTCTTGTCCCGGGCCGACCAGTGGATCTCCGGCGCCCAGAGCTCGGCGACGTTCTTGAAGTCATAGCCCAGGCCCTTCCAGTCGAAGATCATCTTCTTCTGCGAGACCCAGGTCTTGAGGTCGGTCGAGCGGTAGAGGTTCACGCCACCGTCCGGATATTGGAAGCCGAAGCCCTTCTGCGTGCCGACCAGATAATAGGCGCCGTCCCCGCCGAACGTGACCGAGGGGTCGCGCATCATCTCGTCGGTCACCAGCGCTTGGCGATCGGCGACGGCGCTGTTCTCGGTCAGCACCGAGGCCGCCTGGCGGATGCGGCCATCCTCGGCGCGCTCCAGGGGCACGAGGCCGACCTGCTCGCAGAACATCGCGAAGTCGTCCTCGCAGCGCGGATTGTAGCTGGCGACCAGCGTGCCGCCCCGGGTGCGGATCACGTTGCTCTGCCCCGCATGCGGCACGGCGAGCATGCGCTTGCTGAACGGGCCATAGGGCGTCGGGCCGGTCGCCATGTAGAGGTCGTCGGTGGCGGTGCGCATCCGGCCCGTCACTTCGCTGGCGGTGATCACATATTGGTCGCCGTCGCGGAACATCGAGGCGCCGGCCTTGCCGATGCGCAGCCGCACCGGCCAGTCCTTGCCCGCCGGCGGATCGGTCTTGAACAGCGCGGGATCTGGCTTGAGGAAGCGCGGTGCCTCGGCGAGCTTCGAGAAGTCGGGGGCGATCCTGGCGATATGGCCGCCGCCCCAAAGCAGGTAGCTGGCGCCGTCCTCGTCGATGAAGGACGAGACGTCGGCCACATCGGGCGTTAGGCACGGACTCTCGCTGAACCCGCCCTTGAGGTTGGCGAGCGAGCCGCGAGCGATATGCGCGCAGCCATTGTCGTCGGCAAAGGCGAGCTGGACGAGGTCGCCCCGGATCTGGATGTCCGGCGCCAGATAGCGATGGCCGGCACCATGGACGACACCGAGCGCGGTCCAGCTCTTGCCGTCATCGGCGGAGGACCAGAGCTGGATGCCGTCGCGGCGGCCGTCGCGGATCACCGTGCCGGTGACGAACCAGCGTCCGTCCGGGCTCTGCGCGACCGAGGCGTCGGTGATCGCATGGGCGTTGAAGAAGGACTTCACCGGCATCGCATCGGCGGCCGGCATCACCGTGGCGTTGCGGTCCTGCGACGGGTGGTCGAGGAAGATGTCGTCGGCGGGCGGCCGCGCCGCAGGCGCCGCCTGCTGGGCAAGCGCCTGTGCCGGGATCAGCGAAGTGGCGGCCAGCGCCGCGGCCAGAAGATGCTTCACGCTTGCTTCCTCATGGGTGTTCGAACGAGGGCGACGCCGCTCGGGAAAGACCTTCCCGTCGCGGCGCCGCCCATTGCCGGTTGCGCCGATCAGAGCCGGAAGCGGACGCCCAGGCGGTAGACGCTCTCGAGGAAGCGCGTCTGCCACGCATAGACGTCGTCCGGGCTGTTATAGTCGAACTGGCGGGAGTTGGTCGCCGCGGTGCCCAGCAGGTTCGACACGCTGAAGTTGATCGCGATCTTGCTGGTGGGGTTGAGCGTGGCGGAGAGGTCGAGCGTGCCGCGGCCCTTCTCCTTCACCGGCAGCGTCGGCCCGAGCGCGTTGTTCAGCGCCGGGTCGGCCACCTGGCCATAGCTCACCACGAAGTCCGACCGGTAGTTGTAGGCGGCGCGCAGCGACAGGAAGCGGTTCTCGTAGAAGATCGAAGCATTGGCGAGATGCTTCGACACGCCGGAGAGCGGCTGCATCCCGAGCAGCGTCTTCGCCAGCGTCGGCGCCAGCCCGGACTTGTGGTCGAGATAGGTGTAGTTCGCCAGCACGCCGAAATCGCGCGCCCACTTCGGCAGCCAGGGCGCCCGGAAGAAGGTGCGGAAGCCCGCCTCGATGCCGCGGATATGCCCCTTTCCGCCATTCTCCGGGCGGGTGATGTTCAGGCGTCCATAGGTCGGGTCGATGACTTGCGTAGTGGTGCTGTTGATGAAGCCGGTCAGGTCGCGGTGAAACGCACCCAGCGTGATCGAACCGTCGCGGGTGAAGTAATATTCCCATGACGCGTCATAGTTGGTCGATTCGATCGGCTTCAGGTCCGGGTTGCCGCCCGATGCGGTGCGAAGGCAATCGACGCTGGTCGGCTCGGTAGCGCAGATCGTCGAAGGCGCACCCACCGTGACCGAGGGATTGAGGCTGCCGAAGCCGGGCCGCGTGCGCGTCTTGGTAAAGGCGACACGAAGCTGCAGTTCGCGCGAGAACTTCAGCCGCGCGCTGACGTTTGGCAGGAAGTCGGTGTAGCTGTTGTCGCGTGCTATCGGCGCATTGGTCGTCACGCCCGCCGTCGTCACCGTGGCGATGCCGTTGATCTGGTCCTCGGTGCGGATCGCCCGCAGCCCGATCAGACCATCGACCGGCACACCGATGTCGAAGGCGTAGCGCGCCTGGACATAGCCCGCATAGGCCTTCTCATTGCCGGTATAGGTCGGTGCGTTCCAGCCGGGGCGGCCCTTGGTCAGGCCGGTGAGGGTACGCAGATAGTCGACCTGCGCGATGATGCTCTCCCGCGTCGGCGTCAACCAGGAGCGGACGGTCTCCGCCTCGTCGCCGCGGAAGCCGCCCGGTACCGAGCTGTATTCCAGCGGCAGCACCGAGAAGAACTGGTTCGCAGGTGCCGTGCCGGTACGCGTATAGGCACGGGAATCGGCATCGCGGCTGTTGAAGCGGATGCCGGCCTGAAGGTTGGTGATACCCTCGTCCCCCAGCGCATAGTCAAGGTCGAGCCGCGCCTGGATGTCACGCCCATGCGTGCGGGTGCCCGAGTCCGTGAAGGTGGTCAGGCGATAGAGCGAAGGATTGAACAGGTCGAAATTGGTGAGCGTCACCACGCCGCCGCCGGCCCCAGCCGGGGTGTCGAAGTTGAAGGTACGGGTCGGCTGGGTGGTCAGCGTGTAATTGAAGTTGAGATTGTTCTGCGTGTAGGTCGAATCGGTCCACGCCACGTCGCCGGTGACCTTCAGCCGATCCGCCTTCCACACGAAGCCACCGCCGAACTGATAGGTGTCGGTGTTGGCGTCGATCGCATTCTGCTGCCCGGTCGGAAGCGCGCCGGCGGTCGCGGTCATGCTCTGGACGAGGTTGGTTCCCGGGAAATAGGTGACGTTGGAGAGATTGGCCGCGGGACCGGTACCGATGGTGAGATTGCGCCCCGAACCGCGGCCGCGGAACCCCTGGAACAGGCCGTCGAGATAGATTTCGAGATTGCTGCTGGGCCGCCACTGGTACGAGGCATGCGCCGAAGGACGCCAGCGCTTTGCGGTCGCATAGTCGATGTTGACGAACGACGGATAGCGGATCGGCGCGGCGACCGAGCCCGGCGCTGTGGTGCGATAGAGGATCGACTGGCTGACGTTGCGCGAGGAATCGAGGAAGTTGACGTCGGCGTAGGAGCCTTCGATCAGCAGCCCCATCTCGCCCAGGCCGGTGTTCCAGCGCTGGCTGACCAGCAGGTTCGCATCGAGCCCGAGCTTCTGCGACTGGTACCAGTGCACGCCCGTGAGGCTGCCGGCGATGCGGCCGGTCTTGAAGTCGAAGGGCATCCGCGAGCGTACGTCGATGAGGCCGGCGATGCCCGGCTCGATCAGATTGGCGCTGGCTGACTTGTAGACGTCGATCCGCGCGATGCTTGCCGAAGGGAAGTCCTGGAGCGCGACGGCGCGGCCCTCGGCGGTGAATATCTCGCGGCCGTTATAAGTGGTGGTGAGGTCCGGCAGGCCGCGCAGGCGGGTGCCCGAAGCCTCGCCCTGCGCACGATCGACCTGGATGCCGGTGACGCGCGCGAGCGATTCCGCCGCAGTCACGTCGGGAAGCTTGCCGATATCCTCGGCGACGACCGAATCGATGATCTGGTCGGAATTCTGCTTGATCGCCGCAGCGGTCTCGAGACTGCGGCGGATGGCGGTGACCACGATCTCACCCGATTCCCCGTTCTGCTGGGCGGGCACTGCCACCGGCGCCTCCTGGGCCGCAGCGATATTCGGAATGATCATCAGGCCCAGCGCCGAGGTGGTCGCGAGCAGAAAACGTGCACGATTAGTCACTTAGCCTCCCCCAAATATTCTTTTCTTTGAAACTTATCTATCTTAATTATCATATCATAAATCCGCTGGCAAGCTGGTCCATTTCGGACCAATTGCCTGGACAACAGTCCGGTGGAGAGGTTGAGTTGGCTGGCCGGCGTCACCGGAAATGACGTCCCCACCGCTTCCAAGAGCTACGCCAGAAGGCGCAAGGGCATTTGCGTGGGGCATCGAATAGCAATGCCTCATCGCGCCGCACTCAAGGCATCACCCGGCACCGCGAGCGAAGAACATCACCCTGCCTCCTGAGGAGCCCGGCCCTCAAACAAGCTTTGCTTTCGTGATATGATAATTTGCTTGTGATATTATAAATAGTATCGTTCTCTTATAACGAGAACGAGGGGAGATGATCGTGAAGGCAGCGATGACACGTCGCGGAATGTTGCTGGCCAGCGCGGCAGCACTTGCCCTGCCCGGCGCCGCGTTCCCCGCTGCCCGCAAGCCGAACATCATCGTGCTCTATGCCGATGATCTCGGCTATGGCGATCTGAGTTGCTACGGCTCGACCACGATCCGCACGCCCAACATCGATCGCCTTGCGGCGGGCGGCACGCGCTTCACCAACGCGCACTCCCCTTCGGCCACTTGCACGCCCTCGCGCTATGCGCTGCTGACCGGCGACTATGCCTGGCGCGCCTCGGGCATCCAGATCCTGCCGGGCGATGCGCCAGCGCTGATCCGGCCGGGGAAATTCACCCTGCCGACCATGCTGCGCCAGGCGGGCTACGCCACCGGGCTTGTCGGCAAATGGCATCTCGGCCTGGGCGACGGCAAGGTCGACTGGAATGGCGAGATCGCCCCCAGCCCGCTCGACATCGGCTTCGACTATGGCTTCTTCATGCCCGCCACGCTCGACCGCGTGCCGACCGTGCTGATCGAGAACCGGCGCGTGGTGAATCTCGATCCCGCCGATCCGATCCAGGTGAATTACCACGACAGGATCGGCGACGAGCCTACCGGCTTCGATCATCCCGAGATGCTCAAGTTCGGCGCCGATCCCGAGCATTCGAACACGATCGTCAACGGCATCAGCCGCATCGGCTACATGACCGGCGGCAAACGCGCGCGCTGGAAGGACGAGGAGCTGAGCGACGTGCTGCTCGGCAAGGCGATCGACTTCATGGCGGCGCGGAAGGACAAGCCCTTCTTCCTCTATTACGCCGTCAACGAACCGCACGTGCCCCGGTCGCCGCATCCCCGCTTCGTCGGTAAGTCCGGCATGGGACCGCGCGGCGACGCGATCCTCCAGCTCGATTGGACGGTGGGCGAACTGCTCCGCAGCCTCGACAAGCTGGGCATCGCCAGTGACACGATGATCCTCTTCAGCAGCGACAATGGCCCGATCCTGTTCGACGGCTATCAGGATCAGGCGGTCGAGCGCGCCGGCAAGCATCGCCCCGCCGGGCCGTTCAGTAGCGGCAAGTACAGCATCTACGAAGGCGGCACGCGGGTGCCGATGATCAGCTGGTGGCCGGGGCATGTGCGGGCCGGCCATGTCTCGACCGCACTCGTCGACCATGTCGACCTGACCGCCTCGCTCGCCGGGCTGGTCGGCGGGTCGATGCCGCAGGATTCCGCGGTCGACAGCTTCGACATGCTCGCCCCGCTGCTCGGCGAAACCGATCGCGGGCGGGATCATGTTATCGAGGATACCAAGCTGATGGTCACCACCGGCACCAAGGTGGCGAGCAGCGGCGCGCGTATCCTGGCGATGCGGGCGGGCGACTGGAAGCTGATCCGCGCCAGCGTCGAACCTCACGAATTCCATGGCAACGCGATCGGCACCCTGCCCCACCACCAGCTCTACAATCTGGCACAGGATCCGGGCGAGCGGGTGGATCTGGCGTCGAAGGAGCCGCAGCGCACCGCGCGCATGGCCGCCTGGCTCGACAGGATCGAACGCGCGGGCCGCAGCCGGCCCTGAGCGGACGCAAACCGACAAAGTTCATACAGGGAGAGAGATACGATGCGGAAGCTTCTGGCAGCGGGTGCCGCTGCGCTGCTGAGCCTGCCCGGCGGCGCGCTGGCCCAGGGTGCGCTCGGCGCCAATTACAACGAGCATTTCGAGGACATCGACTATCGCGACCTCGACAAGGCGGACGCCCGGTGGCTGCGCCTGTTCGTGCCGATGCCGCAGCTCGACCGGGGGGCCGCCGAGCACGGCGCGGTGCGCGCGGTGCTCGATGCCGGGCAGCATGGCCGCAAGACGATCCTGTCGCTCAAATGGCCCTATATGCGCGGCGACTTCCCCAGGGCCGGCACGCCCGAGTTCCAGCGCGAGATCGCCCGGCTCGACGCGCTACTGCCGATCGTGATGGGCAAGATCGACATCCTGGTGATCGGCAACGAGCCCTATATCGAGAGCCGCGAGCAGGACCGCGACCTCGACCTCAATGCCTTTTACGAAGCCATGGCGGCACATGTGATCGCCTGGCGTGCAGCGCACTGCGCGGGCGGCTGCAGGACAAGGCTCTACATGGGCTCGCTCACCCGGCTCGACCTGGCGAAGAACCGTACCAAATCGGTCGAGCGCTGGCTCGAATATGTGAAGGCGACACCCGAGATCGACGGTGTCGACATCCATCCGCACCTGCCGGCGATCGAGGCAGCCAGGCCCTTTCTCGACTATATCCTGCCGCGCATGCGCCCCGAGCAGAAGTTCCTGGTGACCGAGTTCTCGCTGGTCTGGTGGTGGCAGGCCAATATGCAGAAGCCGGTCCCGCCGGCCTTTGCCGACAAGTATCAGGCGCCACGCAACGCGCAGAACTGGCAGATCATCAAGGCCGCGCTGGAGACGCCCTTCCCCAGGCAGCAATGGGACGACTTCCTGTCGATGAGCCCGTGGTTCGAGGGGCGGAAGCATTATCTGCGCAACCAGGTGAAGATGTTCCGCGACACCGGCCGCCTTGCCGTCGCCACCTATGGCTTCAAGCAGGGCAGTTCGATGTCGGCGGACTTCGGACCGCAGAAGACGCCCTGGCTGCTCAACAGCGTGTTCGCCCCGCGCACCATCAAGCCGAATGCCGATGGCAGCGCCCAGCCCAACTATGCCTGGATCGACGACTTCAAGGCGCTCCAGAAGTAACCCGCTCGGGCGGAGGGAATGAGGTGCGCCCCTCCGCCCACCCCTGTGTTTCTCCACCTTGCAACAAACCGAAATTCCCGCGCGAGACCGGCCCCGGAAAGCGGAAGGCACGGTTTTCACGGGGGATTTGATGCGAGTTTCGAAATCCGGCGCAGTGCGTGCGCTTCTGCTCGGCGCCGCGCTGACCATGGCGGCTCCGGCCTTTGCTCAGATGGGACCGGGCGGCGGTGGCGGCGGCTTTCCCGGTGGCGGGGGTCGAGGCCCCGGCGGCCATGGCCGTGGCGGTCCTCCCGGCGGCCCGGGTGACGGACGTCCGAAGGTGATGAAGCCGGTCAAGCGCGACAGGCTCGACAAGGCGACCACCGAGATGTTCCGCATCGCCGACAGGAATGGCGACGGGCTGGTCACCTTCGAGGAGCTGAAGTCGGTGATCGACGCGCGCCGAGACGCGCGGATCAAGGCACGGTTCGAACGGATCGACAGCGACCATGACGGCAGCATCAGCGCCGCCGAGTTCTTCGCCTGGCAGCACGACATGGGATCGGTCGCCTCGTCCGAGCACCAGCCCGTCGCCGAGATCGGCGGGCCGGTCTCCGAGAGCATCATGCCCGAGCTGGACGAGGACGACAGGGCGCTGCGCCGGCTGATCGAGCCGCTGAGCGCGATGGTGATCGTCAATGCCAACACCAATTACGACAAGGGCGTCTCGCTCGACGAGCTGCTCGCCTATGAGCGCAGGAAGTTCGATGCGGCCGACAGCGATCATGACGGCATGCTGACCATGGAGGAGCTGCGCGCCCTCGAGCCGCGCGACCGTGGGCCCGGCGGACCTGGCGGCCCGATGGGACGTCCTCCGCGCGACGAGGACTGACCCCGGAGAAACAGGACATTGCGGACACCGAAAGGCGCTAAGTTGGCGCCGGTCGACTGTCCGGACCCACATATTCACTCATGAGTGAATTAGTGTTGCAAGCCCTCCGGCTTTGCGGCATCCTTCCCGCCATCGCGACGAAGAGCGCGTCTGGAGATGGATGTGGGAGGGACCCGAATGAACTATCGCCCGTTGCTGGCCGGCGCATCGGCGCTGGCCCTGGTCTGGAGCGGCGCGGCCGCGGCGCAGACCGCTGCCCCCGAACCGCAGGATGCCCCTGCCCAAGCGAACGCTGCGGACACGGAAGATGGCGAGATCGTCGTCACCGCGCAGCGCCGCAACGAGAATCTGATGACCACCGCGGTCTCCGCCTCGGTCCTGTCGGGCACCCAGCTGGACAACAAGGGCGTCGCCAATGTCGATGCGCTGCAGTTCGCGATGCCCAGCGTCGTCGTGAATAATTTCGGCCAGGGCAACGACTTCAACGTCCGTGGCATCGGCAAGGCCGAGCACAACACCCAGACCACCACGGGCGTGATCACCTATCGCGACGGCGTGCCGACCTTCCCGGGCTATGTGCAGGGCGAGCCTTACTACGACATCGCCAACATCCAGGTCCTGAGGGGACCGCAGGGCACGATCGTCGGCCAGAACGCCACCGGCGGCGCGGTGTTCGTCAACACCAACGATCCGATCATCGGCGGCGGCATCCACGGCTATTTCAACCTGAACTATGGCAACTACAACGACGCCGGCTTCCAGGGCGCGGTCAACCTGCCGCTGAGCGACACCTTCGCCGCGCGCGTCGCGCTCTACGCCTCGCGCCGCGACACCTTCTACAACATCACCGGCCCGAACGGATCGCCCTACCCCTATGACAAGGGCAATGTCGGCATCATGGCCGGCCGCATCAGCTTCCTGTGGAAGCCGACCGACCGCCTGTCGATCCTGTGGAAGACCGATGCCGGCCATCTCGACATGGGCGCCTATCCGGCGACGCCCTTCTCGACCTATTTCGAGACGCTGCCCGGCACCTCGACGCCCAACCCGAACCACCGCGACCTTTTCGACGTGTCGTTCAACGCGCCCCAGGCGGCGCGCGACGAGTTCGTCCGCTCGACGCTGAAGGCCGAGTACGAGCTGGCCGGCGGGATCAAGCTGCGCTCGGTCTCGAGCTATCAATGGGCGAACACCATGTACCGCGCGGACCTGGACGGCACCGCGACCGGCATCAGCACCTTCTACGACAGCGTCGACGAGCAGCAGGTCACCACCGAGCTCAACCTGATCTCGCCCGATACCGGCCGCTTCACCTGGCTGCTCGGCGCCTTCGGCCTGTGGAACGACTATTATTTCCGCAAGCCGTACCAGTTCGTCATCGACCTGGCCTATCCGTTCAACCTGCCGACCGCGCAGTACAAGCTGCAGGGCACCAACCCGACCCGCTCGCTGGCGGCATTCGGCCAGATCGGCTTCGCGATCACGCCGCGGCTGAAGATCGATGCGGGCATCCGCTACACCGACAGCCAGTCGACCAATCATGTCGATGTGCTGCAGTATGGCGCGTACATCCGGCAGGACCAGACGGTGAAGTCGGACAATGTCTCGTACAAGGTCTCGCTGGGCTGGAAGGCGACCGACACCCAGTATCTCTATGGCTTCGTCGCCACCGGCTTCCGCCCGGGCGGCCTGAACGTGCCGGTCGGCCTGGGCCTGCCCGCACCGTTCAAGCCCGAGGAAGTGACGTCGTTCGAAGCAGGCTGGAAGGCAAACTGGGCGGGCGGCAAGGTGCGCACCACGCTCACCGGCTTCTACAACGACTACAAGAACTTCCAGGTCATCATCGGCTATCCGGACTTTCCGACCTTCGGCATCGAGCTGAACGTGCCGGGCAAGACCAAGATCTATGGCTTCGAGGCGGAGACCGAGTTCCACTTCGGCAAGCTGCAGCTCGATGCCGGCATCAACGTGCTGCACAGCGAACTGGGTACTTTCTACGCGGTGGACACGCGCAACCCGCCGGCCGGCACGCCCGCCGATCCGGTGCTGCCATGCCGCCCGGCGACCGGCCCGGCGAGCGCCAAGTGCCTCAACCTGACCGGCCGCCGCCAGACCTATGCGCCCAACCTGACCTTCAATCTGGGGGCGCAGTACGAGATCGAGCTGGGCAATGGCGACAAGATCACCCCGCGGGCCAATTTCGGCCATGTCGGCGACCAGTGGGCGACCCTGTTCCAGAACAGCGCGCGCGGCGACCATCTCGAGGCGCGCAACATCCTGAACGCGCAACTGGCGTACCAGCACAAGAGCTGGACGGTGACCCTGTACGGCACCAACCTGACCGACCAGCATTATCCGGCGGCGCTGAACTCCGGCCTCTACTTCGCGGGCCCGCCCCGCCAGTACGGCGTCAAGCTGCTCAAGACCTTCTGATCCCACCCTGGCCGCCGGCGCCTCTCCGGCGGCCTTTCCTTCTGTCGAAAGCGTCCCAGACTTCATGCAGCCCTTCGGCCTGACAGTAGACAAGTTCCTCGATCATGCCGCCAAGTGGTTCCAGGACTGCGAGGTCGTCGAGGCCGATGCGGGCACGGTCGTCAGGCGCTCGACCTATGCGGCGCTGCGCGCGCGGAGCAACCTTATGTCGGGCGCGCTGGCCGCGCTGGGGCTGCGCCAGGGCGAGGTGGTCGGCACGCTCGCCTGGAACACGATCCACCATTTCGAGATCTACTATGCCGCGATGGGCATGGGCCTGGTGTGCCACACGCTGAACCCGCGGCTGACCGCGGCGCATCTGGCGGCAATGGTCAACGAGGCGGAGAACCGGGTGCTGGCGGTGGCCGCCGACCTGGTGCCGCTGGCATGCGAGCTGGTCGCGCAGTGCCCGACGATCGAGCATGTGATCGTTCTGGACGCATCGGCCGCGGATATCGGCACCCTCGGGTCGCACCGGGTGCAGGTCTGGCATCATGACGCCTTGCTGGAGGCGCATGGTGCCGCGGCGGCCTGGGGGGCGTTCGACGAGAACGCCCCCGCTGGCCTCTGCTATACCAGCGGGACGACGGGCAGCCCCAAGGGCGTCGTCTATACCCACCGCTCCAACTATCTCCACACGCTGCGCGCGCTGCAGGCGGACGCGGTGGCGATCACCGCGCGCGACACGCTGCTGCTCGGCGTGCCGATGTTCCATGCCAATGGCTGGGGCATGCCCTTCGCCGCGCCGGCGGCGGGGACCAAGCTGGTGCTGCCCGGGCGGACGCTCGACGGGCCAAGCCTGGCGCGGCTGATCCGCGACGAGGGCGTGACTGTCGCCGTCGGCGTCCAGACCGTCTGGTTGACGCTGGCCGACCGGGCCGAGGCGAGCGGCGAGGCCTTCCCGACGCTGGAGCGGGTGCTGATCGGCGGATCGAGCTGCCCCGATGCACTGCTCCGCCGGCTGGAGGAGAAGCTCGGCGCGCGGGTGCAGACGAGCTGGGGGATGACCGAGCTCTCGCCCGTCGGCGCGATCGCGCCCCGGGACCTGCCCGCAGATGCGGCACCGGCTTCGGGGCGGCCGATCATGGGGCTGGACCTGAAGCTGACCGATGCGGAGGGCAACACGCTGGTGCCGCAACGGAACGTGCTGGGGCATCTCAAGGTGAAGGGGCATAGCGTGATCGAGCGCTATTTCCGCGCCGAGGAAAGCGCGCTGGACGGCGAGGGCTATTTCGACACCGGCGACCTGGCGATGCTCGACATCGCGGGCAATCTGACGATCTGCGGGCGCGCCAAGGATCTGATCAAGTCGGGCGGCGAATGGATCAATCCCAACGAGATCGAGGCGATCGTCGGCACGCACCCGGCGGTGCGGCATGTCGCGGTGATCGCGCGGGCGGACGATAAATGGGGCGAGCGCCCGGTGCTGATCGTCGAGAGCCAGGGCGAAGACCCCCGCGCGCTGCTCGAGATGCTGCGGGGCAAGGTGGCGGACTGGTGGATTCCGGGCGAGGTCGCCGAAGTTCCGGCGATGCCGCTGGCGGCTTCGGGGAAGATCGACAAGAAAAGGCTGCGCGAGGATTTCGCGGAGGGTCGCATCGCTGGGCGGAAGGTGGGGCGGTAGGCTCCCTCCACCCGTCACCCCGGCCTTGTGCCGGGGTCCACTGTGCCGCAATTCCCGTCTGCGAGCCTCTTGTCCAGTGCTCGCCTCCCGGTGGACCCCGGCACAAGGCCGGGGTGACGATGGGGTGGTACTGGCCCCTTCCCGTCATCCCGGCGAACGTCGGGATCTCGTGCGGCTCCGTCCCGCGCCTCCGCCTGAGATCCCGGCTTTCGCCGGGATGACGGATTGGATGAGCAGTGCGCAGACTTCCTCCCTTCTCCCCGGCGAAGGCCGGGGTCCAGTCCTTGAAATCACGCGCCTTGGCGCGTCTTCGCCGCGCACTGCTTAGTCTGGGCCCCGGCCTTCGCCGGGGAAAATCTGTTACTTGTCTCCTTAAGCCCCTCCCCTTCAGGGGAGGGGTTTGGGGTGGGGGCTGTCCGCGGGCGAAAGTCTCGGTGAGACACATGCCCCACCCCAACCCCTCCCCTGAAGGGGAGGGGCTTTTTAAGGCTCAATCGCACCCCTTCGTCTTGGCCGGCAGCTTGGGCGAGGCAAGGCCTACGTTCCAGTTCCACGCAACCCCCGCCGCCCGCCTGCGGCAGACCACGGCCTCATACTGGTCGTACATGCCGGGCATCAGGCCGGTCTCGGCCTTCGGGGCGTCGGTGATGTGGAGATAGGCGCGGTCCTTGCCGAAGGCCGGCCAGGCCGCGCCCGGATTGCCGGTCTTCGCGAAGCTCGCCCAATGGCCGAGCATCGTGTCGGACAGCGGCCGGTCGCCCTCGGGGATAGCCGGCCAGAGCGGGGGCAGCGGGGTCAGGTTGCCGAAGACGTACGGCAATTCGCTGGCGTGGAACGCGTGGAGGTCGCGCTCGTCCATCGCCGGATAGCCGTGGTCCCACAGGTACACATAGGCCGGCTTGCCGAGCGCACCCTGCCTGCGGGCGAGGCGCTCGCTGGTCCAGCCATAGAGCGCGTCGCGGGTGGTCGCGAGGATGCTCTCCTTGTAGGTCGCCGCGGGATAGAGGTTGAGGAAGGCGTCGGCGAATTCGCCATACTTCTCGCGGATGGCCTTCTCATACTCCTCGGGCGTCGCCGGCGGCTTGGGCGCGAGGACGCGGAGCGAGCGGATCTCGCCCTGGTTGAAGCCGGTCAGGATCGGCACCGGAGCCTGCTTGCCCTGGTCGAACGCCTCGACCATCTGGCTGGGCAGGACGAGGCCGTCGACCACGCCGAAGGGGAAGAAGCCGAGCTTGGCCGCGCCGTCGGTGATCGCCTGGGCGTCCATGCCGCGCAGCGCGGCGAGGTTGGGCGCCTGGAGGCCGGCGGAGAGCATCGTGCCGATCGCCTCGGCCGAGGGGGTGCCATAGGCCTCTTTCTTGAGGTTCGGCATCGTCACCATGTACGCGCTCTGGGCGATCGCCTGGTGGAAGGTGCCGCGGGCGAGCGGTGATTCCATCAGGAACATCACGCTGAGCCCGCCGGCGGATTCGCCTGCGATCGTCACCTTTGCCGGGTCGCCGCCGAAGGAAGCGATATTGTGCTTCACCCAGGCGAGCGCGGCCATCTGGTCGAGCAGGCCGTAATTGCCCGAGACCTTTTGGGGGGATTCCGCGGAGAGCTGGGGATGGGCGAGCCAGCCGAGCACGCCGAGACGATAGTTGATCGAGACGACGATGACGCCCTGCTCGGCGAGCTTGCGGCCGTCATACATCGGCTCGCGGCTGGAGCCGCCCGACAGCGCGCCGCCATGGATCCAGAAGAAGACCGGGGCCTTTTTCGCGTTCGCCGGCGCCCAGATGTTGAGCGTCAGGCAATCCTCGCTGACCGGCACCGGTGCGGGCGGGGAATAGACCGAGGTGGGCGCCTTGGCCTGGGGCTGGACGCAGGCCGGGCCGAACTCCTTGGCGGCACGCGTGCCGGTCCAGGGCTGCATCGGCGCGGGCGGGCGCCAGCGCATGCCGCCGACCGGAGGCACGGCATAGGGAATGCCCTTGAAGGCGCGGATGTTCCCCTCGAGCGTGCCGCTCACCGATCCCGAGGGTGCGTTGACCACCGGCTCCTGAGCGAGCGCGGTGCCCGAGAGCAACAGGGCGGTGGCAAGGGCGGCGTGGCGGAAGGGCTTCATGCGGGCACCTTTGCGGTCTGCTCGGCGCGGAGGACCCGGGCGAGCGTGAGGAAGAGCGCGATCGCGATCAGGTAGAAGGGCGAGAGCGTGTAGAGGGCGAGTTGGAGGCCATGTTCGTAGCCGTGGTTTTTGAACCAGTCGCTGGCGGCGCCCACATAAGTGGGTCCGAGGCCGAGGCCGATGAAGTTCATCACCAGCAGCAGCAGCGCGCCCGAGAGCACGCGCTGGTCGGGGCGGACCTCCTCCTGGACCAGGGCGACCGAGGCGGAGAGGTAGAAATAGTTGAAGCAGTTGACGATGGTCAGCAGCAACAGCGCGAGCGGCCAGGCGGGCGCCCAGACAAAGGCGAGATAGAAGGGCAAGGCGATAGCGAGCGAGATCGCCGGGCCGAGCGCATAGACGGTGCGGCTGCGGCGGCTCAGCCGGTCGATCACGCGGCCCGAGATCAGCATCGCGGCGCCCATGCCGACAGCCACGACCAGCGCGTACCAGATCGCGATCTGAGGCAGGGTCATGCCCTTTTCGCGGATCAGGAACAGCACCGCGAAATTGCCCAAGCCATAGGTGACGAACTGGGTGGCGCCGCTGCCGAGCGCCGCGAGCATCAGCACGGGGTGACCGAAGAACATCGTGCAGGTGCCCCAGAAGGGTGCCTTGGCGGCGCTGGGCTGGACGGGGGCGTTGCGGTCAGTCGCGCCGCGCTTCGGCTCGCGGACGATCAGCGGCACGAGGATCGCGGTGACCACGCCGACCGCGCCGATCGCGATGAAGGCGATACGCCAGTCGAGCAGCGCGGCGATCGAGGCGCCGAATGCGATGCCCAATGCCGCACCGATCGGCGGGCCGAGGTTGAAGATGCCGAAGGCGGTGCCGCGCTCGCCGGGCCGGAAGGTGTCGGTGATGATCGCGTAGCTGGGCGGCACCCCGCCCGCCTCGCCGAAGCCGACGGTCATGCGGGCGACGACGAGCTGGGTGTAGCTGGTGGCGAGGCCGCAGGCGATCGTCGCGGCGCTCCAGATCGCGCAGGCGAGCGAGAGGATGGTCACGCGGCTGGTGCGGTCGGCGAGCCAGCCGACCGGGATCGCGATGAAGCAGTAGAACATCGCGAAATAGAGCCCGCCGATCAGCCCGAGCTGGCTGTCGGTGACGTGGAGCGAGTCCTGGATCGGCTTGGCGAGAATGCCGAGCAGCTGCCGGTCGAGGAAGTTGAGCACATAGACGAAAGTGAGCGTGACGAGCACGATCCAGCGGCGGGCGCCGCCTGCCTGAGTTTCCACGCGTCCTCTCTCCCTGGCGGATTTTCCGCCTTGGGCGCATCATGCGGGCAAGCGCGCGATGCTGTCAACATACACTATCACGCGTGTGAATATCCGCACGAAGGCTTGACGATGGCCGCGCCAGACAGGATGGACGGGGGGTGACCGAAACCGCCAAGCCCGTTCGCCGCTCGCGCAAGGCCGAGCAGCGCGCCGAGACGATGGAACAGATCTACGACGCTGCCGAGGAGTTGTTCTCGCAGCACGGGCTCTATGGCGTCACGCTGAAGGACGTCGCCAAGCAGGTGGGCGTCCACCACACGCTGCTCAATTACTATTTCGCCGACAAGAAGGCGCTGTTCGACGCGGTGTTCGCCCGGCGGGCGGTGGTGACCAGCGAGCGGCGGATGCAGGCGCTCGACGCGTACGAGGCAGAGGCCAAGGGCAAGCCGACCGTCGAGGGGGCGCTGCGGGCGTTCCTCGACACCGACCTGGATACCTATATCCAGGGCGGCGAGGGCTGGAAGAACTATGCCAAGCTCGGCGCGCAGGTCGCCAACACCCCGGCCTGGGGCGCCGACCTGATGGACGCGCATTTCGACCCCGTCGTCCTGCGCCTGATCGGGCTGCTCAAGCAGGCCCTGCCTGACTGCGCCGAGGAGGACATCTTCTGGGGCTATCACTTCGTCACCGGCGCGCTGATGCTCACCCTCGCCCGCACGGGGCGGATCGACAAGCTCTCCCACGGCCTGTGCCATTCGGACGACTTCGCCGCGGTGAAGGAGCGGATGGCCTCGTTCATGGCCGCCGGTTTCCTCGAGATCTGCAGGCGCGGGAAATAACCCGAACCACTTCGCTCTCTTGCGAGTGAATGATTGCAGCGCTACCAAGCCTCCCGTCAAATCAGGAACGGAGAGCGGGATGTCGCTGGCGGGTCGTGTAGCAGTGGTGACGGGTTCGGGCGGGGGACTGGGGCGCGCGCATGCGCTGTACCTGGCGAGCAAGGGCGCGAAGGTCGTGGTCAACGACCTGTCCCAGCCCGCCGCCGATGCCGTTGCCGCCGAGATCCGCGCCGCCGGGGGCGAGGCCTTCGCCTTCGCCGCATCGGTGACCGACGAGGCGCGCATCGCCGCGATGGTCGCCGAGACCGTGGACCGCTGGGGCCGCATCGACATCCTGGTCAACAATGCCGGCATCCTGCGCGACAAGAGCTTCGCCAAGATGAGCATCGACGATTTCCGCCTGGTGGTGGACGTCCACCTGATCGGTGCGGCGATCTGCTGCAAGGCGGTGTGGGAGCAGATGCGCGCGCAGAATTACGGGCGGATCGTGATGACCACCTCCTCCTCGGGCCTGTACGGCAATTTCGGCCAGGCGAATTACGGCGCCGCCAAGCTCGCGCTGGTCGGGCTGATGCAGACGCTGGCGATCGAAGGCGAGAAATACGGCATCCGGGTCAACAGCCTGGCCCCGACCGCGGCAACCGGCATGACCGAGGGCGTGCTCTCGGCGGAGAGCCTGGAGATGCTGGCGCCCGATCTTGTGAGCCCCGGCCTGCTCGCCCTGGTCGGCGACGACGCCCCTACCCGCGCGATCCTTTGCGCCGGCGCCGGGCATTTCGCCGCCGCGCACATCACGCTAACCGACGGCATCCAGATAGGCCGCGCGGCCGATGCCGGCGAGCAGGTCGTCGCGGGCTGGGCCGACGTCGTTGACCGGACCGGCGAGATCGTCCCTGCCTATGGCTTCACCCAGGCCGAGCGCGAAGTGGCCGCCGCCACCGGCAAGGCGCCGGTCGCAGCGGCGGTGCGTTGAGCGATCCGCTCCGGCTGGGGCGGCGCGCGCTGTCGGCGGTACCGGATACAGAGGGTAACTAGCTGTTCCCCGGCGAAAGCCGGGGCCTAGGGTTTCTCTGCCGAGTGCCAAGATTGAACAGGTCCAGCAGATGTTCGAGCCGATGTGCTTGTGACCCTGGGCCCCGGCTTTCGCCGGGGAACGGAAGAAGAAGGTCGATACGCCCTACCCCGCAGCCGGACGGGTCCGTCCCCTTAGCCAGAATCCGCCCCCGAGGGTAAGCCCCAGGCACACCGCATAGACGGCCGCGCCGCCGGCCACCATCTCGAACAGGCCGAGCAGCCCGGCCCAGTCGGAGCTGCGGAGGAATGCGGCAAGCGCCAGGCTCGACAGGCCGGCGCACAGCAAGGTGCCCGGCGGGAACGGCACGCGGAGGTGCCGGCGGCCGAGCAGGATCATCAGCACCAGCGCAAGCGCATAGCAGCCGGCGGTCGTCCAGGCTGCGGCGATGAAGCCGTAGCGCGGGATCAGGACGAGGTTGGCGACCAGGTTGACCAGCGCAGCGGGGGCGATGGCGGCGATCGTCCAGCCGGTGTTCTTCGAGAGCTGGAAGGCGAGCGCGAAGTGGAGCACCGTCAGGCAGGAAAGCAGCGAGCCGATCGCGACCCAGGGCATCACCTGGGCGGCCATCGCCGACAGCGCCGGTCCGACCAGGATCGTGGCAATCCGGTGCGGTGCGGCGATCAGCGTGGCGGTGACCGGGAAGCCGAGCAGCATAAACCAGCGAGCGTCGCGCGCGAGCAGCGGGCGCGCGGCGGCGAAACCCTCGGCCTCATAGGCCTTGTAGAGCCTCGGCTTGGAGGCAAGGCCGATCGGCTGGAGGATCAGGTTGAGCGGGCGCTCGGCAAGCGCATAGCCGACGCTATAGGCGCCAACCGCGACGGGACCGAGCAGGCCGGCGAGCAGCAGCCGGTCGGACAAAGCGAGCATCGTGGCGGTAAGCGAGACCAGGGCGAGCGGCGCGCCGTAGCGCCAGAAGCCGCGGACCTGCTCCGCCGAGGCGCGCAGCCGCATCGGACCGAAGGCCAGGCCGGGCGTGAGAAGCGCGGCCAGCGCCGCCGCCGCCACGGCGCCGAGCAAAGGCGCGCTGGGATCGGCCGGGCGCAGCCAGACCGCTGCGGCCCCGAGCAGAAGCCCCCCGCCCGAGGCGGCGACTTCGCTGGCGGCATAGCGCCAGTCGCGATGATGGCCGCGGTTCCAGGCATTGGCCAGGGTCAGCCAGCCGCGCAGCACCAGCAGCAGCCAGCCAAGCAACATCACCGCCGCGCCGGCCGAGGCGAGCAGCCAGGCGGCTATGCCGATCCAGGCGAGCGAGGCGAAGCCGGCGCAGAGCAGGTAGCTCGCGCGGATCGCCGAGCCGAACTGCGCCGCGTCCCGGTCGATGCCGATCCGGCTGTGAAGGCGGAGCGCGGCGCTCTGCAGCCAGAAGAAGGCGAGGTTCTGGATCAGCAGCACCGCGGCGATGGCCGAGGCGTAGACGCCGTAATCGTGCGGAGTGAGCAGGCGGGTGAAGAGGAAGACCGATCCGATCGCGGCGACGCCCGCCACCGAATTGGCGATCGCGAAGGGCAAGGCAGAGGTACGGAGCAGGCGCCGCGGATCGAAGCGCGCGCCCGTATCGCTCACGCCGCCTCCCCGCGCCCGCCCTGCGCCGGACGGGGCTGCCACTCGACCAGTTCGGCCGGCACCTTGCCGGTGCGGGCGTTGCGCAGCCGGATCATCGTCACCAGGAACCAGCGCATCGATCGCGGCGCGAGCGTGCCCCACAGGATCGAGGCGCCCGCGAGCAGCGACCGGAAATCGAAGCGCATGTCTACACGACCAGCCATGCGCCGCGCGACATCGGGGCGCTTGCCGGCCCAGACCGGCACCGCGGCGCGATAGGCGAAGGTGAGCGGCAACAGCTTGCGCGGTGCGCCGTCCTCGCGGGGCGCCGGCAGCGGCAGCTCGGCGGGATCGCGGCCCGCGCGATAGGCGATGAGCGAGCGGCAGAAATCGTCGACGGCTTCATCGACTTCGCGCAGCCGCGCCTCGCCCCGGCTGCTGCTGGTCGAGTGGCGCACGGTCATCAGATTCTCGGGCAGGACGAACAGCCGCCCCTCGCCGGCCAGCCGCCAATAGAGATCGGTGTCCTCCCAATAATCGGCTTCGGCGCGGTAGCCGCCGACACGATCGAAGGCGGTGCGGCGCAGCAGGATCGTCGGGTGGCAGAAGGCCGGCGTGGGCGAGATGCCGCCGACACGGAAATAGGCCGGCGGGCGCACGGGGCGGCCGGCCTCGTCGATCGTGTCGAACAGCGTGCCGATCAGGCAGGCATCAGGCCGGCGCTCCATCGCGCGGACCTGGCGGAGCAGCCGCTCGGGATGGGCGATGTCGTCGGCGTCCATCCGCGCGACGAGCTCGCCCCGGGAATGCTCGACCACCCAGTTCGAGCTGCCGGCGGGGCCGAGGCGGCGGGGATTATGGAACAGCCGGATGCGCGGATCGCGCTGCGCCCAATATTCGAGCCGCTCGGTGGTGCCGTCGACCGAGCCATTGTCGCCGATCACGAACTCGAAATCGGCGAAGCTCTGCGCGAGGATGCTCTCGACGCTCTCGTCCAGATAGGGGAGCGCGTTGTGCACCGGCATCACGACACTGACACTGGGTCGCGACACTAGCTGCCCTCTTCCTGCAACCGGGCAAGGAAGCTCCCCGGGGGTGCGGGCAGGTTCTTGAAGGCGGCGATGCGATCGTTCCACAGATGGACCGCCACCGTCTCCGGCCCGACCTTGTCTTCCAACGCAACCGACGGATCGAGGATCCAGCGCGCATCGCGGTAGCTGACCGGGCAGAAGGCCTGGACCGGCAGGGCCAGCCTGGCGACGCCGTGCCGGGCGGCGAGCGCGGTCAGCGCCTTGGGCCCGGCGGCGCCCCAGGGCATGCGCTCCACCGCCGTCCGGCCAGTCAGCGCGCGCCGCAGCCAGGCAAGCGCGCGGTGGCGCAACGGCAGCCAGAAGGGAATCTCGCGCTGGTCGAAGATGCCGAGCAGGTCGGCGAGCAACGGCGACCCGCCCGGGATACGGAGCACGCCGGTGTTGATGAAACGGTCGTCCTCGCGGCCGAACAGATAAGGCTGCGCGGGATCGAGCGGGCGCAGGAAATACATGTCGCAATCGATCCAGGTGCCGAGGTCGCGGCGCTGGAGCGCGAAGCGGAACAGGTCGGAGAACAGCGCCAGGCTGCCGCTCTGGTGGCGGATCATCCGCGCGGCAGGGACGATCGCGGCACCGTCGCGCAGCTCGACGCCCTCGGGCACGCCGGTTACGGGCTCGTAATGATAGAGGGTTACGCGGTGGCCGTGGCGCAGCGCCGAGCGCAGGCAGGCTCGCTCGACGGGGCCGAGATGCCCCCCGACCCACAGCGCAACACATTCGACCGACACAGGAACCCCATTGCCTAACCCCATGTTCACATTGCACGAAGGCCCCGCGGCCTCAAGCGCGCTCCTGTCGAATTGACATCGATTCGGTTCCGGGGTTGAGGGCGTTCATCTTCACGATACGGGGCATCGATTGTGTTCGACTTCCAGTTCAACCAGGTCCGCAAGGCGCCCTTCGACCATATCCTGGTCGACGACTGGCTCGAGCCCGATCTCTATGCGCGCCTGCGCGATTCCTTCCCGAAATGCCCGGCCAATACCGGCCCGACCGGCTACACTTTGTTCTGGGGCGATGCCGAATATGACCAACTGGTCGAGAAAGATCCCAGCTGGCGGGCCATGTTCGAGCGCTTCCATTCGGACGACTTCATCCGCGCCTGCCTCGCGGCGTTCCCGGAAGTGTTCCGCGACGAGACGATCGTCGACCTGTCGGACGCCAGCTATGTGCCGTTCCTCGAGAATCGCGAGGACAAGCAGAAGCTCGAACTGACCGGCCATGACCTGGAGGCCGACAAGCTGTGGGTGCGGCTGGACATCATGCAGGGCCTGGCCGGCTATCGCCGCCGCCCGCACCTCGACCATCGCCGCCGGGCGATCTCGCTGCTGATCTATTTCTGCGACGCCGAGGAGAATGCGATGGCCGGCGGCGACCTGGTGCTGCACGGCGCCGGGGACGAGACGCTGGCGGTGCGCCCGAAGCACAACCGGATGGTGGTGTTCCCGTGCAACGAGGCGTCGGTCCATTCGGTATCGCCGATCCGCCGCCAGCGCGCGCCGCGCAACTTCGTGCAGGTGACCGTGTCGAGCACCCGCGACCTGTGGCAGGGTGGGGCGGGGCCGCAGCCGACGCGCTGGGAAGCGCTTCAGGACCGGGTCGAGAAGGCGGTCAGGCGGCAGATCCAGCGATAAACGCCGCGCAGCGCGCCTCCATCGCCGCGGCGAGCGGGCGGAAATCGTCCGGATTGGGCGGCGGGTCGAGCGGGTCATAGCCGCCCTCCCCGGCCAGGAATTCGGCCACGGTGCAGCTCCGCGCGAGGTCGAGCGCGGGCTGGACGCGGGTGTTGGCGTCGCCCTTGTTGACGAACAGGACCGGGGTGCCGAGCGCCAGGCAGGGCAACGCGCAGTGCAGGCGGGTGGTGACGACACAGGCCGCGCCGGCATAAAGGTCGAGCAGCGCCTCCGCCTGCCGCACGCGCGCGTCATGGTCGAGGCCGCTTTCGGCATCGTGGGTGACGATGACCGGCTTGCGGCCGATCCGGCGCTCGAGCTCGGCGATCATCGCCTCGGAAAGATCGACCGCGACGACCTCGCCCGTCTTCGGCACGTCGCGCGGCAGCAGGGTGAGCGTCAGGCAGCCCGAATAATAGGCGTCGATGCCCTTCGCCTGGAGCGCCGCCAGCGTATCCCGGTCGCGCGCGCCGATCGGTTCGTGCGCCTTCAGATAGGCGAGATGGCGGCCAAGGATCAGGTCGCGCGGCCGCGTGCGGGTGAGCAGGCGGCGACGCCCGCCAGCATCGGTGACGTGGAAGGAGACGAACAGCGGCTCGATCCGCGCATGGGGCGGCCAGGCGCGGGGCTGGTGCATGAACCAGCCATTGAGGATCAGCCGGATCGGCCCGTTGCCGGCGATCGGACGGTCGCTCCCCTCGCGCGGCACCAGGTGATCGACCCGCGGCATGAACCGGCGTGCCGCGATCGTCTGGATCTCGTCCCCGAGGTTATCGGTTTCGTGCTGCAAGATTCCGAATTCCATCATGCCCCCAATTGCGCCATGGCGGCCGGCCCGGCGCGCCGCTGCTTTCGGGCCCAACCTGCCGAGGATCAAGGTGTTAGATCGATTTCGCGAGAAGTTTCCGAATGGCCTGCGCCGCGGTGCCCGGCTGGTGCTGCGCGGCTGGCGCGAGCCGCCGGCGGTGCGGCGGGTGGTGTGGGACCAGCTCAGCTATAGCGGCGGAGACACGCTGACCGAGCTGCACGACGAAGTCCGCCGGGTTGACCGCGAGGAGGTGGCTGGCGTGATCCTGGAGGCCGGCTGCGGCAGCGGCGGCTCCGCGCTGGTGATGGCCGCGGCCAAGGCGCCGGACCGCGAGCTGCTGGTCTTCGACGTGTTCGGCATGCCGCCGGGCCCGAGCGCGAAGGACGGTCCGGACGTGCATCGCCGCTGGGACGAGATCGCCAGCGGCAGATCGGGCGGCATCGGCTCCCGACCCTATTATGGCTATGTCGACGGCCTGCTCGACACGATCGTCGCGGCCTTCCGCCGCTATGGCCTGGCGCCCGAGCGGAACCGGATACGCTTCGTGAAGGGGCTGGTGCAGGACACGCTCGACGGCGACGAGCCGGTCGCGCTCGCGCATATCGACTGCGACCGCTATGAATCGGTGCGCACCTGCCTCGAGCGGATCGCCCCGCGTCTCGCCCCCGGCGGCGTGATGGTGGTGGACGATTACGACTTCAAATCGGGATGCAAGCTCGCCGTCGACGAGTTCCTGGAAGCCAATCCGGCCTTCGCGATGATCCGCAGGACCCGGGTGCACATCGTCCGGCAATAACCTCCCCCGCCGATCCACCAGCCGACCCTAAACGAGCGTATGATACCGCCGGGCCGGCGGATGCGGGATTTCTCCTTGCAGAAATTCCCTCGGAGGACGGTCCGATGCTCGACATGGCCAACCCGCTTGCCGACAGCGGCACGACGATCGAAATCCTGCCCGCCGCCCGCCAGGTTAGCGAGACGGACGAGATGAACCACCGCATCGCCAACAGCCTGCAGCTGCTCTCGGCGATGGTCTCGGTCGAGGCGCGCGGCATCGCCGACCCGGCGGCGCAGGCGGCGCTCGACATGACCCAGCGGCGCATCGCCGCGGTCGCCAGCGTCCACCGCCAGCTCTACCAGGCGCATGAGAGCCGGACGGTCGATCTGCGCGCCTATCTGGAGAGCCTGGCCGCCGACCTGGAGGCGAGCGCGACCGGGCGGCCGGTGCTGGTCGACGCCACCGCAGTGTCGGTCCGCTCGGACGAGGCGAGCTCGATCGGGATCATCGTCTCCGAGCTGGTCACCAACGCGTTCAAATATGCCTATGCCCCCGGCGCGCCCGGCAACGTGCGGGTGATGCTGCGCAGCCTGCCGATGGGCGGATACATGGTCGAGGTGTCGGACCGCGGCCGCGGCCGGCTGCCCGACACGGTCCGCGGCACCGGCTTCGGCAGCCGCCTGGTCGAGCTGATGGCGACGCGGCTCGGCGCCCGCTGCAGCTATCACGATGCCCAACCGGGTACCCGCTGCCTGCTCTTTGTGGGTACCCGTTGAGCTTCATGTTGCAGGGCATACGCAAGTCGTTCAGCCTTCTGTACTGGTCCGAGTCCGACGGATCGATGCAAGAGGGCGAGATGGGACACGAAGCCGAGCGACGGCGATTGGCGGCGCAGGCACAGTCGGTGGCGACGGTGCTGCTCGCGCTCGGCATCTTCGCGCTCGACGTGCTGAGCCCGCTCCAGGGCGCGGTGGCGGTGCTCTATACCACCGTCGTGCTGCTCGCGACGCGGGCGCATTCGCGCGAGCTGACCCTGTCCGCCGGCTTCGTCTGCGCGCTGCTGGCGGTAGCCGGCTATTTCATCAGCCATGACGGCGAGCCGCTGGGATCGCCCGCGGTGCGGCTGGCGGTGAGCCTGGTCGCGATCGCGGTCACCACCCTGGTCTCGGTGCGGCACCAGGTGGCGGCCGAGCATCGCCGCATCGCCGACCAGCGCTACCGCACGATCTTCAACGCCGCCGGCTTCCCGATCTGGGAGGGCGACTGGTCGCAGGCCTTTGCGATGCTGCAGGGCGGGCGCTCCCCCGATGCCGAGACGATCGACCTGGCCGCGCGCACCGCAGTGATCGGCGACGCCAACAACGCCGCCGCCGCGCTGTTCGGCCTCACCCGGCGCGAGGAGCTGGTCGGCGGCACGCTGCTGCCCTTCCACACGCCCGCTGCCGAGGCGACGCTGGGCCGCATCCTCCAGGCGATGATCGCCGGCGAGACCGAGATCGAGGAGGAGACCCGCTTCGTCACCGCCCAGGGCGAGCCGGTCGACGTGCTGCTGCGCGTGACGCTCCCGCCGCACCGCAAGGAATGGAAGCAGGTGCTGGTGATGGCGCTCGACGTGACCGAGCGGAACCAGACCCATGCCCGGCTTGCCCAGGCCCAGGCCCAGCTCACCCATGTCTCGCGGATCACCACGCTCGGCCAGCTCGCCGCGTCGATCGCGCACGAGGTCAACCAGCCGCTCTCGGCGCTGATCACCTATGCCAAGTCGGGCAAGCGCTGGCTGGCGCGCGAGGCCCCCGATGCGGCGGAAGTGGCCGACTGCCTCGACCATGTCGTGTCGAACGGCACCCGCGCCGCCGATGTCATCGCCCGCATCCGCGCCCTCGCAAGGCGCGCCGATCCGCGCCAGGACGCTATCGACCTGGGATCGCTTGTCGCCGAGACGGTGGAGCTGCTCCGCCGCGACCTCAACACCCATGACGTCACCGTCGCGGTGACGATCCCCAACGCCCTGCCCCCGCTGACAGGCGACCGGGTGCAGATGCAGCAGGTGCTGATGAACCTGATGCTCAACGCCGAGCAGGCCATGGCCCAGGTGGCGCCCGACGCGCGGATCCTCCGCGTCGAGGTGGTGACCGAGGCCGGCGGCGTCGCCGTCCATGTCCGCGACAGCGGCAGCGGCATCGCGGTGGAGCCCGAGAGCCTGTTCAGCCCCTTCTTCACCACCAAGGCGGACGGCATGGGCATGGGCCTGTCGATCTGCCGCTCGATCATCGAGAGCCATGGCGGTACATTGGGCGCCGCCAATCATCCCGAGGGCGGCGCGGTGTTCAGCTTCCGCCTGCCCCTGGCCGGCCAGTTGGAGAGTGCGGCATGACCGATGTGCTTGAGACCATCCTCGACGGCTGCGTCTGCGTGATCGACGACGATGCGGAGATTCGCGGCTCGCTCGACAGCCTGTTCCGCTCGGCCGGGCTGGCGGTGGCGCTGCACGACAGCCCCGAGGCGTTCCTGATCGCCGGCCCGCCCCAGGGCCCGGCCTGCCTGGTGCTCGACGTGCGCCTGCCCGGCACCAACGGGCTCGACTTCCAGGAGCGGCTGGCGGCCGAGGGCAAGGACATCCCCGTGATCCTGATCACCGGACATGGCGACATCCCGATGACGGTGCGCGGCATGAAGATGGGCGCAGTCGACTTCCTGCCCAAGCCGTTCAGCGACGACCAGATGCTCGCCGCCGTCGCCACCGCGCTGGCGAAGGACCGCGAGCGCCAGGCCGGCGCGCAGAGCGATGCCAAGCTGAAGGACTGCTATGCCCGGCTCACGCCCCGGGAACGGGAAGTGCTGGGGCTGGTCGTCGCCGGGCTGATGAACAAGCAGGTCGCGGCGAAGATGGAGCTGTCCGAGATCACGGTGAAGATCCACCGCGGCAATGTGATGCGCAAGATGGAGGCGCAGTCGCTCGCCGACCTGGTCCGCATGGCCGAGCTGCTCGGCGTGCGCGACGCGAAGGTCCAGCGGTTTAACATCTGAGTATGATGGCGTGTGCGGGCCGACTAGCCCAAATGGGTAGTCCATAGAGCTATTCGAGTAACCAGCGTGACCGACCTGTCCCCCGCCCCGCTTGTCGCGGTCGTCGATGACGACCCCGGCATAAGGGGAAGCCTCAACAGCCTGCTGCGTTCGGCGGGCCTTGCCAGCGTGTCGTTCGAGAGCGCCGAGGCGCTGCTCGCCGACGATCCCGCGCGCTTCGGCTGGATCATCACCGACTTGCACATGCCGGGGATGACCGGGCTGGAGCTGCAGGCCGAGATCGGCCGGCGCGGCTGCGCCTGCGAGATGATCGTGATGACGGCGTTTCCCACTCCCGCCTCGCAGAGCCAGGCGCTGGGCGCCGGCGCACGGGCGTTCCTGACCAAGCCGATCGACCCGGACCTGCTGCTCGAGGCGATCGAGGGGGTTTAGGGCCCCAAGTCGTCATCCCGGCGAAAGCCGGGATCTCGTGCGGCTCCCTCCCTGCGCTTTCGCCTGAGATCCCGGCTTTCGCCGGGATGACGGAATGGTCGCGCGAAACGCCAACTCCCTCTCCGCATCTCCCCCTGAAAGCCCCTCCCCGTCAAGGGAAAGGGGCGGAGCGTTGCTGCCCTCGCCCCACTCCTTCACGCCACCGGATCGAGCGGGTTCACCCGCGACACGATCAGCGGGTCCACCGGCGTGACCGGCAGCGCCGGGATGGCGTCCGGCGCCATGCCGAAGGTCGCCGCCAGCACTTCGCTAGAGAAGGACGACACCGCCGCGCGGTAGCCGACATCCTCGGGCATGGGCTGGTCGAAGAACACCAGGAAATGGATGTCGTCCTCGCCCAGCACCTCGATCTGGTGCGGATAGGAGCGCGGGATAAAATAGGCGTCGCCGGGCTCGAGCAGATAGGTGTCGACGCTGCCGTCCGGGTCGAGGATCGACATGCGGGCGCGGCCCTTGTGGACATAGCCCATCTCGGCGGTGTCGGGGTGCCAGTGCGGCTCGCGCATGCCGTTCTCGCGTACGTCGATCGAGTACATCGCCAGATGCTTCAGCGCCGGCCAGAATTGCGCCCGGGCGAGCTGGGCGGTGCCATAGGGGAAGTCGATCGGCGGGGTCTGGGTGGCGATGCTGAACTTGTGCGGATCGGGGAAGGCGGCCGATTCCGGCACCGCGACCGGACCGGTGCGCTTGACCAGATAGCGCGCGCTCGACGTGTCGCGGCGGATCGGAGCGAAGTCTGCGGCCGGCAAGGTGAAGGTGTTGCCGAGTACCGCATCGCTCATCGCGCCGAACGCGGCCTGGAGGGTGAAGTCCTCGGGCCGCTCGTTGCTGAACACGATGATCAGCTCGGCTTCGCTATCGCCGACATTCTCGATCGTGTGGAGCGAGCCGGTGGCGATGTGGAACATCTCTCCGGCGGAAATGGTGAAGCGGCCGAAGACGTCGGCATTGTCGAGCACCGAGACGAGCAACTCGCCGGACAGGCAATAGGCCAGCTCGTCGGCATTGGCGTGCCAGTGCGGCTCGCGGATCGCGCCCGGGGCGATCACCAGCCGCTTCATCGCCATGCGCCTGAGCAGCGGGAACTCGTCGACGGTGAGCCGCCGGGCCGAACCGAGATCGCCTTCATAGGCGGGGATGGCGTGGAGCAGCGAGCGTACATGCCGGGATGCGGCCATGGTCTTTCCTCCTGGGGCATTGGCCGCGCCTCGCGCGCGGCCGGAGCGCCAGAGCTAGGCCGCGAGGCACCGGCTCCCACCCCTATCAAGGTAGGGCAAACCTTGGTTTGGCCCGGCGAGACAAGCACCGATGCGAGGCAAACAAGGTAGGTAATACAATAGTTTATGCAAACCATCGTATTTCTGAACACCCGCTTTTCGCTCCCCTATCTCCACCCTGCCAACCACGGTTTCGGAGGAATTTGAAATGGGAATGATCAAGCACGCCACCCTCGCCATCCTCGCCTCGGCCGCCTTTGCGGTGCCGGCGATGGCGCAGGACTCGACCAGCTTCACGGGTCCGCGCATCGGCGTCGAGGGCGGCTGGAGCCGGGTCGGCGGCGAGCACCGCGCGGGCGGGGACGGCTTCACCTATGGCGCGACGCTCGGCTATGATGTTGCCGCCGGCAACCTCCGCTTCGGCCCCGAGATCGAAGTCTCGGACTCCACCCAGAAGGAATGCCGCGCGATTGCCACGGGCGGCAGGGACTGCGAGCGCGCGGGCCGCGACCTCTATGCCGGCGCGCGCATCGGCTATGTCGCGGCTCCTTCGCTGCTCCTCTACGGCAAGGGCGGCTATACCAATGCCCGCTTCTCCGACCGGATCGAGAATGCCGGCGCGAGCGACATGGACAGCGCCGACAATCGCAGCGGCTACCGGATCGGCGCGGGTGCCGAATATGCGGTGACCCGCAACGTCTATGTCTCGGGCGAGTATCGCTACTCGCACTGGTCGAGCAGCATCCACCAGAACCAGCTGCTCGCTGGCGTCGGCCTGCGCTTCTGAACCCCTCCCCACTCCCACAAGCAAGGAGCAAAACCATGAAGCAGATGATGATCGCCGCTGCGGCCCTGTTCGCGCTCGGCACCGGCATCGCCCAGGCACAGGACGTACCGCAGAACGCCCCCCAGGACGCCCGCATCTTCACCGACGCCAGCGGCTTCCGCGCCGAGGAGACGCCGGGCGGCTACCAGCCGGCCAGCTCGCCCTTCTCGGGGCCCGTCACGCCGAGCACCCAGGTGGTGTTCGTGCCGCAGACGCTGACCCCCAGCCAGGCCTATCCCGCACCGGCGCCGCTCAGGGCCTATCCGGCCTGCAAGCCGGGCCGCGAGGACAATTGCCGCCAGCGCCAGTGACCTGACGCACAGGCGGAACGCGCGGCGCGCCGGCGGCCCAGGGGCTTCCGGCGCGCTTTCGCGTCTGCTCGTCGCGCAACCGAAACTAGCGTATGATGGCCGTCACTTTCGCCATGTCCGATATCGATCGCGCCGGCCGGGGTTCCCCGCCCCGGCTTCGCCCAATCTCTGACGCTGGAGTATTCGACATGGCTACCATCACCACCCAGGACGGCACCGAGATCTTCTACAAGGACTGGGGCCCCAAGGACGCCCAGCCGATCGTCTTCCATCATGGCTGGCCGCTGTCGTCGGACGACTGGGACGGGCAGATGCTGTTCTTCCTCGCCCAGGGCTTCCGCGTCGTCGCGCATGACCGCCGCGGCCATGGCCGCTCGGCACAGGTGAGCGAGGGCCATGACATGGCGCATTATGCCGCAGACGCCTCGGCCGTCGCCGAGCATCTCGATCTGCGCAATGCCGTGCATATCGGCCACTCGACCGGCGGCGGCGAAGTCGCGGCCTATGTCGCGCGCCACGGCCAGCCCCAGGGCCGCGTCGCCAAGGCGGTGCTGGTCAGCGCGGTGCCGCCGATCATGCTCAAGACCGAAGCCTATCCGAACGGCCTGCCGATCGAAGTGTTCGACGGCATCCGCGCCGGCCTCGCCGCCAACCGCGCCCAGTTCTTCCTCGATTTCGCCTCGGGCCCCTTTTACGGCTTCAACCGCGAGGGCGCGGCGGTATCCGAGGGCGTGATCCGCAACTGGTGGCGCCAGGGCATGATGGGCGCGGCCAACGCCCATTATCTCGGCATCAAGGCCTTCTCGGAGACCGACCAGACCGAGGACCTCAAGGCGATCACCGTGCCGACTTTGGTGCTGCAGGGTGATGACGACCAGGTCGTGCCCTACAAGGAAGCGGCGCTGGTTCAGGCCGAGCTGATCCCGAACGCACAGCTCAAGATCTACGAAGGCTATCCGCACGGCATGCTGACCACCCATGCCGATGTGATCAACGCCGACCTGCTGGCGTTCATCAAGGCCTGAAGCCCCTAAAGGGCTCCAACGGGAAGGGTCCGTCCTGCGGGGACGGGCCCTTTTCCTTATCCGGCGGACCGATCGCTGCTATGCGGGCGGCATGGTTCCCTTGCTTGCCCTTTCCGCCCTCGCCCTCCTCCCGCTCCAGGTCGCGCCCGATCCGGCCCGGATCAGCGAGGTGGACGCGATCGAGTGCCGCATCTCCGTGCCCGACTATAACGGCTTCGCCCTGTCGCTGGGCGAGGCGGACGGCATCGCCCAGGCGCGCCACTGGAAGAAGATCGATTCGGCCAATCCCTTCCTGAGCGAATATGAACTTCCAGGCCCGATCACGGTCGCCGGCAGCTATCGCACCTCCCGGATCGCCTTTTCCGCCAATGCGATCCTGGCGATCCTCGACGTCGCCGATCCCGCGCCGATCGCGCGCGGGGAGAATGTCCCGAACGCGATGGATCCCGACCCGATGATCGAGGACCTCGCCCGCACGAGCGGCAGGCGCTATGCGGAGGTCGCGGCGGAGATGAAGTTCCGCAAGTTCCTCGGCGAACGGATCGTGAAGGACGTGACCGAGCCCGCGAAAGGCGAGGAATTCGGCACCCACATGGTGGTGGCGCGCAGCATCTCCAACGCGACCAGCCATCCGGGCAAGACGCTCTATGGCTGCGCCTACCGGATGGAGATACTCGACAAGGACGGCAAGCCGCTCTGAGCGCGGGCGGCCTTTCGTGCCGTGGGGCGAACGAAGCGGCTTACACCATCTCGGGCGTGCGGCAGGCCTCGTAGAGGAACCAGGCGCGGCGCTCGCTCTCGTCGATCCACACTTCGAGCAGGCTCGTCGTCGCGACGTCCGAATAGGCATCGCATAGCTCGTGCACCCGGCGCAGCGCGGCGACCAGCTGCTTGTTGTCACCATGCAACTCGGCAAGCATGTCCTGCGGATCGACGTAATCGGCATTGTTGTCGAGCAGCCGCTGGTTGCCGGCGATGTCCGAGATCGAGCGGATCGTGGTGCCGCCGATCTTGCGGGCGCGCTCGGCGATCACGTCGGTCATCGCGAAGATCTGGTCGCCCTGCTCGTCCAGCAGCAGGTGATAGTCGCGGAAGTTCGGGCCGCTCATGTGCCAGTGGAAGTTCTTGGTCTTGAGATAGAGCGCGAACACGTCGGCGAGCAGCTTCTTGAGCCCGGCCGAGATGTCGCGGGTGGCGCTTTCGCCCAGGTCGGTCGGCGTGCCCAGCTTGCGCTCGGCGGCGGTGAGGAAGGTCATTTCCGGTCTCCTTGGAAGTCGAGCCGGAGATCGGGAGGTGCCCGGGGCGCGCCAACCCAAACCATGGTTTGATCCCTTGGGGGGCAGACCGGGGCGCAACATCTTCGTATGATTGGCTGCCGCCTTCGCAGCTGCGAGAAGGCGGCGGGACTATAGGAAAGGGCGCGACCATGGAATGCCGGCACGGGATGACCGTCAACGAAGTCACGCCAAGCGCCCGCGGCTGCGAGGAATGCCTGAAGATCGGCAGCGAATGGCTGCACCTCCGCCTGTGCCGCGCCTGCGGCCATGTCGGCTGCTGCGACCAGAGCCCGCACCGCCACGCCACCGCGCATTTTCCACGCGACCCGCCACCCGATCATCGAGGGCTATGACCCGCCCGAAGGCTGGGGCTGGTGCTATGTCGACGAAGTGGTGGTTGATCTGCCCGACCAGACACCCCAGCTGGGGCCGATCCCGCGCTACTACTGATCCCCCCGGAGACATTCATGAGCAGCACCGCCCCCCAGGCCGCCACCGCGGCACCGGACGCGCTCGGCCGTCCGCTGATCTTCGCCATGGCCGCCGCCGCGGGCATCGCGGTCGCCAATATCTACTACAACCAGCCGATGCTGGGCGTGATGCAGCGCGACCTGCCCGGCAGCGGCACGGTGCTGGTGCCGACCGCGACCCAGATCGGCTATGCGCTGGGCCTGTTCCTGCTGGTGCCGCTGGGCGACCTGGTCGAGCGCAAGCGGCTGATCGCGATCCAGTTCGTCGTGCTGGCCGGTGCGCTGGCGCTGGCCGCCATCGCGCCGAGCGCGGCGATGATCATCGCGGCATCGGTCGCCGTGGGCTTCGCCGCCACGGTGGCGCAGCAGATCGTGCCGCTCGCCGCGCACCTCGCCCCGCCCGAGAAGCGCGGCGCGGTGGTCGGCACGGTAATGGCCGGACTGCTCTGCGGCATCCTGCTCAGCCGGACGCTGGCGGGCTTCGTCGCCGCCCATGCCGGCTGGCGCGAGATGTTCTGGCTGGGCGTGCCGCTGGCGCTCGCCGCGGGCGGCGTGATGGCGCTGACGCTGCCGCACAGCGCCCCGGACTCCGAGCTGCGCTATCCCCAGCTGCTGCGCTCGCTCGGCGGGCTGTGGCGCGAGTTCGGCGCGCTGCGCCACGCCGCGATCACCCAGGGCCTGTTGTTCGCGGCGTTCAGCGGCTTCTGGACGATCCTGGCGCTGCGGCTGCAGGAGCCGGCCTTCGGGCTCGGCTCCGAAGTGGCGGGCCTGTTCGGCGTGATCGGCGCGGTGGGCGTGCTCGCCGCCCCGATCGCCGGCCGCATCGCCGACAGGAAGGGGCCGCGGCCGGTGATCCTGCTCGGCGCGGTCTGCGTGCTGGTGGGCTGGGCATTCACCGGGCTCTGGGCCTCGATCGCCGGCATGGTGATCGGCGTGATCCTGCTCGACTTCGGCGTGCAAGGCGCGCTGGTCTCGCACCAGCACATCGTCTTCGCGCTGCGGCCCGAGGCACGGGCGCGGCTCAACACCATCTTCATGGGCGCGATGTTCGTCGGCGGCGCGGTGGGCTCGGGCGCGGCGACCTGGGCCTGGTCGGTGGGCGGCTGGAGCGCGGTGTCGGCGCTCGGCGCGGGGTTTGCGGCGGTGGCGGTGCTGATCCAGTTCACCCACCGGCAGCGCTAAGCCCTCTCCCTCTGGGAGAGGGTTGGGTGAGGGTAGCTATCCACGCGCAAGACGCTTCGACCCTCATCCCTCCCACCGCCTTCGGCGGCGGGCCCCTCCCTTCTCCCATTGGGAGAAGGGTTATGCCTCCCGCACTCGCAGCGTCGCCAGCGCAGCCAGCCCCATCACCACCGCCGCGATCGCCATCGTCCAGATCGGCTGGCCCGGGAAGACGTGCCGCATCACCGTGCCGATCACCGTCGCCACCAGCAGCTGCGGGATGACGATGAAGACGTTGAACAGGCCCATGTACACGCCAAGCTTGGCCTGGGGCAGCGACGAGGCGAGAATCGCATAGGGCATGGCCAGGATCGAGGCCCAGGCGATGCCGATGCCGATCTCGGCGAGCAGCAGCACATTGGCATCCCGGATCACCAGGAAGCTCGCATAGCCGAGCGCGCCCAGCCCCAGCGCGATTGCATGGGTGCGCACCTTGCCGAAGCGGCGGGCGAGCGGGCGCAGCAGGAACAGCGCGGCGAAGGTGGCAACTGCGTTCTGGGCGGCGAGGAGGATGCCAACCCAGTTACCGGCTTCATTGTAAAGGGCACCGGTGGTGTCCGGCGCGTGGAAGACATATTGGGCGACCACCGGCGTGGTGTAGACCCACATGATGAACAGCGCCGACCAGCTGAAGAACTGGACGAGCGCAAGCCGCTTCATCAGCGGCGGCATCCCGGAGAAGTCGCCCATCAGATCGCCGAGGACGCCAGCATGGGTCACCGCGGTGATCATCCGGGCAATGCCAAATGCCGCGAGCAGGCCGGCGAGCAGGTACAGTTCTTTCTCCAGCCCGGCAGCGAAGACCAGCGCACCGAGTGCGATGCCGGCGATCAGCCAGGGCACGCCGGCGCCGATGGTGGCCGGCGGCGGCGGGGGCAGCGCTTCGACAGGGCCGTCAAATGCCTTCAGTTCCTCGGGCGAATATTCGCGCGTGGTGAACACGGTCCACAGCACCGCGAGCAACAACGCCGCGCCGCCGAGATAGAAGCTCCAGCGGACGGTATCGGGCAGGCCTCCGCCCGGTGCGACATTCGACACGCCGAAATGGTCGAGCAGGAACGGCGTCGCCGACCCGATCACCGCACCCGCGCCGATGAAGGCGGTCTGGATCGCATAGCCCGCGGTGTGCTGCTCCTTGTCGAGCATGTCGCCGACAAAGGCGCGGAACGGCTCCATCGAGACGTTGAGCGAAGCGTCGAGCACCCAGAGCAGCAGCGCCGCGACCAACAGCACCGGCGCATTGGGCATGCCGATCAGCGCCAGTGTCGCCAGCACCGCACCGGCGAGAAAATAGGGACGCCGCCGGCCGAAGCGGCCCCAGGTCCGGTCCGAATAATGGCCGATAACCGGCTGGACGAGCAGGCCGGTCAGCGGGGCGGCGATCCACAGCAGCGGGAGATTGTCGATGCTCTCGCCCAGCGACTGGAAGACGCGGCTCATGTTCGCGTTCTGCAGCGCGAAGCCGATCTGGATGCCCAGGAAGCCGAAGCTGATGTTCCACAGCCCGGCAAATCCCTGGTGCGGCCGCCCCCCTGCCCTGCTCACCGGCGGCGGGCCTTCTTGCCCGGGGCGACGAAGCGGATCGCCTCGCCGCCGCCCGGCGCCAGCGCGACGCTGAGCGTGTCGCCCTTCTTGACCGCCTTGGTCTCGATCGTGATCGAATGGCGGGCATCGGTGCGGTAATCTGCACCCGGGCCGTCGCGATAGATCTCGGCGGTGTAGGTCTTGCCGGCATCGAGGAAGTCGAGCGTCACGGTCGAGCTGCGCGCCTCCTCGTCGCCGACGGCGCCGAGATACCAGTCGTCGCTGCCCTTGGCCTTGCGGACGATCGTGGCATAGTCGCCGACTTCGCCGTTCAGCACGCGGGTGTCGCTCCAGTCGGTCGGCACGTCGCGGATGAACTTCATCTCGCGCGGGTATTTGGCGTAGTTCTCCGGCGTATCGGCAGCCATCACCACCGGCGAATAGAGCACGACATACAGGCCGAGCTGCTTGGCGATAGTCGACTTGATCGCCGAACCGTTCGACCCGCTGAGGCTGAGCACGCCCGGCGTGAAGTCCATCGGACCGCCGAGCAGCTGGGTGAAGACCATGTTGGCTTCATGCTCGGGCGGGTTCTTGCCGCCTTCCCAGGCATTGTACTCCATGCCGCGACCGCCTTCGCGTGCCACCCAGTTCGGGTAGGTACGGCGCAGGCCCGTGTCCTTGACCGGCTCGTGGCTATCGATCGAGACGTGGTATTTGGCGGCGGTCTCCACGACGCGGAGATGGTGGTTCACCATCCACTGGCTCTCATGCCATTCGCGGTGCTGCAAGCCGTCCGGATCAACGCGCTCGATCTGGCCGGCATCGGTGACATAGCCGGTCTTCACCACCGGGATGCCGTGATCCTGGGCGTATTTGAACGCACGGTCGAGCTGGCCATCATAATGGCTGGCCGAGCCGCCGGTCTCGTTATGGCCGATCAGATAGACGCCCTTGGCCTTGGAATAGCGTGCCAGCTCGGCGGCGTCGAAATCCTCGGTCGGCTGGTCGAAGTTCATGTCCTTGCCGTTGCCGAACCAGTTGCCGTCCCAGCCGACATTCCAGCCCTCGACGAGCACGCCCGGGATGCCGTTGGCCGCAGCGAAGTCGATATATTGCTTCACATGCGCGGTGGTGGCGCCGTGCTTGGGCCCACGCGACCAGGTCCACTCGCCCTTGATCATGTTCCACCAGACGCCGACGAACTTGCCCGGCTTGATCCAGGAGACGTCGCCGAGCTTGTTCGGCTCGTTGAGGTTCAGGGTCATCCGGCTGGCGGCGTAGAGGCCGGCCGCGTCATCGGCGATCGCGATGGTGCGCCACGGCGTCGAGAAACCGGCATCGCGCGACACCTTGGGTGCACCGGCGCCCGGGGTGAGCGAGGCCTTGAAGCTGTTCCCTTCGGCGCGCTGCAGGTTCATCGCGGCATAATCGACCAGCGCAGCCTCATGCAGCGCGACATGCGTGCCGTCGGCGAGCTTGACCGTCATCACCGTCTGCGCGGTGCCGACCGCATCGAGCGGAGTCTTGTTGTAGAGATATTCCTCGCGGTTCCACAGATAGGCGGGCTTCCACCAGGCGGTGCCCGGCCCGGCAAAGGCGAACTCGGTCAGCTCGTCGGCGATATTGGCGTGCTTGAGGTTCGCCTGGGCCGGCAGCGTGTAGCGGAAGCCGACGCCGTCATCGAAGATGCGGAAGGTGACGTCCATCTCGCGCTTGAGATCGGACTTCTCCTGCAGGCGGACGGTCATCTCGGTGTGGTTGTCGCGGATCGTCGACCATTCGCCGAAGGGCTGCGCCCAGGTCGTGTCCGACTTGTCGCGCTTCACTTCGACCAGCGCCATGCCCCGGTCGAGCTTGGGGGCATCGGTGAACAGGAAGCCGAGGCGGCTGTCCGTGAGCAGCGGCTTGCCGGCGCGCTGGACGGCGTAGCTCGCCCGGCCCTCGCCATCGATGCTGATCGTGACGGTGATCTTGCCGTCGGGCGAGGCTGCGCGGGCAACCGCATTGCCTTCCAGCTTCTGCGACAGATCGTCCTGCGCCAGCGCGGGCGGTGCGAAGCTGAAAGTGGCGAGCGCCAGCGCGAGGGGGGCGAGTTTCATGGGGTACTCCTCAAGCTTCGGTGCGGGCGATCAACCCGGAATAGGGGGCGAAGGTCCAGTCGGAGACCTCGCCGGTCGAGAGCAGCGGGCGCCACTGCCCGGCATCCGCCGGCGCGAATTGCACTGCAGTGTCGCCCAGATTGAACAGGCAGAGCAAGCGCTCGCCCTCGCCTTCGCGCTCGAAGGCGAGCAGTCCGCCCGGCGTGTCGAGAAAGGCGATGTCGCCGGTCCGCAGCGCGGGCGAGGCGTTGCGGACCGCCAGCACCTGGCGGGTCCAGGCGAGCAGCGAGCCGGCATCGGCATTCTGGGCATCGATCGCCAGCCGGGCGTGGTTGGGGCCGACCGGCAGCCAGGGCTTGCCGCTGGTGAAGCCGAGCTGCGGCGCCTCCGCCTCCCAGGGCATCGGCGTGCGGGCGCCGTCGCGGGAGAGGGTGCGCGGCCAGTTGGCGATCGCCTCGGGGTCCTGCAGGTCCTCGAACGCGATCTCGACCTGATCGAGCCCCAGTTCCTCGCCATAGTACAGGAAGATATTGCCGCGCAGCGCCGCGAGCAGCAGCATCTTCATCCGCGCGAACGTATCGGCCTGCTCGGGCGCGGCCCAGCGCGAGACCGCGCGCGGCGCATCGTGGTTCTCGAACGCCCAGCTCGGCCAGCTGCCGCCCGATGGCCAGTTCTCCAGCGCCTCGCGCACCGCCGATCCGGTCAGCTGCGACGCGTAGAGGAAGTCGAAGCCATAGGCGGTGTTGAGCCGGTTGTTGCCGGCGGTGAACAACTTCATCTCGCGGTCCGCATCCGCCCCGCCTACTTCGGCGACGGTAAAGCGATCGGGATATTCGTCGAACACGCCGCGCAGCCGCTCGAGGAACGGCGGAATGTCGGCATGGCTCTGATTGTAGATGTGGAGCTGGAAGTCGAACGGGCGCGTACGCGGCGTGTTCGAAGCAGGGGCCGGCGGATTGTCGCGGAACTCCGGGTCGTGCATCGAGAAGTTGATCGCATCGATGCGGAAGCCGTCTACGCCGCGATCGAGCCAGAAGCGGGTGATCGCGAGCAGCTCTTCCTGCACCTCCGGCAGGTGGCAGTTGAGCTGGGGCTGCTCCTTGAGGAAGTTGTGCATGTAATATTGGCCGCGCCGCGCGTCCCAAGTCCAGGCCGGGCCGCCGAAGACGGACTGCCAGTTGGTCGGCGGCGAGCCTTCGGGCCTGGCGTCGTGCCAGACGTACCAGTTGGCCTTGGGATTGTCGCGGCTGGCGCGGCTCTCGACGAACCAAGGATGCTGGTCGCTGGTGTGGGCCCAGACCTGGTCGATCAGCACCCGCAGCCCGAGCGCATGGGCGCGGGCGATCAGCGCGTCGAAATCGGCGAGCGTGCCGAAGATCGGATCGACGTCGCGATAATCGGCCACGTCATAGCCGAAATCGGCCATGGGCGACTTGAAGAAGGGCGAAAGCCAGATCGCGTCGACGCCGAGGCTCGCAACATATTCCAGCCGCTGGGTAATCCCCGGCAGGTCGCCGATGCCGTCGCCGTTGGAATCGAAGAAGCTGCGCGGGTAGATCTGGTAGATCGAGGCGCCCTTCCACCAGGGCTGGGCGTCGAGAGTTTCCGCTTTCGCGGCAAGCTGGGTCACTTCTGGGTCTCCGCCGCGCACACCGCATAGCCGAGCGGTGGCAGGGTGATGGTCAGGGAGCCGGGGGCACTGGCGCGAGGCGCGCAGCTTCCGGCGAGGGAACGAAAATTCATTGATTTCACTTCGACTTGCACCTGACGGGTCAGGGGTTCGGTCGAGGTGTTGAAGGCGAGCAGCACTTCGGCTCCGGTGGCGGGATCGAAGCGCGAGAGGGCGAGCAGGCCGGGCTTGTCCTCGCGGGCGCGGAGCAGCTGGCGGCCGCGGGTGAGCGCGGGGGTTGCCGTGCGCAGCCGGGCGAGTGCCGCTATCTCCTTGAAGATGGGTCCATTCTCGTCGAAGCGCGGCGTGGCGGTGGTGGCGTCGCTGCCGACCAGCTTGCGTGCGTTATACTGCGCGACCTTGGAGCCGAACTGGTCCTCGCGCGCATCTATGTCATTGGAACCGCCGGAAAATCCCTGCTCGTCGCCGGCATAGATGGTCGGCACGCCGCGCAGGGTCAGTAGCAGGGCGTTGGAGAGCAGGACGCGCTGGAGCACCTCCGCCTCGCTCGCCTCCGGGAACGCCTTGCGCACGAAGAAGGCGAAGCGGCCATTGTCGTGATTGCCCGAGAAGGTCGGCAGAATCGCCGCCGTATCAGTGCCTTGCGCATAGAGCACATCGCCGTCGAACAGCTTCTCGAACACGTCGGTGCCCCTGGTTCCGGCGACGCTGTCGAGCAGCGCCTGGCGGAAGGCGAAGTCGAGAACCGAGGGCAGTTTCGCGGTGATCGTGTGCGCGGCCTGGGCGGCCGGATCGGCGACTTCGCCGAAGATGTGAAAATGCGGGATACGGTTCGCCTCGGCACGTGCGAGCATTTTGGGCACGAACGCGGCCCAGAACTCCGGATTCACGTGCCTTGCGGTGTCGATGCGGAAGCCGTCGACCTTGAACCGGTCGATCCAGCCGCCATAGATTTCGACCATTCCCTCGAGCACGCGCGGATGCTCGGTCATCAGGTCGTCGAGCCCGACGAAATCGCCCATCAGCGAGCTCTCGCCGGCAAAGGTCGAGTCGCCGCGATTGTGGTAGTAGATCGGGTCGTTGAGCCAGGCCGGGTGCTTGATCGCCCTCTCGCCCTCGGGGACGAAGGGGGTGTAGGCATAGGCCGGGTCGGTCAGCTTCGCGAAGTTCTCCGCGGTGCCGACATCGTTGCCGGCAAAGCCCGGGTTGATCGCCGCCCCGCCCACCCCGCCGCGGCGCTGGTACGGATAGTCCGCCCGGCCGCGATAGGCGCAGGTGCCGCATTCGCGATACTGGATGACGTCGGCCGTGTGGTTCACGACGATGTCCATGTAGACTTTCATGCCCTTCGCATGCGCCGCTGCGACCAAGGCCGCGAACTCCGCGTCGGTGCCGAGATGCGGATCGACATGGGTGAAGTCGGTGATCCAATAGCCGTGATAGCCGGCGCTCTGCCGGCCCGGCCCGCCCTGCACCGGCTTGTTCACAAAGATCGGCGCGACCCAGATCGCAGTGATGCCGAGCTTCTGGAGGTAGGGCAGCTTCCGGGTGAGCCCCTTGAGGTCGCCGCCATGATAATAGCGGGCGTCGCCGGGATCGAAACCGGTGGTGCTGCGGTCGCCGGTGAGGCCGCCGCGGTCGTTCGAGGGATCGCCATTGGCGAAGCGATCGGGGAGGACGAAGTAGATCACCTCGTCCTGGGGGAGTCGGGCGCGGAAGTCCTGCGCCGCGGCGGGCAGCGCGGACAGTAATGCCAAAGCCAGAGCCGTTCCCCGGCGAAAGCCGGGGCCCAGGGTTTCTCTGCCGTGTCGCTTGTGACCCTGGGCCCCGGCTTTCGCCGGGGAACAAGATTGGGTGAACCCGCCGCGCATTAGGCCCTCCCCGCGCAATGCTGGGCAATGAACGCTGCGTGATCCGGCATCTGGCCAACCTCGCGCGCGCCCAGCAGTTCGATCAGCTCGAGATATTCCGCCATCTCTTCATGCGAAGGCGCATCGGCGAGGGGGTGGTATCCCTCCGCTGCGATCCCCTGCCCGGCCAGCACCTGGAACCAGGCGACTTCGCTGAACAGGTCCGCCTCGCCACGCACGATCCCGCCCGAGGCGCGCCACAGCGCGATCTTGTGCTTCAGGCTCTCCGGCAGCGCTGCCGTGCGCCGCTCGGCCCAGAAGGGCTCGTCCCGGTCGTTCGCCCAATAGTGCAGCACCAGGAAGTCGCGGATGCGGTCATATTCGAGATGCGCCTGGCGATCATATTCGTCGCGCTGGACCTGCGCGACATGGCGGCCCGGCAGCAGCTTGAGAATCCGCTCGATGCCCGACTGGATCATGTGGATGCTGGTCGATTCCAGCGGCTCGAGGAACCCGCTGGCCAGGCCGAGCGCGATGACATTGTGCTTCCAGAAGCTCTGCCGCTTGCCCGCGGTGAAGCGCAGCGGCCGCGGATCGCCCAGCGGCTTCTCGTCCAGCCCGGCGAGCAGCCGCGCTGCCGCCTCGTCGTCCGACAGATGCGCGCTGGAATAGACGACGCCGTTGCCGGTGCGGTGCTGGAGCGGGATGCGCCATTGCCAGCCGGCGCCGTGCGCGGTGGCGCGGGTATAGGGGGTGAAGTCGCGTGCGCGCTCGGACGGCACCGCCATGGCGCGGTCGCAGGGAAGCAGGTCGCTCCACGCCTCGAACCCCGCCCCCAGCGTTTCGCCGAGCAGCAGCGCACGGAAACCCGTGCAGTCGATGAACAGGTCACCCGCCACCTCGCGCTCGCCGTCGAGCTTCAGCGCAGTGACGTCCCCACTCTCCCCGTCGCGATCGACCGAGACGATCCGCCCCTCGATCCGCTCCACGCCGCCACTCTCGGCAAGCCCCCGCAGGAAGCGCGCATAGAGCCCGGCATCGAAATGAAAGGCATAGGGCATTTCGGGCAGCAGCTTCGCCGTCCGCGCCGGGCCGCGCTGCATCCGCCCCGCCAGCGCCGCCTGGTTGTTGAGCGAATAGGCAGCGAGGGGCTTGGCCACCCCTTCCGCCATCCCGCGCAGCCAGCTGTGCTGGAAGGCGAGCAGGCCGTTCTCGCGGCCGACATCGCCGAACGCATGCATGTAGCGCCCGCCCTTCGTCCAGCCGACGAACTCGATCGCCAGCTTGAAGCTCGCCTGGGTGGCGGCCATGAACCGGTTTTCGTCGATCCCAAGGCTGGCGTTGAACAGGCGGAGCTGGGGGATCGTCGCCTCCCCTACCCCGACCGTGCCGATCTCCTCAGATTCGACCAAAGTGATGCGGTGGCTCTTGCCCAGGAAGCGCGCGAAGGCCGCCGCGGCCATCCAGCCCGCGGTGCCGCCGCCGGCGATCACGATCCGGATCGGCTGCTCAGTCTGCACGTCGGCGCCCTCTAAAAAACAGGTGGCCCGGCCGGGAAGCCGGGCCACAGCTCGGGGGGATCAGAACTTGTAGGTCAGGCCGAGATAATAGTCGCGGCCGTAGCGCTGATACTCGCGCACCAGGCGGGGATCGCTCGCCTCGGTGGTGACGAAGGGCTGGTCGGTCAGGTTCTTCGCCTGGGCGAGGATCGAGAGGCCGGCAAGCGGACCGCTCTTGAACTCATAGCCGATCTGCGCGTCGAGCACGCCTTCCGCACGGCCCAGGCGATATTCCGGGTTGGCGGAAAGGCCGGCCAGCTCCGCCAGGAAACTGTCGCGCCAGCGATAGGTGGCACGCGCCTGGAAGCCGTTCTTCTCATAATAGGCAGTGGCGGTGGCGACCCACTTGGACTGGCCGGGCAGCGTGATCGGCGTCACGTTGTTGGCGTAGCGGATCTTGCTGTCGACATAGGTGCCGCTGGCGAAGACGCCGAAGCCGTCGAGCGCCGAGCTGAACACGGTGAAGGGCAGCGATGCCGTGGCTTCCACGCCGAGGATGTCGCCGCGGCCGGTGTTCTTCGGCGTGCTGACCAGGCCGAACTGCGCATTCTGGCCGGTGACGACCGCCCGCTGCGCCGGGGTCAGCGCGGCGAGCAGCGCCGAGAAGTCGTACAGCACCGAGTTGTTCGGATCGACGAAGTCGGTCAGGTGCTTGAAGAAGCCGGTCAGCGCCAGATAGCCGCCGCTGTTGCCGAGATACTTCTCGAACGAGATGTCGATATTGGTCGACTGATAGGGGCGCAGGCGGAAATTGCCGCCGTTCGAGCTGAACGGGCTGTTCTGCGGCAGGCTGCCCTGGCCGATCTTGGCGATGTCGATCGACACCGCCTGGGTGATCCGCTCCTGGTCGAGGCGCGGGCGCACCATCGTCTGGGCGGCGCCGAGCTTGATGTAGAAGCTGGGCTCCAGCTCGAGGCTGAACGAGGCCGAGGGCAGGAAGTTGGTGTAGCTTTCCGTGCCCGCCACCGGCGCGATCGTCACCACGCCGTTGACCAGGCTGGCGATCTGGCCGGTCGAACCCTGCTTGGTGTGCACCACCTGCAGGCCGAGCGAGCCCTTGAGCGACTTGCCGCCCACCGTGCCGTCCACGGTCAGCTTGGCATAGCCGGTCCACACATCCTCGGTCACGACATTGTCGCGGACCAGCGAGTCGGGACGGTTGTCGAAGGTCGAGTTGAGCAGCGCATAGACCTTCATCGGATCGACGGTCAGCATCTGGGGAACGCCCAGATAGTCGAGGCTCACCTTCTCATCGAGCAGCACGTCGTTGGGCACCGCGAAGCTGGTCGGCGTGCCGCTGGCGACGGTGCAGCCGGTGCCGCCGCCTTTGGGACAGAGGAAGTAGCTGGTGTAGCCGCTCTCCTTCTTGCGGCGGCTGAAATTGCCGCCGACTTCCCAGCCGCTCAGCACGCTGCCGCTGATCTCGCCCTTGAAGCTGGCGCGCAGCGACTTGAGGTCGTCGGTGAAGTCGGGCCGGTTGACGAAGCCCGCCTGCACCACCGCAGTGGTGCCGTTATAGCCCCAGCCGCGCGGATCGGTCAGGCTGATCACGCTGGTGTTCGAATAGTCGAGCGTCGGCACGATGTTGAAGGTGCCGTCGCTGTTCTGGTGGATCTTCACCGTGTCCTTGACGCCGGACGAATTGTAGCCGGTGCCCGAATAGGTCTCGAGCAGGAAGTCGGTGCGGGTGGCGCGGCTCCAGCTGGCGTCCACGTTGAAGTGGATCGTGTCGCTCAGCTTGAAATCATTGTTCCAGCCGAGCGAGATGTTCTCGGCCTTGCGCTCGTTCAGGTCGTTGCGCTGGACGTTGACCAGGTTGCTGATCGTCGCATCGGTGACCAGCCCGTTCTGCACGGTATAGCCCGGCGCGATCACGCCGCTCGAGCCCCAGGTCGGCGCGATGCCGAACTCGATGCCGCGCAGGTGCTGGGTTTCCTTGAAGTTCGAATAGAGCGCGTCGAAGGTCGAGTGGAAATTGTCGCTCGGCGCCCATTCGATCGTCGCGACGCCGCCATAGCGCTTCAGCAGGTTCGACTGGACATAGGGCTTGGCGCCGCCGAGCAGCAGGTTGCCGCCCACCGCCGGATCGTTCGGGAAGCCCCAGGCGGCATAGCGCTCGATCTGGGTGGGCGTGTTCTGCGCCGACAGGCCGATGGCGATGCCCAGCGTGTCGTTGGCGAACTTGCCGACGTACGTAGCGGAAGCCTTATAGCCGAAGCGGGTGCCGTCCGGGTTGAGCTTGTCGGTCTCGTTCATCTGGCCGCGGGCGGAGACGACGAAGGTGTTCTTCTTCTGGTCGAGCGGGCGCAGCATGCGCAGGTCGACGGTACCGGCGATGCCCGCGGCGATCAGCGAGGCGTCGGCCGACTTGTAGACATTGACGTTCTTGAAGAACTCCGACGGATACTGGTCATATTCGACGCCGCGATTGTCGCCGACGGTGACCTGCTCGCGGCCGTTGAGCAAAGTGGTCGAGAAGTCGGGGCCCAGGCCGCGGATCGACAGGCGCTGGTCGCGCCCTTCGAGGCGCTGCGCGGTGACGCCCGGGATGCGGGCGAGCGAGTCGGCGATCGAGACGTCGGGCAGCTTGCCGATGTCTTCCGAGGAGACCGAGTCGACGATGGTGACGTTGTTGCGCTTGATGTTCGCCGACGAGGTCAGCGATGCGCGGATGCCGGTGACGACCAGCTGGGCTTCGTCGCCCGCCGGCTGGTCGGCCGGGGCCGGCGCCGGGTTGGCGTCCTGCGCAAAGGCCGGGGTCGCGCCCAGCATCAGCAGCGCGGCGCCGAGCGTGCGGGTGCTGGCACCCATCGAAAGCATACGCAGAATCGCTGCGTGATTGGACAAAGCCATCTTTAACCTCCCCAATATCCGCATCGCCTTCACTGGCGACGGTTTTTCTAAGCCTCCCCCAATTCGGCGCATGCGGCGGACAAGGGAAGGCAAGCGCATACGTATTCAGCCGCCATATTCGGGGGCGACTTCCGATTTGGGGACAGGCAGGGTAGTTCAGGGGAACGCGCTGGCATTGCGCGGCACGGGAGACGGAAACGGCATGGCCTCGCCGGACAAGCCGACATCGTTCGACATCGCGGCACTGGCGGGAGTCTCGCAGCCGACGGTGAGCCGTGCCCTGCGCGGCGACCCCACCGTCAACGAAGGCACGCGCAAGCGGATCGAGGCGATCGCGGCGCAGCTGGGCTACAAGGTCGACAAGAACGCCTCTTCGCTGCGGCGCGGGCAGAGCAGCACCCTCGCCCTGCTGTTCTTCGAGGATCCGCTGCCCGACGGCACCGCGATCAACCCCTTCTTCCTAGCCATGCTCGGATCGATCCTGCGCACCTGCGCCAAGCGCGGATACGACCTGCTCACCTCGTTCCAGCAGCTCTCGTCCAACTGGCACAAGGATTACGAGGATGCGCGCAAGGCCGACGGGTTGATCCTGCTCGGCTATGGCGATTACGAGCTGTATCGCGCCCGGCTCCAGGACCTGGTGCGCCAGGGCACGCATTTCGTGCGCTGGGGATCGGTGGAGCTCAACGGGCTCGGCACCACAATCGGCTGCGACAACATGCTGGGCGGGCGGCTGGCGGCGGAGCATCTGCTCGAGCGCGGCCGGCGGCGGCTGGCCTTCATCGGCGACGCGACCAGCCATTATCCCGAGTTCCGCGACCGCTATCACGGTTTCTGCGACACCCAGCTCGCCGCCGGGATCGAGCCCGATCCGCGGCTGCAGATCGGCGCGCTGTCGATCGAGGAATCGGGCTATGTCGCGGCGCAGGAACTGCTGTTGGGCGGCGTGCCGTTCGACGCGATCTTCGCCGCATCGGACCTGATCGCGATCGGCGCGCTCAGGGCGCTGCAGGAAGCGGGCAAGTCGGTGCCGGGCGATGTCTCGGTGGTCGGCTTCGACGACATCCCCGCCGCCAGCCTGACCCACCCGCCGCTCACCACCGTCGCGCAGGACTATAACGCGGCGGGCGAGATGCTGGTCGACACGCTGATCGGCGAGATCGGCAACCATTCGTCGGAGATCCAGCTGCTGCCGCCGCGGCTGATCGTGCGCAGGACGAGCTAGGTACTTCAATTCCCCTCCCTGCAAGGGAGGGGTTAGGGGTGGGTTAGAAAAGGGCGGGCTCGATGCCCGGCCTTTTCTGTTTTCGGCCAACGGCTCGTTGGGCTCGCTACGCTCGCAACCCACCCCCGGCCCCTCCCTTTCAGGGAGGGGAGCGAGAAAGGCGAACCGGTAGACCTCTTGCGGTTTACTGCGCGCCCCTTGTCTGACCATAAAGCAGCCGATGACGAAGAAGACCGCCAAGGAACGCTCGCCCAAGCCCGGTGCCCGGCTCACCATGCAGGATATCGCGCGCCTGGCGCAGGTCTCGACGCCGACCGTGTCGCGCGTGCTGAACGGCAGCCCGCTGGTGACCGAGGAAACGCGCGAGCGGGTGATGGCGGTGGCGCAGGCGCATGGCTATGCGGTCAATCGCAACGCCGCCAAGCTGCGCCACACCCGCACCAACACCGTGGCGGTGATGCTCGATTTCGGCTCGCACCGGCATGGCGCGATCGGCGATCCGTTCATCTTCGAGCTGCTCGCCGGCGTGTCCGAGGCGCTGTCGATCCGCAACCAGGACCTGCTGCTCTCGCCGCCGGGGCTGGAGGACGTCCGCGCCTTTCGCGACTTCTACCAGGCGCGCGGGGCGGACGGGTTCATCGTGCTCGGCCAGGGCACGCGCGACGCGATGCTGCGCGAGCTGGGCCGTGCCGACGTGCCGCTGGTGGTATGGGGCGCAGTCGCCCCGGACGCCGGCTATTGTGCGATCGGCAGCGACAATTTCCTCGGCGGCGAGCTCGCCGGGCGCCACTTCCTGGCAAAGCAGCGCAAGCACTGGCTGTTCGTCGGTGACATCCGCCACGAAGAATTGCGCCTGCGCTACGAGGGACTCTGCGCGGCGGCACGGGATCACGAAGACGTAACGGTCGACTTCCTGCCGATCGCCTCGATGGCCTTCCACGCCACTGCGGATACGGTGACCGCCTATCTCGCCGCCGGGCGGCTGCCCGACGCGGTCTTCGCCTTTTCCGACACCGCCGCGATGGCGGTGACCGGTGCCTTCAAGGAGCGCGGCCTCACCGCCCCGCGCGACTATGCGCTGGTCGGCTACAACAACATCCCGCCGGCCGCGCATTTCAGCCCGGCGATCACCACGATCAACCAGAAGACCGATGTCGCCGGCGCGCTGCTGGTGGAGAAGCTGATGCAGCAGGTCGATGGCGGCCGCGCCCGCTCGACCACCCTGCCGACCGAGATCGTCGTTCGGGATACCTGAGGCGCATCCGCCCTTCCCCCTTTCCGTCATCCCGGCGAAAGCCGGGATCTCAGGCGAAGGCGCGAACGGCGGGACAAGAGCCGCACGAGATCCCGGCTTTCGCCGGGATGACGGAAGGGGTCGGCGCCTTTGTTCTTGAAAACGATATCAAAGAGCCTGTAACGCAACTTTCCATGAGTTTGGGGAGCGGGTGTTGGCTCGACTATTGAACGGCGCGGACGATGGGGTGCTCTTCGCGGAGGATGGCTGGTCGCTCGACGTGATCGGCGACGACCCAGCGCGCGAAGGCTGGGCCGCGACGATTCTCGCCCTCTCCAACGGTGCGCTGGGTGTGCGCGGGGCGATCGAGGAGCGGGCTCAGGCCAGCACCTTCCTCGCCCATGCCTATGAGCAGGCAGAGATCCACTACCACGAGAAGCTCAAGGGCTTCGCCACCCGCTCCGATTCGCGCGTGCCGGTGGCCGAGGCGCTGGGGCTGGAGGTCCGCCTCGACGGCGAAGCAATCGATTTCACGCAGCTCCGCTCGGCCACCCGCCGCACGCTCGACCTGCGCGCCGGGATGCTCCGCCGCGAGACGCGCTGGTCCTTCCCCGACGGCCGCCTGCTCCGCATCCGCAGCGAGCGCATCGTGCCGCTCGACGGCAGCACCCTGCTGCTCCGCCGCTTCCAGGCCGAGATCGACGGCGAAGGCGCGGTCACCCTCCACCCCCGCCTCTCCCCCGCCCCGAGCGGCGCCACCCAGTCCGACGACCCGCGCATCGGCGTGAACCTCGCCTCGCGCGGCTTCGCGACCGAGCAGGCGAGCGACGAGCAAGTCGTCGAGCGCCTGCCCGGCAGCGGCATCGGCGTCGCTGCCGTCCAGCGCACCCGCGAGGATGCCGGCTGGCTGCTCGTCGCGACCGGCTATGCCGCGGGCCACGACGCTTCGGAGACGCTGGCCGCCGACGCCGGCGCCCTTGCCGGCACCGCGCTCTCGGACGGCTTCGAGGCCGCCGCCGCCGCCCAGCGCGCCCTGCTCGACAAATTCTGGGCCGCCGCCGACCTGACCATCGCCGGCGAGCCCCGCCTCGCCGCGACGCTGCGCGCCAACCTCTTCCATCTCTTCGCCTCGGCCGGCCGCGACGGCCGTTCGAGCGCTGCGGCCAAGGGCCTGACCGGCGAAGGCTATGAGGGCCATTATTTCTGGGACACCGAAGTGTTCATGCTGCCGGTGCTCTCGGTGCTGGCGCCCGAGATCGCCCGCGCGATGCTGGTCTACCGCGCCGGCACGCTCGACGCCGCCTTCGCCAATGCCCGCGCGCTCGACCACAAACAGGGCGCGCTCTACGCCTGGCGGACGATCGAGGGCCGCGAATGCTCGGCCCATTATCCGAGCGGATCGGCGCAGTACCACATCAATTCGGCCATCGCCTTCGCGATCGGCGCCTATGTCGATGCGACCGGCGACGAGGGCTTCCTGGTAGAGCATGGCATGCGCATGCTGGTCGAGACCGCGCGGATCTGGCTGGCGCTGGGCGACTGGGCCGAGGGGCGGTTCCACCTGCGCGGGGTCACCGGCCCGGACGAGTACACCGCGCTGGTTGACGACAATTGGTACACCAACCGGATGGCGCAGAAGCATCTCCGCCTCGCCGTCTCCGCCGCCGAGCGCGTCGCCGGGATCGACCCCGAAGCCTGGGGCTGGCTCGCCGCCGAGATGCAGCTCACCCCGGCGGAGCTCGCCGAGTTCGCCCGCACCGCCGACGCGATGCACCTGCCCTTCGACGCCGCGCGCGACCTCGACGCGCAGGATGCCAGCTTCCTCGACAAGCCGCGCTGGGACGTCGCCGGCACGCCCGCGAGCGAATTCCCGCTGCTGCTCCACTATCACCCGATGACGCTCTACCGGCACCAGGTGTCGAAGCAGGCCGACATCGTCCTCGCCATGGTGCTGGGCGGCGAGGACGTCTCGCTGGAGCGCAAGCGTCGGGTGTTCGACCATTACGAGCCGATCACCACGCATGATTCCACCCTCTCCGCCTCCACCTTCGCGATACTGGCGAACGAAGTCGGGCACGAGACGCAGGCGCTGAAGTTCTTCGCCGAGACCAGCCTGGTCGACATCGACGACCGCCACGGCAATACCGGCCACGGCGTCCATATGGCGGCGCTGGCCGGCTCGTGGCTGGCACTGGTCTGGGGGTTCGCGGGTTTCCGTCCCCATGGCCCGCAGCTCCGCTTCCGCCCGACCCGCCCCGTCGACTGGCAGGGCTATGCCTTCGGCCTCAACTGGCGCGGCACCCTGGTGCGCGTCGAGGTGACGGGCGAGCAGGTCACCTATCGCGCCGTCTCGGGTCCCGACATCGTGATCGGCCACCACGACAGCGAGATCCGCCTCGCCGCCGGCGAAAGCTGGACCGGGGCGCTGGCTGCATGAGCTTCATGGGCGTCGCCTTCGACCTGGACGGCGTGCTGACCGACACCGCCCGCGCGCATTACCGCGCCTGGAAGAAGCTCGCCGACAGCCTAGGCATCCCGTTCGACGAGGAAGCGAACGAGGCGTTGAAGGGCGTCGACCGGATGGGCAGCCTCAAGCTGATCCTCGGCGACCGCCCCGGCTATGACGAAGCCGAGCGCATCCGCCTCGCGACGCGCAAGAACGACTGGTATCTCGAAGAGATCGCCCATTTCGGCCCCGGCGACCTGTTCCCGGGCGCCCGCGACGCGCTCGAGCAGTGCCGCGCCGCCGGGCTGGGCATCGCGCTTGCCTCGGCGAGCCGCAACGCGCCGCTGCTGACCGCACGGATGCAGGTGGCCGATCTGTTCGACACGATCATCGACCCCGCCAGCCTCGCCGCCGGCAAGCCCGCGCCGGACATCTTCCTCGCCGCCGCCGAAGCGCTGGGCGTCGATCCGTCTGCGATGCTGGGCGTCGAGGATGCCCCTGCGGGCGTGCAGGCGATCCATGCGGCCGGGATGAAGGCGCTCGGCGTCGGCGACCCTGCCGCGCTTCCGGACGCCGACTGGATCATCCCGGCGATCGCGGATTTCCGCTTGGTTGATTACGCCGACTAACTCCCCTCCCTGGAAGGGAGGGGCTGGGGGTGGGTCCTTGCGCGCGATACGGTGAGACTGGGAACATCGGCTACAGTATCGCCAAGCCCCCACCCACCCCTAGCCCCTCCCTTCCAGGGAGGGGAACGGGACTCACCCCCGCGTCAGCCGCTCCAGCCGCACCAGCGCCGCCGCGATCAGCACCAGCGGCACCAGCACCAGGTAGAACGCCGTCTGACCCGAGAAGCGATCGAAGGTGAAGCCGGTGATGAACGATCCGATCGTGCCGCCCAGCGCCGAAAAGATCACCATCAGCCCGACCATCGAGGCATGGCGCTCGCGAGGAAGCGCACTCAGCACCACCGAGGAGACGATCGGATAGATCGGCGCCATGAACACCCCGATCAGCGGGAAGATGTAGGCGGCGATCGGCGCATCGAACCAACCCATGTTCGCGCGCGGCTGCAGCCCACGGGTGGTCGGCAGGGTCAGCAGCACCAGCACCGCGATCAGCGCCAGGCAGCCGAGCAGCAGCCGGAGCCAGCCGAGCCGGGCGACCAGCCCGCTGGCGCTCAGCCGTCCCACCGCCAGCGCGGCGATGAAGATGCTCGATGCCTGCACGCTCATCGCGCCGGGCAGGTGCAGCACCTGGTTGTTGAAGGTCGGCAGCCAGGTGCCGACGCCCTGCTCGATCAGTACATAGAGGAAGATCGCGGTGAGGAAGGCGATGGTCGAGGGCAGCACGAGCAGCGCCAGCGCGTCACGGTAGCCGGCACTCGGCTGGCCTTCGACGGCCTTGGCCGCGCCCTCGTCGAGATCGGCGAACCACCAGAGGACCGCCGTGGCCAGCGCAAGCACCGCGACGACGCGGTAGACGCCCAGCCAGCCCTGCCCGCTCGTGTCCTGCCCGATGAACCAGCCGAGCAGCCAGATGCCGGCCAGGATGCCCACCATGAACACGCCCTCGATCAGCGAGGTCAGGCTGGCATGGCGTGCCGGATCGGGGCGGACCAGCCCGATCGAGCTGTAGGTCGCCACCTTGGCGACGCCGAAGCACAGGCCGACCAGCACGAAGAAGCCCTGCATCGCGACGAAGCTGTTGGCGAAGGAAATGGCGAGCGCCCCCGCCGCCACTGCGAGCATCACTCCGATCTGCGCGCGCCGGAAGCCGAAGCGCGGCAGATTGGTCGCGAACAGGAAGGACGCGAGGACGACCGAGAGGTCCTTGCAGGCCTCCAGCGTCGCGGCATGCGTCTTGGTGACGCCGTAATGGGCGATCGACTGGAGGATCACCGTGCCGACGCTGTTCATCAGCAGCCCGAGCAGGGCGTAGCTGGTGATCAGGGCGGGCACCGCCCAGGCTGCGCGCTTCATAGGGATCCTCTCTGCCTTTTCATGCGTTGCCGGCAAAGCCGACCCGCTCATGCAATCCTTTTCAACGGATACACATGGCAAGGCCCGCTGAAAACCGCGGAATCGGGCAGTGTTGCGCCCTGGCACCAGCCCCCACAGAATTTTCGTGACAGTTGCAGAAAACGATTTCATTATACCCCCGTCGCGATTAGTCGAGCGGGATCAACCCGCCGGACAGTCCGGCATAACTCGGTTGGGGAGGATATATGTTGCTTTCCGCTCGCGCTGGCGTTCGCGCCGCGCTTCTGGCCAGCGCCGCGCTGCTGCCGTTCGCCGCCCAGGCGCAGACCACGGCCGCCGAAACGCCCGCGCCGGCCGCGCAGGACGATGCTGCCGCCGATGAAGGCCAGATCGTCGTCACCGGCCAGACCACGCCGAACCGCCCGCTGATCACCGCCTCGGCCGACATCACGCTCGCCAATCGCGAGCTGATCGACCAGAAGGCCCCGCGCTCGACCGCCGACCTGCTCGAGATGGTCCCGGGCATCTTCGTCGAGGCGACCGCCGGCGCGGTCTCCAACAACTATTCGGTCCGCGGCCTGCAGGGCGGCGGCCAGCGCTTCGTGCAGCTCGAAGAGGACGGCATGCCGATCCTCTATGGCGGCGGCGGCGCCGACTTCTTCTTCGACCAGGACCTGACCATCGATCGCCTCGAAGCGGTCAAGGGCGGCTCGTCGGGCGTGCTCACCGTCAATGGCGCGGGCGCGACGATCAACTTCATCTCGAAGGCCGTGAACCACGACAAGCCCGAGGGCGCAGTCCGCTTCACCGGCTACAATTACGGCCTGAAGCGCGCCGACGGCTATTATTCGCAGCCGATCACCGACAAGCTGGCGTTCAGCATCGGCGGCTATTTCCAGTCGAGCCCGGGCGTTCGCAAGAACACCAACGACTATACCGGCTGGCGGCTGAAGGGCGCGCTCGAGTACAAGTTCGACGACGGCGGTTACATCCGCCTGTCGGGCAAGGGCGGCAACCTGAAGAACGCCTATTATGCCGACCAGCCCTACAAGTTCACCGATGGCGAGCCGGGCGGCGTTCCCAGCCTCGACACCCAGTTCGGCAATGTCGGTGGCCGTGCCTTCTCGAACATCGCCGTGCCGGTTTCGACCTTCGCGCATTCGAGCGGCTTCCGCGAATTCAACTATGACGACGGCATCGTCTCGAAGACCTGGCAGGCCCGCCTCGACTTCGAGAAGCCCGTGTCGGACTCGGTCACGCTGTTCGGCCATGGCCGCTATCTCGACTATAGCTACGACTTCAACGGCCTGTTCCCGGGCTCGGGCACCGGCAATGCCGGCCTGACCAGCGCGGTGAACTATCTGACCTACACGCCCAACGGCGTGCCGGCCGTTTCGCCGATCAACGACCTGCTGACGCTCGGCCAGGCCGCCTTCCCGACCACCGTGCGCTACGGCATCAAGAACCTGCGCACCGGCCAGGTGATCGGCGCGGACCAGACCGCGCTGCTCAACGCGCTGAACGGCAACGGCTTCCTGCAGCGCACCACGCTCAACCACGACGCGATCGACGCCTATGACCTGGGCTTCAACGTCGGCGGCCGCTGGAACTTCGAGAGCGGCAGCTTCAAGAACTCGCTCACCGCGGGCGTGATGTACTACAAGACCAAGCGCGACCAGGACCAGTCGGCCACCGCCAGCGTGGTCAACGACGTGCGCACCAACAGCGACGTCTATGACATTGTCGCACTCAACGGCTCCAACCAGGTGATCGGCACCCTGTCGGACAACGGCCTGGTCTCGTACGGCGATTGGGGCGCGGGCATCCGCAGCCGCCAGGATTCGAGCCTGTCGCTCTATGTGAACGACGAATTCTCGATCGGCGACCTGCACGTCGACGCCGGCGTGCGCTGGGAGCATGACAGCGCGACGGCGTGGGACGGCAACCAGGCCGCGGTGAACCAGCCGGTGCAGCCGGGCACCGGCGGCGTACTGGCCACGGTCGGCTCGACCTGGGACGGCACCTATACGGTGCGCAAGGCGAACAAGAAGGCGGTGGCCTACACCGTCGGCGCGAACTACCTGATCACGCCGAACTTCTCGATCTATGCGCGCTATGCCAACGGCTTCCAGATGAACAATGTCGATCCCATCACCGGGATCGAGCTGTACGAAGCCGGCCTGCGCTACCAGATGGGTCGCCTGCTCTCGGCTTCGGCAACGGTGTTCCGCACCAATTTCCGCAACCAGAACTACAATTTCGCCGATCCGGTGAACCCGTCGGTGCAGAGCAACATCAATGCCGACCTGCGCACCAACGGCGTCGAGCTCAACCTGAACCTCCGTCCGGTCAATGCCTTCAGCATCGACTTCCAGGGCGTGTTCCAGGATCCAAAGCTCGTCAACCTGGCGATCAACGGCGCCAACCAGGCGGGCTTCGAGGGCAATCGCCCCGAGCGCACCCCGGCGCGGCTGTTCACGATCACGCCGAGCTACAAGCTGCCTAACGGTCTCGGCGAGATCTATGGCCGCTACAAGTATATCGGCAAGATCTACGCCGATGCCGGCAACGGCGTGGCGCTGCCGAGCTACGGCGTGACCAGCGTGGGTGCCTCGTTCAACCTCAGCAAGCAGCTGCAGGTGAGCGTGAACGCGGACAACATCTTCAACGTCATCGGCCTGACCGAGGGTAATCCCCGCCAGGGCCAGACGCAGGCGATCACCGACGGCTATTTCTATGCCCGCGGCATCGTCGGCGCTACCTATGGCGGCTCGGTGACGTTCAAGTTCTGATACCCCGCAAGGGTCGCAAAGGGAGGGCGCGGCAGCTGAAAGGTTGGCCGCGCCTTTCCATATCCGGATTTAAGAGGAGAGAGGGATGCGAGGTTCGATGCGGTTGCTGTTGGTGAGTGGGCTGCTGCTCGCGGGCACGAGCACGGCAGCGCTGGCGCAGAAGCGCGCCACCAGGGCGCCGGAGCTGGCCTATAGCCTGACCGAGGGGCAGAATCTCAACGCCTTCGTGCGCGACGGCAAGGTCGCGGCACACCTGCTGCTGCGCAACGGCAGCGATCCGCGCGTCCTGGTCGCCTTCCCGGCGGGCAACAGCGGCGTCGGCCTGTGGTTCGCGTCCGTAGACCGCCCCGCTACCTGGCGGCTCGACCAGGCGCCGCGCCCGGTGACCTTCGCCGATGCCAAGGGACGCCCGCTCCACGGCATCGAGAGCATCGCGACGATCGACACGCCTCGGCTCGCGCCCAAGCAGGCCGTGCTCTCCAATGTCCGCTTCCTGCGCGACTATCAGTCGGTCGGCCGCTTCCCGGCCGAAGTGGCAGCACCGGTCCGCATCGAGGGCAACCGCATCCTCTACGCCCGCGACCGGGTAGACGGCGCACCGGGCTACAGCCTGGAGATCCAGGTGCTGAGTGGCCGGGTCGACAAGGGCGAGATCGTCGCGGGCGCGAATGGACGCATCCAGTTGCGGATCGTTGCAGCGACCGGCGACACGCCGCTGACCGGCCTCAGCAAGGCGGAGCTGCTCAATAGCAAAGCAGCCGCCGATCCGGCAGCGCGTAACGCGCTCGCTTTCCTCAGCTACCGCGAGAAGTTCCTGGCCGGCTCGTGGCGCTTCGACACCTATTTCGGCCGCGACACGCTGATGTCGGTCCGGCTGCTGATGCCGGCGCTGCGCGGCGCTGCGGTCGAGGCTGGCCTGGGTGCAGTGCTCGCCCGCCTCGACGACAAGGGCGACGTTGCGCATGAGGAGGGCCTCTCCGAATTCGCGCTGGTCGACCACAAGGCGCATGGCGAGGGCGGCGGCGACACGCCGACGCTCGATTATGCGATGATCGACGACGATTACATGCTCGCGCCGGTCGCCGCCGAATATCTGCTGAACCCGGCCAACCGCACTGCAGCGCGCAGCTTCCTGGCGCGCAGCGTGCCGAGCGTCGCCCATCCCGGCACCGCCGAGGCGGCCGGCGAACTGCTGGTGCGCAACCTGCGCTTCGTGCTCGATCATGCCGAGCCCTTCGCCACCGACCCCGCCTGGCGCAAGCTGGTAGCGGTCAAGGCCGGGCGACTGACCGGCGAATGGCGCGACAGTGAGGAAGGGCTCGGCCGCGGCCGCTATCCCTATGACGTCAACGCGATCCTGATCCCCGCCGCGCTCGAGGCGACGGACAAGCTGTTCCGCGCCGGGCTGCTCGACAACTATCTGAAGGCCGGTGACCGCGCCGCCTTTGCCCGCGCGCATGCCATGGCCGCTACCTGGCGCAGTCAGGTGCCGGGGCTGTTCGCCGTCGAAACGCCGGGCGCACAGGCCGCCGCACAGGTGCGTGACTATGCCGCGCGTGTCGGGGTGCCCGCCGCGCCGGCGCTGGCAGCACTCAAGGGCCAAGCGCTGCGCTACCACGCGATCGCGCTCGACGATCATGGCAAGCCGGTGCCGATTATCAATTCGGATGAAGGCTTTAGCCTGCTGTTCGGCCATCCTTCGCCGGGCGATCTACAGGCCTATGTCGGCGCGCTGGCGCGGCCTTTCCCGGCCGGGCTGATGACCGATATCGGCCTGCTGGTGGCTAATCCGGCGCTGGCCAGCACCGAGGTGCAGGACCGCTTCACCCCGGCCGCCTATCACGGTGCCGTCGTGTGGTCGTGGCAGCAGGCGCTGTTCGCCGCCGGCCTCGAGCGCCAGCTCGCCCGAACCGACCTGCCCGCCGCCACCCGCGCGGTGCTGAAGGACGCGCAGGCCAAGCTGTGGCGCGCCATCCAGGCGACCCGCGCGACGCAGAGCTCGGAGCTCTGGTCCTGGGCCTTCGAGAATGGCCGCTACAAGGTCGTCGCCTTCGGCGCCGGCAAGGCGGACGTCGACGAGTCCAACGCCGCCCAGCTGTGGAGCACCGTCTATCTCGCGGTGCAGCCGCCCAAGGCGGCATCGGCGAAGAAAAAGCACTGAGCCGCGTTCAACCGAACACCCCACTCGCCCGCCATTCCTCCCCGGGATGGCGGGCAATTTTTTGGGCCCTCCGCCCGCAGTCATCCGAAGCTCATACCGTCATCCCGGCGAAAGCCGGGATCTCATGCGGCTCCATCCCCACTCCCTCGCCTGAGATCCCGACTTTCGTCGGGATGACGGTATGAGGGCGGGATGACGGTTTTGGGCTATTGGGCGGCCAGAAACGCCGTAACCGTCAGCCGCCCCGTCGCCGGATCATTATCCAGCACCGCCCCGGGCGAGATCGCGCCGCTGTGGAGCAGCGCGCTGCGATAGATCACCGCGCGATTGGGCCGCGCCTCGACATGCGCGATCCGCTCGAACAGGGCGCTATCCCCGAACGGATAGGCGGCTTCGGGCGGATCGGCGCGCAGCTCGGCGTTGAGCGCCGCCAGATAGGCGGGCGAGCGCGCCGCATCGATCGTCTCGAAACCCGTCGCGCGGTGGCGGAAGAAGCTGGTGCCGTCTCCCTCCGCCAGATAATGGACCAGCGCGATCCGCCCCGGCTGCACCGCATCGACGTGCGGCAGCCGCTGCTCGATACCGAGTTCGGCGGGCGGCGTGATCACGATCGAGAAGCTGGCGTCGAGCAGCTCGACTCCATTCGCGGCCCCCAGCACCTCGCGCAGCACTGGCGCCAGCGCCGGACGTACCTTGGCGAAATAGTCCCCGGGGAGTGCCGCGCGGATGCCCGGATAGTGATGCCGCCCGGGCTCGAACGCTGCCGCCAAGGCCGCCCCGCGCAGCGAGTCCGGATCGGGATGGAAACCGTCGACGATCGCGATCGGCTGGCCTTCCGCCCCGATCCGCCGCGCGACGATGTCGGGCCTGATCACCCCTGCCCCATCGCCGCCGCCAACGCCGCGTCGTGGAGCGGCAAGGTGGGCGCGGCGCGCTTGATCACCTCGACGAGTTGGCGGAGCTGCGCCGCATTGGTCGCGCCATCGAGCACATCGGCGAGCGGACTATAGTCCTCCGCCACGATCTCCTGCCCGTTGAGCACCGCCAGCCAGCTCGCGTCGCGGAACAGCTCCTCGCTGCCCAGCATCAGCCGGCCCGAACGGCGATACTGCTCCTCACGCGCCACCAGGCTCTCGGGCAGTTCCATCTCGCGCCGCTCGACCCAGAACGGGTCCGTCCGGCCGGGATTGGCGTGATAGTGGAGGATCAGGAAGTCCTTGATGTTGTCCATGTCGGCATTCAGCAGCACGTTGTACCGATCGGCCAGCGCCGGATCCATGTCGCGGTCCGGGAACAGGGTCAGCAGCTTGGCGATGCCGCTCTGGATCAGGTGGATCGAGGTCGATTCCAGCGGCTCGAGAAAGCCCGAGGAAAGCCCGAGCGCCACGACATTGCCCACCCAGGCCTTGCGCCGCGTGCCTGCCTTGAAGCGCAGCGTACGCGGCTCGGCCAGCGCTTCGCCGTCGAGATTGGCCATGAGGATGCCGGTCGCCTCATCCTCGCTCATGAAGCGGCTGGAAAAGACATGGCCGTTGCCGATCCGGTGCTGGAGCGGGATGCGCCACTGCCAGCCCGCCGCCCGCGCGGTGGAGCGGGTGAAGGGCGTGGTATGCTCGCCCCGCTCGCAGGGCACCGCCACCGCGCGGTCGCAAGGCAGCCAGTGCGACCAGTCCTCGAAACCGTTCCGCATCGCCCCGTCGATCAGCAGCGCGCGAAAGCCCGAGCAGTCGATGAACAGGTCGCCCTCGATCCGGTCGCCGCGCTGGGTGGTGAGCGCGGTGACGTTGCCGGTATCGGCGTCGCGCTCGACATCCTGCAGCTTGCCCTCGACGCGGGTGACGCCCGCCGCCTCGGCCAGCCCGCGCAGGTGGCGGGCATAGAGGCTGGCGTCGAAATGATAGGCATAGCCGAGCGTCGAGAGGATCGAGCGGGAATCGCCGGTCGGCATGGCAAAGCGGCCCTGCTTCGCCAGTTCCTCGGCCAGCGAGAAGGCGGAGAGCGGCAGATCGAGCCCCTCGCCCCGTGCCTTGATCCAGCGATGGTGGAAGGCGACGCCCGGAAAGGGCACGCCGAAGGTCCCGAAGGGGTGGAAATAGCGATAGCCCGGGCGCACCCAGTCGACGAACTCGATGCCCAGCTTGAAGCTCGCCTTGGTCTCGCGGAGGAAGGCGCCTTCATCGAGGCCGATCAGCTGGTTGAACCAGTGGATCGTTGGGATCGTCGCCTCGCCGACGCCGACGATGCCGATCTCCTCGGATTCGAGCAGGGTGATGTCCAGCGTCCGCCCGAACTGGCTGGCCAGTGCGGTTGCGGTCATCCAGCCAGCGGTGCCTCCGCCCAGGATGACGACGGAGCGCACGCGCCGTGCGCCGCCTGCCTTGGAGGAAATCGCGTCGCTGGGTGCAGGCATCGGGCTTCTCGCTTGGTTCGAAGCCCGGGATTAGCGCGCCGCGCCCATCCTTGAAATGCATTTCTTCAGCAAGGGGATCACCGGAGCGGACCTGCCGCTCCGGTGAAATCACCCCCTCCTGCAGGTCTGCGCCTGCCTCAGAAAGCCGCGCTGACCGAGAAGACCACCGCGGCGTCCGCGATCGACTTGCCGTCCTTCACCCGCGAGAAGTTCGGCTGGATATAGGCCGAATCCGCCTTGGTGATGCTTGTATCGACATAGGCGACACCGATGGTGAGCGGGCCGACGGCAGCATCGGCGCCGATCAGCCAGTCGAGATAGGAGCCGGTAGGCGCCACGCTGGTGCCGTTCGGGCCCAGGCCCGGATTGCCCTTCGAGCCGCCGAGATGCGCCTTGAGCGTGATCGGGGTGTTGGGGATACCGCTGCTGATATCGGCCCAGAGATAGAGATTGTCTTCCTTGTCGCCGGGCGTGCTCTCGGGCGTGTTGCTCCAGTTGCCCAGCGCTTCCTGTGCGGGGGCATAGGCGACGCCGGCGAGCATCGAGACCGGGCCGATCGAGCTGCTGAGCTTCACATAGGGCTCGGCGAAGTCGGTCTTGTCCGCGCCCGAAGGGTACATGTACCAGGTCACGCCGACATCGATCGCCAGCCCGTCGCCCAGGTCCTTCTTGTAGCCGGCAATCAGGTCCAGCTCGGTATTGGAGCCCCCGAACGTACCCCAGCCGGCGAGGTTGGAGGCCCAGACGCCGCCATAGAGGCCGCTTTCATGGCTGACGGTGATGCCGCCCTGGACGGCGATGCCCTTGTCGCTCTGCGAGACGCCGCGGAAGCGATAGTCGGATACGAGCGCGACGTTTCCGGAAACGGTTACCGGCTTGGGCGGCGCTTCTTCCTGAGCGAAAGCCGGAGCGGCCGTGCAGCTGAGCACGGCCGCGATTAGGTACTGTTTCATGCGGGTATTCCCCTTTGATCGAGAATGTTCCCGCCTGCGGTCGGAAAGTGCGGCCCTCTCATCCGGGATGGGAGTGGACGGGGGACGCTGCTTTCCGACCTTCAACATGCCGGCCCAGTCTGGCCGGCGGGTTGCTCCTTCGTAAGGAAATATTGCTGGACGTCAGGCCGGCTGGAGCTTGCGCAGCTGATCGGGGTTGCCGCTCAGCTCCACCTTGAGGCCCCGCGCCCGGCGGCGCTGCACCCAGTCGCGAAGGGTTTCGGCGCTGGTGTGATCGATCGCCGGCACCTTCTCAAAATCGAGATGGACCGGCTGGTCACCGGGTACCGCGTCGAGCGCGCTATTCAGCTTCGGCAGCGTGACGAAGGTCGCCGCGCCGTCGAGGTTGATGCGATGCGCGTCCTCGCCATGCTCGGCGTCCACCTTGAGGCGCAGGCGGCGGAAGTGCGGGAGCAGCTCCAGCACCGACAGGCCCAGGCCGACCAGCACGCCGGTCAGCAGGTCGGTCGCGATCACCAGCACGAAGGTCACCGCCCAGATCGCCGCCGGCAACAGGCCGTAATGGTGGAAAAGATGGCGAACATGACTCACGCTCACCAGCTTCCAGCCGGTGACGACGAGCACGCCGCCCAGCGCCGCCATCGGGATCTCGCGCAGCAGCCAGGGCAGCAGCGCGGCGAAGCCGAGTAGCCAGACGCCGTGCAGCACCGCCGACATGCGGGTGATCGCCCCCGCCTGGACGTTGGCCGAGCTGCGGACGATCACGCCGGTCATAGGCAGCGCACCCGCGATGCCGCAGAGCAGATTGCCCACGCCCTGCGCGCGCAGTTCCTTGTTATAGTCGGTGCGCACGCCGTCATGCATGCGGTCGACCGCGGCGGCCGAGAGCAAGGTCTCGGCACTGGCGATGAACGCCACCGCAACCGCGGCGATGATGATCGTCGGGCTGAGGAACGAGCTCAGGAAGTCGTTGCCCGGCACGGTCACCGCCGAGGCGAGCGAATCCGGCACCGCGACGCGGACCACATCGAGCCCGAAGCCGAAGGCGACCAGCGTCGCGCCGACCACGCCGACCAGCGCGCCCGGGATCAGCTTGAGCGCAGTGGGCTTGAGCTTGTCCCAGCCGATCATCAGCACGATGGTCAGCACGCCGAGCGCCAGCGCCAGCTCGGTACCGGCGATGTTGGTCGGCTCGAGGCCGAACAGACGGCCCGGCAGCGCCGCGAGGTTCTCGAGGCCGCTGGAGAGCGGCTTGGCGTCGAACAGGGTGTGGAACTGGCCCACCACGATCAGCGCGCCGATGCCGGCGAGCATGCCGTGCACCACAGCGGGCGAGATCGCGCGGAACCAGCCGCCGACCTTGACCACGCCGGCCAGCACCTGGAGCGCGCCGGCTAGCACGAGGATCGCACCGAGCGCGGCGAGGCCATGCTCGCGCACCAGCTCGAACACGATGACGGCGAGGCCGGCCGCCGGGCCGCTCACCTGGAGCGGCGAGCCGGCGATCAGGCCGACGACCACGCCGCCGATGATACCGGTCAGCAGGCCCTTTTCGGGCGGCATACCCGAGGCGACGGCGATGCCCATGCAGAGCGGCATCGCGACGAGGAAGACCACGATCGAAGCCGTGAAATCACGGACGACCCAGCCCTTGGGGAGCGCGGAGGTCATTCGGCGGCTTCCACCAGCTCGAAGTCGGCAGCGCGGCGCTGGGCCGACTTCACGGCAACGGGAAGCGGCTGATCGTCACGGACGACGATGAAGCGGTTCGTCTCGCCATCCAGCGCCAGGATCTGGCCGGCATGAATGTCGACGAACCAGCCGTGCAGCGCGATCTCGCCGCGCGCGATGCCCGAGGCGACCGACGGGTGGGTGCGGAGATGGGCGAGCTGCGCCACGACATTCTCGAGGCTGATCGCGCGGACGCGGGCGTTCTCGTCGAGGCCCGGATAGGCATCGGCGACGACCTTCTGCGCGGCGTCCGAATGGTTCAGCCACACGGCGACGTTCGGCATGGCCGCGACCATCTCGGGATGGGCGACCGCCTTCATCGCGCCGCAGTCCGAATGGCCGCAGACGATGATGTCACGCACGCCGAGCGCCATCACGGCATATTCGACGGTCGCCGAGACGCCGCCGATCTTCTGCGCGAAGGGGGGCACGATGTTGCCGGCGTTGCGGCAGACGAACAGGTCGCCCGGCTGTGCCTGCATGATATGCTCGGGCACGACGCGCGAATCGGCGCAGGAGATCATCAGCGCCTTGGGGCTCTGCCCCTGGGTAGCGAGCTTGCCGTAGAGGTCGCTCTGGTTCGGGAAGACGGTCTTCTCGAAGCTGAAGACCCGGCCAATCAACTCGTTCACGGTTGCAACTCCTTTTTACTCGGAGTGCAACCTAAGGGGTCAATCTTGCCGCAGCGCAGCGCTACTGTGAGGAAGTGTTGCCGTCAGCCCGGCAGACGGATTTCCGCGATGAGTCCTGTGTTCGGGGGGCTTGCATTGGTGAGGCTGAGCCGCCCCTTCTCCAGCGCGACGGCCTGCTGCACGATGGCAAGGCCAAGCCCCATGCCCTTGGTATTGCGGCCCCGCTCGACGTCGAGGCGGACGAAAGGCTGCAGCGCCTCCTCGATCTTCTCAGGCGGGATGCCGGGGCCGTCATCGGCCACACACAGCACCAGCTCGCCTTCCTCCTGCGCCACATGGACCTGCACCGATTTGCCGTAGTGCAGCGCGTTTTCGATCAGGTTGCTCAGCGCCCGGCGGAGCATCGAGGGACGCACCACCCATTCGAGGTGCGGCGGGCCCGTATAGGTCGCGTCGCGCCCGCGATCGGTCGCGTCCTCCACCAGAGTCGCCGCCATCACCGCAATGTCCACCGCCACTGCCGGCTCGGGATCGTCCTCGCCCTTGAGGAAGGTGAGCAGCGAGGCGATCATGTCGTCCATCTCGCCGATATCGTCGAGCATCGCGCGGCGGCTCTCGTCGTCGCGTACATCCTCGAGCCGCAGCTGGAGCCGGGCGAGCGGGGTGCGCAGATCATGCCCCACCGCGGCTAGCGCCTGGGTGCGGTTCTCGATCAGCTCGTGGATGCGGCGCTGCATGCCGTTGAAGGCGTGGATCAGCCCGCGGATCTCGGCAGTCCCCTCCTCCTCGACCGTCACGCGCTTGCCGGAGCCGACATGGCCGATCGCATGGATCAGCTTGCGCAGCGGCAACAGCGTGCTGCGGATCAGCAGCGCGCCGAGCGTGAGCAGCAGCAGCGCCGGCACGAGCGCGACAAAGGTGCGCTCGATCGCGAACTGCCAGACCTGCACCGCCTCGCGCGTCTTGAACACGATCCAGCTGCCGTCGGGCATGCGCATCTCGCCGGCCACCACCTGGCCGTGCGCGCTCGGCGCCAGGCGGAGCTGGAGATGCGCTTCCTTCAGGCCCTTCTCCCAATTGGTTACCTGCGCCTCCATCCGCTTCTGGCGCGGCGGGAAGGCGGGACGCTGGGGAATGGCGGGCGACCAGCGGACGACATAGCGATCGGTGGTCAGCTCCTGCGCCGCTTCCGCCCGCGCGGCGGGCGGGCGCTCGGAGAGCAATTTCTCGGCGATCACCAGATGCTCGGCGAGCCGGTGCGCGTCGCTTTCCTCGATCGAGTAGCGCGAGGCGCGCTCGTACAGGAAGGTGCTCGCCCCGAACTCGATCGCGACGGTGAGCAGCAGGATGAGCAGGATCCTGCCGAGCAGCCCCAATGGATGGCGCGGCAACAGGCTCAGGAGCGGGTTACCTCCGCCCGGAAGATATAGCCGATGCCGCGCACCGTGCCGATCGGCGGCTCGTGCCCGGCGGCGGAGATCTTGCGGCGAAGGCGGCTGACCAGCACGTCGACGCTGCGGTCCGAGCTGTCGCCGAGGCGGACGCGGGACAGCTCGACGAGGCGCTCGCGCGCGATCACCCGCTGGGGCTGGCCGAGAAAGGCGGCGAGCAGGTCGAACTCGGCACCTGTCAGCTCGACCACCGCGCCGCTCGGCGACTTCACCTCGCGGCGGGGGAAGTTGACCGTCCAGCCGTCGAAATGTGCCTGGGTCTCGCGGTCGCCGCCCGCCATCCGCTCGAGCCCGCCGCGGCGGAGCACCGCGCGGATCCGGGCGATCAGTTCGCGGGTGCTGAACGGCTTGGCGAGATAATCGTCTGCGCCCAGCTCGAGGCCGAGCACCCGGTCGTGCTCGTTGCCGCGCGCGCTGATGAAGATGATCGGCACGTCGCTCTTGCGCCGTACCTCGCGGCACAGGTCGATGCCGCTGGTGCCGGGCAGCATGATGTCGAGCAGGACGAGGTCGACCGGGCCGTTGTCGAACGCCACCCACATCTCCGGCGCTGTCGAGGCCAGACGGACCGAATAGCCGTTTTCCTGAAGGGCGCGGGCGGTGAGGGTGCGGAGCGCGGGGTCGTCCTCGACCAGAACGATGACGGGCGCGGTCATTTCATGGTCTCGCATGCATTCATGGCTGGCACTTAGGGCTCCTGCCCTTTCTGCTCAAGAGAGCCCCTATCGGGCAATGCTTTGTCACACGGGAGCAGCGCTTCGTAACGCACGGGAAAAGCTTCCTTACAGCCGCGCAAAGCGCCGATCGGACGCGCGCTTTATTTCGGGCTGCAAAAGGAGATTCCCCATGAAGCTTATCCTCCCGATCGCAGCCGCCGCCTGCCTGCTCGCCGCCCCCGCCGCCCAGGCCCAGTCGCTGCACGAGACCCACCAGCTCGTCTGGGCGCCGTCGGGCAAGACCCCGGTCGCCCATTGGCGGATGCGCGACCGTCCGGCCTGCCAGCCGGTGCAGAGCCATCACCAGGCCGGCAAGACCGCCCTGCCCGTGCGCGCGAAATGCGCCGTCCAGGCTACGGCCTCGACGGGTCGCTGAACCCACACTTCCGACACGCCAATTGCAAAGCCCCCGGCCTGCCGGCCGGGGGCTTTGTCGTATTTTACCGCGGCTGCAAATCCATGAGATACCGCCCAAAAACCACGGGAAACGTAGCGGAAACGCTTTTGGATACGCCCTGGTAACGAATCGTTAACGCGCCCTGCTGCACCGCGAGAAGTGAACGTTTCGCCTGAGTCACGAGGAGTGCAAGGACGCGGCATCCAGGGGCCGTAATCCGACTTCGTATCATCGATGGGTTCGCCAGATTTCTGCGCACTCTGCCTTCCGGCGGGGTGTTTCGTCACGTCCGCATGCCGTCGGGGAGTAAGCTTATCATGATCACGAACGCGAAGCCGGGCCACGAGATCGACCACGCCACCGCAGGCCGCCGCCGCAAGCTGCTGGCAGGCGCGGGCGGCGCGGCGCTGGCACTGGCGCTCGCCCTCCCCTCGGCCGCCTGGGCGCATGATTATACGGTGAGCACCGAGGCCGAGCTGCGCCAGGCGATCCTCGACGCGAATGCGGACGGCGATGCGACCTCGACGATCACGCTGACCGGCAACATCGCGATCGCCGGCACATTGCCGACCAGCACCAAGACGCTGATCATCAACACCGCCGGCTTTGCGACCAACGGCATCACCCCGCAGGGCATCGTGACGCTGGCCGGCACGATCACGGGCAGCAACGATGTGGCGGGCGGCAATGGTCAGGCCGGCCTGACCATTACCGGTGTGGCGACGACGACGGTCACCAACAACGCGACCATCACCGGCGGCGATGGCACCGGCGCCAGCAACACGGGATTGGGCGTAGATCTTCAGGACGGAACCCTGACCAACAACGGCACGATCACCGGAGGAAGCTCCGGCGGGCCGGCGTCCACTCATGGTGGCTATGGCATGCAGGTCACCCGCGCTGCCACGGTGATCAACAACGGCACGATCCAGGGCGGTACCGGCCTGGGCGTGACCGGCGGCACCGGCGCGTTCATCGGCGTCAGCCCCAGCACCGTGCAGACCTTCACCAACAATGCGACGGGCGTCGTCCGGGGCGGCGACGGCACCGGCGGCGCGCTGGGCGGCGTCGCCATCGAGGTGAAGACCATCTCCGTGCCGATCGTCAATCACGGCCTGATCGAGGGCGGCAATGGCGCAATGGCGATCAAGAGCGGCCCGAACCTCAGCATCATCAACGACGGCGTCATCCGGGCCGGTGCCGGCGGCACGGTCGCGATCGATGCGAGCACGTCGCAGCTCACCGTGGTCGAGCTGCGGGCGGGGTACAACATCACCGGCCAGGTGATCGCCAATGCCGGTGCCACCTTCGCCCAGACGCTGCAGTTTGGCGGCGATACCGATAGCAGCTTCGACATGTCGCTGGTCGGGCTGACGGCGCAGTATCGGGGCTTCAACCGCATCCTGAAGACCGGCACCAGCATTTGGACCCTGACGGGCAGCGTCGCCGGGATGCCGACGAGCCCCTGGAACCTCCAGCAGGGCACGCTGCTGTTCGACAGGAACACCGCGGCCGGCACGCTCCCCTCCATGATCAACAGCGGCAGCGACAATGCCGCGCTGATCTTCCAGCAGGACAGCAGCATCTCCGTTGGGAACCTCACCGGCGCCATATCCGTCCTCCAGAACGGACTGGGCACGACCATCCTGACGGGGAACAATCATAGCCTCGGCACGACGCTCGTCTCCGGCACGCTTTCGATCGGGGCCGAGAATGCGCTCGGGTCTGGCGCGTTCACGATCACCGGCGGCAAGCTGCAGTGGAGCGGCAACGGCAACATCGCACGGTCGATCAACTGGGCGGCCAGCGGCGCCGAGATCGAGGTCACCGGCACCTCGCTGACCCTGGCCCAGCCGCTGCTCGGCGGTGGTGCGCTGACCAAGTCGGGCGCGGGCACGCTCATCCTGAGCGGCGACAACAGCTATGCCGGCGGCACGGTGATCACGGCCGGCACGCTTCGCGTCAACGGCTCGATCCTCGGCGATGTGCTGGACAACGGCACGCTGATCTTCGGCAATTCCACCGCCTATGGCTATGCCGGGCTGATCACCGGCACCGGCAGCCTCAACGCCGCCGGCACCGGCCTCCTTACTCTGACCGCCGACAGCAACTATGGCGGGACGACCACCGTCAGCGGCAGCGGCGGGCTTCTCGTCACCGGCGGGGCCGACATCGCCTATGGCGGTGCGACGGCCGTTTCGGCCGGCCAGCTTCTCGTCAACGCCGGCAGCACGATGACCTCGGGCGGCGCGACGGCGATTACGTCCAACAACGCCACGCTCACCATCGACGGCACGGGCTCCGCCTTCACCACCACCTCGATGAACGTGGCCGGAAGCACCGGCCGGGTAATGGCCGTCAACGTCACCAATGGCGGCTTGCTCAGGCTGACCGCGGGCGGCCTGTCGCTGCGGACCCTGCTCGGCACGGCCCGGCTCAATATCGACGGCGCGGGCTCGCTGTTCGACATGACCGGCGGGCTGACCCTCGCCGGCGCGGCCAATACCGGCGCCGCCTTCACGATCAGCGGCGGCGGCGCGATCCGCACCGCGGCCGCCAGCACGATCGGCGCGGCGGCGGGCAATACCCAGAACGGCACCACCCGCCTGCTCGACGTGACGATCACCGGCGCCGGCTCCAACTGGACGAGCACCAGCACGCTGCTGGCGACCAACGGCAATTTCACCGTGCAGCAAGGCGGCGAGGCGAGCTTCGCCAGCGCCATCTTCGGCACCGTCTCGCCGACGTTCAAGGCGGTGCTGTCCGTCTCGGGCGCCGACTCGCGCTTCGCCACCACCGCCGGCGATCTGGTGATCGGCAGCGGCGCGGGCACCGGCGAGCTCGTGCTGAGCAACGGCGGCGCGGTGAACCTTGCCGGATCGCTGGTCCTGGCCGATGCCGGCACTGCGACCGGCATCCTCAGCATCGGTGGTGCAGAGGGCCAGGCCGCCGCCGCGACAGGCGCCTTCACCGCGCCGACGGTCACGCTGGGCAGCGGCACCTCGCGCCTCAACTTCAACCACACCGACAGCGACTATCTGTTCAGCGCCGCGATCTCGGGCGCGGGCGCGATCAACCAGGTGGCGGGTACCACCAACCTGACCGGCAACAGCAATGCCTTCGCCGGCGTGGCCAATGTCACGGGCGGCACGCTGCGGGTAAACGGCAGGCTGGGCGATGCCGCAAGCGTGGTCAATGTGCTGAACGGCGGCAGGCTGGGCGGCGCCGGCACGATCGGCGGCAGCGTGGTCGTCGCCGACGGCACCATCGCGCCGGGCAACAGCCCGGGCACGCTCACCATCGCGGGCAACCTCACGCTCGGGGCCAATTCGCTGCTCGACTATGAGTTCGGCCAGTCGGACGTGGTCGGCGGGCCGATGAACGACCTGATCGAAGTGGGCGGCGACCTGCGGCTCGATGGGACGATCAACGTGACGGTCACGCCGGGCGGCGAGTTCGGCGTCGGCGTCTATCGAGTGCTCAGCTATGCCGGCACCCTGGACGACCAGGGTCTGGCGCTCGGCACGACGCCGGGGGGCATCATCCAGGTCCAGACGGCGGCCGCAGGGCAGGTCAACCTGGTCAATTATGCCGGCGCAGCGCTCAATTTCTGGGACGGCAATGGCGGGCGCGGCGACGGCACGATCACGGGCGGCACCGGTACCTGGCAGGCAGCGACGGGCAACGACAACTGGACGCTGTTCGACGGCTCGATCAACAGCCCCTACACCGACGGCAATTTCGCGATCTTCATGGGCGCGGCCGGCACGGTGACGGTCGACAACAGCCTGGGCGCGATCAACGCATCGGGCATGCAGTTCGCGCGCAGCGGCTATGTGATCACCGGCGGGACGATCGGGCTGGTCGCGCCACAGTCGATCATCCGCGTGGGCGACGGCACCGCGGCGGGCGCCGGCTACAGCGCGACGATCGCCAGCGTGCTGGGCGGATCGGGCCAGCTGGTGAAGACCGATCTCGGCACGCTCGTGCTGACCGGCGCCAACAGCTACACCGGCGGCACCGCGATCAACGGCGGCGTGCTGCAGGTGGCGAGCGACGCCAATCTGGGCGCTGCCACGGGCGGGCTGAGCTTCAACAACGGCACGCTGCGGATCGCCGGCGACATGACCTCGAACCGCGACGTGGTGCTGGCGGGCGCCGCCACCGTCACCACGACCGCGGGGTCGGACTGGGTGCTGAGCGGCGACATCAGCGGTGCCGGCGCACTCACCGTCAGCACCGACAATACCGTGACGCTGGCTGGCGACGCCGCGCACACCGGCGGCACGACCATCACCGGCACCGGTACGCTGCTGATCGGCAATGGCGGCACCAGCGGCACGATCGCGGGCAACATCGTCAACAATGCCAATATCCGCTTCGACCGTTCGGATGCCTCGACCTTTGCCGGCTCGATCAGCGGCTCGGGCAGTTTCAGCAAGGCCGGCACCGGGCAGCTCAACCTGACCGGCAACAGCAGCTGGGCCGGTTCGGCACAGATCCAGCAGGGCGAACTTCGCATCGCCAGCGGCAATGCGGTCACCGCAGCGAACCAGACGAGCTTGAGCAATGGCGGCACCCTGACCGTCTCCGGCGCCGGATCGACCTTCACGACCGGGTTCATCACCGCATCGGGCACGAGCGGCGCGGCAGCGACGATCAATGTCGAGAATGGCGGCACGCTGCGGACCACCGCGAGCGGGCTGGCGCTCCGCTCCGGCCCCGCAGCTCCCCTCGCTGCGGCGAACCTGAACGTAACCGGTGCCGGCTCGCTGGCCGACCTGCTCGGCCCGCTCGCCATCGCCAGCACCGCCGGAACCTCGATCGCGAACGTCACGATCAGCGGCGGCGGCACGCTGCGCTCGACCGGCGCCAACCAGGTGGGTGCCGCGGTCGGCAACGTCACCGCCCCCACCCTGACGATCACCGGCGCCGGCTCGAACTGGACCAGCACCGGCACGCTGGCGATGACCAATGGCAGCTTCTCGCTGCTTGATGGCGGCACGGCGAGCTTCGCCTCGACAGTGATCGGATCGGCGACCACGCGACAAGCCGCGCTGCTGGTCTCGGGCCCGGCATCGGTCTTCACGACGAGCGGCGACCTGACCCTCGGCACCGGCGGGGGCACCGGCGTGCTCACTCTGGCCGATGGCGGCAGCATCGCGGTAGGCGGCGCCTTCACCCTGGCCGACAATGCCGGCGCGACCGGCGTGCTCAACATCGGCGGCGCAGAGGGCGCGGCAGCGGCAGCGGCCGGCCTGTTCACCCTGCCCGCGCTCGACCTGGGCAGCGCGACCTCGCGGATCAACTTCAACCATACGAACCCGGCCTATGCCTTCACCGCGCTGATCAGCGGCACGGGCAGCCTCAACCAGACCGCCGGCACGACGATCCTGAGTGCGGCGAACAGCTATAGCGGCGCCACCAACGTCACCGGCGGCACGCTGTTGATCAATGGCGACCAGTCCGCCGCGACCGGGCTCACCACGGTGGGCGCGAACGGCACGCTCGGCGGCACCGGCATCATCGGCGGCAATGTCGACATGAGCGCCGGCGGCACGCTGGCGGCGGGCTCGAACGGCGTCGGCACGCTGACGATCAACGGCAACCTGACGCTCGGCGCGGGCTCGCATCTCGGCTTCGAGCTGGGCCAGGCCTATACGGTCGGCGGGCCCCTAAACGATCTGGTCGATGTTGGCGGCAACCTCACGCTCGACGGCACGGTTGACGTGACCACCTCGGCGGGCGGCAGCTTCGATGTCGGCATCTACCGGCTGCTCAACTATGCCGGCGCGCTGACCAACAACGGGCTCGTGGTGAGCACCCAGCCGGCGGGGGCGGAAGCCTTCGTCCAAACCTCGGTCGCCGGGCAGGTCAACCTGGTCAATATCGGCGGGCTGACGCTGAACTTCTGGGACGGCGCGGCCGGGCCGAAGTTCGACGGCGCGATCGCCGGCGGCAGCGGCACCTGGCAGGCGCACACCGGCAACGACAACTGGACCGACCTGAGCGGCGCGCTCAATGCGGGCTTCTCCGACGGCGCGATCGCCATCTTCACCGGCACCGCAGGCACGGTGACGGTCGACAACAGCCTGGGCGCGGTCACCGTGTCGGGCATGCAGTTCGCCACCAATGGCTATGCGATCACCGGCGACGCGGTGACGCTGACCGGTGCGCAGGCGGTGATCCGGGTCGGTGACGGCACTGCGGCAGGCGCAGGCTATACCGCGACGATCGCGAGCGCGCTGACCGGCGCGAGCCAGCTGGTGAAGACCGACCTCGGCACGCTCGTGCTGACCGGCGCCAATGCCTATACCGGCGGCACGCGGATCGAGGGCGGCACGCTCCAGATCGGCAATGGCGGCAGCATCACCGGCGACGTGGTGAACAACGCCGCGCTGGTGGTGAACCGCACCGGCACGCTGACGCTGGGCGGCGCGATCTCGGGCAGCGGCGCGCTGACCCAGACGGGCGGCGGCACGCTGATCCTGGGCGGGGTCAATAGCTATGCGGGCGGCACCACCGTCACCGGCGCGAGCATCGTGCAGGTCTCGAGCGACGCCAACCTCGGCAATGCGGCCGGCGTGCTGGCGCTCCAGGGCGGCACGCTCCAGGCCGGTGCCTCGTTCAGCTCCAGCCGTGCGATCACGCTCGGCAGCGCGACCTCGAACCGCATCGACACGCAGGGCTTCGACGTCACGCTCAGCGGCGTGATCGGCAATGGCGCGGGCAACATGCCGGGGAACTTCCTCGACAAGATCGGCACCGGCACGCTGACGCTGACCGGCGTCAACAGCTATTCGAACCGCACCCTGATCGCCGCCGGCACGCTGGCGCTGGGGGGCAACGGCACGATCGGCGCGGGCAACCTGATCGTCGGCGCAGGCACGGTGTTCGACATCTCGCAGACCAATGCCGGCGCGCGGGTGATCCAGCTGAACAGCGGCGCGGCGGGCACGATCGCGCTGGGATCGAAGGTGCTGACGCTGGGCGCCACCCTTTCCTTCTCCGACTGGTCGGGCAGCATCATCGATGGCGGCATCGGCGGCGGCACCGGCGGCAGCGTGGTGATCCAGGCGCCGAGCGGCGCGGTGCGCTTCCTTGAGGCACAGAGCTATACCGGCGGCACGACCGTGAATGGCGGCACGCTGGCGCTGGTCGGCGACGGCGCGCTCCATGCGAGCGGCGCAGTGGCGGTGAATGCCGGCACGGTGTTCGACATCAGCGGCCTGGCCGGATCGGGCACTATAATCGGCGACCTGTCGGGCGCCGGTGCGGTGACGCTGGGCGGCAAGACGCTGCGCTTCGGCACGGCCAACGGCACCAGCTTCACCGGCACGATCGCCGGCAGCGGCGGGCTGGTGAAGTCCGGCACGGGCAGCTTCACTCTGACCGGCGCGAACAGCTATACCGGCACCACCAGCGTCACTGCCGGCACCTTGCTGGTCAATGGCGACCAGTCGGCGGCGACCGGCCTCACCACCGTCGCCAGCGGCGCGACGCTGGGCGGCTCGGGCATTCTCGGCGGCGACGTGCTGATCGCCGACGGCGGCACGCTGTCGCCGGGCAACAGCCCGGGCACGCTCACCATCAATGGCGGGCTGACCCTGTCGGCGGGCTCCACCCTCGCCTATGAGTTCGGTGCGGCCAATTCGGTGGGCAGCCCGCTCAACGACCTGGTCAATGTCGGCGGCAACCTGGTGCTCGACGGCACGATCAACGTCTCGGTCTCGGCCGGCGGTGCGTTCGACATCGGCCTGTACCGGATCGCCAATTATGGCGGCACGCTCACCAATAACGGCCTCGCCATCGGTACCATGCCGGCAGGTGCCGAGCTGAGCGTGCAGACCTCGATCGCGGGCCAGGTCAATCTGGTCAACACCGGCTCGGCCGTACTCAACTTCTGGGACGGCAACACGGGTCCGAAGTTCGACGGCGCTATCGCCGGCGGCGGCGGCATCTGGCGTGCTACGGGCACCGACAATTGGACCGATGTCAGCGGCGCGGTGAACTCGGCGTTCGACAATGGCGCCATCGCGATCTTCGCCGGCGCGGTGGGCAATGTCACCATCGACAACAGTCAGGGCGCAGTGACCGCGGCCGGCCTCCAGTTCGCAGCGCATGGCGACTATGTCATCCAGGGCGGCACGCTGACCCTCACCGGCCCGCAATCGGTGATCCGCGTCGGCGACGGCAGCGTGGCGGGCATCGGCTATAGCGCCAACATCCAGTCGGTGATCGCCGGCAACACCCAGCTGGTGAAGACCGATATCGGCCGGCTCATCCTGGCCGGCGCCAATAGCTATACCGGCGGCACCGCGATCAATGGCGGCGTGCTGGAGATCGCGAGCGACGCCAATCTGGGCGCGGCCTCGGGCGGTCTCAGCTTCAATGGCGGCACGCTCAACACCACCGCCGACATCGGCTCGGCACGCGCCGTCACGCTCGACGGTCAGGGCGTGTTCTCGACCGATGCGGGCACGACGCTGACGCTGAGCGGCGCGATCACCGGCGCGGGCAATCTCGCCAAAACCGGCACCGGCACGCTGGCGCTCGACGGCACCGGCGGCTTCACCGGCGGCACCCAGGTCGCCCAGGGCACGCTGTTGGTGAACGGCAACTTCGCCGCGACCACCGGCGTCACCACCGTCGCGGCGGGCGCAACCCTTGGCGGCACCGGCACGATCGGCGGCAATGTGACCCTGAACGGCACGCTGATGCCGGGCGCCGGCGGTGCCGGAACCCTGACCATCGGCGGCAATCTGGCGATCGCCCAGGGCGCAACGCTCGCCTATGAATTCGGCTCGGCGAACGTCGCCGGAGGCGCGCTCAACGACCTGGTCAATGTCGGCGGCAACCTGGTGCTGGATGGCACGATCAACGTGTCGGTTCCGACCGGCGGCGCCTTCAGCGCCGGCATCTACCGCGTGTTCAATTATGGCGGCACGCTCACCGACAATGGCCTGACCCTCGGTGCGCTGCCGGCAGGCAGCAACGTAGCAGTGCAGACTTCGGTCGCCGGCCAGGTGAACCTGGTCAACTTCGCCGGCCTCACGCTCAACTTCTGGGACGGCGCCGCCGGCCCGAAGAACAACGGCGCCATCAACGGTGGCACCGGCATCTGGCAGAACGGCACCGGCAACGACAATTGGGCCGACGCCTCGGGGGCGATCAACGCCGCCTATAGCGATGGCGCCTTTGCGGTGTTCGGCGGCACGGCGGGCACGGTCACGGTAGACAATGGCCTGGGCCAGGTCGCCGCTTCGGGCATGCAGTTCGCTGTCGGCGGCTACACCGTCACCGGCGGGTCCATCGCGCTCGCCGGCGCACAGGCGGTGATCCGGGTCGGCGACGGCAGCACCGCGGGCGCGGGCTATACCGCGACGATCAACGCAGCGCTCACCGGCGCGAGCCAGCTGGTCAAGACCGATGCGGGCACGCTGATCCTCGGCGGCACCAACAGCTACACCGGCGGCACGCTGGTGACCGGCGGTACCGTGCAGATCGCGAGCGACGCCAATCTGGGCGCGGCTTCGGGCGGGCTCACGCTCGACGGGGGCACCCTCGTCACCACCGCGACACTGTCCAGCACCCGTAACCTCGTCCTGCAGGGCGCGGGCACCCTCTCGACCGCAACCGGCACGAGCTTCACGCTGGGCGGCGTGCTTTCGGGCGCGGGCAACCTCACCAAGGCCGGCACTGGCACGCTGGTGCTGGGCGGTGCCAGCGCCGGCTATGCCGGTATCGCGCGCGTGTCGGCAGGCACGCTGGCGGTGACCGGCGTGCTGGGCGGCTCGGTCAATGTCGATGCGGCGGGCCGCCTCGAGGGCACGGGTTCGGTGGGCAACGTCACCAATGCGGGCACCATCGCGCCCGGCCTCTCCGGGGTCGGTACGCTCACCCTTACAGGCACCTATACCGGCGCGAACGGCACGCTGGAGATCGAGGCGGAGCTGGGTGGCGACGGTGCGCGTGCCGACCGGCTGGTGGTCGGCGGTTCGACGGCGGGCACCACGCTGGTCAAGGTGACCAACCTTGGCGGCACCGGCGCGCCGACCGTGGAAGGCATCAAGATCGTCGATGTGGCGGGCGCCTCGAACGGCGTGTTCACATTGGAAGGCGACTATGTCTTCGAAGGCGCCCCGGCGCTTATCGCCGACGCCTATGGCTACCGGCTCTACAAGAACGGCGTCGCCAACCCGGCCGACGGCGACTGGTATCTCCGTTCGGCCCTGTTGAGCCCGGTGGCGCCGCCGGCCACCCCGCTCTACCAGCCGGGCGTGCCGGTCTATGAGGCCTATGGCCAGACGCTGGCGACGCTCAACGCGATCGGCACGATGCAGGAGCGCGTCGGCAATCGCCGCTGGTCCTCGAGCAGCGACGGCATCTCGGGCATCTGGGGCCGGATGGAGAGCGCCCGCTCCCGGCCCAATGCCGTGCAGTCGACCAGCCTGTCCGACGTCAATGTCGACAGCTGGAAGGTCGAGCTCGGCGTCGACCAAACGGTCAGCACCCGTGGCGACGGCTCGACGCTCGTGGTCGGCGTGCTGGGCAGCTATGGCGAGGCGCGGGCGAACATCGCCTCGCCCTTCGGCAATGGCAGCATCAAGACGCGCGGCTATGGCGCGGGTGCGACGCTCAGCTGGTTCGGTCCGCAGGGCTTCTATGTCGACAGCCGGGCGCAGTTCACCTGGTTCGACAGCAAGCTGAAGTCGAGCGTGCTCGGCAAGCTGACCGACGGCAATGACGGCACCGGGCAGGCCTATAGCGTCGAGGTCGGCAAGCGTTCGCCGCTCTCGGGCAGGCTGTCGGTGACGCCGCAGATCCAGATGGCCTATTCGACCGTCGGCTTCGATCGCTTCACCGATCCGAACGGGGCACAAGTCTCCTCTCGCCTGGGCGACAGCCTGAAGACGCGCTGGGGTATCTCGCTCGATCGCCAGGATGCCGGCAGCCACCTCTATGCAGTGGCGAACCTCAGCTATGAGTGGCTGGACGGCACGGTCACCCAGGTCTCCGGAACGCTGATCGCGCGCAGCAACGAGCGGCTGTGGGGCGAGTTCGGGCTGGGCGGCAGCGTGCAGCTCGGCAGGGTGACGCTGTACAGCCAGGTCTCGGCGGACACCGCGCTTCGCGACTTCGGCAAGAGCTACAGCCTGAAGGGCACCGGCGGCCTGCGTCTCGCCTTCTGATCGGGCACGGCCGGCACCCTCCCCAGGGTGGCCGGCCGCTGCTTGCGTTCGGGACTTGGCATCCGCGCGGCGCCGGTCCACACATTACAAAATGATGGATTCTCCCAATCTGGCCCGATCTCCTTGTCGGGTTTCCACCTCTCGCACGTCTAGCTAGCCGGGAAGGCCGTGCGGGACCTTGCGAACATGCTCGCCAAGGCAAAGCGCGCGGTCGTGCGGCGTGGTGTCGCCGAACAGGATGCGGACGAGCTGGTGCAGGAGGCGTTTCTCAGGATCGAGCGCTACGAGCGCGACCAGACCGCCCGCTCGCGCGAGGCGCTGCTGGTGACGGCCGCGGTCAACCTCTCGATCGATCGCCGGCGGCGCGATGCGCGCGCGCCCTTCGCCGATGTCAGCGACCTCGCCAACATTGCCGACTCGACACCGAACCCGGCGCAGATCATGGAGCAGCAAAAACGGCTCGAACATGCTAGGGCGGGTCTGGAAACACTGCCGGAACGAACCCGCCGCATATTGCTGCGGCGGCGGCTCGAGGGAAGCAGCTACGCCGAAATCGCGGCGGACGAGGGGATGAGTGTGGCGGCGGTGGAGAAGCAGGTGGCGCGTGCGACGCTCCAGCTGATGCAATGGATGGACGGCTGGTGAGCCAGTCCCCTCCCCGTGCCTCGGCTGAAGCCGCCGCCTGGCTAGCACGTTTGCAAGGCGATGCGCGAACCGCCGCGCGCGAAGCTGCGTTCAAGGACTGGCTGCGCGCAGATCCTGCGAACCAGAAGGCATTCGAGCAGGCTACCGACATCTGGGCCGACCTGCCCGGCGCCGCGGCGCTGATGGGCGAACGTCCCGCGCCTCGGCCCCTGCCCGTGCGGCGGCACCTGCCCATCCGCGAGCTGGCCCTCGCCGCCTCGCTGCTGCTCGCGATCGGAATCGGTTCCTTCTTCTGGCTGTCCGAGCCCTCCGCCTATTCCACCACCATGGGCGAGCAGAAGGTCGCGACGCTCGAGGATGGCAGCCGCATCGCGCTCAATACCGACAGCAGCGTCGAGGTGCGCTACGACCCCGCCCAGCGGCTGGTCGAGCTGGACCGCGGCGAGGCGATGTTCGAGGTCGCGCACAACAGCGCCCGCCCGTTCATCGTGCGCGCCGGCGACAAGCAGATCCGCGCCGTCGGCACCAGCTTCGTGGTGCGGCGGGACCGCGGCGAAGTGATCGTCACCCTGCTCCAGGGCAAGGTGGCGGTGACCGACATCCGGCCCGCGCCGGTCAAGCTGCCCCCCACCTATCTCAACCCCGGCGACCGGCTGCGCGCGCCGGTGGAAGGCCCGGCGCGGATCGATGCGCAGACCGCCGACGCCGCCACCGCCTGGCGCCGCGGCCAGGCGATGTTCGCGGACACCCCGCTGGGAGACGCGGTGACCGAGCTCAACCGCTATGGCGGCCCGCGCCTCGTCATCGACGATCCCCGCCTTGCCGGGCTGCGCGTCTCCGGCGTGTTCGCCACCAACGACACTGCGGAATTCGCCCGCGCCGTCGCCGCGCTCCACGGGCTACGGGTCGAGCAGAACGGCCAGACTATGCACATCGTGCGCTGATTTCGCATGCAGTGACATTTTTGTTTCTTTGCCATGTCGGTTTCGCAACGCAGCATCGTCTAGACCCATGAGGGAGCAAGCGAAGGGGTCGCGCTCCCGGGGGGAAAGCAATGCCGTCCAAACTCACGCTTGCCATGCTCGCAGCCAGCAGCTGCGTCTTCGTCATCCCGGCCGCCCAGGCGCAGACGCGCTACAGCTTCGATATGGCGGCACAGCCGCTCGAAGCGGCGCTCCGCTCGGTCGCCACGCGTACCTCGACCAACATCATCTTCGACGGCCCGTCGCTGCGCGGCCGCGCCGCGCCGGCGCTGCACGGGGAATTCACCGCCCGTGACGCCTTCCAGGCGCTGCTTCAGGGTTCGGGCCTGTCGCTCAACGTCACCCAGGGCGGATCGTACATCGTCGTCGCCCCCGCCGCGCAGAACCGCACCAGCGGCGACAAAGGGTCCATCACCGGGCACCTGACCCGCGACGAGGGCGGACGCGCCCTGGCCGGCGCCCTGGTCCGCATCGTCGAGACCGGCCAGACCACCACCGCCGACGACAATGGCGACTTCAACTTTCCGAGCATCGCGCCCGGCCAGTATACGGTGGAGATCTCCTTTCTCGGCTTCGAGACCCGCTCGCAGCTGGTGGCGGTCGGATCGGGAAACGCGTCGACCGTCGATCTGGCGCTGAACGAGGGCGCTGAGGAAGGCGTGCCGATCGTCGTCTATGGTACGCGCAGCGCCCGCGCCAACGCGCTCAACCTGCAGCGCTCGGCCGAGAACAACACCGAAGTCGTCTCCGCAGACGATTTGGGCAATTTCACCGGCACCACCTTTTCCGACGCGCTGCGCCGCACCGCCGGCGTCTCGTTCCAGCGCGACAGCGTGACCGGCGACGGCACCAACGTGATCGTCCGCGGCCTCGATCCGGACATGAACAACGTCAAGCTCAACGGCCTGCAGCTGCCGGTCGGCAACGGCACCGGCCGCTCGGCGGACCTCAGCAACCTGCTTGCGGATTCGGTGGGCAAGATCACGATCAGCAAGAGCCTGCTCCCCAGCCAGGACAGCGCCGGCACCGGCGGCCTGATCGAGATCGAAACGCTGTCGCCGCTCAACCGGCCGCATCGCTATGCCAGCCTCCAGATCGAAGGCGGGCTGAGCGGCAAGGACTTCAGCAAGGACTTCCTGGTCTCCGGCACCGTCGCCGGGCGGTTCGGCGCGCAGGACAATTTCGGCCTGAGCGCCTCGGTCCAGTATCGCCGCAACTCGGTGCGCAACATCTCCTACAACACGGTGACCAAGTTCGGCGCGCTGCTGCCCAACGCCGCCAACGGCACGCCGACGCTGACCTCGCCCGACGCGGTGGATCCGCACACCAGCTTTCCCTACGTGCCGGGCGACGACGGCGCCTATGTCACCCAGCTCTTCGCGAGCTTCAATCATGTGAAGCAGACCACGCTGGCGGCGACGGTCTCGGCCGAATGGAACATCGGCAACCACACCAACCTGAAGTTCGACTTCCAGCACGCCGAGAGCGACCGCACCTATTATTCGATGACCGACATCTTCGGCGGGCTCAGCAAATATTCCGACGTGCCCGGTGGCGACGCCGTCTCCGCGCTGAATCTGAGCCTCGCGCCCGGCAATGCCGCGATCCAGCGCGAGCAGCAGTACAGCTATGATCCGAACGCCAAGACGATCACCGACACCTACAGCTTCTCGGGCAAGAGCACGGCGGGCAAGCTGACCTTCAATTATCTCGCCGGCTATGCCCATGGCAGCGAGAACCACGAGCGCAACACCACGCTCGACCTGCGCATGCCGGACAGCGACGCGACCGCTGCGCTGTTCCAGCCCGGTGCCACCGATGCCAAGCTCGGCTATATCGTGACCCCGTTCGGCCGGCGCAGCGGCCGCGATATCCCCATCCCGCTGCTGACCAGCGCCGGCTGGGCGCTGATCAACGATCCGTCACGCTACACCATCACCGCGGGAACCGGGGGGATCGACACCACCACCGGCAGCAACAATCGCTATACCGGCGATGTCAGCCTGCGCTGGGACATGGACTGGGGCTTCCTGAAATACGTCCAGGTCGGCGCCCGCTACGAGCGCACCGAGTTCGGCAGCGACCTGCTGCGCACCCAGTTCGGGGGCAGCGCGTCGATCAAGGACCTTGGCCTGCCCTTCTCGCCTACCGACCTGACCCGCGTGGGCGTCACCGGCGCCAACTTCACGGCGATGAGCGAAGGCACGGCGATCGGCTTCTTCAACAACATGCGCGACTATCTCGCCAAATATCCGCAGTTCACCCTTGCGCCCATCGCCCCGGCGATCGGCCAGGACAAGCAGGGCACGCGCGAGGACAATTACGCCGCCTATGTCCAGAGCCGGCTGCAGTTCGGCAAGCTCGAGGTGATCGGCGGCGTGCGCTACAATCGCACCGACCTGCGCGCCACCAACCTGGTATTCCCGACCTATGTCGGCCCGCTGCTGAACAGCGGCGGCATCATCGGCGCCGACGTTCCGTTTCAGAACGCGTTCAGCAAGCTGGTGACGGAAACGGCCAAGTCCGAGGATTTCCTGCCGCGCGTGCTGTTCAACTTCCGCCAGAGCGACAATCTGATCTTCCGCGGCGGCTATTTCCTGTCGGTCGCACGGCCGCAGATCGGCGAACTCTCGTCGCAGACCCGGATCGCCTTCATCAACCTGCCGATCCCGGGTCCCAACGGCATACAGCCGCGACTGCAGATCGATTCGGGCAATCCCAACCTGAAGCAGGCGACCACGCACAATTTCGACCTGAGCGCCGAATATTATCACAAGATCGGCATCATCAAGCTGGGCGGCTTCTACAAGCGGATCGACAACCTGCTCCAGTCCAACCGGACCGATGGCCCGGCCAACCTGGCCAATGTCACCCTGCCCAATCACCCCTATTTCCAGGGCGCACCCTATTTCGATCCGGCACACCCGGAGAATTACTTCATCACCGGCGGATCGCCGATCAACAGCCCCCACGCCGCCACCATCTGGGGCGTGGAAGGCCGGTTCGAGCGGCAGTTCGACTTCCTGCCCGGCGCGCTGGGCGGTCTCGGCATCATCGCCAACTACACCTACACCAAGAGCAGCCGCTATCAGCGCTACAGCTGGGCCTATGCGACCGCCGGCCAGGACGCCGTCTATGAATTCGGCGGCCTGCCGTTCAACCAGCAGCCCAAGCATTCGGGCACCGTCGCGCTGACCTATCAGAAGTACGGCTTCGACGGCACGCTGGCCTATAGCTTCCAGTCGAAGTCGCTGGACAATTTCTACCCGCGCGGCCTGTCGGTCTACAACCAGGGCGTCCGGACGCTCGACCTGCGCGGCGAATATTACATCGACAAGGGCCGGAAGTACCGACTCTACATCGAGGGTTCGGACCTGCTCAAGGGCACCGAGACTCCCGATGTCCAGCAGCTGATCTACGGCACCTACACCCGCGCCACCTATCTGGGCGGCCGCAAGTTCAAGATCGGCGCCGCCGCGATCTTCTGACGACTGCACGCTCCTGCCGGCTCCCTCATGCGCGGGGAGCCGGCTCTTTTCTGTTCGAGGATATCCCCATGAAGGCCACAAGGTTGCTCCTTGCCGCGGCGACGCTCGCCATTGCCGCAGCGATTCCCGCCAGCGCGCAGGAGCTGGTTCCCTATCAGCAGTTCACTTTGCCCAACGGCCTGCGCGTCGTGGTCCATGAGGACCACAAGACGCCCAAGGTCGCGGTCGCGGTCTGGTATCACGTCGGCTCGATGAACGAGCCCGCCGGCAAGTCGGGCTTTGCGCACCTGTTCGAGCATCTGATGTTCAACGGCTCCGAGCATCACGACAAGGAGTACATGCCGCCGCTCCAGGAGATCGGCGTATCCGGCGTCAACGGCGCCACGTCGCTCGACCAGACCTATTATTACGAGATCGTCCCCACCGGCGGGCTCGAACGTGTCCTCTGGCTCGAATCCGACCGCATGGGCTATCTCTCGGGCGCGATCAGCCAGGCCAAGCTCGATGAGCAGCGCAAGGTCGTCCAGAACGAGAAGCGCACCCGCGAGAACACCCCCTATGCGCTGATGGACCAGCGCGAGGCCGCGGCGCTGTTCCCGCTCGGCCACCCCTATCACCACCCGACGATCGGCTCGATGGAGGACCTGAACGCCGCCTCGCTCGACGATGTGAAGGGCTGGTTCGGCCAATATTACGGCGCCACCAACGCGGTGGTCTCGCTCTCCGGCGACGTGACGCTGGAGCAGGCCAAGACGCTGATGGCGAAGTATTTCGGCAGCGTGCCTGCCGGATCGCCTGTCAGCCGCACCACCGAATGGGTGCCCGCGCTCGAGCGCGACAAGAGCGAAGTGATGCAGGACGACGTGCCGCAGCTCGCCATCGCCTGGAACTGGGCGGTGCCGGGCAACCGCTCGCCCGAAGCCCAGGCGCTGCAGCTCGCCGCCCAGGCGCTTGGCCGCGGCAAGACCTCGCGGCTCCACCAGGTGCTGGTGCAGGAGAAGCAGCTCGCGACCTATGCCTCGGCGCAATATGCCGGCTATGCGGTTGCGGGCGTCTTCTCGGTCGATGTGCGGCTGAAGCCCGGCGTCGATCGCGCCGTGGCCGAGGCGGCGGTGAAGCAGGTGATCGACGAGTTCCTCGCCAAGGGCCCGACGCCCGCGGAGCTCGCCCGGGTCAAGGCGAGTGGATCGGCCGACAATGCCCGCGCGATGGAATCGATCTACGTCAAGGCGATGGCGCTGGCGAGCGGCGCGATGTTCGCCGACAATCCCGGCCAATATGCGGTGGACGACAGGCGCTTCCAGGCGCTCACCGCGCCCGAGATCCGTATCGTCGCCAGCACCTGGCTGGGCAAGCCCAGCTACAAGCTCACCGTGCTCCCCTTCGGCAGCCACAAGGCGGTGGTGGACGGCGCCGACCGGACCAAGCTGCCGCCGCTCGGCCCGTCGCCCGCGCTCAAGCTGCCCCAGGTGCAGGAGGCCAAGCTTTCCAACGGCATCCGCGTGGTGTTCGCCGAGCGGCCGGGGACGGCGACCGTCGACATGACGATGGTCTTCGATGCCGGCCAGGCTGCGGAAAAGGGCGCGAAGCACGGCGTCGGCGGGTTCACGCTGGGGCTGATGGACGAAGGCACGGTGACGCTGACCGGCCAGCAGTTCGCGGAGCGCCAGGCGATGCTCGGCGCGCGCATCTACAGCTATAGCGATGTCGACACGACAGACTTCATGGCCTCGGCGATGACCAAGTCGCTGCCCGACACCGTGGCGCTCTGGGCCGACTACATCCGCAATCCCGGCTTTCGGCCCGCCGACCTGGAGCGCGACCGCCAGCAGCATCTCTCGGGCCTGTCCCAAGCGCTGGTCAATCCGGACGAGATCGCGCAGCGTACCTTCACCAGCATCGTCTATGGCCCGGACCACGCGTACGGCGTGCCGCTGGCGGGCCGGGCGGAAACGCTCAAGTCGATCACCCGCGAGGATCTGGTGGCGTTCCACGACAGCTGGATCCGCCCGGACAACGCCGTGATCTATGCGGCGGGCGGCACCGATCTAGCCACGCTCACCGCCGCGCTCGAAAAGGGCTTCGGCAGCTGGAAGGCCCCGGCGCGCGCCAAGGGCAGCAAGCATATCGATCCCGTCCCCGCCGTGACCGCTTCGCGCGTCGTGCTGATCGACAAGCCCGGCGCGATCCAGTCGGTGATCCGCGTCGGCGAGATCCTGCCCGACGGCACCGATCCGCGCAATTTCGAGATCGGGGCGATGAACGACGTGCTGGGCGGCGGCTTCACCGCGCGGCTCAACATGAACCTGCGCGAGGGCAAGGGCTGGACCTATGGCGCCAATTCCTATGTCGCCGAGGCACGCGGACCCCAGGCCTTCGGCGTGGCGACCGGCATCCAGACCGACAAGACGGCCGAGGCGCTGAGCGAGATCGACAAGGAGATCCGCGGCATCCGCGGCACCAAGCCGGCGACCCAGGCGGAGCTCGACCTGCTGAGCAAGGGCGAAGTGCTCTCCCTGCCCGGCCGGTTTGAGACCAACAACGCGATGGTCGGCTATCTCCAATATGTGAACCGGCTCGGCCGCCCGTACGAGTGGATCACCACCCTGCCCGCGCAATATGCGGCGCTGCGCACCGACACCATCACCCGCTCCGCCCAGCTGCTCCATCCAGACGCGATGACCTGGGTGGTCGTAGGCGATCTTTCGAAGATCGAGGCGAAGGTCCGCGCGCTCAATCTCGGCACGGTCGAGATCTGGGACGCGGAGGGCCGCAAGCTGCGCTAGGCGCTCGGTACGCCGGGACGGTGGAGCGGTCCCCCGCTCCACCGTCCCGGGTGACGAATAGCTCTCGAAATCAACGCGGCGCGGGGGAAAGTGGGATCCCAAACCCCGCGCCGCGTCGCGGCTCCTAGAAGCCGATCTTCACCCGCACCGAGGCGCGGCCCTCGCGGGTCTTGTCGCCGGCCGCCGCTTCGAGCGCGATGCCGAGGCGGACATTGTCGCTGGCATGCGCGTCGATGCCGACACCCAGCGTGCCGAGCACCGGCGCCATCCGCGCGCCCTCGACCAGGAACGAGCCGGTCCCGGTCGGTGCGCCGGCGAAGCGCATGTTGCCCAGGCTATCGAGGTCGCCCGTATTGTAGCGCACGCCGGCGCTGACCCAGGGCATCGTATAGCCACTGCCGGTCTTCACCTTGGCGGCGAGCCGCAGCTCGCCAGTGGCGGTGAAGACGTCGCGGCTCGCCTTGGCCACGCTCAGCCCCAGCCCGCCCGAGGCGCGCTCGGTGAAGCCGTCGCGGCTGTCATGCGTCTGGCTGGCGCTGGCGACGATCGCAGCGTGCAGCCCGCCGCCCAGCTCGGCGCGGTAGCCGGCCGAGGCGCCGAAGGAATAGCCATCGGCATGCGCGTCGCCGGTCGCCAGGCTGGTGCTGCCGCCGAGCGCAATCGTCCGCTTCGTGTCGAAGTCGGCCGAATACCAGGTGCCCGAGGCGCTGACGAACAGGCTGCCGGCATCATAGCTGGCATAGCCGCCCAGCTGATACTGGTTGCCGGTCACCGTCGAGTTGCGCGCATTCACATCGCCGTCGATCTCGGCGACGCCGCCCGCCACGCCGGCGGTGAAGCCGTCGAGCCGCAGCTCGGCGCCCATCGCGACGCCGGCAGTGGTGTTCTCGACACCGACATGGCCAGCACCGCCGAGCAGCTTCTGATAGCCGCCATAGGCCTGGCCCCAGATGCCGCCGCCATTGCCCGAGCCACCCGGCGCATCGGCATTGGCGAGGCGGCTGGCGAAGCCGGAGCCCGCCGTCGCGGTCGAACGGACCTGGGCAAGGCTGGTGTCGCCGAAGCCGCCGCCGACCAGCGAATCCCCGCCATTGCCGACACGGTCGCGCAACAGGTCGGCGAACAGGTTGTTCGCGGACATCGTCGCCGTCGAGATGTCGGTCAGCGCCTCCCCGCTGAAGCTCTTGTACGCCTCGATCCGCTGGGCCTGGCTGAGCGCCGCCAGCGTGTTGAGCGTGTTCGAGAACTCATCGGTGGCATTGCCGGTGGTGGCACTGGTCAGCGCCCCCGCGACTGCGGAGAGATTGCCCGAGCCCGCCGGCACATCGGTGGCGAAGTCGACATTCTTCTGCACCTGCAGGACGACCGCATTGGCGAGCAGGTCGTAGCGCAGGCGCCAGCGCAGGTTCGGGTTGTTCGCGACATTGGTGAAGGTCGCGCCGTTGCCGAAGGTGCCGGTGAGGCTGCCCGCCTGGACGATCGTGTAGAGCTGGTTGAAGCGATAGTCGCTCGCCGCCTGGCTGAGCGAGTTCACTGCGACCGTGCCGCCCGACAGCGTCGCCGCACCGGTGACGCGGATGCTGTCCGATGCGAAGTTCAGGCTCGTGCCGCCAAAGTCGAAGGCCAGCGTGCCGCCGGTGACGTTGAGGCTGCCTGCGCTGAACGAGCCGATCGGCTGGATCGTGGTGCCGACCAGGCCGGTGGCGAGGCCGCCCGGCGAGAGCGTGCCCGAGGCCAGCGCGAGGTTGCCCGCAAAGCTGCCGCTGCCGATCAGCGTGCCGCCCTGGACGCGCATGCCGCCGGCGCTGGTACCGGCATAGGCGAGCGTGCCGGCGGTCAGGTCGATCCGCCCGGTCATCGCCAAATTGCCCGCCAGAGTCAGGCGGCCCGTGCCCTGCTTCTCGAACACGCCCGAACCGGTGATGTTGCCGGAGAAGCCCGAGTCCGCATTGCCCGAAAGGACCAGCTTGCCGGCGCCGAGCGCCAGCGTGCCGCCACCGCCCGCGCCGTTCGACAGGCTGGCGATGGTCTCGGTATAGCCGGCCAGGTCGAAGGTCGCGATGCTGTTGATCGCCACCGCCGCATTGTTGGCGAGGCGCTCGCTTGCACCCAGACGCAGCGTGCCCGCCTGGATAGTCGCAGCGCCGGCGGCGGAGGTGCCGTTCAGCGTCGAGACGCCGCCGACGCTGAAGAGGGTGCCTGCTGCCAGGTTGGCATTCACCGTCGCGCCGCTCAGCTGATACTGGCTCGCCGTCAGCGTGCCGGTGCCGGCCAGCGTGCCGCCGATGCCCGCCAGCGCCACGCTCTCGTTGAACGCACCGAGATCGAAGGTAGCGCCGGTGCCGATGTCGAGCACCGCCGTGTCCGCGATACGGTTGGCCGCACCGAGGCGCAGCGTGCCGGCCTGGACCGAGACGTCGCCTGCTGCGGTGCCGTTGAGGGTGGAGGTGCCGCCAAGGTTGAAGACCCTGCCCGCTCCCAGGTTCGCGTTCACCGTCGCGCCGGTGAGTTGGTACTGGCTGGCCGTCAGCGTACCCGTGCCATTCAGCGTGCCGAGCAGCGCAAGCGCGCCGACCGTGTCGTTGAAGGCGCCGATGTCCAGCGTCGCGCCCGAAGCGACCGCCACCACGGCGGTGTCGGCAAGGCGGTTCGAAGCGCCGAGCGCCAGCGTGCCGGCCTGGACCGAGACATCGCCGGCAGCGGTGCCGTTCAGGGTCGAGGTGCCGCCGAGATTGTAGAGGGTCCCCGCACCGAGATTGGCGTTCACCGTTGCACCAGTCAGCTGATACTGGCCAGCGATGAGCGTGCCGGTACCGGCCAGGGTGCCATTCAGGCCGGCAAGCGCGACCGCCTCGCTGTTCGCGCCGAGATCGAGCGTGGCGCCCGTGGCGACGGCCAGCGTGGCGGTGTCCGCCAGGCGCTCGGCCGCAGCCAGCTTGAGCGTGCCGCCGCTGACCAGGACATTGCCCGCCGCAGTGCCGTTGAGCGTCGAGACGCCCGCCAGATTCTCCAGCGTGCCTGTGCCGAGATTGGCATTCACCACCGCGCCGGTGAGCTGGTACTGGCCTGCCGTCAGCGTGCCGGAGCCATTCAGCGTGCCGAGCAGCGCGAGCGCGCCAATCGTGTCGCTGAACCCGCCGATATCCAGCGTGGCGCCCGAGGCGACCGCCACCGTGGCATTGTCGGCAAGACGGTTCGCCGCGCCGAGCACCAGCGTGCCGCCCTGGACCGAGACGTCGCCCGCGGCGGTGCCGTTCAGGGTCGAGGTGCCGGCGAGGTTGTAGAGGGTACCCGCACCGAGATTGGCGTTCACCGTCGCACCGTTGAGGTCATATTCAGCGGCGGTGAGCGTGCCGGTGCCGGCCAGCGTGCCGTTCAGGCCGAGCGCGCCGATTGTGTCGCCGAACGCGCCGAGATCGAGCGTCGCGCCCGACGAGACGGTGACGATGGCGGTATCGGCGAGACGGTTGGCCGCGCCGAGCACCAGCGTGCCGGCCTGGACCGCGACGTTGCCGGCCGAAGTGCCGTTCAGCGTCGAGGTGCCGCCCAGATTGTAGAGCACGCCCGCGCCTAGGTTGCCGTTCACCGTCGCGCCGGTCAGCTGGTACTGGCTTGCAGTCAGCGTGCCGGTGCCGGCCAGCGTGCCGGACAGGACCAGCGTGCCGACCGTGTCGTCGAACGCCTGCAGGTCGAGCATCGTGCCGCTGTTGACCTGGACGGTGGCGGTATCGGCGATCCGGTTGCCGGCGGCGAGCTGGAGCGTGCCGCCGCTGACCAGCACATCCATGCCGATCGTGCCGGCAATCGACGAGGTACCCGATGCCTGGGTGAGCGTGTTGCCTGCCAGGTTGCCGTTCACCGTCGCACCGTTCAGCTCGATGTCGTGTGCGGCCAGCGTGCCCGTGCCGTCCAGCGTGCCGTCGAGACGCGCAGCGGCGACCGTGATGGCGGTGGCGCCGAGGTCCAGCGTGCCGGCGCTGTCGACCAGCAGCGTCGAGTCGGCATTGAAGGTCGCGCCGGCCATCAGCGTCAGCGAGCCGCTATACACTCCAGTCAGGCCCGAATAGGTCGCCTGGCCGCCGAAGCTCAGGTGCGCGCCGTCGATCAGCAAGCCGCCGGTGGTGCCGTTGAGCGTGCCCGTGAAGCTGCCGGTGCCGCTGGTGAGCCCCAGCATGTACGTGCCCAGCGCCACGTTGCCGGTGCCGGTCAGGATGCCGATCGTTTCATGGTAGTTCAGCTGCAGCGTGCCGCTCGAGAGGTCGACCGATGCGCCATTGTCGATGCCACCCTTGGTGGCGATTGTGCCGCCGATCACCGACCAGGCGCCGATGTCGTTGGAGCTACCCAGCGTCCAGGTGCCGGTTCCCGTCTTGGTCGCGCTGGCGAAGTGCGTGACGTCGCCCAGCGTCGCCGAGCCGGTGCCGGTCAGGGTCAGCGTGTCGATGCCCGAATTGCCGCCGTCCAGCGTGCCGTTCACGGTCGCGCTGGTGTCGAGCGTGATCAGGTCGTCGCCCGTGCCGCCGGCATAGCCGCCGTTCAGCGTGCCGGCGATGGTGATCACACGGGTGCCATTGCCGATCGCAAAGATCCGGTCGGTGGTCGATCCGGCTTCCAGGTTGACCGTGATCTGGTCGACGCCGTCGAGATACATGCCGGCATAGCCGCCGGTGATCGTGCCGCCCGCCTGGTTGGTGAAGGTGCCGCCGGCGCTGGTCCACACGCCCACGCCGTTGCCGTTGGCGGTGATGCTGCCCGAGTTGGTGACGGTACCGCCGCCACCCAGATACACCGCAGTGTCGGCGGTCGAGGTGATGCTGCCCGCGTTGGTTACGCTCGATCCGGCGCCGTACACAGCGATGACCGTGCCGTCGCCGGTGATCAGGCCGCCGGCATTGTTGGTGATCGCGGTGGCGCCATTGACTCCGTAGATGGCGGTGAAGTTGGTCAGCGACTGGATTATGCCCGAATTGTCGACCGTGCCGCCATTGCCGAGATAGACCGTCTGATAGGCGTTGCCGGTGAGCGTGCCGCCGGCGCGGTTGATCAGCTGGGCATCGGTGCCGTTGGTCGAGAAGGCGCGGGCGCCGGTGATCGTGCCGCTATTGTCGATCAGCGCATTGGCGCCGGTCATGAATATCGTGTCGCCGCTGCTGGTGATCGAACCGAGGTTGTACACACTCTGGCCCGCACCCGAGCCGTGCACACCCGAATAGCTGCTGGTCAGGCTGCCGTTCGCCGTCACGTCGAGGCGGCTCGCGCCCGCGCCCAGATCGACGCTGAGGAAGTTGCCGGTATCGGTCGCGCCATCGATCACGACGTTCGACGCGTCGGCGATCTGGATCGTGCCATTGAAGCTGTTGGTGCCGGCAAAGGTAAGGGCATTGCCCGCCGCCAGGCCGCTGACATTCACATAGCCGTTGCCGGAGATGTCTTGCCCGACCGTGCCGCTATAGGCCTGCTGATAGGCGAGCTTGCCGTTGTTGACGATCGCCGAGCCCGAGATCGTGTCGCTGGCGCCGACGAGTGTGGTGCCTGAGTTGATAGTGGTCGTGCCCGCCCAGTCGTTGGCGGTGTTGGTCAGGACGAGCGTGCCGCCGCCGCCGAACACCAGGTCCTGGCTCGGATCGATGCCAGCGCCCGTGCCGGTGGTGATCGCGCCGGTCAGCGTCGCGACCACGCCGCTGTCGGCGTTGAGGGTCGAAGGATTCGCCGAGGACGGGGTGACGACTTCGAGCGAGATGTTGTTGGCATAGGTGCCGGTCGCGCCGAACGTCGCGGTCGGGTCGATCATGTGGATCGTGCCCGAGCCGAAGGCGCCCGCGGTGTTCGCGCGGATCGAGCCGCCATTGACATAGATGTCGCCGGTCAGGTCGCCCGTGTCCTGGAAGGTGATCGTGCCCGCCGGGTTGCCGTTATAGCCGGCATAGATCGCCTGGCCGGTATTCGTGCCAGTGCCGGTGAGGGTGACGTCGCCCGAGGTGAGGCCGAAGCCCTCGAAGTTCGAGAAATTGGCGAGGCTGACATCGTAGCTCGTGCCGGCGCCGAAATCGGCAAACAGCATGTCGCTGCCGGCACCGCCATCGACCATGCCGGTGATATTGCCGCCGATATAGACGAACGTGTCGTCGCCATCGCCCAGGTTGACGTTGGTGATCGTGCCCGAGCGGAGGGTGACATTGTCGACGCCCGCGCCCGAGGTCGCGTCATAGTCGCCATAGACGACGCCCGACAGGTCGATGTTGCGGGTGCCGTTGCCGGTCGAGACGATGCTACCGTACATGTACGAGCCGGCTTCGTTGGTCATGTTGACCGTGCCGTCGCCCGAGAGCAGCGCCGCACCGATGCCGCCGACGAGCGCGCCGCCGTTGTGGTTGGTGATCGTCGAGGTCTGGCCGCCGGCAGTGTCGATCGAGATGCCGTAGCCGCTATTGCCCTGAAGCGTGCCCGAGTTCTCGATCGTCGCCGCGCCGCCCGAGATGGTCACGCCATTGGCGCCGCCGACGATGATGCCGGTGGTGTTGCCGTTGACATAGCCACCGACGTTGGTGACCGAGCCGCCCGCGGTGAAGCGGACGCCGTCGCCGGTGCTGAGGTTGGCATTGGTCTGCCAATATGCGGTGGCGTTGTCGCCGGCGGTGCCCGCGACGATGACGCCCGTGTTGGTCAGCGTCTGATAGTCGTCGCTGCCCACCACGCCATTGGTCTGGCCGGCGATGACACCGGCATTGGTGAGGGTGGTGCCATAGGCCTGCAGCGTGACGCCGTTGCCCGCCGCGATGATCCGGCCGCCGGCCTGGTTGTCGACGGTGCCGCCATTGGTGATCACGCCGTCAAAGCCGCCGGTCGACTTGATGAGGCCGGCATTGGTCACGCTGCCGCCGGCGTACGCGGCGACGCCATAGTCGTCGTGTGCGATCAGCTGGCCGCCGGCGCTGACGGTCAGGCTTGCGCTGGCGTTGACGAGCGTCACCCCCGTGCCGGTCATCTCGAGTTTCGCGGTGCCGCCGAGCGCCAGGTTGCTGCCGGTCACGGTCCAGCCGCCATCAGTCGGCGTCTGGGTGCCGGTCAGCGTCAGCGTGTCGCCACCGTTCAGGCTGTGCTGTTCGAAGCCCGTGATGGTGGAGAGGTCGAGCGTCGTCGGGGCGGAGATGCTCGCGGCGAACCGGTCGTTGCCGCCCTCGCCATCGATGCTGGTGAAGCTGCCGCCATACCAGTTGAGCGTATCGTCGCCGCCGCCGAGCGCGATCGCGCCGTTGGTTGTCGAGCCGGCGTAGAGGTTGACCGTGTCGGCGTTGGTGCCGGTCAGGTAGATCGCATAGGCGCCGCCGGTGATCGTGCCGGAATTGCCGATGTTCGCCGCAGTGGTGCCTCCCGAGGCGACGCCGTAATTGCCGCCGACGATCGTCGCGCCGCTGCCGTTGTTGAGATAGCCGCCGTTGAAGACGACGCCGTTGCCGGTGCCGTTCACCGTGAAGGTGCCGGTGGTGCCGCCCGAGAGTGTGCCCGAGCCGATGAAGCCGCTATTGTTGATATTCGCGGTGGTGGCGACTTGGATGCCCCAGCCCTGGCCGACGATCGTGCCGTCCGCCTGGTTGGTGACGATGGCGCTGCCGCTCGAGAAGTAGATGCCGCGGCTGCCGCTGTCGAGGCCGACGATGGCGCCGCCATTGTCGATGCCTACGCCGGAGGCAGCGCCGACCAGGACGCCGCCGGTGCCGCCGCTGACCAGGCCGTTGGTCTGGTTGTTGAAGCTGCCGGTCGAGGTGCTGGTGAAGCGTACGCCATAGCCCTGGGTGGCGTTGCTGCCGCCGGTGAGGGTGCCGGAGTTGTAGAGCTGGTTGCCGGTGCCCGCGACGTTCACGCCGGCATTGGTGCTCGCGATGATCGTGCCGCCGCTGTTGTTGAAGGTCAGCGTGCCAGTCGCGCTGACGCCGGTCGCGCCGGTGATCGTCCCGGTATACTGGTTGATGACCGTGCCCGAGGTGAGCGACACGCCGATGCCGGTGCTTGCGGTGTAGGTGTTGGCCAGGGAGTCATAGGTCGCCGCGGCGATCAGGCCGCTGTTGTTCACCGTGCCGCCTGCGGCCAGCTTCACGCCCACGCCGCCGCCGAAGATACGGCCACCGGCATTGTTGGTGACGGTGCCGGCGCCTTCGATGCCGTTGACGCTGTAGCCGGAGATCGTGCCCGTGTTGGTCACCGAGCCGCCGCTGGCGAGATAGACGCCGTCCCAGCTGCCGGTGATCAGGCCGGTGGCATTGTTGGTCACCGTGCCGAGGCCGCTGCCGATGTAGACGCCGTTGGCGCGTGCGGTCGAGGTCGAGCCGAGCGACGCGCCGAGGATCTGGCCGGAATTGTTGACGGTGGTCGCCGCGAACGAGCTGATCGCGTTGGTGTCGGTGCCGCTGCCGTTCAGGAACGAACCCTGGATCACGCCGCCGGCCTGGTTGGTGATCGTGCCGCCCATGGCCTGGATGCCGGTACCGCCGCCGGCGGTGAGCGTGCCGGTGGTGCCGCCCGAGAGCGTGCCGGTGGCGATCGTGCCGCGGTTGGTGATCGCGACCGAGCCGCCGGTCGCGATGCCGTTCGAGCGGCCGACGATCAGGCCGGCATTGTCCAGGCCGAGCGTGCCCGTGCCGCCCATGCCGATGCCATTGCCGCCGCCGGCATTGCCCTGGCCGACGATGCGGCCGGTGGCATAGTTGTTGATCGAGAGGTTGCCCGAGCCGCCCTGGTTCTCGATCGCGTTGTAGAGATTGCCGGCGATCAGGCCGTAATTGTTCACGTTCAGCGCGCCGGTGGCGACGATGCCGCCCGAGGCGACATGGTTGATACCGGCATTCTGGCCGCTGATCGACGCGGTCGAGTTGCTCGCCGAGCCGTTGTTGATCGTGCTGGTGCCGGTGGTCGCGACCACGGCGATCGCGGCGCCATAGCCATTGTCGCCGCCGGTGCCGGTGTTGGTGATCGAGCCGAAATTGTCGACGCCGTCATTGGTGCCGCCCAGGCGCACGCCGACATACTGGCCGCCCGCGACCGAACCGCTGAGGCCGACGCGCAGGATGTTACCCACGCCGGCCAGCGTCACCGCACTGGCGTTCGCGCCGGAGCGCGCACCGGTCAGCGTGACCTGGCCGCCGGTGGCCGAATCCACGGTGAGGGTGCTGGTGGTGGTGATCGCGCCGCTCAGCGAGACCGTGCCGAGCGCCTGGACGTTGCCATCGCCGCTGATCGCGCTGGTGAAGTCGTAATTGTCGGCGCGGTTGAACACCAGCGTGCCGCCCGCATCGACGGTGATCGCGCCGGTGATGCGCCCGGTATAGCCGCCATCGCCCACCTGGAGGCTGCCGCCGGCGACGGTGGTGCCGCCGGTATAGGTGTTGAACCCGGTCAGCGTGACCTGGCCACCTTCCACGCGCAGCGCGCCGTTGCCCGAGATCACCGTGCCGATCGAGCTGGCGCCCGACTGGATATAGGTGAGCGTGCCGTTGTTGGTGATGCTGCCGCCCGAGATCACGCTGGTCGAGCCGCGCACGGTCACGCCCGAGTTGATCGTCGTGATGCCGCTCCAGCTGTTGCCGGTGCCGGTCAAGTTGAACAGGCTGCCGCCGATGCCGGCGAAGGTCACGGCCTGCGAGGCGCCGATCGCCTGGCCGGCGGCGTTGGTGCCGCTGCCCGAGGTGATGCTGCCGCTCAGGATGGCGTTGCCGCCGAACAGGTTCTCGAACACCGCCGCCTGGCCGTTCAGCACCGCCGGAACGTCGAGCACGAAGTTGTTCGAATAGACGCCCGATGCGCCGAACTGCACGTTCGACGTGAGCAGGTGGACGACTGCGCCGTTGAATGCGCCGGAGCCGTTGGCGAGCACGGTTCCGCCATTCGCGTTGATCGTGCCGATGCCGCTGGTGCCCTGGAACAGCAGGGTGCCGCCATTGGAATTGACGGTGATGCCCGGCACCGCTGCCGCACCGGAGAGCACCCAGGTGCCGCTGTCGAGCTTGGTGATCGTCTCGGCGCCGGTCGAGGTGGCGAGCGAGAAGCTGCCGGTCTGCGCGCCGGTGCCGGTGCCGCGCAGCTGCAGCGTGTCGCTGCCGCCGCCCAGGTCGATCGCGCCATAGGTCGCCGCCGCCAGCGCGCCGCTGTTCTGCAGCGTCACGGTGCCGGCCGAGCCGGTCACGGCGTTGGTATAGCCCTGCGTGACCGCGCTCGCGTTGGTCTGGCCGGTGTAGATCGCCAGCGTGTCGTTGCCGCTGCCGCCGGTGATCCGGCCGCTGGCCGAGCCGGCGAACAGATTGATCGTGCCGCCGGTGCTGCCGGTCAGCACGGTGCCGCCGGTCCCGCTGCCCGCCTGGCCGTAATTGTTGAAGGTCGTGCCGCCGTTCAGGAACACCGCATAGCCGTTCGTCGCGTCGCTGCCGCCGCCGAGCGAGGCGCCCACCGCATTGGTGACGGTGCCGCCGCCGGTGGCGCTGATCGCGAAGTTCGTCCCTTCGCTGATGGTGCCGGCATTGAGGATGCTCGCGACACCGCCGACATCGACGGCATTGAGGGCCAGCGTGCCGGTGCCGACGCCGTTGACCATGCCGATGTTGACGAGGGTCAGCGCGCCGGTGGCAGCGATGCCGCCCGATGCGCCCCGGATCGAGCCCGTATTGGTGATGTTGGCGGTACCGGTGCGGATTGCCGTGGTGGTGCCGCCCTGGACATAGTTGTTCGAGCCGTCGAGCGTGCCGGTGCCGATCGTGCCCGAGTTGCTGAGGCTGAGCAGGCCGCTGCCGGCATTATAGATGCCGGCGGTGCCCGCGCCGACGATCTGGCCGGCATTGGTGACCTGCACCGCGCCGTTGTTGATCAGCAGGCCCGCGCCTTCGCCGGTCGCGCCATAGATGCGGCCGGTGCTGTTGTTCTCCACGACGCTGATGCCGGTAATCTCGACGCCGGCGAAGCGGTCGCCCTGGATCAGGCCGTCATTGACGATATAGGCGCCGTTGTTGGCGCGGGCTCCGTCCCAGCGGCCGATCAGGGTCGCGCCGGTATGGTTGCTCAGCGAGAGCTGGTTGCTGCTGGCGAGGACGCCGTTGCCCTGCGTCGTGATCGAGCCGCCGGCGGCATAGGTGATCGTGCCGTAATTATCGACCGTGCCGCTGCCGATCGCGATGGCCGAGGACGCGCCAGTGCCCGAGGTGATCGTGCCGCTGTTCTGGATGTTGTTGCCGTTGCCGCTCGAATAGATGACGTCGCCCGTCGCGCTCAGTTGCGCGCCCGACTGGACGAACATCAGGTCGGGAGTGGTCAGCGTGACCGCCACGCCCGCGATGTTGGTCAGCGAGCCGTTGAGGATGAAGGTCGTCGCGTTGCCGCCCGCCACGGTCCAGCCCGCGCCGCCATCGCGGCTGCCGGTCAGGGTCAGGTTGCCGCTGACCAGGCTATAGGCATCGAAATTGGTGAGGTTGGCGAAGTCGGTGGTGAGATTGAGCGTCTTGTTGGTCGACGAGCCCACATCCACCGCGAAGGTGTCGGTGCCCGCGCCGCCGTCGATCGTGCCGCTGAAGGTGCCGCCGGCCCAGGTGAAGGTGTCGTTGCCCGAGCCGAAGTCCGCGCTCTGCATCGATCCGTTCGCGCCGAGCCGGAAGTTCTGGGCACCGGTGGAGCCGCTGCCGTCATAGTCGCCGGCAAGCGTGCCGGCGAGGTTGACGGTGGTCGCGCCGGTGCCGAGGACGCTGATCAGGCCGGTCGTATAGGAGGGGGCGTTGAGGTTGAGCGTCGAGGCGGTGGTCGCGTCGATCCTGATCGCGCCGGCGCCGCCGCCGGTGATCTGGCCGTCGCTGTTGATCGTCTGGCCCGGCGAGAATGCGCTGCTGTCGAAACGGATCGCCCAGCCATTGGCGGACGAACCGCCGGTGATGATGCCGCTGCCGTTGTTGGTGATGGTGCCGCCGCGGCCCGAGATGATCGCCGAACTGTTCGTTGCGGTGATGATGCCCGAATTGGTGATGTTGGTCGTCGCCGCGCCCCAGACCACGACGCTGCCGGCGGTCATCGTGCCGTTGTTGGTCACGGTGACCGTCGAGGGGCCCTGCGAGTTGCGCACGCCGACGCCGCCGGCGGCGGTCGCGCTGATCGTGCCGTTGTTGACGACGGTGACGTCATGGCCGGCGCCGATCGCGCTGGTGCCCTGGCTCGATACCGTGACGCCGGACGCGACATTCACGATCAGGTCGGTGTTGATCCAGCCCGATCCGATCGCGTAGCTGCCATTGCCCGCCAGGATATCCGCATTGGCGTAGACGGTGTTGATCCCACCGACCACGCCGGCGGTGTTGAACAGGACGCCCGCGCTCGGGCGGGCCGAATTGCCGATCGCGGCGCCGACCGTCACCGTGTTTGTCTGCCCGGCCTGCGCCGACCGCATCTGGATGCCGACGCTGCCGCCGTTGATCGTGCCGCCGGCCGTGGTCGTGACGCTGTTGGCCGTGTTGCTCGACGTGACGTTGATGCCGATGCCGGTGCCGCTGGTGGTGATTGCGGAGCCGGACGAGACGGTAACGCCGGCACTGGCGTTGCTGGCCGAAGCGGCGATGCCGGTGCCGTTGGTAAGCGTGCTGATCGTGCCGCCCGTGGTGGTGACGTTGGCGCCCGTGGCGGACAGCGCGTTGATGCCGGTGGTGAAGCCCGAGATCGTCGGGGCCTTGAGCGACAGGTTCACCGTCGAGGTGGTGGAGGTCGCATAGATGCCGGTGTCGCCGCTGATGCCGGTGACGTTGCGCAGGCTGCTGACCGTGCCGAAGTCGACGACGTTGATGAAGCCGGTGGCGACCAGATAGGCGCCGAAGGTCGCGTTCAGGTCGGTGGTCGAGCTGGTGTCGGTCTGGCCGATCGCCCAGGTCAGGTTGCCGCCGCCGGCCTGCATGAACAGCGCCGCGCCGTTCTGGTCGCTACGCAGCGAGTTGGCGCCTGCGGTGTAAAGGACCGCGCTCTGACCGCCGGCGGCGTTCTGCCGGTAGGCGCTGCCATTGGGGTTGCCGGTGGTGTTGTTGATCGTGACGCCGGTCATGGTGACGCCGGCGCTCTGGGTGTTGTCCACCATCACGCCGCCATTGGTCGCGGTATCGTCGGTATAGGTGCCCGAGCCCGAGATCGTGCCGCCGCCCGCGGGGCTGGTCGACTGGGCCAGCGCCGGCGTTGCCAGCGTGATGCCGATCAGCGCGGTCGATCCGAGCAGTGCCTTGCGCAGTAGCGCCTCACGACCCACGCGCACCGAACCACGCGACGTACCTACGCCGTTACCACGACCAACCATCTGGAAACCCCCGAAGAATGTAAGCGCCCAGGTGCAAGGAACACGCAACGCCGTGGGCGATAGGGGAAATCCCTTAGAGCATGTTCGCCGGATAGCCGTTGAACCGATGTTCCACCGATTTGGATGGATGTCGCAAAGGAAGACGCCCTCCCGTTACGGGACAGCAGCACATCTTAATCTAGGTTAGTCCAGTCGCCGCAGCTCGGCCAGGTCGATGCCCAGCCGGGCGATCTTGTCGTACAGCGTCTTGCGGGGCACGCCGAGCTCGTCCAGCGCCCGCGCCACCCGTCCGCCATGCCGCCGCAGCGCGTCCCGGATCAGATTCTCCTCGAACCTGGCGAGCCGCGTCGGCAGGTCCTGCCCTGCCCCGGCCTGGGCTTCGACGCTGCGGCCGGACGCGACCTCGAAGGCGAAGTTGCGCAGCTCGCGGGCATTGCCCGGCCAGGGATGGCCAGCGAGATGGGCGTGCGTGCCCGCATCGAGCGCGACCTCGCCGACGCCGAGCTGCTGCTTCGCCTCCTCGATGAACGCGGCGAACAGCAGGAACACGTCGCCGCCGCATTCGCGCAGCGCCGGCACGCGCAGCCGCATCGTCGCCAAGCGGTAATAGAGGTCGGCGCGGAACCGCCCCTCGGCGACCGCCCTGCCGACATCCTCCTTGGCCGTGGCGATCACCCTGAGGTCGACCGCCTCGGGACGCTCCGCCCCGATCGGCTGCACTTCGCGCTCCTCCAGCACGCGAAGCAGCCGCGCCTGCATCGCCAGCGGCATCGAATCGATCTCGTCGAGCAGCAGCGTGCCCCCGCTCGACGAGGCGATGCGCCCGACGCGCGACAGCCTGGTGTGCGGCACGCTGTCGGCGGCGTGGCCGAACAGCTCGATCTCGGCGATCCCCTCGGGCAGCGCCGCGCAGTTGACCGCGACGAAGGGCTTGCCGCGCCGCCTGCTGCTTTGGTGCAGCATCCGCGCGACCAGCTCCTTGCCCGTGCCGGTCTCGCCTTCGAGCAGGATGTCGACATCGGTCTCGCCGAGCTGGCCGATCATCGCCCGCAGCCGGACGATCGCCGGGCTCTCGCCGATCAGCGGGCTTTCCTCCTGCGCCACCGCGGCGGCCGCAGCCCGGAGGCGGCGGTTCTCCATGACCAGCGCGCGCCGGTCGAGCGCCCGCCGCACCGCGATGAGCAGCCGCTCGGCCGCGAAGGGCTTGGGAATGAAGTCGAACGCGCCGTCGTGCAGCGCCGAGACCGCCATCGGCACGTCGCCGTGCCCGGTGACGAGCAGCACGGGGATGTCGGCGTCGATCGCGCGGATCCGGCCGAGCAGTTCGAGTCCGTCCATCCCCGGCATGCGGATGTCGGATACGACTACGCCGGGGAAATCGGGCGCCAGCCGCGCCAGCGCCGGCGCGGCACGGTCGAACGGCAGCACGTTCAGCCCCGCCAGCTCGAGCGTCTGGACCGTGGCGAGGCGCAGCGGCTCGTCATCCTCGACGAACATCACGCTGGCGTTGTCGGGCGCGAGCATCATGCAGCCCTTAGCGAGAGGTGGAAGACCGCGCCGCCATCCGGAGCCGGCACATGCGTGATGTCGCCGCCGAACTCGCGGGCGATGTCGCGGGCGATGGCGAGCCCCAGCCCGAGCCCGCCTTCCTTGGCCGAGGTGAAGGGCGTGAATAGCGTGTCGGCGATCTCCGCCGGCACGCCCGGCCCGTTATCGACCACCGATAGGCGCACCGTGTCGCCCTGGCGCACGCCCTCGACGACGATCCGCCCGTCCTTCGTCCCCTGCACCGCGTCGAGCGCATTCTGGAGCAGGTTGATCAGGATCTGCTCGAGCCGGATCCGGTCGCCGCGCACGACGACCTGGCGCAGCGCCCGGGCCATTTTGAGCGTCACCACGCCGCGCGCCCGCTCACCGAGCAGCAACAGCGCGCCGTCGAGCACCGAGCCGAGCTCGGCGCTGCCCTCCCCCGGCGTCTTGCGGCGGGCGAAGGCGCGCAGTTCCGAGGTGATCGTCCCGATCCGCTCGGTCAGCGAGACGATCTGCTTCAGGTTCGCGCCGGCCTTGTCGGGTGCGGCGCGGTCGAGGAAGGTCGCGGCATTCTCGGCAAAGGTGCGGATCGCTGCGACCGGCTGGTTGATCTCGTGCGCCACGCCCGCGGTGATCTGGCCGAGCGAGCCGAGACGGCTGGCCTGGGCGAGCTCCTCGCGCGCGGCGCGATAGCGGCGATCGGCCTCGATCCGCTCCTCGGACTCGACGATCAGCCGGGCATTGGCATCGCGCAGCTCGGCGGTGCGGCGCTCGACCTCGGCTTCCAGCCGTGCCTGGTGATGGCGTTGAAGGCGGCGCTTCTCGGCGGCGCGCAGCGCGAGGCCGAGCAGCATGCCGGCGGCGAGCAGGATGGCGATCGCGATGAGCAGCGCCTGGGTGCGCGCGGCGGCGAGCGGCGGCTCGAGCGGAGCGAGATGGACGAGATGCGCGCCCGACAGCGGCGCCGGCTCCGACACGGCGCGGTAGCGCTGCGCCTTGCCGCCTGCATCGACCTTCGCATCGGTGCCGTCGATCGACACCGGAGCGCGCCGGGGCGGCCGCGCGCCGAACTGCAGCGTGCGGCGGGCATCGGCCAGCGTGGCGGCATCGAGCGCGCGGGTCGTCTGGAAGCGCCAGGCCGGCACCGACGTGACCAGGATGACGCCATGCGCGTCGGTGACCACGGTGATCCCCGGCACCCGCGCCCAGGCGGCCTCGACATCGTCGAACTCAACCTTGACCACGACGACGCCGAGCGCCTGGCCGTCACGGTCGACGCGGCGCGCCAGATAAAGGCCCGGCCGGCCGCTGATCGTGCCGAGCGCGAACAGCTCCGAGCCGCCGCGCTCCATCGCGTCGCGGAAATAGGGGCGGAAGCCGTAGAGCTGGCCGACAAAGCTGGTCGGCTGGCGCCAGTTGCTCGCGGCGACGGTCCGCCCGCCGCGGTCGATGACATAGATCGCGGCGGCGTCGGTGCGGGCGGCGAGCAGCTCGAGCGTGGCGTTGAGGCGACGCTCGGCGACCGGATCGCCGCCGCGCAGCGCTGGCGCGATCTCTGGATTCTCGCTCAGCACGAGCGGCAACAGGCGGAACTTCTGCAGCTCGCTGTTGAGCAGGCCGACATGCGCGCGGGCGGTCTGCTGCGCCACCGCGTCGGCCGAGGCGCGCGCCTGGCCGGTCGCCCAGCGGCTGCCCGTCCAGGCGAGCAGCGCTATCGTGGCGATCATCGTGCACGCGAGCAGCAGGCGCCGGCGGCCGAGAAGGGCGCGAATCCTCATTTGTGCGGTTTTTCGCACATTTCGGAAAAAACCGCGCGGAATTTCACACGGTTTTGCGCGGCCGCTCCGACGCCGTTTCCGAATGAAAGCATGAATATCAAATACTTATCCAACAGCAAGCGAAGCACTGGAGGGCCTCGACGAGAGGGATATGGTGCACGACCAAGGCCCCAGCACAAGAGGTCGCCGCGCCAACCGGGCGCGACAGAGGAGAGTATGATCATCCAGTCGATTCCCGACGGGCAGCCCATCGCTGCGCGCAAGCCCTTTTACCGGCACCTTTATTTCCAGGTGCTGGTGGCGATCGCGCTCGGCGTGACGATCGGCCATTTCTGGCCGGCGACGGGCGAGGCGTTCAAGCCACTCGGCGAAGGCTTCATCAAGCTGGTGAAGATGGTGATCGCACCGGTGATCTTCCTCACCGTGGTCAGCGGCATCGCCGGCATGCGCGAGCTCGGCTCGGTCGGCCGCGTCGCCGCCAAGGCGTTCGGCTATTTCCTGTTCTTCTCCACCCTCGCGCTGATCCTCGGCCTGATCGTCGCCAATGTCGTCCAGCCGGGCGCGGGGATGAACATCGATCCGCGCACGCTCGATGCCGGCGCGGTCGCCGGCTATGCCCACCAGGCGCACGAGACCACGGTCACCGGCTTCCTGATGGGGATCATTCCCACCACCCTTGCCTCGGCGCTGACCGAGGGATCGATCCTCCAGACCCTGTTCGTCGCCGTGCTGTTCGGCATCGCGATGGTGCTGGTCGGCAAGCCGGCCGAACCGCTGCTCGACCTGGTCGAGCGGCTCGCGCTGGTCGTGTTCCGCATCGTCGGCATCCTGATGCGCGTGGCCCCGATCGGCGCGTTCGGCGCGATGGCCTTCACCATCGGCAAGTATGGCGCCTCGAGCCTGATCAACCTTGGCACGCTGGTCGCGACCTTCTACGCGACATCGCTGTTCTTCGTGCTGGTGATCCTCGGCATCGTCGCCCGGCTGCACGGCTTCTCGATCCTGCGGCTGATCGCCTATCTCAAGGCCGAGCTGCTGCTGGTGCTCGGCACCTCTTCCTCGGAAGCCGCCCTGCCCAGCCTGATGGCCAAGCTGGAAGGCGCCGGCTGCGAAAAGGGCGTGGTCGGGCTGGTCGTGCCGACCGGCTATTCGTTCAACCTGGACGGCACCAACATCTACATGACGCTGGCGGCCTTGTTCATCGCCCAGGCCTGCGGCGTGCACCTGAGCTGGGAGGAGCAGATCCTGCTCGTCCTCGTCTCGATGCTCAGCTCCAAGGGCGCGGCGGGCGTCACCGGCGCCGGCTTCATCACGCTGGCGGCGACGCTGTCGATCGTGCCGAGCGTGCCGGTGGCGGGCATGACGCTGATCCTCGGCGTCGACCGCTTCATGAGCGAATGCCGCAGCCTCACCAATTTCGTCGGAAACGCAGTGGCGGCGATCGTCGTCGCACGCTGGGAAAACAAGCTCGATCGCGAAGCACTCGATGCGGCGCTCTCGGGTCGCACATTTTCAAAACCAGAAGACCTAGAACAAATGGAGCAGGGAGAGAGGGCATGAACAAGAGCTACAGGCAGATCGCCTTGGCCGCAGGCAGCGCGCTGAGCGTGCTGATGATCGCACAGGCGCACGCGCAGGAGGTTCCCGCCGCCCCGCAGGACGCCCCGGCGGCGCAGGAAGGCAGCGAGAAGACCGACGAGATCGTCGTGGTCGGTACCCAGATCAAGGGCGCGAGCACCACCGCCGCCCTGCCCGTCTCGGTGATCGACGCCAACCAGATCGACGCGACCGGCGCGCTTTCGGGCGACGAGCTGTTCCGATCGATCCCGCAGGCCGGCGACGTGGCCTTCAACGAGGCGAACAACCCGCAGACCAGCAACGCGGCGCGCGGCGACGTCAACTCGATCAACCTGCGCAACCTGGGCGTGGGCAACACACTGGTGCTGCTCAACGGCCGCCGCCTGGTCAACCACCCGACCAGCCAGGCCGGCGACGGCAACGTGCCGGTGCTCGGCTACAACGCCAATTCGCTGCCGGTCGCGGGCATCCAGCGGCTCGAGATCCTGCGCGACGGCGCCGCCGCCATCTATGGCTCGGACGCGGTGGCCGGCGTGGTCAACACGGTGACCAAGGACAATATCAACGGCGGCTCGCTCGACTTCCGCTATGGCGGCGCCGAGGGCACGCATCGCCGCGAGTTCCAGGTGACCGGCACGGTCGGCGACAACTTCGCCGACGGCCGCGGCAATATCTCGCTGTACGTGGACTATACCCACCGCACCGCGCAGCTGGCCGAGGACCAGCCCTATACGGCGACGGACAACCTCATGTCCTATTTCGCCGACGATCCCGCCTTTGCCGGCAACCTGACCGCCGACGGCCGCGCCACCCAGTCGCCCTGGGCGAACCTGGCGGTGGTCAACGGTCCCGGCACGATCCGCCGCAGCCCGGGCAACCAGGCGCTCACCTCCTCGGCCGGCGCCTTCCACACCCAGTCGAGCGCCAATCCGGGCTGCCTTGTCGCGATCAATGCCGATACCTGCCTGGGCAGCGGCACCCGCGCCACCGCCTCGACGCTGCGCAACGAGCGCTTCGACACGCGCCCCGGCACCACGGTGTCGCCGAGCATCGACCGCTACAACAGCTTCGCCAGCGCGCATTACGACATCTCGGACAGCCTGACCGTCTATGGCGAGGCGGGCTTCTATTATGCCGAGACCACCCGCATCCAGCCGCCGACGATCAACCTCAACGCGATCGTCGTCCCGGCCTCCAACTATTGGAATCCGTTCGGCCGCGCGGTCTTCGCCAATGGCCAGGCGAACCCGAACCGTATCCCGGGCCTGACCAACGTGCCCGCCGCCGGCCTGGCGGTGCGCCTGTCGACCTATCGCTTCGTCGATGCCGGCATGCAGACGGTGAACGTCACCAACTGGCAGTCGCGCTTCCTGGGCGGGCTCAAGGGCCAGATCGGCAGCTTCGATTTCGACAGCGCGATCCTCTATTCGGCGGCGCAGGCGACCGACGTCTCCAATGCCATCAACATGACCAAGCTGCAGCAGAACCTCGCGCTGTCGACGCCCGATGCGTACAACCCGTTCAGCGGCGGTTGCGCGGCGACGCCGAGCCTCGGCGACTGCTCGCCCGCCTCGGCCACGACGATCGACTCCTTCCAGTTCGACCTGAAGCGTCGGTCCAAGACCACCCTCGCCCTTGCCGACTTCAAGGTATCCAACAGCCGGCTGCTCGCCCTGCCCGGCGGCAACCTGGGCGTCGCCTTCGGCATCGAGGGCCGCCGCGAGACGCAGCGCGACGATCGCGATCCCAATCTCAACGGCGAGATCGGCTTCGTCGACATGGTGACCGGCGAGACCAACCTCTCCAACGTCGCCGCGGTCAGCCCGACGCCGAGCAGCAAGGGCGCCCGCACCGTCTTCTCGGCCTTTGCCGAGCTCGCCGTGCCGGTGGTCTCGCCCGATATGCACGTGCCGCTGATCCATCGCCTCGATGTCCAGCTGGCCGGCCGCTACGAGCATTACAGCGATTTCGGCTCGGTAGCGAAGCCCAAGGTCGCCGCAGCATGGGACCTGGTAGACGGATTTCGAATCCGTGGCTCCTGGTCGCAGGGCTTCCGCGCGCCGAACCTCGAGCAGACCAACACCGTCGCCTATTCGCGCCTCGGCTCGAACAACGACTATTATCGTTGCGCAGTCGACCTGGCGAAGGGCGCGATCGCCAGCATGGCCAATTGCGGCCGCAGCAGCAGCTATTCGATCTTCGTCAGCGGCAATCCCGACCTGAAGCCCGAAACCAGCACCAACTGGTCGGTGGGCACGGTGATCCAGCCCAAGTTCATCCCCGAAAGCGCCGGGCGGCTGACCCTCACCGCCGATTTCTGGTCGATCCAGCAGACCGGCATCGTCGGCCAGTTCGGGCCGCAGAACGCACTGGTGCTCGATTACCTCCTGCGCATGCAGGGATCGAGCAATCCGAACGTGGTCCGCGCCGCGGCCAATGCCGACGACGTAACCTTCTTCAACGGCAGCGGCCTGGCCCCGGCCGGCGCGGTGACCCGGATCAACGACCAGTTCGTCAACCTGCTGCCGCAGACGGTGCAGGGCATCGACCTGGCACTGCTCTACAATGTCCGCACCGGCATCGGTAAGTTCGACTTCGCCCTGAACGGCGCGCGGCTGACCAAGTTCTCCCGCGACACGCCGCCAGCGGTGCAGGAGCTGTTCGACGCGCGCTCGGCCGGCGACATCGACGTCGCCACCCCGCTCACCGATGCGAGCAACCTGATTCAGCAGCGCGGCAAGCCCAAGTGGCGCGTCACCGGATCGCTCACTTGGTCGCTCGACGGCTGGCAGGTCGGCGCGTTCAGCAACTATATCAGCTCGGTCTACGACACGAACTTCCTCGATGCGAACGGCAACCCGTACAAGCTGGACGGGCAGACCACCTACAATCTCTACGTCCAGTACCGGTTCAAGGGCGGCATCCTCGACGACACGCGCATCCGCCTCGGCGCGCGCAACATCTTCGACAAGCAGCCCCCGATCACCGCGGACGGCTATCTGGGCTCGCTCTACAGCCCCTATGGCCGCTATCTCTATATGACGATCGGCAAGAGGTTCTGATCCCGATGCGCCTGCTCCTCTCCCTCGTGGCCGCGATCTTCGTCGCGGCCACACCCGCCCTCGCCCAGGACCAGCTGGGCAAGCCCGAAGTCTATGCCGTGTGGCCCGGCAAGGCGCCCGGCTTCGGCAAGCCTTCGGGCCCCGAGAAGGTCGGCAACGAGGGCGGGCAGACGGGGTCGTACTCGAACATCTCGGAGCCCCGCTACGAAGTCTATCGCCCCGCCCATCCCAATGGCGCGGCGGCGCTGCTGCTCGGCGGCGGCGGCTATTTCCGCATCCAGGTCGGCTCGGCCAAGGATGTCGCGGAAAAGCTCGCCGCCGCCGGCATCACCCCGGTGATCCTCTATTACCGCCTGCCGGGCGACGGCTGGAACGCCGATGCGCCCTTCCAGGACGCGCAGCGCACGCTCCGCCTGCTCAAGGCCGGCGCCAAGCGCTGGGGGCTCGATCCCGCGCGGATCGGCGTGGTCGGCATGTCCGCCGGCGGCCACCTCGCGGGCATGATGGCCACGCAGGGTGGGCATGATTTCTATCCGGCGATCGACGAGGCGGACAAGCTGAGCGCCGCCCCCGCCTTTGCCGGGATGATCTATCCCGTCGTCTCGATGCGCCCGCCGATCGACACGACGCAGACGCGCAAGAAGCTCTCGACCCTGCCCGACTATCGCGACGTCTACTCGGTCGAGGCGCAGGTCGGCCCGGAGACGCCGCCGGTGTTCCTGGCACACGCCGCCGACGATCCGATCGCCAATGTCGAGCACAGCCTGCGCATGTTCGCCGCGATGCGCGCCGCCGGACGGCCGGTGGAGATGCATGTCTTCGAGAAGGGCGGGCACAGCTGGGGCGCGGGCAAGCCGGGCACGCTGGTGTCGCAATGGCCGGAGCTGTTCCTCAACTGGCTGCGCTCGCACCAGTTGATCCCCGCGGGGAAGTAAGGCGCATCCGATCCCCATCAAAAAAAAAAGGCCGCCCCCCCCACGGGAGGGGGGGGGGGCCAGGGCCGGGGGGGGGGGGGGGGGGGGAGGGGATACTCCTTGCTCGGGTCGCGACGAAACCGGGAGAGCGGCAACCGGCTTCATCAGCACACGCACAATTCCTATCAAATAAGTATGCTTTACAAAGCAACTTCGGCTATGGGGCGCTAAAGCTCATCTCTGGCGCGTTCGGGCGAAGGGCCGCTATCCCGGCGGTTTGCCCTCCCGCCCCGACTCCCCTACCGGAATGCCATGACCTGTCCCGCCCCGCTCGCCGAGCATCCTGCCTGCTTCCTGCCGCCGTGCCCGGCGCGGGGGATCGCCGCATGATCCGGCTGGAGAATGTCCACAAGGCCTTTGCCAGCGGCCATGCCGCGCTGGCCGGCGTCGACCTGGAGGTCGCGCGCGGCGAGGTGTTCGGGATCATCGGCCGCTCGGGCGCCGGCAAGTCGACGCTGGTGCGGCTGCTCAACGGGCTCGAACGGCCGAGCACCGGCAGCGTCGCGATCGACGGCACCGATGTCGCCAGCCTGTCGGGCGAGGGCCTGCGGACGCTGCGCCGGCGGGTGGGCATGATCTTCCAGAATTTCGGGCTGCTCAGTTCGCGCACCGTGTTCGACAATGTCGCCCTCCCCTTGCGGATCGCCGGCGCCGACAAGGCGCGGATCGCCGAGCGGGTGCCCGAGCTGCTCGCCCGGGTCGGGCTGGCCGATCACGGCGCCAAATATCCCGCCCAGCTTTCGGGCGGGCAGAAGCAGCGCGTCGGCATCGCCCGCGCGCTCGCCACCGGCCCGGACATCCTGCTGTGCGACGAGGCGACGAGCGCGCTCGATCCGGAGACGACCCGCAGCATCCTGGCGCTGATCGCCGACCTCAACCGCGAGCTCGGCCTGACCATAGTGCTGATCACCCACGAGATGGAAGTCGTCCGCCAGGTGTGCGACCGCGTCGCGGTGCTCCATGCCGGGCGCGTGGTCGAGACGGGCAGCGTCGCGCAGGTGTTCCTCGACCCCAAGGCGGCGGAGACGCGCGCGATGCTCGATGAAGGCGGCGACCATGGCCCGATCGCGTTCGACGGCCCGATCGTCCGGCTCACCCTGCGCGGCGATGCGATCCTGCAGCCGGTGCTGACCCGCATCGCGCGCGAGACCGGCACCGACTTCGCGATCCTCGACGGGCGGATCGGGCGGTTCAAGGATGCGAGCTTCGGCCAGCTGACCCTGGGCCTAGCCGGCGGCGACACCGCGGCGGCGCTCGCCGCGCTCCGCCAGCATGGGGAGGTCTCCGAATGAGCGGCTGGTTCGCCAATGTCGACTGGAGCGAGATCGGCCAGGCCTGTCTCGACACGCTGGCGATGCTCGGCGGCTCGCTGCTGCTGACGATCCTGCTCGGCCTGCCGCTCGGCGTGCTGCTGTTCCTGACCAGCCCGGGCCAGGTGTGGCAGAACCGTGCGGTGAGCGGGGTGCTGGCGCTGGCGGTCAACCTGCTGCGCTCGGTGCCGTTCATCATCCTGCTGATCGTGATGATCCCGCTGACCGTGCTGCTGGTCGGCACCTCGCTCGGCGTGGCCGGGGCGATCCCGCCTCTGGTGGTGGGCGCCGCGCCCTTCTTCGCCCGGCTGGTCGAGACCGCGCTGCGCGAAGTCGACCGCAACACGATCGAGGCGGTGCAGGCGATGGGCGCGACGACGCGCGACCTGGTGTTCCGCGCGCTGCTGCCCGAGGCGCTGCCCGGGATCATCGCGGCGGCGACGGTGACCGCCATCGCGCTCGTCTCGTTCACCGCGATGGCGGGCGCAGTCGGTGCCGGTGGCCTGGGCGACCTGGCCATCCGCTTCGGCTATCAGCGCTTCCAGACCGACGTGATGCTGGTCACCGTCGTGCTGCTGCTCGTCCTCGTCCAGTTTCTCCAGATGGCGGGAGACCGCCTCGTCCGCCACTTCACGCGCCGATAGGAATGACCATGCAACGCCGCCTCCTCCTCACCGCCCTCGCCGCCTTTGCGCTCGCCAGCTGCGGCAAGACGGCCAAGACCGACGATCCCAATACGCTGGTCGTCGCGGCCACCGCCGTGCCGCATGCCGAGATCCTGGAGTTCGTGAAGCCGGCGCTGGCGAAGCAGGGCCTGAAGCTCGATGTCCGGGTGTTCAACGACTATGTCCAGCCCAATGTCCAGGTCGAGGAAGGGCGGATCCCGGTCAGCTATTTCGAGACCAAGCCCTATCTGGACGAGTACAACAAGGCCAAGGGCAGCCATCTGGTGACGATCGCCGGCGTGCATGTCGAGCCGTTCGGCGCATATTCGCGCAAGTGGAAGTCGCTCGCCGAGCTGCCCGAGGGCGCGACCGTCGCCATCCCCAACGAGCCGAGCAATGGCGGCCGGGCGCTGCAGCTGCTCGCCAAGGCCGGGCTGATCACCCTGCTCGATCCCAAGAGCGCGATCGCCACGCCCAAGGACATCGTCGAGAACCGCAAGAACCTGAAGTTCCGCGAGATCGAGGCGGCGACGCTGCCGCGCGTGCTCGACCAGGTCGACCTGGCGATGATCAACACCAACTATGCGCTCGACGCCAAGCTGAACCCGACCCGCGACGCGCTGGCGATCGAGGACAAGGACAGCCCCTATGTCAACTTCGTGGTGGGGCTGGAGAGCGCGAAGAGCGATCCGCGAGTGCAGAAGCTGGTCGCGGCGCTGCGCAGCCCCGAAGTGAAGGCCTTCATCGCGCGCAAATATGACGGGGCGGTGCTGCCCGCCTTCTGAACTCAGAACGCCTTCAGCTCGACCAGCCGGATCCGCTTGCCGGAAAGCTTCCGCATCACCACGCGGAGCTTCCCGGCGGTGACCGGCGCGAAGGAAGCCGAGGCGACGCCATTGTCGCCCTTGCCGGTGAAGCGGGCTGCGACCGGAAGCCATTTGCCGTCGCGCAGATATTCGAGCCGATAGTCGCGCGGCGCAGCGAACTCTCCGCCGGCGAAGAAGGACAGCTCGGCACCGGTGAGCCGGACCGGCGCGCCGAAATCCACGGCGAACCATTGCTCGGCCGCATCCGAGGCGGAGTCCCATCCATTGGGCAGTTCCGGGAAGAAGGAGACGCGCCCGTCGATCGCGTCGTGCAGCCGCTCGGGCTCGGCGCCGCTGGACGCCTCGGCACGCGGATAGGCCGAGCGCACGAGATTGGCCGCACGGTTTATCGGGCGCACGATCGGGGCATTGGCACGCGGCGCGATCGCGGCACTCAGCTTGCCGAGCGTGTCGCGGGTGCCAGCCAGGACTCCGTCGACATAGAGGCGCATGCCCCGGCCCTCGCGATAGCGCGTGCCATCCTCGTCATAGAAGACCGAGACCAGGTGCCCGTGATAGGGCAGGTCCTGCAACGCGAAATAGCGGATGCGGTCCGGGCCGCGCGCGCCGGCGGGGATCAGCGGGTCGAGGGTGAGCGTGTCGTCCACCGAGGGCTCGATGCCGACCAGCCCGGTGATGACGAGATCGTCGAACCCGCTATGGAAATAATGATGGCTGCGCGCCAGCCCGACGATCGGCTTGCCGCTGTCGGGATCATAATCCTCCTCGAGGTCGAGCCGGTCGCCCTGATAGTGGAGCTGGGCGTACTGGCGCAGCAGGCGGAGGTAATCGCCGCGCCCGATCACCGATTGCGGCGCGCCGTGCTGGAGCAGGCGCGCCAGCCCCATCAGCGCCTGGGTGGTCTGGAACGGCCAGGCGGGGCCGTTCCACTGGCATTCGCGCCCGCCGGTCGGCGTGTCGTAGCGATATTGGCGCATGTAATATTGGTAGCTGGGCTCGACCGTGCGCATCCCCGCCGCGCCGGCAAAGCCCTGCGCCGAGATCAGATGCGTCCAGGCGCCGGTGAACTCCGCCCGGTCATCGAGCATGCCGAACGCCCAGGGCAGATAGCCGACCAGCTCGCGGGCACGGATCGGCGTCCAGTATTTCACATGCTCGTTGTCGACCTTGTAGCGGTCGATGAAATGGCCGAGCGGGGCGCTCCACAGGTCTTCGGTCACGCGCTGCTTCAGGCGCCCGGCGCGGGCGGCATAGTCGCGCGCGACGGCGTCGTCGCCTGCCAGTGCCGACAGCTGCGAGATCGCCCGGGCATTGGCGAACATGTAGCTGTTGATCGACGGGCGGAAGGCATCGCCGCCGCGGAACCCGTCCTTGCCGCCCGAGGCGTCGATCGAGGAGACGGTATATTCGGTCGCGTCGAGCAGAGGCTCGATCCAGTAGAGCCCCTTGGCGAAGTCGAAGCGATCGCCCCACAGGCCGTAGATGTGGCGCATCGCCGGCAGGTGGCGCAGCGCCGCGTCGCGGTCGCCATCGACCAGATAGCGCGCCCAGACCGCATCGGCGATCGCCTCGCTGAAATGGCGGTCGTTGCCGCCCTCGTCATAGAGGAAGCGGATATAGTCATCGGCGAAGCGGCGGTCGCGCAGCCAGCGGCCTTCGTAGAGGTGGAAGCCGGTCGCATCGTTCAGGCTGGCATAGGGCTCGCGCTGCCAGCTCACATCGTCGAAGAATTCGGTGGTGATATAGCCCTTGTCGCCAAGGTCGCGCTGGTGCGCGCGGTATATCGCCCAGCGATAATAATAGACCGCGTCGAGCTTCGCGTCCGAGCTCTCGAACAACGGGATGCGGTCCGCATACCAGGTCGCGTCGTTGCCGTAGCGGCTGGCCAGGATCGCCTGCGCATCGAGCCGTGGCGCGGCGCTCGCCGCCGAAACGAGCGCAGGCGCCGCCGCCAATAGCCATGGCAGCAGCGCCCGCGAGGCGAGCCGGAACCGGCGCCCCATCGGAGAGGGGGATGGAGGCCGGACCGGCTCTGGAGACCTCACTTGAAGGTGAAGCGCGCGCCGAGCGCGAAGGTGCGCGAGAGCAGGGTCGTCCCCAGGTTGAACTGGCTCGGACCGCCCACATCGCCGAACTTGTAATAGGTCTGCTGCGTCGAGTTGGTGAGGTTCACCGCGTCGAAGGTGATACCGATGTCCTTGGTGACATTGTAGGTGAGCTGCACGTCGAGGCTCTCCTCCGGGTTGCGCCACACGCCGATCGGGTTGGCGAACAGCCGCGCCTCGTTGTTGGCGAGGAACTCCTTGCGCCAGACATAGGATACACGGGCGCCGATCGGACCACGCTCATAGGCGAGCGTCGCGTTGTACGAGAGATCCGACACGCCGAAGAACGACGACTCGTCCTGCCCGACCAGCGTGCCTGCGCTGTCGAAGCGCGGAATGTTCTGCTTCGAATCCAGCACCGTCAGGCTGCCGACGAAACCCAGGCCCTTCAGGATGCCCGGCAGATAGTGCGGGAAATAGGTGACACCGATCTCCACACCCTTCAGCACGCCGTTGGAGGCGTTGAGCGGGCGGGTGATCGAGAAAATGTCGGTCGCGCCAGCCTGGATGCCGTTGTTGGGGATATATTCCTGCTGCGTCACCGGAACAACCAGCCCATCGACCTCGCGGCGGAAACCGGTGACGGTGATCGCGCTGTCGCGATCAAAATACCATTCGAGCGCGACGTCGAAGTTACGCGAGTGGGTCGGCTTCAGGTTTGCCGTGCCGGCTGTGCCGCTGCCATAGCCCAAACCCGTCAGGTCGCCGGTCAGCGAATAGTTCGGGTTCACATCGCTGAAATTCGGACGGCGCAGCGTCTCACCATAATTGAAGCGCAGGCGCAGATTGTTGGTGAACGCGTAGCGGGCGGTGAAGCTCGGCAGGAAACGATCGGCATGGTTCGACGCCCGGGTGAGCGCGCCATTGTTGTAGCGATCGTAGAAGCGCGAGTCGGTATCGACGGTGACGTAGCGCACGCCGCCCTCGAGCTGCAGCGGGCGGCCGAAGATCGAGATCTCGGCATTGGCCATGAGATAGGCCGACATCGTGACTTCGTCGATGTCGAAGGTCTTCTGGAGCACCAGCTGGTCCGAGGTCTTCAGGCCATAGAGCCCGCGCACCTTGTCGGCATTGTCGTAGAGCCAATAGCCATTGGCGAGCACCCAAGTGGTCGGCACATCGGCACGACCGTCGAAGAAGCCACTGCTGGTGAACTGCGCGTCGGTGCCGAGCGTGGCCAGGCTCACGCCGAGATTGCCGGCGTCCTGGGTACGGACCGCGCTCGAGGCCTTGCGATCGTCGACCCGCAGGCCCGCCTTGATCCGGCGCAGGAAGCCCTCGTCAAACTTGTACTCGCCGTCGAGCGTGCCGGTGAGCGCACTGCCCTTGTCGCGGCCGCCATTGTCGTAGAGCTGGGCGACGTTCCACCGGCTCGGATCGGCGAGCTGGGTGTCGTCATTGAAGTGGAAGGACGGGATGCCGCCGCCCGCATTGAAATCGACGCTGATCGAATCCGCCACGCGATCGGTGCGCATGGCGAAGAAGGCGGTGTTATAGGTGCTCGTCTGATAGGCGAGGTCGGCGACGATCTTGCCATGGCCCTCGGCTACGTCCCAGGCGCCGTTGAGCGCATAGACATAGCTGTCGGTCTTGTTCTTGGTGTAGTCGCCGCTGTTGAAGCCATAGACGGAATTGGCGACGCGTGACTTCACGATGTTGGTGCCGTCATAGAGCGTCGGCGCCTGCGGGTTGGCCCAGAAATCGACGAAGCTGAACTGCAGGCTGTTGAACGTCTCGCCGCGGAAGCCCGTGTAGAAGGCCTCGGCGGTGTAGACCGAGCTTTCGTTCGGCGCCCATTGCACCGCGATATTGGCACCGAGCCGGTCGCGCTTGCCGTAGAGATCGGAGCTGAACACGGCGTCGCGTGACAGGACATAGGGTGTCGAGACATCATTGACGATCATCGTCGATCCCGCCGCAGTGGACAGGCCGCGATCAAGGCCAGGGATCCATTCGCCAAGCGTCGGCGCTACGACGAATTCGCCGGTGACCGGGTCGCGCGGCGCCGGAAAGATGCGCTGGAACGGGGTCAGCCCGGTGCCCGCCGCCGGGTTCATCGTCGCAAAGGGCACCAGCGCGCCGGCGGTGGTGGTCATGTCGCGGAATTTGGTGCGGCTGTAGCTGACATTGGCGAGCACGCCGATGTCGCCGATGCCGGTGTGCCAGCGGTTGCTGACCAGCAGCGCGGCGTTCGGATTGTAGCTGTCGGCCTGCTGGTTGTAGATGCCGCGGGCAAGGCCGGAGATGGCGAAGCCCTCGAAATCGAACGGGCGGCGGGTCTTCACATCGACCTGGCCGGCAAGGCCGGTCTCGATCTGGTCGGCGGCGCGGGTCTTGTAGACATCGACCTGCTTGACGAGGTTCGCCGAGATGTCCTGCAGCGAGAAGGCCTGGCCGACCGCGGTGAAGATGTTGCGGCCGTTGAGCGTGGTGAGCGCATCGGGAAGGCCGCGGATCGAGATGCCCGCCGCTTCGCCGCCGGTGCGGTTGGTGACCTGGATGCCGGTGACGCGCTGGAGCGCCTCGATCACATTGTTGTCGGGCAGCTTGCCGACATCTTCCGCGACGATCGAGTCGACGATCTGGGTGGAATTCTTGCGGACGTTGAGCGAGCCGACGATGCTGGCCCGGACGCCGGTGACGATGATCTCGCCTTCCTGCGCGGCCGCATCCGAGTCGCTGGGCGCCTGCTGCGGATCCGCTGCGGCGGCGGGCGCCGTCTGGGCGAGCGCCGGGCTGGCGATCAACAGGCTCAGCGCCGAAGCCGAGCAGAGCACGATGGACTTTCGCATATTCACACCTCCCCTAGCCTAGCCGTCATTTGCGGCTATTTAGTCTGACATATTTTTAGGTGACTTACCGGTGTCGCTGAGATGACGTCAAGGCATATAGGAAGCATGAGCATAAAATAGTCAGACTAACTGTGGCCAGGCTGCATCACCTGCAGCAGCGCCGCGCCATGCGCCGGGAGCGTCAGGCGCACTGCCTCGGCCATGTCGGGGAGCAGCTTTCGCGCCCAGAGATCGCGCACGGCGCTTCCTCGCGACAGCCCAAGCGGGGCCAGCGGCAATCCGACCTGCCTGGGCTGGCCGGAGCTGTTGAACAGCGCAACATAGCGGCTGCGCCCGTCCGCGGCGGTCGCCGACCAGATGCGCGCCTGATCGGTGAGGAAATGCGGGCGATTGCCGCTGCTCGCCTGGTTCACCGCGATCACTTCGGGATTGGTCAGCAGCGCGAGCGTCGACGCGTCGAGATGGCGCAGGTCGCCGCCCATGATCAGCGGCGAGCGGGCGATCGCCCAGAGCGTCATCAGCGTCCGCTGCTCGTCCGGGGTGAAGCGGGTGTCGCGGCGCCCATCGCCAGCCGGCCGAGCGGCAGCATATCGGCATCGGGCCAGCGTCCACCGCCGATATGCGGGCTCCAGTTCTCGAGCCGGGTGAACTGGGCCTCGAGCATCGGCCATTCGTCCCAGAAATCGTCGGAGATGCGCCACATCTCGGCATGGCGACGGACATGGTCGGCACGGACCAGCGGCGTCTCGCCAGGCGAGAGGCTGAGGACCATCGGCCGGCCCGAGCGGCGGATCGCCAGCGCGATCCCCTCGATCTCGGCGGCATGCGCGTCATAGGGCCGGCTCATGTCGTCGACCTTGACGAAGTCGACGCCCCAAGCGGCATATTGTGCGAACACCCCGTCATACCAGGCCTGGGCGCCGGGCTTGCGCATATCGACGCCGTACATGTCGGGGTTCCAGGAGCAGATGCTCGTGGTGTCGGCGACGTCGCGGGCGCGGACCTGGGTGCCGAGCACCGGCAGGTTGCGCTCCACCGCCAGCCGCGGAATGCCCCGCATCACATGGATGCCGAAGCGCAGCCCGAGCTTGTGGACGCGGGCGGCGAGCGGCGCGAAGCCCTTGCCGCCAGCGCTGGACGGGAAGCGGTTGGGCGCCGGCTGCAGCCGGCCCCATTGGTCCATCGCCGGCACCGGCGCGGCGCTATAGGCATAGCCGGTCGCGCCGGGCTCGTACCATTGGATGTCGACCGTGAAGACGTCATAGCCCGAGGGCAGCAGCTTCTCGGCCATGATTCCGGCGGTCTCGAGCGCCTGGGCCTCGGTGATCGTCGTTGCGAAGCTGTTCCAGCTGTTCCAGCCCATCGGCGGGGTCGGCGCGAGCAGGCGCGGCACCTCCCCCGCCCGCGCGGCGGCGTGCGCGCCCGCAGGGAGCGCCAGCCCCGCCGCGAGCAGTTCGCGACGGGCAATCCCGCTCACCGCAGCGGCCCGTTGGCGACCGGCTCGCCGAAATCGGGCGTGCCGTCGGGCCGGTAGCGGATCGGCTGGACGCGGGTGTGGCGATTGGGATCGAACAGCGGGTCGCCTTCGATCTTCTCGTAATCCCGGCCGTGGAAGACCAGCATGTCGCGGCCGCGCTCGTCGGTGGTGAAGCTGTTGTGCCCCGGGCCCCAGACCTTGTTCTTCGGCGAGGACTTGAACACCGACACCTGCGACTTGGACCAGTTTGCCGGGTCCATGATGTCCGCATCGTCGCGGCAGATGAGCATGCCCATGCAGTAGCGCGCGTCGGTGGCGCTGGCCGAATAGGTCATGAAGAGCCTGCCGTGGCGGGCGAGCAAGGCGGGCGCCTCGTTCACCTTGAAGCCCTGGATCTCCCAGTCGAGCGTGGGGACCGAGAGGCGCGCGGGTTTGGCCGCGAGCGTCAGCGGTGTCTTGAGCGGGGCGAGATAGAGATTGCTGTTGGTCTCGATCCCCGGCTCGCGCTGCGCCCAGGCGAGATAGCGGGTGCCGCGATGGACGAAGGAGGTGGAGTCGAGGTTGAAGCTGTCCCAGGGCGTCTCGAGCTGGCCGAGCACGCTCCACTCTCCGGTCATCGGGTCGGCGCCGTCGCATACGACCGCATAGGTGCGGATGCGGAACACGTCCTCGCCGCCGCCGCTCGGGCCGGCCGCGAAATACATGATCCAGCGGTCGTCGATCAGGTGCATCTCGGGCGCCCAGATGAAGCCGGAGAGCGGACCGCTGGCGAGGTGGCGCCAGAGCACGCGTTCGGGTGCGGTGGCGAGGCCGGCCAGGGTCCTGGAGCGGCGAAGGACCAGCCGGTCATATTCTGGGACGGAGCCCGTGAGGTAATAGCTGCCGTCGGTGTGGCGGAACACCTGGGCGTCAGCGCGCTGGCGGACCAGGGGATTGATAATGCCGGGCTTTTTGGCGAGCGCGGGAGCGGCGGCGAGCAGCGCGGCGCTGCCGGCGAAGCCACGGCGGGTGAGCAGGGTCATCGGTCAATCCTCCGCTACGGGCCAGCCGTCCTTGCCCCAGCGGATCCGGGCGATCCGCAGGGTCGGCGTCCCTTTGTTTTCAACATCATAGGCGTGATAGACGACGTAATCTGCGCCGTCCTTGTCATGCAGGAAACCGGGATGGCCAGGCCCCCGGAAGCGCTGCTTCTCGGGCAGATCGGCCCGCAGGAACACGGTGCCGCCGCCCTGCAACATGGGGCTGCCGTCTTTACCCCGATACGGTCCCTTGAGGGACTTCGCGCGGGAAACGACGGTATAATAGGTGCTATTCGTGCCCTTGCAGCAATAGTCGTACGAGGCGAACAGCCAGTACCAGCCACCATGCGCGAGGATGAACGGCGCCTCGACCGGTGCCGGCGCACCCGCAGGCACGAGCCGCCGCGCGATCGCCAGCGGCGGGGCCCGGGGATCGAGCGGCTTGCCGGTCTTCGGATCGAGCCGGACGAGCTTGAGCCCACCCCAGAAGCTGCCGAAGGACAGCCAGTGCCGCCCTTCGCGATCGACCACGAAATTGGGATCGATCGCGTTGTAGTCGTCGCCCGGCTTCGACTGGAGGACCAGCCCCTCGTCGCGCCAGCCATAGCCAGGGGCGGCAGGATCGAGCGTCGGGCTCGTCGCCAGGCCGATCGCCGAGCGGTTCGAACCGAAGGTGGAGACGGCGTAATAGAGGCGCCAGCGGCCGTTCACGAAGGCGATATCGGGCGCCCAGGCATCCGTGGCGCCGGGGATCGCACGCACCGCCCATTCGGGCAATGCATCGAGCAGGCGCTTGCCCGCGGTCCAGTGGACCAGGTCCTTCGAGGTCTTCGAACTCAGCCCGGTGCCGAAGACATAATAGGTGTCGCCCTCGCGCGCGATCACCGGATCGTGGGTGGGGGCGATGTCGCCGCTCAACCGGGTGTTGAGCGGCGACGCATCCTGCGCGGCGGCGGGTGCCGCGAGCAGCAGTCCCGCGAGAGCGAGAGTGGACCCGAAGCGCATCACTTGAGGTCGAGCATGACCACGGACTTGGCCGGCAGCGACACCGTCAGCACGCCGCCGCTCACCTGTGCGCCGCTGAACGGCACCGCGGTGACCGCCTCCGGCGCGCCGAAGTCGTTATAGGCGTTCATCGCCGGCGCCGTGATGATCCGGCCCGACACGGTGCCCGCGCCCACCCCGGCGAGCGACACGCGCACCGGCACGGCGCGGTTGGGATCGAGATTGGCGAGGCCGACATGGACCTGCCCGGCCTTGTCGCGCACCGCCGAGGCCGAGACCGAGGGCATCGTCCAGCGATCCTTCGCATACCAGGGCGACTTGACCTCGATCGGCAGCACCGTCGCGTCCATGTACGGCTTGTAGAGCTCGAACACATGATAGGTCGGCGTCTTCACCATCCTGGCGCCGTCGGTGAGGATCATCGCCTGGAGCACGTTCACCATCTGGGCGATCGCGCTCATCTTCACGCGGTCGGCATGCTTGGCGAAGATGTTGAGATGGATCGCGGCGACCAGCGCATCGCGCAGCGTGTTCTGCTGGCGCAGGAAGCCCGGATTGGTGCCGGGATCGCCCTTGTACCAGGTGCCCCATTCATCGACCGCGAGGAAGACGCGCTTCTGCGGATCGTACTTGTCCATGATCGCCGAATGCTTGGTGATCAGCTCGTCCATCCGATTGGCTTCGGACAAGGTCTCCGCCCAGCCGGCCTCGCCGAAATCGGTGGCCGAGGCGCGGGGCGGCCAGCCGCCGGGGATGGTGTAGTAATGGAGCGACAGGCCGTCGACGAGATTGCCCGCCTCGCGGATCATCGTCTCGGTCCAGCGATAATCGTCGACATTGGCGCCCGAGGCGATCTTGAGGATCTTGGTGCCGGCCGGCGCCTTGATGAAGGTGACATAGCGGCGCGTCTCGTCCGCGGCGAATTCCGGGCGCATGTTTCCGCCACAGCCCCACAGCTCGTTGCCGACGCCGAAATAGGGCACCGCCCAGGGCGCCTTGCGGCCGTTCTTGGCGCGCTCGTCGGCGAGGCTGCCGGCGGGCGAGGTCATGTACTCGACCCACTCCGCCATCTCGCGCGCGGTGCCGTTGCCGACATTGCCGGCGATGTAGGGCTCGGCGCCCATCTGCTCCATCAGGTCCATGAACTCGTGGGTGCCGACGGTGTTGGGCTCGGTGACGCCGCCCCAGTGCGTGTTGATCTTCACCGGGCGCTGGGCCTGCGGGCCGATGCCCTCGCGCCAGTGATATTCGTCGGCGAAGCAGCCGCCCGGCCAGCGCACAACCGGCACGCCGAGTTGCTTGAGCGCCGCGACCACGTCGTTGCGGAAGCCGCGGGTGTTGGGGATCTTGGAGTCGCGGCCCACCCACAGGCCACCATAGATGCCGTTGCCGAGATGTTCGGCGAACTGGGTGAACATGCGCCGGTCATAGACCGGGCCCGGCGTGTCGGCATGCAGCGTGGCAGTCGCCTCGCCCGGCGCGGGCGCATCCTGCGCGAGGACCGGCGTCGCCGTCGACAGCAGCGCGACTGCGATCGCGCTCCAGAGCTTCTTCATCCCTCTTCTCCCAACATTCTGTTCTCGGAAAGACCGCGGCACGCCGCGGCCGCATTCATTCGACGAACGGCTCGACCGACTTGCGGTGCGCGCGCAGGAACGCGTCGGCGACCAGGCGCAGCGGCGCGGTATCGACGTCACGCGCACCGGCATGGACCAGATCGGCGAAGCGGGCGTAGAGGCCCGGATATTCGCGATCCTCGGCCACCTGCGGTTCGCCGCCCGGCAGAGTGAGCACCGCCCCGCCCTTTTCCAGCCTGAGCGTGCCGGCATCGGTCTCGACGCTGATGTCCCAGCTTTGCGGGCCGGTCTGGCGCCAGTCGAGGTCCATGGTCACCGGTGCACCGGCGGCGTCGCGGAACCTGAGGTCGGCGGCGATCGGCGCCTCGCGATTGGCGGGCAGCGACAGCGTGCCGTCGACCAGGAAGAAGGCCGGCAGGATCGCCGTTGCGATCGACAACGCGTTGATGCCCGGATCGAACACGCCGAGCCCGCCGGGCGCCCAGATCCAGTCCTGGCCGGGATGCCAGACGCGGACATCCTCGCGCCAGACGATCGCGGCGCTCAGGATCCTGCGATCGGCGAGCCAGGCCCGGGCCGGGGCGACACCGGCAGCGTAGCGCGAATGCCAGCTGGCGAAGAGCGTGACGCCCGCTTCGGCCGCCTGCGCCTCGAGCATCGCCACTTCGGCGAGCGTCGCGCCGGGTGGCTTCTCGAGGAAGACATGCTTGCCGGCTGCGATCGCCGCCGAAGCGAGATCGTAGCGGACCTGGGGCGGGGTGCAGAGCGACACGGCATCGACCGCGATGTCGCTGGCGAGCAGTTCGTCGAGCGTGCGGTAGTGCGGCAGCTCGCCTACCCCCTCCCCGCGCGAGCTGACCGTCGCGACCAGTTCGAAACGGTCGTCGCCGGCGATCGAGGGAAGATGCTGGTCATGAGCGATCTTGCCCATGCCGACGATTGCGATGCGGATCGGCGCGGCCATCAGAGCGCCTTCACTGCGACAGGCGCTTCGTCGGCCCGGGCCAGCGTGTTGCGCAGCGGCAGGGTGAAGGGCGCCGCCTCGATCTCGAACACGTCGCCCGGCTCGGTGCGCAGGCCGTCGGCGAAGGACAGAGTCGCGGTGCCGAAGAAATGGACGTGGATATCGCCCGGGCGACGGAAGCTGGCGTACTTGAAGTGGTGATGCTCGAGATTGGCGAGGCTATGCGACATATTGTCCTCGCCCGACAGGAACGGCTTTTCCCACAGCACCGCGCCGTCGCGCAGGATGCGGCTGGCGCCGCGCACGTCGCTCGGCGCCTCGCCGACCAGCAGCTCGGGGCCGAGCGCGGCCTGGCGCAGCTTCGAATGGGCGAGCCAGAGATAATTGTGCCGCTCGGTCACATGGTCGCTGAACTCGTTGGCGAGGCACAGGCCGAGGCGATGCGGGGTGCCGTCCGGGCCGATCAGATAGATGCCGGCCAGTTCGGGCTCCTCGCCGCCATCCTGGGCGAAGGCGGGCATGGTCAGCGGCGCGCCGGGGCCGACGAGCTGGGAGCCGTCGCCCTTGTAGAACCACTCGGGCTGCTGGCCGGCCTGGCCGGGCGCTGGCTTGCCGCCCTCGACGCCTTCAAGGAACATCCGCATCGAATCGGTCTGCTTCTCGGCGGCCACGGCTTCGCGGTGCATCTTGTCGCGGCCCTCGGCCGAGCCGAGATGGGTGAGGCCGGTGCCGGTCATCACCAGATGCGCGGGATCCGCATGATCGATCGGGGCGAGCAGGCGCCCGGCGGCAAGCTCGGCAGCCAGGTCGATCTCCGCGCCTTCGCCGCGCGCTGCCACTGCCTCGGCCAGCGTCTGGCCCTTTGCGATCGCGTCGAGCGCCAGTTCGCGCACGCTCGCCACACCGGGAACCAGAGTCGCCCGTGCATCCCGCGCCGCGATCACCGACCGCACGCCTTCCGAATCACGATGCTGCAACAGGCGAAAACGCATAACCTCTCCTAGATGGACCCTGGGCGGCCAGCTTTACCCGGTCGCTTTGACTCGATTATTAGTCCGACATATTTCAGCCGAGCGCCAGAGGCAATCTTTCGTTCCGCTTGTTCGTCGCGGCTGTTAAGGATGCAGGAGAGAGGGCAGACAACGACAAATGATGCAGGACGAAGGCCAGGATAACGAAGGCGAAAAGCCGAAGCGCGGCACCGGACGGCGCCTGCATGGCGCGATCGCGCACAAGCTGGGATCGGCAATCGTCTCGGGCGAATATGCGCCGGGCGACAAGCTGGAGGCCGAGGTCGCCTTTTCCGAAGCGCTCAACGTATCGCGCAGCGCCTATCGCGAAGCGGTGCAGGTACTTGCCGCCAAGGGGCTGGTGGAGAGCCGCACCAAGGCCGGCACCCGCGTGCTGCCGCGCAGCCGCTGGAACCTGCTCGATCCCGACGTGCTCGCCTGGGCGTTCACCGGCGAGCCCGATATCGAGTTCATCCGCAACCTGTTCGAGCTGCGCGCGATCGTCGAGCCCGCCGCCGCGCGCCTGGCGGCCGAGCGGCGGACCAAGGACGATCTGAAGATCATGAAGGCGGCGCTGGCCGAGATGCGCCAGAAGACGCTGGCCACCGATGCCGGACGCTCCGCCGACCGCGACTTCCACAATGCGATCCTGCACGCGACCGGCAACGACGCGCTGATCGTGCTGAGCGCCAGCATCGGCGCGGCAGTGGCCTGGACCACCCAGTTCAAGCAGCGCTCGCGCACCCTGCCACGCAACCCGATCCCCGATCACGTGCGCGTCTATGATGCGATCGTGGCCGGCGACGGCGATGCGGCCAGCGACGCGATGCGCCTGCTCGTCGACCTGGCGCTGGACGATACCCGCAGCTCGATGGGCTGAACGAGAAACGCCCCGCCGCTGCCGGCGGGGCGTTCTTGTTTCGGCGCGTGCCCGGATCAGGCGGCGTGCTGGTCCGGTACCGCGTTGGTCGGCTTGTACCACCACAGCGCATAGGCGAGCACGTAGAGCTCGCAGGCCGCGGTGACGATGAACGCCCATTGCAGGCCGAACATGTCAGCGACCCAGCCCTGGATGAACACCAGCGCGCCGCCCGCGATCGACATGATCAGCAGGCCCGAGCCTTCCTCGGTCAGCGGACCGAGGCCGCGGATCGCGAGCGCGAAGATCGTCGGGAACATGATCGAGTGGAACAGGCCGACAAGGATCAGCGCGTACATTGCCGCCGGTCCCTGGATGAGCGTTGCCGCGAGCGCCCCGACCAGCGCGCCGAGCGCGAACACCGCGAGCACCTTCTCTGGCGCGAAATAGCGCATGATCCAGGCACCGGCGAAGCGGCCGACCATCATGCCGCCCCACACGAAGGTGAGGTAGAAGGCGGCTTCCTCATGCGTGATGTTGGCGATCTGCTTCTGCGAGGCGAAGTTGATGAACAGGTTGCCGACGCCGATCTCGGCCAGCACGTAGAGGAAGATCGCGCCGCAGCCGAAGATCAGGTTGCGGTGGTTGAAGAGCGACATGCCCTTGCGTTCCTCGGCCGCGGCGCGGCGGGTCGCGGCGCCGAGCGCCGGCAGCTTGGCGCGCGCGATGACGATGGTCAGCACGAACAGCACCGCCGCGACGATCAGATAGGGCAACTGCGTCGCCTGGGCATCGGCCATGCGCTGGGCATAGGTGAGCTGGGTGCCCTCGGCCGAGGTGCCGCCGGTGGTCCGCGCCAGGATCAGATAGCGGCCGAACACGATCGCCAGCACGTCGCCGGTCGTGTTGAACGCCTGGACCAGCGTGAGCCGCGCCTCGGAGCTTTCGGGCGGGCCGATCACCGCGACATAGGGATTGGCGGCCACCTGGAGCAGCGCGATGCCGCACGAAACGGTGAACAGCGAGGCGAGCGTCACCCAATAGGAAGGCAGCGCCGCAGCGGCGACCATGCCGAGCGAACCGATGGTCATCACGGCGAGACCGACGGCCAGCGCGCGCTGATAGCCGATCCGCTCGATCAGCTTGGCGGCCGGGATCGAGGCGACGAGATAGCCGATGAACCAGGTCGATTCGATCAGCGTGGTCTGAAGGTAGCTGAGCTCGAACACGCTGCGCAGGTGCGGCAGCAGCGTGTTGTTGATCACCGTGATGAAGCCCCACATGAAGAAGAGGCTGGCGAGCAGCGATAGCGCCGGGCGATAGCTGCCGACATGCTCCACCCTGTAGGCGGCCTCCCCCTGAGCTGCGTTGATGGGCGCTGGCATTTTCCTGATCTTCTCCTGTGTGGGACCGGCTGGTCGAGCCTTCGCATATGCGACTTCGAGCCAGCTTGCGCTTCTATTTTTTGTCAGACTATAAAGAGCCGTGGCGCGCGTCAACGGGCGCGCATTCGGACCATTAGGAGAGACTATGCGTCGCTTTGGCAAGGCAGCACTGGCAACGACGGCCCTGGCGGTGCTGGCATGGGCGGGGGCCGCGCAGGCGGCGGACGCCAAGCGCGAGAATGCCGGCAAGCTCAAGGACGGCACGGTGGTGGAGGCGGTGACCCTCTCCAACGCGCACGGCGTGTCGGCGCGGATCCTCAGCTATGGCGCCACGCTCCAGTCGTTCAAGGGGCCGGACAAGGCGGGCAAGATCGCCGATGTCGTGCTCGGCTATGACGATGCCGAAGCCTATGAGAGCCGCCCGAACTATTTCGGCGTGACCGTGGGGCGCTATGCCAACCGCATCGCCGGCGGCAAGTTCGCGCTCGACGGCAAGAGCTACCAGCTGCCGCTCAACGACAAGACCAATTCGCTGCACGGCGGCGGCAAGGGCTTCGACAAGCAGGTGTGGCGGATCGTCTCGGTGAACAGCGGGCCGAGCGCCAGCGTGGTGTTCGCGCTGACCAGCCCGGACGGCGATTCGGGCTATCCGGGCAAGCTCGAGGTGAAGGTCACCTATGCGCTCGACGAGAGCGGCGCGCTGACGATCAGCTATGACGCGGCGACCGACAAGCCGACGGTGGTCAACATGACCAACCATGCGATCTTCGACCTGGCCGGCGAAGGCTCGCCAAGCGGCGCGATGGGGCATCTGCTGACGATCCCGGCCAGGGCCTATACTCCGGTCGACTCGAAGCTGATCCCCACCGGCGAGTTGCGTGCCGTCGAGGGTACGGTGTTCGACTTCCGCAAGGCCCGGCTGATCGGCCAGGACCTGCGCGACGGCCGCGACGAGCAGATCCGCTTCGGCTTGGGCTACGACCATAATTTCGCGCTCGACAAGGGCGTGACGGCGAAGCCCGAGCTGGCGGCGCGGCTCGAGGATCCCGCTTCCGGCCGCGTACTCGAAGTGCTCAGCACCGAGCCGGGCGTGCAGTTCTACACCGGCAATTTCCTCGACGGCACCTTCTACGGCAAGTCGGGCCATCTCTACCGCCAGGGCGACGGCATCGCGCTCGAGCCCCAGAAATTCCCCGACGCCCCCAACCAGCCGGGCTTCGTCTCCGCGCGCGTCGACCCCGGCAAGCCCTATCGGCACGTCATGGTCTACCGCCTCTCGGTAACCCAGTAACGGAATTGGCATGACCTCTGACACCCAGCCCAAGCTGCGTTCGCGCGCCTGGTTCGACAATCCCGACAATATCGACATGACCGCGCTCTATCTGGAGCGCTACCTCAACTTCGGGCTGAGCCTGGAGGAGCTCCAGTCGGGCAAGCCGATCATCGGGATCGCGCAGACCGGCAGCGACCTGAGCCCCTGCAACCGCCACCACCTGGTGCTGGCCGAGCGGGTGCGCGAGGGCATTCGGGAGATGGGCGGCATCGCGCTCGAATTCCCGGTCCACCCGATCCAGGAGACCGGCAAGCGGCCGACCGCGGGCCTCGACCGCAACCTCGCCTATCTCGGGCTGGTCGAGCTGCTCTACGGCTATCCGCTCGACGGCGTGGTGCTGACCGTGGGCTGCGACAAGACCACACCGGCCTGCCTGATGGCGGCGGCGACGGTGAACATCCCGGCGATCGCTTTGTCGGTCGGCCCGATGCTCAACGGCTGGCACAAGGGCGAGCGCACCGGCTCGGGCACGATCGTGTGGAAGGCGCGCGAGATGCTCGCGGCGGGCGAGATCGAGGCAAAGGAGTTCATCCGCCTCGTCGCCAGTTCGGCCCCCTCGACCGGCTATTGCAACACGATGGGCACGGCGACGACGATGAACTCGCTGACCGAGGCGCTGGGCATGTCGCTCCCCGGCTCGGCGGCGATCCCGGCGCCCTATCGCGACCGCCAGGAAGTCGCGTACGAGAGCGGCAAGCGCATCGTCGAGATGGTCGCCGAGGACCTCAAGCCCTCGGACATCCTGACGCGCGAGGCGTTCGAGAACGCGATCGTGGTCAATTCGGCGATCGGCGGGTCAACCAACGCGCCGATCCACATCAACGCGATCGCCCGCCATATCGGCGTCGAGCTGCCGCTCGATACCTGGCAGGAAAAGGGCCACCACGTGCCGCTGCTGGTAAACCTGCAGCCGGCGGGCGAGTATCTGGGCGAGGATTATTACCGCGCGGGCGGCGTGCCCGCCGTGGTCGCCCAGCTGATGCGCCAGGGGCTGATCCACGAAGGCGCGGTCACTGCCAACGGCAAGTCGATCGGCGACAATTGCCGCGATGCGACGATCGAGGACGAGAAGGTGATCCGCCCGTTCGAGGCGCCGCTCAGGGAAGAGGCCGGCTTCATCGTGCTGCGCGGCAATCTGTTCGACTCGGCGATCATGAAGACCAGCGTGATCGATGCGGCGTTCCGCGCGCGCTACCTCTCCAATCCCGAGGACCCGGAAGCCTTTGAAGGCCCCGCCGTGGTGTTCGACGGGCCGGAGGACTATCACCACCGGATCGACGATCCCGCGCTCGGCATCACGCCGGAGACGCTGCTATTCATGCGCGGCGCCGGGCCGATCGGCTATCCGGGCGCGGCCGAAGTGGTGAACATGCGCCCGCCCGCCTATCTGATCCGCGAGGGCGTGCACGCCCTGCCCTGTATCGGCGACGGCCGCCAGTCGGGCACGTCGGGCAGCCCCTCGATCCTCAATGCCAGCCCCGAGGCCGCGGCGATGGGCGGGCTCGCGCTGATCCGCACCGGCGACCGCGTGCGGATCGACCTGCGCAAGGGCACCGCCGATGTGCTGATCCCGGACGAGGAACTGGCCGAGCGCCGCAGCGCGCTCGCCGCGGCGGGCGGCTTCCCCTATCCGGCCTCGCAGACGCCCTGGCAGGAAATCCAGCGTGGCATCGTCGGCCAGATGGAGACGGGCGCGATCCTGGAAGGCGCGGAGAAGTACCAGAAGATCGCACAGACCAGGGGCCTGCCCCGCGACAATCACTGAGTCATCCGTCAGTCGGCTCCGCGACTCGGGGCGGCCGGCGACTCGAAAACCGGCGTGACCAGGGCAAAATCCGCCACGGTCACGCCGAGTTTACTGTGCGAATTGGTTAACCCGGCGCGGAATCGCGCATCCTTTCGCAGCAAGGCCGTAAACCGGGCCCGAACAGCACTGCACCATTTCGGCGGAATTTGAGTTTCAGGTTTGCACCGATTCGGGACGCGGTTCTCCCCGGGATTCCAGGCCCGGCCATAAATCCAGCGATCTCAATATATTATCCAAGTGTATTAGTCACGCACTACGCAATTACCGACATGGGAACAACCACAGGTTCCACCTAACAGTTTGTTCACCATTCCTTCTGTCAGACGCGGTGCCGATGGCCTCGCGTACCAGAAGGGTGAGGACATGCGCACACGTACGCATCTGGCAATCGCGGTATGCACGACGGCGTGGATCAACGCCGCCTCGGCCCAGACCACCGCTTATTCGCCTGACTCGGGCCGCACGCCCAATCAGATCGTCCTGTCGATCCCGGTTACGGCCTCGGTCGGCGGCCGATGCGGCTTCGCTAGCGCCCCGAACGGCTCCTTCAACCAGAATGATTTCGACGTGAACGGCCTGGCGCACGACTTCTCGTTCGTGCTCGACTGCACCGGCCCCTCGCGTGTCGCAGTGGTGTCGCAGAATGGCGGACTCCTGACCACGGGAACCGCCCCGACCGGATACACGGTCCTCGCACCCTATAATGTGAGCCTGCACTTGGTCGGCACCGGCGGCGGCACGACGGCGGACGCCACCTGCCCCGCATCGACGCTGCCGACCGGGTCAAGCTGCAGCTTCCGCGGCCCGGCGAACACCTCGCAGGGACTTCGCCTCCCGGCCCCCTCGACAATGCAGGCGGGCTCCTACCTGCGCGTCGCCGCCCCCCCTTATGCCGGCGCTCTGGCGCTGGTGAACGGTACCTATTCCGACGTCCTGACGGTGACGCTCAGCGCATCGCCCTGACGGCGACCTGCCGGTTCGGCCCGGCGGCCGGCGCCAGATACCCCGGGCTTCTAAGCAAGTGAAAATGACAGTCGCGCCGGCCCCGGCCTCGTCTGTCCGACTTCAAAGGAGAGCAACATGAAGAAGCTACTGTTCACCGCCCTTCTCGCCGGTTCGGCGTTCGCGGCGGTCCCGGCAGCCGCGCAGAGCGTGTCGGGCAATGTCACGGTGACCGGCACGGTCGCCGCCAAGTGCACCTCGGCAGGCGGCCTGAACGGCAGCATCAACCTGGGCGAGCTCGCCGTCGCCGACGGCAAGGTCAACCCGACCTTCTCGGGCAATGTCGGCGGCCTGAGCCGTTCGTTCACGGTCACCTGCACGAGTGCTAATCCGCAGATCTCGGTCGATGCATCGGCGCTGGTCAACTCCGCGATCGTCTCCCCGACCGCGGGCTACACCAACACCGTGCACTATACCGCGACGATGGCCGCTTCGAAGGCAGGTGGCGGCACCACTTCGGCGATCGACACGTCGAACGTCGTCGGCGCGACCACCGCGCTGGTCGGCGATCACCTGGCGAATACGGCGAGCAACATCACCGTCACGGTTTCCAACGGCAACACCACCAACGCGACCGACATGCTGGAAGCCGGCAATTACTCAGGCGTCATTGCGCTCACCGTGAGCCCCTCCGCCTGACCCGTGCTGGGCGAGGGAGGCCGCCCCCTCTCCTCCCTCGTCCAGACATTTCCGCTGGAGAACGACTATGCGCATCTCTTTCCTGCTCGCCGTTCCGGCCGCGCTGGTCGCGACCCCGGTAATGGCGCAGTCGAGCGGCACGGTGAACGTGAACGGATCCGTCGCCGATCGCTGCCTCTTCACCGTCCCCTCCGCGGTCATCGCGCTCGGGGAAATCTCGCAGAGCGGCACCGGCGCCGCGGCCGGCAAGCTCGACACGACCCGTGTCGACAATCAGTTCCGCGACCTGGTCGGCTGGTGCAACGGCACCGCCGCGACGATGACCGTCGAGGCGCAGCCGCTGCTCAACCTCGACTATGGCGGCCCGGCGATCTCCGGCTTCGACACGCGAGTCGATTATCTCGCCACCGCCGCCGCCAACAGCATGTCCGCGAACGATAGCTCGCTGGCCGCGAGCCCGGGTGCGGGCAGCGCCGTCAATGTCGGGCTCTTCTCGGGCAACATCCGGGTGACGCTGTCCCAGTCCTCGACGCCGGGGAGCGGCCTGCTCGTCGCCGGCAATTATGGCGGCCAGGTCATCGTGACCCTCACGCCCAACTTCAGTGGCGGCGGAGACTGATCCCGCCGGGCACCGCACCAGACCGCCTTGGGAGGCAAGCATGAACAAGCATATGATCTTCCGCGCTGCCCTGACCGCCTCGCTGGTCACCTGCGCACCGGCAATTGCCCAGACCACCGGCACCACGTCCACCGGCACGGTGACCGTGACCGGCACCGTGCCGTCGCTCTGCTTCGGCGGGACCCTGACGGGCGGGAGCAACATCGATCTCGGCGTGCTCATCGATACGTCCACGGGATTGCTGCGCACCGACCTGCCCGCGCCGACCCGGACGCTGACCGGCGCCTTTTGCAGCAGCCGCAGCGTGATCTCGGTGGATGCGACGCCGCTGCTGACGCAGAACGCCACGGGCACGCCGCCCGCCGGCTTCTCGCGAACGGTGAACTATCGCGCCACCGCCAGCGGCTGGAGCCCGACATCCGCGGTCTTCACCACGGGCGCCGCCACCAATCCCGCCGCCTCGCAGAACCGCGACACCGCGTTCCAGAGCGACATCACCATCACGCTCGACAACTTCCTGACTGGCGGAGGCACCGGGCTGCGGCTCGTCTCCGACCCGCTTTACCGCGGCGCGGTCACGGTGACGCTGTCGGTGGCCGATTGAGGGAGTGCCCGACATGCGCCGTCTCCCCTTGTTCGCAATCGCAGTCCTGCTCCCGCTCCCCGCGGTCGCACAGACAGCCAGCGAGGTCCGGCCGTTCGACGTCACCGGCCAGGTGCCCGGCACCTGCACGCTCGGCGCGCCGCGGCTGGGCGGTGCCCAGGCCAATTTCCGCGGCATCAACGGCAACAGCCTGCCGATCGACCAGCTGGTCGACAGCACCACGCTGTCGACCCGGCCGGCTTCGACGGAGATCAGCTTCGACGCGGTCTGTGCCTTCCCGCACCTGCTGCGGGTGGAAAGCCAGAACAACGGGCTGTGGCGCACGGGCGAGCGCAGCGGTGGCGCGCCCGAGGGGTTCGGCGACGCGGTGCCCTACCGCGCCACACTGCTCTGGGCATCGCAGACGCTCGCGCTGTTCGCCGATGCCCGGCTGCGCCGGATGTCCGAGAGCACGCTGTTCGTCAGCGATACCGCGACCGGCACGCTGCAGCTCCGCCTGGAGATCGATGCCGGCGCCACCAACCACCGCGCAAACGCGCCGCTCGTCGCCGGCACCTATGGCGACACGCTGCGCATAACCCTGGAGCCGCAGCAATGATCAGGACCCTGCTCCCCGCAGCGCTGGTACTGTTTCCGGCGGCTGCCCTGGCCCAGAGCCAGCCCCAGCCGGTCACCGCGCATCTCGACCTCATCGGCGAGGCGCCCGCTGCCTGCCTGATGAAGCCGCCCGCCGGCACCAGCGGCACCAATGCCAGCTTCGATCCCGTATCGTCCGGCACCGGACGCATCCGGATCGACCAGCTCGCCAGCCTGAACGACGCGACGCCGCTGGCGGCCGCGATCCAGGTCGCCCTGCCGGTCATCTGCAACGCGCCGCACCGGATCATCCTGCGCAGCGGCAATGGCGGGCTGCGCCGCGAAGGGGCCGCCGTGGCCAGTGTCGCGCCCTTCCGCCAGCTGCTTCCCTACCGGCTCGGCATCCGCTGGGGTTCCGACCAGACCGATCGCAATACCGATGACGGCACGCCGATCGTGATCGACGCGAGCGGCCCCCGCTCGGGCGAGCTTGCCGTGCTCTTCACCCTGGCCAGCGGCGGGGCTCCGCTCGTGGCCGGCAACTACACCGACGAGATCGTCCTCGAGGTCCAGGTGGCCGACTGAGGCTCCGCTCCCGTTCCCAGGAGAAACCCAGATGAAGAAGTGGATCCATGGTCTCGCTCTCGGCACGGTGCTCGCCGCCGCGATGCTCGCGAGCAGTCCGCAGGTGAAGGCGGAGACCGTGCAGCCGGTGGTGATCGACCTGTCCACCACCGGCAGCGGGATGAGCCAGACGATCACGGTGGAGAACACCTTCACCCAGCCGCTTCCCGTCGAGCTGCGCGTCGAGGAACTGACCTTCGACCAGGCCGGGCTGCACGGCACCGGCAAGGATACGGGCGACCTGCTGATCTTCCCGCCCCAGGCGATCATCCAGCCGGGCCAGACCCAGTCCTTCCGCGTGCAATATATCGGCGATCCCGCGCTGGCGCGCAGCAAGCATTACTACGTCACCGTCGCCCAGCTACCGGTGCAGCTGCCCCAGGGCCAGTCCGCGATCCAGATCCTGTACAATTTCCAGGTGCTGGTGAGCGTGAAGCCGGCGGGCGCCAAGGCGCAGCTCAAGATCACGCAGAGCGAGGTCGCGCGCGACGAGAAGGGCCAGCCGGTGGCCGCGATCACGCTGAGCAACGACAGCCCGGCGCATGGCTATCTCTCCAAGGGCCGGCTGCGGATCGTCGAGCGCGATCGCAGCGGCAAGGAAGTCTTCCGCCGCACGCTCGCCGGGCCGGAAATCCAGCAAACCGTAGGCTTCGGCCTGGTCGGTGCGGGGCAAACCCGTCGGCTGCTCATCCCCGTCCAGCTTCCCACCAGTGAAGGCACGATCGATGCCCAATTCACGCCCGAAGGCTAAGCGCTCCCTGCGCTGCGCGGCACTCGCCCTCCTGGCGGGCTGCGCACCCCTGGCCCTGTCGCCCGTCGCCCGCGCCGCCGACGAGGACAAGCAGACCACGCAGGAGCAGGAACGGCACATCGTGCTGCCGAAGCCCGCATCCAGCGGCAGCGAGCCCCAGGCCCGGATCAACCCGACCGGCAAGCCGGTGACGCTGACCGTCGCGGCCAAGGACGGCCCGGTCTATCTCGGCGACGTCGTCATCACCATCCAGCCCGACGACTCGATCGAGTTCTCGTCGCGGCGGCTGATGGACCTGCTCTCCAACGTGCTCGATCCCGAGGTGCTGCGGAACCTGCAGGCGAGCTTCGCGGGCAAGACGGCGATCGGACCGGAGGCGTTCCGCGACTCGGGCATCCAGCTCCGCTACGATCCGCAGCAGCTGGCGATCGCGCTCGACATCGCCAGCGAGCGCCGCGCAAGCCGCACGGTGCTGGTCAGCCCGCTCGAGCGCGACCGGGTCGGCACCTATGTGAAGCCGGCCGAGTTCAGCGCCTATCTGAACATCCGCGGCAATGTCGATTATCTGTGGAGCGGGCCGGACAAGGGCGTCCAGTCCCCGGTCCTGTTCCTCGACGGCGCGGCCCGGGCGCTGGGCGCCGTGATCGAGAGCCAGGCGATCTGGCAGCCCGGCAGCAACGGCACCGATTTCCAGCGCCTCGGCTCGCGCCTGGTCTATGACGACCAGAAGCGGCTGGTCCGCTGGACGCTGGGCGACCTCCAGCCGGTGACGCGCGGCTTCCAGTCGGTGCCCGACATCGCCGGCCTGTCGGTGTTCCGCTCGTACAGCGTGCTGCAGCCACAGGAGATCGTGCGGCCGCGCGGCGACCGCAGCTTCCAGCTCACCCGCTCGTCGACGGTCGAGGTGTACGTCAATGGCGAGTTGGTGCGCCGGCTCCAGCTGGCGCCGGGCACCTACAACCTGCGCGACTTCCCCTTCACCCAGGGCGCGAACGACATCCGCCTGAACATCCTCGACGATACCGGCCGTAGCGAGGTCCTGCGCTTCAACGTCTTCCTCGACCAGTCGCAGCTGGCGTCGGGGCTGAGCGAGTTCGGCCTTTATGCCGGCGTGATGGCGCCGCTCCAGGCCTATGGCCCCAATTACACCAGCAAGCCCGCGGCCTCCGCCTTCTTCCGCCACGGCATGAGCGACGCGCTCACCCTGGGCGCCAATATCCAGGCCGACAGCCGAGTGGTGATGGGCGGCGTGGAAGCGGTGTGGGGCACCAAGCTCGGCACCTTCTCCGGCAGCTTCTCGCTCTCGCAGATCGACGGCATCGGGGCGGGGCGCGCGGCGCTGGCCACCTTCCAGCGGCTGATCCAGCGCCCCAATGGCCGCTCGGACTCCATCACGCTGTTCTTCGAGAGCCGCAGCCGGAATTTCGGCCCGATCGGCACGGTGATCCCCCGCAACCCCTTCGCCTGGGAAGCCGGGGGCGGCTATTCGCACACCTTCACCGATTATATCTATGGCGGCATCGACGGGCGCTATTCGCGCGGCCGCGACAGCCAGCGCGATCTCTATACCGCGCGCGCCACCATGGGCTGGCGGATCAACGACCGCCTGACCATGACTGGCGACCTGCGCTACGAGCGCGACAATGTCCGCAAGGGGCTGGGCGGGCTGGTCAGCCTGACGCTGCGCCTCGGCCGCTATTCGAACCTGCGCGCCGATTACGACACGCGGACCGAGCGGGCGCGCCTGTCGTACAACATGATGCACGGCCAGGGCGTCGGCTCCTACAACCTCGCGGCCGATATCGAGCGCGACCGCAACGGCGCGGGCATCAGTGCCGCCGGCAACTATGTCAGCAACCGCGCCGACCTGGGCTTCAGCCATTTCGGCACGTTCGACGACGATTTCGGCCGCTCGACCGGGCAGCGCACTTCGTTCCGCTTCGGCACCGCGGTCGCCCTGGCCGATGGCGCGCTGACCATCGGCCGGCCGATCTATGACAGCTTCGCGGTGGTGAAGGGCCATGACAGCCTGAAGGGCGCCAATATCCGCGTCGACCCGACCGAGTTCGGCTATGTCGCCTCGACCGGAGCGCTGGGCACCGCCCTGCAGCCGAGCCTCAGCTCCTATGCCGAACGTACGGTCAAGATCGACTCGCCCAACGCGCCGTCGGGCTATGACCTGGGCCAGGGCGCCTATCGCCTCTTCCCGCCCTATCGCAGCGGATACCGGCTCGAGGTCGGCTCGGGCTACAATCTGACCGCGATGGGCCGGATGACCGATCGCAACGGCGATCCGGTCTCGCTGGTCACCGGCAAGGCAACCGAGCTGGCGCATCCGGAGCGTGAGCCCGTGGTGGTGTTCACCAACCGCGAGGGCCGCTTCGCCGCCACCGGCGTGGCCGCCGGGCGCTGGCGGATCGACATGCTCGATACCGAGAAGAGCAGCTACGTCATTGATATCGCGGAGAGTGCCGAAGGCGTCGTGCGCCTTGGCGAGCTCACGCCTGCAGCGAAGGACGGGACCAAGCAATGAGCAAGAAGCTAAAGCTGATCGCAGCTGTCTGCGGCGTCCTCTGCGTCGCCGAAGCCGCGCCAGCCTGGGCACAGGGAAAGGGGACGTGCGGCGTATCCGGCCAGGCGCTGGCCTCGCCGACGATCACCTATGACCCCTTCTCGCCGAGCGGGCTGACCCAGGTGACCATCCCGCTGATCCTGACGCGGTTCGGCACCGGCGCGGCGAAGACCCAGACGGTCAATTTTGTGCTGATCAAGCCGGTGGGCACGCCCAACTACCAGATCCTCTACAATGGCACGAGCATCCTCTACACAGAGGGCAACACCATGGGCCACCCGACGATCAACTCGCAGTCGGCGGGCGAGATCAACTATAATTTCGGAGGTGCCTCGCAGCCGGACCAGTCGACGCCCTTCAACCTGGTCGTCACCGTGCCGGCCAATGTCGACCTGTCGGCCGGCCTGCCGATCGACTTCGACATCCTCTATGTCTGCAACGGCACGGGCGGCATGGCCGATGTCGTCACCCCGACCAAGCTGGTCAGCGCGATCCACATCAACGTCAATGTGCTGAGTGCGCTGCAGGCCAGCTATGCCGGGCCTGCGCTCGATTTCGGGGAAGTGGGCGACAAGACCGACACCGACGTGACGACCACGCCGATCATCCGCACCGGCTTCGTGCGCGTCGCGAGCTCGGGCCCCTATTCGATCCAGATGACGTCGCAGAACAACTACCGGATGACCTTCTCCGGCGGCAATCCGACGAACCCGACCCAGTCGCTCGGCTATTCGGCGACCTTTGTCGCGCAGACGCGCAACCCGACGAACACGACGCCGATAACCAAGACCTGCACGCGTGCCGGCCTGGCTGGGTCGCCGCCGAACCAGGGCATCCTGCTGCCCCTGGAAGTGCGGTTGCTGGAAGGAGGCCAGACGCGAACGCCGGCCTCCGTTTACCAGGACATATTGACCGTCACCATCTCCCCGCTGGCCGCGGGCACGCCGGGGACGATCTGCTCCTGACCCAGCTAGGCCCGGATCAGAGCGCGGTGACGCGGATCGACAGGGTGCCGTTGGTCTGGCCGTTCTCGGTGACCAGCGACACCTTGTGCGCCGCGATACCCGGCTGCGAGGCACCCGAAATCACGGTCGAGCCGGCATCCGAAAGGCGCACGGCATTGCCGTCGATCATCAGAGTCGCGCCGGCCAGCTCGGGCGAGTGATCGACCGTGACCTTGTAGCCGTTCGCGCTGTTGCAGAACTCGTGAAGCGTGCCGAGATCGACCTGGTTGCCGCCCGACGGGGCAACCATGGTGTCGAGGTTCGCGCGGCAAACCACGGGGACATAACCCGAAACCGTCAGGCGATAGCCATCCTGCGTGGTGTCGGCAAAGGCCGTCGGTGCCACTGCGAGCATCGCGCCGAAGGCGGCGACCGCGCCGGCACGGCGCACGAAGGAAGAAACGCTGTTGTTGTACTGCATGATAAGAAACTCCCGCCAGAACGGTTCCTTTTCCCTCAAAGGCGGTTGACGTCGGGTTAAACTCGCTCTCCGTAACCTGACGCATTGGATTCGCGGGAGCGGGGTTCCGCGGGAATTGCGCGGCGGCAGGCGCCGCCAGCGCTTATCGATATGCGGCTTTTCAGTTCCCCGGCGAAAGCCGGGGCCCAGGGTTGCTCTGCCTAATGCCAGGTTGAACATGCATCTCCAGGGATCGCCGCAGGAGATGATCCGAGCGGGTGCGCTTGTGACCCTGGGCCCCGGCTTTCGCCGGGGAACACCCTGTATCTGAATGTAGAGACTGCGCCGGTCCTACTGCCCCGGCGCCGCCGGAAACGCCGCGCGCCCCTGGCCCATCCCCGCCGCAAACGCGATCCGCAGCGCATCGGACAGGCTGCGGGCGTGGAGCTTGGCCATGATGTTGGCGCGGTGCACCTCGACGGTGCGCGAGCTGATGCCCAGATCAAAGGCGATCGTCTTGTTGGGCAGTCCCCGCGCTAGGCCCTCGAGCACCTCACGCTCGCGGCAACTCAGCACGCCGAGCACCACCCCGGCCTCGGCGACGCGCGCGGTATACTCCTTGCCGGCGGCGACCCTGGCGAAGGCCCGGTCGATCGCATCCTGCAGCGCGTCGGTGTCGAAGGGCTTCTCGAGGAAATCGACCGCCCCCGCCTTCATCGCCTTCACCGCCACCGACACGTCACCGTGCCCGGTCAGCACGATGACCGGCATCGTCACGCCGCGGGCATTGAGCCGCTGCTGCACCTCCAGCCCGTCCATCTCGGGCATGCGGATGTCGAGCAGGACGCAGCCAGGCTCGGCGTGGCGTACCTCCTTGAGGAACGCGATGCCCGACGACCAGGTGCGCACGGCATAGCCCGTGGTGGTCAGGAAGAATTTCGCGCCACGGCGCACGCTCTCCTCGTCGTCGATGACGTGGACCAACGGTTTGTCATTCATTCCAGGGCCTCCGTGTCAGCACGAACCAGGGTGAATATGAAGCGGGCGCCGCCATCCAGGGCGGGCTCCATCCAGATGCGGCCGCCATTGGCCTCCACGATCGTCCGGCAGATCGAGAGCCCGAGCCCCATTCCGGTCAGCTTGGTGCTGTGGAAGGCGCGGAACAGGTTCTCGGCGATCTCCGCCGATACGCCGGGGCCGGTATCGGCAACGATCACGCGGACGAACCCGGCCTCGTCGGGCGCGGTGGAAACGGTGAGCACGCGGCGTGGCCAGCCGGCCATCGCCTCGATCGCATTGCGCATCAGGTTGATCAGCACCTGCTGGATCTGGATGCGGTCGACCAGCACGCTGTCGGCGTCGGGATCCAGCCTGAAGCTCGCCTCCACGCCCTTTTCCCGCGCGCCGATCAGGGCGAGTTCGGACGCGTCCTCGACCAGGGTGGCCAGCGACTCGATCGTCTTCTCGACTTCGCCGCGCGCCACGAACTCGCGCAGCCGCCGGACGATGCTGCCGGCACGCAGCGCCTCCTCGAATGCCTCGTCCAGCCCTTCCTCGATCATGTCGCGATTGTCGGGATCCTCCTCCCGCAGCAGGTTCCGGGCGCCGCGCACGAAGGTGACCACCGCGGTGATCGGCTGGTTGAGCTCATGCGCGAGCGTCGATGCCATCGTGCCCATCGCGCTGACCCGCGAGGCATGGATGAGCTCGGACCGGAGCGTCTCGATCCGCTCCTCGTCCGCCACCTTCTCGGTGAGATCGCGGATGAAGCCGATGAAGACGCGCCCGCCCTCGGCCACCGCCTCGCCGACCGACAGGTCCATCGGGAAGGTCGTCCCGTCATGGCGCCGGCCCAGCACGATGCCGCCGACGCCGATCATCCGCGCCTCGCCCGTCGTCAGGTAGCGGCGGATATACGCGTCATGCCGCTCCCGGTCCGGGGAGGGCATCAGGCAGCTGACGTTCGCGCCGATGACATCCGCCTCGCGCATGCCGAACATCTTCTCCGCCGCGGCGCTGAACGACAGGATCTTGCCCGCCTCGTTGATCACCACCATCGCATCGGGCACCGCCGCCAGGATCGAGCGGAACTGCGAGGCGCTCGCCTGGAGGTGCCGTTCCGCCGCGCGCTGCTCGGTCACGTCGCGGATCACCTTGGCGAAGCCGCGGAGCGCGCCCCGCTCGTCATAGAGCGGCGTCAGCATGATATGGGCGAGGAACTCGGAGCCGTTCTTGCGGACGCACCAGTCCTCTTCCTCCAGCCCGCCCTCGGCACGCGCCTTGTCGAGATCGTGCTGCGGCTTTTCGACCTCGACCGCGACATCCGGATAGAAGATCGAGCAATGCTGCCCCACCACCTCGCGCTCGCTCCAGCCCTGGATCCGCTCGGCCGCCTTGTTCCAGATCGTCACCCGGCCCTGGGGATCGAGCATGTAGATGGCGCAGCCCTCGGCGCCGTCGATGAGCAGGTTCAGCGTCTCGGCGAGATCGTCCGCCCGGCTGGCGCCGCGCTCGGCGACCTGCTCGGTGGTGCGCAGCCGCCACTGCAGGCGGATGATGTAGGACACGACGATGATGATGACCGAGGAGGCGAGCAGGAAGACGATGCGTTCGACGAGCGCCATCTGGCCGCTCGCCCAACCCGCCAGGGTAACCGCCAGGACCGAGGCGAGCGCGGCGGCGAGCGCAGGGCCGGCACCGGCGAACAGGCCGGTGGCGAACACCGCCGCTGCGTAGAGCAGGAAATGTCCATAGTCGCCGAGCCAGGGCGCGAGCGCCCAGCGCAGCAACGTGGCGACAGCGACCGAGCCAACCACCACCCCGCAGGCGGCAACCAGGTCGCGCGCCGATGAGCCAGGTACATCGGCCACCGCAATCTCCCCCCGGACGATGGCGATGCGCGTGATAGCGCACCTGTCTCATCGCTCAGGTAGAGGGACGATAGCACGGAAGAAATTCATCGGAAATGGTGCAGAAACATCGTGGAAACGTGAAAATCGGGCCGTCGCGGTGCAGAAATGAGACTGATCTAGGAAGTTTCCGCGACTTGTACTTGCGACTCGGCCTCGATCGGCACTGCCTCGGCAAGCACTTCCAGCAGCGAGTCGTCTCGGAACGGCTTGGGCAGCACTGCCGCGAAACCTGCCAGGATCGCCTCGGCCTGCAGGGCTTCTGAGAAGAATGCAGTGATCAGGATGGCGATACCTTGCCAGCCTCGCGCGCGCAGCGTCTGCAGCGCCGCGATCCCGTCGCAATCCGGCATCGAATAATCGACCACGACATGCGCCGTCTCCACCGAGGCGGGGTCTGCCAGCGCTGTCACCGCATTGGCAAAGGAATGGACCTGATAGCCCTTGCCCTGCAGCAGCAGCTGCAATCCGCGGCGTACGGCAGCGTTGTCCTCGATGAGGAGAAGGGGCAGATTTTCCTTCCGCGACAGTAGCACGCCCTACACCCTCTCTGCAGGTCTTACGCTGGCGGGGCCGTCCGGTCCGGCGGTCCCTTCGATTGCAGCGCCGTGCGACCATATCAGTCTTCGAGGGCAGCCGAACAGACCCGGGATCATTCCAATCTGTCCCATGGTCATGCAGTCGAGCGGGCGATCGGGCACCGAAGCAACCTCCTGCAGCGGCGTGGCCCCGGCCCGGAGGCGCATCCCGCCCGCCCGGCGAAGGTCAGGCCCTTGCGCGGTCTTGGGGGTGCCAACGATCGAGCGGCGGGCAGCGGTCCGCCGGAGTATCACGCCGATGTTCCTGTCGGGATTGGCCGGGCGTCTGCCCGTCTTCTCCCAGCCCCCCGCCGCAGTCTGCGGCGCGGCGCCACCCTAGGTCGGATGCCCGGCGGACGGCGATTCGTAGTCTTACTTATTGGTCGGACCAAAGGTCGGTTGCGTTCGGGGCGTCGCGTCGCTCGTCATCGGCCCCGCGGGCGGCTATCGGCTGGCAAACATGCCCTGAACGTTCAACAAGGCGCGGCGTTGACTGCGTTTCACCAGGATTATGCCTTGGAAACCCTGTCGATCATCCTTTTCCTCCTCCTCGCGGTAGTGGTCAGCGGCGCGCTTGCCCGCATGCTCCCCTTCGCGGTGCCGACGCCGCTGGTGCAGATCCTGCTCGGCGCGGCGATCGGCCTGTCCACGTCGCACCGGGTCGTGCTCGATCCCGAGCTGTTCCTGTTCCTCTTCCTGCCGCCCTTGCTGTTCCTCGATGGCTGGCGCATCCCCAAGGACGAGCTGTTCAAGGATCTTCCCACCGTGGTCGAACTGGCGCTCGGGCTGGTGCTGCTGACCGTGATCGGCATGGGGCTGCTGATCCACTGGATGATCCCGGCGATGCCGCTCGCGGTGGCCTTCGCGCTCGCCGCCGTCGTCTCGCCGACCGATCCGATCGCGGTGTCGGCGATCGCCGCGCGCGTGCCGATCCCGAAGCGGATGATGCACATCCTCGAAGGTGAATCGCTGCTCAACGACGCCTCGGGCCTGGTCTGCCTGCGCTTCGCCGTCGCCGCCGCGCTGACCGGCAGCTTCTCGGCGGGCGAGGCCGCCCTCACCTTCCTGTGGGTCGCCGGTGCCGGGCTCGTCATCGGCGTGCTCGTCACGCTGGCGGTGTCGCGCGCCAAGGCCTGGGTCACGCGGCGCTGGGGCGAGGACACGGGCTCGCAGATCCTGGTCAGCCTGCTGATCCCGTTCGGCTCGTACCTGCTCGCCGAGCATCTCCACGCCTCGGGCATCCTGGCGGCGGTCAGCGCCGGCGTGACGATGACCTTCGCGGAGATCTCGCGCCAGGCGATGGCGGTCACGCGGATGCGGCGCAACTCGGTTTGGGACACGCTGCAGTTCACCCTCAACGGCGTGATCTTCGTGCTGCTCGGCGAGCAGCTGCCCGGCATCGTCGCGGGCGCGCGGCAGACCGTGCTGCTGACCGGCCACCATTCGCCCTGGTGGCTCGGCATCTATGTCGTGGCGATCGTCGCGGGGCTCGCCGCGCTCCGCTTTGCCTGGGTGTGGACGTCGCTGCGGCTCACCATCCTGCGCAAGCGCGAGGGGATGGCGGAAATGCGCAGCCCGAACTGGCGGCTGGTCGCGGCGACCTCATTCGCCGGCGTCCGCGGCGCGATCACGCTGGCCGGCGTGCTGACCCTGCCGCTGGCGCTCAACGACGGATCGCCCTTCCCGGCCCGCGACCTGGCGATCTTCCTCGCCGCCGGGGTGATCATCGTGTCGCTGGTAATCGCCAGCGTCGCGCTGCCGGTCCTGCTCAAGGACCTGGTGCTGCCGCCCGAGCCTTCGCGCCAGGCCGAGGAGGATGCCGCGCGGATTGCCACCGCAGAGGCCGCGATCCGCGCAGTCGAGCGGCGCCAGCACGCGCTGGGCGAGGAGCATGACGATCCGGATCTCTATGCGGGCGCCGGCACGCGCGTGATGGACTTCTATCGCGAGCGGATCGAGGGCCTTGGCGACGGGCGCGGCGGCGAGGCGCGGGCGCAGGAGCGGCTGGTCAGCGAGCTGCGGCTGATCGGCATCCAGGCCGAGCGCGCCCGCCTGCTCGAGCTTGCCCGCAGCCGCGCGGTGGGCAGCGAGACGGCGCGCAAGCTGACCCGCGAGCTCGACCTGGCCGAGGCGCGCCACCGGGGCTGAAGCAAAGATGGCGAACATCGCGCACTGCGTCGCCGTGCGGCGCACAAAAAACATGCCGCCCGGTTCGTTTGACCGGGCCGTGGCGCAAGGTTAACCATGGTTTTATTGCAATGACTTGGGCGAAATTCCTGCCGAAATTCAGCACTGGAGCACCCCACCCGCCCCGCGGCACCCCCCATATGGTATATTGACTTCATTTCGCACTCGGTTCTCGGGTTTCCTGGGGGGAACCAATATGCCGAGCAATACCGAGTCGTTCGCAATCTTCAGTGCAGCCGGGAAGCGCGCGCGCAAAGTGAGGCGGTCGATCCGCTCGGTGACCGCGCTGAGCGGCGGTCTGGCGGCGCTGCTGATCGCGACCCCGGCTCTCGCCCAGCAGGGCGGCGCGGGTGGTTCCGGCGGTTTCGGCGGCGGCGGTGCAGGCGGCGGAGCCGGCCAGCCGGGCGGCACGGCAACCTGCTCGATCATCCCCGTCGCCGCCTGCCAGACGACGGGTGGCGCCGCCGGTACCGACCCCGGCGGGGACGGCGCCGATGGCAACGTCAATAGCGGCGGCCCCGGCGGCGGCGGCGGTGGTGGCGCCAACGGCTCCCTGGCCACGCCGATCGGCGGCAATGGCGGCAATGGCGGCAACGGACAGGCCGGTAATTACAGCACCGGCGGCGGCGGTGGCGGCAGCGGCGGCAACGGCGTCCTCCTGACCGGGCCACTGACCAACGGCGCGACCGTGGCCGGCGGCAATGGCGGCAATGGCGGAGCCGCCGGCGCGACGTTCTTCTCCGGCGGCCCCGCCAATGGCGGCGCGGGCGGCGACGGCGGCGCGGGCATCGTCGCCAATGCCGGCGCGGTGATCACCAACCTGTCGGCGGGGTCGATCACCGGCGGCGCCGGCGGTCTGGGCGGCGCGGGATCGAGCGGCGGTGGCCTGGCCGGGGCCGGCGGCACCGGCGGGACCGGCATCCGCGGCGCGGACATCAGGATCGAGAATGCCGGCAGCATCGCCGGCGGCACGGGCGGCGACGGCGTGACGCGCGGCTATGCGCTGCACTTCACCGGCGGCAGCAACAGCCTCAGCCTGCTCGCCGGATGGAGTATCACCGGCGGCATCCAGCTCGACAGCGGCAGTGCCCTCATCTTCGACGTGGACGGCACCGAAACGCTCGGCAACGCGATCTCGGGCAGCGGATCGATCGCCAAGACCGGCACCGGCACCCTGATCCTGACGGGCACCAACAGCTATTCCGGCTCTACGGCCCTGAACGGCGGCACGCTGCAGATCGACGATCCCGCGAGCATCGGCGGCGGCGCGGTCGAACTCAACATGGGCACGCTCCGCACCAACTTCGACGGCGCGCTCGGCAACAATCTCTTCTGGAACGACGGTGCGACCGGCACGCTCGCCGCGGTGACGGGCACGACGCTGACCCTCACCGGCACACTGAGCTATGGCGGGGATACCGAGGTCCGGTTCGGCAGCGCCGCCGACACCGGCACGATCATCGCTTCCTTCTCCACCGGATCGGTGAGCGGCGGCCCGCCGAAGCAGGCCATCTTCGGCGGCGGAATCTTCCGGGCCGGGACCGGCTTCATGAGCTTGTCGCTCGCCAATTTCACTTCCGTGCAGATCGACGCAGGCGCGACGCTCGACATCAACGGCGTGCAGCCCGTCACGACGCTCCAGAGCCTCGAAGGCGCCGGCACGCTGCAGAACGACGGCGCCGAGACCCTGATCTATGGCGGCGATTTCGCCGGTACGGTCACCGGCACCCAGAATATCCGCAAAGCCGGCATCGGCACGCTGATCCTCAGCGGCGACAATGACTATAGCGGCAGCACGACGATCGATGGCGGCGTGCTGCAGATCGGCGCGGGCGGCAGCGGCGCGACCAGCGGCACGCTGGGAACCGGCAATGTCACCATCGCGAGCGGCACCAGCCTGGTCTTCGCCCGTGCCGACGCGCAGACCGTATCGAACGCGATCGACGGCGACGGATCGGTGGAGCAGGCCGGCCCCGGCGTGCTCGAGCTGACCGGCGCCAACAGCTATACCGGCGGCACGCGGATCACCGGGGGGCTGATCAGCTTCACCGGCAGCGGCAATTTCGGCAGCGGCAACATCACGCTGAACGGCGGCGGGCTGCAATGGGCCGCCGGCACCACGACCGACATTTCCGCCGGCCTGGACCCGATCGGCAGCGCCGGCGGCGTCTTCGACACCAACGGCAACAACGTGCTGCTGATGAGTGCGCTCTCGGGCAGCGGGCTGACCAAGGCCGGCAGCGGCATCCTGACGCTGGCGGGCAGCAATAGCTTCACCGGCACGATCACGATCAACGACGGCACCCTGCTGCAGAGCAATGCGAACGCCCTGGCCGGCGCGGACATCGTGCTGGGCGGCGGCACGCTCGATATCGGGAATTACGACCTGTCGCTCGGCCAGGCGCTCGGCATCACCGGCACCGGGACCATCGAATCGTCGGGCACCGGCACCCTGACCACGATCGCCGGCGAAAGCGCGGTGTTCGGCAGCACGGGCGGCGCAATCGCATCCGACCTGGAGATCACGGTCGCCAGTGGCAGCACGCTGAGCCTGTTCGGCAACAACGCACTGACCGGCACCATCGCGGTGAACGGCAAGCTGGTGATCGGCGAGACCGGTGCGGCAGGCGCCTCGAACAATACCATCGGCACGGTCGGCCCGGCCAGCTCGGTGATCAGCTTTGCCGACGGCGTCGACAATGCCCCGACGATCCTGCTCGCCTCGAACGCGATGCAACTCGAAGTGCTGGGCACCGATGTCGCAACGCAGAGCGGTGCGATCACGGGGATCGCCAGCGGCTTCGGCTTCGAGAAGATCGGTAGCGGCACGATGAACATCACCGCCGTCAACGCCTATGACGGGACCACGCTGGTGACCGGCGGCACGCTGGCCTTCAACCAGCAGGGGCTGAGCTTCAGCCCGTTGATCGCGATCGACAATGGCGCGGCGGTCCGGCTGCTCGAGGACGTCGATCATGATGGCAGCGTGACCATCCTGGCCAATGGCGGCACGATCGATACCGACACCTACCGCTTCACCGTGTCCGGCGCCGTCGATTACCAGGGCGAGCTGACCAAGACCGGATCGGGCACGCTGGAACTGCGCGACGAGAACGACGCGGGCACCGGCGCCGGTGGCATCAACGTCATCGCCGGCACGCTGGCGCTGGGCAGCGACACCGCGGCGGGCACCGGCACGATCAAGCTGGCCGACGCCACCACCCTGCTCAACGCCTCGTGCGGCTGCGCCCCGCTGACGCTGGCCAATGCGATCCAGATCGCGCTGGGCGGCACCGCGACGATCGACGCCGACGGCTATGAGACGGTGCTGGCCGGGAACATCACCGGCGGCAACCTCATCTTCGCCGACAGCTATGGCGGCGGCACCACTAGGCTGACCGGCACCAACAGCTATGGCAACACGGCAGTGGGCCTCGGCGCGACGCTGATCGTCGGCGATGGCGGCACCGCCGGCACGCTCGGCACCGGCACGATCACCACCGACGGCATGCTTGCCTTCGACCGGTCGGACAGCGTCACGCTCGCCACCGCGGTCGGCGGCAGCGGGCTGCTCGGCCAGTTCGGCACCGGCACGCTGATCCTCACCGCCAGCAACAGCTATTCCGGCGGCACACTGATCCTCAACCCCACCGGCACGATCCAGGTGGGCGATGGCGGCACCACCGGCACGCTCGGCACCGGCGACATCGTCATCGGCGGCGGCACGCTGATCTTCAACCGCTCGGACGACCTCGTCGTCGCGGACCAGATCGCCGGCGACGGCCTGATCACCAAGCTCGGTGCGGGCACGCTGACGTTGAACGGCGACAATCTCAACGGCCTGTCCGGCCCCTATGTCGGCGCCATCTCGGTCCAGGCCGGCACGCTGGCGGTGGGCGAATTCGGGCTCGGCGCCAGCCAGATGGTCGAGATCGACAACGGCGCGACGCTGAAGGCGATCAAGAACGCCTATGCCGGCGACATGACGATCCTGTCGGGCGGCGGCACGATCGACACCGGCAACTTCACCTTCGAGTTGCTCGGCTCGATCGACTTCCAGGGCGCGCTGACCAAGACCGGATCGGGCACGCTGCTGATCGACGACACGTTCGAGGAAGGCCTGGGCGCCGGTGGGATCAACGTCACCGCCGGCACGCTCGGCCTGGGCAGCGACTATGCGGGCGGCACCGGCCTGATCAAGCTGGCGAACGGCACCACCCTGCTCAACGCCGCCTGTGGCTGCACCCGCCTCGACATCGACAACGAGATCCAGGTCGCGCTCGGCGGCACGGCGACCTTCGACGGCGGCGGCAACAACACCGACCTGAACGGCGCGATCAGCGGCGGCGACGTGCATTTCACCACCAGCCTCTCGGCACCGTTCGCGGGAAGCATCTTCCGGCTCAACGGCGCCAACAGCTATGGCGCGACGCGGATCGGCCCCAATGTCGCGCTGATCGTCTATGACGGCACGCTGGGCACGGGCAACGTCACCTTCGACGCCGTGCCTTCGGACCCGACCACGCCCGCCGCGCTCGTCTTCCAGAACGACACCGACTACAGCTATGGCGGCAAGATCATCGGCGCGGGCATCGTCAGCGTCGAGACCGATTCCAACGCCTCGGTCACGCTGACCGGCTCGAACAGCGCGACCGAGAATTTCACCGGCGCGGTGGAAGTGCTGAGCGGCCGGCTGGTGATCAACGGCAGCTTCGGCGACGTGGTCAACAACAGCGCGACGCTGCTGGTCGACGACAGCTGCTTCTGCGGCGGCACCGCGCCGTCGCTGGGCGGCAGCGGCATCTTCCACGGCAGTGTCACGCTGGGCAATACCGAGCTCAATCCCGGCAACAGCCCGGGCACGCTGGTCATCGCCGGCAACCTGACGCTCGGCGCGGGCACGATCCTCAATTTCGAGCTGGGCGAGCCCGGCACGCCGGGCGGGGCGAATAACGACCTGGTCAGCGTCGGCGGCAACCTGACGCTCAACGGCACGCTCAACACCATCGCCTGGGGCGCGGGCTATGGCCCGGGCTATTACCGGCTGTTCAACTATGGCGGCACGCTGACCGACAACGAGCTGCTGATCGGCTCGATCGCCGGCGGCCTCGACGCGACGGTGCTGACCAACATCAACGGCCAGGTGAATGTGCGCCTGGGCGGCGCGCAGGCGGTGCAATATTGGGATGGCAGCGATGCCGGCGCCAGTGCCGCGGCCGGCGGCAATGGCGGATCGGGCACCTGGCACGCCGCGAACACCAACTGGACCGGGCCGACCGGCTACGCGATCAACGACAGCTGGAAGAGCCAGGTCGGCGTGTTCGCCGGCGCGGCCGGCGGCACCGTCACCGTCGAGGGCACCCAGGCTTTCGAGGAGCTGCGCTTCGAGACCGACGGCTATGTGCTGAGCCCGTCCGATGCCAGCGCGCGGCTGAACACCACCGGCGGCTTCTCGATCCTCGACGTCGCGAGCGGCATCACCGCCGATATCGGCGTGATCATCCAGGGCGGCGCGGGCCTGAACAAGACCGGCGCGGGCACGCTGATCCTCTCCGCCGCCAACACCTATAGCGGCGCCACCGATGTGGCGGCGGGCACGCTGCGGCTGGGGATCAACCAGGCGATCCAGGAGCAATCGGCGCTCAACGTCCAGGCGGGCGGAACCTTCGACCTTGACGGCTTCCAGACCAAGGTCGGCTCGATCGCGGGTGCGGGCGCCGTGACGCTGGGCGGTGGCCGGCTCGACACCGGCTACAACAATGGTTCGACGCTGTTCAGCGGCACGGTCACGGGAGCCGATGGCAGCGAATCGACCTTCACCAAGAACGGCAACGGCACGCTGAGCCTGGCCGGCAGCATCGCGCTGGGCAATGGCGGGGGGGCTCTGAAGTCCTTCGCCCAGGTGAATGCCGGCACGCTGCAGATAACCGGCACCGGCAGCCTGAGCGCCGACCTGATCCAGAATTTCTCGACGATCGAGAACAGCGGCACGATCAACGGCCTCGTCATCTTCCAGACCTTCGGCACGGTGACCAACGCCGCCACCGGCACGATCAACGGCCAGACCCAGAATTTTGGCAGCTTCGACAATTACGGGACGATGAGCGCGCTGCAGTCGCTCGGCGGCACTGCGGTCAACCACGGCACCGGGGTGATCAACGGCAGTGTCCAGACCTTCACCAGCTTCACCAGCACGGGCATCATCAACGGCGCGTTGAGCAATTTCGCCACGGCGACGATCCAGAACCAGGTCAATGGCGAACTCTCCAACCAGCAGGTGGGCGCCACGATCACGCTTAGCGGCGCGGTGACCGGCATCACCAACTATTTCGGCTCGTCCGGATCGCTGCTCGATCTCGCGGGCTTCGACACGACGATCGGCGCGCTCAACGGCAATGGCGGCACGGTCCAGCTGGGCACGGCCCGGCTGACGGTGAACAATGCCGCCTTCTCCACCTTCGACGGCGTGGTCACCGGCAGTGGCGGGCTGACCAAGACGGGCGCGGGCGAGCTGCGGCTGAACGGCGCCAGCGACTATGGCGGCACCACGCTGATCAGCGGCGGCGCGCTCGTGCTGGGCGAAGGCGGTGCGATCGGCGCGGGGACCGTGACCAACAATGCGGCGCTGGGCTTCGACGGCGCGCTCGACCGGACCTTCGCCAACACGATCCAGGGCAATGGCGCGCTGGTCAAGACGGGCAGCGGCCTGGTGACGCTGACCGGGACGAACGGGTCGTTCTCGGGCGCAATCGACGTGCAGGGCGGCGCGCTCGGCTTCGACAATGCCCAGGCGCTGGGCAGCGGCGCGGTGACGCTGGGCAACGGCACCTTCCTGCGCAACCTCCAGGGCGTAACCGCCATCACGCTGGCCAATGCCATCCAGGGCGCCGGCATGGTGACGCTGCAGGGCGTGGACGGCGCGAACACGACCTTTGGCGGCGCGATCAGCGGCGGCACGGTGCGGTTCGGCCTGTCGGGCGGCGGGTCCACGACGTTCACCCTGGCCGCGGCCAACAGCTATGGCGATACGCGGATCGGCGGCGGCGTGGCGCTGACCGTCGGCGCGGGCGGCACGCTCGGCACCGGCGATACGGTGTTCGAGGCGAACCCGGTCCCTTCGTCGCTGACCTTCGCCAATGCGACCAACTACAGCTATGCCGGGGTGATCGCGGGCAGCGGCTCGATCGTGGTGGACACGGCGGCGGGCGCCTCGGTCACGCTGACCGGCTCGAACGGCAACGGCACCGACTTCACCGGCGCGGTGACTGTCGATGCCGGCAAGCTGGTGATCAACGGCGCGTTCGGCGACGTGACGAACAACGCCGCCAGCCTGGTGCTGAACGGCGGCACGCTGGCGGGCAGCGGCACGTTCCACGGCGACGTGAGCATCGGCAATGCCGCGCTCAATCCGGGCAACAGCCCGGGCACGCTCAACATCGGCGGCAGCCTGACGCTCGGCGCGGGGACGATCCTCAACTTCGAGTTGGGCGAGGCCGGCACGGTCGGCGGGGCGAATAACGACCTGGTCAATATCGGCGGCAACCTGACGCTGGACGGCACGCTCAACGTCCTCGCCCAGCCGAGCTTCGGCGAGGGCTATTACCGGCTGTTCAACTATGGCGGGACGCTGACCGACAACGGGCTGGCGCTCGGCGCGCTGCCGGCGGGCTATACCCCGACCTTGCTCACCAACATCGCGGGCCAAGTGAACATCCTGTTCGCCAGCAGCCCCCAGGCGATCCAATATTGGGATGGCAGCGACCTGACCGGCGCCTCGACCGCGGCCGGCGGCGATGGCGGCGCGGGCATCTGGAGCACGGGCGGCACCAACTGGACCGCCCCGACCGGCTATGGTGTCAACGATTCCTGGCGCGGGCAGGTCGCGGTGTTCGGCGGCGGCGCCGGCGGCAACGTCACTGTGCAGGGCACCCAGGCGTTCCAGGAGCTGCGCTTCACCACCAGCGACTATGTGATCGCCGGCGCGACCGCGGCGGACGGGCTGGCGACGACGGGCGGCTTCTCGGTGATCGACGTCTCGGGCGGCGTCTCCGCGACGATCGCCGCGACCATCTCGGGCGCGGGCGGGCTGACCAAGACCGGTACCGGCACGCTCAGCCTCAGCGGGGCGAACAGCTATGCCGGCACGACCACGGTTGCGGCCGGGCAGCTCGACCTGCTGGCAGGCGGCTCGCTGGCCGGCGGGGTGGTCAACCAGGCAGTCTTCACCAATGCCGGCACCGTGACCGGCGCGGTGCAGAACGACGCGACGCTGACCAGCACCGGCACGCTGGCCGGCGGGCTGGCAAACAACGGCACCGCGACGCTGGCCGGCACGGTCGGCACCGGCATCGTCAACAATGGTGCGGTGACGTTCAGCGGCACCGCCACGGTCGCGGCGCTCCAGCAGGTCGCCACGGGCACCTTCGACCTGGCCGGCTTCGGCGTGTCGCTCGGCACGCTGAGCGGGTCGGGCGCGATCACCCTGGGCGGTGGCGCGTTGAGCATCGGCACGGGCAACGGCAATTCGTCCTTCGCCGGCACGATCTCGGGCGCCGGCACGCTGACCAAGGCGGGCACCGGCACGCTGGTGCTGACCGGCACGGCCACTCCGACCGGCGGCACGACGATCGCGGGCGGCACGATCCAGATCGGCACGGGCGGCACCACCGGCTCGCTCTCGGGCGCGATCGCCAACAGCGGCGTGCTGATCCTCAACCGCAGTGACGCAGTGACGTTCGCCAATGCGATGTCGGGCAGCGGCGGCTTCGTCCAGGCGGGCAGCGGCACCACCACGCTGACCGGCGCCAACAGCTATGGCGGCGGCACGATCGTCGCCGCCGGCAGGCTGCGCGGCGACACCGCCTCGCTGCAGGGCGCGATCCGGATCGACAGCGCGCTGGAGTTCGCCCAGTCGGGCGCCGGCACCTATGCCGGCAGCCTGTCGGGCGCGGGCCTGCTCGAGAAGAGCGGCACGGGCAATCTGAGCTTCACCGGCGACAGCTCGGCCTTCACCGGCGCGACCAGCGTGCTTGCCGGGCGGCTGGCGATCAACGGCCTGCTCTCGCGCTCGATCGTCACCGTAGGCAACGGGACGACGCTGGGCGGCACCGGCACGGTGGGCGGGCTCGTCGTGCAGAGCGGCGCGACGATCGCGCCGGGCAACAGCGTCGGCACGCTGAATGTCGCCGGCAATGTGCTGTTCCAGGCAGGATCGCTGTTCGCGGCCGAGGTCCAGGCCAGCGGCGCCGACCGGATCCAGGCGAGCGGCAGCGCAACGCTGAACGGCACGCTGCAGATCCTCAACCTAGGCGGCAATTATGCGATGAACAGCAGCTTCGTGCTGCTCCATGCCGATGCCGGGGTGAGTGGGACCTTCACCGTCTCCGGGCTCAACAGCTTCGGCCTCGCCTTCCGGCCGAAGATTATCTACACCGCCAACGAGGTTCAGCTGTTCCTCGCGCCGAACCAGCTCTCCGCGGTCCTCGGCACCGGGGTTCCGCTCAGCTACAACCAGCTGAGCACGATCACCCGCCTCGATACCTCGGTGATGAGCGGCAACTACGACCCGACGCCGCTGAGCGCCCTCTACAGCCTGGCTCCGGCGGCGATCCCGGCGGCGCTCGACCAGCTTTCGGGCGAAATCTATGCCGACGCCACCCGCGCCGCGCTGGAGGACGAGCGCATCGTGCGCGAAGCGGTGGTCGGGCGGCTGGCCGCGGCGGCCGATGCCGGGCTTTCGGGCAATGGCGGCTGGGGCCAGGTGATCGGCAGCTGGGGCAGCGTGGACGGCGACGGCAACGCCGCCGGCTATGACGTCGAGCGCACCGGCATGATCCTGGGCATGGACGCGGGCGCGGCGACCGAGGACGGTTCGTGGCGCGCCGGCGTGATGGGTCATTATACCCGCATCACCGTGCCGGCCACCGCACGCGGCAGCCGCGCCACGATCGACCGGACCGGCGGCGGCTTCTATGCCGGTGCCGCGATCGGCGGCTGGCGCTTCCGCGCGGGCGCCTCGCTCGCGCTGCTCGACCTCAAGGCCCGGCGCCAGATCGCCGTGCCGGGCTTCACCGCCAGCGAGCGCGGCAAGGTGCAGGGCGTGATGCTCCAGACGCTTGCCGAGCTGAGCTACCGGATCGAGACCGGCGCGCACGGCTTTGTCGAGCCCTATCTGGCCGGCAGCGTCAGCCGGGTGCGGTTCGGCCGCTTCGCCGAGACCAGCGGCCCGGTGGCGCTGATCGTGCGCGACCAGAAGAGCGTGCTGGGCATTGCCGAGCTGGGCCTGCGCGGCGAGATCCCGCTGGCCGGCGGCGACACCGGTGGCGTGCGGCTGGGGGGCAATGTCGGCCTGCGCACCGCCTTTGGCGACCGGGCCGCCAATCCGCTTATCGCCCTGACCGCGGCGGCGGACCAGGCGTTCACCGTCCGCTCGGCGGAGATCGACCGCTTCGCGGCGGCGGCGAACCTCAACCTCATCGTCGACCTCAGCGACAAGCTCGACCTGCGCATCGGGTATAGCGGCATGCTGGGCAGCGGGGTGCGCGAGCATGGCGGCCGGGCGACGCTGAGCCTGAAGTTCTGATCGCGGGCGCGGGGCACGCGCCGGCGATCGATATTCAGCTCTTCAGTTCCCCGGCGAAAGCCGGGGAACAGCCAAACCAACCGCTGCACGTGGATGCTGCATGCCCCCGCACGAACCGGTCCGTAACGGGCCGGTCGGGCGGACGACCCGTTGCAATAAGGAAATTCGCCGGTCAGGTATCTGAAGGTGCGGACAACAGAATCCGCACGAGAAGAACGAAGACCAGGAGAGATCCGACGAAGAAGGGGGCGAACTTCGAGCGCCGCCGCCTGAGGGCGATCTGGGTGGCAGAAACGGTGATCCCGTACGAGGGCACAGTACGGGCTTGGCTTGCCCGTGCCCGTGTCTCGGAGGAGGACATCGATGACATCGTTCAGGAAGCCTATTGCCGCCTCGCCGCGCTCGACACGGTCGATCATATCACGCGTCCCGGCGCCTATTTCTTCTCGATCGTCCGCAATCTTCTGCTGCAGCGGATCAAGCGCAGCCGGATCGTGTCGATCGACATGATCGCCGAGATCGAAACCTATGCGATCGACGACAGCCCCTCGCCCGAACGCGAGGCGGCGGGGCGGCTCGACTATGCCCGGCTGCGCGCGATCATGGCGGGACTCCCCGAGCGCTGCCGGCGCATCGTGGAGATGCGCAAGATCGAAGGCATTTCCCAGAAGGAGATCGCCCGGCGCGTCGGCGTGACCGAAAGCGTGGTCGAGAACGACGTCTATCACGGCGTCCAGACGATCCTGCGGATCTGGCGCGACGAGGACAGCCGGGTGACCGCCTGGCTGAACGGTACGCAGGCCGGCAAGCCGCGCGCCGATGCGGGGCGCCGGTCATGACGCACCAGAGCGCCCGCGAGATCCAGGAGGAAGCCGCGCGCTGGGTGGCGCGGATGGACGGCGCCGAGTGGAGCGAGGCGGACGAGGCCGAACTCGCGCATTGGCTCGATGTCGATCCCAGACGGCAGGGCGCGCTGCTCCAGGCACAGGCGGCCTGGGCAACGCTCGACGAACTGGCATCGGCTTCCAACGATGACGATGCGGACGGCCGCGTCGCGCATCCCGCCAGGCGGCGCTTCCTGATCGGCGGCGGCGCGGCGATCGCCGCATCGGTCGCGGGGAGCGCGTTCCTGATCGGCCAGGGCGCCCGCTACGGCACCGAAGTCGGCGAGATCCGCCGCGTGCCGCTCGCCGACGGATCGACCATGGTGATCAACACCGCGAGCCAGGCGACGGTCGACCTGGAGAAGGCGCGCCGGCTGGTCCGGATCCGGCAGGGCGAATTGTGGTTCCAGGTCGCCAAGGACGCGAAGCGCCCCTTCCTGGTGGAGGCCGGGCGGATCCGCGTGCAGGCGGTAGGCACCGCCTTCGCCGTGCGGCGGCGCGAAGCCGGTGCCGATATCTTCGTGACCGAAGGCGTGGTCGAGGCCTGGGCGGAGGACGCCACGGCGCCGCACATCCGCATCGCCGCCGGCGAGCATGCATTTGTCGCGGACAATGCCGCGGTGCTGCGTAGCCCCACCAGCGCGACCTCGGTCTATCGCGCGCTCGCCTGGCGGGAAGGCAAGATCGACCTTGCCGGCGTCTCGCTCGCCGACGCCGCGGCCGAGTTCAACCGCTATAATCACCGCCAGCTCGTCATCGTCGATCCGAACATCGGCAAGGAAAGCTTCGACGGCACGCTGCGCACCGACGACCTCGAGGGGTTCGCAATGGCGGTCCATGAGAGCCTCGGCGTGCCGATCGACCTGAGCGATCCGAACGAGATCCGCGTCGGCCGGCCGCGAAAATAGAAAAAGGAAAAATCGCGCCGGCGACTCTTGCGGGATGACGGGCGAAAAAGCCCGCAAGGGAGAGGGATAGCATGGGCATTGTGAGGGGGCGGGCTGCCTTGTTGGGGGCGACCGCGTGCGTTTTCGTAATGGTCGCGCCGCCGGCTTCGGCGCAGAAGCGCAGCTTCGACGTATCGGCACAGGCGGCGGAAACCGGGATCGTCGCGCTCGGCCATCAGGCCGACATCCAGATCATCGCCGCCCGCAAATATACCCGTGGCAAGCGCACCGCGCCAGTTCGCGGCGAGATGGGGATCGACCAGGCACTCCGTTCGCTGCTACAGGGCACCGGGCTGGTCGCGCGCCAGACGGGCGCCAAGACCTATGTCGTCGTTCCCGCCGCCGGCGCCGTCGCCACCACCTCGAGCACCGCACCCCTGCCCACCCCCGCCCCGGCGGCTGGCCAGAGCAGTGCCGGCAGGCCGGCCGTGCAGGACGATGCGCCGACCGAGATCATCGTCACGGCGCAGAAGCGCGAAGAATCGATCCGCAACGTGCCGATCGCCGTCTCGGCATTCTCCGCCGAGGCGCTGGACGACAGGAAGATCGAGGGCGGTTCCGAGCTGCTGCGCGCGGTGCCGAACGTCACCTTCTCGAAGAGCAATTTCAGCATGTACAATTTCTCGATCCGCGGGATCGGGACGAAGGCGGTCTCCGCATCGAGCGACCCGGCGGTCGCGGTGAGCTTCAACAACACCCCGCTGGTGCGCAACCGGCTGTTCGAATCCGAATTCTTCGATCTCCAGCGCGTCGAGGTGCTGCGCGGGCCGCAGGGCACGCTCTATGGCCGCAACGCCACCGCCGGCGTGGTCAATGTGCTGCCGGCGCTGCCCGACGAGGACCTGGCCGCCGAGCTGAAGCTGGAGGGCGGCAACTATGGCTCGATGCGGGCGCAGGGCATGGTCAACGTGCCGCTCGGCGACACGCTCGGCGTCCGCTTCGCCGGCGCCTGGACCAGCCGCGAAGGCTTTGACTACAACAGCTTCACCCGGCGCGACGTCAATGGCCGCAACCTCTGGTCGACGCGCGCGATCGTCCAGTGGAAGCCGAGCGACCGGCTCCGCGCCAACCTGATCTGGCAGCATTTCGAGGAGAAGGACAACCGCTCGCGCACCGGCAAGCAGCTGTGCACCAGCGACCCCGGGCCCGCGCAGGTCGGCAATATCACGATCACGAACCCGGTCCTGCGCGGCAAGCTCAGCCAGGGCTGCCTGCCGGGCTCCATCTATGACGACGCTGCATTCGGCGTGCCCAATGCCTATAGCCTAGTCTATCTGGAGGTGCCCGCCTCGATAACCTGGGGCTATCAGCCCAACCCCACCAACCCCACGCGCGTGGGCCCCATCGTCAATGCGCTCCGCCCAGGCGATCCCTATGCGGGCGTGGTGCAATCGCATGACCTGCGCGAGATATCGACGAGCTACGACCCGGTCTTCCGCGCGCGCAACGACGTGTTCCAACTCAACCTCGAGTTCGAGCCGTCGGAGGGACTGCAGTTGGTCTCGCAGACCGCCTATGCCCGCGACCGTTTCTATTCCTCGCAGGATTATAACCGGTTCGTCAGCAATCCGATCTTCACCGATTCCTCGCAAATTCTCACCGACACGCTGCGCAGGCCGGTCGATACGTCGATGCTCCCCACGCCGGGAGGCATCTATTGCGACCCGCAACTCGGGTGCTCGGACCGGATGCTGTCGGCGGACATCAGCAGATCGCGCAACCAGCAATGGTCCCAGGAGTTCAGATTACAGTCCAGCTTCAAAGGACCGCTCAACTTCAACGTCGGCATCAACTATCTCAACTTCAAATCCCAAGACGATTACTACGTCTTCAACAACATGTTCACGCTGATTTCGGACTGGTGGTACAGCATCGGCGGCACGCCCCGCGCGCGCGTGCTGCTGCCCTGCGCACTGGGCTATGAAGGGCGCGAATGCCCTTATGTCGATCGCAACCCGATGGATAGCCTCGACAACCAGGGACATAATTACTTCCTCAGCCAGAACGGCATCCGGATCAAAAGCTGGGCGGGCTTCGGTGAACTCTACTGGAAGTTCGCAAGCAACCTGAAGCTGACGATGGGCCTGCGCTACACGCAGGACGAGAAGGTATCGACCCAGGTCCCCAGCCAGCTGCTGCTCGGCGGCGGCACCGGGGCGGCAGTTCCCGGCGACCTCACCGGCGGCCGGGTGAACAGCGGCTACCCCGCCCTGCCCGACATCCGCCAGAAATGGGGCGAGTTCACCGGCCGCGCCGTGCTCGACTGGAAGCCCAGGCTCGGCTTCACCGACGATACGCTGGTCTATCTCTCCGCCGCGCGCGGCTACAAGGGCGGCGGCACGAACCCGCCCCGCGTCGATTTCAATCCGGCGATCGTCCAGTACCAGTTCCTGCCGCAGACCTTCCGGCCGGAATTCGTCAACGCGTTCGAGATCGGCACCAAGAACAGCTTCAACGGCGGCCGCTTCACCTTCAACGCCACCGGCTTCTTCTACGATTACAAGGACTATCAGATCTCGCAGATCGTCGACCGGATCGCCTTCAACGAGAATTTCGGCGCGACCAGCATGGGCCTGGAGTTCGAGGCGGCCTGGCGCCCCTCCCGCGCCTTTCGCATCGACGGGAATCTCGGCTTGCTGAAGACCCGGCTGAAGAAGGGATCGCAGTCGATCGACGTGATGAACCGGACGCAGGGCGACCCGGACTGGATGGTGTTGCGCCCCTGGATCCAGGTTCCCTCGAACTGCATCGCGCCGCGCGCCTTCGTGGAGAAGGCGCTGGCGATAGGCAACACAGCGGCGCTGGCTTCGCTGTGCCCCGGCGCGACCCGGGTCGGCACCTATAATCCGGCAGTGGCGAGCAAGTTTCCCTATTATGCGCTCACCGGCTTCACCTATGATCCGTTCGCGCCTTACAATCCGGACACGGTGGGCCTGAACATCGCGCAGGGCGGCAGCGGCGCGCCGAATGGCGGGCGCGGCTTTGCCGCGGATCTCGCCGGAAACGAGCTCCCCAACGCCCCGCGCTGGACCCTCAATGTCGGCGCCCAATATACCTTCTTCCTGGACGGCGGGAACTGGGACCTCACCTTTCGTGGTGACTATTACCGACAGTCAAAGAGCTTCGCTCGCATCTACAACACCGAATATGATCGCCTGAGAGCATGGGATAATATCAATATCGCGGTGACTTTGTCGCGACCGGCGTCCGATCTTACTTTCCAGCTCTACGTCAAGAACCTGCTCAACAGTTCTCCGATCACGGATTTTTTCACGAACTCGGATGACACGGGTTTGACGACCAATGTCTTCACCCTCGATCCGCGCATCATTGGCTTCAATATGATGAAAAGATTCTAAAGTAATATAAAGTCATTTGAGTCTTGTTTATATTGATTCTCAATACACTTCATGTATAAGTGAGTCGCGCATGATTCTAAATGCGCTAATCATAAACAAAACACAGGAGATGGACCGTGAAAAATCTTTCGAAGTTCATTATGCTTTCCTCTGCTTTTGTTGGAGCGCAGATTATCACCGCGCCGGCGATGGCACAGATTGCAGAGCCGAGCGGAACTTATCATGGGAACGTCGATGTGCAGAAGGGTCTGGCCTTTTCCTGCGTAATCGGCCTCAACGTGAACTCGACCAGCGACACCGTCAGCGTATCGCTGAATTCGGGAAGCCCGTTCTGTGCGTTCCTCAGCTTCAGCGGGAACCCCTATAGCTACAGCTTCAACTCGACGACTGGCCAGTTCATCGTGCACAACGTCTATGTGAACACGATTACTTCGGGCGATTGCGCGGGGGACATCAGCGCCACCTGGAACGGGACGCAGTTCACGATCGACGCCACCCTGCCGCCGGTCAACGACGACCAGGAATGCTCCATCGAGGGAACCGCTACCGCTCCCTGAGCGTGCGGTGACTTCACTGGCATGCATGTGACATTGCAGGTCGGTTCTGGCGGGCGCGCGCTCTCGCGCGTCCGCCTTAGCCATGGGCGCGCGGGCAGGCCCTCGCAAGTTGGCGGCCCCGGTCGCCCGATCAAAGGCTGTTCGCCCCTGCGGGAACCGGATATCGTTCGCCGGGCAAGGTGAAACAGGTGCGAAAGACGCTGGCTTCCCGATGATCCCGGCGCGCGTCGCCTTGCTGCTCTCCCTCGCGCTGCCCGTCGCATCATGCCCTGCGGCCCGGGCCCAGGCGGATGGCAAGGGCGGCGGCGCAGCTACACCCACACCGGCTCCCGCCGCTCCGGAAACGCCCGCGCCCCGCGACGAGATCGTCGTCACCGCCCCCCGCTATGGCGAAGCCAGCGTTGCCGCCGAGACCGAGTTCCGCGAGGACGAGATCGCCGGCCAGGGCGCCGACAGCATCCAGGGATTGCTCGATCGCCTGGCACCCTTCATCGATCCCAGCGGGGAAGAGCTGGTCCTGCTGATCAACGGCCGGCCGGCCGACGGCGATCGCGCCATCCTGTCCTATCCCGCCGAGGCACTGAATCGCCTGGCCGTCCTCAAGCCCGATGCCGCGGCCCGATACGGCTATCCCGCCGGCAAGCGCGTGGTGAACCTGGTCCTGAAGAAGCACTTCACCAGCACGACCCTCGATGCCGGCGGCTGGACCGCGACACGGGGAGGCCAATATGGCGGCGAGCTTTCCGCCGGGCGGGTGGCGATCGACGGGCCGACCCGCTGGAGCGCCACCGCCCGCGTCACCCAGGACAGTGCGCTGCGCAAGAGCGCGCGGGACATCGCCCGCGCCCCCGGCATCTTCGACGGCACCGGCATCGTCACCGGCCTGGCCGGCGGGGAGATCGACCCGGCGCTCAGCCTCGCCGCCGGCCAGACCATCACCCGCGCCGCCATCCCGCCCGGCGCGGAATGGCAACCGCCCACCCTCACCGACTTCGCCGCGGCCGCCGACCGCACCGCCCCCGTCGATCCCAACGCGTTCGAGACGCTGCTGCCGTCGAAGCGCGGCGTGATGTTCAACGCAGGCGTCAGCCATCCCCTCGGCGCATTCACCGCGTCGCTGAACCTCAATGCGAGCAGCACGGACAGCAACGCGCTGCGCGGCCTGCCGATGGCGTCGGCCGTGCTACCCGCCGACAATCCCTGGTCGCCCTTTTCGGGCGACGTCCTGCTGGTCCGCCCCCTGGCCGGCACGCGCGCCCTGCGGAACGACAACAGCGCGCAGATGCTCGGCGCAGCGCTGAGCCTGACCGGCCGGGTCTCGGGCTGGCAGCTGGCGCTGTCCGCCAGCTATGCCCGCAACTGGAGCGACAGCCTTCTCGAGCGCGGCATCGACGCGCCCCGGGTGCGGAGCCTGCTCGACGCCGGCGAGCCCGGCCTCAACCCCTATGGCCCCTGGAGCAGTCAGCTGCTGCTGACCAACCGCAACCATTCGCAAGGACAGAGCATCTCCGCCCGGCTGAACGCGATCGGGAAAATGCTCGACCTGCCGGCCGGTCCAGTCACCGCAAATGCCACGATCAATCTCGCCCACAACACGCTGGAGAGCAGGATCAGCACCTCGTCCGCCGACACGCTGGTCATGAGCCGGCAATCGAGCCGGGTGGATGGCCAGCTGTCGATCAACCTGCCGATATCGGGGCGTACCCAGGGCACGCTCGGGCCGCTGGGCGACCTGACGATCGATCTGACCGCCGGGGGCCAGGCGATCTCGGGCGCCAGCCTTCAGAAGCGCTACGGCGCGGGCTTCACCTGGGCGCCCGCCCGCTTCGTCCAGCTGCGCGGCACGCTGGAGAATGTCGATGCAGCGCCCACGCCCGATCAGCTCGACGCACCGGCGGTGACGACGATCAACCGGATCTTCGACTATGCGCGCCAGGAAGCAGTGGACGCGGTGTGGATCCTTGGCGGTAACCCCAACCTGCGCCGCGGCACGCGCCAGAACCGTTCGCTGACGGCGATGCTGCGTCCCCTTTCCGACCAGATTCTGACGCTGAACTTCGGCTATGCGGAGCAGGTCGCGAAGGGCGGCGTCGCCCCCTTCCCGGAGCTGACGCCGGCGATCGAGGCCGCCTTTCCGGAGCGCATCGTTCGGGACGCGGCGGGCCGACTGGTCTCGGTCGATGCACGCCCGATCAATCTTGTCGGCGAGACGAGCGCCGATTTCAGCTCGGGCGTGGCGCTGCGCCTGCCGCGCCGCCGCGCCGGCCCGGCCCCGCAAGCCGCCGCGGACCCGATCAACTGGACGCTCTCGCTCAATTACCGCCGGCGCCTGAAGAGCGAATTGCGCACCCGCCCGGGGCTTCCGGTGATCGACCAGCTCGGCGACGACAGCGGCCAGTCGCGGGACCGGCTGTCGCTGCAGCTCACCGCCGGCAAGCGGGGTATCGGCGCAAGCCTGAACGGAAGCTGGAGCGGCGCCGCGCGCCTGCGGAACCGCGCCTCGCCCGGCAGCGACTATCGCTTCTCCGCCTGGTCGACCCTCAATCTATCCGCCTTTGTCGAGCCGGAACATCTGCTGGCAAAGACCGGTCATGCCTGGCTGAAGGACATCAAGCTCTCCTTGGAGGTACGGAACCTCTTCAACGGATATCGCCGGGTACGCCTGCCCGACGGCAGCATTCCGCTGGGATATAGCCACGACGAGATCGACCCGCTGGGCCGGACCGCACGCCTCACCCTCCGTAAGCGCTTCTAGCCGGGAGCCCGATACCGGTACGTAATTCTACTGCATTAAGCATCAGAAATAGAATAACAAATCCGGCCCACCTCCTGCCCCTCTATCAAGGGAAGAGGGGGAACGTCTGGTCCGGCTGGCTGCGCGGCGCCCTTCGCAAGGAGTGCAAGGGGCGAAATGCCAGGATCGAGGTCCCGAGGTCTGTTTCTGAAGGCGGTGCTCCTGCCCAGCGCCGGAGCCGTGCTGCTCCTCGCGCTGATGGTGGGCGCGGTGCTCCACTTCGCGACGGCAGGCTCCGATGACGCGGCGGAGCAGCGGCAGGTCCGCATTGCCACAATGGCGGTCGCGAGCGCGGTGGTGGCCGTGCGCAAGGATCAGGAAGCCTCGACCTATTGGGACGATGCCGTCCGCCAGGTCCGGCACAGGCCGCTCGACCTTGCCTGGATCGACCAGAATCTCGGCATCTGGTTCCACAGCTATTACAAGCATGACGAGACCTATCTGCTCGATGCCGAAGAGCACCCGATCTACGCGATGCGGAATGGCCGGCGCGCCAGCCTGGCGGACTTTGCGGCGGTAGCACCACGCGCGGTTCCCCTCATCCACACCCTGCGCGCGCAGCTGCGCCGCGGCGATCTGCGCCCCGCGAGCGCCCAGGAGCAGACCCCGGGCGCCAGCACGATCGCCATCGTGCGCGGCCATCCCGCGATCCTGAGCCTGAAGCCGGTCATCTCGGAGACGGGCAAGGTCCCGCAAGCGGCCGGCTCCGAGCATCTCCATGTGAGCGTCCGCTATCTCGACGGCAGCTTCCTTGGCGAACTGGCAGTGCGCTACGGCGTCGAAGGCGCGCATATTCTCGCCCGGCCCGACACCAGGGCCAGCGTTCCCCTGCGCAATGCACAGGGAGCGGTGATCGGCTATCTCGCCTGGCATCCGTTCCGCCCCGGCCTGGCGGTCGCGCAGCACATGACGACGGTGCTTCTGCTCGCCCTCGCCCTTGTCGGCACGATGCTGGCATGGCTGCTCGGCCGCAACCTGCGGGCCCGGCTCCAGCTCGAGACCAGCCGCGCCCAGGCGCAGCATCTGGCGTTCCACGATCCGCTGACCGGGCTGCCCAACCGCACGCTGTTCAACGACCGGCTCGACCATGCGCTGGCCCGCGCACGCCGCGGTGGCGGTGCCACCTTGCTGCTGCTCGACCTCGACCGGTTCAAGCATGTCAATGACAGCTTCGGACATCAGGCAGGCGACGCGCTGATCCGCGAATTCGCCAGCCGGCTGAGCGGACTGCTTCGCGAGGAGGACACGATCGCGCGGCTGGGTGGCGACGAATTCGCCATCCTGCTGCCGACGCTTGCCGGAGCCGACGCGATCGACCGGCTGTGCCAGCGCATCCTGAACGCCGTGCACCTGCCGTTCGAAGTGCTGGGCAACCAGGCATTCGTCGGCGTCAGTATCGGCATCGTGCAGGCGCCGCTTGCCGGGTCGGAGCGGATCGACCTGCTGCGCAAAGCCGATATCGCGCTCTACAGCGCCAAGGCCGAAGGCCGGGACTGCTACCGCCATTTCAACGCATCGATGGACGCGACCGTCCAGCTGCGCGGCGCGGTCGAGGAGGATCTCCGCAGCGCGCTGGCGACCGGCGACGGGCTGGCGCTCCATTACCAGCCTCTGGTCGATGCCGAGGGTGCCATGGTCGGGGTCGAGGCGCTGATGCGCTGGACCACCACCGCGCATGGCCAGCTGCCGCCCGCCCAGGTGATCCCGATCGCCGAGGAGACGGGGTTGATCATCCCGCTCGGCGAATGGGTGCTGCGCGAGGCCTGCACGGCCGCCCGGCGCTGGCCCGACCTGTTCGTCGCGATCAACCTGTCCCCGGTCCAGTTCCGCACCCCGGGCTTTGTCGACCGGGTCCTCGATATCGTACGCAGCTCCGGCGTGCGGCCCGAGCAGCTGGAACTCGAAGTGACCGAGGGCGTGCTGATCGACGATGACGATCTGGTCCGCGCCGGGCTTGCCAGGCTGCGCGCCGGCGGCCTCCGCATCGCGCTCGACGATTTCGGGACCGGCTATTCCTCGCTGAGCTATCTGCGCAAGTTCGAGGTCGACAAGATCAAGATCGACCGCAGCTTCATCCAGCATCTGGGGCACACGGTCGATTCCGCCGCGATCATCCATGCGGTGGTGACGCTCGGCCATGCCATCGGCCTGACCGTCACCGCCGAGGGCGTGGAGACCCGCGAACAGCAGCGTTTCCTCACCCAGGCCGGCTGCAACCAGATGCAGGGCTATCTCTTCTCGCAGCCCGTGCCCGCGGACGAGATCGAGAAGCTGCGCACCGGGAACGCCGCGCTACGCGCCGCCTGATGGACCTGCGCCCGGCCCTGTTCCTCGCCACCGCAGGGCTCGCAGCACTACCCTGCCCCGCCGCTGCGCAGGTGGAGGCAAGCGGCGAGGCGGCTCTAGTGTCGGACTATCGCTATCGGGGCGTCTCCCTGTCCGGCGACCGGCCGGCGCTCCAGGCGAGCATCGAGGCGGAGCGCGGCGGGCTGTATGTGGGCGCCTTCGGCTCCTGGGCACAGGGCGGGCAGAAATCTGCCCGGCTCGAGCTCGACGGGATGCTCGGCTATCGCCGCGCCCTTGGTCAGTGGCTGACTGTCGATGCCAGCGTTGCCTGGTATCATTACCCGGGCGCGCCGGACTGCGACTATGGCGAGGCGACGCTCGCGCTAAGCCGCGAGCGCGGCGGCACCGCCCTTCGGGCCGGCATCTCCTATGCCCCGCCCCAGCGCGCGCTGCTCGACCCGAGCGGAACGCGGCGCGGCAATGCCTATGGCTTTGCCGGCCTCGACCAGGCGATAGCGGGCACTCCGCTCAGCATCGGCCTTCGCGCCGGCTATGAGTCCGGCCCGTTCGACGGAAGCGCACGCGGGGGCAAGCTCGACTGGAGCGCGAGCGTCACGGCGACGCGCGGCAGGTTCCGCCTATCGGGCAGCTATGTCGGCGCCGCGCGCGCCGATGCCGTAGGCGGACGCCGCTCCGAGCGCGCACTGCTCCTGACGCTGGGGCTAGGCCTTTGACTGTGCGGCGGAAGTGCATGTCGTGCGGCTCTTATATTCTCTCGAGATTAACGCATTGTCGTGGAGCGATTTTTAACCGCTCTACTTCTATCGAAGTCCTTGGAGGGGACTGCGACCAGCGAGTGTCGAATGGAAACGCATGATTGGGTTCCCGGCCAGGGCGAGTATCTTCACCGGCCTGACATGGCCGAATTCGTACCGGTGCCGCCCGCCCATCTGGATTCGCGTTCCGGCACCGCGGACGGCGACGATCTGAGCCTTTCGCCCGAGGACCTGGAAGAAGCCTTCGCCATCGCGCAGATGGGCGTCTGGCGCTGGCGAGTCGGGACGCGCGAATTCGCCTGGTCGCGCGAGCTGTTCCGCATCGCCGGGCGCGATCCCTCCAGCTTCACGCCGACGCTCGACAACACGCTGGCCTGCATCCACCCCGAAGACCGTGAGCCGGTGCGGGAACGGCTGCTCGCCGCGCTGAAGGAATATGATCGCATCGGCCGCGAATTCCGGATCGTGCGCCCGGACGGCAGCGAGCGCCATTGCTGGGCGCGGATCAGCCCGATCAGCCGGAACGGCCGGGTGGAGGCCATCCGCGGCGTGCTGCTCGACCTGACCGAGCGTCGGCTGGCCAACCTCGCGCTCGAGCAAAGCGAGGAGCATCATCGCAACACGGTCGAGCTTTCCCCGCACATCCCCTGGACCGCCGATCCGGCGGGCAATGTCCTGACGGTCAGCGGGCGCTGGATCGCGCTTACCGGCCTCCCCGAGGCGGCGGCGCTGGGGACGGGCTGGCTGGAGAGCATCCATGAGGAGGACCGCGCGACGTTCGTCGCTGCCGTCGCCCAGTCGCTGGCCACCACCGCGCCGCTCGACGTCAAGGCGCGCCTGCTCTGCGGCAATGGCGAGGTACGCTGGCTCCGCTCACGCGCCTTCCCGAAGCTGGATTCCGCCGGCCAGGTGGTGCGCTGGTACGGGCTGAGCGAGGATGTCGACGCGCAGGAGCAGACGCTGACCAGGCTGCGCGAGAGCGAGGAGCATTTCCGCTACACGGTCGAGCTTAATCCCCAGATCCCGTGGACCGCGGATCCGCAGGGCAACATCCTCGATGCCGGGCCGCGATGGGACGAGCTGATCGGCATGCCGCCCCAGCGCTGGGTCGAGGCGCTGCATCCCGACGATGTCGACGCCACCCTCGCCCAATGGGGGCATTCGCTGTGCACCGGCGCGCGCGTCGACCTGCGCTATCGCCTGCGCGGGCGGGACGGCAGCTATCGCTGGTGCCGGGTCCGCGCGGGGCCGCGCTATGCGGAGAATGGCGAGATCTTCCGCTGGTACGGCGTGGTCGAGGATATCGACGAGCAGACCGTGGCGCAGGACCGGATCAGCTGGAGCGCCAGCCATGACGCGCTGACCCAGCTGCCCAATCGCGGGCTGTTCGACACAAGGCTCGCCGAGCAGCTCGCCATGGCCGACGCCGAGGGCGAGGCGCTCGCGCTGTTCGTTCTCGACGTCGATCATTTCAAGCAGATCAACGACACCATGGGGCATGATGCCGGGGATGTCGTGCTGCGGACCCTGGCCGATCGGCTGCGCGCCTCCGTCCGTCCGATGGACACCGTCGCGCGGCTGGGCGGCGACGAGTTCGCGCTGATCCTGCCGGGGGTCGGCACGCGCGAGGAAGCCACCGCCATATCGGAGCGCATCCTAGAGCGGCTCCGCGAGCCCGTCTTCCATCGCGGCGCCAAGCTCGATTGCCGCGCCAGCATCGGGGCGAGCCTCTTCCCCGTCCACGGCACGACGCCCGGCGACCTGCTCAAGCATGCCGACCTGGCGCTCTATTCGTCCAAGGCGCTGCGCCGCGGCGAGCTGCTCGTCTTCGCGCCGCACATGCGCGAGGAGATGCAGCAGCGGGTCACGATGACCAACATCGCGCGGACCGCGCTGCAGGAGGATCGCGTCCGGGCCTTCTATCAGCCCAAGGTCGATCTGCGCACCGGCGAGATCGCCGGGTTCGAGGCGCTTGCCCGCTGGGTGGATGACAGCGGCAAGGTCCATCTGCCCGCCACGATCGCCGCGGCGTTCGACGATCATGAGGTCTCGACCGCCCTCACCCAGCGCATGCTCCGGCTGATCGTCGCGCAGATGCGCGAATGGCGCGACCGGGGACTCGCGTTCGGCCATGTCGCGCTCAACGCCTCCACAGCCGACCTCCAGCGCGCCGATTTCGGCGATTCGATCCTCGAATTGCTGCACGAATCCGGGCTTTCCCCCGCACTATTGCAGCTCGAAGTGACGGAAACCGTATTCCTAGCCCGAAACCCAGAACGCGTCGAAACCGCGCTGCGCATGCTGAACCGCGAGGGGATACGGGTCGCGCTCGACGATTTCGGGACGGGCTATGCCTCGCTCAGCCATCTCAAGCAGTTCCCCGTCGACATCATCAAGATCGACCGCAGCTTCGTCTCCGACGTCCGCAGCGACGCGCAGCATTCGGTCATCGCCGAGGCGGTAATCTCGCTCGGCAGGAACCTTGGCATCGAAGTGGTGGCCGAAGGCATCGAGACCCAGGCCCAGGCCGACTGGCTGTCGGACGCGGGCTGCCGGTTCGGCCAGGGCTTCCTCTTCTCGCCCGCGGTACCCGCCGGGGAACTGCGCTATCTTACCGACAGCCCGGCGATCTTGGTCCCGCACCCATAGCGCACAGCCCTTTCCTTCCTCAAAGAAAGCAGAGGACCAGGGCGGCGGCGGTCATCGGCATCCAGGGCAACGCGGCGAGCCTCGGCCAGCGCGAGAGGATGAGGACGAGGATCACCCCGCTCACCGACAACCAAGCGAGCCATGCCGGAACGGCCTGATAGGGCCCGAAGCGGAGCAAGGCGGCGAGGAAGGAAGCCAGGATCAGGAGCCAGCCGATGATCCGCGCGCGCGAACGCTCCGCAGGCGCGGTCCGGAACTCCCGCCCCCTGCCGCGTGCGAGATTGGCGAAGCCGGCATAGCCGAACAGGGCCACTTCAAGCGACATCCATGGCCTCCCGGACCTCGGACACGGCAAGGGACACGCGCCGGCGCGGCCGGGCCGCATCGACCGGCCGCCGGGCCAGCCGCCAGGCCGCGAAGCCGAGCACCACCGCGAGCAGCACCATGGTGCCGTCGAATGCGAGGAAGAAGCCGTCGAACGCTCCCCCGCCGATAGTGACCAGGTCCACCATCGGGATCGCCGCGAACAGCAGGGCGCTGAGCGTCAGCATCTCGATCCAGGCCCGACGGGCCGGACGGAGGAGCGACAGTCCGGCGAGCCCGAACCAGGTCCAGAACATGGCGGAAACTTCGAGGTCGGCACGGCCGGCGAGCATCGGCGGCAGCAATCGGTTGGCGAGCAGGAACGCGGCCATGCCTGCGGGCAGGCACGCGATCGCACCGATATTGAGCCGATCGACGAGCGACAGGCCGAAAAAGGGCTTAGCGCCGGGCTTGCGCCGCTTCACCGCCCATAGCACCAGGCCCGTCGCGACCATCGCGCAGCCGGTGAGGCCGAGCAGGAAGCAGACCCAGCGCAGCAGCGGCCCGGCGAACCAGCCCAGGTGCAGGCCGAGCATCACGCCCGCGGTCTCTATCGCCGGCCCCGGCGCGGGAGACGCGGACAGGCGCTCGCCCGACACGCCGGCATAGGTGATCGATGCGCTGCGGGCATTGAGCCTGTCGTCGCTCGAGCGGAGCAGCGTGACGGTGGAGGAGGCGTCATCGGGATTGCCGATGATGACGCGCGAGACACGGGCGCCCTGCCATTCCGCCGACGCCGCCTCAACAAGCCGGCCGATATCGGCGAGCCGGCCCGGCTGCCCCGAAGCCTTCTGGCTTGCGGTATCGGCATAGAGACTCGCGGAGAAGACGGCGGGCTGGGCGTAATTGGCGAGGATGGGCCAGGGTGTGTACATCACGACCAACGTGATCAGTCCGGTATAGGTGATCATCGCATGATAGGGCAGCGCGAGCACCGCCGAGACATTGTGCGCGTCGAGCCAGCTGCGCCGCCCCTTGCTCCAGCGCAGCGTGAAGAAGTCGGCGAAGATGCGCTTGTGGGTGATCACCCCCGACAGGATCGCGCCGAGCATGAACATCGCGCAGAGCCCGGCGAGCCACCGGCCCCAGGGATGCGGCAGCTGCAGCTGGAAATGGAAGCGATAGAAGAACTCGCCGCCGCGGGTCTCGCGCGCCTCGACCGGAACGCCGGTGGCGGGATCTAGGCGCGTCTCGGGCCGGCGCGGCGCGCGCGGTGCCTTGGGATCGGGGCTGGGCCGGGCGCGGGTGAAGACCCGGGTCGCGAGCGTCCGCTCGTTCGGGAGGTAGATCGTCCATTGCTCGTCGTGCGGGGCGTTCTTCTGGAGCCAGGCGACAGCGGTCCGCGCGGCTTCGGCATTGCCCACCGGGCGCGGGCGATATTCGGGCTGCATCCAGCGGGTGATCTCGGGACGGAAATAGCTCGCGGTGCCGGTGACGAACATCGCGAAGAGGATCCAGCCGGCGAGCAGGCCGAGCCAGCCATGGATCCACGCCATCGACTGACGCACGCCATTGCCCTTCACGGCCGGACGCCCAGCAGCAGCGCAGCGCCACCTGTGACGATGGCACTGCCCCAGATCACGCTGGCGACGCGCGCGAGCCGCGGCTCGTGGAACGCCCATAGCCCGAACGCGGCATAGAACAGGAAGGAAAGGATCATTCCCCAGGCGGTCGCCTCGACCCGTGCGACCGGCAGCAGACGGGCGAGCAGCGTCGCCAGACCCGCCGCCGCGGCATAGCCGCCGACCAGCGCGGTCAGACAGCGCCCGGCCATCGACCATCCCCGCCCGGCATCCTGGGCACTCGCCATTCCGATCCCCCTTTTCCCGTCTTGCATCGGCTGCAGATCGCCCCTAGCAGCAATTGCGAATCGTTATCAATAATAAAGGGGGTTTTGTGGCCGGTAGTTTCCGTCGCTCGCTGTTCCGTGGGGTCCTGATGCATTCGGCGCTGGTGCCGGCGCTGGCGCTCCTTCCCGCACCGGCCCATGCCGAGGATGGACCGGAGGACGACAAGGCGCAGGATTCGACGATCCTGGTGACGGGCCTGCGCGAGAAGCAGACCGGTTCGGGCACCAAGACCGACACGCCGCTGATGGAGACGCCGCAGACCATCACGGTGATCGACAATGACGAGCTGGTCCGGCGCAACGCACTGTCGATCAACCAGGCGCTCGGCTATGTCGCGGGCGTCGCGGCCAACCAGCGCGGCGGCATGGTCACGCGCTACGACCAGCTGATCCTGCGCGGCTTCGCACCGGGCGTGTATCTCGACGGCATGCGCCTGCTCGCAGGCCCCTATTCGACGCCGCAGATCGACTTCAACCGCATCGACCATATCGATGTGGTCAAGGGCCCGGCATCGGTGCTGTACGGCAACTCGACGCCGGGCGGCCTGGTCAACCTGACCAGCAAGATGCCCGAGAAGACCGCATCCGGCCGGTTCGAGCTGCAGCTGGGCAATTACGACACGATCCGCGCGGTGGCCGATGTCAACCAGCCGCTCGATGGCGACGGGCGCTGGCTCGCCCGCATCGTCGGCGGCTGGCAGAAGGGCGACGGGCTGACCCGCGGCACCTTCTCCGAACGCTATCATGTCAGCCCGATGCTGACCTTCGCGCCCGACGATGCGACCAGCCTGACGCTGATCGCATCCTATCAGCGCTCGCCGAGCGGCGGCGGCTATTCGGGCGTCTCCGCCTATGGCTCGGTGCTGCCCAACCCCAATGGCAAGCTGCCGCGCGACATCAATACCGGCGATCCCGGCTATGAGCGCTACGACCACCGCGCCAAGTCGATCGAGGCGCTGTTCCGCCACGATTTCAACGCGCACCTCTCTTTCCGCTCGAGCGCGCGCTTCCAGAACAACTGGCTGAGCTATCGCCAACTCTATGTGGCCGGCTTCGCGACGACGGGCACGGGCGTGAACCGCAACACCGATTATTCGACGATCATCCGCGGCGGCGGCGGCGCGGACGAGAATTTCGACACGCTGACGCTCGACAACAGCTTCAACGCCAAGTTCGAGACCGGGCCGCTCAAGCACAATGTGCTGGCGGGCATCGACTATCAGCACATCGCGGGCGAGAATTTCCAGCAGTTCAACACCGGCGTGACGGCCAATCCGGTCACCAGCATTCCCAACCTCAACCTGTTCAACCCGGTCTATGGCGGCACGCTGCCGAGCTTCGACCTGACCCAGCTGTCGAGCGCCTATACCAACAGCTACAGCAAGCGCGATCAGGTCGGCGTCTATCTGCAGGACCAGATCGCCATCGGCCGGCTGCAGTTGATCGCGAGCGGGCGCTATGACTGGTACGACCAGACCACGCTCAACAAGCGCAACAATGCGATGACGCCGTTCAGCCAGACCGCGTTCACCGGCCGGCTCGGTGCGCTGTACGAGCTGCCCTTCGGGGTCTCGCCCTATGTCAGCTATTCGGAATCGTTCGAGCCGCAGACCGGCACCACTTGGGACGGCGTGCCGTTCGATCCGGTCACCGGGCGCCAGTATGAAGCGGGCATCAAGTATCAGCCGCGCGGCACCAATGCGCTGTTCACCGTCTCGGCCTATGACCTGCGCCGCCAGAAGGTGCCGGTGGGCGATCCACGGGCCGGGACCAACGGCATCCCCTCGACCGCGCAGATCCAGATCGGCGAGGTGCGCGTGCGCGGCCTCGAGTTCGAGGGTCGCGGCGAAGTGACTCCGGGCTTCGACGTGGTGGCCGCCGCCGCCTATACCGACGCGATCATCACCCAGGGCGCGCCTGCTGTCGCGCCGACCGCGACCAACAGCGGCACGCCGACCACCACCGGGACCCGCCAGCTCGGCACGCCTGAATGGACCGCCTCGACCTTCCTCTCCTATGATTTCGGAAAGAGCGGACGTATCGCCGGTCCGCTGGGCGGACTGAAGGCCGGTCTCGGCGTCCGCTATGTCGGCGGATCGGACGGCACCACCGCCTATAAGGTGGTCAGCAACGTCACGACCTTCGAGCGCTTCACCACCGAGAGCTTCACCTTGGTCGACGCGATGCTCGGCTATGATCTCGGCAAGGCAACGCCGGCGCTGCGGGGCTTCTCGCTGGCGCTCAATGCGTCGAACCTGTTCGACAAGAGCTACATCTCCGCCTGCCCGTTCAGCAACAGCTGCTATTTCGGGGCGGGACGGACCGTGATCGGATCACTGCGCTTCCAGTGGTGAGTGGAGAATCGGAAACGCGGCCCTGATCCCCAAACCCCTGACGCACAAGCTCCTGGGCCGCCGGATTCCGGCTTCCCAGGAGCACGCGATCCGGTTCGTCCGGACCGCCCGCCTGGGCTATGGCAGTTGGCCAGCCCGGCTTCTTCCAACTCGAAATCCGCAGCGGGGGCATTCGCCGTCGCCGAGAAGTTGCCGGTCGATACCATGCGGATGATGTCCTGCGCAGCCGCGGGATGCGGACGGGCCGGGTGATCTCCTCATAGCTGCACCGCGGAGCCAGCCGGCGACGGCGGGGGCACGTTATCGACGCGCATGCGATGTTAGCGACCGCCAGCGGGGTGCTGCCGGCGCTGCGCTAACGACCGCTCGCGCAAGCTAACGGGCGCTTTGCCGCAGTCTCCGCCACATGGCCTGCCAGGGCGGGTTGCCGCGGAGACCGGATGTGATCGGGAAGTTGATGGCCAGGATGCCTGTCGCTCGGAGCAGGCAGCGATGACGGAATCGGCCTTGCCTCGGGTGGCGGAGCTTGCCCGTTCGGTCCGCATGCTCGCAGCGATCGGCGCCGCCCTGAAGCTTCGCACGCTCGCCGATATGGATACGGAGATGCGCGACCGGATCGCGCGGGCTGCCGGGCTGGCGCTCGGGATCGCACCGTCGTCGCTGGCCGAGGCGGCGCTGCCGCAGCTGCAAACCATGATCGCGATGGCCTTTGCGGAGGGCAGCGAATTGCTGCGCGACCCCGCCCGCGGGCCTGGCTGGCAAATCACCGACCCGGAGACACTCCAGGCGCAGGGCCGGGCCTCGGCTAGCGTGTTCGACCGGATCCTGGCGCTGTCGGAGAGCCGCCCCCTGCTCAAGCAGGCCCTGTGCGGCCGGTTTCTCGACGTCGGAACCGGCGTGGGCGCAATCGCGCTCCGCGCGGCGCAGGCTTGTCCCGCACTAGAGGTGCACGGCATCGACATCTGGCCGCCGGCGGTTGCCATCGCGGAACGCAATGTCGCTGCGAGCCCATTCGCCGCACGCATCCGCATCGACCTGCTCGACGTGGCCGATCTGCCGGCAACGCCCCGCTACAGCCTGGCCTGGCTGCCGACCATGTTCCTGCAGCGCGCGGTGGTGCGCGAGGCGATCGCTCGGATCGCCGCAGCCTCGCGCCCCGGCGCCTTTCTGGTGGCCGGCCTCTACACGGTGCCACAGGACCCTTTCCTCGCCGAGTTCACCGCGCTGCGCACGCTGCGCAACGGCGGCGAGATCACCGACAGTGCCGAGCTTGTCGCGATGCTCGCGTGCGAAGGCTTTGGCGACATCGAAGTCGACCGCGGCCCGGTGGCGACCTTCGTGATGGCGAGGACCAGTTCCCTGCCGGATGCCGATCATCCGGCGTGTTTGTGAGGAAGCGTAGATGACCGACCATTCCCGATCCGAGCTGCTCAGCCCCGGCGCGCATGCCATCGACCTGCTGGGCGTCCGGCAGGCCTACACTATTGCCGGACAGGGGCCGCTATGCGTCGTCCATTCCGGCGGCCCGGGGATCGGCTGGCGCTATCTGCGCATGCCGGCGCTCGAGCAGCATTTCACCTTGCTGTATCTGGAGCCGATCGGCACGGGCGCTTCCGGCCGCCTGCCCTCGCATCCCGGAGGCTATAGCGTCGCGCGCTACAGCGAGCAGCTCGGCGCCTTGTTCGATGCCCTCGACCTGCGGGACGCGCTGCTGCTCGGCCATTCGCATGGCGGCTTCGTCGCGCAGCATCATGCGCTGCGGCACCCGGAGCGGCTGAAGGGCATCATCCTCTATGCGAGCGCGGCGATTACCGGCGGGGCGTTCATCGCATCGGCGGGACAGAATGCGGCAGCCTTCGCCGCCCGCCACGCCAGCGATCCGCTGGCCGAGGACGTGCTGGCGGCATGGCAGAGCCTCGGATCGATGCGCAGCGACACCGATTATCTCCACGTCCTGCAGCGGCTGTTGCCCGTCTATTTCGCCGATTTCCGCCGCCCCGACCTGCATTTCGAAGCGATCCGGGACGCAATTACCGCGACCCTGCTGATCGGCGACGGTGCGCCGTTCGACGTGACGGCGGAGCTGCCCGGCCTGCGCGTTCCGGCGCTGGTGCTGGCGGGCGAGCAGGATTTCATCTGCGGGCCCGCCCATGGCGAGATCATCGCCTCGCTGGCGCCCGACGCACGGTTGCTGCGCTTCCAGGATGCGGGGCATTTCATCCATCTCGAGCAGGCCGATGATTTCAATGCGGCGGTGCTGGGGTTCGACCTGGGCGGGTGATCGCCGGCCTTCCCTCCTCCTGCACACCGCAACGAATGGACCCGCGCATGTCGTATCCGGAACAATTCACCATCCCGAAACGCGAGATCCGGCGCGAGCAGCGCTTCACGGGCAAGATCGCGCTGGTCACCGGCGGCAGCACCGGCATCGGCGCAGCGGTCGTGCGCAGGTTCGCCGAGGAGGGAGCATCGGTCGCCTTCACCTATTTCGCCTCGCGCGATGCCGCCTGGGAGCTTGAACGGGAGCTGTTCGACGCCGGGCGGACGGCGATGGCGATGCGGGTCGATGCGCGGTCCGCGGAAGAGACCCGTGCCTGCATCCGGGAACTGATCGAAGGGTTCGGCCGCATCGACCTGCTGGTCAACAATGCCGGGCTGGCCCGTGCAGGCGCGATCGAAAGCTATGACCTGGGCGCGCTGGAGGAAATGGTGGCGGTCAACGTGAAGGCGCCGTTCCTCGCGATCCGCGAGACCCTGCCGCACATGCCGGCGGGCGGGCGGATCATCAATGTCGGCAGCGTCAGCAGCGACTATATGCCCTATCCCGGCCAGGCGGCGTACACGATGACCAAGGCCGCGATGACGGGATTGACGCGCGGGCTGGCCCGCGAGCTGGCGGGGCGCGGCATCACCATCAATACGGTGCAGCCCGGACGAGTCGAGACCGGCCTGCTCCGCCAGGTGCTGGGCGGGGCCTATGAAACGGTACGCCGCGGCACCCCGATGGGCCGTTTCGGCAAGGTGGCGGAAGTCGCCAGCGTCGTCGAGTTCCTGTGCAGCGACGCCGCGGCCTATGTCACCGGCGCGCATATCCGGGTCGATGGCGGCGTCTCCGTCTAACCGCAACCAGTGCGCGCCATATGCCATAGGCAGCGCATTCTCCGGCTTCGGCCGTCCAGGAGTACCCATGTCGAGGAATATTCTGATCATCGGCGCCGGCATCGCCGGCCTTGCACTCGCCCGCGCATTCGAGCGCCGGGGCATCGCGTTCGACATCATCGACCGCGCGCCGAGCCCCCTGACCGGCGGGGCCGGCATGTTCCTGCCCGGCAACGCCATGGTCGCGCTGCGCGGACTGGGATTGGGCGAGCAGGTGGCGGATATCGCCTGGCACAATCGGCGCCAGACCATCCTCGATGCCGGCGGCGGCACGCTGCACGACATGGACGTGGACGGCTTCTGGGAAGGCGCCGGCCCCTGCCTGTCGCTCACCCGCGCATCGCTTACCGGGATACTCCGCTCGGGCGTGGAGGCGCAGGTCCGCTACGGCATCTGGACCGACGCGATCGCGATCGAAGGCGACAAGGCGCGGGTGACCTTCTCGGACGGGACCGATGCGGTCTATGACCTCGTCATCGGCGCCGATGGCTTCAATTCCGCAAGCCGCACCCAGCTGTTCGGATACGAGCCGCCCGAAATCTATCCGCGCACCTGCTGGCGGATGCTGGTGCCGAACCGCATCGGCCTGCGCCACTGGACGGTGATGCTCGGCCAGCGCCGCGCGCTGCTCGGCGTGCCGGTCGAGGACGGGCTGCTCTATCTGTACGGAGACGCGGACAATGTGCTGCTTCCCGCCCATCCGGCCACCCATCGCCAGGACCTGCAGGACCTGTTCGGCGGCTTCGCGGCACCCCTCGCGCCGGTCGTCGCCGCGATCGGGCCGGACGACCGGATCGACAAGGGCTATCTGGGCGAAGTCGCGGCGCGCGATTGGAGCAACGAGGCGGCGGTGCTGGTCGGCGACGCCGCCCATGCCTGCTCGCCGAGCATGGCGCAGGGGGCCAGCATGGCGTTCGAGGATGCGCTGGTGCTCGCCGATTGCCTTGCCGTCGCGCAGGACCTCCGCGCCGCGCTGGCCGAATTCAACCGGCAGCGGCTGGAGCGCGTGCGCTGGGTCCAGAAGCAATGCCGGGCGCGGGATTCGACCCGGTCGCTACCGCGGCCGCTCCGCATCGCCATCCTCCGGCTGCTCGGCGACCGCCTCTATCGGCGCAGCTATGCCCCGCTCCTCCTCCCGTTCCAGAGCGGCGGCGCGGATCGTGTCGACCAGCGCGCGTAGCGCCGGGGAGGTGTTCCGGTTGTGCGGATAATAGAGGCAGAGCCGGGAGGATCTCGGCACCCACGGCTCGAGGAGCAGCGATAGCTGTCCCGCCGCGATCGCATCGCTGCAGATCGAGCGCGCGATATAGGCGATCCCCATGCCCTCGATCGCGGCCTTGAACAGCAGCAGCTGGTTGTCGAGCGTAAGGTTGCCGGGCACGTCGAGCGCGAGCGCCTCGCCACCGCGCTCGAATTCCCAGCGATAGGTCCCGCCGCCGGGCAGCACCGAGCGGATGCAGCGATGGTGCAGCAGGTCCGCGGGCACGCCCGGCGCGGGGTGTTCGCGCAGATAGGCAGGCGCGGCGACCACGCAGAAATCCAGGCCGAAGGGCAGCGGCACCGCGACCATGTCGGCGGGGACGGATTCCTCCAGCCGCACGCCTGCGTCGCATCCGTTCAGCACGATGTCGACGAGCCGCGTCTCGGTGGTGAGCTCGATCGAGACCAGCGGATGGCGCCGGCTGAAATCGCGCAGCACCGGGGCCAGGACCTGATGCGCCCCGGTCACCGAGCTGTTGATGCGCAGCAGGCCCGAGGGTGCGCCGGAGCGGCTGCCGGCTTCTTCGGCGGCACGCTCGATCTCGGCGAGCGCCGGCGCCACCCGCGCGATGAACTCGGCGCCCGCGGCGGTCAGCGAGACGCTGCGCGTGGTCCGGTTGAACAGCCGTACGCCCAGCCGGTCTTCCAGCGTGCGGATATTGCTGCTCAGCGCCGTAGGCGAGATGCCCAGATAGTCCGCGGCCGCGCGGAAGCTGCGCCGCTCGGCAAGCTGGATCGCGGCCATCAGCTCGCCGATGCTGTTCCGGCCGATTGTGCCGCCCTGCCGCATAACCCATCCCGATTGCGCAAGCTAATCAAGGCAATCATCTGGGCCCATCTCCAGTGCATCGCAAGCATCAGGAGATTTGAGCATGAAGACCGAACTGGAAACGCGCCGGGCGCTCGTCACCGGCGCATCGTCGGGCCTTGGCGAAGCCATTGCCCGCATGCTCGCCGCCGAGGGCGCCGCGGTGGTCGTGCACGGCCGCGACGAAGCGCGCACCCGCAAGGTCGCGGCGGACATCGTCGCAGCCGGCGGCGTCGCCGATATCGCGATCGGCGACCTTGCCAATGACGCAGGCGCCGATGCCGTCGCGGAGCAGGCCCTTGCCGGCGGCGCGATCGACATCCTCGTCAACAATGCCGGCTATTATCATCATCTCGACTGGCACAGCGCGACGCCGGACAAATGGGCCGAGACCTTCGAGGTGAATGTCTTCTCGGCCGTCCGGATGATCCAGCGCATCGTCCCGCCGATGGTCGCGCGCGGCTGGGGACGCGTCATCCAGATCGGCGGTGGGCTCGCCGAGCAGCCGGCGACCATGCATCCCGACTATCAGGCTTCACTCGCCGCACGCCACAATCTGGCCGTGTCGCTCGCCCGCCAGCTCAAGGGCACGGGCGTCACTTCGAACATCGTCGCGCCGGGCGCCATCCTGGTGCCGTCGGTGCGCAAGCTGCTCGAGGAGATCGCCCCGAAGCAGGGCTGGGGCGAGAGCTGGGAGGAGATCGAGCGCGGCTGCGTCAAGGATCTGGTGCCGAACGATGTCGGCCGCCTGGGCCGGCCGGAAGAGATCGCGGCTGCCGTCACCTATCTGGCCAGCGGGCTCGCGGCCTATGTCAGCGGCGCGACGATCCGGGTGGATGGCGGCACGGTGCGCTCGGCGTTCTGACGGCGAGCGGAGATGCCTCGCCCCCCTTACATGGTTGAATGACCGCTCCGGACGTCCTTGCTATGCATCGCGGCGGGAATGGCGTTTTGCCGATGAGGGGGGCCTTATGATCCGGATCGCCTGTGTTTCGATTGCGCTGCTGACCAGCGGGACTGCGGCCGCCCAGGGCCGCATGTCGGACTATGTCCGCGGACTCTACGAGGAGCGCTGCCTCAAGCAGGAAGTGTCGGCCTGTCGCGAACTGATCGCTGCGGACTTCGGCGTGCCTGATGCGACCCGGGCCCGGGCGCTGGCGGTTCGTGGCGCGGCCCTGTTGCGCAATGACGCCGCGGACGATGCGGCGGCGGACTTCACCGGCGCGCTCAAGATCGCCGAAGCCCCCCAGGATCCGGCGATGCCAGGCTCGATGCCGCGCGCGGCGTGTCCGGCTTCACGGCCACGTGGCGCAGCATGGTGCATGCGGGATTGGCGGACGCCCAGCTGCGGCGCGGCGACAAGGCCAATGCCCGTATCGCGGTGGAGAAGGCGATCAAGCTCGATGCCGGCAACGGCTATGCCTATTCGGTCCGCGCGCGGATCATCGGCAGCGAGCAGCAATGGCCGGCAGCGCTCGCCGATTTCGACCGGGCGATTCAGGCCGGCATGGCGGATACGGCCGAACGCGCGCTCACCCATTATCGTCGCGGCGTCGTCCGCGGCGTGCTGAAGCGGCCAGCCGAGAGCCAGATCGCCGATTTCACCGCCGCGCTGGCGATCGATCCGACCCTTGCCATCGCGCTGGAACGGCGCGCCGGCCTCTATCAGGATCTGGGACGGCACGAAGATGCGGTGCGCGACTATGATGCGCTCACCGCGCGCGCACCCAAATACGCCGTCGGCTTCAATTCCGCCTGCTGGACGCGCGCCGCCTATCTGAAACGCGAGTTCGACAAGGCCCGTGCGCAATGCGATCAGGCCCTGGCGCTGGCAGCGGAACCCAACAGCTACGACAGCGCCGGCCTGGTCGCGCTCCAGCAGAAGCGGTGGCAGGATGCCTGGACCTTGTACGACAAGGCAGTGAAGGGCGACGCGAAGATGGCGTCCGCGCTCTATGGCCGCGGGATCGCCGCCAAACGCCTCGGCCGCACTGCCGAGGGGGAAGCGGACCTCGCTGCGGCGACACGGATGGAAGCGCAAGTCGCGGCGGACTATGCATCCTATGGGCAGACGCCGTAGCCGGTCAGCAGGCCGCCAGCAGTTCGCGGTAGAGCGCACGCACCTCTTCGAGGCGCTCCTCGCACGACCAGCGCTCCAGCCCTTCCTCGAGCCGGCTTGCCAGGTCGCCGAGCTCCGGCTGGCCGAACATGCCGGCGATCCCGGCAAGCTGGTGCGCCAGAGCGCGGATCTCGTCGCTCGCCGCGTCGCTGATCGCCCCCTGCTCCAGCGCGGAGGCGATCTTGGTCAGCGTGGCGATCTTGCGCGCGAGATAGCGCGCTTCGAGCGAAGGCTTGGGCGCCGCGGCCGGCGTCTCCGCGACAGCCGCCTCGGGCCGCGCCTCCTCTTCCGCCGGCGGCAGCTGCTCGGCCAGCACCCGTTCCAGCTGGCGCTCGTCAAGCGGCTTGGTGAGCTGGTCGTTCATGCCGGCCTGGCTGCACCGGTCGAGATGCGCCGCCTGGGCACTCGCGGTAAGCGCGACGATCGGCACCGAACTCTGCGGCGCCTGCGCCGCGCGGATCGCCTTGGTCGCCGCAAAGCCGTCCATGACCGGCATCTGGCAATCCATCAGCACCAGATCGAAGCTGCCGCCGAGCACCGCCTCGACCGCCTCCGCCCCGTCGGCCGCGAGCGACACATCGAACCCGTAGCGCGACAGCGTGGCCAGCATGAGCTCGCGGTTCAGGTCGACATCGTCGACGACCAGGATCCGCTTGCCGGAAAAGTCGAGCAGCGGTCGCCGCTCGGTCTTGCCCCGCACGGCGATCGGGCGCCCTTCGCGCAACGGAATTTCGAACCAGAAGGTCGATCCCTGGCCGACTTCGCTCGACAGGCCCATCGCGCCCTGCATCAGCTCGATCAGCTGGCGGCTGATCGCGAGACCAAGGCCGGTGCCGCCATAATGCGCGCCGATCGCCGGCCCCGCCTGGACGAACCGGTTGAACAAAGTCGCGGCCTTTTCCGCCGGGATTCCGGCACCGGTGTCGCGCACCTCGACGCGCAGGCGCTGGTCGCCTCGCTTCCCGGTCGTCCAGGCGGTGAGCGTCACCGAGCCTTCATGGGTGAACTTGATCGCGTTCGACAACAGGTTGAGCACCACCTGGCGCAACCTGGCATCGTCCCCCTCCATCCAGGCCGGGACGTCCGACCCGACAAGCGCGCGCAGATCGATGTCCCGGGCGGCTGCCTGTGGTTCCATCAGCGCCACGGTCTCTCGCACGAATGCGTGCAGGTCGAACGAGACGGAGTTCAGCTCGAGCGCCTCCGCCTCCAGCTTCGAGAAGTCGAGCACATTGTCGATCACGCCGCGCAGCGCCTGGCCGGCATTGTGGATCAGGCGCACGCGCTGCCGCGTCTCGTCGCGCAGCTCCGGTGCCTCGTCGAGCAGGCGGGAGAAGCCGATGATGCTGTTGAGCGGCGTCCGCAGCTCGTGGCTCACATTGGCGACGAAATCCGACTTCGACCGCACCGCCTGCTCCGCCTTTAGCGTCGCCGCGGCCAGCGCGTCCTCGCGCCGCTTGCGATCGGTCACGTCGCGGACCACGTCGATGAAACCGGTCATCGCCGCATCCTGCGCGTCGTGCAGGATGCCGATGCTCGATTCGAGCCAGATCCACTCGCCATCGGCGCGCTGCGAGCGCCAGCGCACCCGCTCGGCGGTGCCGGTGCGGATCAGTGTTCCATACTCGCGACGCAGCGCCGGAAGATCCTCGCGGTGCACGAAGTCAAAGGCCGGCCGGCCGAGCAGGTCGGCGGGGTTGAGCCCCATGATCTTCTCGCACGAAGGCGAGATGAAGGTGATGCGCCCCTCCAGATCCGTCGTGGTGATCATGTCGGTCGAGTTGCGCGCCATCAGCCGGTAGCGGTTCTCCACTTCGCGCGCATTGGTCAGGTCCTCGACCTGCGCGATGAAATGGGGAGGATTGCCGTCCTCGGCCTCGACCATGGACACCGAGAGCCGCACCCAGACCTCGCGCCCGGTCTTGTGGACATAGCGCTTGTCCATCTTGTAGCTGCCGATCCTGCCGGCGATCAGGTCGGCCAGCTGCGCAAGATCCGCCTCCAGATCGGCGGGATGCGTGATCGTCTGGAAGTCGAGCCCGGCGATCTCGTCCGGCGCATAGCCGACAATGCGCACGAACGCCTCGTTGACGCGGAGGAAGCCGCCCTCGGCCGATACCAGCGCCATGCCGATCGGCGCGTGGTTGAACGCATTCTCGAACTGCTCGGTCCGCTTCCTGCGCTCGGAGATGTCGTGCAGCAGCGCGGTGAATTCCCAGCCCTCCTGGGTGTGCGCCGCGTTGATCGCGAGCTCCACCGGCATGGACTTCCCGGTGCGATGCAGCGCCTGGACCTCGATCCGGCTGCCGATCAGCGTGCCTTCGCCGGTCGCAACGAAACGGGAAAGCGCCGCTCGGTGGCTGTCCCGCAATTCCGCCGGGATGATCAGCTCGGCCAGGTCACGCCCGATCGCCTCCTGCTCGGACCAGCCGAAGGTCAGCTCGGCCTGGCGGTTCCAGCAGGTGATGATGCTCTCGCTCGTCATCGTGACGATCGCCTGGTGCGCGTTGCCGATGATGCCGGAGAGGCGCTCTTCCTTCGCCCGCAGCGAGGCCTCGAGAGCGGCGCGCTCGCCGACCTCGCGGGAGAGCTGCTCCACCGCCGCCGTCCGCTGCGCGAGATCGCGCTCGGTTTCGTCGAAGCGGAGCTGCTTGCGCATCTCGGCGGAGAGCATGGCGCTGAGCAGGCGCAGCGCCTGGACATCGTCCTCGCCGAAGCGGTGCGGCGTCGAAGCGCAGACCTTGACCACGCCGCGTGCCAGCCCGTCGTCGAGAAGCGGCGCGCAGATCATCGCCCGTACGCCGGTGCGCTCGCAGGCGGCCTGATCGACCCGATCGTCGGTCGCGGTGTCGTTGCTGAGCAGCAATTCGCCCTGCGCCGCGCAAAGGCCCGAGAGGCTGCCCGCCCGCTTCACCCGCAATCCGAGGAAGGTCCGCATCGACGGGCTCGCCGCCGTGTAAACAAGATCGCGGCCGTCGATCAGCTCGACGACCACGCCGGCCCCTTCGATCAGGAGGCCGAGCTCCTCGACCACCACCTGCATGAAATGGTCAAGGTCGAGCTGCGTCTCGGCGAGCCGGACCTGGGCGCGGGCAAGCGCCTCGAGCCGCCTTACCCTGTCCCAGGTCGGCGGCGTGCTGGTGTCGTGACTTTCGGCCCGTTCCGGGGGGAGCGCGTGCTGAAGCATCGAAAACCAGTAAATTCAGTGAGATGAACGGATTGATAAACCATGCTTCGGTGCCACTACGGATAGCATTATCCGAATCCGGTGGCCCGGCGGCTCGGCGGCCGGCGCATGACTGCAAAGAAAAAGGGCCGGCGGACGGACGATTGCGCGTCCGGCCGCCGGCCCAGGGGTTGGAGGGTCAGAAGTTCACATTGACGGTCGCGAGCAGCTTGCGGCCGTTCTTGTACACGCCGCGCGGCAGCGCCTGCGTGTTGGCATAGGCGTAGTACTGGCTGTCGGTCAGGTTCATGCCCGAGACGGTCAGCCCGATCTCCTTGGTGATGTTGTACGTCGCCGACACGTCGATATTGGCGCTGTCGCGGACATACATCTGGTCGCCGCGGTCGATGCCGGTGAAGTATTTCGAGCGCCAGGTATAGGTTGCGCGCAGGGCGACCGGACCGCTCTCGAAGAACGGGCTGAGGCTCGCCTGGTGCTTCGAGTTGTAGGGCAGATCCGCCCCCTCCTCGCCCTTGCCGTCCGCATAGGTGTAGTTGGCGAGCAGGCCGAAGCCGAGCGGCAGGCTCTGCTGATAGGCGATCGCGAAGCCCTTCACATTGGCCGAGCCCGCATTGAACGGCCGACTGATGTTGTAGGTGGTCACGGCGCCGACGAACTGGTTGAAATACTGCTCGCGGGCGGTCTTCTGCAGGATGTAGTTGCCGATGTCCTTGTAGAACACTTCGGCCGCCAGGATCGCACGCGGCGCGAAATACCATTCGAGCGACGCATTGTAGTTGGTCGATTCGTAGGGCTTCAGGTTCGGATTGCCGCCGCCGCCGGTGCCGATCTGGTCCGACAGCCAGAAATAGTTGGACATGTCGGCATAGTTGGGCCGCGCGATCACCTGCGCGGCGGCGAAGCGGAAGGTCAGGTCCTTCTGCAGCGCGATCGCGAGGTTCACGCTCGGCAGGACATTGTCGTACGAGCGGGTCGTGGTCTGCCAGATCCAGTCGGCCTGCGCGTTGCAGGCGGCACCCGGCTTGCAGACGAAGCCCGCGCTCTCGGTCTTGGTGTGGACATAGCGCGCGCCGATATTGCCGCGCAGGGCGCCCTGCTCGAAGTTGATCTGGCTGTAGAGCGCCTGGATGTCTTCCTTGATGTTCCAGTTGCCGGCGGTGAACTCGGCGGCGGCGAACATCGACGGGGTCGGCAGGTTCGGACGGCCCTGGACATAGTCCACCATCGAATCGCCGTTGATGATGAAGCGGCCGGCCATCTGGTCGTTGATGCCGTCAAAACCCGACAGGTAATTGTCCTTGACCGGACGGGTGTTGAAATTGCTCGCCGGCACCGAGAGGCCGGTCAGCGCGATGCCGGCATATTCCTGGCCGGTCTCGTGGTGGCGATACTTGTAGCCGAACGACCAGCGCTTGAGCGAGCCGTCGAACTTCAGGCCGAGATCGACCTGGCCGTAGCGCTCCTTGTCGGTGGTCGGCTTGTTGACGAGGTTGCCGCTCCAGCCCGGATCGGTGGCGAAAGCCGCCGGGTTGCCGAGCACGTTGCTGCCATAGGTCAGCGTGCCGGGCTTGTCGGGCGCGCCGCTGATGTCGACGGTGTAGTCGGCCCAGTTGAGGAACTCGAGGAACACCTGCTTCTTGGTGCCGCCGTCCGCATCGGACACGCCGCCCTCGACATTCAGGTCCCAATGCACGTCGTCCCAGCCGATCTGGCCGCGGAACGTTTGCGAGTGCATCTCGGCGACGCGGTACTGGGCATCGAGCACCGACAGCGCGTTCTTGAAGCTCGCCTTGGTGACGATGCCGTTGTCGACGGTCAGGCCGGTCAGCGAACCGGCGCTGTTCCAGACATTGCCCGGGAAGGCGTACATCGACTGGTTGAGATTGTCATAGGTCGCGTCGATGCGCAGCCAGTCGGCAGTGATGGTCAGCTCGTCGACAGGCTTCCACTGGGCGGTAGCCGAATAGGTCAGGCGCTCGCGGTTCTGCTCGAAATAGGAAGTGCCGAACGCGTTGGGGAACTTGGCGCCCGGGTTAGCGGTCAGCGTGGTCGCGCAGGTAGCGGTGCAGTTGCCCGTGGTGATCGAGCTGGTGCCGGCGTCGTTCTTACCGGCCCAGAAGTCCGCGGTGATCGTGCCATAGCTCTCCAGGCCGTCGCGGCGCAGGCGATCCTTGGCGCGCTGGAACGAGGCGAGGATGCCGAAGGTCTTGCTCGCATTGTGCCAGCTGACCAGCGCCGAGCCCTGGACGTCGCCCTTCTCCGAGCGGTCGTTGTAGAGATAGCCGAGCGAGCCGGCGACCACGAAGGGCTTAAGCTCCAGCGGCTTGCGGGTGAGCACGTTGACGGTGCCGCCGATCGACCCTTCGTCGATGCGCGCCTCGGGCGACTTGTAGACGTCGACGCGGTTGACGAGCTGCGGCGCGAGCAGCGCGTAGTTGAAGGTGCGGCCCGGCGAATCGAGGATGAACCAGTCGGCCGAAGCGACGGTCTGGCCGTTGAGCAGGGTGCGGTTCAGCGCCGGATCGGTGCCGAGGATCGAGACCTTCTCGCCCTGGCCGAACTGGCGGTCGACGGTGACGCCCGGAACCAGCGTCAGCGCTTCGGCGACGTTGGTGTTGGGGAACTTGCCGACATCTTCCGCAGAGACCGAGTCGATGATCGAATCGGCCTTGCGCTTGGCATCGATCGACTGGGCGAGCGAGGCGCGGAAGCCGGTGACGACGATCTCGCCTTCATCGGCGGGCTGGGCAGTGGTGTCGCTGGTCTGTGCATGCGCGGCGCCGGTGAGCAGCGCCATGGCGCTGGCCGTGCCGATAAGAAATCCCCGGATCCCCATGTCTCATCCCCTTGGTCAGATGTTTCTGAACTTGCTTATGCTTCTTTTGATTCTTTGTGGTACGTCATCGGTAGACCAGTCGCGTACCAATACCCGTACCATTCCTCAGCCAATGGGGGTCGTCAAGACGGATTCTTGCATTGGGATTACAGTCCAGTGCAATTTTCTGCTGACAATGGTACGTTAGTGGTACTAGTGTTGCATAAGGCGCACAGCCGATTATGGGGAAGCGATGCCGCTGCTGGCAGAAAAGATCAGGCCGCTCGATGGCCCGGGGAGAGGGCCGCTATACCGGCAGCTCGAGAACGCGTTGCGCGAGGCGCTGCGCGACAATCTGCTCAAGCCCAATGAAGCGCTGCCCGCCGAACGGGACCTGGCCGCCGACCTCTCGGTCTCGCGGATCACCTTGCGCAAGGCGATCGACAAGCTGGTCGACGAGGGGCTGCTGGTCCGCCGCCACGGCGCGGGCACCTTCGTGGCGAGCCGGGTGGAGAAGCAGTTCGCCAAGCTCTCGTCCTTCTCGGAAGACATGGCCTCGCGCGGGCGGACCGTACGGAGCGAATGGCTGATCCGCGCATCTGGCGCGGTGACGGGTGAGGAATCGCTCACCTTCGGCCTCAGCCCGGGCACCGAAGTCTATCGCTTCCACCGCATCCGCTATGCCGACGACGTGCCGATGGCGCTCGAGTTCGCGATCATCCCCGGCTTCGGCCTGCCGGGGATCGAGGCGGTCAGCTCCTCGCTCTACGCCGCGCTCGAGGCGACCGGCAATCGCCCCGTCCGCGCGCTCCAGCGGCTGCGCGCCGCCCTGTGCGATGCCGAACGGGCAGCGCTGCTCGGCGTCGAGGTGGGTGCGCCGGTTCTCTATATCGAGCGGCGCGGCTTCCTGGCGGACGGCCGGGTCATCGAGGCGACGACCAGCTGGTATCGCGGCGACGCCTATGACTTCGTCGCCGAACTCGACACGCGCGGCTGAGCCGATGATCCTCTCCGATCCGCGCGGCGGGACCGTTCGCACGCGCGCCGCACACGCCGATCAGTTCGCGCAGGCGACGGGGAAGCTCCGATGCGGGCGCTGATCCCCACGCGCGTGCTGGTGGACGGCGCGCTGCAGGCCGGCATCGCCGTGCTGGTCGATGGCGCGCGCATCTTCGGCGTGGTTCCCGCCGACTCCCTCCCCCCGGATGCCGTGCAGGAGGCGCTGCCCGGCACGCTGGTGCCCGGCTTCATCGATACCCAGGTGAATGGCGGCGGTGGCGTGCTGTTCAACGATGCGCCCAGCGTCGAGGGCATCGCCGCGATCGGCGCCGCCCACCGGCGCTTCGGCACCACCGGCTTCCTGCCGACGCTGATCAGCGACGATCTCGAGGTGATCCGCCGCGCCGTGACCGCGGTCGACGCCGCGATCGAGGCGGGCGTGCCCGGGGTGCTCGGCATCCATATCGAGGGGCCGTTCCTCAACGTCGATCGCAAGGGCATCCATTCCGCCGAGAAGATCCGAGCCCTCGACGAGGACGGCCTGGCGGCGCTGACCGGCCTGAAACGCGGACGAACCCTCGTCACGCTCGCGCCCGAATGCGTCGCGATCGCCGATATCGAGCAGCTGGTCGCCGCCGGCGTAGTGGTGGCAGCGGGCCATACCAATGCCAGCCATGTCCAGGCCAAGGCGGCCGTGGCCGCCGGCATGCGCGGCGTCACCCATTTGTTCAACGCGATGTCGCCGCTCGGCTCGCGCGAGCCGGGGATGGTCGGCGCCGCGCTCGATTCGCCGGAACTGACATGCGGCGTGATCGTCGACGGCCATCATGTGAGCCCCGCGACGCTTCGCCTGGCGCTGCGCTGCAAGCCCAGCAGCGGCTTCATGCTGGTGACCGACGCGATGCCCTCGGTCGGCTCGGATGCGAGCGCGTTCCTGCTTCAGGGGCGCCGCATCATCGTGAAGGACGGCGCCTGCCGTAGCGACGACGGGACGCTGGCCGGCTCGCATCTCGACATGGCCGCCGCCGTGCGGAACGCGATGTCGATGCTCGGTCTCGACCTGGCGACGGCAGTGGAGATGGCAAGCGCGAGCCCGGCGGCGCTGATCGGCCTGGCCGAGACGCATGGCCGCATCGCCGCCGGCCATGCGGCGGACCTCGTGCTGCTCGACGATGCGGGAAAGGTCATCGCGACCTGGATCGGCGGGCGCTAGCCCCTCCCCGCAGCCGAATCGGATGCGGAACGGGCCCGATCGATCACGACCGGACCCGTTCCATCGCTATCAGCGCGGATCGCCGAAGCGCTTGCGGAAGCCGGTCAGGTCGATCCTGAAATCGTCCTCGCCGTGGAAAGCCTCGTCGCTCAGCTTGGGCTTCTCCGCGGCCTTGTACCAGGCGGCATATTCGGCGGTGTCGCGGCTCTGCTTCTTGTAGTGGGTCGAATAGGTGCGCACCTGGATTGTCGGGGTGGCGCTGCCCATGTCGAAGCGCATCAGCCGCAGCCAGCCATCGCCGATCCCCTCGCCCGGTCCCATCTTTGCGCCCGCGTCAATCGCGCTCTGGCGGCGGTCCTGATAGTCCGCGAGCACCTGCCACACCGGATTGCCGGCGCGGTTATTGTCGACGCGCATCGCCTGGCCATGCTCGTGGCCGCACAGCACCAGGAAGATCTGGTCGTGCTGGCTGATGAACTTGTCCCACACCATCTGCGGGCTGTTGTCCTCCGCATCCACGGCATGGCCGTCGATGATCGGATTGGGAACGCGCGCGCCTTCCTTGGTCATATAGTCGTGCGTCGAGACGATGGTCGGCAGGCCGGGATGCTCGGCGATCACCTTGGCCGCCCATTCGAGCGAGGCGTTGGGCGCGTCGAACTGCAGGCCGATGTGCAGGAAGGTATAACCGCCCGCCTTGAAGATCTGGGCGCTGTCGGCGCCGCCGTCATGGCTGGCGACGTACCAGCTTTTGCCCTTGAAGAAGGGCTGGTCCGCGCCGAACAGCGAACGGAAATTGTCCAGCCCGCCGGGATGCAGCATGCCCAGGCTCGACATGTCGGTGAACTTCGCCGCGGGCGGGTGGCTGGAGTCGGTCCACATCGCGTCATAGTCGTGATTGCCCGGCACCACCGAGAAGGGCACCTTGCCCGCGATCATCTCATAGCCCTTGCGCGCTGTCGCGATCTCGACCGTGGTCACCTTCGGCGTCGGCGCGAAATGCGCGTCGAGGATCGGGTTGGCGACGCGCTTGAACCCGCGCGCGGCATGGCCCGGATCGATGGTTAGCGTCTGGTGCTGCCAGACATCGCCCAGCGCGGTGACGAAGTCGATGTCACCACCATTGGAGCGGAGATTGGCGGCGATGTACGCCATCTGGTCGAGGAACATCCGGTCCGCGTCGAACTTGAAGCCCTCGGCGGTCTGGTGGGTGTAGTCGGTATAGTTCTGCGTGTCCGGGATCGCCGCGATGGTGAAGCTGCGGTCCTGGGCCAGTGCCGGCACCGCCGCCCCGAACAGGGCGGCTGCGGCGAGAAGTGCTGCGGTCTTGCGCATGGTCTTGCTCCTGGGATGCGGGGTCAGAACTTCACGCCGAATTCGGCGCGATAGGTGCGGCGGGTGCCGGCGATGAAGGTGGGGATGCCGAAATTGTCGCCGGTGTTGCCGGCATCGACGATGAACTTCCGGTCGGTGAGGTTGTCGCCCACCAGCGCGAAGGTCCAGTGGTCGCCGGTGCCGGTGAAGGACAGGCGCGCGCTCAGCAGGCCGAAGGCGCCCTGATATTCGTCGACCACGCGGTCGCTATAGGCCGCCGGGGTGCGGACCTGCAGGTCCGGGCGGTCATTATTGTCGTCGAAGAACATCTTCGACTGCCAGCTGTAGAGCGGCGCGAAGCTGAACCGCCCGCCTGCGACGTCCGCATAAAAATCCGCGCCGACCGCGTATTTGTTGTCCGGGCTGTTGCGGAAACGGTTGCCGTCATAGATGCCGTTCTTGAAGCGCGCCTTGTTCCAGCCATAGCTGCCGAACAGGCGGATGCCGTTGACCGGCGTGTAGCTCAGCTGCGCCTCGATGCCGGTCGCGTCGGCCTTGCCGGCGTTGATCGTGCCGATCGTGCCGTTGACCGTGCCCAGCGTCTGGAAGTTGCTGTATCTGTAGTGATAGATCGACAGATCGCCGGTCAGCCGGCCGCCGAGCGTGCGGGTCTTGATGCCCGCCTCGACCGACTGCAGCGATTCCGCCGGGATGATCTGGGCCACGCCGGTGTTGAGCAGTTGCACCACCTCGGGCCGCTTGCCGATGCCGTAGACGGCATAGAGGTTGACGTCCTTGCTCAGCGAATAGCGCAGGCCGGCACGGCCGGTCAGCGTGTTCGAACGGTTCTCGCCTTCGACCACGGACCCGCCCGGGGTCGGCTGCAGCAGCAGGCCGCGTCCGGTAAGCCGGCTGACGCCCAGCGGCGTCAGGCCCTGGAGCGAGGCTTCCTTCTTGTCGAAGGTCACCCGGCCGCCGCCGAACAGCTGCAGTCCGGGGGCGAGATCGGCAGTGACGTCGGCGAAGACGTCATAGGTCATGATCTTCGCGTGCGAGATCTGCTGATCGACATGGAAGGGCTTGAGCGCCGCCGCGGTCGGCCCGAGCAGCGCGTTGATCTGGGCATTGGTCAGCCCGCGCGGCGCGAGCGCCTGGAGCTGGCCGCCGAGCAGCAGCGCCATCGCCCGCTCGTCATAGCCCAGGCTGAAGTCCATGCCGTTGTCGGCGCGGAAGGCGCTGGCGCCGACAAAGCCCTGGAACGGGCCGACATCCTGGAAGTTCAGCCGCAGCTCCTGCGACACCTGATAGCCGTAGTTGCGCTGCTCATAGGCGATGATGTTGGTCGGCGTGCCGTCATTGTCGCCCGACTGGAACGCATCGGCCCAGCGGAAGCCGGTGATCGAAGTGAGGCTCAGCCGGTCGCTCAGCCGCCAGTCCAGCGTGCTGCTGATGTTGACGATGTCGCGCTTGAACATCGGCTCCCGGAAACTGCCGAAGGTATCGAGATGCGTGGGCGTCCAGAAGTTCAGGTCGCCGACGATCGCGCCGGTCTTCTGGTCGAGCGGCAGGAAGGTGCGCGACTTGAACGGCACGCCCCCGCGCGTGTCGTCGCGGTCATAGGTTGCGATCAGGTTCATCTCGAAATCGTCGCTCGGCGTCCAGCGCGCGGCGAAGCGGAGCGCCTGGGCGTTCACGGCATTGTAGGTGCGGTCCGACTGGGTATCCGAGACGAAGCCGTCGCGCTGGCGGGCCAATCCGCCGATGCGAATCGCGAAGGTGTCGCTCACCGGCAGGTTCACCACTGCCTGGGCCGACCAGTAATTGTAATTGCCGCCGGCCACCTTGGCCTCGACGCCAAAGGTATCCGCCGCGCGCTTCTGGTAGATCGACACGCCGCCGTTCAGCGCCGAGCGGCCGTGCAGGGTCGATTGCGGGCCGCGCTCCACTTCGATCCGGTCGATGTCGAACAGCTCGGTATAGGAAGCCGTCGCCTGGGTGACCGGCATGCCGTCCTGGAACACTGCGACGCGCAGCTCGGCCTGGGGCTGGAAATCGTTCGAGGTGATGCCGCGCACCGAGAAGCCCGGCGCGAACTTGTCCTGCAGCTGGATCACGAAGCCGGGGGTGATCGCCGAGACCTTGCTGAGCTCGGTGCCGCCGATCTGCTCGAGATTCTCCGCGCTGTATGCGCTGATCGCCATCGGCACGTCGGTGATCCGCTGCTCGCGCTTCTGGGCGGTCACGACGATGTCGTCCCCCATTACGGTGTCATCGCCGGCCGGCACCGACTGGGCCGCGGCACCGTCCTGTGCCACCCTGACCGGCGAATCGATGCGATTGGACTCGCCCCGAACCTGGGCATGGGCCTGGGCCGCACCGAGGATCAACATGCTGGAACAAAGAAGAAATCTATACATGCTTCCAACCCCGCTTTATTTATGAGACGGTCACGTATCGATATTCCGTGACAGAATTGCTGCAGGAGCGAGAAGAATCTTGAATGCCGAGAATGAAGGCCTGCGCGGCCGGGGAAGGCCGCGTGACGGAGAGATCGACGCCAATATCCGGGACACGGCCTGGGCACTGCTTGCCGACCATGGCTATGAGGGGCTGACCTTCGAAGCGCTGGCGGAGAGCGTGGGCTGCAGCCGTGCGACGCTCTACCGGCGCTTCGCCTCGAAGGATGCGCTGCTCGCGACCATCCTCGACGAATCCTCGCGCGCGGTGGAGCCGGTGATCCTGCCCGAGATGACGCCGCGCGAGGCGTTGCTGGCCCATGCCATGGCGTGCCGCACACTGATGTCGGGTCATCAGGGACGCGCGCTGCTGAAGCTCGACGCGACCCTGCGCGCGAACGCCGAACTGGGCGCCGCAACCGAGCGGCAGATGGATCAGGAAATCGACTATTATCGCCGCGAGCTGCTTCGCATCGATCCCCGGGCGACGCGGGCCGACCTCGACTTCGCCAGCCATACGCTGGTCGGCAGCATCATCTATCACGCGGCGCTGCTGCGGCGGGAACTCGAGCCCGAGCGCGTCGAGCAGCTGGTGGATCAGGCGATCGCGCTGCTGGAGGCGCGCCGCGTGTCGCACCACATCGGCACCGGGCCGGCTGAGTAGGATCCAGGGCTTCCGCCTGATATCTTGAGCAGGGCTTGCGCGAAAGAATATCGATCGCCGGGTTGAACCGGAACCCCGGTAGCCGGCACTAACAGGTATGCGGCACGGACAAGGCGCATTGGACGGACGGGGCTCAACCGAGGGGAATGCAAATCTGGCTGCACGCAGCGGCCAGGAGGAGGAGCTTCGTCTCATTGCCCGCGTCGCCGAGCGTGACCTCGAGGCGTTCGAGCAGCTCTATCGTATCTATCACCGGCGATTGTCGCGATTCCTGTTCAATCTCCTGCGCCGCCCGCCGGTGATCGAGGAAGTCCTGAACGACACGATGATGGTGGTGTGGGAAGGAGCGGGAAGCTTCAACGGAGCGAGCAAGCTTTCGACCTGGATCTTCACCATCGCCTATCGCAAGGCAGCGAAGGCACTGCGCCGGCAGGATGAACCGGTCGAGGACGACCGAAGCGAGGAGCTGGTTTCGCTCGATGCCGGCCCCGACGAGGAGCTGGCGCAGGAGCGGCGCCAGGCGTTGCTGGCGGAGGCGGTGGCGACGCTGTCTCCCGATCATCGGGCGGTGGTCGATCTCACTTATTATCACGAAATGGGGTATCGTGAGATCGCCGGGATTATGGACTGCCCCGTGGATACGGTGAAGACCCGCATGTTTCATGCGCGACGCCACCTCCGGCGCAAGCTGGGCGGTGGCCTCGCGGACTGGATTTAGGATGAACAACGTCATCAAGCTTCATGACGATCCACATGAGCAGACCCAGATGCTGCTCCCCTGGTACGTCAACGGAACGCTCGACACGGCCGAGGCGGCGATGGTCGAGGCGCATCTGGTCGAGTGCGCGGACTGTCGGGGAGAACTGCAGTTCGAGCGGGCGATGGCGCGCCGTGTCGGAGGACTTTCGGTGGATGTCGAGCAAGGCTGGGCGGCAATGCGCGAGCGGCTGGAAACAGCCGCGGAGGAAGCCCCGGCGCCCGGCACCGCGCGCGTGATCCCCTTCCTGCGCCGCCGCGTCACCCTGGGCTGGGCGATTGCCGGGCAGGCGGTCGCGGCAGCCCTCGTGCTCGTCGCGGTCGGCTCGCTTCGCGAGGCGCCCGAGACCAAGGAATATCATGTCCTGGGTGCGGCCACGGCCGAGCAGGCGGGCAATATCGTCGTCCTGTTCCGCCCCGAGACCAGCGAACGCGACGTCCGCGCCCTGCTCGATGGCGCACAGGCACGCGTGGTGGAAGGGCCGCTGACCACCGGCGCCTGGGTATTGCGGGTCGACCAGGCACGGCGCGATGCCGCGATCGGGCAATTGCGCGCGTCGCCCCGGATCACGCTGGTCGAACCACTGGACGGCGAGCAGAGGCGGTGAGACGCTTCGCCACCCTGTTCGGCTGCGCCTTCGCATTGTGCATCGCGGTGGCGCTGCCCATGCTCGCCGCTGCCCGCGCGGAGGACATGGCGAACTCGCAGCAGGCGGTGGACCGGCAGATCCTGGTGATGCTGCGGCTGCCGGCACCGCATTTCCGTCCGAACGCAAGCTATTCCGGCCCCTATGGCGACGAGGCCTCGGCGACGGCGCGGCGCCGCGTGGCGCGCGCGATCGCGCGCCGCAACGGCCTGACAATCGAAGACAGCTGGCCGATGCCGTTGCTCGGCGTCGATTGCGTCGTGATGCAGGTCCCCGCCGGCGGGACGGTCGAGGACATGCTGACGAAGCTCGCCGGCGATCCGCAGGTCGTCTGGGCCCAGCCCATGCACCTCTATCGGACGCAGGCGGCTGCGCCCGCGCAGAACGATCCGCTCTACGCCGTGCAGCCTGCCGCGAGCGCCTGGCAGCTCGCCGATCTCCACCGCGTGGCGACGGGGCGCGGCATCACCGTCGCGGTGATCGACAGCAAGGTCGACACCGGCCACCCGGACCTTGCCGGCCAGTTCGCCGCCGACCGCGATTTCGTCATCGGCCATCCGAGCGCCGCCGAGCAGCATGGGACCGGGGTGGCCGGGGTGATCGCCGCGAAGTCCGGCAACGGCCTCGGCATCTCCGGCGTCGCATCGGGGGCTCGGCTGCTCGCGCTCCGGGCGTGCTGGCAGGTGCGCCCGACAGCGGCTGCACCGACGATCTGCGACACGCTCAGCCTCGCCAAGGCGCTGCATTTCGCGATCGAGAGCGACGCCAAGGTGATCAACCTCAGCCTGAGCGGTCCTTTCGACCCGTTGCTGGCGCGGCTCGTCTCTATGGCCCTGTCGCGGCGCGCTTCCGTCGTGGCAGCCTATGACCGCAGCTTGCCCAAGGGAGGGTTTCCCGCCTCGGAGGCAGGCGTGGTCGCGGTTGCGGATCAGGCTTTACCGTCAGGGCCCATCGCAGTGTACAATGCGCCGGGACGCGACGTCCCAACCACACAACCCGGGGGCAAATGGTATTTCGTGAACGGCAGCTCCTACGCGGCGGCGCATGTCAGCGGGCTGCTCGCTCTGACTCGAGAAGAGCGCAGGGCAAGCCCTCCCCGCATCGTGACCGCGCCGGGCGGGCGAGGCGAAATTGATGCGTGCGCAACGGTTCTGCCAGTATCGGCGAGCTGCGATTGCGGCTGTGCGCTTCGCCGCGCGACCGGGCACCGCTAGAAAGGTCTTCCGCCTCTCGTGTGCGGCGCTGGCGATCGGAATGCTTGGCATCAGCCAGGTCGCACCGGCCGGGGCGCAGGTCGTTGGCAGCATCAGCGTCGAAAGCGACGTGCGGTTCCGGGGATATTCGATGAGCAACGGCGATCCCGCCGCGACCATCGACCTCGGCTATGAACATCGCTCCGGGCTCTATCTGAACGGCGCCGCGACCGCGGGTGTCGTGCATTCGGATCCGGTGCTGCTCGGCTATCAGCTCAATGCGGGCTATTCGACCTGGGTGAGCCCGACCGTTTCGATCGATGCCGGGGTGGTTCGCAACGCCTATACGCGCCACGCCCGGGGCATCCGCGATACGCATTACACCGAATTCTATCTCGGCATGGCAACCCGGGGCATTTCCTCGCGCATCTATTATTCCCCCGACTATTTCCGACCGGACAAGCACACCCTGTATGGCGAGTTGGAGGGCACGCTCAACCTCGCACCAAAATGGCGGCTCAACGGACATGTCGGCCTGCTGACCTATCTCAACGATGCGCCGCGCAACGCGCGACGCGAGCATTATGATTGGCGGGTGACGCTCGGCCGCAGCCTGGGCAAGCTCGACTTGCGGGCCAGCCTGTCCAGCGCCGGCCCCGGGAACGACTATTATTACGGCCGCCGCCACAGCGCGACCGCGCTGACCTTCGGTGCATCTCTCCCCTTCTGACCACAAGGCTTTGAACCCCGTCGTCCAAAGGCGGCACTTACCCCAGGTCGACGCGATCGGGCCGCCGGTCTCCGCCACGGGCATTGCTGGTGCTCGTCGCGCCCGTTGCCGACCGGCTCCCGATCGCGCGACGCCTTCCAAGGGAGCCGATCGCCTATGCTCGAATTACCAAAAGCCCATCTGCCTCGCCGCGGCCTGCTGCAAATCGCAGGCGCCGCAGCGCTGCTGACCCTCGCCGCCGGCACGCCGGCACTCGCCCGGTCACCGGCGGCGCCCCAGAAATACACGGTGGTGATGGCCAATATGAGCTTCGGCAAACTGCCGAGCGGGGTGAAGGTCGGCGACACCATCACCTGGGTCAATCGCGATACCGTCGCGCACACCGCCACCGCGCGCGACCGGAGCTTCGACGTTCGCGTCCAGCAGGGGCAGAGCGTCTCCATGGTCGTCAAGAAGGCCGGGAACATCGCCTTCTTCTGCATCTATCACCCCGCGATGCGCGGCACCCTGGCCGTCGCCGCGCAATAGACGGGCGCCGCCGCGCCCTCCCCCAGGCGCGGCGGCATTTCCCGACCTCAGATGCGCAGGCGGAGCGATGCCTGGACCACCGTCTGGGTCTCGCCATCGGGCAGGCCGAGCCGCGCCCGGGTGCCGCGGTCGCTGTGCACGTTCAGCACTTCGAGGAAGCCGGTCAGCTTGCTGGTGAACGCCCAGCGCCCGGCCAGGGTGAGCGCCCAGCCATCCTGCTTCTCGTCAGCATGGTTCATCTCGCTGCCGCGCTCGCGCGTGTTGAAGAACTCGGCCCGGCCGCTGACCTCGCCCTTCCCGATCTCATGCGCGACGAGGACATAGGCGGACTGGTAGAGCGTATCGACCCAATAGACTCCGTGCTCCTTGAAGCCCATCTGGGTGGTGCCGTACATGCCCTGCGCCAGGATGCGCGTGCCCTGCACGGGCTCGAAGGTCAGGCCGAGATTGGCGAAGCGGGTCCGCCAGCCCCATTGCTTATTCGGCGTGAACACCTCGGGATCGCCGCGATTGTCATAATAGAAGGCGTTGACCGAGAAGGACGAGGGCGGCCGCCACTCGATCCGCCCGTAGAAGCCCGGGCGATCGTCCAGCTCGATCGTCGAGCGGGTCACGCCTTCCTGGGCGAACTTCATGAAATCGTTGCGCGGCGGCAGCTGGAACCGGCCGAACATGGTCGCCTTGAGATCGTGGAGCGCCCAGCCGCGGAACGAGAGCAGCGTCCCCGAGGTATCGTTGAAGCCGAACACGCCCGCAGTCGCCGAGATGTCGTGATTGCCAAGGCTCGCCGACAGGGTGACCTCGGCGCCCACGACCTTGGTCTCCTCCCCCACCCAGCTGTTGATCGCCGAAGGGGTGATCGTATGCACCGTGCTCCACGCGCCGCCTGTGGCATGCTCGAGCGAGATCTCGGGCCAGTAGAGCCCGGCCTTGGCCGAGATGCTCACCTTGCCGGTGCGGGGCGGCAGCCAGGTGACGAAGGATTCGATGATGTCGACATCATCTTCCTGGTCGCGCTGCCAGGCAACCGAGACATTGCCCGAAAGCGTGTTGGTGAAGCGCGGCGTCCAGATCAGATCAGCCTCGATCGGCAGCGGCTCGACGCGGAAGCCGCCGTCCTTCGCCCCGGAGAAGCGCGTGATGCTCATGCCGCCATCGGAGAAGCGCTCATGGCCATTGGCGGCGACCAGCCGGCCGTCGAGCAGGATCGAAAGCGTGCGCCCGGAGAGGATATCAGTCGAGGGCGGAGGTGGCGGCGCATCTGCAGGCACGCTTTCCTGTGCCTGGTCGGGGGCGGGGTCGGCTGCGACCGCCGCCTCGGGCGCGGGCGCCGGCGCAGGATCGGCCTGCGTCTGTGCCTGGGCCTGGGCCTGGGGGGTGCCGGCCAGCAACAGCGCGACGAAAATGGGTATTCGGGCAGGGAGAGTCATTGGATTGCACCCACTGTTGAGAGAATTTCTGCCTCGTGCGCCGGCACTGGCGGGACGCTGTCGGCTGACGGGCCGCTGGCCCATCGCTCGACGCCGCCCTGCCGGCGGATGCACCCGCCCAGCGCCAGCGTGCCGAGCGCCGGCACCAGATCGGGCCGCGCGACCCGGGGCACCCCGCCGACGATCACCAGCGCGACATCCTCGGCCCGGGCTTCGAGCAGCGGCCGGGTCAGCACGATGATGTCGGCGGGCGCGCCGGGATCCAGCGAAGGCAGGGGAAGGCCGAGCCGGCGCGCGGCAGTGGCACCCACCGCATCGGTCAGGCGCGCATCGTCGAGCAGGCCAAGCGCCCGCGCTGCCTGCAGCTCGTCAAGCAGATCGCCGGCGCCGCTGAGCAGGGAATCGCTGCCGAGCAGGATGTCGGCGCCCTGCAACAGGGCCGGCGAAACGGTCCGCCCAAGGAGGAACAGGTTCGAGGTCGGGCACCAGACCAGAGCCGCGCCGGACGCATGGAAACGCGCCAGCGCCTCGCCCGCGATGCCCACGCCGTGGACCGCGATCAACCGGCGCGAGAGCAACCCCATGCGATCGAGCGTCTCGACTTCGCGGGCGGCACGCGCGCCGGTGCCCTCCGCGAGATGCAGGCAGAAGCGCGGCTCGGCCGCGGGGATGGCGAGAGCGGGCACCATGCCCAGCGAATCGGCGCAGGCGATGCGCGCCACGCGGATCGGGAAGTCCCGCTCGAAATCCCCCTCCCACCGGTCATGGTGGACGACGGTGGTGACGCCGGCGAACAGGTTCTTCCAGGCGCCGGCTAGCAGCGCCGCGCGGCGCGGCAGCGTCCGCCCCTCGGCGATCCGCGCCGCGTGGCGATGCTGGATGTCCCGCGCCCAGGCATAGGCATCCGGGTAGGGCGGCTCGCCCAGCCGGCCATAATGGTTGCGGTGGAGATGATCATGCGCGTTGATCAGCCCCGGGCGCACATGACCCCGATCGAAATCGAGCCTGACGTCGAAATCGCCCGACGGCTCGACGAGCCTTCCCCGTTCGATGGCGACATCGCGGTCCGGGGTGCGGATCAGGATCCGCATCGGTCTTTCTTCTCGAAGGCGAGCGCGAGCACCACGGGAAGGTCCAGATGCTGCTCGTACAGCGCGAGCCGGCCCGCCTGCGCGTAGAAAGGTCGCACGGCCGGGCCGATCCTTGCCTCCCGGATGTCTACAAGGTGCAGTCCCGCAGCCGCAGCGGCATCCCGATGCGTCGCCAGCGCATGGACATAATGCTCGACCTCATGGACCTGGTCGCCATGGCGGAAGGTCCGGCGATGCCCCGCTTCGTGTGCGGCGGGATGGAAATCGGTGACGATCACCCGGGCGCCCGGCGCGGCGACGCGGCCGAGCTCGGCATAGGCGCGGGCGCATTCCGGAAGATGGCCGATCACCAGCCGGCACCACACAAGATCGAAACCGGCATCGGCAAGCGGCAGCGCCCGCACATCGCCGACCAGCATGCGCGCTTCGGGCCCGAGGGCGCCCTGCCCTGCCTCGATCATCTCCGGGCTCAGATCGACGCCGACTGCCGTCGCCGCGCCCGATGCCTGGAGCCGGCGGCCGGTGCCGCAACCGGCATCGAGCAGGCGCAGCCCGGCGAGCGGCGGCGTCATCTCGCCGACCAGCCGCGTCTCAAGCTCGGAGACGGCATTCTCGGCGCTGTAGGTCGGCGCCCAGAGCCGATAGCCGTCAAGGACGGAAAGCGCGCTCATGCCGCAATATCCAGCTCGTCGGCACCCTGGCGAAGATGGCCATAGGCCTGGCGGTCATCGCTCGCCCGCTGGGCCAGGCGGCGGACGCTGCGGAGCAGCACCGGCTCGGCATAATCCTCGCGCGCCCAGCGGCGCAGGGCGAGAATCCGGCCGACCAGCTTGCCCCAGGCCCGCGTCCGGCCGTCATGGACGGAGGGGAAGCGGCTCTTGAGCACCAGCTCGAAATTCTCCACCCGCGCCTTGATCCGCCGGTCCATCCACGGAAGGTGCGGGTCCTCGTGCGTCATCCAGTTGACCCAGTCGGGCTGGATCCATTCCTCGAGCTCGGTGGGCGTGCCGGTGAGCGGATCGACATCGCCATAGGTGGCGGCGCGCTGCGGCGTGGGCGTGTAGAAATAGGTGATCAGTTCCATCTCGGGATTGATCGCCTTCAGCTTGCGGATGAAGCGCAGCGTATTGTCCGTCTCGCGCTCGGGCTCGTCGGGATCGCCGAACACGAAGGAGAATTCCGGGATGATCCGATGCTGGCGTGTCTTGGCGGCAACCGTCAGGATCTGCTCGGTGGTGGTGCCCTTCGACATTTTCTTGAGCACTTCGTCCGATCCGGACTCGGCGCCGCAGAACACCATCTTCATCCCGGCGCGGCGGAGCAGGTCCCAGGTCTCGTCGGAGAAGCGCGAGAGCGTGTCGACGCGCGCCTCGCACCACCAGCTTATTCCCAGCGGCAGGAATGCCTCGCCGATCGCCCGGGCATGCTTCTCGTTGAGGAAGAAGTTGTTGTCGTAGAAATGGACCGAATCCATCCCGTGATCGCGCACGAGCGGCATCAGGTTCGCCGCCACGCGATCGGCGGACTGCACCTTCTCGCGGCGGCCGAAGACCGAGATCACCCCGCAGAAGCTGCAGCCGAACGGGCAGCCGATCGACGCCTGATAGACGCCCGAGCGGCGGCCGATGATCGTCGGGTGCAGATAGGTGCCGATTTCGATCTTGTGAAAGGGCGGATCGCGCAGCTCGTCCGGCCCCACCCATTTGCGCTCGGGCCCGATCCAGTGCGATCCGTCGGCCTGGCGGAAGGCGAGGCCCATCACGCTGGTCGGATCGCGCCGCCCCTCGATCACCTCCAGCAGCTCGAGGAAGGTCTGCTCCCCCTGCCCCCGCACGACCCAGTCGACATAGGGGGCGTTGAGCACCGGCGCGGGATAGAGGCTGCCGAAATAGCCGCCCCAGATGATCGGGATGTCCGGATAACGGGCCTTGAGCGCCTTGGAGAGCGGCACGGCGCTCACCAGCTGAGGGCCCGGCATCACCGTCAGGGCGATCGCGCGGACCGGATCCGGCGTCGTCCCGCGCGCATCGATCATCGCCGCCGCGCTGGCGAACAGGTCCATGCCGGGCAGGTTGCCGTCCAGTATCTCCCAATCGGTACCGGCGGGCAGCGCGGCGCCGATCGCCATCAGGCTCAGCGGGAAGCGACGGTTCTTCGGGCGGGTGGCCCGGGGGTTGATCAGCAGGATCATGGGTTTCGCGCGGTCCAGATGTCGAAACGGGAAGGTGCGCGGGTGCCGCGCAGGCGCGCGACGAGCGGACGCAGCTCGTACCAGAGCGGATAGAGGACGCGCCGCCGCCGCCAGGCGATGCCGAGGGATGCCGAGGCCTCATGCAGCCGGGCGGCGGTCAGATACTCGATGTGCGGCAGCGCAAGCAGGCTCTGCGCGCGCGTGCCGAAGCGTTCGGCGGCATGGGCGTGCTTCTCCGCGACCATGGCCGCGCCCTGGCTGTCCTTCGCGTAGAAGGGGGAGTCGAGAATGACGAGCATGCCGCCGGGCCGTGTCACCCGCGCTGCCTCGGCCAGGGTCTCGTCCAGGCTGGTCGCATAATGAAGCGCGGCATTGAAGATTGTGAGATCGGCGAAGTGATCGGCCATCGGCAACGCGTCGAAACTCGCGACGGAGCAGGCGAAGGGCGCCCGTGCGCGAAGCGGCTCGGCCGCACCGAGGCCGTCCACCCGATCGTCACGGATATCGACGGCAGTGCAATCATGCCCCCGGCATGCGAGCCGATAGGAGAGCCAGCCATTTCCGGCGCCGAGATCGAGCACCCGCAACGGCCGCCCCGCGGCCCGTGCGATCGGGGCCATCACCTGCGCGAGAAAGACCTCGAACGTGCGGGCGCGGACTGACCATTGGCGGGCCATGGGGCCGCTTTCGAGCCAGGGAAGCGCGAGCAGTTCCGTCTCCGCGAGGCCACGCCCCTCTGCGGCGCGATGTGCGGCATAGTCGATGCGAAAGCGCTCGAGACTGTCGGCAAGCGGCGCGCTCATGCCGGGTCCCCGTCCCGGCGCCGCTCGAACCGGTAGAGGATGTGATCGCCGAACAAGGCGAGCCGGTGCGCGGCGTGCCGGTCGATGGCCTCGAGCCCGGCAAGGAACCGGGGGTGGCGGGAGATCCAGGGCTCCGCCGCGCTGGGCGGGACGAACAGGCCGATCGCGCTACGCCCGGCATAGCGGAACCCCGGCGCCATCGCCGCGACGATCGCCCGCTTGCGGTGATAGCGCACGCTGAAGGCCCGCCCGCCGAGCGAGGCGGGTACGTCATCCGTCCGGCTCCGGCGCAGCATGTTGCGGAAGCGCCCGCGTGCCGCCTCGGTGATCATCTCGCCCGGGCAGCAGCAGCCGAAGACCACCAGCGCGACATGCCCGCCGGGCCGCACCAGGCGGGCGAGGCTGCGGCCCATCGGCGCGAGATCGGAGACGCAGTTGAGCGCGGCGAAGTTGGAGAATGCCCCGTCGAAGCGCTCGCCCCGCTCGGCAAGGCGATCGAGCTGCTCGACCGCCAGCACCTCGGTGGCATCCGGGCCGAGCTTGCACGCCGCTTCCGCCACCATCGCCGGGGAGGCATCGGTGAGCAGGATCCGGCGGCCGCGCGCCGCGAGCCAGGCCGCGTCGATGCCGGTGCCGCCGCCCATCTCGAGCAGGCGCGCGCCCTCGGGGAAGAGATCGAGCAACTGGCTCCGCACTGCCCGGCGCTGCGCCTCGACGCTGCGCCACGCGCCGAAGCGCGCATCGAAATCGCCGGCGATCGCGTCGAACGCCGCGCCGGCGGGCAGCAGGTCCGCCGCCACGCTCATGCCCGCAGCTCCATGCGGAGCGGACTGGCGGAGCGATGGGCATCGGCACGCTGGGCGAGATCGTGCCAGCGCAGTTCGTCGACCATTCCGGTATCGACATCGGCGTGCAGCGCATCGCGCACCAGCCGGTAGAAGGCGGTGTCGAACGTGCCCTGGAACAGCATCGCAAGCTCATCGGTGTCGCGCCAGTTGCGGCGCGCGCCGAGCTCCGCGACCACGCGCGCGTGGAACACCGTGCCCGGCAGCGGATAGGAGACCGAGACGCCGATCTCGTCGGGCCGCTCGTCGCGCAGCAGGTCGCGGGTGAGGAGGATGTCCTCCCAGTCCTCGGGCGGATAGCCGAGCTGGAGGAACCAGCCCGAGCGGATCCCGTGCCGGCGCAGGGTGCGCGTGGCGGTGCGCACCGATTCGATCTGGGTGCCCTTGTCCATTGCATCGAGGATGCGCTGCGAGCCGGATTCGACCCCGAGCCACACTTCCTCCGCGCCCGCCCTGGCCAGCGCTGCGGCCACCGGCTCGGTGATCAGGTTGGCGCGCGACTGCATCATGAAGGGGATGCACGCGTCGCGGCGCAGCACCTCTTCAGCAAAGGCGGCGATCCAGTCCTCGGTCATCCCGAAGATGTCGTCGGCGAACCAGACATGGTCGGGCGTCACCGCGTGCTTGAGCCGCGCCATCTCCTCGGCGATCGAGGCGGCCGAGCGCTGGGTATAACGCCGCCCGAAGGTGGGCTTGGCGCACCAGTTGCACGCATAGGGGCAGCCGCGCGAGGCCGCCATGTTCCAGGACAGGCGGCCATGCGCCCGCGTCCAGGTCTCGCGATAGGCCTGGGCATCGACCAGGTCCCAGGCGGGAAAGGGCAGCGCGTCGAGCGCCTGATGCTGCAGGCGCGGCGGGGTGTGCCGCAGCCCGCCTTGGCCATCGCAGAGGATCAGCCCGGGAACCTTGTCCAGCGGCAGGCCGCGCTCAAGGGCATCGACGATCGCCGCGGCCCCGAGCTCGCCTTCCCCGGTCATCACCGCATCCGCCCCGGCATCGAGGTAGAGGCGCGGATTGTCCGAGGCATCGGGCCCGTTCACCGCCACCCGCGCGCCGGCGCTGCGTGCGGCCGCGACCATGTGCAGCGCGTCGGCACGCCGATCCTCGGTGCACATCTTGGTGAGATAGTTGAAATTGTCCTCGATCAGCAGGACGACCTTCGGCGCCTCCGCCTGGAGGCGGGTGGTGAAGCTCTCGACACAGGGCTCGAAGGTGGCGTCGAACAGCGCGACCGCATGGCCCTGTTCGCGAAGAATGGCGGCAGCAAGCAGGGTGGCGAGCGGCGCATAGGGTCTGGATCGTTCGAATTGCTTGCCGTCGCGTCGCAGGTAGAAGGAATGAGCGACCAGGATCACATTGCCACTCCATTGCGAGGCTGTTTCCCGGGTTAGTGGCGCCCCCGCCGGCGATGGTTCAAAACCGTTCGCAGGAAGTGGTTTGAACCTTCGCGCGCCCCGCCCCCACTCAAGAGAGTGACTCGAGCAGGCGTGGAGCGATGAGCGCAGGAAGCGGAACGGAACCGGCCAGGGACAGGGCACCGGCGGAGGGCTGCGCCTCTGCCTATTTCTCGCCGCTCGGCGTGACCCTGCGCGTCACCGCCAGCCATCCGCGGCTGATCACTGCGGTCGCCAGCGCCTGCCGCGGCTGGGAAGCGCCGGCCGACCCGCACGGGCCTGTGCTCGAACTTCACCTGACGACTGGTCCGGTTCCGGTCGGCAACGGCATGCCCAGCGTTGCGGTCGACGGACTGCGGCTCGCGATCCGGGGCGGCACCGAGGCGCATGCCGATGCCGGGCGGGGACATGCCTGGAGCCGGGTGCCCCATGCGGGCGCCTTTGACGATCCTGCGTTTCGCGAGCAGGTGCTCGATTGTCTGCTGCTGTGGCTGCTCACCCGCAACGGCCGCACGCCGATCCATGCTTCGGGCTTCGTCGCGGGAACGACGGCGATCCTGCTCGCCGGGCCCAGCGGCTCGGGGAAGAGCTGCCTCGCCCTGGCCGCGCATGCCGCCGGCTTCCGGCTGCTTTCGGACGATACGATCTATCTGGAGACCGAGCGCAGATTGCGCATCTGGGGCGTCCCGCGCCCCGTGCACCTGTTCCCCGAGGACGCGCCCGGGCAGGAGGATGCCCCGATCCGCCTGCGCAACGGCAAGCGCAAGCGCGCCGTCGCGCTGCCCGCGTCCGGACGGCCGGTCACCGCGGCCGCCGCCAGCCTGTGCGTGCTGGCGCGCGGCGACCGGGTGGCGCTGGAGCCGCTGTCTCCGTCCGAGGCGCTGGCAGCACTCGGCCCGCTCGAACCGGGCTTCGACCTGCTCTCGGCCGAGATCGAGGCCGGGCTGCGCCGGATCACGCAACACGGCGCATGGCGCCTGACGCTCGGCACCAGGCCGGACGAGGCAATCGCGCTGCTCGCCGGGAACCTGCCGCGGCTGATCGAGCGCGCCGCGGCATGACCCTGCGGATCGCCCAGGTGAACTGCGTCCTCGATTCCCGGCGGCGCTCTCCCGAGGCGCTGCTGGCGGCGTGGCCGACCTTGCCGGCGATCGCCGAGGCCACCGCCGCGGCAGGTGCCGAAATCGTGGTGGTGCAGGCAAGCCATGACGAAGCGCGCTTCGTGCGGCGCGGCGTGCACTATCATTTCGTCCCGGTCGCCGCGGGACGTGCGCTCGCGCCATGGCGGATGCGCCGGGCGGTGCGGGAGGTAGCGGCGGACATCGTCCATCTCAACGGGCTGGATTTCCCGCTCCACGCGCGGTTGCTGACCGGCCTGACCCAGCCGCTATTGATGCAGGACCACGCCAGCCATGCGCGCCGCTCGCGGCTTGCCGTCCTGCGTCGCTGGGGCCATGCCCGTGCCGAGGCGGCGCTGTTCACCGCCGAGGCCCAGGCCCGGCCGTTCCTGGCCACCGGGCAGCTGCCGGAAAGGGCGGCGATCTTCGCCCTGCCCGAGAGCTCGAGCGCGTTCGAGCCCGGCGACCGGGACGAGGCGCGCGCGCGGACCGGCGTACATGGCGATCCCGCGATCCTGTGGATCGGACGGCTCGACGCCAACAAGGACCCGCTGACCGCGATCGAGGCCTTTTGCCGGGTGCGCGCGCATCTGCCCGGCGCAGAGCTTTGGTGCGCCCATGGCACCGACAGCCAGCTTCCCGCGATCCGGCGCCGCCTGTCAGAGGATCCCGAGCTGGCGCGGCACGTGCACCTGCTGGGATGGGTGCCGCATGCGCAGGTCGAGCAGCTCTGCCGTGCCTGCGACCTCTTCCTCGTCACCAGCCATAGCGAAGGCTCGGGCTATGCGCTGATCGAGGCGCTGGCCTGTGGCCTGCCGCTGGCGGCGAGCGACATCGCCCCGTTCCGCGCGCTCGTCGGCGAGCTGACCGAATGCCGCTTCGCCCGCCCCGGCGATGCGGCGGGCTTCGCCGAAGCGATGGTCGCGCTGGCCCGGAGGCCGGCGGGCCCGGGCCGGGCCGCGGTGCGCCGGCATTTCGAGGCGCACCTTGCCTTTCCGGTCATCGGCCGCCGCCTCGTCGGCATCTACGAAGCCGTCCTCGCGCGGAGCATGCAGCCATGCGGATCGCGCTGATCACGCCGGGCGGCGTCGACCGCACCGGCAGCCACCGGGTGATCCCGTGCATGCTGTGGCTGATCGAGCGACTCACCCGGGCCGGGCACGATGTGCAGGTCATCGCGCTGAACCAGGAACCACGCCCGGGCCGATGGCGGCTCCTCGACGCCGATGTCCACAATATCGGCCCGCGCTCGCGATTGCTGCGCGGCACCGCGAAGCTGCTGGCGCTGCATGCCGAGCGGCCGTTCGATGTCGTCCATGCCTTCTGGGCGAGCAGCGCGGGGCTCGTCGGCAGCGGCGGCCGGGCGCTGGCCGGGATTCCGCTGGTGCTGACCCTGCCGGGCGGCGACATCATGCGCCTGCCGGAGATCGGCTATGGCGGCCACCTGACCCTGAAGTCGCGCGCCATGGTGGCGATGGCGCTGCGCGCCGCGCGCTTCGTCACGGTGCCCAGCGAGACGATGCGCATGCATGTCCGTGCGGCGGGAGTCGATGCGCTGCGCGTGCCGCTGGGGGTAGCCCTCGATCGCTGGCCGCCCGTCCCGCCGCGCCGCCGCGATCCCGCCCGCCCGCTTCGCCTGCTGCAGGTGGCGAGCCTCAACCGCGTCAAGGACCAGCCGACACTGCTGGCAGCGGCGGCACGGCTGCGCGAGGCCGGGCTGGCCTTCACGCTCGACATCGTCGGCGAAGACACCTTGGGTGGGGAGATCCAGGCGGAGATAGCGCGGCTCGGCTTCGCCGATCATGTGCGCTTGCCTGGTTTCCAGCCCCAGGCGAGCCTGCGGCACTGGTTCGAGCAGGCCGACCTGATGGTCGTCAGCTCGCTGAGCGAGGGGGCTCCGATCGCGATGCTGGAAGCCGCGGTGGCGGGCGTGCCGACGGTCGGCACCGCAGTGGGGCATGTGGCGGAATATGCGCCCGAGGCCGCGATCGCCGTGCCGCTGCGCGACGCGGAGGGCCTTGCCGCCGCGATCCTCCGCCTAGCCGGCGACGAGGACCTCCGCCTGGCGATGGCGGGGGCCGCGCAGGCACGCGCCCTGGCACAGGATGCCGACTTCACCGCCGCCCTGTTCCTCGATCTCTATGCCCGCGCCGTCGATGCGCGGCGGGCGGCATGATGCCGGTGCGCACCCCGGCGGTCGAGCTCGCCCGCGCGTTCGCCGCGTTCGGGGGACGGCGGCTGCTGGCGGCGATCGGGCTGATGGTGGCGGGGACGCTGGCCGAGGGCGTCGGCATCCTGCTGCTCGTCCCGGTGATCCTCGGCGCGGTCGCGCCCGGCCATGGCGGAGGCGCCCTCCTGCCGATGCTGCCGCGGGAGGTGCCGCTTCCGGCGATGCTGGCGCTGTTCGCGCTGCTTGCCGTGCTCCGCAGCATCATCGTGCTGATGCGCGAGCGCCTGACCAGCCGGCTTCAGGTCGGCTTCGTCGAAGCGGTGCGGCTTCGCCTTGCAGAGCGGCTCACTGGCGCAGCCTGGGGCCAGGTCTCCGGATTGTCCCATGCCCGCATCGTCCAGGCGCTGAGCGTCGAGATCCACCAGATCGGCATCGGCGTGAATTCGCTGATGGCCGCCACCGCCGCGGCGGTGATCGCGGCGGGAATGGCACTGATGGCGATGGCGGTTGCGCCGTTCGCCGCGCTCACCGCCTTCGCGGTCGCCGGGCTCAGCTATCTCCCGACGCAGCGCATGCTCGGCCGGATACGGCAGCTGGGCGAGGACATCACCCAGCGCCATTTCGGCATGACCGAGAACGCGATCGATTTTCTCGCCGGCCTGAAGACCGTCGCGGCCGAGCGCACCGGCCCCGCCTGGCTGGAGCAGCAGCAGCGGCTGTCCGATGTCGCGTTGGACGACCGGGTCGCCTTCGCATCGCTGCATGCCCGGGCCCGGGAACTGAGCGTCGGCCTGACTGCGATCGCCGCGATCCTGCTCGTCGGCATCGGCATCGCGATGCACTTCCCAGCGTCGAGCCTCCTCGCCCTGCTGCTGATGCTGAGCAGGATGAGCGGGCCGGTGGGCGAAGTGCAGCGCGGGGTGCAGCAACTGGTGCACAGCCTGCCTGCCTATGCGCGGCTGATGGCGCTGGAGGCGATATTGCAGCCGGCGCGTGCCGTAGCCAGCAATACGGCACTGTCGGAAACCGGTGCGCTGGTCCTCGACAAGGTTGGCTTCGCTCGCGGCGGACGCGATGTGCTGCAGGACTTCTCGCTGCGCATCGCGCCCGGTGCGATCGTCGGGATCGCGGGCCCGTCCGGGGTCGGCAAGACGACGCTTCTCGATCTGATGGCAGGCATATTGCGTCCCGACACCGGCCAGGTACGGCGCGCCGGGACCGACGGCACTGGCTTCGCGAACGACCTCGCCTATGTCGGCCAGGATCCCGTGCTCGGCGGGCGGACGCTTCGCGAGAGCCTGGCCTGGTCCAGCGGCGCCGAAGCGCCCGAGATGGAGGCGGCCTTGTGCTTCGTCGGTGCTGGCGCACTGCTGCAGCGTATCGGCGGGATCGACGCACCGCTGGGCGAGCGCGGTGCGATGATCTCCGGCGGGGAACGCCAGCGCATCGGGCTTGCGCGCGCACTACTGCGCCGCCCTGCGCTCCTCCTGCTCGACGAAGCCCTGAACGCGCTCGATGCGGAAAGCGAGCAGGACATCCTTGCTGCACTCGCCGGGCTGGAGCGGCGTCCGACGATCGTCATCGTCGCGCACCGGCCCCAGGCATTCGTCCTGTGCGAGCAGATCATCCACCTGTCGCGTCGGCACCCGCCCCGGATCGAGGAGAGGGAGCAGGCGCCGCGCCCGATGCACGAGGTTCCCGCATGAACGCCCTCCCCTCCCTGCCGGTCATCGATGTCGAGCAGCGTTTCGCCGAGGCGGTCCGCGCCGGGCGGCCCGAATGGCTCTGGTTCGAGGTCGCGGAGCCGGACTGGGCACGGGCCGTCGCAACGATCGAGACCGCCTTGCGCGAGGTGCTCGCCCATGGCTGCAGCGAGGGCGCGCTGGCTGACGATCCGGTCGCGCTCAGCATCGCCTGCTACACCTCGGGCACCGGCCCGCTGCTCGGTTCTTGGATCGAACAGGGCAAGTTGACGACGACCGCGGCGAATGCCGGGATGCTGGCACTCCACCTGACGCATAACCGCGCCCGCATGGCAAAGCTCACCGCGCGCGCGGCGGAGGTGGTCGGCGCCCTTTCCGCGGGCGGGGCAAACCCGATCGTGATGAAGGGGATACACACCGCCCATCATTATTTCGACGAGCCCGCCCAGCGGATCTCCTCGGACATCGACCTGTTGACGGGAGCGGACCAGCCGGGCGCGGACGGGATACTCGCCCGGCTTGGCTATGTGCCCGGCAAGTCCGGGTTCCGCCAGCGCAACTGGGCGATGCCCGACGCCGGGAAGCTGCCCCGCACGCTGACCTATGTCCATTGCGACGATCCCTGGTCGATCGACCTTCACGAAGGCGTCACCCGCAGCCTTGCCGGCGGCACGCGCCTGGTCGACTTCGACGCGCTTGTCCCGACCGTCAGCCTCGAGCCATGGCGCGTTGAAAAGGGCGGCAGCGTCTTTCCGCCGCCGCTGCTGCTTGCCTATCTCCTGGTGCACGCAAGCTGCTCCTTCGAAAGCCTTACGCTTCAGCGGCAATATGAAATCGGCCTGGTGATCCGCGGCAATGGTGGCCGCGCGGACTTTCCCTGGCCGGCCTTCACCGCCCTTTGCGACCGGGCGCTGCTATGGTCGCTGATCTATCCGGCGTTGCGCTTTGCGGAGCTTCTCTCGCCGAACCTGATTCCAGAGGCGATCCTGCTCCAGGCGCGCAACGCCGCAGCACCCAGGGTCCGCAAGCTGGCGGAATCGCATTCCGCCGCATCGGTCCACAATGTGGCCCGATGGTCATGGGGCGAACGATATATGTGGGCCGACGGCCTGCTGCCCCGCGCGCGCCAGTTCGCCAGCGATCTCGGGATGCACGGCCATATGAGCGCACGCGAGATAGCGCAGCAATGGCGGCAACGGGCGTACCGACAGATGCATCGCCTGATGCCGAACCTCGGCATGCGGCCAGGTTCGAGGGGAGACTCGTCCTAGCGATCGGAAGCGCGGCGGAAGCGTGGCGGAATCCAGCCGGGCCGGAGCACGCGCAGACCGCGAGCACTTGAACGGCGGCGGGCAAGCGGCCATTCTACGACAGAATCATATAAGTCGTACAATGGAGAGCGAGGCCTTGGGCAGCCACCACACCGATCGCCGGGCGTTCCTGGGCAACACCGCCGCGGTCGCGGTGGCGGCAGCCGGTGTCCCTGCCGCGGCGCGGTCCGCCGCTCCGGTGGTCGCCGCATCGCCGCCGCCCAATCGCGCGCCGCTCGCGCCGCAGCCCTTCTATCCATTGCCGACCGGTGCGGTCCGGCCGGGCGGATGGCTGCGCAGGCAGTTGCAGATCCAGGCCGACGGCATGGGCGGGCGGATCGACGAGACCTGGCCCGATCTCGGCCCCGACAGCGGCTGGCTGGGCGGCAAGGGCGAGAGCTGGGAGCGCGGCCCCTATTTCCTCGACGGGCTGGTGCCGCTGGCATGGATGCTCGATTCGGCGCCGCTCAAGGCCAAGGCGATGCGGTTCATCGACTGGACGCTCGACAACCCGGCCCCCAACGGCATGATCGGCCCGCGCAGCAACGACGACTGGTGGCCGCGCATGGTGATGCTGAAAGTGCTCACCCAATATCATGAGCTGACCCAGGACCCGCGCGTCATCCCGGTGATGACCCGCTATTTCCATCACCAGCTGGCCGAGATGCCGGGCCGGCCGCTGCGCGACTGGGGCCGCTCGCGCTGGCAGGATGAAGTCGTGTCGGTGATCTGGCTCTACAACCGCACCGGCGATGCGAAGCTGCTCGAGCTGGCCCGGCTGCTCAAGCGGCAGGGCACCGACTGGCAGGGGCTGTTCGGGCCCGACTATCCCTATCGCACCAAGACGATCAAGGCGGAGGTCGGCCTCGACAAGACCGGCGAGGAGGGCACCGCCAATGGGCTCGCGGACCATGCGCAGGCATTGCACGGCGTCAACAATGCGCAGGCGCTGAAGGCCTCGCCGGTATGGGCGGTGGTTTCGGGCAGTGCCGAGGATCGCAGGGCGATCCACAACCAGCTGGCGATCCTCGACCGCTATCACGGCCTGCCGATCGGCATCTATTCGGCCGACGAGCATCTTGCCGGGCGCAGCCCGAGTCAGGGCGTCGAGCTCTGCGCGATCGTCGAGGCGATGTATTCGCTCGAGCTCGGCCTCGCCATCACCGGCGATGCGGAGCTGGGCGATCGGATCGAGCGGATCGCGTACAATGCGCTGCAGGCGACCTTCACCGACGACATGTGGGCGCACCAGTATGACCAGCAGCCCAACCAGATCCGCTGCGCGCACGAAAAGGGGCCGTGGACGACCAACGGCCCCGAGGCGAACCTGTTCGGGCTGGAGCCCAATTTCGGCTGCTGCACCGCCAATTTCCATCAGGGCTGGCCCAAGCTGGTCGCGAGCCTGTGGATGGCGACGGCCGATGGCGGGCTGGCCAAGACGATCTATGGCCCGTGCGAGGTTGCGACCGCTATCGGCGAGGTGCCGGTGACGCTGCGCGAGGATACCGACTATCCGTTCCGTGACCAGGTGACGATCCATATCGACCCGGCGCGGCCGACGCGCTTCCCGGTGGCGCTGCGCGTGCCTGGCTGGGCGAGGGCGGCGAGCATCCGCGTCAATGGCAAGGCGGTCGCTAGCTCCGCCGCGGGCCAGTTCGCCCGGATCGATCGCGAATGGAAGGCAGGCGACAGGATCGAGCTGCGCTTCACCGCCGAGGCGCGCCGGGTCGCCTCGCCGCATGGCAGTTTCGTCGAGCAGGGGCCCCTGGTGTTCTCGCTGCCGATCCCCGAGAAGTGGCAGAAGCTGCGCGACCGCGGGCTGACCACCGACTGGGCGGTGCTGCCCGAGGGCGAGTGGCGCTATGCCCTGGCCGAGGATGCGCCGATCGAACGGGTCGAGCGCGCGATCGGGCCGGTGCCCTTTTCGCGCCGCAGCCCGCCGGTGGTGCTGGTGACGCAAGGCTATCGCCTGACCGCCGCCGACTGGGACGAGCGGGACAATGCAGCGGCCCCGCCTCCCGCGACGGCAATGGTGAAGGGCGAGCCGGAGAAGCTGGTGCTGATGCCCTATGCCGCGCCGAAACTCAGGATCACCAGCTTCCCGGTCGCGAAGAAGGCATAGCCGACCTCCTGCAGATTTACTCGTACAGATCCAGGGAGCGCGCCGCCTGCCACCCCGCACCGGCCCGCCGACGCATCGGTGCGGGAGTCGCCGCATGCCCTGCGGGGATTGGCGGACCCGCAAAACACTAACTCAGAGTATATTGACATAATTACTCATACATATTACCAATCCCGTTAGCGCTACCATTAGCGCGACAAGGTGCTGCAAAGGCACCGCTCAGGAGATGGGAGGGGATCGATATGTTCGATACCGTTGGACGTTCGTCGGCGGCCCGCAAGGCCGCCCTTGCTGCACTTCTGCTGTCGTCGACCGCTTGGCCGGCATATGCGCAGACCGCCACGCCCGGGGGCCAGGACGCCCCGGCCGGCGCCGCGCAGGATAGCAATGCGCAGGCCCCGGAGATCGGCCAGGACGCCGGCAACGAGATCATCGTCTCGGGCTATCGCAAGTCGCTGCAGAGCTCGACCAATGCCAAGCGCGATGCGACCGGTTTCACCGACTCGATCTTCGCCCAGGACATTGGCAAGTTCCCCGACACCAACATCGCAGAGAGCTTCAACCGCATCCCCGGCGTGACCATCAGCCGCGACATCACGGGCGAAGGCCTGCAGGTGACGATCCGCGGCCTGGGCACCAACTTCACCCGCGTGCTGCTCAACAACGCGCCGATCGCAGTCGCCTCGACCGGCGGCGACGGCCAGCAGAGCACGAACCGCGAAGTCGATCTCGACCTGTTCCCGACCGAGCTGTTCACCAAGCTCGAGGTGCAGAAGAGCCCCAATGCCGATCGGCTGGAGGGCGGCGCGGCCGGCACCGTCAACATGCGCAGCGCGCGTCCCTTCGACAGCCCCGGCACGCACATCACCTATTCGGGCCAGGCCATCAAGAACACCAATTCGGATCGCTACGGCTATCGCGGCTCGCTGCTCGCCAGCACGACCATGGGCGATTTCGGCGTGCTGTTCGGCGTAGCCGGCCAGCACAACGAGATTCGTACCGTCGGCTTCGAGAGCGTCGGCTGGACCAACCCGAACCTGAGCGCCACCCAGAACACTTCGTCGACCCGCAACAACACCGGCGGCGGCAACTGGACCATCCCCGGCACCGTTCCGGCCAATGCCGGCATCCCGGGCGTCGCGACCGGCACGGTGATCGACCAGGCACTGCTGCTCCAGCTCAATCCGGGTGCCAACATCACCCAGATCGACAATGGCATCATCCCGCGCCTGGGCCGCGAGACCGACGAATATGGCTACAAGGAGCGGCTGAACTTCATCGGCAGCATCGAGTACAAGGGCGACAGCGTCCACGCCTATATCGACGGCATGTTCGCGCGGAAGCGCAACAACATGCAGCGCATCGACATGGACTGGGTGGGCCGCAACGGCGCGATCATCCCGGTCAACACGCAATACGACCGAAGCGACTGTACCAATGGCTGCACCGTCACCAAGGGCACCTATTACAATTCGCAGTTCTTCCTCGAATACCGGCCCTATTTCGAGAGCCTGCAATATTGGGGCGTGAACCCGGGCATCGAATGGCAGATCGCCGACAAGCTCAAGCTCGCCGTCAACGGCAACTACACCAAGAGCCAGTTCCATCGTGAATCGCCGACCGTGCTGCCGATCACGGCTGCCGGCTCCGGGTTGACCGTCAACTACGACAACACCGGCGGCGATTTCCCGACGATCACCAGCAATGTCGACCTGAACAACCCGGCGAACTTCGTCTGGGCCGGCGGCCGCGTGAACCTGCAGGACGAACGCCGCTGGACCTATACCAAGGGTACACGCGGCGACCTGACCTGGGGCGACAACCGCCTGAACCTGCAGGTCGGCGCCGCCTATGACGACGTCTCCCGCACGATCCGCGGCTATGACAACAGCCAAGCGTGGCAGAATGCCGTCTGCGGCGACAATCCCAGCATCTTCCTGCCTTCGCCCAACAGCCAGCCGCCCTGCGCCGGCCTCAACACCGCGACGCCGGGCGCCGGCTACCCGACCTATCCGGGCTATGGCACCGGCTATACCACCGGGCAGACCACCCCGCTGGTCTATCGCGGCTCGCTGATCCCGGCGAGCGCGCTGAGCAGCTATCTGCTGCCGGGACCGGACGGCTTCGTCACGCTCGACTGGAACAAGTTCAAGGCCGCGTCGAACTATGACGCCTTCCATGACAGCGCACCGGAATCGGGCGGCGCGAACACTGGCGCGAGCGGCGGCTATATCCGCGAGCGGACGATCGGCGCCTATGCCGAAGTCAATGGCGACCTGCCGCTCGGCGACAACCGCATCACCTTCAACGCCGGCCTGCGCTGGGTGCGGACGATGCAGACGATCGGCGGACGCGTGACCCTGCCCGATCCGCGCAACACGCCGGCAGCGCCGGCGGTGGCACCGGCCGATGGCGGGCTGTACCCGAACATCGTCAACTTCGTGTACACCGACAATGATTACGACAACTGGCTGCCCTCGGCCTCGGCCGCCTTCCATCTGGGCGACCATGCCGTGGTCCGTGCCGCGGTCTCGCGCACCATGACCCGTCCGAACCCCGGCAACATGCTGCCCGGCCTGTCGTTCGGCAGCCCGTCGGCCGACATCGGCTCGGTCGGCAATTCGGACCTCAAGCCGTACATCTCCGACAATATCGACCTGGGCTTCGAATATTATACCGGCGCCGAAGGCTATATCGGCTTCGCCGCCTTCCGTAAGGCAGTCACCGGCTTCACCGTGAACGGCAACGTCACCGTGCCCTTCGCCTCGCTGTCGCAATATGGTGTGACCTACAGCACGCTGAATCCGACCCAGCAGGCGGCGATCGACTCGCGCGGCGGCCCGAACAACGCCAGTGTGGTGCTCACCCAGCAGGTCAACGCGACCGGCACGCTCAAGGTCAACGGCCTCGAGCTGAACTGGGTGCAGCCGCTCGACTTCCTGCTCGATCGCTATCTCGGCCTGAAGGGCTTCGGCTTCAACGCGAACATGACGCTGATCAGCCAGTCGGGTTCGGGCGCGGCGCCGGCGGTGGCCACGGGCGTTTCGCCGGTGACCTACAACCTCTCCGCCTATTACGAGAATCGCGGCATCTCGCTGCGCATGTCGACGACCTTCAACCAGGGCAACGTCATCTCGGGCGCGAACCAGAACGGCATCACCAATGCCTCGCTCTACGTCGATGATTACCAGCAGTGGGACTTCAGCTCGTCGTTCGACCTCAACGAGATCCTGGGCGCCAAGCATCTGCCCGAGATCACCGTGGACGTGCAGAACCTGACCAAGTCGAGCCAGCGCACCTACTTCCAATATTCGAACGCTGCCTATTATGTGTTCAACCCGGGACGGGTGGTGATGATCGGCCTGCGCGGCCGCTTCTGATCCGCGGCTGGCCCGGCCACCCCGTGGTGGCCGGGTCGGCGCCCGAAGCAATCCCCTCTGGCCGGTGGCGACACCGGCCTTCTTTTTCCGTTGCCAGCCGAGGAACAGCCATGCGGACGGTTTCCTTCAATCACATCGCGCGCGGCATCCGCAGCGACGTGGTGCGGCTGCGCTAGATGCGCGCGCGACTGACCCTGGCATTGTGCGCGGCGCTGGGCGCCTGCGGCCAGCCCTGGACGCCGCACCCGCCCGCTCCTTCGGCGACACCCTATGTGAAGAACCCGGTCTATTGGCCGACGCCGGTGATGGACAGCGCGCCGCCCGCCCTGCCCGTCTTCGCCCGCGCGCACCGGGTGCTGATCTTCTCCAAGACCAACGGCTTTCGCGACAGCCCGCAGATCGCGGCGGCGAACGCGGCGCTCGCTCGGATCGCCGCGGAGAAAGGCTGGGACAGCTATGTTTCCGAGAATGCGGCGGTCTTCAATCCGGCCCAGCTGCGGCAATTCGATGTGATCCTGCTCAACAGCATCAGCGGCAACGTCTTCACCGAGGCGCAGCGCAAGGCCTTCCGCGCCTGGCTCGCCAAAGGCGGCGGGCTGGTGATGCTGCATGGCTCGGGCGGCGATCACGACTATGACTGGCGCTGGTATGTCCGCACGCTGCTCGGCGCGCAGTTCATCGGGCATACGTCGAAGCCGAACCAGTTCCAGCTGGGCACGGTCCGTATCGCCGACGCGAACCACCCGGCGATGCAGGGCCTGCCCATGGAGTGGCGACGCGAGGAGGAATGGTATGCGTTCGACCGCGTGCCGAGCGGCCACAGGACGCGCATCCTCGCCTGGCTCGACGAGGGCAGCTACCAGCCGGCGCCGGAACAGCGAATGGGTGCCCGGCATCCGATTGTCTGGACGCGGTGTGTCGGACGAAGCCGCGTGTTCTTTTCCGCACTCGGCCACAAGGCCGAGACCTATGCCGAGCCGCTACACCTGCACATGATCGGCAACGCTCTCGACTGGGCCGCCGATGCGCGGACACACGGCTGCGACTGACCTGGGGACGACGATGCTGAGATCCTTGCTGACCGCCCTTGCCGCACTGGCGCTCGCCGTACCGGCCGCCGCCCAGGCCCAGCGCGAACGCATCTCGCTCGACAGCGGCTGGCGGTTCAAGAAGGGCGACCCCGCCGATGCGCCGGCCTGGCTGCGCTACGACGTGCGCCCGGCACTGGGCGCTAGCGAGGACGGCAAGGCCGCAGATGCCCGGCCGCAGGAGGCCGAAGCGGCGGCATCGGACAATGCGCCGACGATGAAGGCCTGGATCCTGCCAAGCGGCAATGCCTTTGTCCGCGACCCCACCAAGCACCACCAGCGCCCGGCCGGCGAGCCAGGCACGCTCGACTATGTCCAGGCGAAGTTCGACGACAGCGGCTGGCAGCCGGTCACCCTGCCGCATGACTGGGCGATCACCGGCCCCTGGCTGAAGGACGGCCCCTATGGCGGCATGGGCCGGCTGCCGAGCTGGGGCGTGGGCTGGTATCGCCGCACGCTCGACATTCCGGCGCGCGACGCTGGCCGCTCGGTGTTCCTCGATGTCGACGGGGCGATGTCCTATGCGAGCGTGTGGCTCAACGGCCATCTCGTCGGCGGCTGGCCCTATGGCTACAACAGCTGGCGGCTCGACCTGACGCCCTGGCTGGTGCCCGGCAAGCCCAACCAGCTGGCGATCCGGCTCGACAACCCGCCCGAATCCGCGCGCTGGTATCCGGGCGGCGGGCTCTATCGCAACGTCTGGCTGACCAGGACCGACAAGGTGCATGTCGGCCAATGGGGCACGCTGGTGCGCACCCCGAAGGTTTCCGCTGCATCGGCGACGGTGGATCTCCAGGTGACGCTCGACAATGACGGTGGCGAGGCGGCGCAGGCGGAGGCCATCACGCGCATCTATGTGCTGGGCGCCGACGGCAAGCCCTTGGGCAAGCCGGTCGCGATGATCCCCGCGCAGCAGGCCAGCATCCCGGCGCAAGGCAGCGCGACGCTTTCCGGTACCGCCACCATCGCCAATCCGCGCCTCTGGGGCCCGCCGCCGACGCAGGCGCCCAACCGCTATGTCGCGATCACCAGCGTGACGCGCAGCGGCAGGGCGATCGACCGCTACGAGACCCGCTTCGGCATCCGCACCATCCAGTACGATCCGGACAAGGGCGTGATCGTCAATGGCGAGCAGGTGCCGCTGCGCGGCGTGAACAACCACCACGATCTCGGCGCGCTGGGCGCCGCCTTCAACGTGCGCGCCGCCGAGCGTCAGCTCGAGATCATGCGCGACATGGGCGTGAACGCCATCCGCATGAGCCACAACCCGCCTGCCCCCGAACTGCTCGAACTCACCGACCGGATGGGCTTCCTCATCATCGACGAAGTGTTCGACAGCTGGCGCAAGAAGAAGACCGCGCTCGATTTCCACCTGATCTTCGACGACTGGCACGAGCAGGACCTGCGCGCGATGCTGCGGCGCGACCGCAACAGCCCCTCGATCCTGATGTGGAGCATCGGCAACGAAGTGGGCGAGCAATATGACGACGAGCCCGGCGCGGCCCTTGCCCGCGAACTGGTGGCGATCACCCGCGAGGAAGACCCCACCCGCCCGGCGATGACCGCGATGAACTGGGCCAAGGCCGACATGCCGCTGCCCGGTGCGGTCGATGTGATCGCGCTCAATTATCAGGGCACCGGCGTGCGCAGCCTGCCGAGCCAGTTCCCCGCCTATCGCGCGCGCTTCCCGGACAAGCTGATCTTCAGCAGCGAAAGCGCCTCGGCGCTGAGCAGCCGCGGCGAATATCAGTTTCCGGTCCCGGGCACGATCAGCGGACCGGTGCGCCCCGGCGCCGGCGGCGATCCGGACACGCACCAGGTGAGCAGCTACGAGCTGTTCGCCGCCGACTTCGGCGCCTCGCCCGATCGCACCTTCGCCGCGCATGACCAGGCGCCCTATGCCGCGGGCGAGTTCGTGTGGAGCGGGTTCGACTATCTCGGCGAGCCGACGCCTTATTATGCCGCGCGCAGTTCCTATTCGGGGATCGTCGACCTGGCCGGCTTCGCCAAGGACCGCTTCTATCTCTACCAGGCACGCTGGCGGCCGGACCTGCCGATGGCGCATATCCTGCCGCACTGGACCTGGCCGGGCCGCGAGGGCCAAGTGACGCCGGTCCATGTCATCTCCTCGGGCGACGAGGCCGAGCTGTTCGTCAACGGCAAGTCGCAGGGCCGGAAGAAGCGCGGCCTCTACGAGTATCGCTTCCGCTGGGACTATGTGACCTATGCGCCCGGCGAGCTGAAGGTCGTCACCTGGAAGGACGGCAAGGAATGGGCCAGCGCGACGGTGAAGACCGCCGGTGCGCCTGCGCGCATGGCGGCGAGCGCCGACCGCAGCACGATCCGCGCCGACGGAAAGGACCTCGCCTTCGTCACCGTCCGCATCCTCGACAGGGACGGCAATCCCGCTCCGCGTGCCGCCAACCGGTTGCACTTCACAGTGGAAGGGCCGGGCGAGATCGTCGCGACCGACAATGGCGATGCAACCAGCTTCGAACCGTTCCAGTCGGCGGACCGCGATGCGTTCAACGGGCTGGCGCTGTCGATCGTGCGGGCGAAGCCGGGGGCAGCGGGCAAGATCACCCTGCGCGTCGCCGCGGAGGGACTTCAGGGCGCGACGGTCGCGATTCTGGGTAGCGCCCACTGATCCGCGGCGGCGCATAAGCTCCTTCCGGCGCCAGCCTGCGCGGCACGAGGATCTCGCGAATACCCGGTCCCGTCCGGCCCGCCCGATTGGCGTCGATCTGCTCGCGCAGCAGCCGCAAGGCGGCGCGGCAGATCTCTGCCACCGGCAGGACGGCACGGAGCATCTCGCCCGGCCAGACGCTGTTCGCCTCGGCGAAGCTGCACAGGGTCAGGTCCTGCGGCACCGCCAGGCCGAGCTCGCAGGCGACCGACAGTGCCGCCACCGCCAGCGCCTCGTCCGCCGCGACGATCGCGGTCACGGGCTCGTCACGGGCAAGCAGCGCCAGCGCCGCCAGCCGCGCACCTGCCATGCCCGGCACCTGGCTGCGCTCGACAAGCCCCCGCCCCACCAACACGCGCTGGAACCCCGCTTCGCGCGCGCGCTCGAGCCCCCCATTCGCCTGCGAACCGAGAAACCCGATCCGCCTATGCCCAAGCGACACCAGCCGCTCGGTTGCCAGCCGCGCACTACCGGCCTCGTCGATATGGATGGCAGTGACAGCGCAGGGCGTTTCCGGACCGATCGCGACGGCAGGAAACATCTGCGGGTTCGCGACCTCGACGCCCGCCAGGAACAGCATCCCCTCGACATCCGCGAGCGCCGGCGTCGCCCGACCGGGCACGACCGCAACCGGCACCAGCCGCATCCCCAGCCTGTTCGCGGAGTCCAGGCTCGCGGCAAGCAATGCGCCCAATGCGTCGGCGCGGTTCGCGGGATAGACCAGCCCGATCCGCGGCTCGGCGCGTTCGGCACCCCGTCGCGATGCCAGCGCGCGCGCCGCGGGATCGGGCCGATACCCCGTCTCCGCTATCGCCGCCTCGATCCTGCATCGCGTCTCGGGCGTTACGCCGGAGGCGCCGTTGACCACGCGCGAGACGGTCATGCGCGACACGCCGGCGTGGGCCGCCACGTCACGGATCGTGATCGTCGATCGAGTCGGTTCGCGCATCGCCGCCCCTTTAGCGCGAACGATAGATTTGTAGGAGTATTTAAGTCAATCCGACCTTCATCCTGCCCGCAATCTTATGCCGCCATGACACGGCAGATCATTGAGACCCTCCACTAGAATGATGCGCTGAGAACACCTCTCCGCCATAAGGTTCGGGCTCCCGCCCCACCATAGTCGTCCGTAATTCTGTAGGAGTATATTCGGGCAGAGCAGCCTTGGACGGTAGGTGAAGACGGCTCGCCCCGAGCCCAACCCGATCGACTCCGAGAATCGACCATGCAGTACGCCGAGTATCGGCCGAATGTCAGGGGGAGGAGAGCACCGTCGCCCGCGAGCGCCGTTCATACTTGCGGATTTTCTTTCCGCTCGGCAGCAGTGAGAACGCGGTTTTCCCGCGATAGCCGACGCTCCGATCGGCTCTCCAGCGCTCGAAAATCATGCGTTAAATCGCGCGATAATTGCCGTCCAGATCAGGCGAACCGGTTCCCATCCGGTCCTGTCCGACCGGATGGCAGCAATCGATATTCCCCCTCCTTTCAGCATCTTGAAGCCGAATCAGAGGGTTGCGGCTGGCTGGGGCGGAAGGATTCGAACCTTCGGTACACGGTACCAAAAACCGTTGCCTTACCACTTGGCTACGCCCCAGCAGAGCGGGCGCTTATAGGGACTTAGCCGATGCGTTCAACCCAGCCGTGCGGATCTTCCGCCGTGCCGCGCTGGATGCCGCCGAGCTCGGCGCGGAGCTTCTCGGTGAGGAGGCCCGGACCGCCATTGCCGATCACGAACTCATAGCCGCGCCCGCGCACCTTGCCGATCGGGGTCAGCACCGCCGCGGTGCCGCAGGCGAACGCCTCGCGCAGCCTGCCGCTCTCCGCATCGGCCTTCCACTGGTCGATCGAATAGCGCTCCTCGCGCACCACGATCCCCTGGTCGCGCGCCAGCGTGAGCAGCGAATCCCGGGTGATGCCGGGCAGGATCGTGCCGCCCAGCGGCGGGGTGACGATCGAACCATCGTCCATCACGAACATCACGTTCATGCCTCCCAGCTCCTCGACATAGCGGTTCTCCACCGCATCGAGGAACACCACCTGGTCGCAACCCTCGCCGATCGCTTCCTTCTGCGCGATCAGGCTCGCGGCATAGTTGCCGCCGCACTTGGCCGCACCGGTGCCGCCCGGCGCCGCCCGCGTGTAATGCTCCGACACCCAGAGCGTCACCGACGGCGCGCCGCCCTTGAAATAGGCGCCCGCCGGCGAGGCGATCACCATGTAGAGATATTCGCTCGACGGCTTCACACCCAGGAACACCTCGCTCGCGAACATGAAGGGGCGCAGATAGAGCGAACCGCCCTCGATCTCCGGGATCCAGTTCCGGTCGACCTTCACCAGCTCGCGGATCGAGCTGAGGAACAGCTCGTCCGGCAGCGGCGCCATCGCCATGCGCTCGGCGGACTCGCGGAAGCGGCGGGCATTCTCGCCAGCGCGGAACAGGGTCACACTGCCATCGGGCGTGCGATAGGCCTTGAGCCCCTCGAAGATCTCCTGGGCATAGTGGAGCACGGCGGTCGCCGGATCGACCTGGATCGGGCCGCGCGGCAGGATCTTCGCATCGTGCCAGCCCTTCTCGACCGAATATCTGATCACCGCCATGTGATCGGTGAACACCTTGCCGAACCCGGGATTCGCGAGCACCGCGGCGCGATCGGCGTCGCCGACCGGATTGGGGTGCGCTTCGAATTCGAAATCCAGGATCGTGGTGTCGTGCATCTTGCCTCTTCCCGACTCTGCCTACAGCGGCTTGCAGCGGGTTAGGCGCGGTGGCAGAAAGCGTCAACATGGCTGCCCCAATTCCTGCATCCCCGCTGTTCCTGCGCGAGCCCGAGATCCGGCGCGGCGTCGAACTGCTCTATTTCGGGTACGCCCATCTGACCCGCTCGATCGATGCCGGGCTGGCCGAGCAGGGCCTTGGCCGCGCGCATCACCGCGCGCTCTATTTCATCGCCCGCAAGCCGGACCTGACGGTGAGCGAACTGCTCGCGATCCTGTCGATCACCAAGCAATCGCTCGGCCGGGTGCTGACCGAGCTGGGCGACCGCGGCTTCGTCGAGACGCGCACCGGCGACAAGGACCGCCGCCAGCGCCTGCTCCGCCTCACCCCGGCCGGCGCCAAGCTGGAAGGCGAGCTGTTCGACGCGCTGCGCAGCAAGATGGCCGCGGCCTATTCGAGCGCCGGGCCGGGCGCCGTGGGCGGCTTCTGGGCGGTCCTCGAAGGGCTGGTGCCGGAGAGCGAGAAGCAGGTGGTGGCGATGCTGGGGCGGTAGGCCGAGAGAACTGCCCCGAGACCTATTTGCAAGTCCTGCTATGATGATGCAGAATAATCGCATGTCGCATGCGCCGATTCTTGCCGCACGACGGCAAGACCAGCGTGGGTTCTACTTTCCTTCGTCAATCGCCACCGCGCCCTATGCATGGCGCGGGAAGACCTGCATTGAGGAACGCGCGCCATGACTTTGAATAGCAAGGACTGGAAGGCCACCGAAAGCACCGATTTCGCGGGCCGCGACCGCCATCTGACCGTGACCGGACTGGTCGAGGTGACGGCGACGAACATGGATCCGGTACTCACGCCGACGGTACCACAAGGGATCAATCCGAAGATCCTACTCCTCACGGTATCCGAAGAGCCAGAAGGCGATGTCGGCGGAGATGTGATGACCTGGAAATCCGCCGAATACACCCAGCCGATCTCGGAGGGCCAATATACCGACGTCACCGTCGATGGTCAGACCGTGAAGGTGGAAGAGCTGATTTCCTGATCGCGGTTGCCGGAGGCGATTGCCGCCTCCGGCAGACCCGAATCAAGCCTGGGTCCCGCTTCCGCCGGAACGACGGAAGAAGGCGTGAAGGAACGGTCTTAGATCAGCCGGATCGACAGCTCCACCTCGTCATTGAACGGCATCGACATGTACCCGTTCGCCACCGAGCCGACCCGTTCCAGATATTCCGGGCAGTAATCGGCATTGTCGGCGATCAGGATCGTGCCGGGACGCAGCCGGCTCTCGAGCCGGTCGAGGATGTCCGAATAGAGCGCCTTGGCGCCGTCGAGCAGCACCAGGTCGATCGTCTCGGGCAGATCGACCGCCAGCGTCTCCAGCGCATCGCCTTCGCGGAACTCGACCAGGTCGGCCAGGCCGCCCTCGATCAGGTTCGCCCGGGCACGCGCCAGCTTCTTCGGCTCGAACTCGCTGGTGATCAGCCGGCCGCCGCCATTGTCGCGCAGCGCCGCCGCGAGGTGGAGCGTCGACAGGCCGAACGAGGTGCCGAACTCGACGATCGAGGTGGCACGCGTCGCCCGCGCCAGCATGTAGAGCAGCCCGCCCACCTCGGGCGTCACCGGCAGGGCGAAATCGGCGAGATTCGCATAGAAGTCGCGATACTGGGTCTTGCTGCGCATCATGTCGCGATGCTGCTCGGCGGTGGTGCCGGCAAAGGCCGGGCTCTGTGCCGGCGGGTTGGCATCGACCTCGGCGAACAGGCGCGCGAGCAGGGGCGCCACGGGGGCGCCGGAAAGCGTCGTCATCTGGGGTTCTCCATGTGGAAGCAGGGGCTTGCCTGCCGGACCGGAAAATACGACTAGTTCGTCAGCTTTGACTATTCGCATTGGCGGAGAGCCCAGATGACCGACCGCCGAACCACCCGCGTCGCCTCGCGGAAGAGCCCCCAGCAGGCCCGCTCGAACCAGCTGGTCGAGGCGGTGCTCGACGCCGCTGTTCAGGTTTTGACGAAGGAAGGCGCGCAGCGTTTCACCACCGCACGAGTCGCCGAGCGCGCCGGGGTGAGCGTCGGCTCGCTCTACCAGTATTTCCCCAACAAGGCGGCGATCCTGTTCCGCCTGCAGAGCGACGAATGGCAGCGCACCTCCCTGCTGCTCCGCGGCATCCTCGAGGACCGGGCCACCCCGCCCCTCGCCCGGCTGCGCCGGCTGGTCCATGCCTTCATCCGCTCCGAATGCGAGGAAGCGGCGATCCGCACCGCGCTGAGCGACGCCGCGCCCTTGTATCGCGATGCTCCCGAGGCGATCGCCGCCAAGGCGGAAAATGCCGAGATTTTCCGCACCTTCCTGCGCGAGACCCTGCCCGATGTGCCGGAGGACAAGCGGATGCTGGCGGGCCGCCTCATCAAGATGACCTTCAGCGAAGTCGGCAGCAGCTTCTCCGAGACCCCGCGGACGGAAGCGGAGATCGAGGCGTGGTCGGACGCGCTGGCGGACATGTTGTGCGGGTATGTGGAGGGGTTGGCGGGAGGGATCGCGAGCGAGGGCGCGTATCGCGAACGACGGGAATTGGGCAGATTGCCGTAATTCGTTGGACGTTCGTCCGGTCAGTAATTGTTGAACCAGCGAGCGGCCGCCTCCGTCAAATCGCTTAAGTGTCGCTCTTTCTCTGACATGGTGCTCCGAAAGCTTTCAAGACGCGAATATTCGTGATCGGACAAATCAAGATCGAAGGAATAGGTCCTTCCATCCTTCGTGATGAGATCACCTATGACCGTATCGTCTCCATCGGGACATATGCTCAAGATCATTACATCCGAACGCGCCAGTCCTAACCGCTCAAGACCGCGATACAGGTCCTCCGATGCGTTCCTGCCTTCGAAGTTGTCAAATAGGGTGCCCGCACGAATTCGCTCATTAAGAGCAACCAAGCCTGAAGCGGTGTCCTTCATACAGCGATCCCTATCGCACTTTGGAACATCTGCAATTGGGGCGACAGCCCACCCCCCTCACCGCACCCGCACCACCGCCGTCGCCACCGAGGCCACATCCCCCCGCTCCCGCAGCGACTGCTCGATCGCCAGCCCCGTCCGCGCGACCTTGCCTTCATAGGCCGTCCGCCCGTTGACGATCACCTTCACCGGCCGGTCGAGGTTGAGCAGCCGGTCCGACAGGCGCAGCTCGGTGCCTGCCGGTACGGTGCCCGCCAGGGTGATCACCTGCCCCTCCACCGAAGCGGTGATCTGGTCGCCCGCCTTGGCCGCCGCCGCGTCGGGGAGGTGCAGCCAGTAGAAGCGGTCGTGCGTCACGTCGTCCTGCAGCCAGACGATACGCTTCGGCCAGGGGTTGCGGGTGAAACCCGCCATCCAGGGCAGCGCCTCGGCGTCCTTGCGGTTCATCCAGTGCGGCAGGCCCGGATAGATGCGCGACATATGGACATAGCCGCCCGGATCGGCGGCATGCAGCCGGTCGAGCTCGGCGGTCTTGTCCGCGGCGATCCGGTTGCGGTCATAGGCCGCGTCGGCGCCGCCCATGAAGATCGCGAAGGGCAGGTTGCGCAGGCCGAGCACCGAGGATTCGTTCGGATGCCCCGCCATCATCGCCGCCGCGGCGAAGCGATCGGCCATGCGCGGCGCCAGCTGCCACACGCCGTCGCCACCCGCCGAATAGCCCATCAGATAGACGCGGTCCGGATCGACGCCGTTGACCGCCACCTGCGCATCGATCAGCGCCTGGAACAGTGGGTCGATATGCCCCTCATGCCAGAGGTTCCACGTATCGGTCGGCGCGCGCGGGGCGAGATAGATGCCCTCGGCCGGCTCGTAGAGACGGATCTGGTTGCGCCATTGCTGGTCGTTCACCGCCGGCTCGGCATTGCCGCCGCCATGCATCGAGATCCACAGGCTGCGCTTGCCCGGCGCCGCGTTGCCGAAGGTCTTGCTTTCCCATTTCAGCGTCTTGTCGCCGATGGTGATCTGCTTTGCGGCGACCGCATCGGCATAGCGTGCGGCAGTCGCGCGCAGATGCTCGGCGCCGAGCAGCGCCAGCACCCGGTCCGCCTCGGCGCGGCTGAGCGGGCAGGTGAGCGCGGGATCGTCGATCCGCCGCGCCGCATCGGGCCGGGCCAGCCACGCCTCGATGGCAGCGACCGGCGCCTGGCCTGCCACGGGTCCGGCCTGGACCGGCGCAACCGAGAGGAGAAGAGCCGGAACGAGCGGGCTGGCGGCGAGCAGGAAACGGAGCGTGCGCATGCCGTTCCTCTAGCGAAACGGCACCGCCTGTCGACAAGCAATTGTTAGCGCTATCCTTTTCCCGCCGCGCGCGCGATCGCCTCAGGCCACCTTGAACCCTTCCTTGTTCATCGACAGGGTCAGCGCCCTGTTCTTCTCGTCGCTCAGCCGGGCGCGCAGCATCGGGAAGAGGCGGAGTTCCTCTTCCTCCATATGCTCCTCGATCGCGGCGCGGAATTCGCGGACCTTGGCGATCCAGTCGGGCGAGGCCGTGGGCATGTTCTCCAGCTCGTAGAGATACTGCTTCACATAGCCATGTTCCTTGGTGAGTTCGTCGGCGGCGTCGCGCTGGCCGGCCTCGCGCAGCGCCGGATAGATGACGTTCTCCTCCTCCACCGCATGCTTCATCAGCGCATGCTTGAGATGCGCGAGCAGCAGGTTGCGCTTGGTGGTGGAGCGCTCGTCGGTCGCCTCGATCTGGTCGAACACCTTGCGGGTCGCCTCATGCTCGGTGGCGAGCGCCTCGTCCCAATTGCCGGCGAGCGCGGTCGGCGCCTGGACCACTGCCTTGCGCCCGAGCAGCGCGAGCACGCCCAGCGCCATGCCGCCCGCGGCGGCGCCGGCGATCACGCCGAGATTGCTGGTCGCGCTGGTGCGCTTCGATCCGGTGAAGCGGCCGCTCTTGTCACGGGTCGCGGTGGTGGTCGTCATGCTACGCCTCCGATGTTTCGCTATCGGAGGCAACAACGGAGCAGGCGCGCGGGCGTTCCGGTCAGCGGCGGGCGGCGGCGGCCATTTCGGCGCTCCGGCGCGCCGATGCGTCGAGCGTGGCGCGCAGCAGCACCTTGATCGCGTCGTCGGCGTCGAGCACGTCGAGCCCCTTGCGGGTCGATCCGCCCGGGCTGGCGACCCGGTCGGCGAGCACGGACGGCGGCGCATCGGCCTGGGCGGCGAGCAGCCCCGCCCCTTCCACCGTGGCGACGGCAAGGCGCAGCGCCTGCTCCTCGCCGAAACCGATCGATACGCCGGCCGAGGCAAGCGCGTCGATGAAGCGATAGACGAAGGCCGGTCCACAGCCGGCGAGCACGCCGAGCCGGTCCAGCGCCGCCTCGTCGCCCCATTCGACCAGCCCGAGTGGCTGCATCAGCGCGTCGACGGCGTCGCTGCGGTCGCCCGCCAGGCCGACCACGCCCTTGCCGATCGCCACCGGCAGGTTCGGCATGGCGCGGACGATCGCACCGGCCCGGAACCGGTCCGCGAGCGAGGCCAGCTCGACGCCGGCGAGGATGGAAATGAGCAACGGCACGCCTGCGAAGCGGGTGCCATGGGTCGCGGCGATCTCGTCGATCTGCTGCGGCTTCATGCCCAGCATCACAGCGTCGGGCAGCGGTCCTTCGGGGAATTCACGGCCCTGGCGCACGCCCTCGGGCAGTTCGCGGTCCTGGCGGTTGACGACGAAGACCTGCGCGGGATCCACCGTCCCCGCTTCGATCCAGCGGCGCAGCATCGCACCGGCCATGTTGCCGCAGCCGACCAGCCAGAGCGTGGCTGGCGGAGTGGCGCTCACGCCTCGCCCTGGGTTTCGATGAGCGCAGAGGCCAGCGCGTCGGCCGGCGTCTTGCCGCCCCACAGCACGAACTGGAACACGGGGTAGAAGCGCTCGCACTCGTCGATCGCGCTCTCGACCAGCAGCTCGGCCTGGTTGAGGCTGAGCGTCGGCTCGTCGCCGTCGATCATCGCGGCATGGCGGAACAGCAGGATGCCGCTCTGCGACCAGAGCTCGAAATGGCCGATCCACAGCTGCTCGTTGACCAGGCCGATCGTCTCGTAGACCGCCGCGCGGCGCTCGTCGGGCACGCGGATGTCCGGGAAGGCGAGGAACTGAAGCACGCCGTCATCCTCGCGCCAGATCGCGCGAAGCTCATACTCCGTCCAGCTTCCCTTGACCTTCGCCACGATCTCGTCGTCCTCGCGGCTGTGGGTCCAGCCATGCGCGGCGAAATAGCTTTCGAGCATGTCGATAGGGGCTGCGTCGTCGCGGTCGAATTCCGCTTCGTCGAGCATCAGTTTCTCCACTGGGGCCGGATTGCTTGGCCAGAATCTGCCAACCGCACGGGGCCCGCACAAGCGCAGGGTTCGCAACCCTGCGCAAAAGCTGTGGACAAGGTGTTTATGCTTGTCCCGTAGGCTTCTTAGGCGATTTGGCCGTCTTGGGAGCGGCCGCGGCGGGCTTTCCGCCGCCCAGCTGTGCCTCCAGCGCGGCGAGGCGCGCGGCAAGCGCGTCATTCTCGTCGCGCGCGGCCACGGCCATCGCCTTCACGGCCTCGAATTCCTCGCGGCTGACGAAGTCCATGCCCCCGATCCACTCGCGGGCGCGCTCGCGCGCGGCGCCTTCGGTCTCGCGGGCGACGCCGGCCAGCGTGCCGGCCGCGCCGTTCACGAACTTCACGAAATCGTCGAACAGGCGGTTGTCGGTCTGCATGTCTCGTTCCTTACGCGATCACTTGATCTGTATTTCGTCAGCCGGACGCGCGGATACAAGGCTTCCGGCGTTCGGGTTGAGCTCGTGGATCTGATAGAGGAGGACGCCGGCAAAGGCGATCCAGGCCAGATACGGTACCAGCAACAGCGCCGCCAGGGTGCGGATGCGGGCGAAGAGCAGGAAGGTGATCAGCGCCAGCACGAACAGCGCGCCGATGATCGCCAGCGCGGCCACCACCTGGTGCATGCCGAAGAACACCGGCGACCAGGCGAGGTTCACCGCCATCTGCACCGCGAAGACGACGAGCGCCGGGCCGCGCAGCGTCGATCCGCGCGCGTTGATGATCATCGCCAGCGCCAGCCCCATCAGGATGTAGAGCGTCGTCCAGGCGGCGGGGAACGCCCATTCGGGCGGCATGATCGCCGGCTTGGCCAGCCGCGCGAACCAGGGATTGTCGCTGCCCGAGGGCGCGAGCCGCGCCGAGGTGAAGCCGAGCAGCAGGATGAACGGCACCGTGACCACGGCCCATCGCAGATAGGCGAGCCTCAGCTGCCCCTTCGATGCGATTTCCCTCAATGCGGCCTCCGGTTATTTCCTGCGGGCGCAAGGGCTATGTTGCAGCGCGCCGAAACGCAAGCGTTGCCGTTATGTTTCCCACTGCTTTGGCACCAGCAATCCTCCCTCTGATCGTCATCCCCGCGAAAGCGGGGACCCATCTCCCGGACGCGCAGCGGAATGCACCGGACGTATTTCGGGATGGCGCACGAGATGGGTCCCCGCTTTCGCGGGGATGACGGAAGGAAATCAGGCTTCCCGCGTCGCGCCGATCAGGAATTCGACGTTGCCCTCGGGCCCGGTGATCGGGCTGGTGGTGATGCCGTGCACCGTCCAGCCCTGCGCCGCGACCCAGTCGGACACTTCGCGGCAGACGCGTTCGTGCACCGCGGCATCGCGGACCACCCCGCCCTTGCCCACTTCCCCGCGCCCCGCTTCGAACTGCGGCTTGATCAGCGCCGCCAGCCGCGCGCCGGGCTTGGCGAAGCGGAACGGCACCTCGAGTACCTTGGCGAGGGAGATGAAGCTCGCGTCGCAGACGATGATGTCGACCGGCTCGGGGATATGCGCCTCGGTCAGGATGCGTGCGCTGGTCTGCTCATGGACGATCACGCGCGGGTCCTGGCGCAGCTTCCAGGCGAGCTGGTTGGTGCCGCTGTCCACCGCATAGACGCGCGCGGCGCCCTTGCTCAGCAGCACGTCGGTGAAGCCGCCGGTCGAGGAGCCGACGTCGATCGCCACCGCGCCGGTCACGTCCCAGCCGAAATGGTCGAGCGCATGGGCGAGCTTGATCCCGCCGCGCGACACCCAGGGATGGTCGCGCCCCTTCACTTCGAGCTGGGTCTCTTCGGGGAATTGCTGGCCAGGCTTGTCGACCTTGCGGTCGCCGGCGAAGACCAGCCCGGCCATGATCAGCGCCTGGGCGCGGGTGCGGCTCTCGGCAAGGCCGCGATCCACGAGCATCTGGTCGGCACGCTGCTTGGGCATGGAGGCTCCTTAGGTGCAACCGCTTCGGATGCAAAGCCGCGCGCCTTTGCCGGGCGCCTGGGGCAGGATGGCCGGGAAAAGGGGAGAGCCGAAGATGACGCCCAGCCAGAATTGCGTGTCGCTCGTCGAGGAGTTCGAAGGTTGCGCCGAGAAGCAGGCGGACGGCAGCTTCAAGGCCTATCCCGATCCGGGCACCGGCGGCGAGCCCTGGACGATCGGCTGGGGGTCGACCGGATCGGACATCACCGAGACCACGGTATGGACCCAGGCCCAGTGCGACGCGCGGCTGCAATCGAGCCTCACCAGCTTCTCCGCCCAGGTCTCGTCGCTGCTCGAAGGCGGCGCGCCGACCAGTCAGAACCAGTTCGATGCGCTGGTAGACTTCGCCTATAATCTCGGCGTCGGGAATCTCTCGAGCAGCACGCTGCTCAAGCTCCACAAGCAGGGCGACTATGCCGGCGCCGCGGCGCAATTTCCGCTCTGGGATCATGCCGACGGCAAGGTGATGCCCGGCCTGCAGAAGCGCCGCGCCGCCGAGCAGACACTCTACGAAACCCCCTGATCAACGGCTCGGCGCAACCGGCCTTCGACCCGGCGCAGCGCCTATTGCCTATCTAATTAGTGGGAATAAATTGCGCACTCCGGCCTGCTCTCCCTTGGAGTGCGCAACGATGACCATCTTCGCTCCGATTGACGACCATTCCCCGCTCGTCCTCACCGTCCCCGGGCTCGGTGGCTCGGGGCCCTCGCACTGGCAGACGCTCTGGGAGCAATCCCGCCCCGACACCAGCCGGGTCGAACTCGGCATGTGGGACACGCCCCATCGCAACGCCTGGGTGACGCGCCTCGACCAGGCGATCCGCAGCGCCCAGGCGCCGGTGGTGCTCGCCGCGCACAGCCTCGGCTGCCTCGCCGTCGCCTGGTGGGCCGAGCTCTCGCCCCAGCCCTTCGGCTGGCCGGTGGCGGGCGCGCTGCTCGTCGCCCCGGCCGATGTCGACCGGGCGGAGGTGAAGCCCGAGCTGGCCGGCTTCGCGCCGGTCCCCGCCAAGCCGCTGCCCTTCCCCTCGATCACCGTGGCGAGCCAGGACGATCCCTGGATCAGCATCGACCGTGCCCGCGATCTCGCCAAGCGCTGGGGCAGCTTCTTCGTCGATGCCGGCCCGCAGGGGCATCTCAACGCAGCCAGCGGCATCGGCTGGTGGCACGAGGGCCAGGCGCTGCTCGACCGGGTGCTCGACGCGGCATCGGACCGCACCGGCCGCGTCCGCACCGCCGCCGATGCGCGCTCGATCCTCGCGATCAACGCCACGGAGGCTGCGCAGGCCCATTATCTGGGCCAGCACGCATGAGATTCGGCGCGCCGGCGCTGCCGACCGGCGCACGACACTGGTAACTGCCCGCAAATCCTCTACATAGGAAATGCGGGCGTGGCCGGGTGGCGTACCCTAGAGCGTCACCCGGCCTACCCGCGCCCCTTTCCCTTACGTCCTGCTTGCGGCTAGACCGGCGCCATGGATCGCCGAGACCTGCTCGCCGCCGGCCTGACCGGCCCGCTCCTCCCGCTCGCTACCAGGGCAGCGACCGGCGTGCCGTCCGGCCCGGTCACGCCCGATGCCAGCTTCCCGATCTGGCCAAATGAGGCGCCCGGCCTGCTCGACAAGGGCCTTCAGGACCATGTCCTGGTCCGCAATCCCGATCCGAACTTCCCCGACCGCGCGATGGATCGCATCCGCACGCCGCGGCTGGACGTGTTCCGCGCCGCCAACCCGAGCGGTGCCGCGATGCTCGTCATCCCCGGCGGCGGCTATTCGCGGGTGGTGGTCGACAAGGAAGGCTATGAGCTCGGCACCTGGCTCGCCGCGCGCGGGATCACTGCCTTCGTGCTGTTCTACCGCCTGCCCGGCGACCCGTGGCGCAACAGCTGGAACGTCCCCTTTGCCGATGCCCAGCGCGCGATGCGGCTGATCCGCCACCGGGCCGCGCAGTGGCAGGTCGATCCCGAGCGGATCGGCGCGATGGGATTCTCCGCCGGCGGGCATCTCTGCGCCGATCTCGCGACCCGCATCGACGCCGCGGTCGGCCCGATGGAGGACGCGATCGACGCGGTCAGCGCACGCCCGCTGCTGGCCGCGCCGATCTATCCGGTGATGACGATGGCGCCGCCCTTCGCCCATGCCGGCTCGCGGACCCAGCTGATCGGCAAGACGCCGAGCGCGACAGAGGTCGAGCTCTACTCGCCCGACAAGCAAGTCGATCCGAAGCGCACGCCGCCCTGCTTCCTCGTCCATGCCGAGGACGACGACGTCGTCCCGGTGGAGAACAGCCTGCTCTTCCGCGCCGCGCTCAAGGCGGCAAAGGTGCCGGTGGAGACGCATATCTTCGAGCAGGGCGGCCACGGCTTCGGCTGGGGCGCCCGCACCCAGGGCAAGCCGGCGCATGCCTGGCCGGAGCTGTTCCTCGCCTGGGCGAAGGGGCATGGGCTGTTGGGTTAGGTCGATAGCCCTCCCTTTTCCGTCATCCCGGCGAAAGCCGGGATCTCGTGCCGTGTCGCGCCGCCGCCTGAGATCCCGGCTTTCGCCGGGATGACGCAGAAGTCACGATGTTATGTTGTATCTTTAACCCGCTTGCCCTATATCCCCGTTCATGTCGGTGAGTCTCCCGCTGGCCCGGGTATGGGGAAAGCTTGATGCGCGTCTCGATCGTATCGCGATCGGGATCAGCGGTTTGTGCCTGGTCCACTGCGTCACGACCACCATCCTGCTCACCGTCATCTCCTCGGCCGGCGGCCTGCTCAACCCGGCGATCCATGAGGTCGGCCTGACCCTCGCGATCGGCTTCGGCGCCTTCGCACTGGTCAAGGGCGTGATGTCGCACGGCTATATGGCCCCGGCGATCGTCGGCGCCTTCGGCCTGGGCATCATGGGCGGCGCGCTCTCGCTGCCGCATGGCGATTTCGAGATCTTCTGGACGCTGGTCGGCGTCAGCCTGGTCGCGCTGGGCCACGACCTGAACCGCCGCGCCACCTACTGAGCTTGCCGCAAGGGCCCCGCGGGCCTACATTAAAGCCATGCACGCGCACGATCATCACGAGCATCACGGCAACGAGTTGACCAAGGTCGCCCAGAGCACGCTGGAGAAGTCCGGCGAGCAATGGACCGCGATGCGCGAGCGCGTGTTCGAGGCACTGGCGGGCTTCGACAAGCCCGCTTCCGCCTATGACATCGCCGAGGCCGTCTCCAAGGCGGAAGGCCGCCGGGTCGCCGCCAACAGCGTCTACCGCATCCTCGACCTGTTCGTCGGCTCGAACCTCGCGCGCCGGGTGGAGAGTGCCAACGCCTATATGGCGAACACGCATCCGGACTGCCTGCACGACTGCATCTTCCTGGTCTGCGACAGCTGCGGCCAGACCACGCATATCGACGACGACTCGATCACCAAGACGGTGCGCGCCGCCGCCAAGGGCACGGGCTTCTCGCCCGAGCGCCCGGTGATCGAAGTGCGCGGCAAATGCGCGGATTGCGACTGATCGCTCTCCCCGGGCGGCGCCTGCACCAAAAATCCACAACCGCAACGTTCGACTTCGTGAAAACGGAGGAGTAAGGGCAGTCGGATGGCCGATCTACCCAGCACGCCGCTGCTCGATACCGTCGACACGCCCGATGACCTGCGCAAGCTCCAGCCGCACCAGCTCCGCCAGCTGGCCGACGAGCTGCGCGCCGAGACGATCAGCGCGGTAGGCACCACCGGCGGCCATCTCGGCTCCGGCCTCGGCGTGGTCGAGCTGACCGTCGCCATCCATTACGTGTTCAACACCCCCGACGACCGGCTGATCTGGGACGTCGGCCATCAATGCTATCCGCACAAGATCCTCACCGGCCGACGTGACCGCATCCGCACGCTGCGCCAGGGCGGCGGCCTGTCGGGCTTCACCAAGCGCAGCGAGAGCGAATACGACCCGTTCGGCGCCGCGCACTCCTCGACCTCGATCTCGGCCGCGCTCGGCTTCGCGGTCGCCAACAAGCTCGCCGGCACGCCGGGCAAGGGTATCGCGGTGATCGGCGACGGCGCGATGAGCGCCGGCATGGCCTATGAGGCGATGAACAATGCCGAGGCAGCGGGCAATCGCCTCGTCGTCATCCTCAACGACAATGACATGTCGATCGCCCCGCCGGTGGGCGGTCTCTCCGCCTATCTCGCGCGGATGGTGTCCTCGTCCGAATATATGGGCCTGCGCAGCCTGGCCAAGCGCGCGATCCAGAAGTTCTCGCGCCGCCTGACCACCGCGGCGGGCAAGACCGAGGAATTCGCCCGCGGCCTCGTCACCGGTGGCACGCTGTTCGAGGAACTGGGCTTCTATTATGTCGGCCCGATCGACGGGCATAATCTCGATCACCTGATCCCGGTGCTCGAGAATGTCCGCGACAGCGCGGAGGGCCCGATCCTCGTCCATGTCGTCACCAAGAAGGGCAAGGGCTATGGCCCGGCCGAGGCGGCGGCAGACAAGTATCACGGCGTCCAGAAGTTCGACGTGATCACCGGCGCCCAGGCCAAGGCGCCCCCGGGCCCGCCCGCCTATCAGAACGTCTTCGGCGACGCGCTGATCGAGGAGGCGAAGCGCGATCCCAGGATCGTCGCGATCACCGCCGCCATGCCCTCGGGCACGGGTGTCGACCGCTTCGCTCGGGCCTTCCCCGAGCGCAGCTTCGATGTCGGCATCGCCGAGCAGCATGCGGTAACCTTCGCCGCCGGCCTCGCCGCCCAGGGCATGCGCCCCTTCTGCGCGATCTACTCGACCTTCCTGCAACGCGCCTATGACCAGGTCGTCCATGACGTGGCGATCCAGAACCTGCCGGTCCGCTTCGCGATCGACCGCGCCGGGCTGGTCGGCGCCGATGGCGCGACGCATGCCGGCAGCTTCGACGTCACCTATCTGGCGACGCTCCCCAATTTCGTGGTGATGGCCGCGGCCGACGAGGCCGAACTGGTCCATATGACCCACACCGCTGCGCTGCACGACAGCGGCCCGATCGCGGTGCGCTATCCGCGCGGCAACGGCACCGGCGTCGCGCTGCCCGACGTTTCGCTACAGCTCGAGATCGGCAAGGGCCGCATCGTCCGCGAGGGCAAGACCGTCGCGATCCTCTCGCTCGGCACGCGCCTGGCCGAGGCGCTCAAGGCCGCCGATGCGCTGGAGGCCAAGGGCCTGTCGACCACCGTCGCCGACCTGCGCTTCGCCAAGCCGCTCGACGAGGAGCTGATCCGCCGCCTGCTCACCACCCACGAAGTGGCGGTGACGATCGAGGAAGGCGCGATCGGCGGCCTCGGCGCGCACGTCCTGACCATGGCGAGCGACCAGGGCCTGATCGACGCCGGCCTCAAGCTGCGCACGATGCGCCTGCCGGACATCTTCCAGGACCAGGACAAGCCCGAGCTGCAATATGCCGAGGCAGGCCTCCAGGCCGAGAACATCGTCGACACCGTACTCAAGGCGCTGCGCTGGAACGAGACTGCCGTGAACGACGGCGCGCGGGCATAACCCTCCTCCCTCTCCCCTTCAGGGGAGAGGGAGAGAACCCCCAATAACCTCTGGTTATTACCGTCGAACTTCTGTTCCGATGGACAGCGGCGCATGGCCGGACCAACCTCCCCGCCAAACCGTGCCCAGGGGATTTGCTGATGTTCGACCGCCGCGCCTTCCTGCTGAGCTCGACGGCCGCCCTGCTCACCGGCGCTGCCGCTGCTGCCAGGCCCCGGCTGGTCACCACCCAGCAGCAGACCGTCCGCGGCGCGAGCGCGCCGATCGAGATCGTCGACGACGAATGGGGCACGCCGCACATCCGCGCCGGCTCGATCCCCGATGCCTTCTTCGGCCAGGGCTATGTCGTCGCACGTGACCGGCTGTTCCAGATCGACCTGTCGCACCGCCGCGAGCTCGGCCGCCTCGCCGAGGCATTCGGCGCCCGTTTCGCCAGGCATGACGCCAACGCCCGGCTGTTCCATTATCGCGGCGACATCGACGCCGAGCTGCGCCGCGTGCCGGCCGACGTCCTCGCCTGCGCCAAGGCCTATATCGCCGGCATCAACGCGCGCATCGACGAGCTGATCGCCGATCCCTCGCTGCTCCCCCTCGAATATCGCATCCTCCAGATCGTCCCGATCCGCTGGGACCTGCGCGACCTGGTCCGCGCCCGCGAGGCGGCGAGCGGCAATGCCGATGACGAGGTCCGCCGCGCCCAGCTCGCCGCCATCGGCATGCTCGATCTCGACGCGGTGATCGCCCCGCTCCGCCCGGCCTGGAAGATGCAGGTGCCCGAGGGGCTCGACGCCGCCGCGGTGAGTCCGTCAGATCTGGGCGTGCTCAATATCGAGGGCCTGCCCTGGGCCGAGCTGACCGGCCAGGATCCCGCCGCCGCTTCGGTCGAGCGTGCCAATGCCGGCAGCAATGCCTGGACGGTCTCGCCGTCGCGCACTGCCACCGGCCGGCCGATCCTCGCCAATGATCCGCATCTCGGCATCGGCGGATTCAGCCCGCGCCACATCGCCCATCTGAGCGCGCCGGGGCTCGACCTGATCGGCGGCGGCGCGCCCGGCCTGCCCGGCATCATGCAGGGCCATACCGATCGCTTCGCCTTTGGCCGCACCAACTTCCATATCGACCAGGGCGACCTGTTCATCCTCGAGCTCGATCCCAGCGACCCCGAGCGCTACCGCCACGATGGCGGCTGGAAGCGGTTCGACAAGGTCGAGGAAGCGATCGCGGTGAAGGGCGGCGCGCCCGCCAAGGTGACCTTGCGCTATTCGGTGCAGGGCCCGGTGATCTCCTGGAATCCGGAGAAGCGCCGCGCGACCGCGCTCGCCACCATCGCGATGCAGCCGGGCGGCGACGGCGCCTTCGCGATGATCGCGATCAACCTCGCCAAGGACTGGAAGGGCCTGCGCAAGGCCTTCGAGCTCCACCCCTCGCCGACCAACTTCCACTATGCAGATATCGACGGCAACACTGGCTGGCAGGTGATCGGCTTCGCACCGGTGCGCAAGAAGGGCGACGGCCTGCTCCCGGTGCCCGGCGACGGCCGCTACGACTGGACCGGCATGCGCAAGTACGAGTCGCTGCCCAGCGAGTATAATCCGGCCAAGGGCTGGTTAGCCTCGGCCAACCAGAACAATTTGCCCGCCGACTGGCCGCGCGACCGCATCCCCGCCTTCTCCTTCCGCGATCCCTACCGCTACGAGCGGATCGCCGATGTGCTGAAGACGCAGGATAAGCACACGCTCGCTGACAGCGTCGCGCTCCAGCACGACACCCTGTCGACCCCCGCGCGCCAGTTCCTCGCGCTGCTGCCGGCCGCCCCTTCTGCTGCCGCCAAGCCGGCGGTCGACATGCTGCGCGCCTGGGATGCCCGGATCGACCGGGACAGCGGTGCCGCCGCCCTGTTCGAGATGACTTGGCGCGATCTCGGCAAGCGGATGCTCGCCGCGATCGTCCCGCCGCGGGCAAAGGGCCTGATCCCCTCGATCGCGCCGTCGCTGCTGCTCGAGCTGCTCGCCCGGCCCGACGCCCGGCTCGGCACCGATCCGACCGCCGCGCGCGACGCGATGCTCGATGCGGCGCTTGCCTCCGCCTGGGCCTCGGCCCGTGAGAAGCTCGGCCCCGATCCCGCCGCATGGCGCTATGGCACGCTCCACCAGGTTCGGCTGCGCCATCCGCTCTCGGCGATCCCCGCCATCGCCCGGGCCTTCCCGGCGATCGAGGGCGAAGGCTCGGGCGGCGACGGCTATACGGTGATGGCACGCTGGCTCGGTTCGTCGAGCTGGCAGGTCGGTGGCGGCGCCTCCTATCTCCAGGTGATCGATGTCGGCGCCTGGGACAATTCGCTGATGCTGATCCTGCCCGGCCAGTCGATCGATCCGCGCTCGCCCCATTATCGCGACCAATATGCCAATTGGGCCAACGGCCGGATGCAGCCCATGCCGTTCAGTCGCACCGCGGTCGATGCCCGAGCCGCCAGCCGCACCACGCTGAGGCCGGCATGAGGCGCGCCGCGCTGCTCCTGCTGGCACTGGCCGCCACGCCGGCGGCGGCGCAGGACCGCGGGTTCGACAAGGCGGTCGCCGATTTCCGCGCGCTGCACCGGGCCGAAGTGGCGAAGGCCGGGATCGCCGGCAGCAGCTTCTATGTGGTCCGCGACGGCCGCACGGTCGTCGCGGACCATCTCGGCGAGCAGGATGCCGATGCGCATGTGCCGGTGGATGCGCAGACCATCTATCACTGGGCGTCGATCACCAAGTCGATGACCGGCATCGCGATCCTGCAGCTGCGCGACCGCGGGCTGCTCAAGCTCGACGACCCGATCATCCGCTATGTGCCCGAGCTGGCCGGGGTGCACGACCCGTTCGGCGATCCGGGCGCGATCACCATCCGCCAGCTGATGAGCCACAGCGCCGGCTTCCGAAACGGCACCTGGCCGTGGCGGGACGCGGCATGGCAACCTTTCGAGCCGCCCCGCTGGGAGCAGCTCAAGGCGATGATCCCCTACACCGAAGTGAAGTTCAAACCCGGCAGCCGGTTCAGCTATTCGAACCCGGGCATCGTCTATCTTGGCCAGGTGATCGAGCGGCTCTCGGGCGAGGATTTCGAAGTCTATATCGACAAGAACATCCTGCGCCCACTCGGCATGACCGCGAGCTATTTCGACCGCACCCCGCCCTATCTCCTGCCGCATCGCTCGCACAGCTACTATATCAAGGACGGCAAGCGGGTGGCGGCGCCGTTCGATGCCGATACCGGGGTGACCGTGTCGAACGGCGGCCTCAACGCGCCGCTGCCGGACATGGCGAAGTACGTTGCCTTCCTGCTTGGCGACCCGAAGAACGACCTGGTCCTCAAGCGCAGCTCGCTCGAAGAGATGTGGCAACCCCAGATCAGCGCGGGCGAGGACTTCACTCAGGGCCGGATGGCCAGCACCACCTGGAGCGGCCTGTCCTTCTTCCTAGACAAGACCGAGGGCATCCGCATTATCGGCCACAACGGTGACCAGAACGGCTTCCGCGCCTATCTGAGCCTGTGCCCAGACCAGCACATCGGCAGCCTGCTCACCTTCAACACCGAGACGCGCGGCGTGGAGAATGCGCCGGCCAACCGCGACATGCCGGAATCGCGGATCGCGCTGGCGACGGACGGGCTGTGCAAGGCGGTGGCTGCGAAGAAATAATCTCCTTCGCGTCATCCCCGCGAAAGCGGGGACCCATCTCCCGGACATTCAGCAGAGCATTCCGGCGGTATTTCGGGATAGCGCACGAGATGGGTCCCCGCTTTCGCGGGGATGACGGCTGACGGTCGTCCTTCTACCGCGCCCGCAACAGCTTCCCCGCCTTCGCCACGCGCACCCCGCCCTCATAGGCCACCATGCCGCCAAGCATCACCAAATCGAACCCCTCGGCCTTGGCGAACGGATCGACATAGGTCGAGCGCGCCTTCACCCGCTTCGGATCGAACAGGATCAGATCGGCCTTCATCCCCGGGCGGATCACCCCGCGATCGCCCAGCCGCAGGATGTGCGCGGGGAAGCCGGTGCCCTTGCGCACCATCTCCTCGATGCTGAGCTTCCTGTCCTGCACCACATATTCCTCGATCAGCTTGGCATAGGTGCCGGTCGCGCGCGGATGCCGCATGCCGGGCCCGCCATCGGTCGAGAAGGCAACGAAGGGATCGACGAGCAGCACGTCCTGCAGCGCCTTGTCCTGGGTGAAATGCGCGCCCGATCCGCTCTGCGGGCCGATCTTGATCAGGAAGTCCGCATAATGGAGCCCGGCCTCCTGCGCCGCCTGGGCCAGCGTCTTGCCGGCATAGGGTGCGGTGCCGATCAGCAGCGCCTCCGGTCCGCCACGCCGCGTCATCCGCTGGACCAGATAGTCGCGCAGCTCCTGCCGGCGCTCGGCCACCACCTTCGCATAGTCGGTGGGCGGCAGCGCCCATTTCGGGAAGAGGATCGCGATGCCGGTATAGCCGGCCTCATAGGGATATTGGTCGGCGGTCAGGTCGATGCCCTGACGGCGCTTTTCGGCGAGGAAGGCGAGCAGCTCGCGCGCCCGAGCCTCGCCCTTTCCGAACACCACTTTCAGGTGCGAGATATGCGGCCGCGCCGGCAGCGACGAGGCGATCAGCTCGTCGATCGACTTCTCGATCTCCTCGTCATTCTCCGAGCGCATATGGCTCATCACCACGCCGCCATGCCGCGCGACCACCTTGCCGAGATTGGTCAGCTCGGCGGTCTCCGAATAGATGCCGGGTACATATTCCAGGCCATAGGACAGGCCGAACGCGCCGGCCTTCAGTTCGGCCTCGAGTTGCGCCGCCATCCGCGCGAGCCCCGCGGGATCCACACGGCGAACCGTATCCGCCACCCCAGCCGCGCGGCGCAGCGTACCATGGCTGGCGAGCAGCGCGACGTTGACGTCGATCTTCGCGCGGTCGACCGCCTGCATCCAGGGGCGCGGATCGAGCCCCTTGCCCAGCCGAGGCCCGCTGCCGTCCTGCCCCAGCGTGATCGTGGTGACGCCCATGGCGAGGAACGCCTCGTAACTGTCCTCGAGCGGGTCGCCATGGCTATGCATGTCGATGAAGCCGGGCGCGAGCACCCGCCCCTCGCCGGCGACGACACGCGCCGCGTCGCCCGTGGCGGAAGGCGGCTCGATCCCGATGATCCGATCGTCCGCCACCAACACATTGGCGAGCCGCGGCGCCCGGCCGGTCCCGTCGACCAGCAGCACTTCGCGGAACAGCGTCGTCGATGCCCCCGCCAGCGTGGCGAGGCCGGGCCAGCTCGCCAGGCTGCCCGCCACCACTGCCCCGCCGATTGCCTGCCGCCGCGTCAGACGCTTGCCCATGTGCGATCCCCCTTGCCGACCCGTTTGCCGGACTATGCGCGCAAGCCCGGCGCGCGCGAATCGCTAAAATTGGAATAGCGTCATGGCTTCAGCGCATAGGGTCGCGCGATCTTCTCCCAGCCGCCCCAGTTCTGCCGGGGCTGGCCATTGCCGTTGCGGTCATATTCCTCGCGCCACAGATCGACATAGCTGCGCGCGGCCCAGGTATCCCATAGCTGCGCCATCTGCTTCACCCGCTCGGGTTGGGCGGCAGCGAGGTCGTGCATCTCGGCGCGGTCCTTCGCCATGTCGAACAGCTGCCAGGGCTGCTGGAAGCGGGCGACGAGCTTCCACTGGCCGTCGCGCACCGCGCGATTGCCCTCATGCTCCCAGAAGATCGGCTTGTCGCGGGTCAGCGGCTTGCCGGTGAAGGCCGGGACCATCGAGCGGCCCTGCATCGGCACGATGTCGTGCCCGTTGAACGTCCTGGGATAGGTCGCGCCGCTCAGTTCGACCAGGGTCGGCATCACGTCGATCAGATGGCCGGGCGCAGCCACCTTCGCGCCACGCTGTTCCGCCGCGATGCCCTTGGGCCAATAGGCGATCAGCGGCGTCGCGATGCCGCCTTCCTCGGTGAAATGCTTGAAATACTGGAAGGGCGTGTTCTGCATCGTCGCCCAGTTCATGCCGGTCCACACCACCGACTGGGCGCTGCCCGGCGTGCCCTTGCCGTTCAGCCGGCCATCGGGCCCGCTCTCGCCGTTCCCGCCATTGTCGCACATGAACAGGATCAGCGTGTTGTCGAGCTCGCCCGACGCCCGGAGCCGCTCTACCAGCGTGCCGATCGCCCGGTCGACCCGGCTGATCACCGCGGCATAGACCGCCATCAGCGTGTCGAACCGTTCCTTGTCCTCGGCAGTCAGCTTGTCCCAGTCATAGCTGTTGGCGAGTGCCGGCGGCAGCTCGGCATCGGCGGCGATGATCCCCAGTTTCTTCTGCTTCTCGAACCGCTCGCGCCGGATCACGTCCCAGCCGCGCATATACTTGCCCTTGAACTTCGCGACGTCCTCCGCCGGCGCCATCAGCGGGAAGTGCGCCGCGGTGAAGGGCATGTAGAGGAAGAAGGGCTTGTGCTCGCTCTCGGCCTGTTTGAAGAACTTGGTCTGCCAGTCGACGAACATGTCCGACGAATACCAGTCGCCGGTGCCCACCCGCGGCGAATTGGCCGGCACCTTCTCGCCGTCGATGAACACGTTCTGCGCGATCGGCTGCGGCTGGTTCGGATAATAGAGCTCGCCGTAAGGCGTGGTCAGCGAATGGTCGAAGCCGCGCTGCCAGGGCCCGACGCCGTGGCCGATGCCGACATGCCACTTGCCCGCCATCGCAGTGTAATAGCCGGCCGACTTCGCCACTTCCGCCAGCGTGACCACCCGGTCGAGCAGCTTGCTCTTAAGCCCCTGCGATGCGGGTACATCGACGCCTTCGAGATGGCCGAGCCCCGCCTGGTGCGGATAGGTGCCGGTGAGCAGCGAGGCGCGCGACGGGCTGCATCGGGCACTATTGTAGAATTGGGTGAAGGAGAGCCCGCCCTTGGCCAGCGCGTCGATATTGGGGGTCGGCACCTCGCTGCCGAACGCGCCCACGTCCGAGAAGCCGACATCGTCGAGCAGGATGACGACCACGTTCGGCCGGGTCGGCTGCGGCTTGACCAGGTTCGGCGCAGCGGTCTGCGCACCGGTGTGGACCGGTAGCGCCGTGGCGGCGAGCGCGATCGCGGCGCCGCAGGCGCGGCTCAGGAAACGGCCGATATGTGCAGGCTTCATGGCGTACCCCTCTCTTTGCTCCGGCCAGTTACGCCGGGCCCTGCCCGGCCCTTGCCGGTGCAGCGTCCGCAGAAGGTACACCGCCCTAAATTATCTTATCAATAGCACATATGTTTCCGGTCTGTCGCAGGACGCAGGATTTGCCGCCGGTCAAAGCCATGCGCGTAGGACCGGGGCAGGACTCGCCATCGCCTCTCTTCGGAACTACACCTCCGCCCGTGCTGCAGATGACCTCGCTTCCCGCCTCCGCCCGCCCCCGCGCCCTTGCCCATTGGCTGTTCGCCGTCGCGGCGCTGATCGTGCTGATGGTGGTGATCGGCGGCATCACCCGCCTCACCGAATCCGGTCTTTCGATCACCGAGTGGAAGCCGTTCACCGGCACCATCCCGCCGCTCACCGAAGCGGCATGGCAGGCCGAGTTCGCCCGCTACCAGCAGATCGGCCAATATGAACAGCTGAACCGCGGCATGACGCTCGCCGAGTTCAAGAACATCTTCTTCTGGGAATATCTCCACCGGCTGCTCGGCCGGGTGATCGGCCTTGCGTTCGCCCTGCCGCTGATCTGGTTCGCCATCCGCCGGGCGATCCCCAAAGGCTATGGCTGGCGGCTGGTCGCGCTGCTCGCGCTGGGCGGCCTCCAGGGTGCGCTCGGCTGGTGGATGGTCAAGTCGGGCCTCAACAAGACCAGCACCGCGGTCGATCATTTCTGGCTCGCCGCCCACCTGATGACCGCGCTGTTCACGCTGGGCGGCATCGTCTGGACTGCGCTCGACCTGCTGGTGCTCAGGCGCAATTCCCGCGCCCGCCCGGCCCGCCTCACCGGCCTCACCACTGCGGTGCTCGCCATCCTCGCCGTCCAGCTCTTCTACGGTGCGCTGGTCGCGGGCCTGCGCGCCGGGCTGGTGACCGACCAGTGGCCGCTGATGAACGACCGGTTCTTCCCGGGGGTCAGCCAGGCGGGGCAGAGTCTCGGCCATATCCTCTTCTCCGATCCGGCAGTGGTCCATTTCATCCATCGCTGGTGGGCCTGGGTGACGGTGGCGGCGCTGGTCGTGCTTTCGCGCAAGGTGCGCACCGCCGATCGCCGCGCCTCGATCGCGATCCACAGCGCCTTCGGCACCCAGATCCTGCTCGGCATCGCCACGGTGATGGCCGGCATGCCGATCTGGCTCGCCGCGCTCCACCAGCTCACCGGCGCGCTGGTGGTGATCGCCACCGTCTGGGGCGCGCATGTCGCAGGCAGCAGCCGCGCTTGAGCGAGCTCGCGCTCTTCTACGTGACCTTCGCGACAAGGGCGGATGCGGAGCGCGTCGCCGAGACGGTGCTGGCCGAGCGCCTCGCCGCCTGCGCCAATATCCTCGCGCCCTGCACCTCGCTCTATCTCTGGCACGGCGAGTTGGAGCGCGCCGAGGAAGTGCCGGTGCTGTTCAAGACCCGGCCGATGCTCGCCAACCGGCTGCGCGAGCGGATCGCCGCGCTCCATCCCTATGACCTGCCGGTGATCGAGAGCTGGACCGTCACTGCCGGTGCCGATGTCGGCGCCTGGGTGGAAGCCGAGACGCGCTGATGCTGCTCGCCGCGATTGTCCTCCAGGCAAGCGTGGCCGGCTTCTCCCCACCGCTCGACGCGCCGATGCGCGTGGTCACCGAGCGCCGCGACGATGCCCGCGTCTATCGCATGGAGCGCGCGCTCCGCTTCCTGCGCGAGGGCGAAGGCTATCGCGCCGAAGTGACGCTGCGCACCGCAACCGGCGACACCGCCGACACCAGCGGCGCGCTGTACGAAGCCGGCTTCGGTGCGTTTGCCGGCCGGACGATCCTCTTCCATCTCGATCGTGCCGGCGCAGTCACCGCGATCGAGGAAATGCCTGCGCTGTGGGACCGGTTCTGCCAGCGCGTCGCCGAGGCCGCCGCCGAGCGCCGCACCCTTTCCCCGCCCGAGCGCGAGAAGCTCGCGGCACGCATTGCCGCGCCGCTGCGCGCAATGCCGGCCGAGCGTCAGCGCGCGATGCTATCCTCGCTGGTGCTGGCGGTGATCCCCGACGAGGCGATGGCGCCCGGCAGCGCCCCGGTCCGCCTGCCCGGCCGCTCGACCCATGGCGGCACTGCGCCACTCGACGGCATGCGGACGGTCACGGCGCTGCCGGACGGGCACATGCGCAGCACCCTCAATGCCACCGGCGAAGGCGTGACGCTCGAGCGCGTCACCGAGATGGATCCCCGCACCGGGTTGATCACCCGCAACAGCAAGACCCTGCGCATCCGCGCCGGCGGGCTGGAAAAGGTCAGCACCACGCTTCTCACGGTCGAGCCTCTCGCCGGCGGGAATTGACTTGCCGCCGGGCCCATGGCCGTGTCCGCGACAACAGGGGAAATCCATGCGCTCGATTCTCGTCGGAGCAGCCGCCGCGCTGCTCGCCTGCCTCACGCCGGCCATGCCCGCCGCGGCGCAGGCCAGCAGCACGGCCGAGCCGGCAACGATCGACATCGTCTTCAACCCACCGATCGAGACGCCGCCGCGCTACCGCGTCGTCCGCGATCGTGCCGCGCGCCCGGGCCGGCCCGCCGCCGTGGCGAACTGGGTGGAGGAGCTCCGCTTCGCCAAGGCGGGCGACGGGTTCCTCGCCTATTGGCGGATGGATGCTACCTCGCTGCCGCCCGAGATGCGCGCGCCGGCAGTCGCGCCGATGGTCGCTCCGTTCACCGGCGAGCCGATCGCCCTCGAGCTTGATGCCGAGGGCAATGTGCTGCGCGTCCATGACTGGCCGGCGGCACAGGCCCGCGTGATGGCCGCGGTGGAGGCTGCCACCGCCATGATCCCCGCCACGGATCGCGGCAAGGTCCTGCCACAGGTCCGCGCGATGTTCGCCGGCCTGACCGCCGAGACCGCGCCCTCGATGCTGCTGCGCAACGTCGAACCGCTCTTCGGCGGGGGCGGCCTGTCGATGGAGCCGGGCGAGGTGATCCGTTCGCCGATCGAACAGCCGGTGCCGCTGCTCGGCGGCAGCGTGGCGATGGACGTCACCGTGACGCTCAGCGCCGTCGAGCCTGGCCGCACCGCCACGCTTACCTCGCGCACCGAATATGATCCGGACTCGTTCAAGCAGCTGCTCGCCCGCGCGGTCGACCGGTTCGCGCCCGCGGACAAGGCCGCGCGCAAGCAGCAGCTCGAGCAGATGATGCCCAAAATGCTGCTCAGCGAGGCCTCGACCACGCTGATCGACCTAGCCAGCGGCATGCCGCTCCGCTTCGAGAACCACCGCACCGCCAGGATCGACGGCAAGGAAGTTCCGGTCGAAACGCCGGCCCTCACCTGGCTCCGCTGAGAGGGAATCACCGCTAGGTACCCAGATACCCGTCAGCAAACCCGCGCTTTTCTTGACTTTTCCAATCCGAATCGTCAGAGGGCCATCAACCGCGCTGCCGGAAACGGCGGCGCGTTGCGTTTCATACTCGAAAGGTCTCGCCCATGAAGGCGCTGATGAAGACCACCAAGTCGGCCAAGCCGGCCGAGGTGGAGAAGAAGTGGCATATCGTCGATGCCGACGGTCTGATCGTCGGCCGCGCCGCGGTCGTGATCGCCAATGTGCTGCGTGGCAAGCACAAGACGAGCTTCACCCCGCACGTCGACTGCGGTGACAATGTCATCGTGATCAACGCGGACAAGATCCGTTTCACCGGCAAGAAGCTGGCCCAGAAGGTGTACTACAAGCACACCGGCTATGCGGGCGGCATCAAGGGCATCACCGCCGCCAAGGTCCTCGAAGGCCGCTTCCCGGAGCGCGTCCTGGAGAAGGCCGTCGAGCGCATGATCCCGCGCGGTCCGCTCGGTCGCCAGCAGATGCGCAACCTGCGCATCTACAACGGTGCTGAGCATCCCCATGAAGCTCAGAACCCCGAGGTCCTCGACATCGCCGGCATGAGCCGCAAGAACAAGGTGGGCGCATAATGTCCGACAACCGCCAGTCCCTTTCCGATCTCGGCGCCATCGCCGCCGGTGAGCAGGCCGTGGCCGCCCAGGCCCAGGCTTCGTCCGACGACCGCGCCGAGGCGTATCTCGCCGGCCAGCTCGACGAGCCGGTCAGCACCGCCCCGCTGCGCGCGCAGGAACTCGACAAGTTCGGCCGCGCCTATGCGACCGGCCGCCGCAAGGACGCCGTCGCTCGCGTCTGGCTGAAGCCGGGCACCGGCAAGATCACGATCAACGGTCGTGACCAGGAAGTCTATTTCGCGCGTCCGACGCTGCGTCTCGTCATCAACCAGGTGTTCGGCATCACCGAGCGCGAAGGTCAGTATGACGTGATCTGCACCGTCAAGGGCGGTGGCCTTTCGGGCCAGGCCGGCGCGGTGAAGCATGGCATCAGCCAGGCGCTCACCAAGTACGAGCCGGCGCTCCGCACCCCGGTCAAGCGCGCAGGCTTCCTGACCCGCGACAGCCGTACGGTCGAGCGTAAGAAGTACGGCCGCGCCAAGGCTCGCCGCAGCTTCCAGTTCTCGAAGCGCTAAGGCGCGGGCGGCTTCGGATTGCGCAAGCAATCCGAAGACTCGCCACGGCGGCCAGCAGCGGCGGCGAAGCCGGCGATGTCTGACGGCGTGGCGTCCAACGCTATCAAAAGGGGCGGTCCGGCAACGGGCCGCCTCTTTTCGTTTGGGGATCGCACGGCTAGCGTCGCGCCATGGCGCTCGACCACCCCGACACGATCCGCATCCTCGCCTTTCTCGACGAGATCGGCATCCCGGTCACCCGGGGCAGGATCGAGGGCGACAGCTTCCTGCCCGGCATCGAAGTGCGTGACGGCGGGCTGGTGCTCGATCCCGAGCGCGCCTTCCATCCTGGCGACCTGCTCCACGAGGCGGGCCATATCGCCTGCACCGATCCGGCTTTGCGCCCGACGCTCTGCGACGTGGAGAGCGATCCCGGCGAGGAGATGGCGGCGATCGCCTGGTCCTATGCCGCGGCCCGCGCGATCGGCATCGATACGCGCGCGCTGTTCCATGCCGACGGCTATCTCGGCGGCGGCGAGGCCCTGGCCATCGCGTTCGACAGCGGCAAGGGCCCCGGCCCGCCCATGCTCCAATATTACGGCATGGCCGCCGAGCCGCACCAGGCCGAGGCGCTCGGCCTGCCGGTTTATCCGCAAATGGCGAAGTGGCTGCGCTAGGGCCTCCGCATCAGGTCGCGAAGCGCCAACCGGAACACCAGCCCGCCGCCCGCACCGCTCGCTCCCAGGATCAGCAGGGGAATCATAGCGTCCCATGCCGATGCGGGCCCGATCCAGAAGAGCGCCGGCAGCGCTCCGATCACGGCGCCCGCTCCCATCGCATTCCACCAGTGCAACTGGTAGCGGCGTTCGAGCCACAGATAAGCCGGCAAGCCCAACAGCAGCGCATGGCCAAAGGCGAGCGGGAAGCCGAACACCAGGGCATAGAGCAGGACGACCGGCGCGGCCGCCAGCGCCGCAACTGCCTCGCGCGCAAAGAGGAGCCCGAGGATCGTGCTGCCCAGAATCGATGCCGCGATCGAGGCGACGAGCAACGCCCCCATCACCTTGCCGAAGGGCACCGGCTCCCTCATGCCCGTATCAGCCAGCCGGTATAGCGCACCACCGGCCCGAGCAGCGGCATTGCCACGGCCACCTCGAAGCGGAACCGCCCGTCCTCCTGCCATTCACGCGCATCGATCCGTGGGCCCAGCCAGCGCGGCATCGGCACGCCGAACGCCGTCCAGCCGCGCAGCACCATCTTCAACCCCCCTCCGTCGGAAGGCAGGTCGAAGGCGAAGCGCAGCGGCCCGAACCGCTCGGCCACCCCCTGCCCCGCCTGGCTGAGTTCACTCGAGAAGGCATGCCCACCGAAATCCCGCGTCCAGCGCTCCTTGCCGCTCTGCGCCGAGAAGGTAACGCGCAGCGGCCAGCTGCCCGCGGGCGGGAAGCCCATCACGCGTCCCACCAGCCAGGCCAGCCCCTTGCCGCGGCGCACCTCCCCTTCCCCCGAAGCCCCGGCATCACCGATGAAGTCATGCATGCCGCGCACCGCCTCGGGTAGCCGGGCGAAGCGCGACCCCATCGCCCGGGCATAGAGCGGATCGACCGCGCGTTCGGTCACCTCCGTCCGGATCGCCAGCCCGGCGAACAGCGGCTCAAACCGGTCGAGCGTCAGCAGCCCGCTCGCGTCCCGCGCGCCCGGCACCATGCGCCCCGCGAGCACGTCCCCGGCCAGCAGCTGGGCGGCGAGCGTCGGAATCTCAGGTCCGTCGCCATTCTCGGCGATCAGCGTCCAGCGCCGTTCGACGCCCGAGCCGGTGAGTGTCACCGTCATCGCCGAACGATCGCTGCGCGCCCAGCCGGTGAGGCGCTGGAGCCGATGCAGCCAGGGCGCGGCGCCGCGCAACCCGCCGATCCATCCCCAGCGCACCGGCCAGCTCATCGCCCATAGCCCGAGCATGTGCAGCCCCTGCTCGGTTCCCGCCCGGAAGGCCACCGCCGGCTTGCCGGGCAGCGCGTCGGGCATCAGGGCGAGGTCGGGCACATCGGCCAGCGCGACCCAGCGGCGCAGCGGCGCGCTGCCGGGGATGGCGAAGGTCTCGCGGCGCAGTTCCTGCCAGCCCGTCGCCTGCGCCCAGCGCTGCCCGCGCCACAGCCGCACCGGCCTGCCGACATAGGAGAGGATCGCCTCCGCCACCGCGAGCCCGGCCACCGCCCGGTTCGAGGCGCTGAGCGCGATATCCACGCGCTCCACCCGCGCCAGCCCCTGCGCAAGCTGCCGCGCCACCGCGCCCGACAGCGCAGGCAGGCTCGAGGCACCGCTGACGATGGGCACCGCCACCGCCGCACCCTTGCTCAGCCCGCCGATGCCGGCCACGAACTCCCGCGCGTCCGCCAGATCGAGATAGGGGATGCGCATCGCGATGCAGGCCTCGGGCACCGTGTAACCGCAACTCTGGAAAGGCCCGGCGGCATCGATCACCAGATCCGGCCGCTCGCGCGCCAGCACCATACCGATGCCGTTGGTCCGGTCGGCGACTACCGGCTCGGCGCCTTCCAATCCCGCGCAGAAAGCCGCCGCCTTGTCGAGGCTCCGCCCCGCCACCAGCACCGTATGGCCGGCACCAAGCAGTCGCCGGCTCAGCCGCGCGCCGAACCCGCCATAGCCCCCGATGACCAGGATACGGCTCACAGGATGCGCGCCCTTTGCTCCGGGCTCGGCACCCAACAGGTCTCGCGCTTGCCGAACAGCCGGTAGCGATTGCGCGCCACGCGGCGGTAGAGCGCATCGCGCCAGCCCCGCGGGATCACCCGCAACGCGCGCAGCGCCCGCCACGGCCAGCCCAGCCCCTCGGCGATCGCCAGCACCCCGTCGCTGTCACGCCGCGCCCGCTCGCCCTCGATCACCAGCATCGTGTCGGGATTCTCGGGATCCACGTCGAACCGCTCGCACAGCGCCCGCCCCGCTTCGCTCTGCACCGAGGCGAGCCGGAAATGCCCGCGCCGGTCATGCCGCAGCACGAATTGCGCATTGGCGGCGCACAGCACGCAGACCCCGTCGAACAGGATGATCGGGCGCGCGTCGCTCACCTCGCACCCGCGCCGTGGAGCGCCCGGAAGACCAGCCCGCCGACGATCCCGGACAGCGCCAGCGCCGCCACCGCCACACCCCAGGCGCGCAGCTCCAGCGCTTCGCCGAACACGGACCGCAACGGCCCGAGCACGCCGAGCGCGATAACCGCCGGCAGCGCGGCGATGAGCATCCCGAGCAGCGCCGCCTGCGGCCAGTCGAGCGGGCCCTTCCCCGTCACCAGCCGCGCCAGCGGCGGCCCGGCGAGTGCCAGCTGGGCGAAGGCGATCAGTGCACCGGGCGCGATTGCGGCGCGCACCATATAAACGGGATCGTCATGCCCCATTGCGTGCGAGATCATCGCCGCGGCGATCAGCGTCGCTACGGCCGTAGCGATGCCCAGCGCCCATTTGTACGGGAGTCCTCTCATTCCGCCGGATCCGCGAACACGCAGAGCTGGTGGACGAGCTCGCCGAGCAGCGGATGCACCAGGTCGAGGCTGAACACGAAGCGCCCGCCGCCAATGTCCATATGCCCCACCGTCAGCCGGCCCGGCATCGCCCAGTCCGGCAGTTTAATCCGCAGCCTGCCGAGCTTCAGGAAATAATGGTCGCCGACGAACAGCAGCGCCCCGCCCACTTCCTCCAGCCGCAGCGCGATCCCCACGCCAAGCCCCAGATATTCCTCGATTCCCGTCGGCCCGGCAAAGCGCTTGGCACTGTGGATAACCTGTGGAAAACCCTGTGTGCGACCATATTGCCGCGTCCAATACTGGCCCTGCCCCTCGGCATCCGCCGTCACGCTGACGCTGGCCGACACGCCGATATCCGTACCGAGCGGCAGCGGCCCGCCGATCAGCCGCGCGACCTGCGCCAACACCCGTCCGGCAAGGCTCATCCGGCATTCGGCGACCTCGCCCAGATAGGAGACGCAGGCGCCCGCCCTGATCTTGCGCAGGAAGCGGCGGCGCGTCGCGGGCGGCAGGAACAGCCAGCGCTCGCCGAGCAGCCGGGCGAACGGGCTGGCCTCGTCGTCGAGGCGCGGCGCCGTCGCCCGGTGCCAATCGGCATAGCGGGCCAGCGAACCCGGCGCATATCCGATTGCCGCACCCATGGGACCACTCCCTTCCGCTACGCGCTCTTGCCCTTGGGCAGGAAAGCCAGGACCTTCTTGCCCAGCCGGATCAGCATCATCAGCCGCCCCGGCGGCACGCTCATCATCTGCTGGTACCAATCGTCGATCGTCACGACGAAGTCCTGCATCGCCACGATCCGCTCGCGCGCGGTGCCGGAGATCGCTGCGTCGCGCTTCGCTTCCTCGGTGCAGATGCGCAGCGCCGCCACCGCGGGATCGATCTCGCGCTCCTTGCGGCCCTGGGCGATACGCGTGAGCATCTGCATCAGGTCGACCTCGGCTTCGTAGTGATCGCGCCGGTCGCCCATCACCGGCACCCGGCGGATCAGTTTCCAGCCGAGCAGTTCCTTCAGGCTGTTCGACGTGTTGCTCCGCGCGATGCGCAGCGTGTCGCTGATCTCCTCGGCATTCAGCGGCCGGTCCGAGAGGTAGAGCAGTGCATGGATCTGGGCGACCGAGCGGTTGACGCCCCATTGCCCGCCCATCTCGCCCCAGTGCAGCACGAACTGCTGCACCGCGATCGGCAGCTGAACAGCATTGTCCGTAATTTCTGTCATAACAGAAATATGAGACCGAATTGCACGCAAGTCAATCGCCTTCGCGATCCGTCCCGCACCAGCCTCGCCTCGTCGTCGCGCGCACCGTTGCGATTCCGCAACCACCGGCCTGTCCTGCGGGGTGTGCGCGACGCGCAATCGCGATGAAGATTTCCTTAGGTATTTCTGCAGGTTGTCCCGATTTTCCCGCTAAATTATTCAAAGACGTGCAGGTCGCGGCTTTTCCGCGGCCTCGGGGGACTTCGGGTGTTCGTACAACGCAAACTGGCCGTGCTCAGCGCGGCATTCGGTCTGCTCGCGCTCGCGGGCTGTGATGGCGGCGGCGGGGGCGGTTCGTCGTCGAGCGGCAGCGCCGGCGGCGTGGTCGCCGCGCCCAGCCCTACGCCCACCCCGGTGGTGTTCACCGATGGCGACGCCGCGCGTCTCGCCAAGCAGGCGAGCTTCGGCCCCACGCCCGATCTCATTGCCCGCATCAAGTCGCTCGGCGCCGCCGGCTGGGTCGACGAGCAGCTCGCCGCCTCTTCGAGCACCTATGCCGATCTCGCCGTCGAGGTCCGCCGCGACTTCTGCGTCAGCGGCGACACGGTGTGCAGCCGCGCCCATTTCAGCCGCACGCCGGTGGCGATGCGCTTCTACGCCAATGCCGTCGCCGGATCGGACCAGCTGCGCCAGCGCACCGCCTTCGCGCTCGGCCAGATGATCGTCGCGTCCGAGGCCGAGGTGAACTCGACCGCCGGCATCGCCGCGTTCAACCAGATCTTCCTCGCCAACGCCTTCGGCAACTATCGCGACATCCTCCAGCAGGTCACGATGCTCGGCTATATGGGCGACTATCTCGACATGGCCGACAGCAACAAGTCGGGCCCGTCGGAGAATTACGCCCGCGAGCTGCTCCAGCTCTTCTCGATGGGGCCGGACGCGCTCAACATGGACGGCAGCCTGAAGCGCGACGGCGCCGGCGCGGCCATCCCCAACTATACGACCGACGACATCAAGGGCGTGGCCAAGGCGCTGACCGGCTGGACCTATGCCCGGGTCGGGGGCGCCGCGATCACCGATGGCAATGCCCGCGACTATTCCAGGCCGATGATCCAGGTCGCGAACCGCTACGACAGCACCCAGAAGAATTTCCTCGGCACCAGCGTGTCGGCGGGCGCCAGCCAGGATGCCAGCGTCGCCGCTGTGGTCGATGCCGCGTTCAACAACCCCTCCACCGCGCCCTTCGTCGCGCGCCACATGATCGTCCACCTGGTCACGGCGAACCCCAGCCCGGCCTATGTCGGCCGCGTGGCAGCAGTGTTCGCCGACAATGGTGCCGGCAAGCGCGGCGACATGAAAGCCGTGGTCCGCGCGATCCTGCTCGACAGCGAGGCGCGGAGCGCGCCGACCACGACCAGCGGCAAGCTCAAGGAGCCGGTGCTGCTGATGACCGGCCTTGCCCGCGCGATCGGCTTCGCGACCGACGGCTATGTCTTCGTCACGCGCGACAGCGCCCTGGGCCAGCCGGTGTTCCGCGCGCCTTCGGTGTTCAACTTCTATCCGGACGATTTCCCGCTGCCCGGCTCGACCACGCTGAAGAGCCCGGCCTCGAAGCTGCTCAACACCTCCAACGTGCTGCGCTGGCACAATTTCGTCTATGACTGGACCGTCTCCGGCGATGCCACGCGCAGCGAATATGCGCTGGATTCGGGCCTGCCCATGTCCTCGCTCACCCAGCCGCTCTGGGCGCCCTGGGAAGCGATGGGCACCGATCTCGACGCCATGGTGGCGCGCATCGACCTCACCCTGTTCGCCAACACGCTGAGCCAGGTGCAGAAGGACAAGCTCAAGGCCGCCGCCACGCCCATCACCAATGGCGATGCCACCATCCAGGCGCGCCGCCGCGCCCAGATGATGCTCTACGTCGCGGCCTCGAGCCCGATGTTCCTGGTCGATCGCTGAGGAGCCCGGACATGACTTTTTCCCGACGCGATCTCCTGAAGGCCGCCGCCGGCGCCGGCGCGCTCGCCGCGATCGGCCAGCTCGGCCGCACCACCGCGATGGCCGCCCCGAACGGCAGCTACCGCGCAATGGTCGGCGTGTTCCTGTTCGGCGGCAATGACAGCTGGAACATGGTGATCCCCACCGATGCCCGGCACGCCGCCTATCTCGCCGCGCGCGGTAGCGTGGGCATCGCAGCCAGCCGGCTCACCGCGCTCACCGGCACTGCCTATGCGCTGCATCCGGCGATGGCCGCGCTCCGCCCGATCTGGGACGAGGGCAGCCTCGGCCTCGTGCTCAATGCCGGCACGCTCTACGCGCCGCTGACCAAGGCAACCTACCAGTCGCGCGCCGATCTCCGCCCGATGAACCTGCTCAGCCATTCGGACGAGCAGGCGCACTGGCAGGGCCTGCGCGCCCGCGATTTCGCCACCGACGGCTTCATGGGCCGCCTCACCGACCGGATGGGCGCCAGCTCGATCCCGTCGATGATCTCGATCGCCGGCTCGAACCTGGCGGTGATCGGCAAGACCAGCTCGGCGCTGGTGCTGCCCTCCACCGGCACGCTCGGCCGCTCGGGCTATTCGACCGGCACCAGCGCGGCGAACACCGCCAAGAACAGCGCGCTCGATGCCTTCTCCTCGGCCACCGGCCTGGGCGCCGTGGCCGAAGCCAGCGCCCGCGACATCAACGCCAGCTATGCCCAGGCGACCACCGCCAACGGGATCATCTCGGCGACCAGCCCGCTCGACGGCTATTTCGTCAACCCGACCACCGGCGCCGCGCTGACCAGCGACGTCGCCCGCCAGCTGATGCGCGTCGCCCGCATGATCGATGCGCGGGGTTCGCTCGGCCATAACCGCCAGAGCTTCTTCGTCAGCCAGGGCGGCTATGACAATCACTCGGGCCAGGTGAACGGCGGCACCAACGATACCGGCACCCACGCCAATCTTCTCGGCGACCTTGCCATGGCGCTGGCCGGCTTCCACCGCGCGATGCAGTCGATCGGCATGGCCGAGAACGTCACCGCCTTCACGATGAGCGACTTCGGCCGCACCTATCGCGGCAACGCCCAGAACGGCACCGACCATGCCTGGGGCGGCAATCACCTCGTGGTCGGCGGCAACGTCACGCCCGGCGGCATCTTCGGCGCCTATCCGGACCCGGTGCTCGGCGGCGCGACCGACGTCAGCAGCGAGGGCCGCTTCGTTCCCGCCGTCGCACAGGAGGAATATATCGGCGCGATCGCCCGCTGGCACGGCGTCAGCGATGCCGACATGCCCTATGTCTTCCCCAACTGGTCGACCTGGAGCACCGGCGGGCGCGGGCCCTTACAGTTGTTCCGCGCTTAACGACGTATCCGGATTGCGCTATCGTTCCGCCCCGGCAATGGGGCGCGCCTTCGGGAGGGTGAACGATGGCCAATCTCTACCGCATCACGCCGTTCATGCACGTGCCGGACTTCGACAAGGCGCTTTGGTTCTTCACCGAGGTGCTGGGCTTCGAACTCTATTTCCGCACCACCAACTACGCCTATGTCCGCCGCGAGCAGGCGGCCTTCCGCATCCTGGAGAATGCCGGCGACGACGGCGCCCCGCCGGGCAACCGCCGCTTCTGCTACTATGTCGATGTCGAGGACGTCGACGCGGTCGCCGCGGAGCTGGCCCCCAAGGCGCCGCTGCTCAACGATGGCGACATCTATGGCCCGATCGACCAGATCTACGGCCAGCGCGAGCTGATGGTGGTGGCCCCTGACGGCAATCTGCTGGTGTTCGGCCAGGATATCTCGAAGAGATAGCGACGCCACGAAACCAGCCGTCACCCCCGCGAAAGCGGGGGCCCATCTCGTGCAGAATCGGCAAGCACCGCCGTTGTGATCGCGGATAGCCCGGGAGATGGGCCCCCGCTTCCGCGGGGGTGACGTTCAATTACAGAGCCACACTCCCCTCCCCCATGAACCGCGCCCGGGTCGAGAAGCTCGCCCCCTCCACAATGATCTCGTTGAACGAAGGCGGCTTGGCCCGCACCCGCTCGGACAGCGTGCCCGCGCCGATCAGCCGCACGGTCCGCCCGCCCACCTCGCGCTCGATGTCGAACGGATCATGGACATGGCCGGTCAGCACCGCATGCGCGCCCGCCTCGGCCAGCGCATCCAGCGCCGCGGCGCCGTGCCTTGTGTGCGAAGTCGCCAGCGTGCCGCCCTCCACCAGCGGATGGTGGCAGGCGACGAACACCAGGCCGCCCGTCGGCACCGCCTCGACCAGTGCCAGCGCCTCCTGCAGGGCGCGCGTGCTGACGTGCCCCTTCGACCAGTTGAGCCGCCACTGGAAGCGCGCCGTGGTCTTGAGCGGCACCACCGCCACGCCCTTCACATCGAGCGGCTTCTCGATCATCTGCTCGAGCGCCTGGTAGCGCTTGTAGGGCGTCACGAACCGCGCCCAGAGGTTGAAGTACGGCAGGTCGTGATTGCCCACCTCCACCGTCACCGGCCGGCCGAGGTCCTTGAGCCACTTGGCCGCCGCCGAGAACTCGCGCGCCCGCGCCTGCATCGTCAGGTCGCCGGTCATGATCACCGCATCGGGCTGCTCCTCCTTCACCCGCGCGCCGAACCAGTCGACCGCGGCGCGATCCTCGCGCCCGAAATGGACGTCGCTGACGTGGAAGAGACGCGTCATCCCAGCTCCTCGCGTGTCGCGATGAAGGCCTTACGGCTCATGCCGGCCCTGATCGCCGTGCCGGGCGGCAACGACACCGGCTCCCCGTCGAACAAGGCGAGCACCGGCTTGTTCCCTTTCGGGCTCAGGCTGTCGGTCAGGCTCTCGCTCACCGCATGCGCGGCGACCCAGTCGCCGGTCAGCCATTCCCAGCCCAGCTGCACGATCGAGCCCCAGTCCCGCGCGTCGACCGCCGCTACGTGCAGTTCCTTGCCCTCGGGCCGCACGAACACTGCCTGATATCTGTCCTTGAGCGCCGGCACGCCGTTGATCCGGATGCCGCTGCCTCCAAAGGTCCGGTTCCACGCGACATGCGCGGCCTGGAACAGCTTCTTGATCGCACCCTTGCGTACCGCCTCGCGCGCCCGGAACCACGCCGTCGCCGGCCCCAGGATCAGTCCGACAAAACCACGATGCTCGCCCGCCTCGATGAACGGCAGCGCCACCCGCGTCGTCTCGTCATGCGCCGCCTCGATGATCGCCTTGGGATCGAGCGTGGGGTGCAGCGACTTGGCGAGCAGATTCATCGTCCCGCCCGGCAGGATCAGGAAGCTGCCCTTCCAGCTCGCCAGCGCGCAGAGCGCCGTGTTGATCGTCCCGTCGCCCGCGAACAGCACGACCGTGTCCACCTTCTTCCGCGTCAGAGCCGCCCCTTTTGGAATCTCCTCCGCCGGGAATTCGGTGCGGCCGACCAGCGTCAGCCCGCGTTCCTCGAACACGGCCTCCAGCGCGTCGCACTTGGCCTTGGTGGTCGATCCCGATCCGGGGTTGGTTATGAACCAGAGTCTTTCCATCCCGGTCGTAACGCTCGGGATACGAAATGGCTCAACGCGATCGCGAGGCGCCTTTCTCTTTTAACCGTCATCCCCGCGAAGGCGGGGATCCAGAGCCAAGCAGGTTATCGCTCTGCCGCCCTGGATCCCCGCCTTCGCGGGGATGACGAAAAGAAGGGCAAGAGCGCCCACTCAATAGCGGTAGAGCCGCACCTTCTGGATGCCGAACTGGCCCGGCGGCAGGCGGACGTGCCGGCCCTGGTGCGTCTGGTCGCCATTGAGCCTGCGCCCGGCGACCCATTTGCCATCGACGAAACTGCCTTCCTCGACGGAATCGAGGCCCACGCGCGGCTCGAAGGTCACCGTGATCCCGCTGCCCGCCATGAGATAATCCTCGCCGCCCAGCCAGATCAGGATTCCGCCATGCTCGGCCGGCTCCTGCTTGTCCTTCGGTGTCCAGGGATCGACGAAGCCCACGGTCAGCTTGTACCCGCCCAGCGTCGCCATCTGCGGGCTGCTGTCGACTACGCCCTCGAAGCTCACCACCGGCGAGAAGCCGTCGCGCGCCTTGGCCGCGAACAGTGCCGGGGTCAGTTGCTCGAGCATCGCATAGAAGTCGCCCAGCCGGTCCTTGTCGGCGATCTGCTCGATCGCGAAGGGGCTGAACCCGATCGCGCCATGCTTGCCGATCGCCCGCATCGCATTGGCCGGCGCGCGCGGATCGCCCGCCTCGTTCGCCTCAGGTACGAACAAGATGTTGCCCGGCACGACATAGCCATCGGTGATGCCGGCGAAGTTCGGGAAGTAGATATCGGGCGAGAGCATGTCGATCGCCGGCCCCGCCTGCTTCCATTCCCGCATCAGATGCGCGAGCGGCCCACCGCTCGGATATTCGCCCGGCAGCTTGCCTGGCCGCCCCTGCGCGCCGTTGACGTACATCGGCAGGCGATATTCGCGCTTCCCCGCCTCGGCGACGACATTGGCGAAGCGGGCATAGTGATGCGCGGTGAACGCTTCCTCGCTGCCCTTCCATTGGGCAAAGGCGGCGTCCGCCAGGGCTCCATGTTCGCGCGCCGTCGGCAGGAAGCCCATCTCGTTCTCGACCTGCACCATCAGCACAGTGTGGCGCTCGCCATCGATCGCCTTGAGATGCTGCATCACCGCCGCGAACGCGCGCGCATCGGCGTCGAGCGTCGCCTTGCCGAACACCGAGAGGATGTCCTGCGGCTGGCCGTCCTTGCCGGTCGAGCGCAGGAAGCGCTTGCCGTCGCGCTTCACCCAGGCCGGCGCATAGGTCGACATGCTGTTCTTCCACACCCCGAACCACAGCAGCACCAGCCGCATGTCGTTCGCCCGCGCATCCTCGACCAGCCAGTCGAGGCTGGAAAAGTCGAACTTCCCCTCCTCCGGCTCGATCGCCTCCCAGGTCACCGGCGCCAGCACCGTGTTGAGGTTGAGCGCCTTGAGCCGCTGCCAGTGCGGCCTGAGCCATGCCCGGTCGGTCGCCGAGCTGTTCCCCAGCTCGCCCCCGCGGATCAGGAACGGCTTGCCGTCGACGATCAGCCGCCCGCCCTCCAGATGCGGCGTCTGCGCCAGCGCGGGCGTGGCGAGGAACAGGGCGAGCGCGGAGAGCCAGCGAAGCATGGCGGGCACAATAGTCCGAGTTATTAGCCTATGGGAAGACCGGCTTGCGCCAATCGTCTTCGTACGCCAACCGGCGCGGTCGAAGATTGGAGCCCCTATGTCCCGAGCCGAATTCCAGCGCATCGCGCCACCCCAGCTGATGGCCGAGGTGCGCATGTACGAAACCGCCGAGGGTGGGCTCGAAAGCGCCGCGCAGCCAGGCTGGACGTGCCCGGTCATGACCGAGACGACCAAGCCACTGATCGGCTGGGATGCACTGCCCCTGCTCCGCGACGCGCCGCTCCATCCCGGCGAGACCCGCGAGCTGGGCTTCGTCTTCCTGTCGGGCGACGCCGCGGTCCGCGCACTCCGCGAGGCGGGCAGCTTCTATCTGTGGGAAGGCCGCTTCATCGGCGAAGGCCGGGTGATCGACTGAAGCTGGAAAGTTGGAGCGGGTAGCGGGAATCGAACCCGCGCTAGAAGCTTGGGAAGCTCCTGTGATACCATTTCACCATACCCGCAAGTAACTGACTTTTCAGCAGTTTCCTGCGTCACTGCCTGCTTGTTTTGCAAACCGTTTTGCAGCGATGCGAGCGCCAAGTGCCACGATGACCGCCTTGTCGTCAACATAGACCTTGTGGATTTGGCCGATACGGACACGCATCACGCCATCTCCGCGATCGCGACATCGGCGCCTGCCCATTCCTCGGCCGCGACCTGGTCGATCGGCCGGGCGATGCCGCGCGTCAGGCCGGCGGGCACCGTCACCCGGAAGCCGCGCTCGATCAGCCCCTCGACCGCCCAGCGCACGCAATAGTCGGCGGCGACGCCGACCACGATCACTTCGTCGATCTCGCCACGAAACAGCCCCGAGAAGAACGCCTCGCGATCGACCGAACCCTCCCCGCGGATCGATTCGATCCTCAGCCCCGGCTCGGCCCACATATCGAACACGCCCTTTTCCAGCCGCCAGGTCGCGATCGCCGGATCGACCGCACCGGGATCGACCACCAGCTCCCAGCCGGGCGTGGCTTTCTCGCAATGCGGCGGGAACTGCTTCGCCTCCTCGGACACCGCATAGACCGAAGGCACATGCGTATCGAAGGTGAACAGCAACCCGGCCACCGCATCGGGCCGCAGCCCGGCAAGCCAGTCCCGCATCGGCGCGACGATCCGTTCGGCATCCGCCACCGGCAACGCGCCATCGGCCGCCACGAAATCCCGCTGCATGTCCACCACGATCACGAAGCTCGACATTGCCTGTCTCCCATTCTCGCCACTTTACTTATGCGCAAAACGCGAATAAGTAAAGTGCATAACGCATATAAGGGTGATGCGCATGGACGAAGCCGCCTTCCTGGAAAGCTATGATCCTGCAGCATTCGAGCGCCCCTCGGTAGCGGTCGACCTGATCCTGATGAGCGTGGTCGACGGCACCCCAGCCGTGCTGCTCACCCGCCGCGACCAGCACCCGTTCCAGCACGCATGGGCCCTCCCCGGCGGATTCGTCGGCATCGGCGAAAGCCTCGACGATGCCGCCCACCGCCTGCTCGCCGACAAGGCGCACATGGCCGATGCCTATGTCGAGCAGCTCTACACTTTCGGCCCAGTCGACCGCGATCCGCGCATGCGGATCATCAGCGTCGCCTATTTCGCGCTGATCCCCGCCTGCGCCTTCGCCGCCGCATTGAAGGCAGCCCCGGAGCTGGCGCTCGCCCGCCTCACTGTGCCCTGGCAGGGCGAGACCGGCGGCCCGGTCGAGGCCCGGCTTGCCGAGGGCGAACCGCTCGCCCTCGCCTTCGATCATGGCGACATGCTCGGCGTCGCGATGCTGCGGCTGCGCGGCAAGCTCGATTATTCGGGCATCGCCTTTGCGCTGCTCCCCGAGCGTTTCACCTTGCGCGCGCTGCAGGACGTGTACGAGGCAATCCTCGACACCCGCCTCAACAAGCCTGCCTTCCGCCGCCGCATGCTCGATCGCGGCTGGCTGGCGCCGACCGGCGAACGCGAGACCGGCGCCTCGTTCCGCCCCGCCGAACTCTATCGCTACCAGCCCCCTCGCTGAGCCGCCCCACCCCGTCTATCGTCACCGGCCACACCCGGAGGAAGCCTTGCCCGTCACCGACATCGCCACCCGCGTCTATAATCATGGCTGGCGCCTCGATCCGATCGTCCGCAGCCTGCTCGACACCGATTTCTACAAGCTGCTGATGCTGCAGATGATCCGCCATCTCCACCCGGAGGTGCAGGCGACCTTCTCGCTGATCAATCGCACCAAGTCGGTCCGCCTCGCCGAGGTGATCGACGAGGCCGAACTGCGCGCCCAGCTCGACCATGCCCGCACCTTGCGCTTCTCGAAGAAGGAGCTGATCTGGCTCGCCGGCAACAGCTTCTACGGCAAGCAGCGCATGTTCGCGCCCGACTTCATCGCCTGGCTCGCCGAGTTCCAGCTGCCCGAATACGACCTGCACAAGGTCGACGGCCAGTTCGAGCTGCACTTCGCCGGCCCCTGGACCCACACGATGATGTGGGAGATTCCCGCCCTCGCCATCGTCAACGAGCTGCGCTCGCGCGCGGCGCTGAAGGGCAAGGGCCGGTTCGAGCTCGACGTCCTCTATGCCCGCGCCAAGGCCAAGATGTGGGACAAGGTCGAGCGCCTCCGCCAGCTCCCCGACCTGGTGATCTCGGACTTCGGCACGCGCCGCCGCCACGGTTTCCTCTGGCAGCGCTGGTGCGTCGAGGCGCTGAAGGAAGGGCTGGGCAGCCGCTTCATCGGCAGCTCGAACGTGCTTCTCGCGATGGACAACGACCTCGAGGCGATCGGCACCAATGCCCACGAGCTGCCCATGGTCCTCGCCGCCTTGTCCGACACCGACGAACAGGTCGCCACTGCCCCCTATCGCGTGCTGGAGGAGTGGCAGGCGCACTATGACGGCAATCTGCGGATCGCCCTGCCCGACGCCTTCGGCACCACTGCGTTCCTGCAGGGCGCACCCGACTGGGTCGCCGACTGGACCGGCTTCCGCCCCGATTCGATGCCGCCGATCGAAGGCGGCGAGCAGATCATCGCCTGGTGGCAGTCGCGCGGCCGCGACCCGCGCAGCAAGCTGCTGATCTTCTCCGACGGCATGGACGTCGACAGCATCGAGGCGACCTATCGCCACTTCCACGGCCGCGTCCGGATGAGCTTCGGCTGGGGCACCAACCTCACCAACGACTTCCGCGGCTGCGATCCCGCCGGCGGCCACGGCCTCGAGCCGATCTCGCTCGTCGCCAAGGTGACCAGCGCCAATGGCCGCCCGGCGGTCAAGCTCTCGGACAATCCCGCCAAGGCGACGGGCACCCCTGCCGAGATCGCCCGCTACCTGCGCATCTTCGGCGAGGAAGGCCGGGTGGCGCAGACTGTGGCGGTATAGCCTCCCCACGCGGATGACCGGAAGGCGATTGACCTCCCGCCGCCGCCCGCTAGCCTGCCCGTACAGCAAGGAGACGGGAATGAAGCGGGTTCTGGCAGGTGCGGCACTGGCCGCGATGGCGTTCACCGGCAGCGCGAACGCACAGCAGAACCCCCAGGCGGAAGCGCAAGCGCTCGAGCTGCTCAAGCGCGGCCTCGCCTTCCGCACCGTCGCCGGCCCGGGCAACCAGACGCCCGACTATGCCGCCTACCTGAAGGAACAGCTCGTCGCCGGCGGCTTCGACGCTGCCGACATCCGCATCGAGAAGCTCGGCGACACCGCCTGGATGGCGGCGCGCTACCGGGGCACCGACCAGGCGGCCAAGCCGGTCTATATCTCCGGCCATATGGACGTGGTCGAGGCCAAGCCCGAGGACTGGACCCGCGATCCGTTCACGCCGGTGGTCGAGAACGGCTATATCTTCGGCCGCGGCGCGACCGACATGAAGTACGACCTCTCGACGATGGTCGCCACGCTGATCCAGCTCAAGCGCGAAGGCTACAAGCCGAAGCGCGACATCATACTCCTCGCCTCGGGCGACGAGGAGACCAGCATGAAGACCACCGCAGCGCTGGCCGAGCTCTATCATGACGGCGAGCTGCTGCTGAACATCGACGGCGGCGGCGGCGCGCTCGACGAGAATGGCAAGCCCGAGATCTTCGGCCTGCAGGGCGCCGAGAAGACCTATGCCGATTACGAGCTGACCTTCACCAATCCGGGCGGCCATTCGAGCGCGCCGGGCAAGAGCAACGCGATCTATTCGCTCGCCCATGCCCTGGCGAAGATCGAGGCGTACCAGTTCCCCGGCGAGATCAACGAGATCACCCGCGCCGGCTTCGTCGAGGGCGCCAAGACCGCCGACGCGGAGATGGCCGCGGCGATGCGCGCCTTCCTCGCCAATCAGCAGGACCCCAAGGCGCTCGCCACGCTGCGCTCCGAGCCCGGGCTGATCGGCCAGACCGGCACCACCTGCGTCGCGACCATGGCCAATGCCGGCCACGCCACCAACGCCCTGCCCCAGCGCGCCACCGCCAACATCAATTGCCGCATCTTCCCGGGCACCTCGGTCGCCGCGGTCGAAGCGACGCTGACCAAGGTGGTCGGCGATCCCGAGCTCAAGATCCGCACGCTCGAAAGCGGCAGCATCGCCAGCCCCGCCTCGCCGCTGCGCCCGGATCTGATGAAGCTGGTGTCGGACGGCATCCATGCCCGCTTCCCCGCCGTGCCGATCGTCCCGGCGATGTCGGCCGGCGCCAGCGATTCCATGTGGTTCCGCGCCAAGGGCGTGCCGAGCTACGGCGTCAGCCCGATCTTCATGAAGGGCTCGGACAGCTTCGCCCACGGCCTCAACGAGCGCACCCCGCTCAGCGAGATCGCCCCGTCGATCACTTACTACAAGGCACTGCTCAAGGGCCTGACGAAGTAACTCCACTCCGTCATCCCGCCCCGGACTTGATCCGGGGCGGGATCTCAGGCGACGGCGCGTGCGGTACGTCAGGGACAATTCGCCCCATGGCGATCACGCCGAGGGCCGACTAGTCCGCCGCCATGTCCACGCATGGCTTCCCGTTCGCGCTGATGATCTTCGCGCTCACCAGCTGCTCCGGCGACCAGCACGACGAACGCCTGCGCAAGGCCGGCCCCAGGCCCACACTGACGGCCCTGCTCAAGGTAGCCGATGCGGAAATCGGCGAGCGCAAGTTCGCCCAGTGCACCGCCTGCCACCGGATCGGCCCCGGCGCGCCCGATCTCGGCGGCCCCAATCTCTACGGCGTCTACGGCCGGCCCATGGGGCAGAACAGCCAGCGGTTCAGCTACACCGCAGCGCTGCGAAACGCCGGCGGCAAGTGGAACGCGGCGACGCTCGACGCCTGGATCGCCGACCCAAAGGCCGTGGTCCCAGGCACCAACATGCAATTCGCCGGCATCGCCGATCCGCTCGATCGCGCAGACATCATCGCCTATCTACGGAGCCAGGTTCCTCCGGCCCGCTAGAACCTCCCACCAACCCGCCCGTGCCACGCGGCACGGAAACGCACCGACTTCGTAGATTCATCTTCTAAGTTATTTTCGAATCTGCCATTTCAGCCGCGAAAGATCGCGCAGGCGCGCAGGGGGATTTGATGAGACGTGTCGTTTTGGCTTCGCTGGCCCTGACATGGCCTTTGGCCGCGTGCAGCGGCGGCGGGAGCAGTTCGGAAGCGGTGTCGCCGATCACCCCCACGCCGACCCCGGCGCCTACCGTTTCTCCTTCGCCCACCCCAACCCCCGCACCGACCGGGACGGTCGCATATCTCCATACCTTCGCGGTAGCGGATGGAGACGGCGCGCAGCCCAACGGGCCGCTGCTTCAGGCGAGCGACGGCAATTTCTACGGCACCACCCGGAGCGGCGGAGCCAATCTCTGCCGGTCCGACAGGATACCGTGCGGGACGATCTTCCGGATGACGCCGAGTGGCGAGGAGTCGGTGCTCTATACGTTCGGCGCGTCCCCGAACGACGGCTACACGCCTTTCGGCGCGCTGATCCAGGGCGCGGACGGCGCGCTCTATGGTCTGGCTTCGAACGGCGGCACCTATGGCGGCGGCGTGGCATTCCGGATCACCCTCAGCGGCACCTACACCGTCCTCCATTCCTTCGGCGGCCCGGGCGAGGGCCTCGTGCCCACCGGTGGGCTGACGCTGGGCAGCGACGGAAACTTCTACGGCGCGACCAGTTCGGGCGGCGCCAATCACTGCGCGAACATCCCGCAGAATGGCGCCAATTGCGGCACCATCTTCCGGATGACACCCGCCGGCGCGGTGACCACGCTCTATTCGTTCGGCAGCACCGGGTCCGACGGCACCACGCCATTGGGCCCGGTGCTCCGCACCGCCGACGGCACGATCTATGGCACGACCTCGCTGGGCGGCGCGACCAATGGCGGCACGATCTTCCGGCTCTCCACGGAGGGCAAGCTCACCACGCTCTACACCTTTGGCGTCTCGCGCACAGATCCGGTCGCGCCGCAGGGCTCATTGATCCTCGGTCCCGACGGCGCGTTCTACGGGACCACGCCTTCGGGCGGCGGTGGCAATTGCCAATATGGCTGCGGCACCGTCTATCGCATCGATCAGGCGGGCAAACTCACCATCGTCTACGCGTTCGGCCTGACCGACTCGATGGACGGTCGGGGCCCCTCCGCCGTGCTCACCCTCGGCAAGGACGGATATCTCTACGGCACCACCCGCAGCGGCGGCCAGAATCAAGGCGGCACGGTATTTCGACTGTCGGGCACCGGCACCCTGGCGACACTGTTCTCCTTCGGGCCGATGCAGAAACAGCCCTATGATCCGGAAACGGGAGTCATCGAGGGCAAGGACGGCGCGCTCTACGGCACGACCTTCTACAACGAAGGCCTTGGCGGCGTCGGCGCGAGATTCGGATCCGGCACGGCCTACAGATTAACGTTTCGCTGACCGGGCATCCCGCCGCGTATTATCTTGCCAACACACCCCCACTGATGCACATTCCCCGCCAGCGGCGCCGGTCTGGCGCCCGGGGGAAAGGATCACGGTGTCCACAAGCGAACCCAGCGGCACGCCCGCGCTAGAGTTGCGCGCGCTCGGCAAGACCTATGGCCGCGGCGCCAAGGGCAAGCGCGCCGTCGACGACGTATCGCTCAGCGTCCGCCACGGCGAAGTCTATGGCTTTCTCGGCCCCAATGGCGCGGGCAAGAGCACGACGATCCGCATGGCGCTTGGCCTGATCCGCCCGACCGATGGCGAGGCCCTGCTGTTCGGCCGGCCGGTCTCCGACAAGCAGGCGCTGCGCCGGGTCGGCTCGCTGGTCGATGGCGGCACCTTCTATCCCTTCCTCTCCGGCCGCGACAATCTGCGGGTGCTCGCCCGCACCCAGGGCCATGACGGCACGCGGATCGAGCAGGTGCTCGAGCGTGTCGACCTCGCAGCCGACGCGAAGCGCAAGGTGAAGGGCTATTCGACCGGCATGAAGCAGCGGCTCGGCGTCGCCGCCGCGCTGCTCGACGATCCCGACCTCGTCATCCTCGACGAGCCGGCCAACGGCCTCGACGCCGCCGGCATCCAGGACATGCGCAACCTGCTCCGCGGCCTGGCTGCGGACGGCAAGGCAGTGTTCCTCTCCAGCCACCTCCTCCACGAGGTCCAGCAGATCTGCGACCGGGTGGCGATCGTCCACAAGGGCAAGCTGCTTCGCGAGTCCTCGATCCGCGACCTGCTCGATCACGGCCAGGCGCTGCGCGTCGAGGCCGAGCCGCTCGACACTGCCGAGACGGCACTCCAGGGCAAATGGCCGGTCGACCGCGCACAGGATAGCCTCAGGGTGCAGGCGCCCCGCGCCGATGCGCCCGCCATCGTCCGCCAGCTGGTCGAGGCCGGAGCCGATGTCTTCCGCGTCGGCCCCGACGACCAGAGCCTCGAGGAAATCTTCCTGACCATGACGAGGGACACCGATGCTTGACGCCGTCCGCGCCGAGGCGCTGAAGCTCCGCCGTCACCGCGCCACCTGGCTGATGGTCTGGATCTATCCGATCGCCATCGCCCTGATCATGATCGGCGTGCTGCTCTACGGCGCATTCTCCACGCATGATGCCGGGCCGCCCCAGTCCGCCGCCGAATGGATCCAGGACAGCGCGATGCTCTGGAAGATCCCGACCTCGGGCCCCGGCCGCTTCCTCATCGCCGGCTTCGCCGCGGTGGTGTTCGCCGGCGAATATGGCTGGAACACCTGGAAGCTCATCATCCCGGCGCGCACCCGCTGGCAGCTGATCGCCGCAAAATGGGCCGTGGCGCTCGGCTTCCTGATCATCGCCCTGATCGCCGCCGACCTGATCATGCTGCTCGGCGGCTGGCTGGGCTCGCTCCAGGACGGCCAGCTCCCCGCCGGCGTGACGCTCGCCGCCGTCGCCGAGGTGCATTGGAAAGCAGGCGCCCATGCCCTGCTGCCGATACTCTACACCATCGCCTTTGCCGGGCTGTTCGCGATCCTGACCCAGTCGATCCTCGCGACGATGATCCTGTCGATCGCGATCGTCGTGATCGAGGGGATGCTGCCCCTGATCGCGATCTTCTTCCACGGCTATGCGCCGGCGCTGACGGCCTGGCTCGTCAAGGTTCTGCCCTTCTACCACATGGCCAATCTGGGCGCCTGGGCGAAGGGCGGCGCGGTGATCCCGTTCGGACCGAACGACATCGTGTCGATGTCCTGGACGACGTCCTTCTGGGCACTCACCGCCTGGATCGTCGCGGCCGGCACGGCAACGCAGCTCCGCTTCCTGCGCCAGGACCTCAACTAGGCCGTATCGACATTCGAATTCGGGGGCCATGCCCAAAGCAAAAACCTCGTCACCCCGGCCTTGTGCCGGGGTCCACGGCGCCGCACGCGCTGAACTGGAGCCTCAAATTCTGCCCTCGCCGCCCGGTGGCCCCCGGCACAAGCCTGTCCTGAGCTACGCCGATGGGGCCGGGGTGACGGTAGAATAAGGGCGATGCCAGCCTTTCAATCCTGAATGTAGATACGCCCTAACCCCCGTCGGGATAGCGCATCGCCACGTCGCAGCGCTCATAGCGGGCGCCGTAGCGGGCCATGATCCCGGCATCGTGCCGGAAGCCGAGCTTCTCGTAGAGGTGGATGGCGGCCGCGCATTTGGCGTTGGTCAGCAGATAGAGCGGATCGCCGCCCATCTCCCGAGCCCGCTCGATCAGCGCCGCCAGCAGGAACTCGCCGGCCTTCAGCCCGCGCGCGCTCGCCCGCACGCCCATCTTGGTCAGCTCCAGCCCGCCATCCTTCGAGCGCTGCAGCGCGCCCGCGCCGACGATGCCTAGTCCGCGCGCCTCGACGAACAATATGGCGCCGCCGCCATCGAGGATCCGTCCGCGCGGATCGTCCAGCACCTCGCGGTCGGTCTCTTCCATGCGGAACATCGCATCGATCCACTCGGCGTTGATGTCGCGGAAATGATGCGCCAGCGCGTCGCTATATTCCCGGATCGCAAGCACTTCGCTGCTTGAACGGGCGGCCAGCACGTCGATCGGAGTCGCCGCCAGCGCGGTCTCCAGCCGCGCGATCTGTGTCATGAAAGCGTCCGCTTCCTCCCCGAGCAGCATGCGGACCGCATCCTCCACCTTCGGCCACACATGCACGCGCGCCCGCGCCAGCACCGCTTCGCCGGCCGGGGTCAGCGAGATGGTCCGCTGGCGCTGGTCCTCGCCCTGCTCCGACCGGACCATGCCGAGCTCGACGAGCTGGCCGATCGCGCGGGTGACGCCGGGCTGGCTGATCCCGATCGCCTGGACGAGCTGGCCGATCGTCCGCGCCTCTCCGTCGAGCGCGGCGAGGAACGCCATGTGCGCAGGCTGCACGGGCAGCTCGGCATCGGCGGTGACGCGCGCGGCGCCCGCCTGCATCCGCTCGCCGAGGCGCTTCAGCCGGCTGCCGAGAAAGCCGATCCCCTGCTCGCGAATCACGTCCATTCCGAAACTCCATACAGCGTTATATATCTTGTTATATAACACCACGCGCGAGTCAATCCTCGGCCCGATCCCAGCGAACATCCGCGTGCAATCTGTCCGCCGGCGGGCCGCTCAGATCCCGCCTTCGAACGCCTCCAGCCCCTTGGAAGCCAGTCCTGCGATCAGCGCGTCGCCGCATGCGTCGAGCAGCCCCTGCTCGGTCGCCCGGATCACGAAGTTCGCGCCCGTCTTCCCATCGCGGAAGAAGGGATAGGAGCCGATCGCCACGCCTTCAAAGGCGCGCTCGGTGGCGCCCAGCATGTCGGCGATCTCGCTCTCCGCCGCCCAGGCGCCTATGGTCCGCGACAGCACCGGGCGGCCGCCCTCCAGCGTGCCGGTCAGCGCGTCGAGCATGCCCGCGGTGATGTGCGGCACTCCAGCGAGGATGAAGAGGTTACCCACCCGAATCCCCGGCGCGCCGGACATGCGGTTGGGGATCAGCTCGGCCCCCTCGGGCACCCGTGCCATGCGCAGCCGGGCATCGGTGATGCCGCCGCGGGTCTCGTAATAGCGCTCCAGCACCGCCCGCGCCTCGGGGTGGATCACCACGCCGACGCCCAGGGCCACCGCGATCGCATCGACGGTGATGTCGTCATGCGTCGGCCCGATCCCGCCGGTGGTGAAGCAGTAATCATAGCCGCTGCACAGCGCATTGACCGCCTCGACGATCCGCGCCTCGACATCGGGCACCACCCGCACCTCGGCCAGGCGGATGCCCTGCACGTTCAGCCAGGTCGCGATCTGGGCGATGTTCTTGTCCTGGGTGCGGCCCGAGAGAATCTCGTCGCCGATCACCACCAGCCCAGCCGTCCAGATGCGTTCGCCCATGCCCCCGGCATAGCCACAAGCCGGGCCCGCGACTAGGGTCCGAACCGGTGTTTCTGCCTCTCGAAAAAGCCGGCCGACCGGCCTATATCGCCTCGATGACCGAATATGTGACCGTAACCGCCGACATGCCGCAGGCCCGCGATGGCGCGATCAAGCTCCATGGCCCGGCGGGCTTCGAGGGTATGCGCTGCGCCGGCCGCCTCGGCGCCGAGATTCTCGACGCGCTCGTCCCCCATGTCGTGCCGGGCGTCACCACCGCCGAGCTGGACGACATCGTCCGCGAGATGACCATCGCCGCCGGCGGCGTGCCCGCCACGCTCGGCTATCGCGGCTACACCCACAGCTGCTGCATCTCGATCAACCATGTGGTCTGCCACGGCATCCCCAGCGAGAAGGCGCTGAAGGACGGCGACATCGTCAATATCGACGTCACGCCGATGCTCGACGGCTGGCACGGCGACACCAGCCGCATGTTCCTGGTCGGCGATGTCGGGATCAAGGCGCGCCGCCTGGTCGACGTGACCTATGAATGCCTGATGCTCGGCCTCGAGCAGGCCAGGCCGGGCAACCATCTCGGCGACGTCGCCAACGCGATCCAGCGCCATGCCGAGAAGCATCGCTACGGCGTGGTCCGCGATTTCTGCGGGCACGGGCTCGGCCAGATCTTCCACGACGCGCCCGAGGTCGTCCATGTCGGCCGCCCGGGCACCGGTCCGGAGCTACGCCCCGGCATGTTCTTCACCGTCGAGCCGATGATCAACATCGGCCGGGCCGACGTGAAGCTGCTCGACGATGGCTGGACGGCGGTGACCCGCGACCGTTCGCTCTCGGCCCAGTTCGAGCATTCGATCGGCATCACCGAGGACGGCTGCGAGATTTTCACCAAGAGCCCCAAGGGCCTCGACAACCCGCCTTATTGAAGCAGGCAGGAGGGACGGCACGCGCCGCCCCTCCCCTTACATCCTAGGACTGGTACGGCCGGCCGGACTGGATGAGCCGCTGGCGGTTGGTGTTGCCGGGCACTGCGATGTGCGTCGCCGGGTCATATTCCCTGCCCACCGCCGGGCTGCCCTGCGGCACCCAGATCTCGACCACCGTGTTGGTGTAGCCCTGGGGCAGATAGCGGACATAGTAGCCGTCCGGGTGCAGGCTCCAGCGGCCCTCCGGCACGTCGCTGCTGCCCGGGCCGACGCCCGCCATGCCGGCGAGCACCGCGACGCGCTCGAGATCGGCATAGCTGCTGCCGGGCGAGGCCAGCATCCGCCGCAGGTCCGCCTCGGCGCGCAGTGCCTGGCGCACGCCGCTCGGCAGGTTGTCGGCGATCGGGCCCTGGCTCAGCATGTCGAGCGCGTTGCGGTTGAGCGAAGCCAGCTGGCGCGGGGTGAGCAGGCGGGCGGCGACCGCCTTGTGCTCGTTCGACAGGTCCTCGAACTTGGCCCGGGCGATGATCGCCCAGAGCAGCGTCTGGATGTCGTGCTGGTGGATTTCGGGATGGTTCACCGAATTGCGGACGACCGACATCACCACGTCCTCGGCCGGCCCCTTGGGCGGCGCGTAGAGATAGCCGTCGCCACCACCCGGACCGTGGGTGCCGGCCTTCAGGCAATAGCTCTGGTCGTGGAAGCTGTAATAGCCCGGCTGGAGCACGAACCCACCATTAGGCGTGCGCTGCAACTGCATCAGCCCGCGCTTCGGCTCGCGCGGCACAAAGCCGTCCTTGCCGTCATCGCCCCATTTTGCGTCGGGCAGGCTGGTGGTGATCGGCTCCTTCTGCAGGCTGGGCATGCCGATGCCCGCCTTCTTCACCAGCTTGCCGATGCTGCCGAACTGCGCCTGTGCCGGCGCCGCCGAGAATAGAAGCCCGGCCGCCAGGACGGCGCCGAACATCGCGCGGAGGTTCATGATCGTTTTTTCCTGCCCTGTTTAAAGGAAACGGCCGCCTCCCCTGCAGCCACGGGCTGGATATCGTCTTTGTTCGTCGCAGGCCAGTCGGACTTGGTCGCTGAATAGTTGCGAAACCCTCTTTACGGGCTGCGCGGCGCGCCTTCAGTGCGAGAGATCTTTGTCCGGCAGATGCGACCAGCATTCGAGCTGCGCCTCCGCCCCCGCCGCGTCCAGGTCGCCGGCCTCGCTATGAATCCAGCAGGTCTTGCGCGCCTCCGGATCGAGCGCAAGCAGCCCCTGCGCCATGATGACGAGCGGCCCGGTGGCGACGATCACATCGCCATTCGGCACGTCATTCCCCCGCCGGTGCAGCTCGGCGGGCAGGTCCATCGGCATTGCTTGCATTGGGTCACACCCCGGTACGCTCGAACGGCGTACAACGCGGCAGCTCGCGATCCGGTTCCCAAACAGACCGGCTGGTCATCCCGTTTCGCACCCGCAACGTGCCGCTGCCCCCAAATCCGGCACCACGCAGCCCGCTGCTCATTTGATAGGCACTTGTTAAACTGCTGCGCTGCGTGCAACCGAGAGGGCGAGCCGAGTCCCCGCACTGGCACGAAGTTTGCCAGACGCGCGGATAGGCAAGCCTCATGTGCCTCGGGGGAAACCGTGAAAAAGATCGAAGCGATCATCAAGCCGTTCAAGCTCGACGAAGTGAAGGAAGCGCTGCACGAAGTGGGCGTCTCCGGCATCACCGTCACCGAAGCCAAGGGCTTCGGCCGCCAGAAGGGCCATACCGAGCTCTATCGCGGAGCCGAATATGTCGTGGACTTCCTCCCCAAGGTGAAGCTCGAGGTGGTGGTGGAGGATTCGCTTGCCGACCGCGTGGTCGAGGCGGTCGCCGCCGCGGCGCAGACCGGCCGCATCGGCGACGGCAAGATCTTCGTGATCCCCGTCGAGACCGCGCTCCGCATCCGCACCGGAGAGCGCAACGAGAACGCCATTTGACGCGACGCAACATCACGACGATGTAGCGCCGCGAAGGGCAACATTATTTCCCGATTCGTCGGGTCAATGAAAGAGAGCGAAAGGGCTTAACAATGGCGAATTCGGCCAGCGACGTTCTGAAGATGGTCAAGGAAAACGAGATCGAGTGGATCGATCTGCGTTTCACCGATCCCAAGGGCAAGTGGCAGCACCTCACCATGGTCGCCGGCGTGATCGGCGAGGACGAGCTGACCGACGGCCTGATGTTCGACGGTTCGTCGATCGAAGGCTGGAAGGCGATCAACGAGTCCGACATGATCCTCAAGCCGGATCTGGACGCGGTGTGGATCGATCCGTTCTCGGCCACCCCGATGCTGATCCTGGTCTGCGACATCGTCGAGCCCTCGACCGGCGAGCTCTATGCCCGCGACCCGCGCTCGACCGCCAAGCGCTCGGAGGCCTATCTCCAGTCGCTCGGCATCGGCGACACCGTCTATGTCGGCCCCGAGGCCGAGTTCTTCATGTTCGACGACGTCCGCTTCGAGAACAGCTACTCGACCTCGTACTACGCGATCGACGACATCGAGCTGCCGGGCAATTCGGGCAAGGAATATGAGGCCGGCAATCTCGGCCACCGCCCGCGCGCCAAGGGCGGCTATTTCCCCGTCGCCCCGGTCGACTCGGCCGTCGACATCCGCGGCGAGATGGTCGCCACGATGATCGAGATGGGCCTGCCCTGCGACAAGCATCACCACGAAGTCGCCGCCGCGCAGCACGAGCTCGGCCTGACCTATGGCACGCTGGTCCAGACCGCCGACCGGATGCAGATCTACAAGTATGTCGTGCACCAGGTCGCCAATGCCTATGGCAAGACCGCGACCTTCATGCCGAAGCCGATCAAGGAAGATAACGGCTCGGGCATGCACACCCACATCTCGATCTGGGAAAAGGGCGCCAACACCTTCGCGGGCAATGGCTATGCCGGTCTGTCGGACGCGTGCCTCTATTTCATCGGCGGCGTGATCAAGCACGCCAAGGCGCTCAACGCCTTCACCAACCCGTCGACCAACAGCTACAAGCGCCTGGTCCCGGGCTATGAAGCGCCGGTGCTGCTCGCCTATTCGTCGCGCAACCGCTCGGCCTCGTGCCGCATCCCGTACGGTGCCGGCACCAAGGCGAAGCGCGTCGAGTTCCGCTTCCCGGACGCGCTGGCCAATCCGTATCTCTGCTACGCGGCGCTGCTGATGGCCGGCCTCGACGGCATCCAGAACAAGATCCACCCGGGCGACCCGATGGACAAGAACCTGTACGACCTGCCGCCGGCAGAGCTCGAGCAGGTCCCGACCGTCTGCGGTTCGCTCCGCGAGGCGCTGGACAGCCTGGAAGCCGATCAGGACTTCCTCCTGAAGGGCGACGTGTTCTCGAAGGACCAGATCGCGGCGTATATCGACATCAAGCGCGGCGAAGTCGCCCGCTGGGAGATGACTCCGTCGCCGGTCGAATACGACATGTACTACAGCGCCTGAGCGCACCGCCTTCGGGCAAGGGAAAGGGGGCGTCTGGAGCGATCCGGGCGCCCCTTTCGCATCCGGGGATTGCAATTTCCGCAATCGCGAATCCCTGCGACGCCGCTTGGTTCGCCTCCGCAACGAGCGTAGATATCCGGCTCGCGGCGCCCGCCGCACCTCGCCGCGTGCAAGCGGCATCGAAGGCATTCGAAAATGCTCCCGACATTGCTGGCAATCCTGGCCCCAATTGGGGTGATCGTGCTCGCGTTCGCGCTCAATTCGTTCGGCATCAACCAGGAATATGAGCGCGGCGTGGTCTTCCGCCTCGGCCGGCTCCACCAGACCAAGGGACCGGGCTGGTTCTGGCGCATCCCGCTGGCCGACCGCATCGTGAAGGTCGACCTGCGCACCGTGACCTGGGCGCTCGACACCCAGGAGACGGTCACCCGCGACGGCGTCGCGGTGCGCGTCAACGCGGTGCTCTGGTTCCGCGCCGCCCAAGCCGAGCGCGTCGTCACCACCGTCGCCGACTGGCGCAGCGCGGTGATCCAGGCGGCCGAGACCGCGATGCGCGACGCGATCGGCCAGAGCGACCTCGACCGGATGCTCAAGGACCGCACCGCGATCAACCAGCGCCTGCTCGAGCTGCTCGCCCAGACCTGCGAGCGCTGGGGCGTCGCGATCGACGCGGTCGAGATCAAGGACCTCGACATCCCGTCCCAGATGCAGCGCGCCATCGCCAAGGAGGCCGAGGCGATCCGCGAGAAGCGCGCCCGCATCATCAAGGCCGAGGGCGAGCAGGAAGCCGCGCGCACCCTGGCCGATGCGGCCAGCGTCATCGCCGCCAGCCCGGGCGCGCTCGAGCTGCGCCGCCTGCAGACGCTCACGGAGATCGGCGTCGAGCATAATTCGACGATCGTCGCGATGTTTCCCACCGAACTGCTCGAGGCGGCGCGCAAGCTCGGCGCCGCCTGATCCCCGTGCATGCAAAAGGGGCGCCCGGGTCCCCCCCGAGCGCCCCTCCCCCCAATCGCCGCGCCTCAGAAATCGTAGCGCAGCGAACCCGATATCGTCCGTCCGTTGATCGCCCGGCCCGAGCCGATGCCATTGGCCGGCACCGTGCTCTGAGAGATCTCGAAGAAGCCGATCTTGTCGAACAGGTTGTTCGCGTTGAGCATCAGCTGCACCCGCGGCAGCGGGCGGACCTGCAGGAGGGCGTTCACCACGGTGAAGCCCGGCATGCGCAGCAGGTTGCTGTCCTGCGCATAGCTGCCGGTGAGGCCGACCACGTTCGCGCCAAGCGTGAAGTGCTTGGTCTCGAACTGCGGCGTCGCCTCGAAGGTCCAGGCCGGCTGGTGGCGCGGTTCCTTGCCGGTCAGCGTCGGATCGAGCTTGTCCTCGGTGATCTTCGCCTTGGTATAGGTGGCGCCCGCGGTGATGCTGAACGGCCCCTCGCGGAAGCTGCCCTCCAGCTCCAGGCCATGCGCGCGGTAGCTGCGGATGGTCTGGTTGGCCGAGCCGTTCAGGACGTTGTGGTCGTCGGCATTGGCGAGAAACGCGGTCGCGTTGAGCGTCACCCCCGCCTTGCGGAACTTGAACCCGCCTTCGAGCTGGCGGACCGCATCATATTTGTCGCTGGCGTTGGCCACGTCGCCGGTGGTCGCGCTCACCACCGGGGTGAACAGGATCTTGTCGGCATTGGCGCGCCCGCCCTTGCTGTAGCGGGCGAAGACCGAGAAGGGCTCGGCGACGCGCCAGTTGATGCCGGTCGAATAGCTCAGATAGCCATAGTTGTAGTCGACGGGCGCCGGCTGGCTGAGCGGCAGCCAGGCAACGCTGTTCTCCGGCCCGGTCAGCAGGCCGTCGCCATTGACGTCATACGCGATCAGCCCGGTACCGCGGCCGCCCAGATCGGCGCCGTAGAGCGAACCGCGCACCTTGCCGATGTCGTAGCGCAGGCTGCCGCCGACCGAGACCTTGCCGACATGATAGTTGACCGAGCCATAGGGCGCGGTGACGTCGTACTTCACGTCGAAGATGCGGCGGAACTTGCTCGTGCGGCCGCGGCCATAGGCGAAGAAGCCGTTCTGGGTCTGCGCCACGCCGGCGGCGTTGAAGACGTTGACCATCGCGGTCTCGCCATTGCCGGCGACATCGACGTCGATCGCCGAGTGGAGCCACTCGGAATTGAGCGTCTGGATCGCCTTGTAGACGCCGGCGGTCATCGTCAACTTGCCCTTGCCGACGTTCCACACGCGGGTGGCGCGCAGGTCGTTGGTGAAGTTGTCGAGCGAGCGGGCACGGGTCTCGGCCATGTAATAGAGCGCGAGCAGCCCGTTGCCATTGGCGTTCGCCGGCACCAGCTGGCCGGCCTTGGGGCCGGTGGCATAGCGCGCGGTCGCGCCGGCGCCGCCCTGCGACGCGGCGAAGTTCGCCACCGTGTCCGCCGAGTTGGCGAACACGCGCAGGAAGTCGCCCGAATTCTTCGAGAATCGCGCTTTTTCGCTGATCGTCCAGCCGCCGACGTCGAACTGCGCCTCGAGCCCGATCGCCTTCGACTTGGGGTGCATGCCGTCCTTGACCGGGAAGCGGCGCAGCTGGTTCTTGCCGTCCAGCGTCGTCACGTCGCTGATGTACGGCGAGAGCACCGAGTCACTGCGGATGTCGAAATTGGGCAGGTTGGCGATCACCGGATTGGCATCGGTACCGGTCAACTTGAAATAATAGGGCGCGAAGGTCGGCGAGCGATCGTCGAGATACTTCGCGTGCAGCCGGATATAGCCGTTGCTGAACTGGCGGGTGACGTTGAGCTTGATCTGGCCGCCGCGATAGCCGGTGAAGCCGATGTCGCGCGGGCCCTCGCCCCAGCGATAGAAGCCGCCGACATGGAAGCGCAGGTTCTCGCTCAGCTTCGCGCCATAGTCCGCGTCGAGCCGGTTCTCGCCATAGTCGAGCCCGCGGGTGACCTGCACCGCGCCGCCCGGCTGGTCGCCGGTCTTCGAGATCAGGTTGATCAGGCCGCCCGGCGAATCCGAGGCGAAGGTCGAGGCCGAACCGCCGCGGATCGATTCCACTGCGGCCAGGTTGAAGTCGGCACGCAGGAACACGTCGGCACCGAAGTTGAACAGGTCGCCGAACTCGAGCACCGGCAGCCCGTCTTCCTGCAGCTGCATGTACTTGGAGCCGCCGGCCGCCAGCGGCAGGCCGCGCACGGTGTAGTTGGCATTGCCCTCGCCGATCGCGGATTCGACGCGCAGACCCGGCATGGTGCGCAGGATGTCGGCCAGCGGACGCGGCCCGAGCTTCTCGCTCTCGCTCGCCTTCAGCGCGCTGGTCGAGGTGGCGCTGTCGAGCCGGTCGCGGCCCTTGGCGACGCCGGTCGAGAACACGTCCTGCGTCGCGGCCTTGGCGGGCTTGGCCCCGTCCGTGCCTGCCGCCGGCGCAGTCTCGGTCTGCGCCAGCGCGGGCGTGGCGACACAGCTCGCCGCAAAGGCAAGCAACAGATACCGTAATTTCACTTGAGCCCCTTCCCCATTAAATGCGCAAATCTTGTAGTTTTGACTTTATAGGACCGTTCCGGAGCCAAACTGCTTTTGCGGAAATTTTTGGGAAACATTTGCCGTACCGCCTGGTACGCCAAGGCCTGTCACACGAGGGAATGACCCGGCGGGATCACCCGAAACGGCCGCATCCCTGGTTGCCTTGGCAACGCCCTGCCCTAACTTCCTTCGGGGCGGACATCCGGAGGAACGGCATGGCACATCATGGCCTCGACGATCACATCACCGACGCAGTCACCCAGACCGATGTGAAGCTGCTTGGCGAGGCGCCCGCCTTCGCGATGGGCAGCATCTACCAGACGATGGCGCACAGCACCGGCATCCTGTTCGAGAATGCGGTGCATGCCCAGCAGCAGCAGAACACGCTGGGCCAGGCAGCTGCAAACCAGGGCGTGATGCAGATCTATTCGCTCGGCGCCACTCCGGGCCCGGCCGATCCGATCATCCAGAGCGGCGTGGCGGACAATCTCGCCAGCCTGCTGACCGTGCTGAGCGCATTCCGGAAGTAAAAACACGCCCGGCCCCGAAGGACCGGGCGCATCCCCCTTTTAACTTGTCGGCGCAGTGGCAGACGACCTTGCCTGCGCCGGTACGGCTGCTCGGGCTACGAAAGCGAGCAGCACGTGGCGGACGGACCGGGCGGACTCCCGATCAACAGGCATATCCGCTGTCCCCTTGGGCAGGGCCGATGGCCTGCGATCATGACATCCATGTTGCGATGCAATGAATTAGCCGGGGATTTGCACCGATTGTTGATGCGGCGGAACGGCCTTGCCGGCCCCGCGTTGCGGCTTTGGTCTCAGGGAGGACCCCGCATGCGTATCACGCCCCCGCTCACCGGCCTGTTGCTTCTCGCCGCCTGCTCGAGTGGAGGCGATGGCGGCTCTACAACCCCTGCCCCCACGCCCACGCCGACCACCGCCAACACCGCGCCCAGCTTCACCTCGCCCGCCACCGCCAATGTCGCGGAGAACACCGCCTTGGCCTACCAGGCGGCGGCGACCGATGCGGAGGGCAACCCCATCACCTTCGCGATCGCCGGCGGCGCCGATGCCGCGCTGTTCACGATCACCGCCGCCGGGGCGCTGAGCTTCGTCGCAGCACCGAGCTTCGAGACGCCGCGCGATGCAGACGCCAACAATGTCTACCAGGTCCAGTTGCGCGCCAGCGATGCCAGCCTGAATTCGACGCTCAACGTCGCGATCACCGTCACCGATTCGAAGGAAGGCATCGCGGTCAAGCGCGTCGGTACCGGCTTCACCCAGCCGCTGTTCGTCGCGCCGGTGCCCGGCGACAACAACCGCGTCTTCGTGGTCGAGAAGGGCGGCAATGTCTGGTTCCTGACGCCTGCGACCGGCGCCAAGGCGCTCGCCTTCACCGCGGGCAATCTCTCGACCAGCGGCGAGCGCGGCCTGCTCGGCATTGCGCCGCGGCCCGATTTCGCTACCTCCAACGTGGTGTTCGTCCATGCCGTCGCGCCCGATGGCAGCCTCGAGATCCGCGAGTATACGCTCGGCACCGCCGGCTATCGCCTCGCTCTCTCCACCCCGCATCCGGGCGCGGACAACCATAATGGCGGCTGGATCGGCTTCGGGCCCGACGGGCTGCTCTATGACGCCACCGGCGATGGCGGCGGCGGCGGCGATCCCGGCAACAATGCCCAGAACGTCAATTCGCGCCTCGGCAAGATCCTGCGCCTCAGGATCGACACCACGCCGGGTGCGGCAACGCCCTTCGCGCCAGCGCCGGGCAATCCCTTCGCTGGCGGCGGCGGCGATCCCTATATCTTCGCCTATGGCCTGCGGAATCCGTTCCGCAACAGCTTCGACGGCAACACATTGGTCATCGCCGATGTCGGCCAGGGCGCGATCGAGGAAGTCGATCTCGCGCCGATCGGCCAGCCCGGCCTCAATTTCGGCTGGCGCTTCCTGGAAGGCACCCAGCCCTTCAACGGCACCGCACCCGCCGGCCTCACCGCCCCGGTCACCCAATATGATCATGGCAGCGGCCCCAAGCAGGGGGCCTCGATCATCGGCGGCTATGTCTATCGCGGGCCGGTCACCTCGCTGCGCGGCAGCTACATCTTCGGCGACTTCGTCAGCGGCAATATCTGGACGCTCCCCTATGCCTCGCTCGTCCAGGGCCAGCTCTATTCCAACGCCAGTTACGAGCGCCGCAACATCGACTTCACCCCCGATGCCGGCGCGATCAACCAGCTCGCCTCGTTCGGCGTCGACGGCGCGGGCAATGTCTATATCGTCGATCTGGCCGGCGAGGTGTTCATGATCCAGCCTGCTTGAGTCGCCCACTTGCGTTGCGAATGGCTACTGTCCATCTAGCCTCCATACCGCAGGTTCGAATCGGAGAGGCGAGAGGGATGCGCAGCTATCTGAAGCAGTTCATCGGGGGCGAGTGGGTCGAGAGCCAGGGCGGCACTCGGCACGAAGTGATCAACCCGGCGACCGAGGAAGCCGTCACCGAGATCACGCTCGGCTCCGAAGCCGATGTCGACAAGGCGGTGGCCGCCGCGCGCAAGGCGTTCGAGAGCTTCTCGCGCACCAGCGTCGAGGAACGCGTCGCGCTGATCGAGGCGATCCTGATCGAATACAAGAAGCGCGCCGGCGACATGGCCGAGGCGATCAGCCTGGAGATGGGCGCGCCGATCAGCCTGGCGAAGACCGCGCAGGTCGGCTCGGGCCTCGGCCATCTGATGTCCGCCGCCAACGCGCTCAAGGACTTCCAGTTCGAGGAGCAGATCGGCAACAGCCTGGTGGTGCATGAGCCGATCGGCGTGGTGGCGATGATCACCCCGTGGAACTGGCCGCTCAACCAGATCGTCTCCAAGGTCGCCCCCGCGCTCGCCGCCGGCTGCTGCATGGTGCTCAAACCCTCCGAAGAGGCGCCCGGCTGCGCGATGATCTTCGCCGAGGTGCTCGCCGCCGCCGGCGTGCCCGCGGGCGTGTTCAACCTGGTCAATGGCGACGGCCCCGGCGTCGGCACCGCGCTTTCGCGCCACAAGGGCGTCGACATGGTGAGCTTCACCGGCTCCACCCGCGCCGGCGTGCTCGTCGCCAAGAATGCCGCCGAGACGGTGAAGCGCGTCCATCAGGAGCTGGGCGGCAAGTCGCCCTCACTGATGCTGGAGGGCGCCGATCTCGGCCGCGCGGTGCAGACCACGCTGTTCAGCGTGCTGCTCAACTCGGGCCAGAGCTGCATCGCCCCCACCCGCCTGCTGGTGCCGGCCGGGCTGCAGGACCAGGTCGCCGCCGCCGCTGCCGAGGTGATGAAGGCGACGGCCACCGGCAACCCGGCCGACGAAGGCCGCCATATCGGCCCGCTGGTCAACAGGACCCAGTGGGAAAAGGTCCAGGGCCTGATCGCCAAGGGCATGGAGGAAGGCGCGAAGCTGGAGGCCGGCGGACCCGGCCGGCCGGACGGCGTCGAGACCGGCTATTTCGTCCGCCCCACCCTCTTCTCGGGCGTGCGCAACGACATGACGATCGCCCGCGAGGAGATCTTCGGCCCCGTCGTCACGATCATCCCCTATGAGGACGAGGAAGACGCCGTCCGCATCGCCAACGACACCGATTACGGCCTCTCCGCCGTGGTCTTCGGCAGCGGCGAGGCGATCCGGCGCGTCGCTCCGCGTCTGCGCGCCGGCATGGTCTATGTGAATGGCGGCCAGCCCGACCCGAACCTGCCTTTCGGCGGCTACAAGCAATCGGGCAATGGCCGCGAGCACGGCAAGTTCGGCCTTGCCGAGTTCATGGAAGTGAAGGCGATGGTGGGAGTGCTGGCCTGATCGAAAACCGTCATCCCGGCGAAAGCCGGGATCTCAGGCAGTAGCGCAGGGAAGGAGCCGCACGAGATCTCGGCTTTCGCCGGGATGACGGCTCCTCCTCAGGGCACCAGCACCGTAGACCCCGTCGTCTTCCCCGCCTCCAGCGCCCGGTGCGCGTCGGCGGCGTCCTCCAGCGCGAACCGCTGGCCGATATCCGCCCGCACCGCGCCGCTGCGCAGCATCTGGAACAGCCGCGCGCTGCCCGTCGCGCGCTCCTCGGGCGTGACATAATAATCGAACATCGTCGGCCGGGTGACATAGACCGACCCCGCCTTCGCGAGCGCCCCCAGCGCGACGCCGTCCACCGGCCCGCTGGCATTGCCGAAGCTCACCACGAGCCCGCGCCGCCGCACGCTGGCCAGCGACGCCTCCCAGGTCGCCTTGCCGACGCCGTCGAACACCACTTCCACGCCGGTGCCACCGGTGATCCCGCGCACCCAGTCGGCCACGCCCTCGCCGCGCGAGACCAGCACGTCGTCCGCCCCGGCCTCGACCGCCAGCGCCACCTTGTCGGCGCTGCCCACCGTCGCCAGCACCCGCGCGCCGATCGCCTTCAGCCAGCGCACTGCGATCTGCCCGACGCCGCCCGCCGCGGCATGGACCAGCACCGTCCAGCCCGGCTCGACCCGGGCGCAGCGCTCGACCAGGAACTCCACCGTCCCGCCCTTGAGCAAAGCCGCCGCCGCGGTCTCGTCGCTGATGTCGTCGGGCAGCGCGAAAAGCAGCTTCGCCGGCAGGTTGCGCGCGGTCGCATAGGCGCCGAGCCCTGGGCCGAAGGTCGCCACCCGGTCCCCCGGCGCGAACTCGGTCACGCCCTCGCCCACCGCCTCGACCACACCGGCCGCCTCGCCACCCAGCCCGCTCGGCAGCGGCACCGGATAGAGGCCCGAGCGATGATAGGTGTCGATGAAGTTGAGCCCCACCGCGGTGTTGCGCATCCGCACCTCGCCGGGCCCGGGCGGCGGCAGCTCGACATCGACCCACTGGATGACCTCGGGCCCGCCGACGCGCTCGATCCGTGCCATCCGTTCCATATGCGACTCCAAACTCAATGCACCGGCCACACCCATAGGATCAGCGGCGTGCCGACCACCAGCACGATCAGCGAGAGCGGCGCGCCCAGCCGCGCATAATCGCCGAACCGGTACCCGCCCGGGCCCATCACCAGCGTGTTGCACTGGTGGCCGATCGGCGTGAGGAAGTCGCAGCCCGCGCCCACCGCGGTCGCCATCAGGAACGCCTCGGGCCGGTAGCCCAGCTCGCCCGCGAAGGTCGCGGCGATCGGCGCCATCACCAGCACCGTCGCGGCGTTGTTGAGGAAGGGCGTCACCGCCATCGCCGCCGCCAGGATCAGCGCCACCGCGCCCCAGGGCGGCAGCGTCGCGGCAAGCTGCCCCAGCCCGTCGCCGATGACCTGGCTCGCGCCCGTCGTCCGCAGCGAATCGGAGACCGGGATCAGCGCGCCCAGCATCACCAGGATCGGCCATTCGATATGGTCATAGGCCTCGCGCACCGGCAGCGCGCCGAGCAGGATCGTCAGCCCCGCCGCGGCGAAGAACGCCACCGCCACCGGCACATAGCCCAAAGCCGTCGCCGCCATCGCCGCGCCCAGGATCGCCAGCGGCAACAGCCCCTTGCGCGCGCTGCCCAGCCGCAGGGTGCGCTCGGCTAGCGGCAGGCAGCCGAGCTCGCCGAGCCGCTCGAACAGCAGGTCGAGCGGCCCCTGCAGCACGATCACGTCGCCGGCCTCGAGCATCACGTCGCCCAGCCGCCGCGCCAGCCGGTCGCCCCGGCGCGAGACCGCGATCAGGTTCACCCCGAAGCGCTCGTGCAGCCCCAGCCGCCCGGCGGTGCGCCCGATCAGCGGGCTCTCGGTACCGATCACTGCCTCGATCACGCCCACTTCGCTGCTGGAGCCGTCGGGCGTCTCGCGATGCGCGCCTTCCAGCTCCAGCCGGTCGCTCGCGATCACCCGTTCCAGGCTGTCGGGCGGGCCGGCGAGGATCAGCACGTCCTCGGGCTGCAGCACCGCATCGGGGAACGGGATCGATCGGATGCCGGCGCGCAGGATCGCGGTGACGGTGATCTCGCCGTCATGCCGCTCGCGGAACGCGGCGACCGTCTCGTCCACCGCCGGCGATCCGGCGGGGATCTCCGCCTCGGTGACGTAATCCTGGATGTCGATCGCCTCGCCCAGCGTCGGCGCCGCCCGGCGGTCGCGCGGCAGCAGCCGGTAGCCGAAACGCAGGAACACCAGCCCGACCAAAGTCAGCCCCAGTCCGACCGGCGCATAGTCGAACATGCCGAAGGGCTGGCCGGTCATCTCCTCCCGCACCCGGCTGACGATGATGTTGGGCGAGGTCCCGATCAGCGTGATCAGCCCGCCGAGCAGCGAGGCGAAGCTCATCGGCATCAGATACGCCGCCGGCGAGACATTCGCCCGCTTGCTCATCTGCAGCGCCACCGGGATCATCATCGCCAGCGCGCCGATGTTCTTGACCAGCGCCGAGGCGAAGCCGACCGAGGCGCTGAGCAGCAGCAGTTGCGAGCGGACATGCGTCACCCGCTTCTGCAGCAACAGCATCGCCCGTTCGATCACGCCCGAGCGCTGCACCGCGCCGGAGAGCACAAGCGCGCTGGCGACGATGATCACGATGTCGTCGGAAAAGCCGGTGAACGCCTGTTTCGGGCTGACGATGCCCAGCGCCAGCGCCGCAAGCAGCGCGATCACCGCGACCATGTCGTAGCGGAAACGTCCCCAGATGAAGAGCAGCATCATGCCGACGAGCACGCCGACGGAGAGCAATTGGGGCGTGTTCATCACCGGCTGAACGCCGCGGGGTGGTTTCGGGTCCGCATAAATCCTCCCCGGAACGGGGAGGGGGACCGCGACGCGAAGCGGCGTGGTGGAGGGGGCCCGCCCTCCACCAGCATCATCCTTTTGAGGAGGGCGGGCCCCCTCCACCATCGCTGACGCGATGGTCCCCCTCCCCGTTCCGGGGAGGATTCTTAGGTCAGTGCACCGTGCCCACGGCCCTGCCGACCGACATCAGCACGATCAGCCGCTCGATCTGGCGCCAGCGGCAGAAATGGATATGGTTGCCCAGGTCGCGGCTGCGATCGGCACGTGCGGCCGCCTCGCTGCCGGCGAGCTCGCCGAAGCAGGCGATCAGTTCGTTGGCGTCGGCGATTTCGCAGCGATCACCCAGATACGGCATCATGTTCATGCGCGCGTTCGCTACACGAGACGTGCCAGTTTCCCGCGATTCCGCGCTTTCGGCGCCACACGAGAGTCAATTCGCGGTAACCATGCCAAAACTGCCGTACCGCCTGCCCCGCCATGGCACATATGGCGTCCCGCCCCGGGACGTGGCAGAGGGTGGCGATGGCCAAGACTCCCTCCAAGACGCCCCTCGCCGGCGGCTTCCTGCTCGCGCTCAGCCTGCTCGTCGGCGTGTTCGTCGGCATCGCCCGGGGCGAGGCCTCGTTCGGCTTCGTGGTCGGGCTGGGGGTCGGCGTGGCGCTGCTGGTCCTGGTCTGGCTGGTCGATCGGGTGCGGGTGGGGCGGTAGGTCGGCCGCTTTTCCTTTTCCCCGGCGAAGGCCGGGGCCCAGACTAAGCAGTGCGCGGCGAAGACGCGCCAAGGCGCGTGACTTTCAAGACTTGGCCCCGGCCTTCGCCGGGGAAAATTCAGGCCAGAGTGACGCAGGCTAAACCACCCGCCCCAGCCACGCGACCCGCCCGACCACGTCGAGCGCCCTGGCCGGCACCACCCGCGTCTCCCAGTCCGGGTTGTCCGAGATCACTTCGATCCCGCCCACCCCGGTGCGCAGCCGCTTGACCATCAGCTCGCCGTCGAGCCGGATCACGAACACCCCGCCGCGGCCCTCCACCCGCCGCCGGTCGCGGTCGACGAGGATCTCGTCGCCATCCTCCAGCGTCGGCATCATCGAATCGCCGCGCACCCGGATCATCGACGCCGCCTCGGGCCGCACGCCCAGCGCACGCAGCAGCTCAGGCGAGAATTGCGCCCCGCGCCGCCGCCGCGCCTCGCCCTCGACCAACCCGCCCGGCCCCGCCGACGCGCCGACGTCGAGCCGCGCCACCTCGACCAGCCCCTCCAGCTCGGGCCCGCCCAGCCGCGCCTCGGCCACGCCGAAATAGCGGGCGAGCAGCGCCCGGTCCGCCTCGCTCAGCAGGCGGGGCGTGCCCCGCACCAGATATTGCTGGAGATAGGCCGCATTGCGCCCGAGCAGCCGCGAAAGCTCGGAAAGGCTCGTGCCGTTTTCCGTGATCAGCGCCTCCAGCGCGGCTCGTTGCGCCTCCGGTTCCATGACGCCTCCATACCCGTAGGATTTTTCCTAGACAAGTAGGAAATAAGGAACAAAGTGAGAACGATCTTCAGCGAATCGGACGGGAGACGAACGGATGTCGGTGCATCGCAAGATCGAGAAATTCCTCCGGGCGACGGACATGCCGCCCACCAAATTCGGCAGGCTCGCGGTCAGCGATCCGCGCTTCGTGTTCGACCTGCGCATGGGCCGCGAGCCCGGCGCGAAGATCACCGCGCGGGTCGAGGCGTTCCTCGCCGCGCAGAAGCTGGCGCAGCAACAGCAGCCCCAGCACCCGGGGTCCGGCCGATGAGCCGCGGTCCCGATGCGGAGACGTTGCTCCGCCGCGCGCTGGAGGCGCACGCAGAGGCGGCGAGCTGCCCGGTGGCGCTGGTCGAATCGGATTGGCGCCGCTGGGCCAGCGTCACCTTCAACGGAGCGCGCCACCTGCTCCGCCTCGCCGCCCCGCCCTCCCCGGCGCTCGACGCCTGGATCGCGGCCCTGCCCGATGCGGATATCCGCCTGCGCGGCCACCTGGTCGCCGACCTCGCCGTCGAGCATGTCCGCCGCGCGGAGGACCGGGTGACGGTGTCGCTCGAGGTCCTGACCGTGGAGGAGAGGCGATAATTCCTCGCCCTCTTCTTTCCCCGGCGAAGGCCGGGGCCCAGTCTTGAAAGTCACGCGCCTTGGCGCGTCTTCGCGCACACGCTTAGTCTGGGCCCCGGCCTTCGCCGGGGAAAGGCACAAGCAGCCGGAAGGGAATCAGGCCGTGCGCCGCGCCAGGTTGCGCAGGGTGACCAAGGCTTCCTCCAGCCCGCGCTCATGCGCCTTGGCCGCCGCCCGCGGGGTCGCCGCGATCTGCTTGTCGGCCACGCCGCGCTCGAGCCGTTCGAGCAGCGCGTGGATCGAGGCATCGGTCTCCGGCCGCACGATCCGCTCGCGCGGCGGCGCGGCGGGCGCCTCGGCCAGCGGCTCGGGCACGTGCCGGCGCGGCGGCGGAGTCAGCTCGAAGATCTCGAAGCGCTCGCTCTCGTCGAAGATCGACGGACGCGGCTGGCGGCGCAGCGGCGCGAGCGGCACCGGCGCCGGCTTGGGCACCGCCGGGATCGCCTGCGGGTCGAAGGCCGAGAGCGGCTGGCCGAGGTCGACCGGCAGTTCCTGCTCGACGAGCGGCTGGGGTGCGCGCGCGTGGAGGTCGTGAACTTTGTGAACTTCCGGCGCCTCGGGCTCGGGCTCGAACACCGCTTTAGCGTGTACTTCGTGTACTTTGGGCGCCTCGATCACCGGCTCGGCCGCAGCGACCACCACCGGCGCGGGCAGCTCGACCACGGGCTCGGGCGCAAGGACGACCACCGGCTCCGGCGCCTTGGGCGGCGTGATCGCCCGCGGCGGGAAGATCGCGTCGAAGTCGACTCGCTCCTCCTCGGGCTCGGCCACCGGCACGGCGGCGCGGACCTCGAGGAACGGCCGGCCCAGGTCGCGGGTGGCGAGCAAGGGCGGGCGCGGCGGCGCGTCGGGATGGGCGTCGGCACGGCGCAGCACCGGCAGCGGCACCTGCTCGGGATCGCTCTCCGCCTCGGCCGATTCGCCGATGGTCAGCCCGCGCGAGCCGAGCAGGATGAAGGCCGAGAGCCACATGAAGGCGCCGACGAACACCCCCGCCCCCAGCGCCACGGCGAGGCGCGCGGTGGTGCCCAGCGGCGGCTCGGCCATCGCGAGAACGGAAGGGAGACCGGAATCCATCACCAGCGCCTCGAGCGCAGGCACGGGGACCATCGCCACGCCAAGCGCAGCGAGACCACCCGCGACCGCGGCGATCAAGGGCGCCAGCGGCAGGTTCATGCGCTCACCACGGACGTGTGCGACCACGAGTCTTCCATGGCCCCGATTTTGGCGAGTCTTTGGTAAACGGAGTCATAACGGCCGACATTTGTCGCCCAGCTGCGCTCGGTCTCGACAAATGCCCGGCCGCGCTCGCGCCGCGCATCCCAGCCCTCGCGCTCGGCGAACAGCCTCGCGACCGATTCGGCCAAGGCCCCGGGGCTGTCCGGAGCGAACAGCGTTCCGGTGTCGCCGTCGCGGATCAGCTCGCGATGCCCGCCCACATCGGAGGCGGCGACCAGCCGGCGCTGCGCCATGGCTTCCAGCGGCTTGAGCGGCGTCACCAGGTCGGTCAGGCGCATGTGCTTGCGCGGATAGACCAGGACGTCGATCACGCTGTAATAGCGCTCCACCTGCTGGTGCGGCACGCGGCCGACGAAGTGGATACGGTTTGCCACCGGCGATGCCGCTGCCTGGGCCATCAGCGTGGCGTCGCAGGGGCCGCCGCCGACCAGGACGAGGTGCATCTTGGGGCGCAGGGCGACCAGCCCCGGCATCGCCTCGATCAGCACGTCCAGCCCCTCATAATCGTAGAAGCTGCCGATGAAGCCGATCGTCTCGGCGCCCTCGATGCCCAGCCCCTTCGCCAGCGCCGTGTCATGCGGCAAGGGCTCGCCGAACAGGCCCAGGTCGACGCCATTGGGCGAGATCATGATCTTGCCCGCATCGATCCCGCCCCGCGCCACCAGGTCGCCCTTCAGCCCCTCGCAGATCACCGCCACGGCATCGGCCCTGCGCACCGCCCGCGTCTCCAGCCAGCGCGTCGCCCGGTATTTCCAGCTGCCCTCGGTGCCTGTGCCGTTGCCCACCGCGGCGTCTTCCCAGAATGCACGGATCTCGTACATCAGCGGCAGCCCGAGCCGGTTCGCCACCCGCTGCGCCGCCATCGCACCGAGCACCGGCGAATGGGCATGCAGCACATCGGGCTTCCACTGCCGCGCCACCGCCTCGATCCGCTTCGCGAATGCCGAGACCTCGCGCAGCTCGCCGATCACCGGCGGCCCGGAATTGACCCGCGGCGTCCGATAGAAGCGGATGCCGTCGATCGTCTCCTCGTCGGTGTCGAACTTGCCGTGGCGCGGACTGGTCACCGCGGCGACTTCCCAGCCGCGCGCCATCTGCGCCTTCAGGATCGCACGCGTCCGGAAAGTATAGCCGCTGTGCAGCGGCAGGCCGTGATCGAGGATGTGGAGAATCCGCATGCATGCTCCCATGCCACGCGAGCACTTAACGCCGCGTCAACCGCATCCCGCTACACCGGCCCGACAAGCAGGAGCGGCAACGGGCCCATGATCGACAATCTATCGCTCGCGATCTCGCACGGGCTGATGCTGCTCGCGGCCTTCCTGCTGCTGCGCCGCCCCGATCTCGACCACGAACCCGGCCCCAACGACCAGCCCTCCAAGGCCAAGCCCAGCCGATGGGGCAAGCCCGGTGCGTGATCTCGTCTTCGTCGCCTTCCTGCTGGCCTTTTTCGGGATGGGCTTCCGCAAGCCGTTCATCTTCGTGCTGGTCTATGCCTATATCGACATCGTCTCGCCGCAGCGGCTGACCTACCTCCTGCTCAACTCGGTGCCGATCTCGCTGATCGCCGTCGGCCTGTCGGTGCTCGGCTGGCTGGCGATGGACGACAAGAAGGACGTCCGCGTCGCCCCGCGCCAGCTGATGATCGTCGCCCTGCTCGGCTATTGCTTCTACACCACGCTCAACGCCGACTTCAAAGTCGAGGCCTTGGACAAGTGGGACTGGGTTTGGAAGGCGCTGGCCTTCGCCGCCTTCCTGCCACTGACCCTGCGCACCAAGCTGCGCATCGAGAGCCTGCTGCTCTTCATGATCCTCTCAGCCTCGTCGATCATCATCGTCGGCGGGATCAAGACGCTCGGCTCGGGCGGCGGATATGGCGAGCTCAACCTGATGGTCGCCAACAATTCCGGCCTCTACGAAGGCTCGACCATCTCCACCGTCGCGATCGCGATCATTCCGCTGATCGTCTGGTTCATGCGCTTCGGCACGATCTTCCCGCCCGACTGGAAGGTGAAGTGCTTCTGCCTGGCGCTGATCTTCGCCTGCCTGCTGATCCCGGTCGGCACCTCGACGCGCACCGGCCTGCTCTGCATCGGCCTGGTCGCGCTGCTGATGATCCGCGATGCCAAGCGCAAGCTGGTCTACCTCACCGCGCTCGGCTGTCTCGGCCTCGCCGCCGTGCCCTTCCTGCCCAGCTCGTTCACCGAGCGGATGGGGACGATCAAGACCTACAAGGCAGACGCCTCGGCATCCACCCGCCTCGCCGTGTGGCAATGGACGATGGACTACGCCAAGACCCATCCGATGGGCGGCGGGTTCGAGGCCTATCGCCAGAACAAGATCCGCTACGAGAAGGTCGCGGTCGAAGGCGAAGGCGCCGGCCAGCAGAAGATCGACCGCAGCCTCGAGGTCGACAGCGCCCGCGCCTATCACAGCGCCTATTTCGAGATGCTCGGCGAGCAGGGCTATCCCGGCCTGGCGCTGTGGCTGCTCATCAACATCCTCGGTATCTTCCGCATGGAGGTGCTGCGCCAGCGCTACCGGAAGCCCGATCCCGGCCAGGAATGGGTCGCCCCGCTCGCCTCGGCGCTGCAGACCGCGCACATCGTCTACATGCTCGGCGCCACTTTCATCGCCATCGCCTTCCAGCCCTTCGTCTACATGCTGATCGGCGCGCAGATCGGGCTCGACACCTATATGGCCCGCAAGCGCGAGGAATCCGCCTGGCGTCCGCTGCGCCGCGAGAGGCCGGCGCTGGCATGAGCAAGGCCCGGCCCGAACTCCGTAGCCTCACCTCGCTGCGTGGCATCGCCGCCTGGTATGTGGTCGCCTTCCATGTCCGCAATTCGCTGGAAGGGCTCTCGCCCGAATTCCGCACCCTGTTCAGCAAGGGGTATCTGGCGGTCGACTTCTTCTTCCTGCTCTCCGGATTCGTGATCGCGCTCACCTGGTCCGATCGCCTGCAGGCACAGGGTTGGCGCGCGGTGCCCGATTTCCTGAAGAAGCGGGTCGCCCGCATCTGGCCGCTCCATCTCTTCATGCTGGGATGCGCTGCAATATTGGCACTGGCACTGGCCTATGCCGGGCATGGCGATCCCCAGTTCCCCGGCTCGGCCCTCCCGGCCCATATCTTCCTGATCCAGGCCTGGGGCTTCGAGCACACGCTCAAATGGAACGACCCGGCCTGGTCTATCTCGGCAGAGTTCGCCGCCTATCTCCTGTTTCCGGCGATGGTGGCCGTCATCGACTGGCGCCGCGTGCCGAGTTGGGGGATCGCCGCCGCGATCCTCGCCGCCGCCGCCCTGCTCGCCCGGGTGATGGAGAATCGCAGCGCGCTGTTTCTCAATCAGGACGTTGCGCATTTCGGAATGGTCCGCTGCCTGGTGGAGTTCAGCATCGGCACCGCAGTCTGGGCACTGTGGGAACGCTGGCGGGCCGCGCCCGGACTGCCGGCACTCCTCGCCGCGCTGACCGGCATCGCAGCGCTCGCCCTCGCACCACTGGCCGGCGTGCCCGAGACCGCTGCCGCGCCAACCGCCTTCGCCGCGCTGCTTCTCGCCTTCGCGCTCACCGACGGACCGCGCAATCCGCTCGGCGCGCGCTGGCTCCATTATCTCGGCATGATCAGCTTCGCGACCTATCTGTCGCACATGCTGTTGTGGAAGCTGTTCAAGCTCGTCTTCGTCCAGGGCAATGGCGAAATCGGGCTGGCCACGGCCTTCGCCTTTTTCGCCCTGGTGCTGCTCGCCTCGGTGGCGCTCTACCATCTGGTCGAGCGCCCGGCGCAAAGGTGGATCAACAAACTCCCCTTCCGCTTGCGGGAGGGGCCGGGGGAGGGGCTGTCGAAACGCAATGTCGGGGAAGGACATCCCCTACCCTGACCCCTCCCGCAGGCGGAAGGAGAATCTTCAAGCCTCCGCCGGCACCTTCGCCAGCGCTTCGATCACCGCGCGGTTGAACGCCGGGATGTCGTCGGGCTTGCGGCTGGTGATGAGGTTCTCGTCGATCACCACTTCGCGGTCGACCACCTCGGCCCCGGCATTCGCCAGGTCGGTGCGCACCGAAGGCCAACCGGTCACCTCGCGCCCCTCGACCACATCGGCCTCGACCAGCAGCCACGGCGCATGGCAGATCGCGGCGACGATCTTCTCGTCGTCCATGAACTCGCCGACGATCTCCACCGCCCGCTCGTTCATCCGCAGTCTGTCAGGATTGGCCACCCCGCCGGGCAGCACCAGCGCGTCGTAATTGTCGGTATCGACCTCGTCGATCGTGGTGTCCGGCGTGATGCTCTCACCCTTCTCGCCTCCCTTCTCGCCGGTGATCGGCCTGGCATCGAGCGCCGCGAGCGTCACCTGCGCCCCGGCGTCGATCAGCGCCTGGCGCGGCAACGTCAGCTCGTCCTGCTCGAAGCCGTTGGTCGCCATCATCAGCACGCGGACATGGGAGAGATCTGGGGAGAGATCGGTCATGGCAAGGCTCCTCGGTTGCCCCCGCTGAACCGGCCGCCCACCGCCCGGTTCCGGAACGAAGCGATGGTCTGCGCATTGACCGGGCCATAGCGAGGAGGCCCATGCCAAGTACCGACATCGTCTATGTCGACGACCACCAACCCGGCATCACGCGGCGCAAGGTGCGCCATGGCTGGGGCTATTGGGATGCCGAGGGCGAGCGCATCAAGGACCGCGACGCGATCGACCGGCTGAACGCGATCGGCCTGCCGCCCGCCTATCACGACGCCTGGTTCTGCCCCGATCCGCGCGGCCATATCCAGGCGACCGGCTATGACGAGAAGGGCCGCAAGCAGTACCGCTATCACACCGGGTTCCGCGAGGCGCAGGAGGCGGCGAAATATGATCGCTGCGCCAGCTTCGGCGAGCATCTGGCGAAGCTCCGCGCCCGGGTCGAGCACGACCTGAAGCTGCGCGGCCTGTGCAAGGAAAAGGCGGTGGCCGCCGTGGTCCGCCTGCTCGATCTCGGCAGCATCCGCGTCGGCAACGAACAATATGTCCAGGCGAACAAGAGCTTCGGCGCCACCACGCTGCGCAAGCGCCATGCAGTGGTGAAGGGCCAGACGCTCCGCCTCCAGTTCCGCGCCAAGTCGGGCCGGCTGCGCGTGATGACGATCACCGACGGTTCGCTCAGCCGCTTCGTCCGGAAATGCCAGGACCTGCCCGGCCAGCATCTGTTCCGCTGGCTCGACGATGTCGGCGAGGCGCATCCGGTCACCTCGTCCGACGTCAACGCCTATATCCGCGACGCCACGCACGAGGACTTCACCGCCAAGCATTTCCGCACCTGGGGCGCCAGCGTCATCGCGTTCCGCGCCCTGGCCGGCGCAGGCGAGCATGTCGGCCTCAAGGCGATGCTCGAGCCGGTGACCGAGGCGCTGGGCAACACCCCCGCCATCGCCCGCAAATCCTATGTCCATCCCGCCTTGGTCGATCTCGCCAAGGATCGCGAGGCGCAGGCGGAATGGCGGGCCGGATGCCACTTGCCGCGTGCCACGCGCTGGCTCAATCGTTACGAACGCGGCCTGATCGCCTTCCTTGAAGGCCGCGCCGCGCACCAACAGCCCCGAAAGGCCGCATGACTATCAATCGCACCGCCAACGGTTTCCCCCAGAGCGAGGATTTTCAGATTCAGGCCGAAACCTTCGCAAATGACAGCTGGGCCTGGGCGCAATCGCACTGGCTCCAGATCCTGATCGCCGCCGGCGTCGCCATCGCGGTGTTCTTCCTGCTGCAGGCGATCAAGGGCTGGGGCGCGCGCCTGTGCAAGAAGGGCGAGGGTGTCGCCAACTGGTATGCGATCATCGGCCGGGCCGTCGCCAAGACCGGCAATTTCTTCATCCTGATGACCTCGATCCGGCTGGTCACGGGCTATGCCGGCCCACCGCCGATGGTGGAGACCACGGTCGAGTTCCTCTTCACCATCTCCGCGGTGTTCCAGTGCGCGATCTGGCTGCGCGAGCTGATCTTCGGCGCGATCGAGCACAAGACGACCGCCGACAACTACCACGGCTCGGGCCTGGCCAGCGCGCTCGGCATCATCCGGATCCTGATCACCGTGGTGCTGTTCGCCATCGCCACGGTAATGGTGCTCGGCAATCTCGGCGTGAACGTCACCGGCCTGATCGCCGGCCTCGGCGTCGGCGGCATCGCGATCGGTCTCGCCGCGCAGGGCATCTTCGCCAACCTCTTCGCCGCGCTGACGATCCTGTTCGACCGCCCCTTCCGGGTCGGCGACAAGATCCGCTTCGACAAGAACAGCGGCACCGTCCAGTCGATCGGCCTGATGAGCACACGCATCCGCTCGTTCGTCGGCGAGGAGCTGATCTTCTCGAACAAGCAGCTGCTCGACAAGCTGATCGAGAACCTGTCGTTGCGCCACCACACGCGCACCAAGCTGCCGATCGGTGTCGCCTATGAAACCCCGGTCGAGACGCTCGAGGCATTGCCGGCGATGCTTAAGGAAATCGTCGAGGCGGCCGGCGGCACCCTGTCGCGCGCCAGCACCGAGGGGTTCGGCGCCAGCTCGATCGACTTCATGATCGAGTTCGATGTCGAGGGCGACGACGTGCCCCATGCCCAGATCGTGCGCGACAAGATCATCTTCGGCATCCTCCGCAAGTTCGCCGCCGAGGGCATCTCGATCCCCTACCCGACCCAGACCAGCTACACAGCCGCGCCCGACGGTAAGTTCATCCTGCCCTATCCGGAGGAAACAAAGGCCTGAGCCCTCCCGCGAAAGCGGGAGCGCGGACCTACCCGGACACGGCATTCGCGGCCCGGTGCCGCCGACTATGCGGGGGCGAGAAAAGGAGACTCGCGATGCTCAAGGACCATGCCTCTTCGGCGATCATCCCCTGCAAGGATCTGGCGGTCGCCCGCGCCTTTTACGAAGGCACGCTCGGCCTTCCGCTGCTCGAGGATCACGGCAACGGCTTCCTGTTCGGCACCGGCAATACCCAGCTCAACATCTATCTGAGCGACTATGCCGGCACCAACCAGGCCAACGCCGTGCTGTGGGGCGTCGGCGACGAGCTGGAGGCGATCGCGGCGGAACTGCGCGGCAAGGGCGTGACGCTCGACGAATATCCCGACGGGTTCGACAGCGTCCTCGACGGCGTGCACCGCAAGGGCGATTTCCGCGTGATCTGGTTCAAGGACCCGGACGGCAACATCCTGCACCTCCACAGCCGCTGAGCCGGCCCGCCCCGCCCGCCAGGCGAATCGGCCAGATCCGCGATTCGAACATCGGGTCTGGCCGAAATGGCCCAACGCTCCACTCTTCCGACGCTACGTCAGCCGCACCTTTCAAATTTCCGGTCGGGCGAGGCTTGCGGGAGCCCCTCCCGGTTCACTAGATGGGGGCCAACAAGAGCGGCGGGAGCGGGATCCTTGGCGACGATCACGGTGCAGGAGATGGCCGAAAGCATCGGCACCGAGCGAGTCTCGGACTGGGTGGAAGTCACCCAGACGATGATCGACACCTTTGCCGAGGCGACGGGCGACCACCAGTTCATCCATGTCGATCCGGTCCGCGCCGCGCAGACGCCGTTCGGCGGCACGATCGCGCACGGATTCCTGTCGCTCTCGCTGATGCCGATGCTCGCCGCCCGCACCGATACGCCCGCCATCGAAGGCGTGAAGATGGGCGTCAACTACGGCGGCAACAAAGTCCGTTTCATGCAGCCGGTACGCTCGGGCAAGCGCGTCCGCGGCCGCTTCAGGCTGCTCAAGTTCACCGAGCGCAAGCCCGGCGTCTGGGAGCAGGTCCAGGAATACACCCTCGAGATCGAAGGCGAGGAGAAGCCCGCTTTGGTCGCCGAGTGGATCGCGCTCGTCTACGTCTGAGATCCCAAGAGAAGGAACCACCATGTCTCGCTCCGCAGTCATCGTTTCGACCGCCCGCACCGGCATCGGCCGCGCCTATCGCGGCGCGTTCAACGCCACGCCGGCGCCGACGCTCGGCGCCCATGCGATCCGCGCCGCCGTCGAGCGTGCCAAGATCGATCCGGCGGAAGTGCAGGACGTCGTGTTCGGCGCCGCGCTCCAGCAGGGCAGCACCGCCGGCAACATCGCCCGCACCGCGCTGCTGCGCGCCGGCCTGCCCGTCTCGGTCGCCGGCATGTCGGTCGATCGCCAGTGCGCCTCGGGCCTGATGGCGATCGCGACGGCCGCCAAGGAGATCATCGTCGACAATATGGACATCGCCATCGGCGGTGGCCTCGAGTCGATCTCGCTGGTGCAGACCCCGGCGATGCGCGTCGAGCCTGATCGCGAGCTGCTCGCGATGCACGGCGACATCTACATGCCGATGCTGCAGACCGCCGAAGTCGTCGCCAGCCGCTACGGCATCGGCCGTGACCGGATGGACGCCTATTCGCTCCAGTCGCAGCAGCGCACCGCCGCCGCCCAGGCCGCGGGCAAGTTCGACGACGAGATCGTCCCGGTCACCGCGACGATGAACGTCGTCAACAAGGAGACCAAGGAAGTCTCCCAGAAGGAAATCACCCTCGCCAAGGACGAGGGCAACCGCGCCGACACCACGATCGAGGGCCTGCAGGCGCTCAATCCGGTGCTGCCGAACGGCACGATCACCGCCGGCAACGCGTCGCAGCTGTCGGACGGTTCGTCGGCCTCGGTGCTGATGGAAGAGAAGCTCGCCGAGAAGCGCGGCCTCCAGCCGCTTGGCCGCTATGTCGGCATGGCCGTCGCCGGCACCAAGCCGGACGAGATGGGCATCGGCCCGGTCTTCGCGATCCCGAAGCTGCTCGAGCGCTATAACCTCAAGATGGACGATATCGGCCTGTGGGAGCTGAACGAGGCTTTCGCGGTGCAGGTGCTCTATTGCCAGGACCAGCTGGGCATCCCGAACGAGCTGCTCAACGTCAATGGCGGCGCGATCTCGGTCGGCCACCCGTACGGCATGTCGGGCGCCCGCATGACCGGCCACGCGCTGATCGAAGGCAAGCGCCGCGGCGCCAAATATGTCGTCGTGACGATGTGCATCGGCGGCGGCATGGGTGCCGCCGGCCTGTTCGAGGTGCTGTAAGCATCATTGAAAATTGACGCCTGCAGGATTATAGAGATCTTGCAAGTGACATGGAGTTCGCTCCGTTCGATATGGGCCTCGGTCGTGGCAGCGATCGGGGCCCAAATCGTTCGGGGCACGGCTGGCAGGCCGAACCCCTCCCGTCGTGCTTACTTGGAGCGCGCTACCTCCACGACCTTGAGGATCAAGGTCGCAAAGGCGAACAACGCCGCAAGGATCAGGCACAAGTCAGCAAGACTCATACGCTTTCTCCGTTAGTGTCGGCGGGCGCAGCGATAAACGATGTCTGAAGCCCGCGCGTCACTATCCGAAGCCCGCATCGGGCCCGCGTAAGTGGTTCGTCCGCATCACCCCTAACCGTCACCCCGGCGAAAGCCGGGGCCCAGAGTTACCCTGGCCAAGCAATTGCGACTCTGGGTCCCGGCTTTCGCCGGGATGACGATGGAAGCTCAGGGCAAGGGGTCGAAGCCAAGATCTTCGGCGAGATCGCGCCAAATCGGATTGCACGCCTCGATCAACGCGATCTTCCAAGCTCGCTTCCACTCCTTGATGCGCTTTTCGCGAATGATGGCGGGCTCCATCTCCTCATGTACTTCGTACCAGACAAGGCGATTGCAACCGTGCTTGGCGCTGAAACCCGGGAATGCCTTGGTCCGATGCTGATAGATGCGGCCGGGAAGGTCCGACGTTACGCCAGTGTAGAGCGTCCCGTTGCGACCACTCGCCGTGATGTAAACGACCGGAGTCTTGTCCATCGAACGCATCCCGTGAACTTGCGGCTCGCCACTCCCACATGGCCGCCAAAAGGATATCTCCAAGCGGCTCGATCGATGTAAACTCCCGTTGCAACAAAACTCGCTTGCACCGGGCGTCGACTTCGCCCTACCCTCCTGACAACGCTGCCAATCGCAACCTTATTGCTTATGTAACCGGTGTTAGCGATAACAGATTTCGGACTTCGCAAAGCGGGGCCGACAAAAGGAGGGGTGCCGCCCATGGGCGAAGGCTTGGCTTTGGTGGCCGATATCGGCCGCCAATCGGTGCGATTCGGGCTGACCGGCGGAGACGCAGGGATGGCGCCACGAGACATCCGCCGTTTCTCGACCAGCGAGCACCCCACCTTCACCAGCGCGCTCGTCACCTATCTGGGCGCCCTCGGCCTGCAGGATGCGCGCCTGCCCAGCGTGCTGGCGGTAGCCGGCGCGGCGCGCGGCGACCTGATCAACCTCACCGGCAGCCGCTGGTACATCTCGCTCTCCGGCGTCGAGGCGGTGCTGCGCGCGCCGCCACGGGCGCTCAACGAATGCGCGGCCAATGCGCTGGCGCTCACCACCCTGCCGGCCAGCGCCTTCACCGCGCTGCACGGCCCGCCACCGCGTCCGGTCGAGCCCGGCGGCAACTATGTCGTGATCGGCACCGGCACCGGCCTCGGCGTAGCGGCGCTGATCAGCGCGGGCGACCGGCTGGTGCCCGTCCAAAGCGAAGCCGGCCATGTCGCCTTCGCCCCGCAGACCGCCGATGAGCGCAAGTTCGCCGAATTCTGCCGCACGCGCGGCCATGCGCTCGATGTCGAGACCCTGATCAGCGCCCCCGGCCTGTGCCTCGCCTATGAGGCGCTGTCGGGTGGCGCCAAGCCCGGCTCGCCCGAGGAAGTCACCCGGAACACCGCGCGCGATGCCACAGCAGCGGCAGTCGTCCGGATGTTCGTCGAGCATCTCGGCAGCTTCGCCGGCGACCTCGCCCTGGCCTTCGGCGCCTGGGACGGCGTGTTCCTCACCGGTGCGATCAGCCGTGCGCTCCATCCGCACCTGATGGATCCGGCCTTCCGCCGCCGCATGGAGGGCAAGGCCGCTTTCCGTCGCCAGCTGTCCGAAGTGCCGGTGGCTCTGGTCAACCGCAACGATCTCGAGCTGATCGGTGCCGCCGCGGCCTATGGGAACGCCTGACGCTTCCTGCCGGTTCTCTCCCTACACCCCGATATGGAGAGCATCATGGCCGACGTCACCGAACTCAAGCAGCATCTCTGGAAGAAGCTGGCCGACAGCCCGTTCGTGATGGTCGGCCTGATCGACAGCCAGCAGCACCATATCCCGTTGACCGCCCAACTCGACGCGGACCAAGTCGACACACTGTTCTTCTTCGCCGGCAAGGACAACCGCCTGACGCCCGGCGGCCGCGCGATGGTGCATTTCGCCGCCAAGGGGCACGACTATTTCGCCTGCCTCGACGGCGATCTCCGCGTCGACAACGACTTCGACCAGATCGACAAGCTGTGGAACCGCCATGTCGAGGCCTGGTTTCCGGGCGGCAAGGACGATCCCAACCTCGCCCTGCTCCGCTTCGACATCGACAGCGCCGAGCTGTGGGAGGCGGACATGTCGCTGGGCGGCATGGTGAAGATGCTGTTCGGCGGCAAGATCAAGGGCGACGAGGAAGGCAGCCACGCGGTGGTGGAGACGACCGCGGCTTCCTGACCGTATAGCGACCGCCATCGCCATCCGACACCACAACCGTCATCCGCCCACAATCGTCATCCCGACGAAAGTCGGGATCTCAGGCGGTGGCGCGGGACAAGAGCCGCACGAGATCCCGGCTTTCGCCGGGATGACGGATTATACTGTGACGGATTGTGGTGCGACGGATTGCGCTTTGACGGATGGGCACCGACCGGTTTGGCTTGACGCTGGCAGCGGTCCAAGCCACCCCTTGCCCATGTCCGGCCCATCGCTCGCCCATCGCATCCGCACCGAAGCGCATGCCGTCTGGTTCGCGGTGCGCGATCCGCGCACGCCGCTGGTCGCCAAGCTGGTCGGCCTGCTGGTCGCCGCCTATGCGCTGTCGCCGATCGACCTGATCCCGGATTTTATCCCGGTGCTCGGCCTGGTCGACGATGCGATCGTCATTCCTCTGGGGGTATGGCTGTTCGAGAAGCTGATCCCGCCCGCCCTGTTCGCCGAGCACCGCGCCCGCGCTGAGATCGAGACCCAGCGCCCGGTCAGCTGGCCGGGCGTGCTGATCATCGTCGCGATCTGGGCGGCGGCGGCATGGCTGATCTGGAGCGTGGTCGCGACCAGCGAATATAACTGACCCCTTTGATTCCCCTCCCTGAAAGGGAGGGGCTAGGGGTGGGTGGAGGCTTGGCAATACGATTGGGACAGGCACACCTGAGCCGCATAGCCAGGACGCGACCCACCCCCGGCCCCTCCCTTCCAGGGAGGGGAGTTCAAGTTGCTCAGCCCTTGTGTGTCGCCATCCACTCCACCAGCACCGGCGCGATGCGGTTGCGCCACTTCGAGCCGTTGAAGATGCCGTAATGGCCCACGCCCTGGGCGAGGTGATACTGCTTCAGCGAGTCCGGCAGCGCGGTCGCGATGGTCAGCGCCGCCTTGGTCTGGCCGATGCCGGAGATATCGTCCTTCTCGCCTTCGATCGCGAGGATTCCGACATCCTTGATCGCCGCCGGATCGACCTTGCGGCCGCGATGCGTCATCTCGCCCTTGGGCAGCGCGTGCGACTGGAACACCAGGTCGATCGTCTGGAGGTAGAATTCGGCGGTCATGTCGCAGACCGAGCGATATTCCTCGTAGAACTTCATCGTCGACTCGGCGCCCTCATCGTCCCCCTGGACGAGATGCTTGAACATCTCCCAATGGCTGATCATGTGGTTGCCGAGGTTCATCGTCATGAACCCCGCGAGCTGCAGGAAGCCCGGATATACCTTCCGGCCGGCACCGGCATAGGTCATCGGCACGGTGGCGATGACATTCTGCTCGAACCAGCTGAATGGCCGCTCGGTGGCGAGCGTGTTGACCGCGGTCGGTGCCTCGCGCGTGTCGATCGGGCCGCCCATCATGGTCAGCGTCGCCGGGCGGTTGGGATGGTTGTCGGCGCTCATCACCGCGACCGCGGCATAGGCCGGCACAGAAGGCTGGCACACCGCCAGCACGTGCGGGCGCGGATCGCCGTCCTTGCCGATAAAGGCGAGGAACTCGACCAGGTAATCGATGTAGTCGTCCAGGTCGAAGCGGCCATCGGCCGTCGGCACCAGCTTCGCGTCGCGCCAGTCGGTGATGTAGACGTCCGCCACGGGCAGCATCCGCTCGACCGTGCCGCGCAGCAGCGTGGCATAATGGCCGGACATCGGCGCGACGATCAGCAGCTTGGGGCCGCCTTCCACGCCCTCACGCACGAAGCGCTTGAGCTGGCCGAACGGCTTGCGCAGCACGATCTCCTCATGGACGTCGACTTGCTTGCCGTCGATCTCGGTGCGGTCGAGCGCGAACTCGGGCTTGCCGCGCGGGGCGGAGGCATGCGCGAACACCTCGAGCGCCGAGGCCATCACCGGCCCGCCGCCGAAATAGGCGAACGGATTGGCGGGATTGTTCAGCAGCCCGGCGGAGAAGTTTGCCAGCGCGCTCGCACCTGCGAGAAGCGAGCGCTGAATCTCATAAGCGTCGTACAGCATTGCGTCCCTTCCGCCGTCCCCCTCCCCATCACGGCGGCGGCTATGTTAGCGTTATAGGCGAGCGGTGCTGCGGTGCAACGGCGCCCGGTATCAGAATGCGACAAATTGAGGTCGGGTTCCCGTACCCGTGTTACGAAAACCGTAGCGAGAACCCACTAACCCTCTCTGCGCATTCGATTAAACCGGCATCCCACGCTTTGAATGAATTCGCGGCAAGGATCCTCCGCCAAACGACAGTTTCCCTGCCCCCGCAATCGCGCTAGTCCGCCCCGCATGGCCGAACCCGTCCCGCCGGCGCCGCAGAAGCGCAAGCTCTCCAACCTGCTCGTCGTGTGGAGCTTCACCCGGCGCTATCCGCTCCAGCTGCTGATCGCGATGGTCGCGCTGTTCGGCTCGTCGGTGACGACGCTGCTGGTCCCGCGCACCTTCCAGCTGATCATCGATCACGGCTTCGCTGCCGGTGTCGACCCCAGCCGGATCGGCATCTATTTCGAGGGGCTGTTGCTCGTCGTCCTCGCGCTGGCGGTGTTCACCGCGGTGCGCTTCTACTTCGTCTCCTGGCTGGCCGAGCGCACCGTCGCGGACCTGCGCATCGCGGTGCACCGCAACCTGCTGCGCCTGCCGCCCAAATGGTTCGAGGAGAACCGCCCCTCCGAGATCGCCTCGCGCCTCACCGCCGATACCGCGATCGTCGAGCAGGTGGTCGGCTCCACCGTCTCGATGGCGCTGCGCAACCTGCTCACCGGCGCGGGCGGCGTGATCTACCTGTTCGCGCTCTCGCCCAAGATCGCCGCCTATCTGATCGTCGGCATTCCCGTAACAATCCTGCCGATCGTCTGGCTCGGCAGCCGCGTCCGCCAGCTCTCGCGCAACAGCCAGGATCGCGTCGCCGATGTCGGCTCGATCGCATCGGAGACGCTCGGCGCAATGCGCATCGTCCAGGCCTTCGGCCAGGAGACGCGCGAGGGTGAACGCTTCGAGGGCGCCGTCACCCGCACCTTCGAGGCCGGCAAGCGCCGCTTCGGGCTGCGCGCGGTGATGACCGCGCTGGTGATCGGCGCGCTGTTCTCCGCGATCGTGCTGATCGTCTGGGCCGCCGTCGCCGATGTCGCCGCCGGGCGCGCTTCGGGCGGCTCTATCCTGGCCTTCGTGCTCACCGCCGGTCTGGTCACCGGCTCGTTCAGCACGCTGACCGAAGTCTATGGCGACCTGCTGCGCGCCTCGGGCGCCGCCAGCCGCCTGGCCGAGTTGCTCCAGGAACAGCCCGACATCGCCGCCCCGGCCAATCCGGTCGCCCTGCCCCAGCCGCCCCAGGGCGCGCTGGTCTTCGACCAGGTCACCTTCCGCTACCCGAGCCGCCCCGAAGTCTCTGCCCTCGGCGACTTCTCGCTGGATGTCCGCCCGGGCGAGACGGTGGCGGTGGTCGGCCCCTCGGGCGCCGGTAAGTCCACCCTGTTCCAGCTGCTCCAGCGCTTCTACGATCCCGAGGGCGGCGAAGTCCGTATCGACGGCGTGCCGATCAAGGCCGCCGATCCCGCCGACGTCCGCGCCCGCATGGCGATGGTGCCGCAGGAGACAGTGATCTTCGGCGCCTCGGCCCGCGACAATCTCCGCTACGGCGCCTGGGATGCCAGCGACGAGCAGATCTGGGCCGCGGCCCAGGCCGCCAACGCGGCCGACTTCCTCCGCGCCCTTCCCGAGGGGCTCGATACCTTTCTCGGCGAAGGCGGCGCCCGCCTGTCGGGCGGCCAGCGCCAGCGCATCGCCATTGCCCGCGCCCTGCTTCGCGACGCCCCGATCCTGCTGCTCGACGAAGCCACCTCGGCGCTCGATGCCGAGAGCGAGCGCCTCGTCCAAGACGCGCTCGAGCGGCTGATGGAGAACCGCACCACCCTGGTCATCGCCCACCGCCTCGCCACCGTCCGCGCCGCCGGCCGGATCATCGTGATGGATGAGGGCCGCATCGTCGAGACCGGCACCCATGCCGAGCTGGTCGCCCAGGGCGGCCTCTACGCCCGCCTCGCCGCGCTGCAGTTCAACGAGGCGGCCTGACGCGAAAAGGGCCCGCACGTCGGCGAGCCCTTTCCTGATCGTGCGACCGCTCAGACCAGCTTGGCCGGCTTGAGCAGGTCCGACATGCCGACGCGGTGGAGCATCTCGGCGCGGACCCGGTCCATCACGCCGAAGGTGATGTCGGCGCCGTCCTGGCTCGGGTCATAGTGGAGGCGGAACGGGCGGGTGCCGAACTCCATGCCGACCAGGTCGACGATCTCCTCGGCCACGCCCGCCGGATCGGCGTCCTCGGGGACGATCTCGCCGAATGCCTTCTGGATGATCGCGCCGAAGTCTTTGTACGGGCCCGCCTCATATTCGGCGAGGCGCGCGGCGTCCGCCGGGCTGCCCGAATGGGCGAAGTGGTTGGTGCCCTTGGTGAAGGCGCCGGGCACGACGATCGAGGTCTCGATCCCCCAGCGGCTCAGCTCGCGGGCATATTGCACCGCCAGCGCGTCCATCGCCGCCTTTGCCGCGAAATAGGGCGAGAGATAGGGCGGCGTGCCGCCCGCCGAGCTGCTGCTCGACACCCAGACCAGCAGCCCCTGCTTCGCCGCCCGCATGTGCGGCAGCGCGGCGCGGTTGACCCGCTGGGTGCCCAGCACATTGACGTCGTACTGCTGGGCGAACTGCTCCGGCGTGAAGCTCTCGGCCGGCCCGAACATCATGTGCCCGGCATTGTGGACCAGCACGTCGATCCGGCCGCTCTCGGCGATGATCTTCGCCACAGCCGCCTCGGTCGAAGCCTCGGACTGGACGTCGAGCTCGATCGGGCGAAGGTCGCTGCCCGGGATGGCGGCAAGCTCGGCGGCGTTCTTGGCATTGCGCCCGGCGACGTCGCGCATCGAGGCGTAGACGATGTGCCCGGCCCGGGCGAGCGCCTCGGCGGTCAGGCGGCCGAAACCGCTGGAGGCACCGGTGATGAGGATGATCTTGCTGTTCGACATGATGAATTCCTTTCGAGGATAAGAGCTTGGGGAGAGATGTGGGATCAGATGATCCCGCCGTTTGCGCGCAGTACCTGGCCGTTGATCCAGCTGCCGTCCGGACCGGCGAGGAAGGCGACGGCACCGGCAATGTCCTCGGGCTGGCCGAGGCGCTCGAGCGGCGCGGCCTTGGTAAGGGTGTCGATCACCGACTGGGGCTTGCCGTCGAGGAACAAAGCCGTGGCGGTCGGTCCGGGAGCGATCGCGTTCACCGTGATGTTGCGGCCGCGCAGCTCCTTGGTGAGGATATGGGTCATCGCCTCGACCCCGGCCTTGGTGGCGGCATAGACCGCGTAGCTGGCCGGACGCAGTCCGACGACACTCGACGACAGGTTGATGATCCGCCCGCCTTCGCGCAGCCGCTTGGCCGCCTCGCGCAGCGTGTTGAAGCTGCCCTTCAAGTTGATCGCGACCTGGCTGTCGAACAGCGCGTCGTCGCTCTCGGCCAAAGTCGCCAGCTTCATGATGCCGGCATTGTTGACCAGCACGTCGACCCCGCCGAACGCCGCCTGCGCCGCGTCGAACATGCGGGCCACCGCCGCCGGATCGCTCACATCCGCCTGGGCCGGGATGGCCGAGCCGCCCGCCGCCTCGATCTTCGCGACCAGCGCCTCGGCCTCTGCAGCGCCGCCGGCATAGTTGACGACGACGGTGAAGCCGTCCTTCGCCAGCCGCTCGGCGATCGCAGCGCCGATGCCGCGCGAAGCGCCGGTGACGATCGCAACTTTCTTGTCCGTGTTCATCTTCGCATCTCCACTTGGCCCGGGACCGTCCCGAGCGGTGATGCCTAGATGCCTGCTGGCGGACCGAAGATAATCAGCCTAGATACGGCAACATTGTTCGCAATGATGGAATAGTGGAATGGACCGGCTCGATGCGATGCGGCTCTTCACCCGGGTAGTCGACCGGCGCAGCTTCACCCAGGCGGCACACGATCTCGACCTGCCGCGCTCGACCGCGACCCAGGTGATCCAGCAGCTCGAGACCCGGCTCGGCGTGCGGCTGCTCCAGCGCACCACCCGAACCGTCCGCCCCACCCTCGATGGCGAGGCCTATTATCGCCGCTGCCTGGCGATTCTCGACGATATCGAGGATGCCGAGGGCGCCTTTCTCGGCGCCGTCCCGCGCGGCATGCTCCGGATCGAGGTGCAGGGCACGATCGCCCGCCACTTCCTCCTCCCCGGCATCCCGCACTTCCTCGACCAGCATCCCGGCATCGAGATCTCGATGAGCGAGAGCGACCGCTGGGTCGACATCGTGCGCGAAGGCGTCGATTGCGTGCTGCGCTATGGCGCGCTGCCCGACAGCGACCTGGTCGCGCGCACCGTCACGATGCTCGATCGGATCACCGTCGCCGCCCCCGCCTATCTCGCCCGCCAGGGCACGCCGGAGACGCCCGACGACCTCGCCCGCCACCAGGCGGTGTCGCTGCGCTCGCTGACCACCGGCGCGCTGACGCCCTTCGAGTTCGTCCGCCCGCATGGCGTGGAGCGGATCGAGGTACGCTCGCCCTTCTCGGTCACCGGCACGGAGAGCTATCGCGACGCGGTGCTGCTCGGGCTCGGCCTCGCCCAGATGCCGGTCTTCCACATCGAACGCGACCTGGCCGAGGGCCGGCTGGTCCGCGTGCTTGCCGAGCATCCGCTGCCCAGTGCGCCGATCTCGATCCTCTATCCGCGCAGCCGCCAGCTGTCCCCGCGCGTGCGGCTGTTCATCGACTGGGCGGTCCAGCGCTTCACGGCGCAGGCCGGCTGACCTCCTGATCCTCCACCGATGCCGCCGGCAGGGTGAAGCAGAAGGTCGCGCCGCCGCCCTCGCCATTGGCCGCGCTCATCGTGCCGCCATGCGCCTCGACGATGCGGCGCGAGATCGACAGGCCGATGCCCATCCCGGCCCCCGCCTTGGTCGAGGTAAAGCGTTCGAACAGCTGGTCGAGGATCGCCTCGGGCACGCCGGGGCCGTCGTCGCGGAACAATATCTCCACCCATTCCTCATCGTTGCGATAGGCGGCGATCGTAATCCGCCCGCGATGCGGCGCGCTCGACCGGATCGCCTCGACCGCGTTGCGCAGCAGGTTCACCACCACCTGCTGCACCTGGATGCGGTCGATGAACACGCAGAGGTCCTCCGGCTCCACCGCCAGCTCGATCTCGACATGGTGCTCGCTGGTGCCGGCCAGCACCAGCTGGATGGCGTCGTCGATCATCGGCACCAGCGGCTCGACGCGCTTCTCCACGTCGCGGTGCTGGGCGAATTCGCGCATCCGCCGGATGATCTCGCCCGCGCGCACCACCTGGCCGCGCGCCTGCTCCACCATCTCGGGCGCCGGCCCCTGATCCTCGTGCTGGTTCAACACGAAGCCCGCCGCCGACAGATAGTTCACCGCCGCGGTCAGCGGCTGGTTCAGCTCATGCGCCAGGTCGGCGGCCAGCTCGCCCATCGCATTGTGGCGCGAGACATGGGCAAGCTGCGCGCCCAGCCGCGCGACATGCTGCTCGGCGGCAAGCTTCTCGGAAAGATCGCGCGCGAACAGGGTGAAGCAGGTCTCGTCGTCCATCCCTTGCAGCAGCGCGCCGCGCAATTCGAGCGGGAAGCGCGATCCGTCGAAGCGCACACCCTCGCCGGTCAGCAGGAACTCGGGCGCCTTGCGCGCCAGCAGTCCGGCAAGCTTGTCGCGTTCCTTGTCGCCGAGATAATCGGCCATGTTGCAGCCCGGCCCCATTTCCGGGGGAACGCCCCACAGCCGGGCGGCGGCGGCGCTGAAGTCCTTCGAGCGGCCCTCGCCGTCGATCACGATCACCGCGTCGGGCACGCCGGCCAGGATCGAGCGGAGCTGCCGCTCGCGCAGTAGCACCGCCTCGTTCTGCTGCTTGGCCCGGCGCAGGCCGATGCCGAGCAGCAGCAGCACGATCAGCACATTGCCTACCACCACCAGGAAATGGGCCTCGTTATGGGTGAGCAGCCGGCCGCCGACGCTGAGCAGCGCTATCAGCGAGGGGAAGACCGGCAGCACGATGATCGCCGGTGAGAGCTGGCGCAGCAGCGTATATTCGAAACCCAGCTCTTCCTGCTGCCGCCCGCGCTCGTTGAGCCCACTCTCGTTGAGGATATGCAGCACCATCGCCAGCGCCATGGTGAAATTGGGCAGCGCCGAAGCGGTGGAGCGGCCGATAAAGGTGGGCGAGAGGTTGGTCGGGTCGGTGACCGTCATCGTCATGGTCAGTACGGAGAGCCCCAGGCTCGCGCTCGCCAGCAGCACCACCCAGGTGCGCGCGAAGGCCGATCGGCTTGTCATCAGCAGGATGGCAATGCAGTTGAGGATGAAGATCGCCACCGCGCCCAGGCCCGGGATGCCGTGGTTGGTCACTTGCAGCGCCGCCACCTGCCCGGGGAACAGCAGCCGCTCCAGCCCCAGGTCGAGCCGCGCGGCATATTGCACGACGATCAGTAGCAACAGCGCCAGGGGCAGGGCAGTCACCGCCCGCGCCACATTCCATGCACCGCGGTGCGCCAGCAGCGCCCCGATCGCGATCAGCAGGAACAGGGCGGCGGTGAGCGGGGCGATGGCGTAATGGGGATTGCCGAACCCGCGCAGCACCGGGATGGCGAGGATCCAGCCGAGGATCGGCAGGGCCGGGCACAGGATCGAGACGAGAAGCAGCCCGGTCGCCCAGCGATCCGCTGCAATGCTCCCCCTTGCCCCGCTGTCCTCGGCCGTTGCGATATCCATCGCTTCCTTTCCCCGCCCAGGCCGTCGGGCGCCCGTCATGTCGACTCGCTTATGGCGAATTTACCACATGTCTGCAGCCTTCACTTTTGCGCAGATTAAGGGCCCCGCCAGCCCGGGAAAATTGCGGAGGTTCCGTATTTCCCGGGCGGCAGGGCCTTTGGAGCGGGGATGTTTCAGGCGATGGTCAGGCCCACGTCGATATTGTTGCGGGTGGCGTTCGAGTAAGGGCAGATCTGGTGCGCGGCCTCGACCAGCTTCTCCGCATCGGCACGCTCGACGCCCGGCAGGTTGATCTCCAGGTCGGCGGTGATGCCGAAGCCGCCTGCCGCACGCGGGCCGATGCCCACCGTCGCGGTTACGGTCGTCTCGGCCGGAACCTTGAGCTTCAGCTGCTGGCCGGCGACCTTCAGCGCGCCGATGAAGCAGGCAGAATAGCCAGCGGCGAACAGCTGCTCGGGATTGGTGCCCTCGCCGCCGGCACCGCCCAGTTCCTTCGGGGTCGAGAGCTTGGCGACGAAGCGCCCGTCCTCGCTGCGGGATTCGCCGTCGCGGCCGCCGTTCGAGGTGGCGCGGGTGGTGTACAGGACATTGACGGACATGCTCGGTCTCCTCATTTAGTTCGCGATATTATTTATCGCGATACACACTAGCTAGGGACCGAGTCGGGGCTTGTCCAGCAAAATCGTTATCGCGATATAGATTTTGATGATATTGGCCCTGCCAAGGAGATGAACATGCCCGCCGCGATGCCGCTCGACGACCAGCTCTGCTTCTCGCTCTACGCGACCAGCATGGCGATCACCCGCGCCTACAAGCCGATGCTCGACCAGCTCGGCATCACCTATCCGCAATATCTGGTGCTCCACGCGCTGTGGGAGCAGGACGGCCGCACCGTCGGCGCGATCGCCGATCGGCTGGCACTCGAATCGAGCACCGTCACCCCGCTGGTGAAGCGGCTCGAGGCCGCCGGCTTCGTCACCCGCGAGCGCAACCCCAATGACGAGCGCCAGGTCCAGGTCCGCCTAACCCCGCGCGGGCGCGAGATGCGCGAGGATTGCGGCTGCCTGGCCGAGGAGCTGCTGGTCCGCTCCGGCATGAAGGGCGAGCAGCTCGGCGCGCTCAATCGCGAAGTGAAGACGCTGTGGAACGCGCTGCGCGAGACGAAGGACTGACCCAACTCCTTCTCCCCTCGCCATCTAACCGTCATCCCGGCGAAAGCCGGGATCTCGGGCGAGGGAGCATGCGGCCTGAGATCCCGGCTTTCGCCGGGATGACGAGTGAAAGAACCATACCGCCTCTTCCAAAATAGGATTTCCTCTGCTTCACTGCCCATCGCTCGAAAAGGCCCGTGATCGGGGAATCGGCAGCCCGCCGCTCTCCCACGCGTTAATAAGAGCGATTCAAGAGATTCAATGAATCGTTCGACCAGACGGTTGAACGTCGAGGAGCAGGAACCGGGAAAATGGCAGACCGCGAATTCGATATCATCGTCTATGGCGCCACCGGCTTCACCGGCCGCCTCGTCGCCGAATATCTCGCCGGCCAGTATCCCGACGTGAAATGGGCGATGGCCGGCCGCTCGCTGACCAAGCTGCAGGAAGTCCGCGACGAGATCGGCGCGCCAGCCGGCACGCCCCTGCTCACCGCCAATGCCGACGATCCCGCCAGCCTCACCGCGATGGTCGCCCGCGCTTCGGTGGTGATCTCCACCGTCGGCCCCTATCAGCTCTATGGCGAGGCGCTGCTCGCCGCCTGCGTCGAGACCGGCACCGCCTATGTCGATCTGTGCGGAGAGCCCGCCTGGATGGGCCAGATGATCCGCAAGTATGAGGATGCCGCCAAGGCCAGCGGCGCGCGCATCGTCTTCTCCTGCGGCTTCGATTCGATCCCCTTCGATCTCGGCGTGTGGACCGCGCAGCAGGCGGCGATCGCCCGCTTCGGCAAGCCGGCGCCGCGGGTGAAGGGCCGGGTCCGCGCGATGAAGGGCACTTTCTCCGGCGGCACCTTCGCCAGCGGCAAGGCTTCGATGGCGGCCGCGGCCAAGGATCCCTCGATCCTCAAGCTGATGATCGATCCCTTTGCGCTGACCCCGGGCTTCGCGGGGCCACACCAGCCCAATGGCATGGTCCCCTATCATGACGAGGCAGTCGATGCCTGGGTTGCCCCCTTCATGATGGCGGTGATCAACACCAAGAACGTCCACCGCTCGAACTTCCTCGCCGGCCAGCCCTATGGCGCCGACTTTCAGTATGACGAGATGCTGATCGTCCCCGGCCTGGGCGAGATCGGCAAGGCGGCGGCCGAGGCGCTGGCCAAGATCAACCCGATGGCCGCCGACAAGGGCCCGGCGCCGGGCGAGGGCCCGAGCAAGGAGGAGCGCGAAACGGGGTTCTACGACCTGGTCTTCGTCGCCGAGATGCCCGACGGCCAGCGCCTGTCGGCGACGGTCAAGGGCGACAAGGATCCCGGCTATGGCTCGACCAGCAAGATGATCGCCGAAAGCGCGCTCTGCCTGCTCCGCGACGTGCCGGCCGAGGGCAAGGGCGGCATCTGGACCGCCGGCGGGCTGATGCCCGAGCCCCTGGTCAAGCGGCTCGAGGCAAATGCCGGGCTCAGCTTCTCAGTAGAGTAAGGTGATCAGCCCCGCGGCAAGGAGGCAGAGCGCGATGACGATGGGGACCAGGAAGGCGCGGGTGCGGTCCTGGCTCCGCTGCCAGGCGACGATGTCGAACCAGTAGCGGCCCGGCCCCGCGTCCCGGACGATCCCGGCGCGGCGCATGCGCTCGAACTGGGTGTGCTCGACGGGCCGCTGCGGCACGAAGGGAACCGCCTCCTCCGCCGTCACCGCGTGGAGGGCGAAGAAATGGGCACGGATCCGCCGCCGCGCCCCTGCGGCCAGCGCCCCGATGATCGCCGGGGCGCCGGAAGCCGGGATCACTTCGGTGCGGCGGGCGTGGCAGCCGGCGCCGGCGGGCACTTGTTCACGACCGGGCCCTTGGCGAGCTTGGTGTCGTCGAGCGAGTCGACCCGCATCGAGACGCCGGTGTCGAAGAATTGCGGCGCGGTGCCGCAAAAGCCGCCGACCAGGGCGGTCGAGATGTCCGCGGGGGTCAGCCCGGTGCGCCAGCCCTTGGGGCCATCGACGGTGAGGACCAGGGTGTTGGCCTCCGCGGTGATGGCCTTGAGGGTGATGCCGCCCTCGAAGGTCTGGCCGACGGCGCCCTGCATGTTCTTGGCGAAGTCGGCCGCGGTCGGCTTGGCCTGGGCAGCGGGCGCCGGCGCGGTCTGGGCGGCGGCGGGCAGAGCCGGGGCGACAACGAACGCGAGAGCGAGGATGATGGGCTTCAGCATTGGGTCGATTCCCCCGGGAATGTGGAAGCGGGAGCATAAAGGCCCCCGCCTCGGGGTCAATGAACCCAGATCAACGCCGCTTCCCATTATGGCGGATATTGGCCGGCCGGCCGCGCCGCTTGATCGGACGGGGGCGGCCCTTGTGGACCCGGTCCCGCTCGAACGCCGAGGGTCCCGCCGAGCCCTTGCCGTCGGGCAGCTCGAAGCGCAGCGCCCCCGAGACCGGATTGGCCTCGACCAGCCGCAGCTGCAGCCGCATGCCGATGAAGAACACGTCGCCGCTCTCGTCGCCGACCAGCCGCTGCCCGGCTTCGTCGTAGCGGAAATATTCGGTGCCAAGGTCCCGCGCCGCGACCAGCCCGTCGCCACCGACGCCGTCGACGGTGGCGAAGAAGCCGAAGCTCTGCACCCCGGTGATCCGTGCATCGAGCACCTCGCCGACATGGTTGGCGAGATAGGCGGCGACATAGCGGTCGATCGTCTCCCGCTCGGCCTCCATCGCCCGCCGCTCGAGGCTGGAGATGCTCTCGCCGATCCGCTCCATCGTCGCCGCCTCGTCCTGGGTCAGCCCGCCCGGGCCGAGGTCATAGGCATGAACCAGCGCGCGGTGGACGATCAGGTCGGCATAGCGGCGGATCGGCGAGGTGAAGTGGGCATAGCTGCCGAGCGACAGGCCGAAATGGCCATGGTTCGCCGGTCCGTAAGACGCCTGCATCTGGCTGCGCAGCACCTGCTGCATCACCTGCTCGCGGAAGTCGCTCTCGCCCACCCGCTTCAGGATGTGGTTGAACGTCGCCGGCTTGATCACCTGCCCAAGCGCGAACTCGATGCCGAAGGTCTTGAGATATTCGCGCAGCGCGACGAGCTTCTCCCGGGCTGGCGGCTCGTGGATGCGGTACATCACGGGTGCCTTCTTGGCCTCCAGCGCCTTCGCCGCCGCAACGTTCGCCGCGATCATGTAATCCTCGATCAGCTTGTGCGCATCGAGCCGCTCCCGCGGTGCCACCGAGAGGATACGCCCCATCTCGTCGAGGACGATGCGGCGTTCGGGCAGGTCGAGATCGAGCGGCTCGCGCTTGTCCCGCGCCTTGTTGAGCGCATGCCAGCAGCCCCAAAGCGGCCTGAGCGCGGTCTCGGTCAGCGGATGCTCGATCTTGCCGTCGATCGCCGCCTGGGCGTCCTCATAGGCGATGTTCGCCGCGATGCTGACCACCGCGCGGGTGAAGCGCCAGCTCTTCAGCTCGCCTTGCTTGCCGATCTGGAGATGACAGGCCAGCGCCGCCCGGTCCTCGCCTTCCTTGAGCGAGCAGACCTCGGCCGAGAGGATCTCGGGCAGCATCGGCACGACGCGGTCGGGGAAATAGACCGAGTTGCCACGCTTCCGCGCCTCGCGGTCCAGTTCCGAGCCGGGGCGGACGTAGAAGGACACGTCGGCGATCGCGACCACGGCCTTCCAGCCGCCTTCGTTCTTCGGATCGTCGTCGGGCGCGGCCCAGACCGCGTCGTCATGGTCGCGGGCATCCGCAGGGTCGATGGCGACGATCGGCAAGTGGCGAAGGTCCTCGCGCTTGCCGAGATCGGTCTTCGACATCCGCTCGGCCTCGTCGAGCAAATCCTCGGAGAAGACATTGGGGATGCCATGCCGATGGATCGCGATCAGCGAGAAGCTGCGTGGCGCGAAGGGATCGCCGAGCACTTCGACCACCTTGGCGGTGATCCGCGGCGGCCGGCCGGTCTTCTCGGCGAGGACGAGGTCGCCCTGCTCGGCGCCGCCGGCATCGGAGACCGGCCAGTTGCGCCGCTCCTTCTTCTCGACGCCCTGCAGCCAGAGCCGCCCGGCCTCTTCCTTGAGCACGCCAAGCATCAGCTCCTCGCCGCGGGCGAGCTTCTTCATCGGATGGGCGATCCAGCCGTTGCCGGCCTCTTCGGTGCGGGCAAGGATGCGGTCGCCGATCGCCAGCGCAGAGCGCTTGCCCCGGGCCTCACGAACGCGGAGCCGCGGCACAGGCACGCCTTCAGCCTCCCAGCGCTCGGGCACCGCCCAGGTGGTGTCGCCGTCCGCATCGGTGATGCGCAGCACGGTGACCTTGGGCACGCCGCCCATCTTGTGGAAGGCACGGCCCGGGGCGACGTCGATCAGCCCCTCGTCGCTCATGTCCTTGAGCAAGGCCTTGAGCAGGATCTTGTCCTGCCCGTGCAGCCCGAAGGCCTTGGCGATCTCGCGCTTGCCGGCGGGCGTGTCGGAATTGGTGATGAAATCTAGAATCTGCTGCCGCGTGGGCAGCCCTGCTTTATGTTTTGGTTTTGCCATTGGACCCCAAGATAAGGACTCGCGAGCCGCATGCCAACGCCGTAGCGTAGTAGCGTGACATATGACCTGCTCATCGTCGGCGGCGGGATCAACGGGTGCGCGATCGCCCGCGAGGCCTCGCTGCTCGGCCTCAAGATACTGCTCGTCGAGAAGGACGACCTGGCCAGCCACACCAGCTCGGCCTCGACCAAGCTGATCCATGGCGGTCTACGCTATCTCGAGACCTATGAGTTCCGCCTGGTCCGCGAGGCGCTGCACGAGCGCGAGCGGCTGCTGGAAGCCGCGCCGCACCTGATCCGCCCGCTCACCTTCGTCCTGCCGCACGCCCATGCGCTGCGGCCCTGGTGGATGGTGCGGGCGGGCCTCTATCTCTACGACGCACTGGCAATCGGCAGCAATTCCACCCTGCCCCGCTCCCGCGACCTGACCGCGCGGGACAAGGCCTTCACCGATCCGCTGGCCGGCGCGCATCGCGGCTTCGTCTATTCGGACTGCCGCGTCGATGACGCCCGCCTCACCCTGGCCAATGCCGTGGACGCCGCTGCCCACGGCGCCGAGATCGCCACACGGACCGAATTGCTGGGCGCCCGGCGTGAGGGCGGAAACTGGCGCGCCGAACTGTCCGACGGACGCATTGTCGAGGCGCGCGGGCTGGTCAACGCGGCCGGCCCCTGGGTGCGCAAGCTGCTCGACACGCTGGCTATCGCTAATCATTCGCAGATCCGGCTGGTCAAGGGCAGCCACATCGTCGTCCCCAGGCTCTTCGACGGCGACCATGCCTATATCCTCCAGCAGCCCGACCGGCGGATCGTCTTCGCCATCCCCTATGAGGGCGGGTTCACCGAGATCGGCACCACCGACATCCAGGTCGACCGGCCCGAGGACGCCGTGTGCACCGAGGAAGAGAAGACCTATCTCTGCGAGTCGGTGAACCGCTATTTCACCCGCCAGGTCACGCCCGTCGACATCGTCTGGAGCTGGTCCGGGGTGCGGCCGCTGCACGATGACGGGGCGGCCAAGGCGCAGTCGGTGACCCGCGACTATGTGCTGGAACTCGACGACAAGGGCCCGCCCCTGCTCTCGATCTTCGGCGGCAAGATCACCACGGCGCGTGCACTGGCCGAGGACGCATTGGCGAAGATCGGGCCGGTGCTGGGCGCCACGGTCGAGCCGGTGACCCGGGCCCGCGTCTTCCCCGGCGGCGCGATCGCCGACTTCGACAAGTTCGTCGCGCAAGCCAAGGCCCGCTGGCCCTTCCTGGGCGACGCCCGGGCGGAGCGCATGGCGCATGCCTATGGCTGCTGCCTGGGCGACATGCTGAAGGGCGTGACCGACCTGGGTGAGGATCTGGGCGCGGGCCTGACCGCCACCGAGATACGCTGGATGCGCGACCAGGAATGGGCCCGCACCGCCGAGGACGTGCTGTGGCGCCGGAGCAAGCTGGGGCTGCATGCAGGGCCGGAGCTGGCGGCGAGGGTCGAAGCGATATTGAAGGAGCAATCATGATCGCCACGCTCGCCGCGCTCGCGCTTGCGGTGCAGCCGCAATGCCGAACCGTGCACGGCCGGCTGTCCGCGGCAAACGGCAATCCCGCCTTGCGCATCTGGGTGATCGGCACCCGGCGCGTGCTCGGCGTCGATGTCGATGAGGATCTCTCGCTCACCCAGCTCCCAGCCAATGTCCGCCGGCTCTGGCTACCCGCAGGCGACTTGTTCGGGGCAAGCGTATATGGCGACTTTCGGGTCTGCCCCCGGGAACCCCAACGGCCCGGCGTGATGCAGAGGGTTCGCGTCACTCATGCCCGCAATCTGGTGCTGGGGCCGTATCGCTGATCACCTTAAGTGCTTGTTAAACCGTCCAAGGCAGGGTGCGCGCCGGGGCGGAGAGAGAATGGCGACCAAATTCTCGCAATATCGGGCAGTGGCGCCTGCGCTTGTCGAACAGCGCGGGGCGACCCGGCATCGCATCCTCGTCACGCGCGCCACCGTCACCAAGCGCGGCAACCGCCCGGTCGAGGCGATGCTCCACGACCTCTCGGTCTATGGCTGCCGCCTCGCCTGCGCCGTGGCGCATGGCGAGGGCGACCGGGTGTGGCTGGCCCTGCGCGACGACCAGCCGGTTCCCGCCACCGTGGTGTGGAACGACGGCGCCCATATCGGCTGCCGCTTCGACGATCCGATCGAGCGCAGCCTGGTGCGGCAGCTCACCCTGGTGATCTGCTGAACTTCCTACACGGCGGGGGTGATTCGCCCGCGGAAGTTCACAAAGTTCGCACCAATTGCGATTTTCCCGGGCGCCTATCTTCCCTGTTTTCCCGGATATGCGCGCGATCCCGCAACGATCTTGCGCCGGGCTTCTCCTAGATTTCCCACAGGTTGAAAGAGCGGCGGGATTGGCTTCCAGCCCGGTGAGGGAAACAGACGAAATCCTACATTGCAATGCGCTTCTGTTTCCCCGGCGAAGGCCGGGGCCCAGACCAAGAAGTGCGCGGCGAAGACGCGCCAGGGCGCGTGACTTTCAAGTCTGGGCCCCGGCCTTCGCCGGGGAAAGAAGGAGTCAGAAGCCGATCACATTCGCCCGGGTGAAGCGGCGCGCCTCCTCCGCTGTCAGCAACTTGCGGTCCCCACCTGCCGGCCCCGCACCCGGTCCCTTGCTCGCATATTCCCAAAGCCGCGCCTCGGGCGGGGTAAGGCGGCGGGGTTCGCCATCGGGGCCCTTGTAGCCCATCCAGGTCCAGCCTTCGCGGCGGATATGGGCGTCCATCCAGCAGCGCAGGAACGCCGCTTGGCCAAGCAACGCCATGTTGCCGCCGGCACGCCAGGGCCGACCGAGCCAGGTTGAGTTGGCGGGAACGCCTGCTTCCCGCTTCAACCGGCAATTGGCGAAGACCAGGCCGAACTCCTGCGCCGCCGGGGTGCTCGGCGCCGCGACGAAGCCGAAGCTCTCGGCACCCGGCACATGGCGGGTGACGATCTCGCAGCGCTCGAACCAGGCCGCTGCGCCGCCGAAGATGAAGTCCACCCCGCCGACGATGCGGGTGTCGGTGACCAAGCTGCACGTGTGGAGGTAGAAGGTGTCCTGATAGCCGAGCAAAGTGCAGCGATCGACCACGGTGCGGTCCGCCTCGCGGCCGATTGCCAGCGCCACTGCCTGGGCACCGTTGCCGGCGCCGTCGCGGCGGGCGCCGATATAGTCGAAGCTGTTGCGGACGGTCAGGCCACGCAGGGTGACGCCCGGCGCGGCGATGGTCAGCGTGCCCGAGCCGCCGGTGCCCCAGGTCCCGCCGCCGGGCTTCGGCGTGCCAGCCGCGGTGCCATACTCGATCACAGTGCCCGGCGAGCCCTGGATCGTCACCCCGGCTGCTCGGACCGTCAGCTTCTCGGTGAAGATGCCAGGCTTGAGCAGGATGCGATACGGACGCCCTGCCCGCTCCGCCTCAGCCAGTGCCTTGCCGAGCGTGCCGGTGGCGGGATCGACCACCGCATCCCAGGCCTCGCCCGCCTTCGCCGCGAGCGGCAGGCTCAGCGCGCCGGCGAGGAAGGCGCGCCGGGCGGTCATCCCCAGCGATAGTTGAAGCTGATGCTGATCCGCGGCTCCTTGCCCGCGCCGGGCGGGACTTCGTGGCGCAGCCAGCTTTCCCAGAGCAGCACGGTGCCGGGCTCGGGGATGATCTCGATGAAGCTCTGCAACGGCTCGGGCGCATCCTCCAGCCGCGGCGGCGCGGCCATCATCATCGCCAGCCGCGGATCCTCGAGCTTGAGGCCGCGCGCGCCCTTGGGCAGCGACACATAGAGCGTGCCCGAGACGACGCTGTGCGGATGGATATGCGCGCTGTGCCCGCCCTTGCCGTCGAGCACATTGACCCAGAGGCTGTCGAGCTTGAGCTTCTTGCCACCCAGATCGAAGGCGCAGACCTTGGCGAACTTCGCGACATGCTTGTCGAGCAGGCGCTTCAGGTCCGCGAAATTGGGGTCGCGGATCGGCAGGTCGTCGAGCGAGGCGTAGCTGGTATAGCCGCGATAATGATTCTCGCGGCACCAGCGGCGGCCGGCCATGTCGTCCTCGGCGAGCTGGAGGCAGGAGTCTTCCAGCGCCTCGAGGAGATCAGCGTCGCCGAGCGGCTGCTCGTAGAGCTGCGTGGCGAAGAGGGTGCGCATTCCCCTACCCCGTCACCCCGGCCTTGTGCCGGGGTCCACCGAGAGGCGCGCTATGGACAAAAGGCGTGAGGACAGCAGCTGCGGCTCCGTGGACCCCGGCACAAGGCCGGGGTGACGAAGTATATGCGGCTCCGCGGGTGCTAGTACGCACGCGCCACCAGGATCCGCTCGACCGCCGGCTGGCCGGTGAAGATGCAGGTGCCGGTGGCCGGCGCGGCGTTGCTTGCCACGTTGCGGAAGGTCAGCTTGAGCGCCTTGATCCGCTCGACCACCTTGTCGAGTTCGGCACCGCTCGGCTTCGACCATTCGACTTCGACCCAGCCGGGGAACTTGCCGGCCTTCTCGAAATAGCTCTCCAGCCCGGCAAAGTCGGTCACGTCGCGGACGATGTTCGCGTCGGTGCGCGCCTTGGCCTGGTCGTAGAGCGTCTTCTGGACGCCCTCGAGCGTGCCGACGACATCGCCCAGGAACGCGTCGCGGGCGACGATCTGCGAGTTGAGCTTGCCGTCCTCCTTGTAGAGATCGGTGCGGACGGTGACCGAGACGTTGCCGCCGGCCATGTCGCGACCGCCGACTTCGACGACGATCGGGCAGCCCTTCTTGATCCAGCCCCAGCGCTTGGTGACCGCCTTGATCGCCTTGAGATCGAGCAGCGCGCGGACGGGCTCGCCGAACGCGAACTGCTTCGACAGCTCCTGCTGGAGCGACTTGCAATAGTCGATCAGCGCAGCGTCCTCGTCATTGTCGCGCAGCATCGGCACGATCACGACCTGCCAGGGCGCGAGGCGCGGCGGCACGCGCAGGCCGTCATCATCGCCATGCGTCATGATCATGCCGCCGATCATCCGGGTCGACATGCCCCAGCTGATCGTCTGGGCGAGCTCCTGCTGGCCTTCCGAATTCTGGAACTTGATGTCCTGCGCCTGGCTGAAGGTGGTGCCGAGGAAGTGGCTGGTGCCCGCCTGGAGCGCCTTGCCGTCCTGCATCATCGCCTCGATGCTGTAGGTCGAGACGGCGCCGGGGAAGCGCTCATTCTCGGGCTTCTCGCCGGCGACCACCGGCATCGCCGCGCAATCCTCGGCGAAGCTGCGATAGATCTCCAGCGCCTTCAGCGTCTCCTCGCGCGCCTGCTCGGCGCTGGCATAGGCGGCATGGCCTTCCTGCCAGAGGAACTCGCTGGTGCGCAGGAACATGCGGGTGCGCATCTCCCAGCGGACGACGTTCGCCCATTGGTTGATCTGCACCGGCAGGTCGCGCCACGACTGGATCCAGCGGCTGAAGCCGGCACCGATCACCGTCTCCGAAGTGGGACGCACGATCAGCGGCTCTTCGAGCTTCGCGGCGGGATCGGGGGTGAGCCCGCCCTTGCCGTCGGAGATCAGTCGGTGATGGGTGACGACCGCCATCTCCTTGGCGAAGCCTTCGACGTGATCGGCTTCCTTCTCGAAATAGCTCAGCGGGATGAACAGCGGGAAATAGGTGTTGTCATAGCCCGCACCCTTGATGCGATCGTCGAGCAGGCGCTGGATCCGCTCCCAGATGCCATAGCCCCACGGCCGGATGACCATGCAGCCGCGCACGCCGCTCTCCTCGGCCATGTCGGCCTCGGTGATGACGGTCTGATACCATTGGGCGAAGTCGCCTTCGCGGGTGACGTTGAGCGCATGCTTGATCATGGCCGTGCCTCTAAAGTCGTGGCGCGCCCGCCGCAAGCGAGCCCGGATTCATTGAATCTCTTGAATCCCCATCGCGTGCGCGAAGCACCGGCGGGGCCAGCTTCGTGGTGACAAATCAAATCCTATTTTGCCAGCGCCTTCTCTCCCGGCGGCGGCGCTTGATTCGACGCCGCAGGCCCGCTCTACTGGCCGGCAGGGGGAATCGGGGCATGGAACAACGGGATGTGGCGCCGCGCGAAGTCTCGCGCACCGGGCTGGCGATCGGCATCGTCCTGCTGCTGCTCGCCGCGCTGGGCATTGGCGGCGCCTGGTGGTTCGGCACGAAATTCAAGGAGCAGGCGCAGTCGCCCGAAGGCGTTGCCGAATCGATGCTCAAGGACCGCACCGGCAAGGCGTTTTTCGAAGCGCTGCGGGACAGCTATCCGGAGGAGTTCGCGGCCTATACCGCCATGGTCTCGAAGCGGGTTCGCGAAGGCGCGACCGGCGAGCAGATCGGCCGTGAGAGCTTCGCCTGGATGCACGCCGCGACGCTGCGCCACCGCGACGAGTTCGTCCAGGCGCCACACGGCGACCTCAACCTCTACCGGCAGATGGAGATCCAGCTGCTCGAGACGCTGCAGCAGCGCGATGTCGCCCTGTGCGACCGCTATGTGATGGGAACGATCCGGGGCGGCGGCCTCTATTCGCCCGAAGTGTCGGAGCGGCTGGTCGAGCTTGCCGCCGCGCAGATCACCACCTCGGCGGCAGGACGCGACAACCCGGTGCATCGCAAGGTCCCCAAAAGCGAGATCGCAAGACCCGACGCGGTTGCGCTGGTGACGGCGATGCGGCGCGGCGGGATGAGCCAGTTCGACCTCGAGACCTGGGGCAACCAGGCACGGATGGCGCAGGCGCGCCCTGAACAGAGATGCGCGATCGGCCTGCACGTGCTGCGCGGCATCACCAGCCTGCCCCATGAACAAGGCGACCGGATCACCGGCTGGCTCACCTACCAGCAGAGCTGAGCCGCGCCTGTGCGATTGCCCCGGCGCGCGCTTTTCCCTAGCGCGCTCGGGTGGGCGACGATCATATCCTGAAGGGCATAACGCTGCGGCTGTTCGCGGTCGCCTGCCTCGCGACCATGTCGGCGCTGATCAAGCTGGCCGAGGCGCGCGGCGCCGGGCTGGTCGAGACGATGTTCCACCGCCAGCTCTGGGCGGTGCCGCTGGTGACCGCCTGGGTGGCGGCGGGCCCCGGCCTTGGATCGATTCGCACCAGGCGCTTCGGCGCGCATGTCTCGCGCACCGCCGTGGGCCTGACCGGCATGATTTTCACCTTCGGCGCGGTGCTGCTGCTGCCGCTGGCCGAGGCGGTGACCTTCCAGTTCACCGTGCCGATCTTCGCGACGATCCTGGGCGCGGTGCTGCTCAGGGAGCCGACCGGCTGGCATCGCTGGGGCGCGGTGGTGGTCGGCTTCCTCGGCGTGCTGATCGTCACCCAGCCGTGGAGCGCCCACGTGCCGCTGTTCGGCGCGGTGGTCGGGCTGCTCGCGGCGCTGTTCGTGGCGATCGTCGCGATCCTGCTCAGGCAGATCGGCAAGACCGAGGCGACGGGGACGACCGTGTTCTGGTTCTCCGTGCTGTCGGTGCCGGTGCTGGCGATCCCCTATGCCTTCCAGTTCAGGACGCATGACCCGGCGACCTGGGCGATGCTGGTGGGGATCGGGCTGATCGGCGGGGTCGGCCAGCTGGCGCTGACCGGATCGGTCAGGCACGCGCCGGTGAGCGCGGTGGTGCCGATGGACTATTCGAGCCTGATCTGGGGCACGCTCTATGGCTGGGCGATCTTCGGCATGTGGCCGAGCGGCTGGACCTGGCTCGGCGCCCCGGTGATCATCGCGAGCGGACTGTACATCGTGTGGCGGGAGAGGAAGCGCGGCGTGGGGCCGGCGGTGACGAGCGCGGAGATGGAGCCGGTTTAGGGCCCGTCGGTCCATTCACATCACAATCGTCGTCCTCGCCCCCAGGCCGTCATCCCGACGCAAGTCGGGATCTCAGGCGATGGCGGGAAAAGAGCCGCACGAGATCCCGACTTTCGTCGGGATGACGATTGTGGATCGGGATGACGATTGTGGGTCGGGTGACGGTTGTAGACCGGGGATGACGGTTCGGTCTCACCCCTTTCGATACACCAGCATCAGATTGTTCGCCGGCATCTCGACCAGCCGCACCAGCTCCAGCCCCTGCACCGCAGCCGCCGCGCTCACCGCCTCGACATGCCGCAGCCCGAAGCGCGGGTCCTTTTCCTTGAGCCACAGCTCGAACGCCTCGTTCGACGGCGCGGTCTCGACACCCTCGCGGCGATAGGGGCCGTAGAGGATCAGCGGCCCGCCCGGCGCCAGCGCCTTCCCCGCCCCGGCGAGCAGCCCGAGCGTCGCTTCCCAGGGGCTGATATGGACCATGTTGATGCAGAGGATCGCGTCCGCCGCGGGGAAGTCCCCGGTGCTCGCATCGATCTCCAGCGGCGGGCGGACATTGGCGAGCCCCTTGCTCCAGGCGGCGATCGAGGCGAGCGCGTCGGCGTCGGGATCGCTCGGCTGCCAGTCCATCTCGGGGAAGCGCTCGGCGAACCAGGCGACATGCTCGCCGGTGCCGCTGGCGATCTCCAGCACCTTGCTGGTCGGGACCAGTTCCTCGACCAGCACCGTGGCGATGGGATCGCGATTGCGCTCGGTGGCGGGGGCGTGGCGCTTCATGCCGCGCGCGCTGCCTCGAGCAGGCGGCGGGCGCGCAGGAACATCTCGACGCGCTGCATCGTCAGCATGCCCAGCGCGAAGGCGATCAGCACGTCGGTCATCGCCATCACGTCGAAATGCATGCCGGGGATGCCGAGCGTCTCGGCGTTGCGCGCGCCCATGCGGATCAGGATGAGGACGACGATGAAGGCCATCGCGGCGAGCGAGCCCTTTTGCGAGATCTCGTGCGTCTCCGGATCGACCTTGATGTGCATCATCCGGCCGCGCTGCCAGCCGAGCGCCGCGCCGGCGAGCAATGCGGCAGCGGCGATCGCCCAGGTCATCGGCGCGGGCGGGATGCTCCAGAAGGTGAAGCCGGCGATCGCGACATACAGGGCAGGCACGACCCACAGCCATTCGACCTTCAGCGGACGCTCCCGGGTGAGCCGGCGCATGCGCAGCGCGAGGACGAGCAGGACGATGGCGATCGGAATCAGGTTGAACAGCGGATTGTGCTGGCCTTGCATCATTTTCCCCCGGAACTTGAAAGTGATTTATACAAGTAATACACTATCCATGCCAGCCGAGTTGCGTGGCAAAGGCAAGAGGATTGCGCATGCGGACACGCCGGTCCATCAGGGCGCCCGGAGGGTTCATGGACGTCGATCAGGATAGTGCAGGCGTGAAATTCGCGCCGCCGGCCGCTTTCATCGGGACATTGGTGGTGGGACTGGCGCTCGGCAAGTTGCTGGGCAGTCCCGACCTGCCGCTCAACCACGCGACCGAGCGCGGGCTGGGCTCGCTGGCGACCTTGCTCGGCGTGGGCATCATGCTGTCCGCCGTCGGGCTGTTCCGCGCCGCGGGCACCGATCCCAAGCCGTGGAAGCGCTCGACCGCGCTGATCACCGACGGCGTCTATCGCTGGTCGCGCAACCCGATGTATTTCGGCATGGCGCTCGCCTATGCCGGCGTGGCGGTGTGGATGGACAGCCTGGTGACCCTGCTGCTGCTGATTCCGCTGCTGCTGGTGATCCAGCGCGAAGTGATCGAGCGCGAGGAGCTGTACCTCGCCGGCAAGTTCGGCGAGCGCTATCTCAGCTACAAGTCAGCCGTGCGGCGTTGGATCTGAGCCCTCGGCCCGGCGCTCAAGGGCGCCGGGGGAAGTCGCCACGGAACGCGATGCAGTAGCGCATGCGCTTTTCCTTATCGACCGCCGGCTGCGGGATCGCCTTGCGCAGGTCGGGCACCGCGAAGGTATTGGCGCCGTCGCCGCCATAGCTGTTGCTGAGCAGCGCAAAGAGCGCCTGCTGGCCGCGGATCGGCAGCAGCCGGCCGTCCGCCTCCACCCAGCCGTCCGGGCAGAAGTCGAAGGCGATCAGACGGACTTCGCCGACGAACGCGCCGTCCTGGGCATGAGCGGGCAGCGAGAAGGTGGCGGCGGCAAAGGCGGCCGCGAGCAGTGCGATCTTCATGTCGAATCCCCGAATGGATTTGGCGCGCAGGCTGCGCTGCCCGTCGCCCGCGGGCAATCCGCTTTTGAACGGTTCCGGGGCTATCGGCGTTGAGCCGGCATGGCCGCGCTTTCGCTTCCCACGCCCATGCTCCGCCGGATCGGCGCGGCGGCGGGCGAGATGATGGGCAGCGCGCCGGGCATGGACTTCGACTTCGCCGCGCCGAAGGGCGAGCCCGCGCTGGTGCCCGCGGACTCGGTATCGTGGCGGGTGTTCCGCAATCCCGTAACGCTGTTCGTCGGCGGCGTGGCGGCGGTGATCCTAGAGCTGGCCGAGCCCGGCGTACGCGACGGGGTGTGGCAGCATTCGAGCTTCCGCACCGATGCCCTCACCCGGCTGCGGCGCACCGGGCTGGCGGCGATGATGACGGTCTATGGCCCGCGCAGCCGCGCCGAGGCGATGATCGCGGGCGTGGTGCGCGCGCATGACCGGGTGACGGGCATCACCAGCGAAGGCATTCCTTATCGTGCGAACGACCCGGACCTGCTCGACTGGGTGCAGGCGACCGCGTCCTACGGCTTCATCCGCGCCTATCACGCCTATGCCGAGACGCTGAGCTACCGCGAGCGTGACGCGGCGCTGGCCGAGGGCGCGGTGGTGGCGCGGCTTTATGGCGCAACCGGCGCACCGCGCAGCGAGGCGAAGATGGCGGCGCTGTTCGCGATAATGGACGCGCGGCTGGTGCCTTCCCCGATCATCGGCGAGTTCCTGGAGATCATGCGCGACGTGCCGGCGCTGCCCTGGATCGCCCGCCCCTTCCAGCGCGTCCTGCTGCGCGCGGCGGTCTCGCTGCTGCCCGATGCGCTGATCGAACGGCTGGGGCTGGAGGAATGGCGGCTGCGCGGCTTCGAGCGGCGCATGGTGCGCGCGGTGGCGAAGCTGGCGAACCGGGTGCCGCTGCTCGATTCGCCGCCGGCCAGGGCGAGCGAGCGGCTAGGACTGCCGGCGGACTGGCTGTGGCGGCAGCACCGAGCCTAGCGGCGATTGCCGAATATCGCGAACAGCTTGCGCAGCATCCCGGGTTCGCGCGGCGGCGCGCGATAGGCGCGCATCGCTTCCTCGGCAGCCCGGCGCGTTTGTGCCATCGAGGCGAAATAGCCATCGAGAAAGCCGGGGGCGGAAATCGCGCCCGTGGCATCCAGAAAATAATCGGCGATGATGCTCGGCACCAGCGCATCGATGGCTTTGATCGCCTGTCGCAATCGGGCCTCGTCGGCGGGATCGTCGCTGCTGAAGTCGAACCAGATATTGCCGACCAGATCGCCCTTCGGATCGAGCTTGATGTAGCAATGCGGCCCGATCCCGAAGCACCAGGAATCCTCTTCGTACGAACCATAGGGATCGCGCGGGCCGCTGCTGTCCCGCATCGCCGAGAAGATCGTCGCATTGAAGCGTTTGACCCGCGGCAGGATGGGCGCGAGCGCGGCGTCTGCCGCCGCCAGCGTCAGGCCGACATCGGCATAATCGGCCGAAGGCGGCTGGCTCATATACATCGCAGTCCAGCCAAGGCCGGAAGGGTCGCGATTGCGCTCCGAGGCCGCCGCAGCCTCGGCGATGTCACGCTCCGCCTCGGCACGGGCAGCCAGGGGATAGAGATTGCGCATCCCCCAATCATCCTCATGGACGTGAATCACATCGACCATCGCGGCGGCGCTCCCTAGCTTCCGCGTCACGATGACACAGAAGCTTTCCAAGACGCTATCCTATTGGCTGCGCCACGCCCCCGCGGCGGGCGGGCTGGTGCTCGACCATGCGGGCTGGGCACCGGTGGAGGCGATCCGGACGGCGCTGGCCCGGGAGGGGCTCGATCCAGGCCTGCTCGAGCGCGTCGTCGCCGAGAGCGACAAGCAGCGTTTCGAGCTGTCGGAAGACGGTGCAAGCATCCGCGCGCGGCAAGGCCATTCGGTTTCAGTCGATCTCGAATGGCCGATAGCTGTGCCACCCGAGCATCTCTATCACGGCACGGTGGAGCGCTTCCTCGAAGCGATCCTGGCCGAAGGACTCAAGCCGATGGCACGGCATCATGTGCATTTGTCGCCCGATGTGCGGACGGCGATGCGCGTGGGGTCGCGGCGGGGCGAGGCGGTGATCCTGCGGATCGCGGCCGGGGAAATGGCGCGCGGCGGCGCGGTGTTCCGGCTTTCGAGCAACGGGGTATGGCTCGCGGACGCCGTGCCGACGGCGTTTATCGAACGGATCTAACGGACAACAAAAGCCCCTCCCCTGAAGGGGAGGGGCTGTAGTTCGCCTGTTATTCCGCCGCTTCGGCCTGCACCGGCGCCTTCCACGCCAGCACCGGCTTGCGCGCCGCGAGCGTCTCGTCGAGGCGGCGGCGCGGGGCGAAGTGGGGGGCGGTCTTGATCGTCGGGTCGCCGTTCTTGGCGCGGGCAGCCACGCTGCGGAACGCGCCGATGAACTGGTCGAGCGTCGCCTTCGACTCGGTCTCGGTCGGCTCCACCAGCATCGCGCCGTGGACGACGAGCGGGAAATACACCGTCATCGGGTGATAGCCTTCGTCGATCAGCCCCTTGGCGATGTCGATCGTCGACAGGCCCTCGGGCAGGCCCCTGTCGCTGAAGATCGCCTCGTGCATGCACGGGCCGTACTTGGCGAAGGGTGCCTCCAGCACGTCGGTCATCGAGCGCAGGATATAGTTGGCGTTGAGCACCGAATCCTCGGCGACCTGGCGCAGACCATCGGCGCCGTGCGACAGGATGTAGGTCAGCGCCCGCGTGAACATGCCCATCTGGCCGTTGAACGCGGTCATGCGGCCGAAGGTGCCGGCATGATGCTCGCCCGCGGTTTCCTCCTCGACGAGGTGGAACTTGTCGCCCTGCTTCTCGACGAACGGCAGCGGCGCATAGGGTGCCAGCGCCGCCGACAGCACGACCGGGCCCGAGCCCGGGCCGCCGCCGCCATGCGGAGTCGAGAAGGTCTTGTGCAGGTTGATGTGCATCGCATCGACGCCGAGATCGCCCGGGCGGACCCGGCCGACGATCGCGTTGAAGTTGGCGCCGTCGCAATAGACATAGCCGCCCGCCGCATGCACCGCGTCCGAGATCGCCTTCATGTCGCGCTCGAACAGGCCGCAGGTGTTGGGGTTGGTGATCATCACGCCGGCGATGTCCGGCCCCAGCCGCGCCTTGAGCGCTTCGAGGTCGACGCGGCCGTCCTCGGTGGCGGGGATGTCCTCGACCGAGAAGCCGGCGAACGCCGCGGTGGCCGGGTTGGTGCCGTGCGCACTGGTCGGCACGAGCAGGATCTTGCGGTCCTGCTGACCCTGCGCGTCGAGCGCCGAGCGGATCGCGAGGATACCGCACAGCTCGCCATGCGCACCCGCCTTGGGGCTCATCGCCACGGCCTGCATGCCGGTGAGCGTGATCAGCCAATGCGCGAGCTGGTCGATGACTTCGAGCGCGCCCTGCACCGTGTCGACGGGCGCGAGCGGGTGGATGTCGGCGAAGCCCGGCAGGCGCGCCATGCGCTCATTGAGGCGCGGATTGTGCTTCATCGTGCACGAGCCGAGCGGGAACAGGCCCAGGTCGATCGCATAATTCTGGCGCGACAGGCGGGTGTAGTGGCGCACCGTCTCGGGCTCGGACAGGCCGGGCAGGCCGATCTCGGCATTACGCTCGAGGCCGCCGAGGCGCGAAGGTGCCGCGGGGACTTCGCCGAAATCGACGCCGGTGGTCTGCGACGAGCCGATCTCGAAGATCAGCGCTTCGTCGAGCATCAGCGCGCGGTTGCCGGTGAAGGTCGAAAGGTTGCCCGCCTCGCCCGCTTCGGGGGTGGTGGGGCGCCAGCCGGACTGGTTGATCGTGCTCATGCCAGCACCTCCTGGAGCGCGGAGGCAAGCGTCTCGACGTCCTCCTGCGTAGTGGTTTCGGTGACCGCGACGATCAGGCCGTTCGCCAGATCGCCCGCGCCCGGATAGAGACGGCCGAGCGACACGCCGGCCAGGATGCCCTGATCGGCGAGCTTGCGCACAACGGGACGCGCTTCCTTCGACAGCTTGAGCGTGAACTCGTTGAAGAAGGTCGGGGTGACCAGCTCGACACCCGGCACCTGGGCCAGGCGATCGGCCGCGCGAATTGCCCCGACATGATTGATCGTCGCGAGCTGCCGCAACCCGGCCTCACCGAGCAGCGTCATGTGCACCGACATGGCGAGCGCGCACAGCACCGAGCTGGTGCAGATGTTCGACGTCGCCTTCTCGCGGCGAATATGCTGTTCGCGGGTGGAGAGCGTCAGCACATAGCCGCGCTTGCCCTCTGCATCGACCGTCTCGCCGCAGAGCCGGCCCGGCATCTGGCGGACGAGCTTCTCCGAGCAGGCGAACAAGCCGACATAGGGCCCGCCGAACTGCAGGCCGACGCCGAGCGACTGGCCCTCGCCCACCACGATGTCCGCGCCCATCTCGCCCGGCGCCTTGATCGCGCCGAGTGCCACCGGCTCGGTCACTACGGCGACGAGAAGCGCCTTCCTGGCGTGCGCGGCTTCGGCGAGCTTCGACAGGTCCGCGATGCGGCCGAGGATGTCCGGATACTGGACGACGACGCAGCTGGTGTCGTCGTCGATCTGGGCGATCAGGTCATCGGTGTCCGGGGTCGGGCTCAGCGTCGGCAGCGCGGTGACCAGTTGGTCGCCAGTGAACTTGGCCATGGTCTCGGCGACCGAGACGTAATGCGGGTGCAGGCCGCCCGAGAGGATCGCCTTGCCGCGCTTGGTGACGCGCCGCGCCATGGTGATGGCTTCCCAGCACGCGGTCGAGCCGTCGTACATCGAGGCGTTCGCCACGTCGCAGCCGAGCAGCCGCGCGATCTGCGACTGGAACTCGAACATCATCTGCAGCGTGCCCTGCGCGATTTCCGGCTGATAGGGCGTGTAGGCGGTGAGGAACTCGCCGCGCTGGATGATGTGGTCGACGCTGGCCGGCACATGGTGGCGATAGGCGCCGGCGCCGAGGAAGAAGGGCGCTGCCCCCGCCGCCAAATTCTTCGCGGCGAGCTTGGTCATGTGGCGTTCGACCGCGAGCTCGCTGGCATGCATCGGCAGGCCGGCGATCGGGCCGTCGAGCACGGCGCTGGCGGGGACGTCGACGAAGAGATCGTCGATCGAGCTGGCGCCGATGACGCCGAGCATCGCCTCGCGATCGGGCTGGGTAAGGGGCAGGTAGCGCATCAGGGCCTTCTCATTTGGATTTGGTTGGCGACCAGGGCTGGATGTCGGTGGGTTTGAGATCGGTGCTGCGATCCATGCAGCCAGGCGCGTTGTCGGGCGTACGGCATGCGTCGGTGATCTTGCCGGTGATCACGACATAGCTGTTGGTGAACGGCCTGGCCCTGGCGTCGAAATCGAACTTCTCGCCGACTCCGATCCCGAGATAGGCCGGCCGGCGCACGGCATCGCGGGTGCTCATCATCTTCGCAAATGCGCGCTCATAGTCATGCAGCCCGGCCTCATCCACGAATAGCCTGCACTCATAACCGGCACATTCCCCGAGATAGCCGGCGACCCGAACGGTCTTGCCGTTGAGCGCGCGTATCTCGGGAACAACCTCTGCCACGCCCATGGGCTTGGCGGCAGCCCCACAACCCGCGACGAGCAGCGCGCCAGGAACGGCGGCCAGCGTGCGGGAAATGGACTGTCGGCGCATTCTTGTTCCTTCTCCCCTCCCGCTTGCGGGAGGGGAATTTGGGATCACAGCTTCGAGACGTATTCCTGATAGGCGGAGTCGTTCATCAGGCTGTCGAGTTCGCTGGTGTCGGCGAGCGTCAGCTTGAAGAACCAGCCTTCGCCCTCGGGGTCTTCGTTGACCAAAGCCGGATTGTCGGCGAGCGCCTCGTTGCCCTCGATCACGGTGCCCGAGACCGGCGCGTAGACGTCCGAAGCGGCCTTGACCGACTCGACCACGGCGGCGTCGTCGCCCTTGCTCACTTCCTTGCCCTCTTCCGGGACCTCGACGAACACGATGTCGCCGAGCTGACTCTGGGCATATTCGGTGATGCCGACGGTGGCGGTGTCGCCGTCGACGTCGATCCACTCATGATCTTCGGTGAAATAGCGGCTCATCAGGCTCCCTTTCTGACGTAACGGTGGGGGACGAAGGGCATCTTCACGACCTCCGCCGAATGGATCTTGCCGCGCTGGGCAAGGGTGATCCTGGTACCCGGCTCGGCCTGGGCGGCGGGCACATAGGCCATGGCGATCGGCTTCTGCAGCGTCGGCGCGAAACCGCCCGAGGTCACCTTGCCGACTTCGTTGCCATCGGCATCGACGACCAGCCCGCCCTCGCGGACCGGCTGGCGGCCCTCGACGATCAGCCCGACGCGCTTGAGGATCGGGCCGTTCTCGCGCTCCAGCATGATGCGCGCATGGCCGGGGAAGCCGCCTTCCTCGCGGCGGCGCTTCTTGAGCGCGAAGCCGAGCGCGGCGGCAACCGGCGTGGTCTCGGTATCAAGGTCATGGCCGTAGAGCGGCAGATCGGCTTCAAGGCGCAGCGAATCGCGCGCGCCCAGGCCGATCGGCTTGACCTCGGGCTGGGCGGTGAGCGCGTCGGCCAGCGCCTCGGCACCCTCGGCCGGCACCGAGATCTCGAAGCCATCCTCGCCGGTATAGCCCGAGCGGCTGATCCACAGGTCATGGCCCTGCCACACGAAGGCAGCGCCCTGCATGAAGACCAAAGCCGAGACGCCGGGGATCACCCGCTCCAATGCCGCGGCAGCCTCAGGGCCCTGCAGCGCGAGCAGTGCATGGTCCTCCATGTGGTTCATGCCGATCTCGTCGGGCAGGAACTCGCGGAAATGGGCGATGTCGTCCCATTTGCAGGCGCCGTTGACGACCATGTAGACCTCGCCCTCCTGAAGGCGGGTCAGCATCAGGTCGTCGAGGATGCCGCCATTCTCCGCCATCAGCAGCGAATAGACCGGGTGGGAGAGCTTCGCGGCCTGGATGTCGGCGGGCATCAGCGCCTCGAGCGCGGCTTCGACGCCCTCGCCGGTGAAGGTCAACTGGCCCATGTGCGACACGTCGAACAGGCCGGCATGCTCGCGGGTCCAGACATGCTCGGCCATGATGCCTTCATACTGGACCGGCATCTCATAGCCGGCAAAGGGGACCATGCGGCCGCCCTTGTTGCGGTGCCACTGGTCGAGCGGGAGCTGGCGCAGCGCGATCTCGCCCTCCCCGCCTTCGGGATCGCCGCTCACGGTCTGGTCCTGGACTTGCTGGCTCATCGGGCACGCTCCGGATTCGAGTAGGAAATCGACGGACAGGGCGCATTTGTGGCGCCTTGCTCCATCGCCCCCTCTGTCACGGAACCTGAGAGCTTTCACCAGCGGACTGGCTTACCCCTTCGGTGGGACGTGGCCGGGCCGCGTCCGCTTTCCAGAGTGTCGTGTACGCGCGGTCCCTGGTGCCTGAGAGATTCCGGGGCGGTTGCTCCTTCGGCGGTGGGTTGCCCCACACTCTCCCGCGCGTGCCTGTCGACGGAGAGCAGCCTTGGCCGTGAGGGTGATTCGAGTCAATCGCCCAATCTCCCCTTCCGCTTGCGGGAGGGGTCGGGGGAGGGGCTGAGACGACAAAAGCTGTGGAATACCATCCCCTCCCCTAGCCCCTCCCGCAAGCGGAAGGGGGATTAGAAGGGGGAACAGCTTTCCTACCGCGTGACGTTGTACTTCAGCTGGTCCTCGGTCAGCTGGAAGCCGACCAGCGCCTCGAAGGTGGCGGAGAGCACCGCGCCGCGGACCGAGGGATCGGCCAGCGGGTCCATCGCCGCGGCCTCGTCGCCGGCCTTGCGCTTCTGAGTCAGGCGCTTGCGAACGTCGTCGGGCAGCGTCGCGGCGCTGCGCTCGACATAGGTGGTCGCGGTGCCGCTGGTCTGCGCTCGCAGCTGGCCGGGCTCGAAATGCACGGTGACGCGGTTGATCCGCTTGGCGACCACCGAGCTGCCGCCGCGGACGACGGTGATGAAATAGGGGAAGCTCACGTCGCGCGCGCCGTCGGCGCTCTGGCGGCGGGCCAGCACGTCGAACTTGACGGTGGTGACCACTTGCTGGCCGGCATCGTCGCAGGTCGAGGTGACGTTGGTCATCACCGCATTGACGTCGATCGCGCTCGCCTCGCGGCTGTTGCCCGGGTTGAAGATGGTCATGTCGCCGGTGCCGGCGGGGATCGCCACATGCGGGCAGGCCGAACGTACCGCCGTGATGCCGGCGCCGCCGCCGGAGGCGTCGATCTCGCCGGTTTTTGCGCAGGCGCCGAGCGCGAGCGGGATCAGGGCGACAACGGCAAGCTTGCGGACCAAGACGGAAACCCTTTCAAACACACGGGACCAGAAGGGGTCCAAAGCGGCGCGCACCATAGGAACCGCGTTGAGCCCGCGCAAGCAATCGCGTAGAGCCGCGGCAGAACTATGGCCGACAATCCGAAACCCTTTCTCGAGCTGCTCATCGCAGCGCCCCGCGGCTTCTGCGCCGGCGTGGACCGTGCCATCCGGATCGTCGAGCTGGCGATCGAGAAATATGGCGCCCCTGTCTATGTGCGGCACGAGATCGTCCACAACAAATATGTGGTCGACAGCCTGAAGGCGCAGGGTGCGATCTTCGTCGAGGATCTCGACCAGGTGCCGGACGGCGTGCCGGTGGTGTTCTCCGCGCACGGCGTGCCCAAGGCGGTGCCGGCCAAGGCCGAGGAGCGCGGGCTCGACTATCTCGACGCCACCTGCCCGCTCGTCTCCAAGGTGCATCGCCAGGCCGAGCGGCTGGTCAGTGCCGGGCGCCACATCCTGTTCATCGGTCATGCCGGCCATCCCGAGGTGATCGGCACCTTCGGCCAGGTGCCCGAGGGCGCGATGACCCTGGTCGAGACGCCGGAGGATGCCGAGCGGGTGACGGTCGCCGATCCCGCCAACCTGGCCTTCCTCACCCAGACGACGCTCTCGGTGGACGACACGGCCGCGACGCTGACGGTGCTCAAGCGCCGCTTCCCGGCGATCCTGGCGCCCGGGCCCAACGACATCTGCTATGCCACCACCAACCGCCAGGGCGCGGTGAAGGCGATCGCCTCGTCGGTCGACCTGATGCTGGTGATCGGCGGCAAGAACTCGTCCAATTCGCTGCGTCTCGTCGAGGTCGCCGAGCGTCAGGGCACCACCGCCTATCTGATCCCGCGCGCCGAGGATATCGACTGGGCCTGGTTCGACGGCGTCGGCACGGTCGGCGTGAGCGCGGGCGCCTCCGCCCCCGAGCTGCTGGTCCGCGAGCTGGTCGACAAGCTTTCCGAGCGCTTCGAGGTTTGCGAGCGCGAGGTGGAGACGGTGCCCGAGAACGTCGTCTTCAAGCTGCCGCGCGGGCTGGAAGCGGCCTGATCCCTACCCGTCATCCCCCGCGAAAGCGGGGGCCTTTGCTCGCCCCAAGCATAACTGCTGTTGTATGCGTGGCCCATCCGGGAGATGGGTCCCCGCGTTCGCGGGGATGACGATTCAGGGGGTAAGGTGGCAGTCTACACGCAGGTATCGGCGGAAGCGCTGTCGGACTTTCTGGAGAAGTTCGACGTGGGCGAGCTCGCCTCGGCCAAGGGCATCGCCGAGGGGGTGGAGAACTCCAACTATCTCGTCGACACGACGAAGAGCCGCTTCATCCTGACGCTGTACGAGAAGCGGGTGGCGAGCGGGGACCTGCCCTATTTCATGGCGCTGCTCGAGCATCTGGCGGACAAGGGCCTGCCGGTGCCGCCGGCAGTGCCCGATCGCGAGGGCACGCTGATCCACCAGCTGGAGGGCCGCCCGGCCTGCCTGATCCAGTTCCTGTCGGGCGTATCCGTCTCGCATCCCACCGCCGCCCAGGCGCGCGCCGCCGGCGAAGCGCTGGGCAAGCTGCACAAGGCCGCCCAGGACTTCCCGCTCGACCGGCCCAATTCGATGGGCGTCGCCGAATGGCAGCCGCTGTTCGAGCGCTGCGGACGCGAGCTCGATGGCATCCAACCGGGCCTCCACGACCGCGCGGGTGCAGCGCTGGACGCGATCCTCGCCGCCTGGCCGAAGGATCTGCCGACAAGCGCGATCCATGCCGACCTGTTTCCCGACAATGTCCTGATGCTCGGCAACCGGGTGACCGGGCTGATCGACTTCTATTTCGCCTGCACCGATATCCGTGCCTATGACCTCGCCGTGATGCATGGCGCCTGGGCGTTCGACGCGCGGGGCGAGGATTTCTTCCCCGAGGTCGGCGCGGCGCTGATCGAAGGGTACACGGCCAGCTTCGGGCTGTCCGATGCCGAGCGCGCCGCCCTCCCCATCCTTGCCCAAGGCGCCGCGATCCGCTTCTTCCTCACCCGCGCCTGGGACTGGCTCAACACCCCGGCGGACGCGCTTGTCACCAGGAAAGATCCGCTCGCCTATCTGCGCCGGCTGGACTTCTACGTGGAGAAGGGCGACGCGCTGTTCGCATGAGCGAACTGCAACATGTCGAAATCGCCACCGACGGCGCGTGCAAGGGCAATCCCGGCAAGGGCGGCTGGGGTGTGGTGCTCCGCATGGGGACGACCGAAAAGGAACTCTCGGGCGGCGAAGCGCATACCACCAACAACCGCATGGAGATGATGGCGGCGATCCAGGGCCTGAAGGCCCTCACCCGCCCCTGCCGCGTCACCCTCTCCACCGACAGCCGCTATGTGATGGATGGCCTCACCAAGTGGATCCATGGCTGGATGAAGAACGGCTGGAAGACCGCCGACAAGAAGCCGGTCAAGAATGCCGATCTGTGGCAGGAGCTGCTCGCCGCCGCCAAGCCGCACCAGGTCAAATGGGTCTGGGTGAAGGGCCATGCCGGCCATCCGGACAATGAGCGCGCCGACAAGCTGGCCAGCGACGCCGCAATCGGGATGTGACCGGCGGCGGCGATTGGCCTATCGAAAGGCTGCGCCTCGACATTGATATTCCAGGAAGAACGACGTGACCGATCCGGTTTCCACTGATCCCCTGACCGAGGCACGCGCAGCACTCGCCGAAGCGATGACCCTGCACGAGCAGGGAAATCTCGAAGCCGCCGAGGCCGGCTATCGCAGGGTGCTGGCACAGGGCTATCGCCCGGCGGACGTGCTGCCTCTGCTCGCCGGCCTGCTCGGGCGCCTCACCCGCCCCGAGGATGCCCTCGCCGCCTGGGACCAGCTTCTCGCAATCGAGCCCGACCATGCCGTGGCGCTGCACGAGAAGGGGCTGACGCTGCACTGGCTCGGTCGCACCGACGCGGCGATAGTGACACTCGAGCGCGCCTGCGCCCTCGATCCCGACAATCCGATCGCGATCGGCAACCTGGCCGTGGTGCTGGCCGATGCCGGACGCAACCTGGAAGCGCTCCAGCATTTCCGCCGCGCGCTCGCGCTGCAGCCCGACAATCTCCACCTGCGCCACCAGGTCCGGCGGCTCGGCTCGGGATCGGTGCCCTTCTGGCACATCCCGATGATGAACGACACGCCGCGCAACGATGCGTTCGAGGACGCGATCAAGGCGGCGGTCGGCGTCGCCGGACCCGATGCGCGGGTGCTCGACATCGGCGCGGGCAGCGGCCTGCTCTCGCTGATGGCGGCGCGGGCCGGGGCGCGGAAGGTAGTGGCGTGCGAGATGGAGCCGATGATCGCCGAGATGGCGCAGCACATCGTCGCGCAGAATGGCTATGCCGACCGCGTCACCGTCCATGCCAAGCCCTCGACCGAGCTTGCCGTGGGCGCGGAGCTCGACGCGCCGGCCGACATCCTGGTCTCCGAGATCCTGTCGAGCGACCTGCTGACCGAGAAGGTGCTCGACACGTTCGAGGACGCGCATCGCCGCCTGCTCGCGCCCGACGCCATCGTGATCCCGCGCGCGGCGAGCGCGATGGGATGCCTGGTGGCGAGCGAGAACCTGGCCGACTATGCCTTTGTCGGCGCAGTCTCCGGGTTCGATCTTTCCGCCTTCACCGCCTTCGCGCCGCAGCGCCTGCCGATCCACGGCACGATGACCGGATGGGAGCGGCTGTCGGACGATCTGGAACTGGTCCGCCTCGACCTCACTCGGAAGAAGCACGACGCCACGCTCGCACGGCTGTCCATTCCGGTCACCGCGAGCGGGCGCGCCATCGGCATCGTCCAGTGGATGCACATCGACCTGTGGGAAGGCGTGTCGTTCGACAATCATCCCGATCGCTACACCGATGGCGGCTGGCTGCAGGTGCTGCACAGCTTCCCCGAACCGATCGACGTGGTGGTGGGGCAGACGCTCGACATCGCGGTGGGGCATGACCGGATCACGCTGATCCTGCTGCCGCTCACCGAATAGGCTGGCGGATCAGCGGCTCGACAGGCCCTCGGCGCCGAAGCGTATGCGGTCGGGATCGAGGCCGAGCCGCGCGAGATTGGCCCGGCCCGATGCCTTGAGCCGAGCGCTGGCGGCGGGATCGGGCTTTTGCCTGAGTTCCAGCCCCGCGGTCGCGAGGAACATGCCGGTGATCGCGAACATCTCGTAGAGCTTCTGCTTCTCGGCGTCCGAGGCGCCGGCGATCCCGGTTCCGCTCTGCAGCAGGGTCCGCATCTGCGCGATGAGCGGGCGGGCCTGGTCCGGCTTCACCTCCACGCCGGTGACCGCCTCGTAGCTGGTCGCCACATAGAGCGCGAGCGCGGTCGGCAGGTCGTTATGCGGCTGGCCGAACATCTTCTCGATCGCGCCGAACTTGCCGAGCAGCTGGCGGAAGACGGCACTCACTTCGCCGCGCCTGGCCGCCGGATACGCCGCCGCCATGGCCGGGATCGCCGTCGCCGCCGGCGTCGAGGTGAACTGCAACGCCTTGGCAGGCGCGGTGCGAGGCACGGGCTTGGACGCAGACTCGGCCTTGTTGCCGAGCAGCGCCTTGGTCCGCGAGACGATGGTGCTGGCGTTCAGCGCATTGTTGAAGGCGCCGCCGTCCATCAGATAGACGTTGACCATGTCCTGCGCCCGGGCAGGCGCGGCGGCCAGCAGCCCCGCGCCGATGAGGATGGCCGTACCCATTCGAACCATGATCGTCCTCCTGCTCGCGCGAGCATAGCCGGACGGGAAGTCGGTCACACGGCGAAACGAGTGCGGCCCGCCGCAGCGGCGCGCCCGTTCATCGCTCGCTTCAGCCGCGGCGGAGCAGCCAGGTGAGCGCGCTCTCGGCGCGGCCGAAGATGCGCAGATAGGGCTGGGTCATCTCGCGGCGGATCTGCATCTGCGCGATCGCGCTTTCGGTGACCACGGCGATGCGGCTCGCCACCGGGAAGCCGGCGAAGTGGCGGCGAAAGGCCGCGACGGCTTCCTGCGCCTGCACGCCGCTGCGCCGCATGTCCATGCGCAGGAGATAGCCAGGCGCGAAGCCCTCGGCATCGAACTGGTCGCGCAGGCGGCGGGCATAGTCGCCCACGGCATCGGGCTCGAACATGGCGAGCCACTCGATATCGAGCAGATTCAGCTCTTTACGGAAGGCAACCCGGTACATGGCGCCGCTCTACGCAGGGAAAAGTTAAGGGACTCTGGACCGTCAGTCGTCGGATTTGACGAAGAACTTGTCGATCACGTCGCGCGCCAGCCGGGCCGGGCGCAGCGTCTCGGCATCGAGGCAGCACCAGCTCGACTTGACCTCGGCCAGCACCTCGCCGCCGCGGCGGATCACCGTCTCGTAGAAGGCGCGCGCGCCCTGGACCTTCTCGAGCAGCACCGTGGCGACCACGTCGTCCTCGAGGAACGCCGGCTTGCGATAGGTGATCTCGTGCTTGAGCGCGACCCAGAGATGCTCGGCCACCGCCTCGACCGGCGCCAGCGCCTGCCAATGGGCGATCACTGCCTCCTGCACCCACTTGAGATAGGAGGCGTTGTTCACATGCCCCATGAAGTCGATATCGTCCTGGGCGACGTCGATCGGGAATTCATAGGGAAGCGCGGTGCCGGACATGCCCTGCGTCATAGTGCAAACCCCGTTCCGAAGCGACTCAAATCCCCGGAAAACCGTGCTTTTCGCGGAACCCGCGCTTGCCGTAGCGTCACCCTCGGCAACGGGATTGCCAGGAAATTGGCCTTACCACTTGACTCGAACACGTCGGACCAACATCGTCCGGGCATATCGCGATGACAGCGGTAGCAAGATGGGGATACCGGATGACACTGAAGCTCGCCGCCGCATTGGCCGGCGCCGCCCTCGCCACCAGCACCAGCGGCACCGCCGCCCCCGTGGCGCCCGCCGCCACGGCCGCGCCTGCCCTGCCCAGCCGCGCCCAGGTGATGGCATCGCTCGAGCGCGTCGCCGACTGGCAGCTCACCCATCTCGACGACCTGAGCTACATGCCCGCCGCCCGGCCCAGCACCAAGCGCGCCCGCGACTGGCAGCAGGCGACCTTCTGGGTGGCGCTGACCAGCGTGGCCGACCGCTCGAAGAGCGTGCGCTACAAGGACGCCATCCTCTCAAAGGGCCGCGAGGAAGGCTGGCGGCTGGGCGACCGGCTCTACCATGCCGACGACCACATCATCGGCGCCGCCTGGATCTGGGCGGCGCGCCATGGCGCCGGCGCGCAGGCGCTCGCCCCGATGCGCGCCAGCTTCGACCAGATCCTCGCAGCGCCCAAGACCAACGACCTCAAGTTCATCGCGCCGGCCGGCGGCGACCCCGAATGCACCACGCGCTGGTGCTGGTGCGACGCGCTGTTCATGGCCCCGCCGACGCTCTGGGCGCTGAGCAAGGACACCAAGGACAAGCGTTACGCCGCCTTCGCCGACCGGGAATATCGCGCGACCACCGACTATCTGTTCGACAAGTCGGAGGCGCTGTACTTCCGCGACAGCCGCTTCTTCGACCAGCGCGGCGCGCATGACGAGAAGCTGTTCTGGAGCCGCGGCAATGGCTGGGTGTTCTCCGGCCTCGCCCGGATGATCCCCGAGATGTCCGCCAAGGATCCGCGCCGGCCTTATTATGTGAAGCTGTTCCGGGAGATGGCGGCGAAGCTGGTCAAGCTCCAGCGCGGCAATGGCTATTGGCCGCCCTCGCTGCTCGCCGATCCCGACCGCTCGCAGGACGAATCGAGCGGCACCGGTTTCTACGTCCATGGCCTAGCCTGGGGAATCAAGGCTGGCCTTCTCGATCGCAAGACCTATCTTCCTTCGGTTACAAAGGGTTGGGCAGCACTCGAACGCGCCGTTCAGCCAAATGGCATGCTCGGCTGGGTACAGCAGGTGAGCGACCGGCCCGATGTGGTGAAGGCCGAGGATGCGCAATTCTATGGCACGGGCGCGTATCTGCTCGCCGGCGCCGCGGTCTATGATCTGACGAGGTAAGGAAGACATATGAAGCACGCCCTCTGGCTCCTCGCCGCTCCGCTGCTGGTCGCGGCCGGGCAGGACGCCGCGCCGCCCGCCCCGCTGGCGACGCTCAACGTCCGCCAGGCCGATGGCAGCTACAAGCTGGTCGAGCGGCTCGACGTGCCGGCGGATCACAAGATCCATGACGGGCTGATCGCGATGGAGGGGCCGGGCTGGGAGAGCGACAAGGTCGCCTATCGCCTGTATCTCGACGAGCGCAACGTCCCCGACATCTACGGCAAGAAGCTGCCCGGCAACGTGCTGCCGACGATCGGCATGGGCAAGGACGACTATCATTCGATGGCGCCCTGGGGGCAGGACATCTTCCAGGTCGACCAGTCGCTCGGCATGGGCGGGATCGGCGTGCTGCGCAACGGCACGGCGACCCAGCTCGGCAAGGCGAAGATCAGCGCCCGCATATTCAACACCGATCGCGCGGCGACGGTGCTGGTGACCAACACCGGCTTCCCCGGCGAGGGCGGCGGCGCCGACCTCTCGACCACCTACCGGATCTTCGCCGGATCGCGGCTGACCAATGTCGAGGCGCGGGTGAGCGGCAAGGTGCCGGCGATGATCGCCGGGCTGACGCTGCACGACGGCGTCACCAAGATCGAAAGCCCGAAGCGCGGCAAGTGGCGCTATTTCGCCACCTGGGGCCAGCAGAGCCTGGCCAAGGACGATCTCGGCATCGCCCTGTTCTACCCGGCGGACGAGGCGGCCTCGACCGGCACCGACGGCAAGTCGCTCTATGTCCAGTTCTGCGATCCGCGAAACCTCCGCTACGCCTTCGGTGCGGCCTGGGTGCAGGAGCCCGGCGCGCCGAAGACCGAGCGCGAGTTCCGCAAATGGCTCGACGACACGGCCGCGGACCTCGCGAAGCAGCCCTATGTGGTAGGCGCGGCGCAGAAGACCTGCGCAGCGAAGTGAGGCCCTAAAATTCCTCCCCCAGCTCGCTGGGGGAGGGGGACCGCCGCCGAAGGCGGTGGTGGAGGGGCGCGGCGCTAGCCGCCACTCCTTCGCTAGCCCCTCCACCATTCGCTACGCGAATGGTCCCCCTCCCCGAGACAAGCTCGGGGAGGAATTGGGAGATCACCCCGGATTCTTCCCCTCGCCCACCGGCGGCGCGGCACCGAAATACCGCTTCAGCTCGGTCTCCTGCGCCAGCGGATAGTCCGCGCCCCAGGCCCCGCGCGCGCGGCGCAGCAGCTCGTCGAGCTCGCCGGCATCGGGGCGCAGCTCGGGCATCGGCCAGCTTGCGACCTTGCGGTAATAGGGCTTGAGGAAATCGGTCGCGAGGCGGAGGCTCTTGCCGTCCTCCTGCCGATTCCACACGTCGACGCCGACGCACTTGCCCATGTCCGCCACGTCATAGGCGGCGAGCAGCGCGTAGATCGAATAATGCAGGCTGCGCGTGCGGGCGAGCTCGAGCGGCATCCTGCCTTCGGCGGTGATCTGCGGTGCCATGCGCTTCTTCGCGAACGCCTCGGCCACCGCTTTGGTCATCTCGGGCCGCCGCGCGAACAACGCGAACTGCGCGGTCTGCGCGTCGAACCACATGCCGTGGTTGTTCTTCGCGGCATTCTCCGCCTTGCCGTTGCGGCTCGACTGCATCCAGTCGAGATAGTCGGAGAACCATTTCTCCAGGCCCTTGCGCTCCGCCTCGGTCAGCCTGCCCGACGGGCCGATCAGCCCGATGCCCTCGACCACCCGCTCGAGCCGCGAGGTGTCGAGCACGCCCTCGGCCCGCCCCTCCTCGCGCCCCGGCACGGCCTGGGCATAGTTCATATTGGGGTTCATCCGGCTCTTCGGATCGAGGAACCAGGTGCGCACCAGGCTCGCCGCGCGGCCGGCGTAACGGGGATTGTCGGAGAAATAATAGGCCAGGCTCAGCGTCTCGACGTCCGAGCTCATCCCCTCCAGGTCGCTCACGTCGAACTTGTCGGTGTTGCGATCCGGATTGATCTCGCCGTCCTTGCGGACATAGGGCAGGCCGCCAGGCTTGCTCGGGTCCGGCCACCAATAGGGTGCGAGGCTGAGATAGTCGTGCGGATCGCGCGACGGCGGCGAGGCCTTCTTGTCGACCACCGTGTAGAGCGGCCGCGCCATCGCCTTTTCCGCGCGGGCGATCAGCGCGTCATAGGCCGCCTTCGCCCCCGGATCGGTGGCGATCGCCGCCTTGAGCCGGAGCATCGTGTCCGGCGCCAAGAAAAAGGTCCTGCGTCCGCCGAACGCCGCGGAATATCCTTCCGCGCCGTCGCAGACCGGCTGCTGCGTGTTTTGGCCAGGGGAGGCGATCCCGGCATGGGAGGCAGCCTGCGGCGCAAGCGCCGCAGCCAGGACTAGGAGAAAAATGGGGCTGCGGCGCATCGGACGTCCTTCCCGAAATCAATAGCGGAGCCGGAAGCCGAAATAATATTGTGGCCCGCTCTCGCTCACTTCGGCGATCGAGTCGTATCCGCCCTTGTAGAAGACGTCCTTGGTGTTGGTGACGTTGAGCGCCTGCAGCTTGAGCTGGATGTTCTTGGTCACGTCATACTGGGCCGAGAGGTTCAGATAGCCGGCATCCTGCACGCTGCGGTTCGTGCCGCCGTTCGGCTTGTAGTAGTGCGAGCGGTAGCGATACATCGCACGCAGCGAGAAGCCCTTGCGTTCCCAATAGACCGTGCCGTTGGCGACATATTTGGACAGGCCGATCAGGTTCGCCGGATCGAGGTACGTGGCCAGCGTCGAGGTGTCGGGATATTCGAAGTTCGCCCAGGCGATGTTGAGCGAGCCGTTGACGCCGAAGCCGCTGAGGATGCCGGGCAGCCAGGAGAAATTGTGGCTGCCGGTGAACTCCACGCCGTAGAGGCGGCGCATGTCGGGATCGTTGGACGGTGCGATGACGTTGACGTTGTAGCTCGCCTGGGTCGGCGCGCCGCCATCGATGATGGTGGTGACGTTGATCGTCGTCGGGATGCCCGCCGAGCGCGAGATCACCGAGCCGCGCAGCCATTTGTAATAGCCCGCCACCGAGAAGAGCGTGTCGCGGCTCGGATAGAATTCCAGGCTGACGTCCGCGTTCCAGGCGCGCATCGGCTTCAGGTTCGGATTGCCGCTGGTCGGGTTGAAGATCACATTGGCCGGGCCGCCGGTGCCCGCGGTCTGCGGGTTGAGCGCGATGCCGGCGCCGAAGCTCTCGATCGGCGAGCGCGACAGGGCGCGATAGCCGGCAGTGCGCAGCTTGATCTTGTCCGACAGGTTGAAGCTGAGGTTCAGGCTGGGCAGCCAGTAGGAATAGTCGCCCTTCAGCGTGTCGGTCTGGATGGCGCCGGTGGGATCGGGGCCGACGGTGAAATTGTCGGCAGCGGTGTCGATCGTCACCTTGAAGGGCAGGCGGTAGCCGATCGAGGTGATGTTGGTCTTCACATAGCGCAGGCCGACATTGCCGCTGATGAACCCGTCGCCGCCGGCGAAATTGGCCATGACATAGGCGGCCTTGATCCGCTCGCGGATGTCGAGGTCGCTCGGGTCGCGGCTCTCGGCCGGCAGCGGCAGCGCGTCCGATCCGGTGAAGGTGCGGTAGAGGCAAGCATTGTCGAAGGTCGCCCAGCTGGTCAGGTTGGTGCTTGTGCTGGGGAAATAGTCCTTGGTCGGGAAGGCCTTGCGGCAATTGGCGTTGGCCGCGTTGATCACCTGCGCCGGGGTCGTGAAGCTGCCATAGGGCACGATCGTGCCGACATCGGTGTTGCGGTTGTTGTCGAGCGTGCGGTGATGCTCGGAATAGCGCCCGCCTGCCTTGATCGCGGTGATGAAACTGCCGTCGGCGAACTTGTACTCGCCGTCGAAGCGGCCCGCCCAGATATTGTCCTTGCGGTTGGTGACGAAGCGGTTGCGGGCATAGACCGCGGTCGCGGCATTGGCCCCGAAGGCTGCCGGATCGTTGACGTCGAAGTTGAGGAAGGTGACGCGCGGGACGTCGGGGCTCTCGGTATAGTCGAGCTCATAGCCGACGCGCGTGGTCGAGCGCATGCGGGTGGCCTTCTGCGTCTCGGTGCGGTGCGAATCCGAGAAGCTGCCATCGGCGACCAGGGTGAAGTTGCCCGGCTTCCAGGTGATGGTGGCGCCGCCGCCCTTGTACTCCTCGTCGCGCTCGCGCAGCTCGAGCTGGTTCTCGATATTCGAATTGCCGCTGTACTTGATCAGCGCGCCTTCGGAGTAGCCGTTGCTGCCGTTGCCGATCAGGATCGGCTTGATGCCGCGCAGCGCCTCGGCGATCGACAGGATGTTGCGGTCCTCGGTCGATTCGCGCTTCGACCATTGGCCGTCGATCGCGATGTCGAGATTGGGTGCCGGGCGCCACTGCAGCGCGCCGATCACGGCGTTGCGCAGCTCGCGCGTATTCTGCTGGCGGAAGTTGCGCGACTGGGTGGCGTAATAGGTGGTGCCGACCGTCTCGCCGATCCCGGCGCGCGGCGCGGCGGCGAACTGGCAGTTGACCGCAGCGCCGGCGGCGTTGTTTGCCGGGGTGTTGGCCGAGATCAGCGTGCCGTTGCTGGCCGAGGTGTTGCATGGCACGAAGGCTGCGTTGCCGTTGTAATAATCCTCCGGCGCGGCGACGTCCTGGCGCTGATAGCCGATCGCGATGCCGAACTCGCCGATGCCGGTGTTGAACTGCTTCACCAAGCTGGCATTGGCGCGGTAGCCCAGGCCGTCGCGGCCGATGATGTCGTCGTCCTTGGGCAGGTACGATCCGCGGAACTCGGCCTGGAAGCGCGACTTGCCATAGTCGAGCGGGCGCATCGACTTGAGCTCGATCACGCCGCCGATGCCGCCCTCGAGGAAGTCGGCGCGCTGCGTCTTGTAGACGATGACGCCGTTGACCAGCTCCGAGGGGAATTGCTGGAAGGCGACCGAGCGGTCGGCGCCGGCAGTGGAGACTTCGCGGCCGTTGAAGGTGGAGAAGCTCAGCGTCGGGCCGAGGCCGCGCACCGACAGCTCGTTGGCATTGCCCTTGAAGCGGTCGGCCGAGACGCCGGTGATGCGCTCCAGCGTGTCGCCCACGCTGTTGTCGGGCAGCGCGCCGATCTCGTCGTTGACGATGCCGTCGAGCACGACGTCGGCGTTGCGCTTCACGTCGATCGAGCTGCGCTGCTCGGCACGGGCGCCGGTGACGACGATCGCCTGGCTTTCCTCCTGCGGGGCCGCGCCATCCGCCGGGGCGGCATCGGACGCGGCGCCGGCCGTCTGCGCATAGGCGGGCATCACCGCACAGGCGGATGCCAGCAGCGCGAGGCGCAGCGAATTACGTCCGAAAGCGGAAAAAACGGTCCCAGGCATGCACTCTCCCCGTAGTATCTCTCGCGCCCGTCTTCGGGTCAGGCGGTGTGGTAAGGCCAATTTGGCACCGGTGTCAACCCAATTGGACAGCCATAGTGTGCGATGATCGTAACGTTCGTCACTTGTAGCGAAGCGTCCAGGTCAAGGTGAGCGGCGCCACCAGCCGCCGCGCGCCGAGCCGGCAGCGGACCAGCGAGGCAAAGGCGCCGGTCGGCGCGCGATATTCCCTGCCCGCCGCCGGGCCGACCGTGCAGCCTTCATAGCCGCTCGCCGAGAATCCGGTGACTTCCCCTGCCCCGAACGCCACGTCCGCCGGCCCGGCACTGCGCGGGTCGCCCGAGAAGCTGGCGAACTCCATCGTCACTTCGGACAGGTCGACCGGCACGGCCGCGCGATAGACGTCGGTGCGGGTGATTCGGCCCGGCGCGAACTCGTAGCGCGTCGTGACGGTGAGCCGCTTGTCGGCGACCGGGGCGTTCCCGCCCATCCGGTCCATTGCATCCTGCCGCCAGCCGACGACAGTTCGATTGCCCGTACGCTTCCAGGTCACGCCGCGGAACCAGGCGAGCGGCATCAGCACGCTGCCGTCCGCCAGTGCGAAGCGCGGCGTGAGCTGCGGGAAGCTCGCGTCGGCCGATCCCTGCAGCATCCCGCCCGCGAAGGGGATCGGGAAATAGGGATTGTGCATGTGCTGGTCCTCGGCACCGTTGATGATCGGCAGGCCGATGACGTGATTGCCGTCCCTGAGCGTCAGCAGCGCGCGGTCATGATCGCCGCTTGCGAACCAGGTGAAGCGGGCGGCGGGCAAGGTCCGGAGCCAGGCCGCGTAGCCCGGCGACGGCGCGGCGCCCTTGTAGCCGAGGCCGTTCCACAGCGCGTTGGTGTAGATATATTGGCGGGCAAGGCTGAGATTCTCGCCCAGGATCCGGTGCTTGCCGCGATAGCCATCGGTGCGGCGGCCATCGTCCCACAGGTTGACCGAGCCCGTCGCCGGGTTCAGCCAGAAATCGGCATAGCGCGCGGCGATGCGGCTGGAGAGCGCATAGGCCATGTCGCGCTCCCGCCTGTCGAGCACGCCCAGCTTCGCCGCGGCGGTGAGCACTTCGAGGAACGCCGTCTCGCCATAGGTGCCGATGCTGCGGCCATATTCCCAGCCCTCGCCGGTGAGCGTGGCGCGGTGGAGCATCAGGTCGGCCGACTTGCGCAGCCAGGCCTTGACCTGCGGCGTCGGCGTCATGCCGGTCTCGATGAAGCGCTGGGCGATCTCGCCGATCAGCAGCACCGAATAGCGATCGAACCGGCCGTGACCGTCGGTCTCGTCGGCAAAGCCATACTGCCCCGAATAGCTGCGATAATGGTCGATCATCCGCTGGAGCAACGCCTTGGACGCCGCCTCGTCCTCCCAGCCGAGCAGGTAGCGCAGCCGGGCGACGCTGAAGGCGACGCCGTAATAATTGTTTGGCAGGTCGTGGAGCAGCCTGAGCGACTTCGCATCGACGAAGCGGCGCCAGTCGAGCTTCTGCCGCAGCCTGGCGAGCGTCGTGGGACTGACCGCCTCGTCGAGCAGGCCGGCCCGCTTCAGGTCGTGGAGGGCGGAGATGTAGTAGTAGATGCCCCAGGTGTCGTTGGGATCGTCGATCGTCAGGTCGGCGATCTCACGGTAGCCGGCGAGATATTCGGCGAGCTTCGGATCGCCCTTCGGCGTGTCGAGCAACAGGTAGCTGAGGCCCGAGGCGATCTTGCCGGGGAGGAACTTGTCGCCGCTGTCGAACACCGGCACGCCGTCCAGCCGCATGCCCCGCTTCTCGCGGAGCAGCTGGTGGAGCAGCCCGGCGAGCTGGGGCATCAGCCGACCCTCGATCGTCGCGTCCATCGGCGGGGCGGTCTCATAGGCTGGGCCATGGGGCGCCGGCGCCGCGGACTGGGCCATCGCCGCCGGGGCGACGAGCAACGCGAGACAGGCGGCACCGAACGGCGCACGCGACAGCATGTTCAATTGGCCTCTCCTTTTGGTCAGGCCAATCTCAACATTAAGGTAATCGGTGTCAAGCCACCCGATCGCGCGATCAGGCCGATCCGATCTTGAGACGCCGGGCGACACTGTCGCGGCGCGTCTCGATCTCGTTGCGCGCGCGCTGCATCGCCTCGAGCTCGGTGGCCTCGAGCAGATCATCGACCACGCCGCGCAGGTGCCGGCGCATCGCGTTGCGCGCGGCATGCGGGTCATGCGCCTTCAACGCATCGAGGATCGGGCGATGCTCCTCGACCCGCGGCGTGATGCCACCGCGCTTGGCGCGGGCGAACATGTTGGCGGCGAGCGGCGAGTTGACCCGCAGGTCCCAGAGATAATCGACCACGCTGCGGATCGCCGCATTGCCGGTGGCATTGGCGATGGCGAGGTGGAAGCGGTGATCGGCGTCCATCACCGACGGCTCGTTCGAGTCGTCGGCCGCCATCTCTTCCAGCAGCGCATCCAGCTCGGCGAGCTGCTCGTCGGTGATCGAGACCGCGGCCAGGGCAACCGCCTCGCCCTCGAACAGGATGCGCGCCTCGGTCAGGTCGAAGGCGCCGACGTCGAAATTGAGCGCATCGGCGCGCTCGCCGCTGCCATGGTCGCGCTTGGTGACATAGAGGCCCGAGCCGTGCCGCGCCTCGATCCAGCCCTTCATCTCGAGCGCGATCATCGCCTCGCGGATCGTCGGCCGGCTGACCTTGTACTCCTCGGCGAGGTCGCGCTCGCCGGGAAGGCGGGAGCCCGGCGACCAGCGCCCGGCCTCGATCGCCTCGGTGATCGAGGCGGCTACGCGCTGGTAAAGCTTGTTGCCGGTAATCTTCATTGCGTCCTCGTCATACACAGTCTCGTAGGTTGACACGATAGGTCATACAAGTCGATATTGGCCTGACCACTTCCAGGGGATGTTGTTTTGCCACGTATCACTGCCGCCCGCGTCATCGTGACGCGCCCCGGCCGCAACTTCGTAACGCTGAAGATCGAGACCGACGAGGGCGTATATGGCCTTGGCGACGCGACGCTCAACGGGCGCGAGCTGGCGGTGGCGAGCTATCTCACGGACCATGTGATTCCCTGCCTTATCGGCCGCGATGCGCACAGCATCGAGGATATCTGGCAATATCTCTACAAGGGCGCGTACTGGCGGCGCGGCCCGGTGACGATGACGGCGATCGCCGCGGTCGACATGGCGCTGTGGGACATCAAGGGCAAGCTGGCCAACATGCCGGTCTACCAGCTCCTGGGGGGAGCGGCGCGCGAAGGCTGCATGGTTTATGGCCATGCCAATGGTAGCGATACCGCCGAAACGATCGAGCGCGCGCACGAATATCTCGAGCAGGGCTACAAGGCGGTGCGCCTGCAATCGGGCGTGCCGGGCATGGAGACGACGTACGGCGTGTCCGGCGAGCGCTTCTATTACGAGCCGGCCAAGGGATCGCTGCCCGAGGAATCGCAGTGGAGCACGTCGAAGTACATGCGCTTCGTGCCGGAGCTGTTCCAGAAGGCGCGCGACTCGCTGGGCTGGGACATCCACCTGCTCCACGACGTCCACCACCGCCTCACCCCGATCGAGGCCGGGCGGCTGGGCAAGGACCTGGAGCCGTACCGCCTGTTCTGGCTCGAGGACACCACGCCGGCCGAGAACCAGGCCGGCTTCCGGCTGATCCGCCAGCACACCACCACGCCGCTGGCGGTGGGCGAGATCTTCAATTCGATCTGGGATGCCAAGCAGCTGATCGAGGAGCAGCTGATCGACTATATCCGTGCGACCGTGGTGCATGCCGGCGGCATCACCCATCTGCGCCGGGTGGCGGCGCTGGCCGATCTCTACCAAGTGCGGACCGGCTGCCACGGCGCGACCGACCTGTCGCCGGTGTGCATGGCCGCGGCGCTGCATTTCGGGCTTTCGGTGCCCAATTTCGGCATCCAGGAATATATGCGGCATTCGGAGGAGACCGACGCGGTGTTCCCGCACGCCTACAGCTTCAACCAGGGGCTGATGCACCCGGGCAACAAGCCGGGCCTGGGCGTCGACATCGACGAGGTGCTGGCGGCCAAGTACGAATACAAGCGCGCCTATCTGCCGGTGAACCGGCTTGAGGACGGGACGATGTTCAACTGGTGAGCTACCGCGCGGGGTTTCCTACACCCCGCGCCCCGGCGACTCGCCAAAGTACACGAAGTTCACGCCAGAAGCCGTTTCTCGCGGCGCCAAAATTGACACTGTTCCCGCAAGCGCGACGCATCCCGCAACATGCTTGCGCGGACGTGATCCTATTGTTCCTACCGGGTCAAAGAGCGGCCGGTTGCGATGCCGACCGCGAAAGCCAAGCAGGCGAAATCCTACATTGCAAGCCAGGGGAGCCGATCTGCGTCGGATGCGGAGCAAATTCGGACCGAGCACCCCTTGATCTGCCATCGCTGGCGCCCGACAGTTGCCTGAAAGAACAAGCCGGGGGATTTGCCATGAAGCTGCCGATCGTCGCGATGTTGGGGCTCTACCTGTCGCTCGCCCAGCCGGCGGCGGCCCAGGAGGAGGGATGGCATCTGATCGCGGCAACGCCTGAGCATGGGCTGCAGTTGACGTACGGCGCGCAATATCTCTTCGAATGCGGCGCGGAGGATGTGAAGATCACGCAGTTCGGCGTGACCCAGTTGCTGGACCTGCAGACAGGGACGAAGGTCGGCGACGGCCCCGGCGCGAAGATGACGCAGGGCGCCGCGCTCATGGCGCTCTATGGCGGCGACGGCACACCGGACCTGCGCCCCGCCACGGCGGTGGCCAACCCCGCCAAGGGCTGGGACATGACGATCCACATCGCAAAGAACGACAAGCAGCTGAAACGCCTGGGCCGCGCCCAGCTCGTTTCGCTGTTCACCACCGGCCACACGACCGCCGTTGCGATGAGCGACCAAGACCGGGCGCTCGCCACGCAGTTCGTCGAAGGGTGCAAAGGCGCCAAATAGCGGCGCCCGGAGCCCTCAGCCCTCCTCGACAGGTGCCGTGGGGCCGTTCTTCAGGATCGACTCGATCGCGTTCTTCGCGCTCGCCTTGCTCGAATAGCCCTCGGTCCAGAAGATCACTTCGGCGTTGTACTTGAACTTGGCGACATACTCGCCGGCCTTGTTCTGCTCGATCACGAACTTGTGTGCCATGAACCCAGCTCCTCTTCCGTTCCGGAGCCGAAAGGTTAGGACGATTCCGCTGCGGATTGAAGCACTCGCTTAACCTGAGGCAAGGCGTTCGTCGCGCGCGGCAATCGTTTCGGCTTCAACGATCAGCGGCGAGCCGGTTCTGCGGAAGGCTGTTCTCCCGTGCGATCCGGTCGTGGGCGAGCCAAGCCGGGCACCCCCGCCCGTTTTCAGCGGCCCGAAGAAGCGGGCCTAGCGCCCGGTGCAGCATGCCAGGGACGCGGCGCGGCGGAGGGTTTCCAGCAAGGCTCGATCGCCTTGGCGAAGCCATCGGCCCAGGCCGTCGGCGTGCCCCTGGCGATGTAGCTGTCATAGACCGCGCTGCGCAGGAAACCTGCAAATTCCACTCGGATCGTATCGGCGTGCAGCACGATGCCGATATCGTCGCTCGGCTTGGATGCCAGCAGCTCGGGTGCGACCCAGCGCACTTCCCCCGCCTGCGACAGCGCAGCCCGCGCGCCGGCGCATTGGTCGAGATCGGCCTCCAGCCAGTCGACATTGGCGTCGAGCGCCCTGGCGAGCCCGGGGCCGTCGAGCGGACCGAGCTTGCTCAGCCGACCGATCAGCGCCGAACCGCGCCAGCGCGGCCGCTCAGGCGGCTTTGCCTCGGTCCCGCGCACCATCCGCGCGATGCGCCGCGCCTCGCATCCCGGCGCGCGGCCAAGGACGCAGCCATTGGAAATGGCGATGGCGTAGACGGGAAAGGCCCAGTCGTCGCCGCGGTAGCGGATCGTCGCGATCCGGAAATACCGGCCCTGCTCGCCGAAGAAGCTGTCGGGATCGAAGGCGATATCGGTGACGCGCTGCTTGAGCGTTTGATAATCGTCGGGCTGCTGGGCCTGCGCCACTGCCGGCAGGAGCATTGCGAGAACAGCGAACCCCAGCCTACGCATCGGCATCACCCCCGGTTGAAGCGCTCCGGAGCATATCGCGCCGGGTCGATGCCCGCCACTACAGGATCAGGCGCAACATGCAGCAGCAGCGCCGCCGCGAGCTTCGCCGCCGCCGGGGCGGTCTGGATGCCGAAGCCGCCCTGGCCGGCGCACCAGAAGAAGCCGGGCGCGTGCGGGTCGAAGCCATAGACCGGCAGGCGATCGGGGGCGAAGGTGCGCAGGCCCGCCCATTTGTGCTCGAGCTTCTCGACCCGCCAGTCGACGACATGCTCGAACCGGTCGATCGCAGTGGCGACGTCGATGTCCTCGGGCTGGGCGTCGCAGGGGGGCGTCTCGATCTCGTCATGCGGGCTGAGCCACACCCGGCCGCCGGCCTCGGGCTTCCAGTAGAAGCTGCCGCCGATATGCGCGACCATCGGGCTGCCCGGCGCCGGCGCGGGATCGGTCTTGAGCTGCATGATCGTGCGGCGATAGGGCCGGATGCCGAGCGGCCGCACGCCCGCCATCTCTGCCACCGGATCGGCCCAGGCGCCGGCGGCATCGACCAGGATGTCCGCCTCGAACGACCCCGCCCGCGTCTCGATCTTCCAGATACCGTTCTCGCGCCGGGCGGCAAGGACGCCGGCGCCGGTGACCAGTTCCGCCCCGCCCCGCTTCGCGGCGGCGAGCTGGTCGCCGTGCAGGCCACCGACATCGATATATTCGCAGCTCGGCTCGAGCGCGCCGAGCGTCCATTCGGGGCGCAGGCCGGGGATCATCGCCTGGGGATCGACCGGGCGCAGCTCGACGCCCGTCCCCTCGAACTCGGCGAGGAACGCGTCGATCGCCCCGGCCTCGTCGGCGCGGCCGATATGGACCGAGCCCATCGGCTCCAGATAGGGCCGCAGCATCGGCCCCGAGGCGGTGGTGAGCGGCTGGATCGCCGGGCCGCCATAGCTTTCGGACCAGAAGGCGGCCGAGCGCCCGGTGGCGTGGTAGCCGGGCCGGTCCTCGCCCTCGAGCAGCAGCACCCGGGCGTGCGGCGCGATCTCGGCCGCAAGGCTGGCGCCGGCGATGCCGGCACCGACAATCGCCACGTCGTAACGCATCAGCGGCGCTGGGCGCGCGCGGCGAGGAACAGGTCGATCTCGCCGATCGCGCGATTGCGCACCTTGTCGCCCTCGCGCAGGATCTCGTGCGCGCTTTCCTTGCCGAAGCTGACGATGCGGGCGTCGGGTAGCTTCGGAACGATCTTCAGCGCCGCCTTGGCATCGACCAGCCCGTCCGCCTTGGCGACCACGGCAAGCAGCGGCACCGGCATCTTGCGGAGCTTCGGATTGCCGGCCAGCTCGCGCATCGACTTGAACGCCTGGATCAGCCAGCGCCAGCTGGGGGGGCCGGTGACGATGTCGGGATTGTGCTGCTGCCACCAGATCTCGTCCGAATAGCGATCCTGGTCATGGGTGAGCAGATTGGCGCGGGTCTCGGTGGTGTAGGGCTTCTCGTTGCTCTTCCAGGCCGGGCGGGTGCTGTCCCCCACCCCGCCCAGGATGCGCGCGGCCCGCTCGGCAAAGGGGCCGAGCGCGCTCTTCACGCCGAGCATCGGGGCGACGATCACCGCGGCATCGGGGCGGATCGCGCCTTCGACCAGCCCGCGCAGGATCAAATGGCCGCCCATCGAATGGCCCATCACCACGTGCGGCCCCGGAGTCGCTGCCTCCCATTCGGCATAGAAGGCGCGCAGATCGGCGATGAACGTGTCGAAGCTGTCGATGTCGCCGCAATGGGCGCGCGAGGTCAGCCGGCCCGAGCCGCCCTGGCCGCGCCAGTCGAACGAGGTGATCGTCCAGCCCTGTTCGTGCCAGTGGTGGAAGGCTTCGAGATACTTCTCGAAAATGTCGCCGCGCCCGCCCTGGAAGAGGATCGAGCCCCGCGGAGTCGCGGTCTCGGCCGGCCAGGCGAAGGCGCGCAAATGCCAGCCGTCCGGGGTACCCCAATAGTGGACCTTGGCCCCGGCGGGGATGGAACGGCGGATATCCGGGTTTTCACGCATGTCCCTTGGTTACGTTTTGATAAGCCGTCCCGTCTAGGACTTTGGCTCCATGGGGGAGTTGTTCGTCACTTTGCTGCTCGTCGCGCTCGCGCTGCTGCTCGTTTCGGCGGGCATCCAGGACGCGCGCACCCGTGAGATCGCCAACTGGAAGAATGCCGCCATCGCCCTGATGGCGCCGCTCTGGTGGTGGGCGCACGGGCTGGCGCTGTGGCCGGATGTCGCGCTGCAGGCCGGCGTGGCCGCGCTCGTCTTCGCCTTCTTCGTCGGCGCCTTCGCGCTGGGGCAGATGGGCGGCGGCGACGTCAAGATGATCGGCGCGCTCGCCCTGTGGCTGCCGGTGCAGCCGCTGGTGTGGATGCTGGTGCTGATGTCGCTGATCGGCGGCGTGCTCACCCTCATCATGGTGATCGAGCGCAAATGGCGGGCGAAAACGGGGGATCCTGTGGAAATCCCTTATGGGGTGGCGATCGCAATCGCCGCGCTTCTCGTGCTTCGCGAACCGATTTTTAACCAGTTCGGGTGAATAATTAACGCTGGCGCAACCACAAACGCCTGCGTTTTTGAGAAGGCTTGGGAATAGCGAAATGGATGCACGCAAGCTGATCCTGCTCGTCGGTGCGCTCGTCGTGGCGGCAATTACCGCGTTCATGGCGCGCAGCCTGATGACCGGCGCACCCGCGCCCCAGGCCGGAGCGATTCCGGCGGCCGTCCAGCCGCAGAACACCACCGAGGTGCTCGTCGCCAAGCGCGAGCTGCCCGTGGGCACCATCCTCGACGCCCAGTCGCTCGAGTTCCGCCCCTGGCCCAAGGAGCTGGTCGAGGGCGCCTATTATGTGAAGAGCGAATCGGATCCGGCCAAGCTGGTCGGCACCGTTGTCCGCTTCCCGATCCCCGCCGGCCAGCCGGTGACCCAGGGCGCGCTGGTCAAGCCCGGCGACCGTGGCTTCCTCGCCGCTGCGCTCGGCGCCGGCATGCGCGCGGTGACCGTGCCCGTCTCGACCCAGAGCGCGGTCGCGGGCTTCGTCTTCCCGGGCGACCGCATCGACCTGATCCTCACCCAGTCGGTGAGCGGCGGCGGCGACGGCCCCGCGCTCAAGGCCTCAGAGACGGTGCTGCGCAACCTGCGCGTGCTCGCCACCGACCAGAAGACCGACAAGCAGACCGACGACAAGGGCAACACGATCGTCAACACCTATTCGACCGTCACGGTCGAGGCGACGCCCAAGATCGCCGAGAAGATCGCGGTGGCGCAGACCATCGGCACGCTCTCGCTGTCGCTGCGCTCGATCGCCGACAACCAGGGCGAGCTCGAGGATGCGATTGCCAGCGGCGACGTCGACGTGCCCGCCGATGGCGATCCGAAGAAGGAAAAGGCGATGATCGCCAAGGTCGCGGCGCGTCCCCAGGAGGGCGCGACGACCTTCGCCACCGGCGCCGACGTGTCGCGCTTCCAGCGCAGCACCGTGCCGGCCAAACCGCGCGACATGGGCCCGGCGGCCGTCGCCGGCAGCCCGACGCCCGGGCAAAGCTATCCCGGTGCCGCGACTCCGCGCGGCCCGGTCGTGACCATCGTCCGCGGCAATGCCGAGACCGCCGTTGCTCTGGGGGGCAAGAACTAACATGACTGGCAAGCTGCTTCTGAAGCGCTCGCTCGCCGCGATCGTGTCGACCGCCCTGGTCGGCATGCCGGTGACCGGCTTCGCCCAGACCGCCAAGGCCAAGCGCCCGAGCCAGGCGCGCGCCAATGTCGGCGTCGCCAACCTGCCCTCGGGCACCCAGCGCCCGAGCAGCGAGATCCTGCTCTCGATCGGCGAGGGCCAGCTCATCACGCTCCCGGCCAATGTCGCGAACGTCTGGACGTCGAACCCCGGCGTGGCGGACGTCTATGTCAACAATCCGCGCCAGATCCACCTGTTCGGCAAGGAATTCGGCGAGGCGACGGTGTTCGCCACCAGCGCTTCGGGCGCGGTGGTGTTCTCCACCAATGTCCGCGTCGCGCAGAACATCACCTCGATCGACCGGATGATCCGGCTCGCCATGCCCGACACCGACATCCAGGTGACCACGGTCGGCCAGATCGCGGTGCTCAACGGCACGGTGCGCTCGCCGCAGGACAGCGAGCAGGCCCAGCGCCTGGTCACCGGGCTGCTCAACCCGGGCGTCAACGTCAACGACGCCGCCGCGCAGCTCAAGATCGCCGTGATCAACCGGCTGAAGATGGCAACGCCGCTGCAGGTGCAGCTCCAGGTGAAGTTCGCCGAGGTGAGCCGCAGCTTCGTCAAGAATGTCGGCGTGAACTTCACGACCAAGGATCCCACCGGCGGCTTCCAGTTCGGCCTGGCCCAGGGCCGCAGCCCGGGCTCGTTCTCGGCCGCCGACCTCGCCAAATACCCGACCGCGACGATGACGCAGAACGGTGTGACGATCACCGGCGCCTATGATCCGTCGACCGGCCAGTTCGTCAATCCGCGCGCCAGCGGCCTGGCCGACATCACCCGCGGCTCGGACAATGCCACCGCCGGCCTGGCGGGCAAGCTGTTCGGCCTCGACGTGCTCTCGGCAATCGACCTGGGCGAGACGATCGGCCAGGTGACCACGCTGGCCAATCCGAACCTGACCGCGCGCTCGGGCGAGACCGCCAATTTCCTCGCCGGCGGCGAGATCCCGATCCCCGTCGCACAGGGCCTGGGCACCACCACGGTGGAGTACAAGCAATATGGCGTGAGCCTGGCCTTCACGCCGACCGTGCTGTCGGACGGCCGCATCTCGCTGCGCGTGCGCCCTGAAGTGTCGCAGCTGTCCTCGGCCGGCGCGGTGCAGCTCAACGGCGTCACCATCCCCGCGCTCACCACGCGCCGCAGCGAGACCACGGTCGAGCTCGGCTCGGGCGAGAGCATGGTGATCGGCGGGCTGCTGTCGAACAACCACAACAACTCGATCTCGAAGACCCCGGGCCTGGGCGACGTGCCGATTCTGGGCGCGCTGTTCCGCTCGAACGGCTTCCAGCGCAACGAGACCGAGCTGGTGATCGTGATCACCCCGTATCTGGTGAAGCCGGTCAACGCGAACCAGATCGTCCTGCCGACCGACGGCTACAAGGCGCCGAACGACTTCGAGCGCATCTTCATGGGCTCGCTCGGCGGCGCCCGGAGCGGCACCGACCGTCCCAAGCCGAGCATGGCGCCGGCGGACGGCCAGCCTTCGGTGGGCGCCTTCTCGCCTGCCCCGACCAGCCAGCCGGCCGCACCGGTCCAGCTGGCTCCGGCCCCGCAACCCAACCGCAAGCAGAAGAAGGGCGGCGCCTCGGCGGCCCCCGGCTTCGGCTTCTGACCCGATCGACGAGGAGATCGCCCGTGCTTCCGCGCTTCACTCCCCTGCTCGTCCCGGCGCTGCTGCTCGCAGGCTGCGGCACCTATAATGGCGGCGTAGAATCGGTTCATCAGCCGGTTGTCCAGCGTAACGACTATGTGCTCGACCTGCAGACCACCGGCTATGGCCTCGCCGCGGGCGAGAGCCAGCGCCTCGCCGGCTGGATGTCGGCGATGGGCCTGCGCTATGGCGACCGCGTCGCGATCGACGACGGGGCCAATGGCGCCACCGGCCGCGACGAAGTCGCCGCCGAGGCCGGCCGCTACGGCCTGATGCTCGCCGATCGCGCGCCGGTGACCGCCGGCCAGATCGCCCCGGGCACCGTCCGCGTGGTAGTCACCCGGATGACCGCCAATGTGCCGGGCTGCCCCGATCACTCGCGCCAGGCCGAATATACGTTCGAGGCGAGCACCAGCTCCAACTATGGCTGCGCCAGCAATGCCAACCTCGCCGCGATGATCGCCGACCCGGCCGATCTGGTCCGCGGCGCGCCGGGCTCGCCCACCGCCGACCAGGCGACGAGCGCCAAGGCCGTCGGCGCCTTCCGTTCGGCCGCGCCCTCGGGCGGCGGCGGCGCCACGTTGAACTCGGGTGGAGGGTCGCCGAAGTGAACGCTCCTTTCAATCCCGCCCGCGCCGGGCATCGCGATCCGTTCGTTGCGTTCGTCTGCGACGAGACGACGGCGGAAGTGCTGCGTCCGATCGCCGTCGAGCTCGGCTGGTCGCCGGAAAAGGTCAACAAGGGCGGGCTGCGCAACGCGGTCCAGACCCTGTCGGTCTCGGCAAGCCCGAACATCCTGTTCGTCGACCTGTCCGAGAGCGGCGATCCGCTCAACGACATCAATGCGCTCGCCGAAGTCTGCGAGCCGGGCACGGTCGTGATCGCATCGGGCCAGGTCAACGACGTGCGCCTGTACCGCGACCTCGTCGCGAGCGGCATCCATGATTACCTGCTCAAGCCGCTGAACCCGGATGCGCTGCGCGATGCCTTCGCCCAGGCGCAGACCGCGCTCAACGCGCCGAAGCTGGCCGAGGCTTCGGCCGACCGCCCGCACTGCGCGGTGGCGGTGATCGGCACGCGCGGCGGCTCGGGCGCCTCGACCGTGGCGACCTCGCTCGCCTGGCTGATGGGCGAGCGCCAGAACCGCACCACGGCGCTGCTCGACCTCGACGTGCATTTCGGCACCGGCGCGCTTGCGCTCGACCTCGAGCCGGGCCGCGGCCTGACCGACGCGATCGAGAATCCGAGCCGTATCGACGGGCTGTTCATCGAGCGCGCGATGGTGCGCGCCTCGGACCGCCTCGCCGTGCTCAGCGCCGAAGCACCGATCAACTCGCCGATCATGACGGATGGCGCGGCCTTCTATCAGCTGCAGGAAGAGATCCGCACCGCCTTCGAGTGCACCGTGGTCGACCTGCCGCGCTCGATGCTGGTCAATCACCCGCACCTGATCACCGACGTCCAGGTCGCCGTGCTGGTGACCGAGCTCACGCTGGCCGCGGCCCGCGACGCGATTCGTATCCTGAGCTGGTTCAAGTCCAACGCCCCGCAGACCCAGGTGATCGTCGTCGCCAACAAGATCCAGCAGGCGGCGGTGCTCGAGATCAGCCGCAAGGACTTCGAAGGCTCGATCGAGCGCAAGATCGACTTCCTGCTCGGCTTCGATGCCAAGCTGGCCGCGCAATCGGCCAAACTGGGCAAGCCGATCGCCGAGGTGGGCAAGGGCAACAAGGCCATTGCCGGCCTGGGCGACCTCGCCCTGCGCATCGCCGGCATCGCCGATTCGGGCGCTGACGAGAGCACCGGCAAAACCAAGGGCAAGGGCGACAAGCCCAAGGGCGGCGGTTCGCTGCTCGACAAGTTCAAGGTGAAGATGCCGGTAAAGGCAAAGAAGTAACCATTGCGCGGCTAGGCTGCGCGATGCTCAGCTAATCGGAGACGGTGCGGCGTGGACATGCTGCCGGTATTGATGCTCGCTGGAGGCACCTTCCTGGTGCTCGCGCTGATGGTGTTCGCCTTTTCGGGCCCCTCGGCCGAGCGCGCGGGTGCGCGCCGCGTCAAGTCGGTCCGCGAGCGCCATCTGGTGAGCGTCACCGGCAGCAACGCGATGGAAGCGCAGATGCGCCGCGTCGCCGCCGCCCGCGCCACGCGGATGGACGTGACCGCCGCGCGTTTCCTGCCCAACCCGGCGCTGCTCCAGAAGCGGCTGAACATGACGGGCAAGCCCTGGACGCTCGGCCAATACATGATGGTCAGCGCAGGTCTCACGCTGGTGCCCGCGGCATTGATCCTGCTGCAGGGCCTGCCGATCCTTCTGGCGCTGGGCGTCGGCCTGTTCCTCGGCGTCGGCCTGCCGCATTTCGTCGTCGGCTTCTTCATCAAGCGCCGCGTCGCCAAGTTCACCGCCAAGTTCCCCGACGCGATCGAGCTGCTCGTCCGCGGCCTGCGCTCGGGCCTGCCGATCACCGAGACGATGGGCGTGGTCGGCCAGGAAGTCGACGGACCGGTCGGCGAGGAATTCCGCGCGGTCAGCGACAAGATGAAGATCGGCAAGTCGCTCGACACCGCGCTGCAGGAGACTGCGGACCGGCTGGGCACCCCCGAATTCCAGTTCTTCACCATCACCATCCAGATCCAGCGCGAGACCGGCGGCAACCTGGCCGAGACACTCGCCAACCTGGCCGACGTGCTGCGCAAGCGCGCCCAGATGAAGCTGAAGATCAAGGCGATGTCGTCGGAATCCAAGGCATCCGCGCTGATCGTCGGCGCGCTGCCCTTCATCGTGTTCACGCTCGTGTGGTTCATCAACAACAACTACATGGCCAATTTCTTCAAGGACGAGCGGCTGATCATGATCGGCGGTGGCGGCCTGATCTGGATGGGGCTTGGCGCCTTCATCATGGCCAAGATGGTCAATTTCGAGATCTGATGCGATGACCCCTCCCGCCTCCGGCCCCACGCTGCTCGGTATCGACGTCATCTGGGTGGCAACGATCCTCTCGGCCGTCGCCGCCTTCGCGGTAATGCTGGCGATCTATGCCGCCACCACGGTGCGCGATCCGATGGCCAAGCGAGTCAAGTCGCTCAACGAGCGCCGCGAGCAGCTGAAGGCGGGCATCACCGCCTCCACGTCGAAGCGCCGCGCCAAGCTGGTCCAGAAGAGCGAAACCACCGACCGGATCCGCTCGCTGCTCTCCTCAATGAAGGTGCTGCAGGACAGCCAGGTCAAGCAGGCGCAGACCAAGCTGCTCCAGGCCGGCATCCGCCGCAAGGAATTCGCGGTCGCGGTGATCTTCGGCCGCCTGGTCCTGCCGATCGTGTTCGGCGGGCCGATGCTCTACATGGTCTATGGCACCGAGATGTTCGCGGACTGGAGCCCGATGAAGGCTTACGGCCTGGTCGCCGGCACCTTCATCCTCGCCTACAAGTTTCCCGACCTGTACCTGAAGAACAAGATCCAGAAGCGCAGCGCCGCGATCCGCAAGGGCCTGCCCGACGCGCTCGATCTGCTGGTGATCTGTGCCGAAGCGGGACTCACCGTCGACGCCGCCTTCCACCGCGTCTCGAAGGAACTGGGCAAGGCCTATCCGGAGCTGGGCGAGGAGTTCCAGTTGACCGCGATCGAGCTCGGCTTCCTGACCGATCGCCGCCAGGCCTTCGAGAACCTGGCCGAGCGCATCGACCTGGATTCGATCCGCGGCGTGGTCACCACGATGATTCAGACCGAGAAATACGGCACCCCGCTCGCCTCGGCGCTGCGGGTACTGTCGGCCGAGTTCCGCAACGAGCGCATGATGCGCGCAGAGGAGAAGGCCGCCCGCCTGCCGGCGATCATGACCGTGCCGCTGATCCTGTTCATCCTGCCGGTGCTGTTCATCGTCATTCTCGGCCCGGCGGCCTGCTCGATCAACGACGCACTGATCTCCAAGGGCCCTTAACCAATTTCGGTGGCGCGACCTGCCCGGGCGGGATAGCTTCCCGCCCGACTAAGGGGAGGGTCGACTCGATGCATGATTTGCCGTTCCAGACGATCACCCAGCTCGCCGGGCTGGGCCTGACGCTGATCGCCGGCTGGTTCCTGGGGCTCGCCAGCCATAGCGGCGGCCGCAAATGGCGCGAGCGCCTGCAGGAAGAAGAGATCGACAATGCCGGCTATCGCGACCGCGCCGAGAACGACCTGCGCGACGCCGCCCGCCGCATCCGCGACCTCGAGGCCGAGAATGCGAAGCTGAAGGCGGCGGCCGAGGCCCCTGCCCCGGTTGCGGCGGCGCCGGTTGCTGTGCCTACGCCCGCTCCCGAGCCCGAAGGCCATTCGACCGCCACCGTCGCGGCGGCTGCCGTGGCCGGTGCGGTTGCCGGTGCCGCGGTCACCCATGCGGTGGAGAGCCATGCCGAAGCCGAGCATGCCGAAGCCGAGCCGGTCGCGGCCGCCGAACCGGTGACGCCCGAGACTGTCGCTGCTGCGGAGCCTGTTCCCGCCGAACCGGTGGCACCTGCCGAGCCGGAACCGGTGCACGCCGAACCCGTTGTGGTCGAGACGGTCGCAGCGGAGCCGGTGCATGCCGAGCCGGCAGGGGAACCCGCCCAGGCCGAGCCGTCGCATCCCGAGCACGCCCACTAAGGTCTACAGGTCATGGCGCTTCCGTTCGAAACCGCGACGCAGTTCGCGGCACTGGGGCTGACTCTGGTCGCCGGCTGGTTCCTGGGGCTGGCCAGCCGCTCGGGCGGGGCGAAGTGGCGCGAGCGCTATCAGGACGAGGAACTGGAGCACGCGCGCTATCGCGACGAGGCCGAGGAGCGTATCCGCGCGCTCCAGGCCGAAGTGAAGACGCTGCGCAGCCAGGTGCCCGCCGCAGCGCCGGTGGCCGACGACAAGCCGGGTGCCGCCTGGCGCGGCTGGTTCGGCTGGGGCCGCGACAATCTGGTGCGGATCAGGGGCATCGACGAGGCGCGGGCGAAGCGGCTCAACGAGCTGGGCATCAAGACCTATCGCGAGATCGAGAAGATGGCACCGGCCGACGAGGCGGCGCTGGAGCAAAGGCTAGAGCTGCCCGCCGGCACGATCGCCGAACAGGGCTGGCGCGAACAGGCCGCGCTGCTGGCTGCGGGCAACGAGCGCGAGCATGCGGAGAAGTTCGGGCAGGGCTGAGGGCGCCTACGCACCGGCAGACAGAGCATGACGGGCGTGTAGTTCTCGACCACCTCAGAGAGCGGACGGCCCTGCCCGTCGAGCACCACCGCGCGCTGGCGCACGACATAGGGGGCGACACTGGCATCCTCGCGCTGCGTGGCGATGCCGAGGGTGCGGCGGCTGGGGGCGAGCGGGCGGATCACTGCGCCGAAGGGCGTGTCGCCCGCGAGCGCCGCGTTCATCTCGGGCGTGAGCCGCGCGGGGACGTACCAGTTCTCGGCGACCGACAGCGACACCGGGCCGCATTTCAGCACGACGCTGCGATAGACCAGCGGCTCGGCCGGACCGACAGCGAGATGGGCGCGCTGCTCGGGCGTGGTCGGCTTCTGCGTGCGGTTCACTTCCGCGCGGATCGGCGTGGTGCAGCGGCGCTGGAGCACCGCGGTCGCGCTGCGTGCCGCCACCAGCTCCTGGCGGAGGGTCTCCGCCGGATCCGCCTGGACCAGCAGCAGCGCGAGCGGGATCACGCCCGGCGCAGCGCCGCCTGCGCCGCCGCCAGCCGCGCGATCGGCACGCGATAGGGCGAGGCCGAGACGTAATCGAGCCGGGTCTCTTCGCAGAAGTCGATGCTGGCCGGGTCGCCGCCATGCTCGCCGCAGATGCCGAGCTTGATGTCGGGCCGCGTCGCCCGGCCGCGCTCGGCGGCGATCGCGATCAGCTCGCCCACGCCCTCGACATCGAGGCTGACGAAGGGATCCTTGGCGTAGATCCCCTTCTCCACATAGGTGGTGAGGAACTTGGCCGCATCGTCGCGCGAGACGCCGAGCGTGGTCTGGGTGAGGTCGTTGGTGCCGAAGGAGAAGAAGGCGCCCGCCTCGGCGATCTCGCCCGCACGCAGCGCCGCGCGCGGTAGCTCGATCATCGTGCCGACCAGATATTCGATCGTGCGGTCCTGCTCGTCGAACACGTCGCGGGCGGCGCGATCGACCACCGCCTTCATCAGCTCCAGCTCGCGCTTGGTGGCGACCAGCGGGATCATGATCTCGGGGATCGGCGCCTCGCCGCTATTCTCGGCGACGATGCACGCCGCCTCGAAGATGGCGCGGGCCTGCATCTCGTAGATCTCGGGATAGGTCACGCCCAGACGGCAGCCACGGTGCCCGAGCATCGGGTTGAACTCGTGCAGCTCGGCGGCGCGGCGCTTGAGCGTCTCGACGTCGAGGCCGGCCGCCGCCGCGACTTCGGCGAACTCACTCTCCTCGTGCGGCAGGAACTCGTGCAGCGGCGGATCGAGCAGGCGGATCGTGCAGGGCAGCCCGGCCATCACCTCGAAGATCTCGACGAAATCGCTGCGCTGCTCGGGAAGCAGCTTCTCGAGCGCGACGCGGCGGCCCTTCTCGTCGGCCGCGAGGATCATCTCGCGCACCGCAGTGACGCGCGACGGCTCGAAGAACATGTGCTCGGTGCGGCAGAGGCCGATGCCCTCGGCGCCGAAATCGCGCGCGGTGCGGCAATCGAGCGGCGTCTCGGCGTTGGTGCGCACCTTAAGCCGGCGCTTGGCGTCGGCCCAGACCATCAGCGTGCCGAAATCGCCGGCCAGCTCGGGCTGCACCGTCGGCACCGCGCCGAGCATCACTTCGCCGGTGGCGCCGTCGATCGTGACGAGGTCACCCTCGCGAACTTCGCGCTGGCCGACGCGGAACAGCTTCTCGCGGGCGTTGATCGCCAGCGTGCCGGCGCCCGAGACGCAGGGCCGGCCCATGCCGCGCGCGACCACCGCGGCGTGGCTGGTCATGCCGCCGCGCGCGGTAAGGATGCCGCGTGCCGCGTGCATGCCGTGAATGTCCTCGGGGCTGGTCTCGACGCGGATCAGGATCACCGCCTCGCCCGCATTGGCGCGCTTCTCGGCGGTGTCGCTGTCGAACACCGCGATACCCGAGGCGGCACCCGGCGACGCGGGCAGGCCCTTGGTCAGCACGTCGCGCGGCGCGTTGGGATCGAGCGTCGGGTGGAGCAGCTGGTCGAGCGCGGCGGGATCAACGCGGAGGATCGCCTCCTCCTGCGTGATCAGCCCCTCGCTCGCCATGTCGACCGCGATCTTGAGCGCGGCCTTGGCGGTGCGCTTGCCCGAGCGGGTCTGCAGCATCCAGAGCTTGCCGCGTTCGACGGTGAACTCGATGTCCTGCATGTCGCGGTAATGCTTCTCGAGCGTCTCGAAGACCGAAGCGAGCTGCGCATACACTTCGGGCATCGCCTCTTCCATCGAGGCGGGCTTGGCACCCGCCTTCTCGCGGGCGGCCAAGGTCAGATATTGCGGGGTGCGGATGCCGGCGACGACGTCCTCGCCTTGGGCGTTGATCAGGAACTCGCCATAATATGCGTTCTCGCCGGTCGACGGATCGCGCGTGAACGCCACGCCGGTCGCCGAGGTGTCGCCCATGTTCCCGAACACCATCGCCTGGACGTTCACCGCGGTGCCCCAGTCGCCCGGAATGTCGTTGAGGCGGCGATAGACCTTGGCGCGCTCTGACTGCCACGAGCCGAACACTGCGCCGATCGCACCCCAGAGCTGGTCCTGCACGTCCTGCGGGAACGGCTTGCCCCAGAGTTCCTCGACGATCGCCTTGTACTCGGCGACCAGCGCCTGCCAGTCCTTGGCCGAAAGCTCGGTGTCGAGATTGTAGCCGCGGTCCTCCTTGGCGATCTCCAGCGCTTCCTCGAAGCGGCCGTGATCGAGTTCGAGCACCACGTCCGAATACATCTGGATGAAGCGGCGATAGCTGTCCCAGGCGAAGCGCTCGTCGCCGCTGATCGCGGCTAGGCCGACGACCGTCGTGTCGTTGAGGCCGAGGTTGAGCACCGTGTCCATCATGCCCGGCATCGAAGCGCGGGCGCCGGAGCGGACCGAGACGAGCAGCGGATCGGACGCGTCGCCGAATTTCTTGCCGGTGATGCCCTCGATATGGGCGATGCCGTTGGCGACTTCGGCCTTCACGCTGTCGGGGAAGACGCCGCCCTGCTCGTAATAGACCGCGCACATCGGCGTGCTGATCGTGAAACCGGGAGGCACCGGCAGGCCGATCGAGGCCATGCCATCGAGGTTGGCGCCCTTGCCACCGAGCAGGTTCTTGTCACCCTTGCCCCCGTCCGACACATTCCCGCCGAAGCGGTACACATATTGCGTCATCCACGTCCCTTCTCACGACTTGGGACAGGCGCCTACCGCAGGTGCGAACAAGGGGAAACCCGCTGACTACGTTGTCAGAAGGCAAGATTTGCTTGGCCGTGATCAAATCACGGCGAGACACCGGTTACGTAAGATAAATCATTGTAGAGACCCAGGCAAATATGCCGGCAATCCACCGGTGTGCCCGGCTTTTCCCGGGCGAAGGCCGGGCCCCAGACTAAGCGTGCGCGGCGAAGACGCGCTATCGCGCGTGATTTCAAGGACTGGGCCCCGGCCTTCGCCGGGGAAAGCGGAGGGCGCTACGGAGGCGCCCCCGTGTCGATCAGCCTTCGATCTTCGAGAAGTCGGCGACGTTGTTCACTGCGTCGCGGATGCGGGCGAGCAGGCCGAGGCGCATCTCGCGCTTGAACTCGTCCGGATCGACCACGGTGACATCGTCGAAGAACGTGTCGATCGGCGCGCGGAGCGAGGCGAGCGCGGCCATCGCCGCCTCGTAATCCTCGGCCTCGACTGCGGCTTCGGCCTTGGGCTCGGCGGCATCGAGCGCCTCGCGCAGCGCGGCCTCGGCGGGCTCGGCTTCGTAGATCTCGTTGTCCGCGACTTCGCCCGGCGCCCAGCTCTCCTTCTTGAGGATGTTGGCGGCGCGCTTGTAGCCGGCGAGCAGGTTCCTGCCGTCCTCCGAGCTGACGAAGGACTGGAGCGCCTTCACCCGGGCGAGCAGCCGGACGAGATCGTCCTCGTCGCCGAGCGCGAACACTGCGTCGATCAGGTCGTGGCGGACACCGGCTTCCTTCTGCTGGACCTTGAGGCGTTCGATGAAGAACGCGAACAAGTTCGACTCTTGGAGCAACATCACGTCCGCACGCTTCATTGCCGATTCGAATAGTCGATCCGGAGTATTGGAGATCAGGTCTTTAGCGAGCTTGTCTCCAATTACGCCATCTTTCGCGAGCTTAACAAATTCGCCCATCTGGAGCTCAGCCTCTTCGACAGTGGGCTCAGTCCCATGCAACTGCTCTTCGCAACTCTTGAGGGCGGCATAGATGGCTGACCCAAAATCGAAGCGAAGATTCTGGCTGAGGACCATTGCGAGAATGCCAATGGCAGCGCGGCGCAGTGCGAACGGATCCTTAGATCCGGATGGCTTCTCGTTAATGAACCAAAAGGAGGATATCGTATCCAGCTTGTCCGCCAGCGCCACAGCGACCGTAACCGGCGCGGTGGGAACATCATCCCCCTGCCCGACCGGCTTGTAGTGATCACGGATCGCCTCCGCGACCGCCGCCGGCTCGCCCTGGGCGGCTGCGTAATAACCGCCCATCAGGCCCTGGAGCTCGGGGAATTCGCCGACCATGCCGGTGACGAGATCGGCCTTGGCGAGGCGCGCGGCGCGCTCCGCCATATCCGCCAGGTTCTCCTGCGAAAGCAGGAGCCCAGGGTCGCTCTTCCCTTCGCCATCCTGGGCTCCTGCTTTCGTAGGAGCACGGACGACATTGGATTCAACCAGCCACCGTGCGAGCTTCGCGACGCGGTCGACCTTGTCGGCCACCGTGCCCAGCTTTTCGTGGAAGACGATCTTCTCGAGCTTGGGGGTGAGGTCCTCGAGCCGGGTCTTGAGATCGGTCTCGTAGAAGAAGCGCGCGTCGGAAAGGCGCGCCGCGAGGACCTTCTGGTTGCCCTCGACGATCTTCTCCCCGCCGTCCGCCGCGTCGATGTTGGCGACGCAGACGAACGCGTTGGCGAGCTTGCCCGCCGAGTCACGGCAGACGAAGTATTTCTGGTTCACCCGCGCGGTGAGCTGGATCACCTCAGGCGGCACGTCGAGGAACGCTTCGTCGAAGCGGCCGAGCAGCGGCATCGGCCATTCGGTGAGGCCGGCATTCTCGAACAGAAGCCCCTCGTCCTCGATCAGCGTCAGGCCGGCCTTTTGCGCGGCCAGCTTCGCGCCGACCGCGATGATCGCACGGCGCTCGGCACCGTCGACGATCACATGGCAGGCGCGCAGCTTCTCGATATAGTCCGCGGCCGAGCCGATCGTGATCCCGCCCGGATGGTGGAAGCGGTGGCCGACGGTGACCGAGGCGCTCTTCACGCCCGCGACTTCGACCGGCACCAGCTTGTCGCCGAGCAGCGCGATGATGCCCTGGAGCGGGCGCACCCAGCGCAGGCTCTCGGTGGTTTCCGAGGCCGCGCCCCAGCGCATCGACTTGGGCCAAGGGAAGGCGGTGATGACATGGCTGATCGCGCTGGCGAGCACCGATCCGGCGACGATGCCGGGGCGGTCGATCACGGCGAACAGCACCTTGTTGCCCTTGCCGTCGTCACGCTCGACGAGCTGCTCGCGGCTGAGGCCGGTCGAGCGCAGGAAGCCCTCGATCGCCTGGGCCGGCGCATCGGCGCGCGGGCCCTTGCGCTCCTCGCTCGCCGCAGCCGTCATCTCGGCGACGCCGCGGACGATCAGCGCGAGGCGGCGCGGGGTGGCGTAGCTCTCGATGCTTTCGAAGGGCAGGTTGAGCGCATTGAGGCGCCCCTCGAACAGCGCGGCCAGATCGGCGCGCGCCTTTTCCTGCATGCGGGCGGGAATTTCTTCAGAGCGGAGCTCAAGGAGGAAATCTTCGGTCATTTGTTTTCATCACGCGAAGGCGCGAAGGCGCGAAGAGAAGAAGATGCGTTCGCGCGACGACGCGACGACGCGACGAGTTTGGTATTGGCGGCAACCGACCACCCGGCCCCAGCGGCAGCAAATGCGGCATGGTTTGAGGTGAGAACGCCGCTGGCGCGGCGGACTGCCGTCGTAGCGTCGTAGCGTCGTTGCGCGCACATCATACCGTCCACTCCGGATACTTGGCCTGCCAGCTGGGCGTCATGTGCTGGATCCAGGCTTCGCAGCTGCCCTTGGCCAGATCGCGCACGCGGCCGATATAGGCCTGGCGCTCGGCGACGGAGATCACGCCGCGGGCCTGGAGCAGGTTGAACAGATGGCTGGCCTCGATCGCCTGCTCATAGGCGGCGATGGGCACATTGTTGTTCAGGCAGTTCTCGCACTCGGCCACGGCCTTGCGGAAGCCCTCGAACAGCGTCTCGGTGTCGGCGACCTCGAAGTTGTACTTCGACATCTGCTTCTCGTTCTCGAGAAACACGTCGCCATAGGTCACGCCCTGGTCGTTGAAGGCCAGATCGTAGACGCTGTCCTTGTTCTGAATGTACATCGCCAGCCGCTCGAGCCCGTAGGTGAGCTCGCCGGCGACGGGCTTGCAGTCGAAGCCGCCCATCTGCTGGAAATAGGTGAACTGGGTGACTTCCATGCCGTCGCACCAGACTTCCCAGCCCAAGCCCCAGGCGCCGAGCGTCGGCGATTCCCAGTCGTCCTCGACGAAGCGGATGTCGTGCCTGGTGAAGTCGATGCCGATCGCGGCGAGCGAGCCGAGATAGAGGTTCTGCAGGTCGGGCGGGCTCGGCTTCAGGATCACCTGATATTGGTAGTAATGCTGGAGCCGGTTCGGGTTCTCGCCATAGCGGCCGTCGGTCGGGCGGCGGCAGGGCTGGACGAAGGCGGCGTTCCACGGCTCGGGGCCGAGGGCGCGCAAGGTCGTCGCCGGGTGGAAGGTGCCCGCACCCATGCGCATGTCATAGGGCTGGAGGATCACGCAGCCCTTCTCCACCCAATAGTCATGGAGCGTGAGGATCATGCGCTGGAAGCTGAGGGGCTCTGCCATAGTGCCCCGCGCTTTGGCGTCTCCTCTCCAACCGGTCAATGCCGCACCGCCGCGACTCTGGATCGATCGGCGGTTCGCGGCTACCCAGCGGGGATGATCGCACGCCCGATGATCCGCCGCCTGATGCCCGCCCTCGCCGCGCTGACCCTCTGGGGCTGCGGGCAGAAGCCTGCCGCGCCGGCCGAGAAGGCCGACCCGGCCCTGTGGGTGGTCAAGGACGCCGACACCACCATCTACCTGTTCGGTACCGTCCATGTGCTCAAGCCCGGGCTCAGCTGGTTCGACGACGGGATCAGGAAGGCCTTCGATGCCTCGGACACTTTGGTGCTCGAGCTGGTGCTGCCGCCCGATGCCGAGATGCAGCAGATCGTCGCCGAGCTGGGCACCGCCGCCGCTGGCCCGCCGCTGACCGAGCAGCTGCCTGCCGCAGAGGCAGCGAAGATGCGCGCGGCCTTGCCCGAATATGGCATGGCGCCCGATTCGCTCGACCGGGCCGAGCCCTGGCTGGCCGCCACCTTGCTGTCGGTGATGCCGCTCAAGCAGCTGGGATATGACGACAAGCAGGGCGCAGAGCTGACCCTGACCAACGCCGCCAAGGCCGCGGGCAAGAAGATCGAGGGGCTGGAGACCGCGCGGCAGCAGCTCGGCTATTTCGACGCCCTGCCCCTGCCCGCCCAGCGCAAGCTGCTGATCGAGACGATCGACGACCTGCCCCAGGCCGGCAGCAAGATCGACCAGGCCGTCACTGCCTGGCGCAAGGGCGACGCCGAGGGGCTGGCGCGGCTGGTCAATGCCGACATGGCCTCCGCCCCCGAGGTGAGCCAGGCGCTGCTGGTCAACCGCAACCGCAACTGGGCCGGCTGGATTTCCAAGCGAATGCAACAGCCTGGCACGGTGTTCCTGGCCGTCGGCGCCGGGCATCTGGCGGGCAGCGAGAGCGTGCAGGCCGAGCTGGCCAAGCGTGGGCTGAAGGTCGAGCGGGTTCGGTACTGAGGCCAACCCACGACCGTCATCCCGGCGAAAGTCGGGATCTCTTGCCGTATCGCGCGCCCGCCTGAGATCCCGGCTTTCGCCGGGATGACGAGCAGAAGCAGCGGACACCTAAGGTAGCTAAGGTGGCGCCGGATTGACATTGCCTCGGGCTTAATATAACTCATCGGTTAAATAACCCATGAGTTAGATATGGACGCCCTGAGCAACACCTTCGCCGCCCTTGCCGACCCCACTCGCCGCGCGATCCTGGCGCGGCTGGCGCTGGGCGAAACCACGGTGGGCGAGCTCGCCCAGCCCTTTGCGATGAGCGGGCCGGCGGTGACCAAGCACCTCAAGGTGCTCGAGCATGCCGGGCTGATCTCGCGCAGCAGGGTCGCGCAGCAGCGCCCCGCCAAGCTGGAGCCGGCGGCGCTCAAGGCCGCGAGCGACTGGATCGCCGAATATCGCCGCTTCTGGGACGCCAAGTTCGACGACCTCGATGCCTATCTCGATGAACTGCAGAAGAAGAATGGAGAGAGCAAATGACCACGACAGAACTCGGTGCCGGCTATGAAGTGACTATCGACCGCACCTTTGCCGCGCCGCGCGACCTGGTGTTCGACTGCATGACCAAGGCCGAGCATCTCGCCCGCTGGTGGGGCCCGCACCATTTCGACGTGCCCTTCGCCGAAAGCGAGGCGCGGCCGGGCGGCAAGATCCGCCTCGATATGCGCGGGCCCGAGCCGTACGGGATCAACGAAGTGCATGGCGAGTATGAAGTGGTCGATCGTCCGGACACTCTGGTCATGGTTCTTCGCGCCTTCGGTGCGCCGGACGGCAGTTGGGGCATCGAGCACCGCACCCGGATGGAATTCACCGACGCCCCCGGCGGCGGCACGCAGATGCACATGACAACGGTGGTGCTGCAGGCGAGCGACGAGCTGCTGCCGGCACTGGCGGGCATGCGCGAGGGCTGGAGCCAGAGCTTCGAGAAGCTGGATGACTTTCTCGAGGAAATCGTCTGAATCCATCGTCACCCCCGCGAAAGCGGGGGCCCATCTCCTGCACGTGCAAACAAATACGGCCGGAGTGTCCGGGGATGGTCCGGGAGATGGGTCCCCGCTTTCGCGGGGATGACGAATGTTGGCGTTTGCCGACACATGTTTGCATTCGCCTGCACACAACCTTGCTTTTCCCCCCGCCCTTCGTTATGCGCGCGCCTTCCGTGCCAGGGTCATCCCTGGAGGCCTGGCCGGATCGAACTAACTTTAGCTGATTGGAACGACACATGAGCGATACGCTTACGCTGTCGGCCGAGACGCGCGAGCAGGTTGGCAAGGGAGCCTCCCGCGAGCTTCGTCGTAATGGCCGCGTCCCCGCCGTAATCTACGGCAACAAGCAGGATCCGAAGAGCATCCACGTCGAGGAGCGCGAGCTCTATCGTCTGCTGATGACCGGGCACTTCTTCAATTCGATCATCATGATCAATGGTGAGCGCACCCTGCCCAAGGACGTGGCTTTCGACCCCGTCACCGATCGTCCGGTGCACGCCGACTTCCTGCGCATCAGCGAGCACGCGACCGTGCACGTGAACGTGCCGATCGTCTTCGCCGACGAAGAGCTCGCTCCGGGCCTGAAGCGCGGTGGCGTGCTGAACGTCGTCCGTCACGAGCTCGACCTGGTCGTCGACGCCGCCGAGATCCCCAGCGAGATCACCATCTCGCTCAAGGGCCTCGAAGTCGGCGATTCGCTGCACATCTCGGCAGTGACCCTGCCGAAGGGCGCGACCTCGGCGATCACCGACCGCGACTTCACCATCGCGACCGTGGTTGCGCCGTCGGCGCTCAAGTCGAGCGAAGGCGACACGACCCAGACCGAAGCCGAAGGCGAGGAAGCCGGCGAGTAATCGCCCCCTCGAACTTCGCGGTTCAAAAAATCGCCTCCGCGCCCTAGGTGCGGAGGCGATTTTCGTTTGAGCAGGAATTGAGATGCAGCTGTGGGTCGGCCTGGGCAATCCGGGCCCGCAATATGCGATGCACCGGCACAATGTGGGCTTCATGGCGGTGGACGCCATTGCCGAGACCTATGGCTTCACGCCCGAGAAGAAGCAGTTCCAGGGCTGGACCCGCGAGGGCCGGATCGGCAGCGAAAAGGTCGTGCTGCTCAAGCCGGGCACCTTCATGAACGAGAGCGGCCGATCGGTGCGCGCGGCGATGGACTTCTACAAGCTCACGCCCGAAGACGTGACGCTGTTCCATGACGAGCTCGACCTGGTGCCGATGAAGGTGAAGGTGAAGCGCGGCGGCGGCACCGCGGGGCATAACGGCCTGCGCTCGACCGACAAGCATCTGGGGCCCGACTTCCGCCGCGTGCGCATCGGCATCGGCCATCCCGGGCACAAGGACCGGGTGCACGGCTATGTGCTGGGCAATTACGCCAAGACCGAGCTCGACCCGCTGGCCGACATGCTCGGCGCGATCGCCGCCGAGGCGCCGTGGCTGGCGGCGGGCGACGATGCGCGGTTCATGAGCGACGTGGCGCTGCGGCTGCAGGATTGAGGGGCTGCGGCGGGCTGGCGCGATCTGCCGCGAAAGGGCAGCAATGCACGACAAGCCGACCGGCCGCGAACCCCTTTCCAACATGGATCAGTGATAGCCAATAGTTTCCGCAAAGGTAACGACGCCATTGTCATCATCGATTCATCTTTTGAATCGATCTATTTTGCTGCGAAGCATGCGCGATGTTCTCGCGCTGCGGCATAAGGGGAATGACAATGCCCACTTATACTGGCACCAGCGGCACGGATTACATCACCGGATCGAGCAGCGGCGACACGATCTACGGTCTGGGCGGCAATGATACGCTAGATGGCGGCGCCGGCGCCGACCTCATTCGCGGCGGGGACGGCAACGACACGATCGTCAGCGGCCCGCTCTTCGAGAACAGCTACGACCGGCTCTATGGCGAGAATGGCGACGACACGATCACCGCCGGCGCCGGCGACCTGGTCGACGGCGGATCGGGCACCGACCGGCTCAACGGCAATTACCAGAACGCCACCTCGGCGCTGACGATAGACTTCAGCGCGATCTGGACCGGAGGCTCGATCACCGTCGCCGGCGCCGCGATCACCAATATGGAGCGGCTCGGCACCATCTATGGCTCGGCCTATAACGACACGTTCACCACCGGCAGCCTTGCCGGGAGCAGCACCTCGCTCTACGGCTGGTCGGGCAGCGATGTGCTGATCGGCGGCGCCGGCCGCGACTGGCTCGAGGGCTTTTCCTACACCGGCAATGGCGACAGCGAAGCCGATCTCCTCTACGGCCTCGACGGCGACGATCTGCTCGGCGGCGGCGTGAACGACACGCTCGACGGCGGCAGCGGAATCGATTCGGTACGCCTCGTCTTCACCGCCGCCACCTCGGGCGTCACGGCCGATTTCACCGCCGTGCTTGGCGGCAGCACCGCGACGATCGGCGGGATCACGCTCACCAGCATCGAGCACATCCAGACCGTGCTCGGCTCCGACTATGACGATGTGTTCGACGTCAGCGCAGATCCCTATGGCGGCCTTCCCTGGGGCAGCACCGCGATCGAGGGCAATGGCGGCAACGACATCTTGATCGGCAGCGCCACCGGCAATGTCCTGAACGGCGGCACCGGCGACGACTTCATGTCCGGTGGTGCAGGCGGCGACACCTATTCGGTCGACAGCCTGGGTGACGTCATCGTCGAAGCTGCCGGTGGCGGTATCGATGCAGTCAATTCGAGCATCAGCTACACGCTCGGCAGCGAGCTCGAGCAGCTTAGCCTGACCGGCACCGCGGCGCTCGACGGGACGGGCAATGCGCTCGACAACAGCCTCTCGGGCAATTCGGGCGCGAACCTCCTGATCGGCGGCGCCGGGCGCGACCAGCTGACCGGCGGTGGCGGTGGCGACACGTTCGGATTTGCCTCGGGCGATTTCGCCGGGCTCACGGCCACCACCGCCGACCTGATCTATGACTTCAGCCAAGCGGAAGGCGACCGGATCGACCTGAGCGCGATCGACGCGGTCGCCGGGGGCGCCGACGATGCCTTCGCCTTTCTCGGGACGGGCGCCTTCACCGGCGTCGCGGGAGAACTGCGCTACGAATATTCGGGCGCGCGGACGATGCTCTATGGCGATCTCGACGGCAACGGCGTCGCCGATTTCGCTATCGCGCTGAGCGGCAATATCGCGCTGGTCTCGGGCGACTTCCACCTTTGAGGCCAGAGGTGCGGGCCGCTTTGCATCGGCCCGCGCCGCCGGTGAGCGGGTGGAGCCCCAGGCCCCACCCGCCGCATACCATCACTGCTGCGGCAGCACCGGTGCCGTGAAGGCGCCGTCGACCGAGTTGCCGTCGAGGGCGTTGTTGCCATAGCTGCGGATGACCGCGCCGGTGCCGGACTGGAGGCCGGCATTGTTGCCGGTGATCGTCGAGTTGCGGACGCGCACGGTGGCCGTGGCGCCGCCGGCGAGGATGCCGCGGTTGCTGTTGTCGAAGATCCCCGTGCTGTCGATCATCACCGCCGCAGTGGTGGTGCCGGCGGGCGTGTTCACCAGCACGCCGATGGGATTGGAGGAGATCACGCTGTTCTTGACCAGCACGATGCTCCCCGCAGTCGCGGTGTTGCCGACGGTATCGACCTGCAGGCCGCTGCCGCCATTGTTGAAGATCCTGACGTCGTTCAGCACGACGCGCCCCGTGCCCAGGGCACCGGTGGGATTGACGAAGATCCCGCCGCCCGAGGTGCCGTTGCCGTTGCCGGTGATCGTCACATTGGTCAGGAACAGCTTGGCCGGGCGGCTCGGCTGGAACGAGACGCCGTATCCGTTGCCGTTGTTCTGGACGATGACGTTGTCGACGATCAGCGAGGCGCCCGAGATGAAGCGGATGCCGTTCAGCCCCTGCGTCGTGCCCGCGCCATCGACCGACAGGCCGCGCAGGATGACCTTGATGGTGCCCGGCGTGCCGGTGGCGCTGTCGTTGACGATGAAGCCGTTGGTCGCCGAATTGAGCGTGCTGCCGAACGTGCCGGTGCAATCGATGGTGATCGACTTGGTGATCGTCACCGTGCCGAAGCCGCCCGGATCGATGCAGTTGATCTCGCCGCCCGCCGCGGTCTTCGAGATGGCGCCGGCGAAGGTCTTGCACGGCGCGGTGCGGCTGCACGGGTTGACGTCGTCGCCGACACCCGAGACCCAGGTGCGCGTCGCCTGCGCCTGCGCCTGACCTGCAAATAGAAAACCGCTCCCCAGAAGAGCGACGCCCGTCAACGCGGCGCGCATCACAATATTTGCCATAGCTGAACCCCTTTTAGCCAAAGAGGGAGCGTCATATCACCATAACAGATCAATCGACAGCCACATCATTCAAGGTTCTTCACTCGGATGGCGCGGCGCACGGGCGAATAGCGGCGTCGCGATTTCCTAGATTTTTCATCGATATTGAGGGCGGAACTTCCGACATCGCACGCCCGCGGCCGGTATCAGGCGGCCAGAAGCGGCTGCACCGGCACGGCACAGGACGCCCTTTTCCGCAAAGAAAAGGGGCCCCGGCGAACCGGAGCCCCTTCGCTGTTTCCTCGAGTGGTGCGGCTTACTTCTTGCCGACGACCACGCCGATCAGGCTCTGGTTGGCGCCGCCGAAGCTGCCGGTGGCCGAGAAGACCGTGCCGACCTGCTCACCCTGCGAACCGAAGAAGCCGCCGGCCAGCGTGCCGGTGAGCGGGCTGCCGGTGGTGAAGCTGCCGGTCCACTGGTTCTGGCCGACCGGGATCGCGCCCTGGGCGGTGAAGGTGCCATAGGCGACCGGCGCGCCGCCGCCCGTCGGGATCGTCGACAGGGTCATCGTCATGGTGACGGCGCCGGTGGCGAAGTTGGTCGCCATGGTCACGGTGCCGGTGACCTTGTTGATCGCGGTGGTGGCGCCGACGGTGCTCACCAGGCGGCCGGTGACGGTCAGCGTGCTGTAGTTGACGGTGCCGGTGGCCGGCATGTCGCTATAGGCGGTCGAATAGCCCCAGGCGGTATAGGCGAGGCGCTTCTGGCCGGCGGTCGAATCGCCGCGCCACCAATTGGCGTAGCTCACCCGGGTGAGCGCCAGCGCCGCATTGGCGGTGACCTTGTCCTTCACCACGTTGTTCAGATACTCGACCTGGGCGAACTTGCCCGCAGTGGTCGCATCGTTGGTGCGGAAGATGAACTCGGGGTTGGTCGTCTCGGCACCGGTGACCAAGGTCGAGGTGCAGGTCTGGCCGGTCGGCACGCAGAAGCGCGATTCCTCGGTGTTCTCGCGCATCACATAGGTGCCGGTGGCGATCGCCGTGTCGGTGGCGAGGCGGACGCGAGCCAGAGCCGTCAGCGCTTCGGTGCTGACCGGGCCGAGGGTGACCGCGCTGGTCGCCGGATCGCCGGTATAGCTGATCGCGGCGTTATAGGTGTTGAACTCGGCCGGGGCGGCCAGCGGGAAGGCCGCATAGGTGGGCGACGGCGTCGGCGTCGGGGTGGGCGTCGCGGTCGGCGTCGGCGTCGCGGTCGAATCGTTGCCGCCACCGCAGCCCGACAGCGCAACCGTCGCGGCAAGCGCGCTCATGAACATGTGACGGCGAATCATTCCCTGCTCCTTAAAACACGCGGGCACCGAAAGGGCCTGCCGCCCCTGTACCCCAGATGAACGGCCCCCAGTCAAGCCGTTCGCGTCCGGCTAATCCGGTCGCAATACGGCGTTTTGAGGGCCTTAGAAGGCGAAACCGCGTGTCGCAACTTCCGCCTTCTTCCCTCTCGGGGACGGAGCCGCCGGCGCCATCCCGCAACCGCCCGCGGTTTCAGGCGTGGCGAAAGGCTCAGGCGTCCTTGTCCTTCAGCGACTTGCGCAGCGCCTCGATGCGGAACATGCGGGCCACCTTGTCCTTGCCGGCAAGCGGGCCCTTGCCCATTTCGGCGACGAACTGGACGCACTGGGCCACGGTGTTGAGCCCGCGGCCGCTGCGCTCGGCCGGCGAGACCGTGCCGTCGCCATTGCTGTCCTTGCCGGCGCGGAACTTGGCCTCGACCGTCCTGGGATAGGCCCAGTCGGCATAGTCCTGGATCGTCGCCTTGGACAGCGCCGGGGCGCCGTCGTCGCCGGCCGGGAGCGTCTGGTCGCCGAGCGCGGCCTCCAGCTTCTCGCGATAATAGGCCTCATAGACCTTGGTGTCGCCCGCCCCGGCGGCGGCGATCCCCGCCTTTTGCCAGCGCAGTGCCGAGAGGCAGTCGAAGCTGTGCTCGACGCCTTCCTTCAGCTTCTGGGCCTTTTCGGCACCGGCGGCGCGGGTAGCGGCTTCCGCATTCGCCTTCTGGTTGGCCGCGCTGTCGTCGCAGGCCGACAGGCCAAGCGCGAGCACGACGCCGGCCGCGGCGAAACAACCGAAACGGATCATATGGTTCGTCCCCTCTTTTATGGCGTCACTGTGCCATGCGCGGCCCCCAAGTCAACGCGCTGGCAAAAGCGGCGCTTTCGCTCTATCGGGGCGCCTTTCCCCAGAACATTGGAACAGGCTTCACATGGGTTTCCGCTGCGGCATCGTCGGGCTTCCGAACGTCGGCAAGTCCACGCTCTTCAACGCACTGACCGAGACGGCGGCGGCGCAGGCGGCGAACTATCCGTTCTGCACGATCGAGCCGAACGTCGGCAATGTCGCGGTGCCCGATCCGCGGCTGAACAAGCTGGCCGAGATCGCCGGCTCGGCGAAGATCATCGAGACGCAGCTCGGCTTCGTCGACATCGCCGGGCTGGTGCGCGGCGCGAGCAAGGGCGAAGGCCTGGGCAACCAGTTCCTCGGCAACATCCGCGAGGTGGACGCGATCGTCCATGTGCTGCGCTGCTTCGAGAATGACGACATCCAGCATGTCGACAACAAGGTCGATCCGATCGCCGATGCCGAGACCGTCGAGACCGAGCTGATGCTCGCCGACCTGGAGAGCCTTGAGAAGCGCGTGCCCAACCTGCAGAAGAAGGCGGCGCAGGGCGACAAGGACTCCAAGGTCGCGGCCAGCGTGCTCGGCCAGGCGCTCGACCTGCTGCGCGACGGCAAGCCGGCGCGGCTGACCGAGCCGAAGGACCCGGACGAGGCGCGCGCCTTCGCCCAGGCGCAGCTGCTCACCGGCAAGCCGGTCCTCTATGTCTGCAACGTCAACGAGGAAGACGCGGCGAACGGCAACGAACTGTCGGCCAAGGTGTTCGCCAAGGCGAAGGCCGAGGGTGCCGAGGCAGTCGTCGTCTCCGCCGCGATCGAGGCCGAGATCGCGACGATGCCGGTCGAGGACCGCGGCGAGTTCCTGGGCGAGCTGGGGCTGGAGGAGACCGGCCTCGCACGCGTGATCCGCGCCGGCTACAAGCTGCTCCACCTGCTGACCTTCTTCACCGTCGGCCCGAAGGAAGCGCGCGCCTGGACCGTCGACCAGGGCGCCACCGCGCCGAACGCGGCGGGCGTGATCCACAGCGACTTCGAGAAGGGCTTCATCCGCGCCGAGACGATCGCCTATGACGATTTCGTCGCGCTGGGCGGGGAGGCCAAGGCGCGCGAGGCCGGCAAGCTGCGCGCGGAAGGCAAGGCGTACATCGTCAAGGACGGCGATGTGATGCACTTCCTGCATAGCTGAGGTCGAAGCCGAACCGGAGGGGAGAAGCCCGGCATTGCCCGGAATTCCCCGGTCACCCCGGCCTTGTGCCGGGGTCCACCGCGCGGTGAGGGTTGAACTCTAGGTTCCAGGGCATCCAGTGCGGCACTGTGGACCCCGGCACAAGGCCGGGGTGACTCAGTTCTCTATGGGATAGCAGTGCCCCACCCCTTCGGCATCGAAACGACCTCACGGCTTCTTCACCCCCGGCAGCGTCGCGAGGCGGGCCTTGGGGATCTTGAGGACCATGCCCGCGGCGGCCCCCGGCACCGCGCTCACCCGATATTCGGCGACGGTGCCGTAGATCTGGGCGATGTCGGCCGGGGCCAGACCATAGTCCGCCGCCAGCCAGGCGAACATGCTCGACGAGGCGGCGCGGAACGAGGCGTCGAGCGAGCCCTCCATGCCGATCGCGACGAGATGCGTCGGCGTCTCGATGCGGACGCGGCCGGCGCTCTTGCCGCGGATCAGGTCGACCTCGACCTCGACGTCCATCGAGGTCTCGAGCGCATCGCCGGTGGTCTCGCCGTCGCCCTGCAACGCGTGCGCATCGCCGAAATAGAGCAGCGCGCCCGGCACCGCGACGGGAAGGTAGACAATGGTCCCCTCGCCCATCTCGTTGAAGTCCATGTTGCCGCCGAAGCTGCCGACATCGCCCGATCCGGGCGCGGCGCCGCGCGGATTGACCGCCACGCCGATGCCGCCGAGCATCGGCTTCACCGGTACCTCGAAGCCCTTGAGCGCATCGCTCGGCGCATCGGGCGTGGCGATTCCCTTCTCGCGATCGAGCCGCCAGGTGACCGGCTTGCCCGCCCCCGCCATGCGAACCGCGGTGCGCGCGTCCTGCCCGCGCTCGGTCATGCCGCTGGAACTGATCGCCGTGTCGCGGTTGAGGCGGAGCTTGCGGATGCGGACGACGAGCGTGTCGCCGGGCATCGCGCCGTCGACATAGAAGGGGCCGGTCTGCGGATTGCCGGGCGCAGCGCGGCGGATGCCCTGCCAGTCGATGCCGGCCGCATCGATCGTCGTCGTATGGATCGTGTCGCCGGGGTTCACGTGCAGCGCCGGCGGGTTGAACGGCGAGAATTGGCGATAATAGCGTGTCGGCACGAACTCATGCCGCCGGGGCGCGGCGCCGCTCGGCTGGGGCGGACGCTCGGCGGTGAAGGCCAGGCGGTGCGGCCCGCCCGCCGGCGCGCTGCCGTCGACCAGCATCATCTCGCCGGTGATCCGACCCTTGACCAGCCGGGCGGTCACGTCCTCCGAACCGCCGGAATTGTCCTTGGCGAGGAAGCGGATCTCGCTGCCCTTCACCGTGCCGGTCAGCACGTCGCCGGTCAGGTCGCCGCTGATCTGGCCGCCATCCTGCTTGAGATCGAGCGTCCAATAGGTTGGCGTGCCGAAATAATCGACGGTGACGATCCAGCGTCCCGCGACCTGATCCTGCGCCTGCGCCACTGCCGGCAGAGCACAGACCAGCGCCGCCGCACTCCAGAAACCACCCCGCATATCGCCCTCCCTGCGACTTCGTTTCGACAGAGCAATGGTTCGGAGGCTGAACTTCGAATGAACCCGGCGGCGCGGCGCGACGGTTCGGCTTGCGCTTGCGGCGGCGTGCGGGTGAGATGGCGCCATGCAGCGATCCCCCGCGCGAATCCTCCGCCTGATGGGCATGATCTCCGGATATGGGGTGGCCGGGCTGGGCCTGCTCTACGCGCTGGTAATGGCGATCGGGCTGATCGCGCTGCCCGTGTCCGGCGCGCCGATCGGCCAGCCCTGGTTCGGCATGATGGAAGTGCTGATCCTGCTGCTCGTGCCGTTCCTGCTCGGGCTGGCCGCGGCGGTGCGCGGCACCGGGCTGGGGCCGCGATTCACGCGGCTGGCGCTGCCCTTCATGGCCGCCGCGCTGGCGCTGACCAGCGTGGTGCACCTGTCGATCCTGATGCTGGGGGTGGAGGATTCGTTCGCCTGGCCCTCGCTACCCTATGCGCTCGACATCATCGCCTGGGACGGGTTCTTCGCCGTCGCCGTGCTGCTGATGGCGCCTGCGTTCCGTGGCGCCGGGGACGAACGGACGATCCGGCTGCTGCTGATCGCCAGCGGCGGGCTGGCGTTGCTCGGCTGGCTGGGGCCGATCACCGGGGTGATGGCCCTGCGGATGATCGGCGTCCTCGGCTATGCGATCGTCTTCCCGCTCGCCGCCCTGCTGATCGCGGGCTGGTTCAGCCGGTGGAGGCCGGCAGCGCGAACTTGACCGGCGCGGCATCGACCCGGCCCGGCAGCGCCGGCATCGTCCCGTCGCGCAGGAAGCGCATCGTCGCCGCATCGAGATCGGGATGATCGCGCAACAGCCGGCCATTGTGCTGGCCGCGATGGACGATCAGCGCGCGGGCATTGGGGAACCAGGGCAGCACATCGACGAGATTCTCGACCGGGGTATTGGCGTCCCAATCGCCCTGGACGAACAGGATCGGCGTCTCGTCGCGCACCGGCAGGCGGAAGGCGTCGCCCAGATCGGCGGTGGGCCAGAGATCGGCAGTGGCGGCATAGGCGGCGAAGTTCCACGGGCCGAGCATGTCGAGCGCGGGATCGGTCTGGATCTGCGCCCAGCGCGCCGCGGTGACGCCGGTGGCGGTATCGATCAGCGGGCCGATCAGCGAGGCGGTGCTCGCCTTGCGCGTCTCCGCTTCCTCCGCTGCCCAGGCCTGATAGCGGCCGTTATAGGCATCGATCACGAAGGCCGGCCAGCGGCTCGCATCGGTGACATGGCTGAGCAGCGCGCGCTGGAAGTCGCCGAGCCCGAGCACGACCTTGCCGGTGCCGGGCACCTCGACGGTCACCGGGCCCTTGGCGAAGCGGTCGCGCACGGTTCGCGCCGCCGCGATCAGCCCGCCTTGCGGGATGAAGGGCCGGAGCGCCGGGTCCTGCTCCGCCTCGAAGGCGACGCGCTGCATCACCGCGAAGACCTGGGCGGGCATGTCATAGCCATTGGCGAGCGGCTCGACCAACGAGATCAGCCCCCGCGCCACCGTGCCCGGATGGCGCTTCAGCACGGCAAAGGCCCATTGCGAGCCGAAGCTCGCGGCGGTGAGGCTGATCCGCGGATAGCCCAAGGCGCGGCGCACCGAATCCACGTCGTCGGCGCATTCGGCGATGGTGTAGCCGGTCAGGTCGTGCCCCGGATTGGCCGCCGCGGCGCCCTCGGCCAGCTTGCGGGTCACCGCGATATCGTCCTCGATGCGGCTGGGCCGGTCGAGCGGGGCCGCGGGATAGCGCAGCTCGAGCATGTCGCCGCGCAGCGTGTATCCGCGCTGCTCGACGATCACCAGGTCGTTGGTCTCGGCATGATCGAGCCACATGCGCAGCCGGCGCTTCGCGAGCGGGCTGGAGTCGCCCAGCGTGTCGAGCAGGGTGACGCCGGGGCCGCCGACGAGCAGGAAGATCGGCGGCTGGCCGATGTCCTTCGCCGCCTTGATGCGCAGCACGCCGACCCTGATCTTGCGGCTGTCGGGCTTGGCGCGGTTCTCGGGCACCTCGATCGCGCCGGCTTCGTAGCGGACCGGGCTGCCGTCCGAGGCGGTCTCGGTTCCGGGAGCGAGGGAAAGCCTGTCCTGCGCCATCGCCGGCGTCGTCAGCAGCAGCACCAATCCGAGCAGAACCCGCATGCACCCCTCCCTCTTCCCCGCCATCGTGGCGAGCGCGAAATGAATGGCGGGTTAGCGGATGCCGTGCGCGTCGAGCCAGGCGCGAGTGGCAGGCATGTTCTTCTCCCTGGCAATCATCGGCAGCGTCTTGCCATCCTCCTTGCCATGGGGATCGGCGCCGGCTTCCAGCAGCATCAGCGCGATCAGATCGGTCCAGCTGCCGAATGCGGGGCTGTTGCCGTTCTTGTCCTTCACATCCGTGCGTGCGCCCGCGGCGAGGAAGGTGGCGAGCAGCTCGGGATCCTCGATGCCGTAGATCGGCGTCTCCCCCTCCCCATCGGCTCGATTGGGGTCGGCACCGAGCGCGATCAGCGCGCGGACCAGCGGGCCGCGATCCTCCAGTTCCCTGCACGCCGAATAGCGGGTGCGGGCAACGTGCAGCGCCGTGCTGCCGCCATCGAGAAAGCCGAAATCCTTGGTGGCCGGCACGCGCGCATTGGGATCCACGCCGGCCGCGACCATCGCCTTGGCCACGAGGGGATCGCAGCCGCCGGCTGTTCCGGCGAAGAGCGCGGCACGCTGGGGCACGGGCATTCTCGCCAGCCAGCCGCGCTCGATCAGCGCCAACGCTACCCTGGGCCTGCCGGTCTGCAGCGCCCTGGCCAGCAATTTGAGCCCCAGCGGCTCGGCCATGGGCACGGGCTCCTGGCTGCCCATCCGATCGAGCGGCATGCCCGCCGCCAGCAGGCCGAGCACAACCGCATCACCGCTCGGCTGGCTTACGCCGAGGGCGAGGTCGGCAGCGGCGGGCGAGCGTGGATCGAAGCCCTCGGCCAGAAGCGCCGGCAGCGTCGTCTCGTCGCCCTTCACCCAGCGCGCGCTGCCCGATACGCGATCGACTTCCTCCTCCAGCGCGGTCACGGCCTCGGGCATGTCGACCATGCGGCCGACATAATCGACCACCTCCATGCTGTGCCCGCCGGTGGAGAGGCGGAGCGCATAAGTGGGGCTGTCGGTGATCGGCGCCTGATATTCCTTCTTCAGCCCGAAGAAGCGCGCGGCGCGGAATTTCTCGATCAGCCCGTCCAGCGCGGCGCGATCGATCTTCGCGTGGTGCGTGCCGGATACCAAGGTGCCGTTGCGATTGAAGATGCGGTGCACCACCCCGGCCCCTTCCTCATCGGAATCGTCGCGATAGGTCACCGTGCCATCGCCGGCGATCGAGACGGTATAGACAGGACACGGGCCGAAACAGGCGCTCCGGCTGAGCTCGATGCGCAGCGTGTCGTAATCGATCGCCGGGAAGGCCGCCTGCGGATCGGCCCATGCCGGCCCGAACCGGTAATCGACCCACATGGTGGCGAGCGCGGCTACCGGGCGACCGCGATATTCGAAGGGACGGAAGGTCCATTGCCGCGCCGCCGCGATCGCCGGTGCGGGATCGCCGAAATCGCCGGCCGACTTGTCCGCCCGGACATCGCTGACCTTGCCGGCGGCATCGATCATGACCTGAAGCTCGACCTGGCCCGCATGTCTCGACGGGGGCACGATGACGGTCGTGCTGCCCGAAAGACGATGCGCCTCCACCACTGCGCTCGGGAAGCCGATGACCTGGGGATCAGGTGCTGTCTGGGCGCTGGAGAGGAGCCAAAGCGGAGCGAGCAGGCCGAGCCGGAGCAGGTTCATGATACAATGATACATAATATCATTGACGAGGCAATCGCTGGATTACCCCGTTTCGAACGCAGCCAGGATCGGGCACGGCCCCGCACCGCCCTTGCCGCATTCATGGGCGAGCTTGCCGAGCGCGTCGCGGGCGGCGGTGAGCTCGGCGATCTTGTGGTCGAGCACTTCGATCTGCTCGCGGGCGAGCGCACGGGCGCGAGGGCGGTCGTCGCGGGCGTCGAGATCGAGCAGCTCGGCGATCTGCTCCAGGGTGAAGCCCGCGGCCTGGGCGGAGCGGATGAACCTGAGGCGCCGCAGATCGCCCTCGCCATAGCGGCGCACGCCGCCAAGATAGCCGCGCTCGGGCTCCGCCAGCATGCCGCGCCGCTGATAATAGCGGACCGTCTCCACGCCGACGCCGCCCGCTTCCGCCAATTTCCCGATCGTCAATGACATGCCTTGACTCCGTACCATGGTACGGACCGTATATGGGCTCGCATGACAGGGAATGCAAAGCGCGCGACGCTCTACCGGATGGTGATGCCCGATCATGTCTGCCCCTATGGACTCAAATCCAAATGGCAGCTGGAGCGGCACGGCTATACGGTCGACGACCATTGGCTGACGACGCGGGCGGAGACCGACGCGTTCAAGGCCGAGCACGGCGTGAAGACCACGCCGCAGACCTTCATCGACGGCAGGCGGATCGGCGGGAATGACGACCTGACCCGCTTCTTCGGCGGCAGGGCGGCCGAGCCGGGGGCGACCAGCTACCAGCCGGTGATCGCGCTGTTCGCGATGACCGCGGCGCTGGCGATGGCGGCGAGCTTCGCGGTGAGCGGCTCACCCTTCACGGTGCGCGCGGCGGAGTGGTTCGTCAGCTTCAGCATGTGCGTGCTGGCGATGCTCAAGCTGCAGGACGTCGAGAAATTCTCGTCGATGTTCCTGAACTACGACCTGCTCGCCCGGCGCTGGGTACCCTATGCCTATGCCTATCCGTTCCTCGAGGCGCTGGCGGGCGTGCTGATGGCCGCGGACGCGCTGGCCTGGTTCGCGGCGCCGCTGGGGCTGACCATCGGCGGGATCGGTGCGATCTCGGTGTTCAAGGCCGTCTATGTCGACCGGCGCACGCTGAAGTGCGCGTGTGTCGGCGGGAGCAGCAGCGTGCCTTTGGGCTTCGTCTCGCTGACCGAAAATCTGTTCATGATCGGCATGGCGTTGTGGATGCTCGCCCGGCCCGCCGCGATGGGAATGTAACCATGAAGAAGCTGCTCCTCACCACCGCCGCGCTGCTGCCCCTGCCCGCCTTCGCGCAGGACCATAGCGGGCATTCGATGCCGGGCATGGACATGCCGGCGCCCGCTCCGACGCCGGCGCCTACCCCGCAGGATCATTCGATGCACGACATGCAGGGGATGGACGGGCAGGATTCCTCTATCCCCGCCGGTGCGGCGAACAGCGCGATCGGATCGGGCACGTCGCGCCTGCCGGTGTCGGACGGGATGAACGGCGGCTTCCATGTCATGACCGGCGACTGGATGCTGATGGCGATGGGTTCGGCGACCTTGGCCTATACCGACCAGGGCGGGCCGCGCGGCGACAATGCCACCTACACGGCGAACATGGCGATGTTCCAGGCGCAGCGGCGCTGGGCGGACGGGACGAAGCTGACCTTCGACGTGATGGGCAGCCTCGACGCGGTGAACGGTCAGCGCGGCTATCCGAACCTGTTCGCCAGCGGCGAGACCGCGCATGGCGAGCCGCTGATCGACCGCCAGCACCCGCACGACCTGTTCATGGAGCTGACCGCGCGGCTCGACGTGCCGCTGGGCGGGGGCGTCTCCGGCTTCGTCTATGGCGGGCCGGTGGGCGAGCCGGCGCTGGGGCCCTCGGCCTTCGTCCACCGCAAGTCGGCGCGCTATCTGCCGCTGTCGCCGATCTCGCACCATTGGTTCGACAGCACGCACATCACCTATGGGGTGGTGACCGGCGGCCTCTACACCAATGGCGTGCAGCTCGAGGCCTCGGCGTTCCGCGGGCGCGAGCCGGACGAGAAGCGCTGGGACATCGAGAGCCCCAAGCTCGACAGCTGGAGCCTGCGCGCGACCTGGACGCCCTCGCCGAACTGGGTGGTGCAGGCGAGCCATGGCCGGCTGAAGGATCCCGAGGAGATGCACGCCGGCCAGGACGAGAACCGCACCACGGCGAGCGTGCAATATGGCGGCAAGGGCGTGTCGGCGCTGCTCGCCTTCTCGGCCAAGGACCGGGTGCCCGGCGACACGCTGACCGCCTGGATCGCGGAGGCGAACTGGGACCTGAGCAGGCATCACAGCCTGTTCAGCCGGGTCGAGAACGTCGCCAATGACGAGCTTTTCCCCGACCATGCCGACCCGCTGCACGACACCAAGTTCCGGGTGACGCGGTTCGAGGCGGGCTATGCCTATCGCATCCCGCTGTCCGACAAGGGCGAGGTGGCGCTGGGCGGATCGCTGGCGACCTATGCCAAGCCGGATGCGCTCGACGGCGCCTATGGCAGGGCGCCGTTCAGCTACACGCTGTTTGCCCGGCTCGGCCTGGGGATGTAACGACTTACCCCCGCAACATTTCGCTGTCAGGGGGCCGCCCATGCGCTGGTATTCGAAGATCGCCGCCGCGGCGCTTGCCGCTGTCCTCCAGGCCTGCGCGACCGCGCCGGTGGCGGCCCCGCCGCCCGCCGCCGCGCCCGCGCCGGTCGCCGAGCAGCGCGCGCCGGTGACGATCCTCGTCTCGATCGACGGGTTCCGCAGCGACTATCTGGATCGCGGCGTGACGCCCACGCTCTCGCGCCTGGCCGCGGGCGGCGTCACCGCGCCGATGCATCCGAGCTTCCCGTCCAAGACCTTCCCCAATCACTGGACGCTGGTGACCGGCATGTATCCGGACCATCACGGCATCACCGCCAACAAGATGGAGGATGCCGCGCGGCCCAAGGAAGTCTTCACCATGCAGAGCGACGACCCGTTCTGGTGGAACGCGGCCGATCCGATCTGGGTGGACGCCGAGAAGGCGGGCATCCGCACCGGCACCGAATTCTGGCCGGGCTCGAACGTCGCGATCGGCGGCAAGAAGGCCGACAAATGGCCCTATGAGATGCAGGGCGGCACCCGGCCGAGCGACTGGGCCCAGTTCAACCAGGTGATCACCGGGGAGCAGCGGGTCAACGCGCTGATCGACTGGCTGCGCCGCCCCGCCGCGACCCGGCCGAAATTCCTGACGCTCTATTTCGACACGGTCGACAGCGCTGGCCATATGTACGGCCCGGACGACCAGCGCACCACCGCGGCGGTGGCCGATGTCGACAAGCTGGTCGGCCAGCTGGTCGACGGACTCGCCGGGCTGGGCCAGCCGGCCAACCTGGTGATCGTCGCCGATCATGGCATGGCGGCGACCAGCGGCGAGCGGACCGTGGTCGCCACCACCGGCCTGGCGCCCGAGGACTACCACCTGGTCGAGGCCGGCCCCTATCTCAGCCTGACTCCGGCGCCCGGCAAGGAAGCCAAGGTCGAGAAGGCGCTGCTCGGCAAGCACGACCATTATGAATGCTGGCGCAAAAGCGAGATCCCGGCGCGCTTCCACTATGGCACCAATGCCCGCATCCCGGCGATCCTCTGCCTGGCCGAGACCGGCTGGTCGGTCAGCGACAAGCCCGGCAGGGCCGGCGAGAGCGGCGGCAATCACGGCTTCGACAACATGTCGCCCGAGATGAGCGCCTTGTTCATCGCCAACGGCCCGGCGTTCAAGCAGGCGGTGCTGCCCGCCTTCACCAATGTCGACGTCTATCCGCTGCTGCGCGACCTGATCGGCCTGCCGGCCAAGGCCGGGGTGGACGGCAGCGATGCGCCGTTCCGGGATGTGCTGGTTCGGTAGGCATTTCGCGCCATCTGGGCGCAGGTGGAGCCGGCCAGAAGTGGCTTTCGTTTTCGGAAACGCTTTCCCCGGCGAAGGCCGGGGCCCAGTACTTGAAAGTCACGCGCCATGGCGCGTCTTCGCCGCGCACGCTTAGTCTGGGCCCCGGCCTTCGCCGGGGAAAACCGTGCCAGCTACCGGTAGCACATCCCCTCGAATGAAAGCGGTACGAGGTGGAAGGCGTGCGATGGGTACTTGCCAAGGATCGGTTTTCATCCGAAACTGATCCCATGCTCTATCTGGACGATATGCAAGTCGGCACGAAGCGGAGCTTCGGCCGGTATGAGGTCACGCGCGAGGAAGTGCTCGACTTTGCGCGGAAGTACGACCCCCAGCCCTTCCATCTTTCCGACGAGGCGGCGGCGCAGACGCATTTCGGCCGGCTCGCGGCGAGCGGCTGGCACACCTGCGCGATGACCATGTCGATGTTCGTCGCCGAGATGGGCGTGAACCCGCAGGCCAGCCTGGGCGCGGCGGGGGTGGACGAGCTGCGCTGGCTCAAGCCGGTCTATCCCGGCGACGTGCTGCGCTGCGAGAGCGAGATCCTTGAGGTAAAGCCCTCGCGCAGCCGGCCCGAGATGGGCAGCATGCGGACCCAGACGACCACCTACAACCAGCATGACGAGCCGGTGCTGCGGTTCATCGCGTTGGCGCTGATGCGGCGGCGGGTGGGTTAAGCGCTCCCCTCCCTGAAAGGGAGGGGTTGGGGGTGGGTCGATGCACGCGTTACGGCAGCCGCCTCACCTACCCTTCCAGTATCGCCCGGACCCTACCCACCCCTAGCCCCTCCCTTTCAGGGAGGGGAATTAGAAGGGCGGGTCGACCCTCAATGCCCGTCGAACGCCACCAGCGAATGGACGTGGATCCCGTCGCCGCGCAGCGCGTCGGCGCCGCCCAGTTCGGGCAGGTCGACCACGAAGGCCGCCTGGGTGACTTCCGCCCCGGCCTTGCGCAGCAGGCGGACCGCGGCGCGGGCGGTGCCGCCCGTGGCGATCAGGTCGTCGACCAGCAGCACGCGGGCACCCGGCGCCAGCGCATCGGCATGGATGGCGATCCGGTCGGTGCCGTATTCGAGCGCATAGTCCTCGGCGATCGTCGCGCCCGGCAGCTTGCCGTCCTTGCGGACCAGCAGCATGCCTGCGCCGAGCTTCACCGCCAGCGCCGCGCCGAACAGGAAGCCGCGCGCCTCGATCCCGGCGACCAGGTCGACCGGGCCGTCAACGGCCTCGGCCATCCGGTCGATGGTCAGCTTCAGCCCCTCGGCATCGAGCAGCAGCGTGGTGATGTCGCGGAACATGATGCCCGGCTTGGGGAAGTCGGGGATCGTCCGGATACGCTGCCGGATGTCGTCATTCATCGAAACGGACCCTTTAAACACAGGAATCCCGCCCAGGCCGAGCCGGGGCGGGATCCAGATTGATCGGCATTTACCGCCGGAGCGGGATCAGTGCTTAACGCCTGCCCAGACCGAGCGATAGGCACCATAGGTCAGGAAGCCCAGCACGATGAGGAAGGCGAGCACCGCCCAGCCGGCCGTGCGGCGCGTCTGGAGGGTCGGCTCGGCGGTCCACACCAGGAAGGCGGCCACGTCGGTCGACATCTGGTCCACCGTTGCGCGGGTGCCGTCCGAATATTGCACCTGGCCGTCCTGGGTGAGGGGCGGCGGCATCGCGATATTGAGGTTGGCAAAATACGGGTTGAAGTGCATCCCGTCGGGCGTCTTGGCGAATTCCGGGAAGTGCGCCAGCGCCTCGGCCGAGGGCTTCTCGTTGTAGCCGGTCAGCAGCGAGTGCACATAGGCCGCGCCGTCATGCCGCGCCTTGGTGATCAGGCTGAGGTCCGGCGGGGTGCCGGTGCCCGGATAATAGACCTTCGGGAAACGGTCCGACGGCACATTGTCGCGCTCGCCCCAGGTGCCGCCCTTCTCGTCGAACACCGGCTGCTTGATCGCCCAGTCCTTGGCGATCTTCTTCACCTCGGCATCGCTATAGCCGAGGTCCTTCAGATTGCGGAACGAGACCAGGTTGAGCGAGTGGCAGGCCGAGCAGACTTCCTTGTAGACGAGGAAGCCGCGCTGCAGCTGGCGCAGGTCGAACTTGCCGAGCGGCCCGTCCGAGGCGAGCTTCAGCTCCTTGGGATGCTTGTGCATCGCATGCTCGGCGGTTTCGGCGGCCGGCTCGTTGATCACGCCCCAGACCGAGCCATAGAGCGCGATCAGCAGCACGAGGATGAAGCCACCACCGACCAGGAACTTGATCGATTTGATGAACAGTGAAGTCATTGTTCCTGGTCCCCCTTACGCGCCGGTCTTGGCCAGCACGGCCTCGGTGATCGAGCCCGGCAGCGGCTTCGGCGTCTCGAGGTGCGAGATGATCGGCACGATGATCAGGAAGTGCGCGAAATAATAGGCCGCCGCGATCTGGCTGAGGATCACGTAGAGCGGCTCGGCCGGAGAGCCGCCGCAATAGCCGAGCACCAGCACGTCGACCACCAGCACCCAGAACGCCACCTTGTACATCGGGCGGTACGAGCCCGAGCGCACCGGCGACTTGTCGAGCCAGGGCAGGAAGAACAGCAGCAGGATCGAGCCGAACATCGCCAGCACGCCCCACAGCTTCGCCGGCAGGATGAAGTCCGCGGTGAAGGCGCGCAGGATCGCGTAGAACGGCCAGAAATACCATTCGGGGACGATGTGCGCGGGGGTGGAGAGCGGGTTGGCCGGAATATAGTTGTCCGGGTGGCCCAGATAGTCCGGCGCGAAGAAGATCAGCACCGAGAACAGGATCAGGAACACCACCACGCCCAGACCGTCCTTCGCCGTGTAGTACGGGTGGAACGGCACGGTATCCTGCTCGCCCTTCACTTCCACGCCGGTCGGGTTCGACGAGCCCGGGATGTGGAGCGCCCAGATGTGCAGGATCACGGCGCCCGCGATCACGAAGGGCAGCAGATAGTGGAGCGAGAAGAAGCGGTTGAGCGCAGCATCGTCCGGCGCATAGCCGCCGAGCAGCCAGACGCGGACCCAGTCGCCGACCACGGGGATCGCCGAGAAGAAGCCGGTGATCACCTGCGCGCCCCAGAAGCTCATCTGCCCCCAGGGAAGCACATAGCCCATGAAGGCGGTGGCCATCAGCAGCAGGAAGATCACCACGCCGAGCAGCCACACCATCTCGCGCGGCGCCTTGTACGACCCGTAATAAAGGCCGCGGAACATGTGGATGTAGATCACCACGAAGAACATCGAGGCGCCGTTGGCGTGGGCGAAGCGCAGGAACCAGCCTGCGTTCACGTCGCGCATGATGCCGACATTGACCGAATCGAAGGCGCTCGCGGCCGACGAATGGAAGTGCATCGCCAGCACGATGCCGGTGATCAGTTGGCAGACCAGCGCCACCCCGGCGAGCACGCCGAAGTTCCACCAGTAGTTGAGATTGCGCGGCACCGGATAACCGGCGCCGACGGCGTTGTAGACGAAGCGCGGCAGGGGCAGACGGGAATCCACCCACTGCATCACCGGATTCTTCGGCTCATAATGCTTGGCCCAGGGAAAGCTCATCGCGCTCTAATCCTCACCCAACCACGACGACGGTGTCGGACGTGAAATTATATTTTGGAACCTCGAGGTTCTTCGGGGCGGGACCCTGGCGGATGCGACCGGCAGTGTCATAGGCCGAACCGTGGCAGGGGCAGAAATAGCCGCCGAACGGACCGCGATTCTCGCCCTCGCCCGCGCCCAGCGGCACGCAGCCGAGATGGGTGCACACGCCCAGCGTGATCAGCCAGTTGGTGTGGCCCTTCGCCGTGCGCTGCTCGAGCGTCTGCGGATCGCGCAGGGCCGAGACCGGCACCGCATCCGCCTCGGCGATTTCCTTCGGCGTCAGGTTGCGCACGAACAAAGGCTGCTTGCGGAAGCTGGTCTTGATCGCCTGGCCCGGCTCGATCTTCGACAGGTCCACCTCGGTGGAGGACTGCGCGAGGACGTCGGCCGACGGGTTCATCGAATTGACCAGCGGGAACACCACGACGCCCGCACCCACCGCTGCCACCGAAACGGCGGCATATTGGAGGTAATCGCGGCGACGGGGATTCTCGGGACCGGCCAGATCGGCTTCAATTGCCATGTTTACCCCTTGCACTTCGAACTTACCGCGACGAACGCGCGGGTAGGACGTGACGCTTACACGGGCGCTAAGGGCCCCCTCGTTGCCCTTCGATGTCCCCCGAATAGGCGCGCCGAGGTGATAGACGGCGGTCCCTCGCTTCCGCAACAGGCTTTTTCAGCGGCTTGTTACGCAAGGGAATAGAACGCTAGGAGCAAGGCCATGCGACTAGCCCTGTTCGAACCCGATATTGCCGGCAATGTTGGCGCCGTGCTGCGCCTGGGCGCGTGTTTCGACACGCCCGTCGACCTGATCGAGCCGATGGGATTCGGCTGGAACGACGCGGCATTTCGCCGGGCGGCGATGGATTATGGCGGCGCGGCGGACGTGGCACGCCATGCCGATTTCCACGCATTCGCCGAAAAACTGCCCGGGCGGGTGATCCTGTTCACCACGCGCGGATCGATCCCGCTGACCGAGGCGGTGTTCCAGCCGGGCGACACGCTGCTGTTCGGATCGGAAAGCCGCGGCGCGCCCGATTACGTGCACGAACGCGCCGACCTTGCGGTGCGCATCCCGATCCGCACGGGCCTACGCTCGCTCAACCTTGCCGTGTCGGCGGGCATCTCGCTCGCCGAGGCGCTGCGCCAGACCAATGGATTCCCCCCGCAATGATCGAGCTCGACGACCAGCAGCAGCGCGCCCGGGCGTGGTTCGAAAGCCTGCGCACCGCGATCTGCACCGAATTCGAGGCGATCGAGGCCGAGGCGGGATCGGACGCGAAGTTCGAGTACATCGCCTGGGATCGCACCGACCCCTCGGGCGAGCCGGGCGGTGGGGGCGTGCGCGGGGTGATGAAGGGCAAGGTGTTCGAGAAGGTGGGGGTCAACGTCTCCACCGTTGGCGGCAGCCTGGAGGGCGATTTCGCCAAGTCGATCCACGGCGCTGGCGAGGACCCGCAATTCTTCGCCACCGGCGTCAGCCTGGTCGCGCACATGGCCAATCCGCATGTGCCGGCGGTGCACATGAACACGCGCTTCCTGACCACGACCAAGCGCTGGTTCGGCGGCGGCGCGGACCTCAACCCGCCCATGCCCTATGACGAGGACACCGCGGAATTCCATGCCGTGCTCAAGGCGGCATGCGACGCGCACGACCCGGAGCATTATCCGCGCTTCAAGCAATGGGCGGACGAATATTTCTACATCCCCCACCGCAAGACGCATCGCGGCGTCGGCGGGATCTTCTACGACCATCTGGAAAGTGACTGGGAGGCGGACTTCGCCTTCACCCAGGATGTCGGCCGGGCGTTCCTCGACGTCTATCCGCGCCTCGTCCGTAAGCGGATGGGAATGGACTTCACCGCCGAGGACAAGCAGCGCCAGCTCGAATGGCGCGGCCGCTATGCCGAGTTCAACCTGATCTACGACCGGGGGACGCTGTTCGGCCTGAAGACCGGCGGCAATATCGACGCGATCCTGATGAGCCTGCCGCCGATGGCGGCGTGGTCGTGATTTCCACCCTCTTCATCGCCTCCCTTTTCCCCGTCATCCCCGCGCAGGCGGGGATCCAGGGTAACAAAGCGACGTCCCCCGTGACTCTGGATCCCCGCCTGCGCGGGGATGACGGAGTATTGGGGGATGGCAAAGTCTCCTCGGGTGAGGTTTGTGCATGGGCCTGATCCCGGTCGCGGGCGACCAGATTGCCACGGTCGTCACTGCACTCGAGATGCTGGCGAAGCCGCGCCCGCGGCCCCTGCCCGATTCGCCGCTGCGGCTGGTGCGCTGGAACGCGCCCGACCCGGCCAAGTACCGCGCGCTGTTCCGCCGGGTCGGCGAGCCCTGGCTGTGGTTCTCGCGGCTGGTGATGGACGATGCGCGGCTGACGGCGATCCTCCACGATCCCGAGGTGTGGGTGCATGCCGTGGTCGACCGGGGCGGCATCGAGGTCGGCATGCTCGAGCTCGATTTCCGCGCCGAGGCGACCTGCGAGCTGGGGTTCGTCGGGCTGGTCCCCGAGCTGGCCGGCAAGGGGCATGGCGGCTGGCTGATGGCGCATGCGCTGATGCTGGCCTGGCGGCCGGGGGTCAGCCGCGTCTGGGTGCATACCTGCACGCTCGATTCGCCGGGCGCGCTCGGCTTCTACCGCAAGCATGGCTTCGTGCCCTACAAGCGCACGGTGGAGACCTTCGCCGATCCGCGGCTGGCGGGCGTGCTGGCGGCGGATGCCGCGCCTCAGATTCCCTGCTTGGGTGCGCCGCCGAGCCGATAGGCGGCGATGCGGATCAGCGCGAGCGCGGTCCAGGCCGCGCCGCCGAACAGCGCGGTGGCGAGGTAGGAGACGGCCGTGACTGCCTGGGCACCGCCGACGAGCCCGGCGATCGTGCCCAGGATGCCGCCGGTGAGGATCACCAGCCCGAAGGCCAGGAAGAAGACCATCGAGGCGAGCCCGATCAGCGCGAAGCCGGTCACGCCGCCGCTGCGCCGCCAGCCCTCGCGGAACGCCCCGAACACGCCGGCGCGGGGATCGGCGGCAAGCGCCGGCCCGGCGAGCCAGGTCCGCGCCAGCACGAACAGGCCGGGGATCACGAACAGCGACAGGCCGAACGAGAAGAGCAGCCCGGCGATCAGGTTGAGCACGAAGAAGGCCGGAAAGCGCCGCAGCGCGAGCAGCAGCACTTCGCCCAGCGTGCGCCCGCCGCCCTGGAGATAGAGGTTGAAGATCGCGAAGCAGCCGAAATCGATGACGAGATTGATCGCCAGGATCGGCAGCAGATGGGCCGTGTAGAAGGCCATGAACGCCGCGCGCAGCTTCTCCGGATCCTCGGTCGCGGGCAGGTCGAGCCCGCCAAGGAGCAGCGCGGCGCCCAGCATCGGCGCGACGAAGAACAGGCCGGCGACCGGCACGAGCAGGGAGCGCTCGGCGCGCCACAGGGTGACGGCATCGAGGAAGATGCCGCGGCTGGTGAGGCTCATGCGCGCAGCACGCCTTCGCGCAGCCCCGCCTCGGCGGTCAGGGCGAGATAGAGCTTGGCGGTGAAGGCCGGGACCAGCACGGTGAAGCCGGTCTGCACCGCCGCGACGACCACCGAGGTGAGCACCCCGGCGAGCGAGATGCCGTCCGCCGGTCCGCCGGCGACGAGCGTGAAGATGCTGCCGAACACCAGGTTGGCGGCGAGGATCGACACCCAGGAGACCAGGGCGAAGAGCAGGATCACCCCGATGATCCGCCAGGTCATGCCGCGGGTGAGCTTCCACGACTGGCGCAGCGCCGAGAACATCCGCTTCTCGCGCACGATCACCGGATTGGTGACGAACAGCCGGGCGCCGAGCCACAGGATCAGGCCGAGCGCGACCAGCCCGTAGAGCGCGATGCCCCCGGCGATCTGCGGGCTGAGCGAGACGGCGTTGCCGCGCGCGATCTCCATCAGGTCATAGCCGCCCAGCTGCAGCACCAGCGGCACCGGCAGTGCCAGCACGAGCATCGCCGCGAAGATCAGCACCGAGACGGCGAGCGCCGGCAGCAGCCGCTCGCGCCCGATCCGCCCGGCGGCGCGGACATCGGCCATGTCGAGCGCCATCGCCGCGATGGTCAGCGAGCCCCAGATCGAGAGGATGCCGAAGGCGATCTGGACCAGATAGAGCGACAGGACCAGCGCTGGTCCCGCCCCGGTCTTGGCCGCCTGGAAGCTGCCTTCGATCGAGGCGGGCACGAAGAAGGCGAGCAGCGCCACGGGCAGGATCGCGCCCAGATTGTCGCTCAGAAACTCCGCCGTCCGATCCCAGACGGTCCCCATCTTCGCCATGCGACCCGTGCCTCCCTTATCGGAGCGGTGTTAGCGGGCGGACAATCTGTTGCCAATGCTTGCGGAATCGCCCCGGCATGCGCAATTCGCGCCCATGACCAAGGATATCGAATGGCGGGTCGCGCCGGAGCCGATCGAATATGGCGCCGCGCTCGCCGAGATGGAGGCGCATGTCGCCGCGCTCACCGCCGGAACCGCGCCCGAGCGGATCTGGCTGCTCGAGCACCCGCCCGTCTACACCGCCGGCACCAGCGCCACCGATGCGAGCGAGCTGGTCGACGCGGCGCGCTTCCCGGTGTTCCGCACCGGGCGCGGCGGACGCTACACCTATCACGGCCCGGGCCAGCGCATCGGCTATCTCATGATGGACCTGCGAGACCGGAAGCGCGACGTCCGCGGCTACGTCCATGCCGTCGAAGGCTGGGTGATCGCGGCACTGGCCGAGCTGGGCATAGAGGCGTTCCGTGCCGAGGGCCGGATCGGCATCTGGACGCTCGACGGGCAAGGCCAGGAAGCCAAGATCGGGGCGATCGGCGTGCGCATCCGGCAGTGGGTGACGATGCATGGCTTCGCGGTGAACCTGTCGCCGAACCTCAATGATTTCAACGGCATCGTCCCCTGCGGCATCGCCGAATTCCCGGTCACCAGTGCCGAGGCGCTGGGCAAACCGGTCACGCCCGGGCAATTCGATTCGGCGCTTCGTGCCACATTTTCGCCATTTTTGAAGGCTCTCTCCTAGCCGAGGTCAAATTTCGAGTCTTGAGGGGTTTGCCCGAACCGTCTAATGTCCACTTCGGTTTGGGTATTAAACGGCTATCCGTAATCCAGATCCATAATCTAGGGAGCTTTCTACATGCGTGCAGTCATTTCGAAGATCGTTGCAGGTTCGATGATCGCCGGCGCGGCCCTCCTGGCCTCGGCGTGCACCAGCAACGAGTCGACCAACGTGACCAACACCACCGAAGTCGTTCCGACCGAGAACGTCACCACCACCGACACCATGGTGACCAACATCGACGCCGCCGCCACCGAGAACGGCGCTGTTGTCGAGAACACCACCACCGTCGAGACCAACACCACCACCAACGCCGCGCACTAAGCAGCGCGCCCGTTAGGGTGTTGTGAAAGGGCCGTCCGGGCGACCGGGCGGCCTTTTTCGTTTCCGCTTTTGCGATGAAATGCCGGGATGGCACGGCTCATGGTAAAAAAGGGCTTCAACGCGGACTCGTAAACCCGTAACCCCGTGCCTACGGGGTCAATTGGTAGTTTTCGAGGGCAACATGCTCGCATCGCGTATCGCACTTGGGTTGGCCGGGGGGCTCGGCCTGTTCGTCTCTGCACCGGCTTCGGCGCAGTTCTTCCTCAAGCCGGCCAATCTCGAGAGCGGCCGCGTCAACGGCACCGAGCCCGGCATGACCGGCCCGGCGCTGCCCGGCGCCACCGCCGACGAGCTGCGCGCCGCGCTCGCCTGGAACCTGCGCGCAGCGCTCAACGTCGCCGCGCTCCAGTGCCAGTTCGAGCCGACCCTGTTGTCGGTCGACAATTACAATTCGCTGATCAAGGATCACGCGATCGAGCTGCGGGATTCATACGCTACGCTCGAGAAATATTTTGCAAGAACGTACAAGAACAAGAAGCAGGGCCAGCTAGAGCTCGACAAGTACGGCACCCGCATCTACTCGGGCTTCTCGACTGTTCAGGGGCAGCTCTCTTTCTGCCAGACTGCCGCCTCAATCGGCCATGATGCCGTGTTCGTGAAGGCCGGCAAGTTCAGCGAGCTGGCGCAGGACCGCATCAAGGAACTTCGCGCCAGCCTGGGCCCGTGGGGCGAGCAATATCGTCCGCAGGGCTATGTCGTCACCGGCATGTACGGCGTGAAGATGCCGCCGTTCGGCAACGACAAGTGCTGGAAGAAGGGCATGTACCAGGTCAAGAAATGCGGGCCGCTGCTGCTCGATTGAGCGGAGCGATTCCAACTTCATCCCGAACCTATTTCCGTCATCCCGGCGAAAGCCGGGATCTCGTGCGGCTCTTGTCCTGCCGTCCGCGCCATCGCTTGAGATCCCGGCTTTCGCCGGGATGACGAGAAGGGCGACGGGATGACGGTTTAAGCTTACGGCAGCCGTGTAGTTTACCGCAGCCCCAGCATCTTGTGCGTCTGCAAGGTCAGTCGCCATTTCGGCCGGGCCATCGCGAAGGCGATCGCCGCCTCGATATTCTCCTGCGCCGCAACGCTGTCCATCGGCTGGATCAGGAAGTTGGCGAAGTCCCAGCCCTCGATCGCCTCGACATCGGTGCCGACCTGTGGCCAGACCAGCTTCAATTCGTCGCCCGAGCGCTGGACGACTTCGCTGCCCGCCTTGGGGCTGATGCACACCCAGTCGATGCCGGGATGCGCGGGAAGCGTGCCATTGCTCTCGATCGCGATGCGGAAAGCTCGGGCGTGGAGCGCATCGACCAGCGCATCGTCGACCTGCAACATCGGCTCGCCGCCGGTGAGCACGACGAAGCGCTTCTCCGTCCCCTCGCCCCAGAAACCCTCCACCGCATCGACCAGAGCCTCCGCCGTGGCGAACTTGCCGCCGCCCAGCCCGTCGGTGCCGACGAATTCGGTGTCGCAGAACTGGCAGATCGCGCTGGCCCGGTCCTGCTCGCGGCCGGTCCACAGGTTGCAGCCGGCAAAGCGGACGAACACGGCGCGCGCGCCGGCATTCACGCCCTCGCCCTGCAGGGTGAGGAACATCTCCTTGACGCTGTAGGTCATCGCCAGGCCCTTACGGCTTGACGGCGTAGTGCGTCGGATCGGGCACGCCGGCTTCCTCGAAGCCCCGGGCGCGCAGGCGGCAACTGTCGCACAGCCCGCAATGCAGGCCGCCCGGCGCCGGATCGTAGCAGGACCAGCTGAGCCCCAGGTCGAGCCCGAGCCGCGTGCCCTCGCGCACGATATCGGCCTTGGTCATGTGCTGGAGCGGCGCGCGGATATGAAAGGGCTCGCCCTCCACGCCCGCCTTGGTCGCCAGCTCGGCGAGCTTCTCGAAGCCTTCGATGAACTCGGGGCGGCAATCGGGATAGCCCGAATAATCGAGCGCGTTGACGCCGATATAGATGTCGCGGGCGCCCGAAGCCTCGGCCCAGCCAAGCGCCAGGCTGAGGAAGATCGTGTTGCGCGCCGGCACATAGGTGACGGGGATATCCTCCCCCACCCCGGTCTTCGGCACGTCGATATCGGCGGTGAGCGCGGAACCGCCGAACGCCCGCAGGTCCATCGGCATCACGATATGGCGCTCGGCGCCCAGCGCGGTGGCGATCCGGCGCGCGGCGGCCAGCTCGACCTGGTGGCGCTGGTTATAGTCGAAGGAAAGGGCGAACAGCCGGTGCCCCGCCTCACGCGCGAGCGCGGCCGAGATCATCGAATCGAGGCCGCCGGAAACCAGCACAATTGCAACGCTGTCAGTCATCGCAGGCCCCTAGCCCGATTCATGCTGCAAGGCAAAATAGGCGGCAGCTGGGGCAGACGCAAAATGGGCCGCCCGGAAGCGGCCCAGTTGTTGGGAAAACCCATGCCAGAGAGGAAAGTGCTCACTAGGAGCAGCGCCACGGTAGCGCGGCAGCCATGAAATAAGGGTTAAGCCCCGTTCAGCTGCAGGTGCCGACCTTGCGCGCCTCATATTCCTGGTCGAACGGCGACCCGTCGAGCACGCCCTGGGTGTCGATCCGCACGAGCCGCGGCGTTTCCACCGTGATCGTGGTACGGCCCAGGCCATGGCCGGCGCAGGTATAGCGGATCGTCGATGCGCGCTGGTCCTGCGCGACGACGAACTGCTCGCAGGGAATGGGGCCGTGGCCGAGCTGGATGAAGCTGTTCGGGCCGGTGAAGCAGATCTTGCGCTCGGCGCCCAGCTTCTCCTTGAGCAGCCACTGGCCGCGCTCGATCTGCGACAGCGCCGATTGCGCGCCGGAGCGCCGGGCCGAAGCCGGCCCGTCATTCACGAGAAACAGCGATGCGGCGGCAATTGCCACGCACATCATACGCCCGAACAACATGCGCAACGTCCTCCCGTCACGAACCCGAAGGTTCGCGCCCCTTCGCACCGATATGGCGCAAGGGGCGCGAATTACAACGCCGGCGGAACGAAATCCTCGAGCCGCACCGGGAATTTCTTCGAGCAGAAGGCACAGTCGACGCTGATCACGCCATGCTCGTCCGCCATCTCCGCCCGCTCCGCTTCGGGGAACTTGGCGAGCACCTCGGTGATGTAGCCCGGATCGCAGCGGCAGCCGCGCGACAGGTCCGCACCGCTGAGGACGCGCACTTCTTCCTCCTCGTTGAACAGCCGCCAGATGAGCGATTCGAGCGGGATCGCCGCATCGGCGAGCTCGTCGACACCCATGGTCGAGCCCAGCGCCTCGACATGCTGCCATTCGGGATGGTCGAGCCGCACGTGCAGCCGCTCGCGCCCCGCCTCGCCCTCCGGCAGATGCTGGAGGAACAGGCCGCCGCCGATCCACTTGCCGCTTTCCTTGTCGCGCTGGGCGCCCAGCCGCACCAGGCTGGGGATCTGCTCCGACTGGAGGAAATAGCTCTGCGCCGCCTCGCCCAGCGTGCCGGCGTCGAGCGGCACGATGCCCTGGTAGCGCTCCTTGGTGGTCACCTGGTCGAAGGTGATCGCCAGATGGCCCTTGTGGAACAGCGCGAACAGCGACGGATTCTTGCCGAGCTGCGACAGGCGCAGCGCGTCGAACTGCACATAGCCGCGCAGCTCGCCGTCCTTGTAGTCGCACACCAGCAGGCTGACGATGCCGCCCTGGCTCTGCGCCTGGAGCGTCATCTGCCCCTCGGCCTGCTTGAGCGTGGAGCCGAGCAGCGCGGTGAGGGTCAGCGCCTCGGCGAGCAGCCGCTCGATCTGCGGCGGATAGGCGTGCGCCGACAGGATCTCGTCGAGCACCGGCCCCAGCCGCGCAACGCGGCCACGGGTGTGGCGGCCGGGAATGGTGAAGCCGATCACGCGATCGAGATCGGTGGGGGGGGCAGTGTTGGTCACGTCGATATCCTCGCTGCCCGGCGTTTAGGCCGGGATGCCGTTGGTGGCACTTATTTTCGGAAGTTGCCGGCTATGTAGGGCGTCGCGGGCCCAAGACAACTCAGCCGGTCTGGCCGCGCTTGCGGTGCACCATCCGCGTCAACCAATCGCTGATCACCAGCACTACACCGATCGACAACAGCAGAAGCCCCATGACCCCTGCGCCTGCACCGATCAGGACGCGATCGTCGATCCCCGGATAGTTCGGAATATAATCGGGCCGGGTCACCCAGACGATCAGTGCGCAGGCCGACCCGAGCAGGGCGAGCCAGGCACCCAGCCGCTGCACCCAGCTTCCGCGCCGATCGAAACAGGTCAGCAGCAGCACCGCGAGCGGCACCAGCACACCACCGCCCCAGCCGAACTCGATACGATCCAGTGCCTGCGCCAGCGGCACCCCGCCGAGCAGGAACCAGGCCCAGCGGACAAGCTGCGCTACCAGCAGAAGCGTGGCCGTGATCCGGATCGCGGTCACGGCCCGCACCTCAGCCGATCTGCCCGAAGCACCAGCGCAGCACCGCCTTCTGGGCGTGGAGACGGTTCTCCGCCTCCTGCCAGATCAGCGACTGGGGGCCATCGATCACCGCATCGACCACTTCCTCGCCGCGATGGGCGGGCAGGCAGTGGAGGAACTTCGCGCCCGGCCTGGCCGCCGCCATCAGCGCCTCGGTCACCTGGAAGGGCATCATCGCGGCGAGCTTGGTCTCGGCATGGGCCTGGCCCATCGAGATCCAGGTATCGGTGACGATGATGTCGGCACCTTCCACCGCCTCGCGCGGATCACCGACCACCTTCGCCCGGCCCTGGCCGCGGGCGAGGTCCGCGTCGGTAGGCTGATAGCCCTGCGGGCAGGCGGCGACCACGTCGAAGCCCATCAGCCCGCCAGCTTCCATGATCGAGGCGAGGACATTGTTGCCGTCACCCAGCCAGGCGACCTTGAGCCCCGGCAGCGCGAAGCCGGCCTCGAGGATCGTCTCCATGTCCGCCATGATCTGGCAGGGGTGCGAGGCGTCGGTGAGGCCGTTGATCACCGGCACCGAGGCGTACTTCGCCATGTCGACCACCTTCTGGTGATCGTCGGTGCGGATCATGATCGCGTCGCAATAGCCCGAGAGGATACGCGCGGTATCGGCGATCGTCTCGCCGCGGCCGAGCTGCATGCTGCCGGCGTCCATCACGATCGAGGTGCCGCCGAGCTGGCGGATCGCCATGTCGAACGAGACCCTCGTTCGGGTCGAGTTCTTCTCGAACACCATCGCGAGGACATGGCCGGCGAGCGGGGCGTCGGCATCGACCCTGCCCTTGGTCCAGCCGGCACGGGCCGCCTTGCGGGCGATCGCGTCGTCGAGCATCGCCTGGATGCCGGCGGTGCCGGCGTCGGACAGATCAAGGAAGTGGCGGGTCATCGAAAATCCTCCCTCGCGCAGCGGGGGAGGTGGCACGCGAAGCGTGACGGAGGGGGCATCGCCCCAATCGTCACAGCCCGTGGAGGTGCCCCCTCCACCATGCTGCGCATGGTCCCCCTCCCCCGCTTCGCGAGGGAGGAATTGAAGTCAATCATCGCTCGGCGGGGCGAACGAACGCGCGCCTTCGCTCAGGCGCTCGATACACTCGGCGATGTGATCCTCGTTGATCACCAGCGGCGGCAGCACACGGAACACGTTCTCGCCCGCCGCCACGGTGAGCAGCCCGTGATTGTCGCGCAGATGCGCCACGAAGTCGCGGCTGACGACACTGTCCTTCATCTTGATGCCGAGCATCAGTCCCTTGCCGCGGATCTCCTCGAACAGGTGATCATGGTTCGGGATCATCTGCTCGAACGCCTGGCGCAGGCGCTCGCCCATCTTCTCGACATGCGGCAGGAAATCGGGCTCGAGCATCACGTCGAGCACCGCCTGACCGGCCGCCATGGCGAGTGGGTTGCCGCCATAGGTCGAGCCATGGGTGCCGATCACCATGCCCTTGGCCGCTTCCTCGGTGGCGAGGCAGGCGCCGAGCGGGAAGCCGCCGCCGATGCCCTTGGCGACGGTCATGATGTCGGGCGTGATGCCGTAATGCTCATAGGCCCACATCTTGCCGGTGCGGCCATAGCCGCACTGGATCTCGTCGAGGATGAGCAGCAGGCCGTGCTCGTCGCACGCCTTGCGCAGGCCCTGGATGAACTCCTGGGTGCCGGCGGTCATCCCGCCCTCGCCCTGCACCGTCTCGACCAGGAAGCCGGCAGTCTCGCCGTCGATCTTGGCGAGCGCGCCTTCGAGGTCGTTGAACTTCACATAGTCGAAGCCCGGTAGCAGCGGTTCGAATCCGTCCCGCATCTTGGCCTGGTCCGTCGCGGAGATCGCCCCGATCGAACGGCCGTGGAAGGCGTTCTTGAAGGTGATCAGCTTGTGCCGCTGCGGATTGCCGTTGACGTAGTGATAGCGCCGCGCGGTCTTGATCGCGCACTCGATCGCCTCGACGCCGCTGTTCGTGAAGAACACCGTGTCGGCGAAGCTGACATCGATGATCCGCTGGGCCAGCGCCTCGCCCTGGGGCGAGCCGTAGAGGTTCGACACGTGCATCAGCGTGGCGACCTGGTCCTGGAGCACCTTGGTCAGATGCGGATGACCATGGCCGAGCGCGTTGACCGCGATGCCCGCGGCGAAGTCGAGATACTGCTCGCCGCGCTCGCCATAGAGATACACGCCCTCGCCTCGCACCGGCCGCACTGCGCACCGCGGGTAGACGGGCATGAGCGGGGTGATGGTCATGGGAACGTACCTCCTTGGGAAAAGCTCGAAACGAGACTCCAGAAACGACAAAGGGCGGCCTTTCGGGACCGCCCGAGGCGGGTGTTTACGAGGGGTGGCCGGGAGAGGTCAATAATCGTTTCGGCGAGGGGCATGCCGGGGCGTTATCGCGCCTTCTGCTCCCCTCCCTGCAAGGGAGGGGTCGGGGGTGGGTGGCGAGCGTAGCGAGCTCGGCGCGACGGTTGCGGAGAAAGAAAAGGCCGGGCATCGAGCCCGGCCTTTTCTAACCCACCCCTAGCCCCTCCCTTGCAGGGAGGGGAAACTTGCATGTCGGACAGCCTAATTCTTGATCTTCCAGCCCTTGCGCAGCAGCGCGTAGCAGAGGAAGCCCAGCACCACGTCGAGCGCCAGGATCACCAGGCTGCCGATCAGGATCGGCGAATCGGCGACGCCGAGGAAGCCGTAGCGGAAGCCCGAGATGATGTAGAAGAACGGGTTGGCGTGGCTGACCACCTGGAAGGCCGGGGCGAGCCGCTCGACCGAATAGAAGGTGCCCGACAGCAGCGCGAGCGGCGCGACGACGAAATTGGTCACCGCGGCGCTGTGATCGAACTTCTCCGCCCAGATCGAGGTCAGCACGCCGAGGAACGAGAGCAGCACCGAGCCGAGCAGGCCGAACCACAGCACCGCCCAGGGTTGCACCGGCACCGCCGCGGTGCCGAGATACAGCAGCATCGCCAGCCACACTGTGCCGCCGACCATGAAGGCGCGCGTCACCGCCCCGCCGACCATCGCCGCGAGCAGCTCCGCGGTGGAGAGCGGCGGCATCAGATAATCGACGATCGTGCCCTGGATTTTGCCGACGAGCAGCGAGAAGCTCGAATTGGCGAAGGCGTTGTTGAGCATGCCCATCACGACCAGGCCGGGCGCGATGAAGGCGGCGAACGGCACCTCCGTTCCGCCCAGATGCACCGCCCCGCGCGAGCCCAAAGCCGTGGTGAACACCACCATCAGCAGGAGCTGCGAAATCGCCGGCGCCCATATCGTCTGGAGCTGCACCTTGAAGAAACGGCGCACCTCCTTGATATAGAGGGTGCGCAAACCTCCCCAGTTGACGTTGCGGATAACCGGAACGCCGGGCTCGGGGAGCTGTTGACCGAATTCAGGCTGGCTGCTCATCGCGCGTTCGCGTAACCGCTGCACGGGCCGCCTGCAAGGTGAAGGAAGAGAAGTTTTGAGCTGGACCGAAGAGCGGATCGATACGCTGAAGAAGATGTGGGACAGCGGGTTGACCGCAACCCAGATCGCCGAGGAGCTGGGCGGGGTGAGTCGCAATGCCGTGATCGGCAAGGCGCACCGCCTGGGTTTGCCGGCGCGTCCGTCGCCGGTGAAGCCCAACGAGCCCAAGGCCGCTGCCGAGCCCAAGCCGGCCCCCGCGCCGCGCCCCGCGCCCGCGCCGACCGCTTCGGCGGCGCCGGCCGCTGCCGCACCGCGCGCGCCTGCGCCCGCCCCCGAATCGGACGATGACGATACCGATGCGCCCGCGCCCGCGCCCAAGCGCGAAGGCCCGGTGCTCCGCTCGGTCGGCCCCGGCGGCTTCGTGCGCCAGAACCCGGGCGAGCAGACCCCGCCGATCGCGCCGGCCCCGCCGCGCCGACTCGTCCCCGCCAAGCCGAGCGAGGCGATCGCCGGCAAGACCAGCCTGCTCGATCTCAACGACAAGATCTGCAAATGGCCGATCGGTCACCCGGGCGAGCCGGACTTCCACTTCTGCGGCGACAAGGTGAACCCGGGCTTCCCCTATTGTGTCGATCATTGCGGCCATGCCTATCAGGCCCAGCTGCCCCGCCGCGACCGCCGCCCGCCGCCCCCGCTGCCCTTTGGCGGCCCGCGCGTCCGCTAAGCTGACCGCACGCCTGGCACCCGGCGAGACGCTGGGCGACCGGGTGCTGCGCGTCGATCATGCCGGCGAGCATGGTGCGGTCTGCGTCTATCGGGCACAGCGCCGGCTCGCCCGCTGGACGGCGCCCGACCTGCTTTCCGAGATCGACGAATACATCGCGCACGAGATGCGCCACCGCGCGCTGTTCGCCGCCGAGCTCGCGCGCCGCGGCCAGCCGCGCTGCCTGAGCTACCCGGTCTGCGCGACACTGGGCACGCTGCTCGGTACGCTCACCGGTCTGCTCGGCCGGCATGCGATCTCCGCCACCACCGTCGCGATCGAGCGCGTGGTGCTTCGGCACATGGCCCAGCAGATCGCGGCGCTTTCCGCCAGCGATCCCGCAGCGGTCCTCATCCTCACCGACATACTGGCCGAGGAGCAGGAACATCATGATCGCTCCGCGGCGCACCTGCCCGGCGGCCACTTCCAGAAGCTGCTCGACACCGGCGTGGCAGCAGCGACCGAGGCGGTGATCTGGATCGGCATGCGGCGCTGAGCCCCACCCGATTGTCTTGAAGCCCCCACAGGCGTAGACTGGCGCCCGTCTCGCAAGGGGACGGCGATGGCATCTGCGGCTGGAAGCATAGGCGACTATCTGTTCGGGGCGGCATTCGATCATGCCGCAGCGATGGGCCGGCATTTCGGGGACGGCGCCGATGCCAGGCTGCGGGAGATGGCCGCGCAGGCCGGCCGGATCCTGACCGAGGAAAAGGCTTCCGAGGCCGAGATCGAGGCCGCCCGCACGGCGCTGCTCGCGCTGCTCGACCATGCCGCCGAACTCGCCCGCGACCTGCCCGACTATCCCGACGACCTGCTTGGCGAACGCAGCTTCTATCCGGCGCTTGCCTGGTTCTGCCCCCGCCACCCCTTTTGCTGAGGCGCGGGGATGGGCACCAGCATCGAAGGGTTCAAGGCCGCGATCGACATCGCCAAGCAGGTGATCGCGCTCTCGACCGGCGCAGTTGCCTTCACCGTGACCTTTCTCGACAAGTTCGTCACCCGCCCCACCGGGCAGGCGGCAGTGATCCCGGCGAGCCTCTATGTCGCCTGGGTGCTGTTCGGCGCGGCGATCTTCTTCGCGATGTTCCAGCTGATGGGGATCACCGGATCGCTCGAGAGCATCGACCGCAAGGCCAATGGCTGGACGATGACCCCCGAGCAGGAGGCCGCGGCGAGCGGCGGCACCGCGCATCTGCGCTGGCCGGCGGTGCTGATGCTGTTCTTCTTCCTGGCGGCGGTGGCGGCGATGATCGTGGCGGGATTCGGCGCCCGCTGACGCTGCGCCCGCATGTATACGTAAATTCCGCGAATGACGTGGTTTACGCGTTTATAACCTATGTAGCCCTAGACGGGCGTAATGAACCGTATTGGAGTAATCTTCGCCCGCCACGCTCTGGGTGCGCAACTCGCACTGGTCGCGGTGGCGCTGGTCTGCGCTGCCTTCTGGCCGCCCAGCCAGGGGCGGATGCTCCTCGTTCCCCTGTTTCCCGGCAGCCCCAACCACATGCTCGCCGGCGCGATCGACGGCGGCGCGCAGCTGCTCGGCAGCGGCCCCGTCCCGGGCAGCTTCGTGGTCAGCGGCGACCATCTCTCGGTCGCCTCCGCGCTCAGCGGCCAGGCCGTCCTGATCCTCGCCGCGCCGCCAGCACTGTGCGGAGGGCCGGCGGCATGACCGAGATCGACCGCCTGCGCCGACGCGGCGTGAAGACACTGGTGATCGCCAGCTGGGCCACCGTGCTCGTCGTCTTCCTGCTCGGCCTGACGCTGCGCGGCAGCCAGCGCGAATGGATCACCCTGCTGCTCGGCGCGGCCGCCAACATCGCGCCGACGATCGTCGCGCTGCGCCGCCGCTATGACGTGTCCGCCCGCCTGATCGTCGGCACGCTCGCCGCGATCCAGCCCGCGCTCGCCATCTATGCGCTGTCCGGCCATCCCTGGCAGATGGACACGCACATGTATTTCTTCGTCGCGCTGTCCGGCCTGACCCTGCTCTACGACTGGCGGCCGATCGCGCTCGCCTGCGGGCTGATCGCCGCGCACCACATCGTCTTCCAACTCGCCTTGCCGGCCTGGGTGTTCGAGGGCGGCGGCGATTTCGGCCGGGTCGTGTTCCACGCAGTAGCGGTGCTGCTCGAATTCGCGGTGCTCGCCTATCTCACCACCCAGCTTGTCCGGCTGATCGAAGCGCAAGCAGAAGCGCGTACCCAGAGCGAGCGCTTCGCCCAGGACGCGACCGCGCGCCGCGACGACGCCGAGGCCGCGCTGACCGCGGTGCGCGCGGCTGAATCACGGGAACGCGCCGAGCGCGAACGCCGCGAGGCGAGCGAGCGCGGTGCCGCCGCCGAGCGCCGCCGCGAGATGCTGGCGCTGGCCACTGCCTTCCAGGAATCGGTCGCCGAGACGGTGCGCGACGTCACCCGCGCGGCAAGCGACCTCGACCGCTCGGCCCATTCGCTCAACACGCTCGCGCACCGCGCCAGCGGCGAGCTTGCCGCCACCGCGCGCATCGCCACCGAGGCTTCTGACACCGCGGGCGGGCTCGCGCACGGCGTGCAGCAGCTCACTGCTTCGATCATGGCGATCGCCGCCAGTGTCGACCAGCAGGCGACGCTGAGCGGCGCGGCGCGCGGCGTCTCGCGCTCGGGCGAGGATGCGGTGCGCGCGCTGGCCGAGCGGGCGAGCACGATCACCGTCTTCGCCGAATCGATCCAGGACATCGCCGCGCGCACCAACCTGCTCGCGCTCAATGCGACGATCGAGGCGGCGCGCGCCGGCGACATCGGCCGCGGCTTCGCGGTGGTCGCGCACGAAGTGAAGGCGCTGGCCAATCAGACCGGCCATGCCACCGAGGAGATCCGTACGCTGGCGGGCACCGTCCATGGCGGTGCCGAGCAGGCGCATGACGCGCTCGGCGAGATCGCCAGCACCGTCGCCGAGGTCGCCGCCGCGGCGGAGGCGATCCGCAACGAAGTCGATGGCCAGCGCTATGCCGCCGGCATGATCGAGGCCACGGCGCTCGACACCGCCGCTGGTGCTACGTGCATGGCCGAGCGGATCGGCGCGGTCGCCACCGTGGCGAGCGACACTGAGGCGCTGTCCGACAGTGTCTCCAGCGCCGCGACCGGGCTTTCGGAGGCCGCACTCGCGCTCGAAGTGGCGACCGACCGGTTCATAGCCCAGCTGAAGGCGGCGTAAGAAACTCCTCCCCGGAACGGGGAGGGGGACCGCGACGCGCCAGCGTCGTGGTGGAGGGGTCCCGCCCTCCACGGACGATTTCCTTTGCGGACAGCGGGCCCCCTCCACCATTCGCTGCCGCGAATGGTCCCCCTCCCCGTTCCGGGGAGGAATGAAGAGGTCCCTCCCTTGCGCCCCTCACCCCGCACCCCCTATACGTTCTCCATGGCTGCTGAAGACCTGTTTGCCGCGCCGGGCGTGCCCTCCGGCACCTATGACGCCTCCTCGATCGAAGTCCTTGAAGGGCTGGAGCCGGTACGGCGGCGCCCGGGCATGTATATCGGCGGCACCGACGAGCGCGCGCTGCATCACCTCGCCGCCGAGATTCTCGACAATGCGATGGACGAGGCGGTCGCCGGCCATGCCAACCGCATCGAGGTGCTGCTCGAGGCAGGCAACCGCATCACCATCACCGACAATGGCCGCGGCATGCCGATCGACCCGCATCCGAAATTCCCCGACAAGTCGGCGCTCGAGGTCATCCTCTCGATGCTCCACTCGGGCGGCAAATTCTCGGGCAAGGCCTATGCGACCTCGGGCGGCCTGCACGGCGTCGGCATCAGCGTGGTCAACGCGCTGTCGATCGACACCACGGTGGAGGTCGCGCGCGACAAGCAGCTCTATCGCCAGCGCTTCAGCCAGGGGAAGACGCTGGGGCCGCTCGAGCATGTCGGCGGCACGCCCAACCGGCGCGGCACTTCGGTCAGCTTCATTCCCGATACCGAGATCTTCGGCGAGATGCTGTTCAAGCCGACCCGCCTCTACAAGCTGGTCCGCTCCAAGGCCTATCTCTTCGCCGGCGTCGAGATTCGCTGGAAGTGCGATGCCGAGCTGATCAGCGACGAGACCCCGCCCGAAGCGGTGTTCCAGTTTCCCGGCGGCCTCGCCGATCACCTGAAGGAGCAGATCGGCACCCGCGAATGCGCCACCACCGACTTCTTCGCCGGGCGCCAGGACTTTCCGGGCGAGAATAATGGCCGGGTCGAATGGGCGGTCGCCTGGCCGCTGTGGAGCGACGGCTCGTACAGCTGGTATTGCAACACGATCCCGACCCCCGATGGCGGCACCCACGAACAGGGCCTGCGTCAGGCGCTGACGCGCTCGATCCGCGCCTTTGCCGAGTTGGTCGGCCAGAAAAAGGCCAAGGACATCACCGCGGACGACGTGATGACGGGCAGCGAACTGATGCTGTCGGTGTTCATCCGCGAGCCGCAATTCCAGTCGCAGACCAAGGACCGGCTGACCTCGCCCGAGGCCACCGCGCTGGTCGAAAAGGCCGTGCGCGACCATTTCGACCATTTCCTCACCGACAATATGGACCGCGGCAAGGCGCTGCTCGGCTATGTGCTCGAGCGGATGGACGACCGCCTGCGCCGCAAGCAGGAGCGCGAGGTCAAGCGCAAGACCGCGACCAGCGCGCGCAAGCTGCGCCTGCCCGGCAAGCTCACCGACTGTTCCGCAGATGATCCGGCCGGCACCGAGCTGTTCATCGTCGAGGGCGATTCGGCAGGCGGCAGCGCCAAGCAGGCGCGCGACCGCAAGACCCAGGCGATCCTGCCGATCCGCGGCAAGATTCTCAATGTCGCCTCGGCCACCTCGGCCAAGATCCTGGCCAACCAGGAAATCGCCGACCTGATCCTCGCCATGGGCTGCGGCACCCGCAAGGACTGCGATCCGTCGAATCTCCGCTACGAGCGGATCATCATCATGACCGACGCAGACGTGGACGGCGCGCACATCGCCACGCTGCTGATGACCTTCTTCTTCCAGGAAATGCCCGATCTGGTCCGCCAGGGGCATCTCTACCTCGCCCAGCCGCCGCTCTATCGCCTGACGGTGGGTTCGAAGAGCCTCTACGCCCGCGACGATGCGCACCGGCTCGAGATCGAGAGCACCGCGTTCAAGGGCAAGAAGGTAGAAGTCAGCCGGTTCAAGGGTCTCGGCGAGATGAACCCGAACCAGCTCAAGGAAACCACCATGGACCCGGCGACCCGGGGCCTGCTCCGCATCACCCTGCCCCAGGAATATGAGGAGCGCGCCGGGGTGAAGGACCTGGTCGATCGGCTGATGGGCAACAACCCGGCCCACCGCTTCGCCTTCATCCAGGAGAATGCGGCGCGGCTCGACGAGGAAGTAATCGACGCGTGATCGGGCGGGCCGTCACTCCTTCTATACTCCGTCATCCCCGCGCAGGCGGGGATCCAGAGTCAAGCAGGACGGGCCGGACAGAGTAACCCTGGATCCCCGCCTTCGCGGGGATGACGGTAATGGGCGACACGCAGGCGTCGCGATAAATGTTGATATCATAATTTATCTCCCGTAGAAGCAGCGCATCCACAGCCGATGAGGCACCGATGCGCCTGCTCCCGTATCTCGCCGCTTTCCTGATCGCCGCCCCCGCAACCGCGCAGACCGCGCCACCGGCGCCGGTCGGGCCCCAGCCCGCCCAGGCCGATCCCGCTTTCCAGACTCGGCTCGATGGGCTGATCGCGATCCTGAACGGCGGCGGCGACTATGCCGGCTATTTCACCCCCGCCTTCCAGGCCCAGGTGCCCCAGGCGACCTTGCAGGCGGTCACCGCCCAGCTGATCGCCGGCAATGGCAAGCCGCTGAAGATCCTCAGCGTGGCGCAGGAGACGCCGTGGCGCGCGAACGTGCGCGTCCAGTATGAGAAGGCCATCGCCAACGTCCTGCTCGTCGCCGATCCGGTGGCGCCGCATCAGGTCGGCGGGCTGCTCGTCCGCGGCTTCGAGAGCGCCGAGAAGACCCTGCCCGCGGTCGAGAGCGCCTTTGCCGCGCTCCCTGGCGAGGTGGGCTATGCGATCGCGAAGCTGGGCACGGACAAGCCGCAGCTGCTGGCCGGGCGCAATGCCGACCGACCCTATGCGATCGGCTCCGCCTTCAAGCTGGTGATCCTCGCCGAGCTGGTCCGCGTCACCAATGCCGGCGAGCGGAAATGGGATGACCTGGTGACGCTCGACGGCGGCATGCTGCCGGGCGGCGTCTATGCCCAGAAGCCCAGGGGCACGCAGGTGACGCTGCGCGAGCTCGCCACCCAGATGATCTCGATCAGCGACAACAGCGCGACCGATATCCTGCTCCACACGCTCGGCCGCAAGAAGGTCGAGGCGATGATGCCGATGCTCGGCATCGCCGATCCGGCGCGCAACCGCCCCTTCCTGGGCACGCTCGACCTGTTCCGGCTGAAGGGCGTCGCCGGGCTGGCCGGTCGCTATCTGGCGCTCGACGAAGCCGGGCGGCGTGCGCTGCTCGACGGCGAGGTGGCCACCATCCCGCCGATCCTGATCGACGTGACCAGCTTCACCAGGAAGGTTCCCAACCGGATCGACACGCTCGAATGGTTCGAGAGCCCGAGCGACCTGGTCCGGGTGATGGACTGGCTGCGCCGCCATACCGAGGGGCCTGCGGGCGCCGAGGCGCGCAAGGTGCTGTCGGTCAATCCCGGCGTGAGCCCCGATGTCCGGGCCAAGTGGCAATGGATCGGCTATAAGGGCGGGTCGGAGCCGGGCGTGATGAACATGACGCTGCTGCTCCAGGCGCAGAATGGCGACTGGTATGTCGTCACCGGCAGCTGGAACGATGTGCAAAAGGCGGTCGACGAAGGCCGCTTCGCCTCGCTGATCGGCAAGGCGGCGGAGCTGACCGCTCCGCCCGCACGCTAGGTCCGCCTCAGTTGTTGCCCCCGATGAAATTGCCCAGCCCGCCGAGCACCGAGCCCTCGCCGCGATTCTGCCCGCCATAGGACGAGGCCGCCGCCATCATCCGCCCGGCAAGGCGCGAGAAGGGCAGCGACTGGATCCAGACCTTGCCCGGCCCGCGCAGCCGGGCGAAGAACAGCCCCTCGCCGCCGAAGAACACGCTGCGCACCCCGCCCGCGGTGACCAGGTCGAACTCGACCGACGGGGTATAGGCGGCAAGGCAGCCGGTATCGACGTGCAGCTCCTCGCCCGGGGCAAGTTCGCGCTCCACGACCATGCCGCCGAACTGGACGAACACCCAGCCATCGCCTTCGAGCTTCTGCATGATGAAGCCCTCGCCCCCGAACAGGCCGGTCATGACCCGGCGCTGGAAGGCGATGCCCATCGACACGCCCTTGGCGGCGCAGAGGAACGCGTCCTTCTGGCAGATCAACGTGCCGCCGACGCTGTCGAGCTTGAGCGGCACGATCGCACCCGGCACCGGCGCCGCGAAGGCCACGCGCGCCTTGCCCGAGCCGTTATGGGTGAAGACCGTGGTGAACAGGCTCTCGCCGGTCACCAGCCGCTTGCCCGCGCCGAGCAGCGCACCCATGAAGCCGCCACCCTGCTGGCCGCTGCCGTCGCCGAACACGGTGGTCATCCCCACCGCCGCGTCCTTCCACACCAGCGCGCCCGCCTCGGCCACCGCGCTTTCGCCGGGATCGAGCTCGATCTCGACGAACTGGAGCTCCTGCCCCTTGATCTCGAAATCGATGTCGTCGGAGATGCCGGCGTTTCGGCTGTGGGTCCATGGGCTCTGCGGCATGTTCGGTGCACTCCTGTTGCGGAGCGGACCCTAGCTTCTCCAGTCGGACGGCAGCAAGCCGTAGAGCGCAGTGTCGCGCACGCCGATATGGGTTTCCCATTCGGCACGCAGCACCCCCTCGAGCCGGAAGCCCAGCCGCTCGAGCAGCCCGCGCGACGCGCGATTGTCCGGATCGGTGTCGGCGAAGACGCGGCGCTGCCCCTCGGCGAAGATCCGGTCGATCACTGCGCTGACCGCCTCGACGGCGATGCCGCCGCCCCAATGCGCCCGGGCGAGCATATAGCCGATCTCGGACACCCCGCCCTGCCGCTTCTCGCCCGCCGCGACAAAGCCGATCGCGGTGTCGTCGCCCTTCAGCGTGATCGCCCAGCAGCGCCAGCCCGGCGCCTCGCGGGCGAACTCCGCCTGGGTCTGCGCGACGCTCTCGTGCGGCGGACCCGACCAGAAATGCATCAGCTCGGGGTCGGACAGGCTCGGGAACAGCGCCGCGGCATCGCCGGGCACGCGCGGGCGCAGGCGGAGCCGCGCGGTCTCCAGCGCCAGCGTCTCGCGCGGCACCGGTCCGGCCGGGTTCACGACGCCAGCGCGTCGACCAGCGACTTCACCTTCTTCTGCCGCCACTGCGGCAGCGGCGCGACCAGCCAGTAACCGAGCTTCGAGCTCTTGGGCTCGCCGACCACGACCACCCGGCCGCTGGCGATGTCGCTGCGCGCAAGCAGCTCGGGCACGGTCGCCCGGCCCAGCCCCTCGGCCGCGGCATCGAGCGCAAGGCCCGCATCGGCGACGCGGACCAGCGATCCTGCGTCCTCGGCCATGCAGCCCGGCCAGGAGATGCGCACGTCGATGCTGCCGCCCGGCCGCTCGACCGTGACCATCCCGTCGCTCTCCAGCGCCTCGCCCTCATGCTCGCCCGGGCCCTCGCCCCAGCGGATGGCGAGGTCGAGATTCGCCTCGGTGAAATCGAGCGCATCGTCGGCCGGCACCAGCACGAAGCGCAGGTCGCTGTCGACCCGGGCGATCTCGGCCAGGCGCGGCATCAGCCATTTGGCGGTCAGGTCACGCGGCGCGGCGATGGTCAGCGACTTGGACGACTGCCCCGCCTGCATAGCGCGGACGCTTTCCTCGAACTGGAGAAAGCCCGCGCGCAGCGCCGACAGGCCGGCCTCGGCCTCAGGTGTCAGCTCCAGCCCCTTGGTGGTGCGGCGGAACAGCACCACGCCCAGCGTATCCTCGAGCGCGCGGATCTGCTGGCCGACCGCAGCGGGGGTCACCGCCAGCTCGTCCGCCGCGCGGGTGAAGCTCAGATGGCGCGCCGCAGCATCGAGCACGCGCAGGCCGTTGAGGGGGAGATGGGTCCGCTTCATGCGACGTCCGTCATCCCGGCGAAAGCCGGGATCTCGTGCGGCAGGCGCACGGCTCGTGGCCTGAGATCCCGGCTTTCGCCGGGATGACGATAATTTCCGCTCATTCCGCCACCGCCGGCGCGGTCAGCGCGAACTTCGGGATGGCGACGTCGAACGCCGAGCCATCCTCGCCGATCATGTGATAACTGCCCTGCATATTCCCCGTCGGCGTGCTGAGCGGACAGCCCGAGACATAGTCGAAGCTCGCCCCCGGCGCGATCATCGGCTGCTCGCCGACCACGCCCTCGCCCTCCACCGTGTGGCGCGCGCCGCGCCCGTCGGTGATGATCCAGTGGCGGGTGAGCAGCTGCACCGTCATCGGCCCGCTATTCTCGATGCGGATGTGATAGGCCCAGAACCAGCGGCCGCGATCGGGCTCGCTCTGCTCGGGCAGATAGCTCACCGACACGCGCACGGTGATCCCGCGCGTTTCCTCCGCATCGGTGAACAATGCGTCCATCACAATCCGGCGGCCCTCAGCGCCTGGTCGAGATCGGCGATCACGTCGTCCGCGTCCTCCAGCCCAACATTGAGCCGCAGCATGCCCTCGGTCACGCCCATCTCCAAGCGCTTCTCTTCGGCGACGCTGGAATGGGTGGTCGAGGCCGGGTGCGTCATCAGCGAACGCGAATCGCCGATATTGTTCGAGATATCGACCAGTTCGAGCACGTCGAGCAGCGCATGCGCCTGGCTACGCCCGCCATCGACCTCGAACGAGAAAATCGGCCCGGCGGCCTCCATCTGGCGCATGAACAGATTGTGTTGCGGGTGGCTGGGCAGCGCCGGGAAGTTGATCTTCGGCACGCGCTTCTCGAGGAAGCTGCCCACCTTCAGCGCATTCTCGCTCTGGCGGCGGATGCGCAGGTCGAGCGTCTCCATCCCCTTCAGCACCACCCAGGCATTGAACGGCGACAGCGTCGGGCCGGTGTTGCGGGTGAAGGGCAGCAGCACCTCGTTGATGAACTGCGACGAGCCGGTGACCGCACCGGCGAGCACGCGGCCCTGCCCGTCCATCATCTTGGTCGCCGAATAGGCCACCACGTCCGCGCCGAACTCGAGCGGGCGCTGGAGCGCCGGCGTCGCGAAGGCATTGTCGACCACGGTGGTGATGCCATGCTTCCGGGCGATCGCGCAGACCGCTTCGAGGTCGACCACGTCCATCGTCGGGTTGGCCGGGGTCTCGAAGAAGAACACCTTGGTGTTCGGGCGGATCGCGTCCTGGAACTGCTGCGGGTCGCGCGCATCGACGATCGTGGTCTCGACGCCGAAGCGCGGCAACAGGCTGTCGGTCAGCCAGCGGCACGAGCCGAAGGCGGCGCGGCCCTGGACGATATGGTCGCCGGCGCTCACCTGGCAGAGGATCGCCGCGGTCATCGCCGCCATGCCGGTCGCCATGGTGCGGCAGGCCTCGGCGCCTTCGAGCAGCGCGATCCGCTCCTCGAGCATCTCCACCGTCGGGTTCTGCAGGCGCGAATAGGTCATGCCGACCTGCTCGCCCGCGAAGCGCGCGGCGGCGTCGCCGGCGCAGTCATACGCATAGCCCGAGGTGAGGAACATCGCCTCGCTGGTCTCGCCCCATTCGGAACGCGCGGTCCCTCCGCGCACGGCCTGGGTGGCGGGTTTCCAGTTGCGGGTGACGCTGCGGTCTTGGCCTGTACGACGCTTCATAGTGCGGCACGCTTTGCGGCGTAGGCGGCGCCCACGTCAACCAAACAAAAAATCCTCCCTCGCGAAGCGGGGGAGGGGGACCACCGGCGAAGCCGGTGGTGGAGGGGGCCTCGCCGCAAGGGAAATCGTGCGCGGCGAGCCCCCCCTCCGACGCGCTGCGCGCGCCACCTCCCCCGCTTCGCGAGGGAGAATCTTTTGGGGGCATGACGGCCACGAAACGGTCGGCTATCCCACCCGCCATGCTCGATCGCCTCAAGGCCCTGCGCGACCGTCCCTGGACCGTCGCCCTGCTCCTCGCCGTCATCGCCGAGGCGCTGTTCCTGATCCATCTCGATCAGCCCAGCGTGATCATGTTCGACGAGATCCACTATCTCCCCGCCGCCCAGGCGCTGCTCGACCTGTCGGGCCCGCGCAATGTCGAGCACCCAATGCTCGGCAAGGAGCTGATCGCGGCGGGCATGGCGCTGCTCGGCGACAATCCGTTCGGCTGGCGCATCGCCTCGACGATCGCCGGCACCGCCACCATGCTCGGCGTCTTCGCCTTTCTTTGGCTGCTCACCGGCGGCATGCGCGCGGCGCTGGTCGGCGCGCTGCTGACGCTGCTCAACCAGACCGTGTACGTCCAGGCGCGCACCGGCATGCTCGATGTGTTCCTCGGCTGCTTCCTGGTCTGGGCGCTGGTGATGGGCCTGTGGTCGATGAAGAGCAGCGGCCGGCATGTCTGGTGGCGCTGGCTGGCCGTTGGAGTGCTGCTCGGGATGACCACCGCGGTCAAATGGGCAGGCGTGCCCTATATCGTGCTGGCGGGCCTGGCCTTCCTCGTCATCCGCATCCGTGACGCGCGCCGGGCGAAGAAGCCGGTCCTCGCCGCGCTGTCGGGCAAGGGCCAGCCGCACTGGCCCGGCCTGCCCGCCATCCCCGCGCTGCTGGCGATGGGCACAGTCAGCGTGGTGACCTATTTCCTCACCTTCCTCCCCGCCTTCTTCTACGCCACCGATCCGCTGAGCCTGTCCGGCCTGTTCGCCCAGCAGCTCCATATGTGGCAGATGCAGACCCAGATCCTGCCGCACCACACCTATCAGTCGAGCTGGTGGAGCTGGCCGCTGACGCTGCGGCCGATCTGGTATTTCTATGAATGGGACCGCGGCGCCCAGCGCGGCGTGCTGCTGATCGGCAATCCGCTGATCATGTGGGGCGGGCTGCTCGCGGTGCTCGCCTGCTATTGGGCATGGGTGAAGGACAAGGCGATCCGGCCGCTCGCCATGGCGCTGCTATGGACGGCCAGCCTGGCGATCTATGTCGTGATCCCCAAGTCGATCGGCTTTTATTATTACTATTACCCGAGCAGCATCTTCCTGTGCATGGCGCTGCCGGTCGCCTTCCTCCACTTCGACAAGGGCAGGAACCGCGGCTGGGAGGAGTGGTTCACCGCGCTCTCGCTGCTGATGTTCGGCTATTTCTACCCGATCCTCTCGGGCGCGCCGCTAACCGACAGCCAGGGCTTCCTCCACTGGATGTGGATCGGCAGCTGGCGGTAGGCCCAAGCCCTCATACCGTCATCCTGCGCCCCATACCGTCATCCCGACGAAAGTCGGGATCTCGTGCGGCTCCTTCCCCGCGCCTCCGCCTGAGATCCCGGTTTTCGCCGGGATGACGGCTATTTGTCAGTACCGCCCCCACACGAAGCGCGACGACAGCGCGAAGTTCCACACCGCCGCCACCGCGATCCCGGCCAGCGCCGCGAAGCGCCAGTCGCCGTGCTGGACATTGTGGAGGAACGCCGCGACGCCGACATTCGCCGCCGCACCGATGCTGCACACCAGGCAGAACGACACCCAGCCGCCGAGCATCGCTTTCGCCCCCTTCAGCCGCTGCTCGCGATAGGTCAGCGCGTTGTTGAGGAAGAAGTTGAAGGTCATCGCCGCCGCGGTGGCGAGGATCGTCGCGCCGACGAACGGCCAGTTCAGCCCGCGGAAGAACAGGCCGAGGATCAGGAAATGCACGCCCGCGCCGAGCGCGCCGATGCCCGAGAACATCACGAAGCGCACCGGCACCACCCGGCCGAACATCCGGTCGTACAGCGCGATCAGATATTCCATCGCCACGACGTAATCGAGCTTGGACTCGCCCAGCGCCCGGGTGCGGAACACATAGGGCAGCTCGAGGAACTTCAGCGGCTTGGGCGAAGCCGTCATGATGTCGAGCAGGATCTTGAAGCCGATCGCCGACAGCGTCGGCACCAGATCGCGGACGATCTGGGTGCGCATCGTGAAGAAGCCGCTCATCGGATCGGACAGGTCCGCCTTGAGCACCCGGCGCGACAGCCTGGTCGCGAAGGCGGACTTGGCCACCCGCTCCCGGTCCCACTCGCCCGTGCCGCCGCCATCGACGAAGCGCGAGCCGATCACCACGTCGAGGGTGGAATCGCCTTCCAGCGCGTCGAGCATCCTGGGCAGCAGGGTCTCGTCATGCTGCAGGTCGCCGTCGATCACCGCCACGAACGGCGCGGCGGTCGCGCACATGCCTTCGATGCACGCGCTCGACAGCCCGCGCCGGCCGATCCGCTGGATCACCCGCACGCGGGGGTCGCGACGGCCCAGTTCGCGGGCGGCATCCGCCGTCCCGTCCGGGCTGTCGTCGTCGACGAAGATCGCTTCCCAGTTCCGTCCCGCCAGCGCCGCATCGAGCTTCTCGATCAGCAGCGGGACGTTCGCCCGCTCGTTGAACGTCGGGATGACGACCGCGAGCTCGAGCTGGTCCGGAATCACGCGAGCGCCTTGAGCACCGCGTCGCCCATCTCGGTCGTCGACATCGTGCCGCCGAGGTCCGCCGTCCGCGCACCGCCGGCAAGCGCCGCCGCGACGGCCGCCTCGACCTTCAGCGCCGCTTCCTCGTTGCCGAGCGAGTGGCGCAGCAGCATCGCCGCCGACAGGATCGCCGCACACGGGTTCGCCTTGCCGGTGCCGGCAATGTCGGGCGCCGAGCCGTGGATCGGCTCGTACATGCCATTGTCCCCGCTCCACGCGCGCAGCGAGGCCGAGGGCAGCATGCCGATCGAGCCGGCGCACATGCTCGCCTGGTCGGACAGGATGTCGCCGAACAGGTTACCGGTGACGATCACGTCGAACGCCGAGGGCGCACGCACCAGCTGCATCGCGGCATTGTCGACATACATGTGCGTCAGGTGGACGTCGGGATATTCGGTCGACAGCTCGTTCACGACATCGCGCCACAGCTGCGAGGTCTCGAGCACGTTCGCCTTGTCGACCGAGCACAGCTTCTTCTTGCGGCGCCGGGCCATTTCGAAGCCGACGCGGGCAATACGCTCCACTTCGGCCTCGTTGTAGCTCATGATGTCGAAGCCTTGGCGCAAGCCTTCGGCGTCATGGCGCCGGCCCTTCTCGCCGAAATAGACGTCGCCGACCAGCTCGCGGACGATGACCAGGTCGAGACCCGCCACCACTTCGGGCTTGAGCGGCGAGGCGTCGGCCAGCGCCGGGAACAGCGTCGCCGGGCGGATATTGGCGAACAGGCCGAGCTCGCGGCGGATGCCGAGCAAGGCCGCCTCGGGACGCAGCCGGCGCTCCAGCGCCTCGAAGCGCGGATCGCCGATCGCGCCGAACAGCACCGCATCGGCCTTCTTGGCGAGCGCGAGCGTTTCCTCGGGCAGCGGCCGCCCGGTCAGCAGATAGGCTGCGCCCCCGACGGGCGCCTCCTCGAAGTCCAGGCCCAGGGCCAGAGCTTCCAGAACCCGGCGCGCCTCGCGCGTAACCTCAGGCCCGATCCCGTCACCGGGCAGAACAGCAATCAGTGGCAATTCATGCTCCCCACGTCTTCGCTGCCCGCTTTGCCGCTGTTGTGGCCGTCACGCAACAGCGCGCTTCAACCGATCGACCAGCCGGGCACGCGCCGCGAGCAGCTCGGCGCCCTTTCCGATCAGCAGGTCGCGCTCGAGGAAATGGCCGGTGAGCCTGAGCCCGTCGAGGATATCGTCCCACCCGGCCTCCCCACCCTCGACCAGGAAGCGCGGCAGGCGGAGCAGCCGGTTCTCATAGCCCTCGGCGCCCAGACGGCTGACCGCGATGCCGCTCTTGGGGCTGACATAGGCGAGGTCGTCGTTGCGTCCGGTCGCCGCGCAATGTTCGAGGTCCAGCCCGAACCCCAGTTCGGCGAGCAGGAGCAATTCGTATCGTACCATAGCCACCGCCCACCCCCGCGCCGCCGGCGCCGCCTCGATCGCCGCCAGCACGCCATCGAGCGCGGCGAAGAGCCGCGGATAGGGCAGCCCCTCGGGCAGCGAAAAGGCGGTGAGCGCGGTCGCCCATTGGAAAGCGGCGGCGGGCAGCGCCTCGGAGAACATCGCCGCGCGGCTGTGGAGCAACTCGACCGTCAGCCCCGCCAGCGCATCCTCGGTCCGCGAGCGCCATTCGCCCTGCACCAGGTTCGCCGGCTGGAGCACCGGCCGCAGCGTCCGGCCATGGCCGCCGCGGACATAGCCCGGCTGCACGCCATCCTCCTCGGTGAACGCCCGCACGATCGCCCCATGCTCGCCATGGGCGCGGACGGAGAGGATGATGGCTTCGGCGCGGAGATGCATGGGGCGCTATATAGGCTCCCCGCGCCGGGCTTGGGAATTCAGCCCCGGGGCTTGCGGAACCGGTAGATGAACTGGTCGGTCTTGCCGCGAATCTCCGGGGTGAAGACGTTGGCGGTGTGCGGGTCCGCCGCGTTGCGCAGCAGCGGCAGCTCGCCGTCGAACTTGAAGCCGACGCTCTCGATCTCGGCACGGGCGGCGGCGGGATCGATGCGGTGGAGCGTCTGCGGCAGTGCGAAGTCCGGATCGGGATTGGCGGCATGGTCGATCACCAGCAGCACCCCGCCCGGCTTGAGCGAATCGTAGAGCTTCTTGGCGATCGCCTTGGCGGCGCCCGGAGGGGCGGCCTTGAGGTGCAGGTCGTGCCAGTTCTGCACCGTCATGATCGCGTCGAGCGGCTCGGGAAAGGCGAAGCTCTTCAGGCTGTCGCTCGACGCCACGACATTGGCGCGCCCCTCGACCGCGGCCTTCTGCTCATCGGCATAGGCGGCGCGGAACTGGATGAACTCGGCCGGCTGGTACGCATAGACCTTGCCCCCCGGCCCGACGATGCCGGCAAGGATGCGCGTCCAATAGCCGCCGCCCATGATGAAGTCGGCGACCTCCTGGCCGGGCGCGATGCCGGCAAAGGCGAGGATCTCGCCGGCATGGCGCGACGCGTCGCGGTCCTTGTCCGCCTGCGGACGGCTGGCATCGCCGAGCGCGGCGGTGATCGGCGCAGGGACGGTCTGGGCATGGGCGGCGAGCGGTGCGGCCAGCGCGAGCAGCGCGGCGGAAAGGGCGAGCTTCATGGGGACGACTCTCCTCGGATTATCCGCAGAGCATCGCATCAATTCCCCGCCCCGTCACCCCGGCCTTGTGCCGGGGTCCACCGGGCGGCAGGCGCTGGACAAGAGGTTCGAAAGACTGAACTGGCGGCGGCGTGGACCCCGGCACAAGGCCGGGGTGACGGGTAGTTTGTACGACGCTATGCGCTTACATCAGCGCCACATGTCCGATCCCAATTCGCCCAACCGCTTCAACGAAGAGACCGCCACCTATGCCGTGCGCGGCGCCGATGCGCCCGACCTCGAAGCGGGCGTCGCGGCGATCCGCAACGTGCTGAAGACGCTGCCGGTGCGCCCGGGCGTCTACCGGATGCAGGATGCGCGCGGCGACGTGCTTTACGTGGGCAAGGCGCGCGCGCTCAAGAATCGCGTGACCAACTATACCCAGGTCATGCGCCTGTCGAAGCGGTTGCAGCGGATGGTGGCGCAGACCCGGTCGATGACGATCGTCACCACCAACAACGAAGCCGAGGCGCTGCTGCTCGAGGCGCAGCTGATCAAGCGCTTCCGCCCGCCCTACAACGTCCTGCTGCGCGACGATAAGTCGTTCCCGTTCATTCTGCTGCGCCGCGACCATGATTTCGCGCGCATCCAGCTCCACCGCGGTGCGCGCAAGGCGAAGGGCGATTATTTCGGGCCGTTTGCCGGCGCCGGCCAGGTGCGCAAGACGCTCAACGCGCTGCAGAAGCTGTTCCTGCTGCGCAGTTGCACCGACAGCTTCTTCAACACCCGCGACCGGCCGTGCCTGCTCTACCAGATCCGCCGCTGCTCGGCGCCCTGCGTCGATCGCATCACCCCCGATGCCTATGAGGAGCTGGTCGACGACGCGCGCGACTTCCTGATGGGCAAGTCAACAAAGGTACAGGCCAAGCTCGGCGCGCAGATGCAGGCGGCGGCGGAGAATCTCGACTTCGAACTGGCGGCGATCCTGCGCGACCGGCTGAAGGCGCTGACCTTCATCCAGGGCAGCCAGGCGATCAATGCCGAGGGCGTCGGCGATGCCGACATCTTCGCGCTCGCCAACAAGAGCGGCGTGATGGGCATCCAGGCCTTCTTCATCCGTGGCGGCCAGAATTGGGGGCATCGCAGCTTCTTCCCGGCGCACACCAATGACGTGTCAGAAGACGAGGTGCTCGCCGCCTTCCTGATGCAATTCTACGAGGAAGTGCCGCCGCCCCGGACGATCTTCGTCGATCGCAACCTGGAGGAAGCGGCACTGCTCGCCGAGGCATTGCGGGAGCGCGCCGGCCACAAGGTCGCGCTCGGCGTGCCGCAGCGCGGGCCGCGCCGCCGGCTGCTCGACCAGGCCAAACGCAACGCCGTCGAGGCGCTCGACCGGCGGCTAGCCGAGGGCACGACCCAGGCCAAGCTGCTCGCCGAGGTCGCCGACCTGTTCGAGCTGCCAGAGCCGCCCGAGCGGATCGAAGTGTACGATAACAGCCACATCCAGGGCACCAATGCGCTGGGCGCGATGGTGGTCGCGGGCCCCGAGGGCTTCCAGAAGAACCAGTATCGCAAGTTCAACATCAAGCGCGCCGAGACCGTGCCGGGCGACGATTACGGCATGATGCGCGAAGTGCTCACCCGCCGCTTTGCCCGGGCGGTGGAGGAGGACCCCGATCGCCAGGGCGGCACCTGGCCCGACCTCGTCCTGCTCGACGGCGGGCGCGGCCAGCTGAATGCCGCCAGGGCGGTGCTCGAGGATCTCGGCATCGAGGATGTCTGCATGGTAGGCGTCGCCAAGGGCCCGCATCACGGGCGCGAAGGGCGCGAGGTGTTCCACCTGATGGACGGGCGCGAGCTGATGCTGCCGGTCAACTCGCCTTTGCTCTTCTACCTCCAGCGGCTGCGCGACGAAGTGCATCGTTTTGCCATTGGCGCGCACCGCGAGAAGCGCGCCAAGGCGATCGGGGCGAGCCCGCTCGACGAGGTCCCCGGCATCGGCCCAGCGCGCAAGAAGGCGCTGCTGATGTATTTCGGCACGGCGCGGGCGGTGCGCGCGGCGAGCCTGGAGGACCTGCAAAAGGCACCGGGGGTCAGCGCCGGCGTCGCGCAGCAGGTCTATGATTATTTCCACGCCCGCTGAGCCGGAAACACTAAAGCACCATTTCTGCACAGATAATCCGCATCTGCTCGCTTGTGGCGGCATGGCGGGGCGCTAGATTTCCCGCCAAATTCGGGGGATCCTCTTTGCGTATCATTCTGCCGTCCGTCGCGCTCGCCCTGCTGGCGGGCACTGCCCATGCCGGCGACCAGCCGCTGTACAAGCCCGCCCCCGACTGGGTGCAGCCCGTTCCCGCACTCGACATCAAGACGGTGACCGCCGAGGACCCCATCTTCCTGCGCGTCGACCAGCAGCAGCGGCTGCAGGGCGACGAAGTGTGGGCCTATGCCGACATGATGCTCAACATCTCCTCGCCGGAAGTGCTGACCCAGGCGGGCACGCTGCAATTCCCCTGGGAGCCGACCGGCGGCGACCTGATCGTCCATAGCGTCGAGATTCTGCGCGGCGGCGAGACGATCGACGTGCTCAAGGCGGGGCAGAAATTCACCGTGCTGCGCCGCGAGCAGATGCTCGAGCGCGCGCAGATGAACGGGCTGCTCACCGCGACCATGGCGGTGGAGGGGCTGCGCGTCGGCGACGTGCTGCGCGTCGTCGTCTCGACCGTGCGGCGCGATCCGGCGCTGGGCGGCCGCCTGCAGACGATCGCGCCGCTGGTCGCCGCGCCGGCGCCGGTCAAATATGCCCATCTCCGGGTGATCTGGCCCGAGGCGCTGAAGATGAACTTCAAGGCCCAGTATCTGCCCGATACCTTCGTGCCGGTGAGCCATGGCGGGTTCCGCGAGATCGGCGTGAACATGCCGCTTCCCGAGCCGGCGGACATGCCGGGCGACGCGCCCCTGCGCTTCCGCCCGCTGCCGGTGTTCGAGGCGACGACCTTCGCGAACTGGGAGGAAGTTTCGCGGACGATGGCGCCGCTCTACCAGACCGACGGTGCGATCGCGCCTGACGGGCCGATCGCCGCCGAAGTCGCGAAGATCGCGGCGGCCTCCAACGATCCGCGCACGCGCGCGGCGATGGCGCTGCGGCTGGTGCAGGAGCAGGTGCGCTATCTCTATCGCGGCATGGACGGCGGCAATTATGTGCCCCAGACTCCGGCACAGACCTGGACGCTGCGCTATGGCGACTGCAAGGCGAAGACGCTGCTGCTGACCGCGATACTGCGCGCGCTGGGGATCGAGGCAGAGCCGGCGCTGGTCAACGCGACGCTGGGCGACAATGTGCCGAACCGGATACCCGCCCCGGCGGCGTTCGACCATGTGATCGTCCGCGCGACGATCGGCGGCCAGGTGCTGTGGCTCGACGGCACCCAGCTGGGCAGCCGCCAGGCCGATCTCGACGACGTGCCGCCCTTCCACAACGCGCTGCCGCTGCGGGCGGCTGGAGCGGGCCTCGAGAAGATGCCGCTGCGCGCCAACAGCCGGCCCGATGCCTCGGTCGATGTCGAGCTGGACGGGCGCGCCGGGGTCAACCTGCCCGCCCCCTTCACGCTGCGTGCCGAGCTGCGCGGGGCGAGCGCGATGACGCTGCGCCTCTCCGCCCAGATGGGCAAGGAGAAGGCCGCCGACATGGCAGACCTCACCGTCGGCCAATATGTCGCCAACGCCCAGGTCAGCGAGCGCAACGTCCGTTATGACGAGGCGAGCGGCACGACGATCCTCACCGCGTCGGGCATTGCCTCGCCGGGCTGGTCGAAGGAGGATGGCCGCTACCGGCTGGACCTCGACACCGCGGTGAACAGCGTCGAATTCGCCCCCGATCGCAGCAAGCCCGAATGGGCGGCGATCCCGGTCAGCAGCGGCGACCCGGGCAGCACGCGGATCCGCACCCGCATCCGCCTGCCCGGTGGCGGCGCCGGCTTCGTGCTCGAAGGCGACCAGACCCTGCCCGCCAGCCTGGCCGGGGCGGCGCTGAGCCGCAACGTCCAGCTCGCCGGCGAATGGGTCACCGTCGAGGACCGCGCGACCACCGGCGTGCGCGAGATCGCGCCGGCCGACATTCCCGCGGTGCGCGCGCAGGTCGATGCGGCCAAGCTGCGGCTGCTCAAGCTCGACGCGCCCGAGAACACCCCGCCCTATTGGAAGCTGATCGCGCCGGCGCGAGCGGGCAAGCTGCTCGATCCGGTGCTGGCGGTCTATGCCAAGCGCATCGCCGCCAAGCCGAACGAAGTGGAGGGCTATTCGGCCCGCGCAAGCTTCCTCGAGGGCATCTATGACCGCAAGGCGGCACTCGTCGACATCGACAAGGTGATCGCGCTGGCGCCGACCGCCGACAATTATCTGTGGCGCGCGCGAGTGCGCATCGCGCTGGGCGACGACGTCAAGGCGCTGGAGGACATGAAGAAGGCGCGCACCCTCGAGCCAGGCTCGGCAACGGCGCTGGACGGTTATGCCCGGCTGCGCGCCGATCATGGCGGCGCCGACGAGGCGCTGGCGCTGGTCGCCGAGCGGCTCAAGACAGCCGGCAAGGACAAGAACGACCTGCTGATGCTCCAGTCGAGCCTGCTCGGCGATGCCGGCAAGACGACCGAGGCGGTGGCGGCGATCGACGGGGCGATCAAGGCGACGCCGGGCAATCCCGCGCTGCTCAACCAGCGCTGCTGGATCAAGGGCACGCTCAACGTCGCGCTCGATACCGCGCTCAAGGACTGCACCAAGGCGATCGAACTGAGCGACTCCTCGGCGTCGATCCTCGACAGCCGCGGGCTGGTCTATTTCCGGCTGGGCCGGATGGACGACGCGCTGGCCGATTTCGACGCGGCGCTCGATCAGGTACCGGGCATGGCGGCAAGCCTGTTCATGCGCGGGGTGGTCAAGACGAAGAGCGGCGCGCCCGATGCCGCGGACGATCTCGCCGCCGCCCGGATGATCTCGCCGCGCATCGACGAGGATTATGCGAAATACGGGATCAAGCCGTAACGCCCGGAGCGTCCCCCCTGCGCAAGCGGGGGTGACGATATCGAGGCGCCATTCGCCTTTTCTTCACGCCCCTGCTTTAAGGGGGCAGCATGGCTACCCGGGTCTTCATCACGATCGACACCGAGATCATGTGGCGGCACCACGTCGCCGGTCTCGATGTCGAGACGATCGTCCAGCGCTCGCTGGAGCCCGCCAATGTGGGCGTCGGCTGGCAGCTCGAGCAGCTGGCCCGGCACGGGCTCAAGGCCTGCTTCTTCGTCGATCCGATGCCGGCGCTGGTCTATGGCCTCGACCCGATCAAGCGCGTGGTCGGCGCGATCCTCGAGGCCGGGCAGGAAGTGCAGCTGCACCTTCACCCCAACTGGACCGGGGCGCATGCGGACGACAAGGGCGCGACGTACGGCGCCTTCGAGCTGATCGACTACAGCTTCGACGAGCAGGTCGAGCTGCTGGCCGGCGCCTCCGACATGCTGGTCGCCTGCGGAGCGCCCGAGCCGATCGCCTTCCGCTCCGGATCCTATTCGGCGAGCGACGACACGCTGGGCGCGCTGGCGCAGCTCGGCTTCGAATATGACTCCAGCCACAACGGCTCCGAGCATCCCTGGCCGAGCGCGATCAACCTGGAGCCGCGCCAGATCGCGCCTGTCGCGCATCGCGGGCTGATCGAAGTGCCGGTGACGCTGATCGAGGATCGCGCGGGGCATCTGCGCCATTTCCAGATCTGCGCGCTCTCGGCCGGCGAGATGCGCGCCGCGCTCGACCATGCCGTGGTGCGCAACCATTCGGCCGTGACGATCGTCAGCCACGGCTTCGAGCTTGCAAATCGCGCCGGGACGCGGCCTAACGCCGTGCACGTACGGCGCTTCCACGCGCTGTGCCGCATGTTGGCCAGCCGCCGGGGGGTGTTGGTGACCGAACATTTCGCAGACCGGCCGAAGATGCCGCTCGGGCAGGACGACGCGCCGCTCGGGCCGAGCCTGCTCCGCACGCGCTGGCGCCAGGCCGAGCAGCTCTGGTCGAACCTGGTCGAGGAGCGCGCCGCGTGAACGCCATGAGCGAGGTCACCGCCGAGCTGCCTCAGGCCAAGCCGACCAGCCTGAAGTTCGAGATCGGCGCGCGCACGCTCGCCACGATCCAGCGCTCCCTGGTGCGCCTGCCGCTGACGCTGGACGAGGCGCGGGCGGACCGGCTGCCCGTGCTGGCGCCGCTGCCGCGCGAGGCGCATGGCTATGTCGTCACCTCGCTGCCCGAGCACCTCGTGCCGGGGCTGGTCAAGGCCTCGGGCGACATGCTGCCCTTCATCCGCCAGCGCTACACCCGCTATTTCACCGATTTCGGGCCGGGCTTCGATGCGTGGTGGAACGGGCTGTCGTCCAACGCCCGCCAGGGGATCAAGCGCAAGGCGAAGAAGATCGCGGCCGAGAGCGGCGGCGAGCTCGACGTGCGCGCCTTCCGCGGACCGCAGGCGCTGGAGGATTTCCACGACGTCGCGCGGCGGATCTCGCTCAGGACCTATCAGGAGCGCCTGCTCGGCTCGGGCCTGCCCGACAGTCCCGAATTCATCGCGACGATGCTCGCGCAGGGCGCCGCCGACCAGGTCCGCGCCTGGCTGCTCTACATCGCCGGCGAGCCGGCGGCCTATCTCTACTGCCCGGTGATCGAGGGCGGCGTGGTGATCTACGCCTATGTCGGTCACGACCCGGCGTTCAACGACCTCTCGCCCGGCGCGGTGCTCCAGCTCGAGGCGATGCGCGACCTGTTCGAGGAAGGGAAATTCTCCCGCTTCGACTTCACCGAGGGCGAGGGCCAGCACAAGCGCCAGTTCGCCACCGGCGGCGTCGCCTGCGTCGACCTGTTCCTTCTGCGGCCGTCACTCGCCAACCGGGTGACGATGGCAGCGCTGGGCGGGTTCAACCGCGGCGTAGCCGGGATCAAGGCGCTCGTGCAGCGCGCCGGGCTGGAAAAGGCAGCGAAGAAGCTGCGGCGCGGCGCCTAGTCCCAACCTGCCCCTCAACGCCCCGCTTCATTCTCCAGCGCTTTGGCCCGGGCCTCGATCCGCTCCATCGTCTCCTGCGCGCGCGTGCCGATGTCGGCGGCACGGTGCTGCTCCTCCACGGCGCTGTGCCACGCGACCGCGATCATCAAGACGAGCAGCGCGGCAGTGAGCGCGGTGGCGAGCTGGAGCCAGCGTTGGGTGGTCATGCCGCGACCCTAGCCGGCCCGGGCCGCTCCCGCCAGCCAGCCACCTCGCCCGCCCCTCCGAAACGCGAAAAGGGCGCACCGCCCGAAGGCAGCGCGCCCTTTTCGTTCAGCCTGCCGCCGAAGCGGAGGATCAGTTCAGCCGGCCCAGCCCCGCGATCGTCTTGTCGACGAGCGGCTTGTCGGCACCGGCGCCATGCTTCTCCGCGATGATCGCGGCAGCGGCGGCGGCGGCGGCATCGGCGGCCTTGGCACGGACGTCGGCGATCGCAGCGCGTTCGGCGGCGCCGATCTTGTCCTCGGCCATCTTGGTGCGGCGCTGCGTGAGCAGCTTGGCATCCGCCTCGGCCTTGGCGATCAGCGCAGTGGCTTCCTGCTCGGCATGGGCAACGATCGCGGCGGCGTCGTTGGCGCTTGCCGCGGTGCGCGCCTTGGCTTCGGCGAGCAGCTTCTCGGCTTCCTCGCGGATCGCACGCGCGCGGTCCAGCTCGGCCCGGGTGTCGGCGATGCGCTTGTCCAGCGCCTCGGCGATCTTCTTCGGAGCCTTGCCGACGAAGATCGCCAGCAGGATGAAGATGGTCAGCCCGACATAGACCCAGCCCTCAGCACCGAGACCGAGCAGCGTGGGGCCTTCATGGTGCGCGCCGCCATCGGCTTCGGTAAGCGCGACGGTCTGGTCGGCGGGAGTATGTGCACTCATGTCAGGTCCTTCAGCCCGCCACCGCGCGCGCCGCCTTGGCGGCGTCGGCAGCGGTCGGGCGCTTGCCGGTCAGCTGCTCGACCAGGTCGCTCGCCACGTCCGCGGCGATCGCCTCGACCTCGCCCAGCGCCTTGGTGCGGGCTTCGGTCAGCTCGGCCTCGGCCGCTGCCGCCCGCTCGGCGAGCTTGGCATCGGCCTTGGCCAGCTTGGTCTCGAGCGACTTGGTCGCCTTGGCGTGCGCGGCGTTGAGCGCCGCGCGCGCCGATTCCTGAGCCTCGGCCACGCCGGCTTCATAGTCCGCGGCGAGCTTGTCGGCCGACGCCTTGGCAGCCTCGGCGGCGTCAAGGTCGCCGGTCACCTGGTCCTCGCGCGCCTGCATCGTGCGGCCCAGCTTGGGCAGCGTCGGCAGGACGACCGCAAAGTAGAGGACCGCGAAGAAGATCGCGAGCCACACCAGCTGCGGCAGGAAGACATTGGCGAAATCGAACTGTGGCATGGCCGGCTGGCCCCGTCTTTCTTACGAGAAGGCGAGCGCGAGCGCGACGACGGCGGCGATCAGGCCGAGCGCCTCGGTCACGGCGAAACCGAAGATCAGGCGGCCGCCCATCTTGGCGTCAGCCGCCGGGTTGCGCAGCGCACCCTGCAGGTAGAGACCGAAGATGGCACCCACGCCGATGGCGGCGAGGCCAGCACCGATGGCAGCGAGGCCGGCACCGATCTTGGCTGCAACTGCTACGTCCATGATATTCCCTTCCTTGAGACTAAGTCGAATTAGTGGAGATTGATGGCGTCGTTCAGGTAGAGCGAAGCCAGAAGCGCGAAGACATAGGCCTGCACCACCGCGATCAGAACCTCGAGCGCGGAAAGCGCGACGTTCACCGAAAGCGGCAGGATGCCGAAGACATAGGGCAGCGCGCCGAACGAGCCGAGCGACACGACGAAGGTGCCGAACACCTTCAGCAGCACATGGCCGGCGGTCATGTTGGCGAACAGTCGGATGGCGAGCGTGAACGGGCGGCTGAGGAAGCTCAGCACCTCGATGATGAACACGAACAGGCCCAGCGCGATATTGGCGTCCTTCGGCCAGAACAGGCTGAAGAAGTGCAGGCCGTGGCGTGCGAAGCCGACGATGCAGACGGTGATGAACACCAGCATGGCGAGGCCGAGCGTCACCGAGATATGGCTGGTCGGCGTGAACGCGCCCACCCAGGGGATCAGGCCCAGCAGGTTGCAGGCGAGCACGAAGATGAAGATCGCGAAGATCAGCGGCGCGAAGCGGCGCCCTTCGGGGCCGACATTCTCGTCCAGCATGCGTCGTACGAAATCGTAGACATATTCCACCGCGGCCTGCCAGCGGCCCGGGACGAGCTGCGGACGGGCGGTGCCGACGAACAGGAAGATCGAGACCGCGGCCAGCGCGATCGCCATCCATAGCGACGAGTTGGTGAACGACAGGTCATAGCCCCCCGCGTTGATCGGGTGGAGCACCTTGACTGCGAACTGTTCCATCGGGCCGGCCATGGTGGTCGGTTATTCCTTGCTATCGGTGTTGGGATCGGCGTCGAATTCGGCGGAGGTCTGCATCGCGCGGCGCACGCCGGCGGCGAAGCCGAGCAGCAGCATCACCACCATAGCCCAGGGCTTGGTGCCGAGGCCGGCATAATTGTCGATCAGCCAGCCGATGAAGCCCGAGACGAGTACGGCACCGACGAATTCGATGCCGATGGCCCAGCCACGGGTTTCCGCCTTGCCTTCGGCGTTGGTCACGCCGCGCGCATGCTCTGCCTTCGCATCCTTGATGCGGCGATCGAGGTCGTCGGGATTGCGGTCGTCGGACAAGGTTCGTGCGATCCAGATATGAAAAAGCCGCCGCGCAGGTGCCGGCGACACGTGGCATCCTGTGCCAAGGCCCCTGATGCGCCGCCGCTTTAGGAATGCTCGCGGGACGAGTCAACTCTATCGCCAAATCGGCGAAATCCTCGCCTTGAATAAAGCGGCGTTTGCAGGAACAAATCGGGCATGTCCGAGGCCCCCGACAATAGCGGCCACCGCGCGCGCCTGCGCCGCCGCCTGTTCGAGGGCGGGCCGGACGCGTTGCTCGATCACGAACTGGTCGAATACCTCCTCGCGCTGGCGATTCCCCGCCAGGATACCAAGCCGCTTGCCAAGGCGCTGCTCCATGAGTTCGGCGGGATCGCGGGACTTCTCACCGCCGATGCCGAGGCGCTCGCCCGAGTGAAGGGCATGGGCGAGACCAGCGTCGCCGCGCTGAAGGCCGCCCATGCCGCCGCGCTCCGCCTGCTGCGCGCCGAAGTCGCCCAGCGCCCGGTGCTCGCCAACTGGCAGGCGCTGCTCGATTACCTCCGCGCCGACATGGCGCATCATGTGATCGAGCGCTTCCGCGTCCTCCACCTCAATTCGAAGAACATGCTGATCCGCGACGAACTGATGGGCGAAGGCACGATCGACGAGGCCGCGGTCTATGTCCGCGAAGTGATCCGCCGGGCGATCGACCTCGGCTCGGCGGCGCTGATCCTGGTCCACAACCACCCCTCCGGCGATCCCTCCCCAAGCCGCGCCGATATCGAGATCACCCGCCAGATCATGGCCGCGGGCAAGGGCATGGGGATCGCGGTGCACGACCATATCATCATGGGCCGCGACGGGCATGCCTCGCTCAGGGGACAGGGGCTGCTCTGAGAACAGCGCTACGCTGTACTGTCGCCTTGACGCGCAATCGTCATCACGGCCCTAACCGTCATCCAGGCATATTCCGTCATCCCGACGAAAGTCGGGATCTCGTGCGGCTCTTGTCCCGGCGCCTTCGCCTGAGATCCCGGCTTTCGCCGGGATGACGGCTGTAGGGCCGGGATGACGCAGCGGACCCGGATGAGCAATGCGCCGGAATCGGGGAAACCAACAAACCGAACGCTGGAATCGCGGAGGCCGACAAACCAAACGGCCGCCGGAGGCAAGTCCGGCGACCGTTCGGGAGTAGCGCCATGCGTATCCGGCGCGACGAAATATTTAACCCGGCTGCTTGGGCGTCAGGAACACCGTCAGCTCCTGCTTGTTCACGGCGGCGTTCTTGTCCGTGTCGGCATTGGTGAAGGCCTGGCTGGACCAGGTCGTCGCCTCGGCCGAACCCGGCTGGAAGCCCGGCTCCGCGGCCTTGCGCAGCGAGCCCATCCAGTCGGCGAACTCGGTCTTGCTCAGCTTGCCGTCGGCATCCTTGTCATAGCTGCCGAAGTCACGGCCGACCGCCTGGGCGACCTGCTCCTGCGAAGCCGCGGGCGTGGCGGCCGGAGTGGCGGCAGCGGTCGCCGTGGCGGGCTGGGCACCCGGCTGCGCAGCAGGCGCCGCCGAAGCGGTAGCGGCAGGCGAAGCCTCGGTCGTGGCCTGTGCCACGCCCTGCGCCGGGGCCGGCTGGGTCGGCTGCGGAGTCGCCTGGGCGGTGGCCGCCGCGTCCTGCGGCTCTTCCTGCACGCCCGGCGCCTTGTCGTCCGTCACCGGCGTCGCGGCCTGATCCTGAACCGGCGCAGTCTGGGCCGGCTGGCTATTGTCCGGCTTCGGCGTCTCCTGTGCCAAGGCCGGAACAGCGAACATCATAGAAGTGGCAAGAAGCATAGGCTTCAGCATCAGCAATCTCCTTGTTGTACTTCAGACCTTATTTCTAGGGATCTGAGTGATTATCTTCAGATACATTCAGGCAACCAACCGACAATCCTGCAGTGATGTTCCGCGATTTTCCCATCCAAGCCTCTACCCAACGCCATCCCGCGCCATTTCATCGCATTTCATTTGCGCTGTGACCCGGCAGCAACGCCCGCCGCTTGGTTGCCCCCCTATCCCCCGCTTGCTAGGGGCACCCCGACTCCCCCTTCCGGCGAAAGGCTCCCCATGGTTCCCCGTTATTCGCGCCCCGAGATGACCGCCCTCTGGTCGCCCGAAGCGCGCTTCCGCATCTGGTTCGAGATCGAGGCGCACGCGACCGAGGCGCTGGCCGAACTCGGCGTGGTGCCGAAGAGCGCCGCCAAGGCGCTGTGGGACTGGTGGGCGACCAACCCGGCGATCGACGTCGCCGCGATCGACGCGATCGAGGCCGTCACCAAGCATGACGTCATCGCCTTCCTCACCTGGGTGGCCGAGCAGGTCGGCGACGAAGCGCGCTTCATGCACCAGGGCATGACCAGCTCGGACGTGCTCGACACCTGCCTCGCGGTCCAGCTCGCCCGCGCCTCGGACATCCTGCTCGCCGATCTCGATGCACTCCTCGAAGTGCTCAAGCGCCGCGCCTATGAGCACAAGCTCACCCCGACGATCGGCCGCAGCCACGGCATCCATGCCGAGCCGGTCACCTTCGGCCTCAAGCTCGCCGAGGCCTATGCCGAGTTCAAGCGCAACAAGGAGCGCCTGCTCGCCGCGCGTGCGGACATCGCCACCTGCGCGATCTCGGGCGCGGTCGGCACCTTCGCCAATATCGATCCGCGCGTCGAAGCGCATGTCGCCGAGAAGCTCGGCCTGTCGATCGAGCCGGTTTCGACCCAGGTCATCCCGCGCGATCGCCACGCGATGTTCTTCGCCACGCTCGGCGTGATCGCCTCCTCGATCGAGCGCCTCGCCGTCGAGGTCCGCCACCTGCAGCGCACCGAAGTTCTGGAAGCGGAAGAATATTTCTCGCCCGGCCAGAAGGGCTCGTCGGCGATGCCGCACAAGCGCAACCCGGTGCTCACCGAGAACCTCACCGGCCTCGCCCGCATGGTCCGCAGCGCCACCATCCCGGCGATGGAGAATGTCGCGCTGTGGCATGAGCGCGACATCTCGCACTCCTCGGTCGAGCGGTACATCGGTCCGGACGCGACGATCACCCTCGATTTCGCCCTCGCCCGCCTCACCGGCGTGATGGACAAGCTGCTCGTTTATCCCGAGCGCATGCAGAAGAATTTGGATCGAATGGGCGGCCTCGTGCATTCGCAGCGCGTGCTTCTTGCCCTCACCCAGGCCGGCGTCAGCCGCGAGGACAGCTACCGGCTGGTCCAGCGCAATGCGATGAAGGTGTGGGAATCGGACGGCCAGCTCTCGCTGCTCGAGCTGCTCAAGGCCGATCCCGAAGTCACCGCCGCGCTCTCGGTCGAGGAGCTCGAGGACAAGTTCGACCTCGGCTATCACTTCAAGAACGTCGACACGATCTTCGACCGCGTCTTCGCTTGAGGAACCCCGTCCACAAGGCGCTGCGCGATGCCACGGCCAAAGCGCACGACCGGGTGGACGCGGCCTTTGCCGATTTCGACCTGACCGACCGGGACAGCTATGCCCGCTTCCTCGCCGCCCATGCCGATGTGGTGTGGCCGCTGGAAGCGGCGCTGCCCGGCGAGCGGGTGGTGGCGGACTGGGAAAGCCGCAAGCGCGGCGCGCTGCTGAGGGAAGACTTGGCGTTTTTACGTCACCCCCGCGAAAGCGGGGGCCCATCTCCCGCACTGTCCTCCTCGCCGCACGGTGAGGAGATGGGTCCCCGCTTTCGCGGGGATGACGGCTGGAATTTCGACAGCCCGGCAGCCATCGCCGGCACCCTCTACGTCCTCGAAGGCTCTCGCCTCGGCGGCAAATTCCTCTCGCGTCGTCTCCCCGCCGGATTTCCCCGCGCCTATCTTGATGCAGATCAGCGCGCCGAAAAGTGGCAGCAACTACTGACGGTTATCGACAGTCTCCTGCGCGACCCCGCTGCGCTGGAGACGGGCCTTGCCGCGGCGCTTGCCACTTTCGCGGCGTTCGAGCGTTCGGCGGCAGATTGGCGAAAGGTCGGGATTGGCGACGGACGGTAACTTCGAGGTCGATCTCACCAATTGCGATCGCGAGCCGATTCATGAGCTGGGCGCCGTCCAGCCCTTCGGCTTCCTGCTCGCCTTGTCGGTCGACTGGCTGATCCGCCGCGTCTCGGCCAATGCCGAGCAGTATCTCGAGAAATCCGCCGACGACCTGCTCGGCACCTCCGCGGTGGCCCTGCTCGGCGACCATGCCGTCCACACGCTGCGCAACCGCCTGGCGATGCTGCGCGGCAACGATGCGGTCGAGCGCGTCTTCGGACTGAGGATCGCCAGCGGCCGCAGCTTCGATTTCGCGCTCCACATGATCGGCGACACGATCGTGCTGGAAGGCGAGGAGAGCCGCGACGAGGCGACCACCGATGTCGGCTCGGCAATCCGCGCGATGATGGCCCGGCTCGACGAGACCAGCGACGCCGCGAGCTTCTACCGCGAGGGCGCTCGCCAGGTCCGCGCGCTCACCGGCTTCGACCGCGTCATGGTCTATCGCTTCGATCGCGACGGCTCGGGCGTGGTGGTGGCCGAGGCCGCCCGCGCCGGCATCGGCAGCTTCCTCGACCTGCGCTATCCGGCCAGCGACATCCCGCAACAGGCGCGCAAGCTCTATGTCCGCACGCCGTTCCGGATCATCGCCGACGTAAACGCGAATCCGGTGCCGGTCCTCCCACGCCTGGACGAGAGCGGCGCACCGATCGACCTCTCGCTCTCGGTGCTGCGCTCGGTCTCGCCGATCCACATCGAATATCTCAAGAACATGGGCGTCGGCGCCTCGCTGTCGATCTCGATCATCGTCGAGGGCCAGCTCTGGGGCCTGTTCGCCTGCCACCATTATTCGGCGCGCTGCCCCAGCTTCGAGCGCCGCTCGATCGCCGAGCTGTTCGGCCAGATGTTCGCGCTCAAGCTCGAGAGCCGCGAGCGCAAGGAACTGGCCGCCTATGAGATGGCCGCGCGATTCTCCAGCGACCGCCTCCTCGCCGCCGTCGCCGGCGATGCCAGCCTGCTCGACAATCCCGAATGGCTCGGCACGATGCTGCGCGAGACCGTGCCGTGCGACGGCATCGCGATCTGGATCGACGGCAAGGTCGGCTATTCGGGCATGACCCCGCCGCCCGATGCGATCTCGACCATCACCCGGCGCCTCAACGCCATGGCCGCCGGCAAGATCTTCGCGACCGACCGCCTCGCCGACACCCTCCCCGCTGCCGCCGACTATGACGATGTCGCCGCCGGCATGCTGGCGATCCCGATCTCGCGCCGCCCGCGCGACTATGTCCTGCTCTTCCGCCAGGAGCGGATCCGCACGGTCAAATGGGCCGGTGATCCGCACAAGCCCGCCCAGCTCGGCCCCAACGGCCCGCGCCTAACGCCCCGCAAGAGCTTCGAGCTGTGGTCGCAGGAAGTCCGCGGCCGCTCCGAACTGTTTTCGAACGTCGAGCTGCGCGTCGCCGAGATGCTGCGCGCCTCACTGATCGAAGTCGTGCTGCGCCTCAGCGACGACGCCCAGGAGGAGCGTCGCCGCTTTTCCGAGCGGCAGGAACTGCTGATCGCCGAGCTCAATCACCGCGTCCGCAACATCCTCAGCCTGATCCGCGGGCTGGTCCGCCAGTCGCTCGATCCCGAGGCCGATGCGCGCGAGACCATCCATCTGCTCGAAGGCCGGATCGAGAGCCTCGCCCGCGCGCACGACCAGATTACCCAGGACAATTGGTCCGCCGCACCGCTCTCGCGCCTGATCGAGACCGAGGCGGCGGCCTATCTCGGCGGCAAGGCCGATCGCGTGGCGATCGACGGCCCGGCGGTGATGCTCCACCCCCAGGCCTTCTCGACGCTGGCGCTGGTGCTACACGAGCTGATGACCAATTCGGCCAAATATGGCGCGCTGTCGGACAATGGCGCGGTCCTGGTCGGCTGGTCGCTCGACCGCGAGGGCGACCTCCAGATCGAATGGCGCGAGCAGGGTGGCCCCGCGGTCCAGCCGCCCAAGCGCCAGGGCTTCGGCACCACGATCATCACCCGCTCGATCCCCTATGACCTGGGCGGCCGCGCCGAGGTCCGCTACCCGCTCACCGGGCTCGAAGCCGATTTCTGCGTGCCCGCGCGCCATATCGAAGTCGATTCCCGCCGCGCCGCCCGCCCCGCCCCGGCGCCGGAGCCCGCCCCCGGCGCGGTCGAGACGAAACTGCTCTCCGGCGTGGTGCTGCTGGTCGAGGACAGCCTGATCATCGCGATGGACGCGGAGGACATCCTCACCCGGCTCGGCGCGCGCCGCGTCGTCACTGCCGGCAGCCTCGCTCAGGCGCGCGACGAGATCGGCCGCGAGGCGTTCGAGGCCGCGGTGCTCGACGTCAATCTCGGTGCCGAGACCAGCCTGCCGCTCGCAGCCGACCTCGCCGCCGCCGGCGTGCCCTTCCTCTTCGCCACCGGCTATGGCGAGCAGCTGAAGCTCCCGCCCGAACATGCCGACGCGATGGTCACCCAGAAGCCCTATACCCTCGCCAGCATCTCCCGCGCCGTCGCCGACCTGCTGGCAAAGTAGGATTTCGCCGGATACGCCATCCCCGACTCGAAGAGGGAGACGGGCGGATGGCGATCGGCGCATCGGTAGGGAAGAACGGCGTCAACGACCTGGCGGACGTGCTCGTCGTCCAGCACCTGCTCAACGACTGGCTCGGCTATACCGGCCAGAAGCCGCTCCCCACCACTGGCGAATGCGGCTCGCTGACCATCGCCGCGATCAGCGGTTACCAGGCGAAGGTGCTCGCCGCCACCAAGCCGGACGGGCTGATCTCGCCCGGCGGCAAGACCTGGACCGCGCTCGCCGCCGGCCAGGGCGCCCGCCCGCCGCTCTCGGGCGCCGACTGGTGGAACGCCAACCAGGCGAAATATCCGAACAGCGCCGCGGTCGCCGACCTGGTCCAGCCGTTCCGCGACAATGTCACCGCCTTCCTCAAGCTGCTGAAGGATGCCGGCGCCACCGTCGCCATCTCCTCTACTCGCCGCAACGCCACCCGCGCGCATCTGATGCACTATAGCTGGCGCGTCGCGAACGGCGCGGTCGCGCCGAACAAGGTGCCCGCCCTGCCCGGCCTCGCCATCCAGTGGGACCATGGCGACCTCGCCAAGTCGAAGGCCGCCGCCCAGCAGATGGTGAACCTGTTCCAGATCGCCTACGAGCCCTCGCTCACCTCGCGCCATATCGAGGGCCGCGCGATCGACATGACGATCTCCTGGACCGGCACGCTCAAGATCAAGGACAAGCAGGGCAAGACCCGCGAGATCGGCGCGCCCCGTTCGGGCGAGACCAACACCGACCTTCACAAGCTCGGCGCGAGCTACGGGCTGATCAAGCTGCTCAGCGACCCGCCGCACTGGAGCGACGACGGGCGGTGACCTCGAAAATCCTCCCTCGCGAAGCGGGGGAGGATCTGATTACCCTTCCTCCCCCATCGCATCGAACCGCCGCCGCGCCGCTTCCAGCTCGGGCAGGTTCGCCGTCACCCACTGCCCCAGCGCCAGCACCGGCGTCTTGAGCGAATGGCCGAGCGGCGTCAGCGTGTACTCCACCCGCGGCGGGATCGTCGGGAACACCTCGCGGGTCACCAGCCCGTCACGCTCGAGCCCGCGCAGAGTGAGCGTCAGCATCCGCTGCGAGATGCCGTCGATCCCGCGCTGCAGCTCGCTGAACCGCTTGGTCCCGTCGCTCAGCATCATGATCGTCAGGATGCTCCACTTGTCGCCGATCTTGGCGAGCATGGAGCGGACCGGGATGCAGCTATCATGGGTGTGCCTGGGTTCCAGAAATGTGCCTCCTTGTGGGGATGCGGCCACCGCATCATTTGATCCCCTGTTACGATTCGTAACCGGAAAGGGTCGAAATTTCCATGCTCAACCTCGCACTCATCATCGGCAGCACGCGTCCGCAGCGTTTCGCGGACGTGCCCGCCCAGTGGATCGTCGCCGGCGCCGCCGAGCGCACCGACTTCGCGCTCGATATCCTCGACCTGCGCGACCAGAACCTGCCTTTGTTCGAAGAGCCGGTCGCCCCGGCCTGGACCCAGGGCGTCTATTCCAATCCCTTGGCCGAGGAATGGCGCCAGAAGATCGGCAAGTATGACGGGTTCATCATCACCGCTGCCGAGTATAATCACGGCCCCACCGCGGTGCTGAAGAACGCGCTCGATTCGGCCACCTTCGAATGGCGCCGCAAGCCGGTGGCGTTTATCGGCTATGGCGGCGTCGGCGGTGCCCGCGCGATCGAGCAGTTGCGCGGCGTCGCGGTCGAGCTGCACATGGCGCCGATCAAGGCCGAGGTGAACATCGGCATGGAGCCGTTCCTCGGTATCCTCCAGCAGGGCAAGACGCTCGATGACTATCCCTATCTCGCGGCGTCGCGCACCACTTTGTTCGATGAGATCGCCTGGTGGGGCAACGCGCTCAAGGCTGCCCGCGCCGCCTGAGTCCTGAGGACTGCGGGCGCTACCCCAGCGCCCGCAGCCGCTCGGCGGTGACCGCATCGGCCGGGTAGAAGGCCTCGATCGCCAGCTCGTCGAGCGTCACGTCGAGCGGGGTGCCGAACACGGTGGTGGTGCTGATGAAGCTGAGCTCGCCAAGCGGCGTCGCCAGCCGCAGCGGGATCGCCACCCCGCCGAAATCCTCGGCATGCCCCGCACCGTCCGGAAAGGGATAAGCCGCCAGCTCGGCGGCCAGCGCGTCCAGCCCTTCATCGCCCGTCGTCAGCGCCTGGCGCCGCAGCCGGTCGAGCAGGTGCGCCCGCCACTCGGCCAGGTTGCGGATGCGCGGCGCCAGCCCCTCGGGATGCAGGCTCAGCCGCAGCACATTGACCGGCCCTTCGAGCAGATGCGGTGCGCAGCCCGCCAGCAACGGCGCCACCGCCGCATTGGCCGCGACCAAATGCCAGTGCCGGTCGATCGCCAGCGCCGGCCAGGGCTCGTGCCCCTTCAGCACCAGGTCGATCGCCCGCCGCGCCGCCGCCAGCGCCGGGTCGTCGAGCGCCCGCTCGGCATAGAGCGGCGCGAACCCGGCTGCGAGCAGCAGCGCGTTGCGCTCGCGCAGCGGCAGCTCGAGCTGGTCGGACAGCTTCAGCACCATCTCGCGGCTCGGCCGGGTCCGCCCGGTCTCGATGAAGCTCAGGTGCCGGGTCGAGATCTCGGCATCCAGCGCGAGGTCCATCTGGCTCAGCCGGCGTCGCCGGCGCCATTCCTTGATCTGATCGCCCAGCGGGCGGACGGCTGGCTGCACGGGCAATTCTCCTTCGCCCCGACCCTGCCCCGATCGCCCGCCAGTTTCCATTACCTCCCGCGTAATCGACCCGGCGCGCCGATCGCGTCAGCCTTGCGCCATCAACCAGCAAGGGAGACGACCCATGACCAATCCGATCCAGTTCCTCCGCACCGTGCTGACCGTCGACGCTATCACCTGCCTGGCGATGGGGGCGTTGCTCGTCGCCGCTGCCGGCCCGCTCGCCACGCTGCTCGACCTGCCGGCCGCCCTACTGCTCGAAGCCGGGCTGCTGCTCTTCCCCTCGGCGGCCTTCATGCTCTGGGCCGCGCGCCACACCGATCGGCTCGAATGGCCGGTCCGCGCCGTGACCTGGCTCAACCTGGGCTGGACCGCGGCGAGCTTCGCGGTGATCGCGCTGCTCACGCCGAACGCGCTCGGCATCGCCTTCGTCACCGTCCAGGCGCTGGCCGTGGCGGGACTCGCGGCACTGGAATTCCACGGCCTGTCGCTGTTCCGCCGCGCCTTCGCCTGAGGGGATCGAGGCGGGCGCTCCGGCTCCCGCCTCAACCCAGCGCCAGCCCGTCCATCACATAGGTCGCGAAGTGGAAGTCGCGGATCCCCACGATCTTCCCTTCGCGCCATTCGAGCAGCACGACGAACGCCGGCGCGCCGCCGTCCCGCGGATATGCGACCAGCACCGGCCGCCCCTCGGCCAGCGCCACTTCCATCCGCCACACGGGGTTCTCGCGGTAGCGGGTGAAATAGAGCCCGACGCTCTCCGCCCCGGCCAGCCGCGTCCGCGCCACCAGGTCGAGCTGGACATCCTCCGCCAGCAGCCCGCGCAACGCGTCCCAGTCATGCGCGTTGAACCGCGCCGCATAGTCCTCCAGCCGCGCCCGCTCGGCGGGATCGAGCCGCACCGGCGCCTCGGCGATCTCGCGCAGCCTTGCCCGGCCGCGATGCAGCGCCGCCTTCACCGCCGCCAGCGTCATGTCGAGGATCGCGGCGACTTCCTCCCCCGAATGGCCGAGCACATCGGCAAGCACCACCGCCGCGCGCGGTCCAGGCGGGAGCGCGAGGAAGGTCGAAAGCGCCGCCGTCGCCGCCGCGCGGCTGTCCGCCGGGGCACCGCCCGGCGCCTCCGCGTCCAGCTCGGCATGGGCCTCGCGCCGCCGCTTGCGGATCGCGTCGAGCGCGGCGTTGTGTGCGATGCGGAACGCCCAGCGCTCGGGCTCCTCGACCACGGCTCCACCCGCCAGCGCCGCGCTCGCCTTGGCCAGCGCCTCCTGCACGACGTCCTCGCCGTCGAAGGCGGATCCCATCATCCGCGCGCAATAGCGATGCAGCGCGGGGCGCAGCGCGGCCAGGGTCTCGGGGGTCATCGGCCTCTCCTATCGTGATCCGCACGATAGACGAACCGGCGCCCGAAAAAGATTCGCGGCCCCCGAATCCTTTCCGCCCTCGGCACCGTCATGGCTGGCGGAAGGAGAATAGAGATGCCCCGATTGACGATGGTCCGCTACACCGTGAAGCCCGAGGCCGCCGAGGAGAATGTCCGCCTGGCCAAAGCGGCGTTCGGCGAGGTCCATGCCACCAGCCCCGATCGCATCGCCTATGGCCTGTTCCGTCAGGGCGACGAATTCATCCATGTCTTCCTCAACACCGCCGAGGACAGCAGCGAAGCCGTGACCGGCCTGCCCGCGTTCAAGGCGTTCGAGCAGGACCTGCCCGCGCGCATCACCGCCCCGCCCGAAATCACCCGGCTCGCGGTCGAGCGGATCGACAGCTACGGGCTGCCGGCCTGAGCGCAAAAGGAAAGGGCCCGGCGTTTCCACCGGGCCCCTTGCCTCCTCGAACCGAGGGTTTAGCGGCAGCGACGACCGCCATTGTCCTTGTCGATCGCCTGGCCGACCAGCGCGCCGCCGAGCGCACCGAGCAGGGTGCCGGGGGTGCGGTCGCCGTAACGGTCGATGCTGCGGCCGACCAGGGCACCGGCGACGCCGCCGAGCAGCAGGCCGGTCGTGCCGTCCGAACGGCGGCAATAGCGGCGGCCGTCACGCCCGCGCCAGGTCGGGCCGTTATAATAGCCGCGGTCATTGTAACCCCGGTCATAGCCGCGGTCGCGATAGTCGCGGGCATAGCGGCCATGATCGCGATACCCGCCATAATAATCCTGCGCGCTCGCAGTGGCAGGCAGGGCGGGAAGGGCAACGGCCATGGCCGCAAGGCCCAGAAGCATCTTCTTCATGTTCTCAACTCCTCTTCTGGCCGGTGCCTGGGCACCGGGGATGAGGCTCTTCTATGCGAGTCGCACTGAGGCGATGCTGAACTGGGTTTGCAGCTGACGTTCACGTAATGAGATGGCCGGCGGTACATGGATCGGGCCGTCCGGCGGCAAGGTCCCGTGGAAGCCTGCATCACCCGCCGAGTTTCCGCAGAGCACCAGCGCCTGGACGTCGAGCATCTCCTCTCCCGGGGGATTGGCCATCGGCCCCGTCGTGAAGGCGGTGCCTCCTTCGCGGATCAGGATGTTGCACGCCTTGCGCGCCTTCAGCGCCCGGAGCACGCCCGGAAGCTCTCCAAAGGTCGGGGCGGACACCATCGGCATCCGCTTCTTCGCCGCCAGGCTGCGCAGATAGGCCGTGGAATCCGCAAGCGGCTTGCCGTCCAGCTGCCATTGGCCGGCCTTCAGGCTAAGCGTCGGCTCGGCGATCGGCATGAGCATGCTCAGCGATTCGAGCCCGCTATAGGTGATCTCGGCATTGGGTGCGGTATCGCGGTGCCAGCGCCAACCCAGGAACAGCAGATCGGCTGTCGCCAGAGCGCAAGCGAGCAGGATCAGGCACGAGCGGCGGGACATGTACGGTCGCTATCATGAAAAAGGCCCCCTCCGCATGTAGCGAAGAGGGCCCTTTTTGAACCGTAATGCCGGGACCTCAGCCCAAAGCCGCCTTAAGCTTCGCGAAGAAGCCGGTCGCCTGGGGGCATTCATCGCCCGTCTCGGTCGCGCGGAATTCCTCGAGCAACTCGCGCTGCTTCGACGTGAGCTTGGTCGGCATCTCGACGACCAGCTCGACGACCAGGTCGCCACGCCCGCGGCCCTGCAGCACCGGCATGCCGGCGCCGCGCTGGCGCACCTCGCGGCCGCTCTGCGTGCCGGGGGCGATCTTGATCACATGCTTCTCGCCGTCGAGCCCGGGCAGGACGATCTCGCCACCCAGCGCCGCGGTGGTGAAGCTGATCGGCGCATGGGCGAACAGGTTCGTCCCCTCGCGCTCGAAGATCGCGTGCTTCTTGACGTGCAGGAAGATGTAGAGGTCGCCGGCCGGTGCGCCGCGCGCGCCCGCCTCGCCCTCGCCCTGCAGGCGGATCCGCGTGCCTTCGTCCACGCCGGGCGGCACGTTGATCTTGAGCGTCTTGGTCTTGTCGGTCCGGCCCTCGCCGCGGCAATCGCGGCACGGCTCGTCGATGATCTCGCCGGCGCCGTGGCAATGCTGGCAGGCGCGCTCGACCACGAAGAAGCCCTGCTGCGCGCGCACCTTGCCGTGCCCGCCGCAATATTTGCACTGGGTGGCCTTGGTCCCCGGCTTGGCACCGGTGCCCTCGCAGCTGTCGCAGTGCCCGGAGACGTCGACGGTGATCTCGGTGGTCGTGCCGTCGAACGCGTCCTCGAGCGTGATCTCCATGTCGTAGCGCAGGTCGGCGCCGCGGCGCTGCTGGCGCTGGCCGCCGCGTCCGCCGCCCATGAACTCGCCGAACACGCTTTCGAAGATGTCGCTGAACGCGCCGAAATCGGGCTGGCCGCCACCGCCCCCGCCGCCCATGCCGTTCTTGAAGGCGGCATGGCCGAACCGGTCATAGGCTGCGCGCTTCTGGGGATCCTTCAGGCAGTCATAGGCTTCGTTGATCGCCTTGAACTTGGCCTCATGGTCCTTGCACCCGGCATTCTTGTCGGGGTGATACTTGATCGCGAGCTTGCGGAAGGCGGACTTGAGGGTGGCCTCGTCCGCGGTGCGCTCGACTTCGAGCAGCTCGTAATAATCGACTTCGGTGGTCATTTAAAACACTGGCCCCCGCCTTCACCCGGCATTCCAAACACGCTGTCAGGAATGCCGGGGAAAGACATGTAGTTACGCCTTGTTGTCGTCCACCTCGGAGAACTCGGCGTCGACGACTTCCTCGCCGCCCGCCTCGTTCCCGGCAGCCGCGCCCGCCTGAGGCGAAGCCTCGGCAGCCTGCTGCTTCTCGTAGATCGCCTGGCCGAGCTTCATCGCCACCTGGGCGAGGTTCTGGCTCTTGGCCTGCATGTCGTCGGCGTCACCGCTCTCGACCGCAGCCTTGGCCTCGGCCAGCGCCGCCTCGATCTCGGCCTTCAGGCCGGCATCGACCTTGTCGCCATTCTCCTGGAGCTGGCGCTCCGTGGTGTGGATCAGGCTCTCGGCGTTGTTCTTCGCTTCCGCCGCGGCACGGCGCTTCTTGTCCTCTTCGGCGAAGCTCTCGGCGTCGCGGACCATCTGCTCGATGTCGCTGTCCGAAAGACCGCCCGAGGCCTGGATGCGGATCTGCTGCTCCTTGCCGGTGCCCTTGTCCTTGGCCGACACATTGACCAGGCCATTGGCGTCGATGTCGAAGGTCACTTCGATCTGCGGCACGCCGCGCGGCGCCGGCGGGATGCCGACCAGGTCGAACTGGCCGAGCAGCTTGTTGTCCGCCGCCATCTCGCGCTCGCCCTGGAAGACGCGGATCGTCACCGCCTGCTGACCATCGTCGGCAGTCGAATAGACCTGGCTCTTCTTGGTCGGGATCGTGGTGTTGCGGTCGATCATGCGGGTGAACACGCCACCCAGCGTCTCGATGCCCAGCGACAGCGGCGTCACGTCGAGCAGCAGCACGTCCTTGACGTCGCCCTGGAGCACGCCGGCCTGGATCGCCGCGCCGATGGCGACGACTTCGTCCGGGTTCACGCCGGTGTGCGGCTCCTTGCCGAAGAACTCCTTCACGATCTGGCGGACCTTCGGCATGCGGGTCATGCCGCCGACCAGCACCACTTCGTCGATCGCCGAGCCCTTGACGCCGGCATCGGCGAGGGCCTTGCGGCACGGCTCGAGCGTGCGCTGGATCAGGTCCTCGACGAGGCGCTCCAACTCGGCGCGGTTGATCGTCTTCACCAGGTGCTTCGGCCCGTTGGCGTCGGCGGTGATGAAGGGCAGGTTCACTTCGGTGGTCTGCGCGCTCGAAAGCTCGATCTTCGCCTTCTCGGCGGCTTCCTTCAGACGCTGCAGCGCCAGCTTGTCCTTGGTCAGGTCGATGCCCTCGGCCTTCTTGAAGTCGTCGGCCAGGAACTGCACCAGCTTGGCGTCGAAGTCCTCGCCGCCCAGGAAGGTGTCGCCGTTGGTCGCCTTCACTTCGAACACGCCGTCGCCGATCTCGAGGACCGAGATGTCGAACGTGCCACCGCCAAGGTCATAGACCGCGATCGTCTTGCCGTCGTTCTTCTCGAGGCCATAGGCGAGCGCAGCGGCGGTCGGCTCGTTGATGATGCGCAGCACTTCGAGGCCCGCGATCTTGCCGGCGTCCTTGGTCGCCTGGCGCTGCGCGTCGTTGAAGTAGGCCGGAACGGTGATGACCGCCTGGGTCACGTTCTCGCCGAGATAGGCCTCGGCGGTTTCCTTCATCTTCTGCAGGATGAAGGCCGAGATCTGCGACGGGCTGTAATCCTCGCCGCCCGCCTGCACCCAGGCGTCTCCGTTGGAGCCGCGCACGATGGTGTAGGGCACCAGCTCGGTGTCCTTCTTGGTCACGGGGTCGTCGAAGCGGCGGCCGATCAGGCGCTTCACCGCGAAAACCGTGTTGTCCGGATTGGTCACCGCCTGGCGCTTCGCCGGCTGACCGATCAGGCGCTCGCCGTCCTTGGCGAAGGCAACGATCGAAGGCGTGGTACGTGCGCCTTCCACATTCTCGATGACCTTGGGCTTGCCGCCCTCCATCACTGCGACGCAGCTGTTGGTCGTCCCCAGGTCGATACCGATAACTTTAGCCATGGTCCCTCGTTGGCCCCCAGTAAAATTCAAACACTTGGCCCCCAACGCCCCTGCTAGGAGGCAGCGCGGAGAACCGATCACGTCGCCGGATATAGGTGCGCTGGCGCTTGCCGCAAGAAGCAGGCGTTTCTAAGGGGTTTCCCGAAATGGGAGTATGGCGGATGCGGCGGTTTTCAGCGATCGTTACGGCGGCGGCACTTTGCGCCTGCGCGCCCAAGGGTGAGCTTTCCGCGAGTAATGCCTGGGTTCGCCTGCCCGCCGTCTCCGGCCAGCCGGGTGCCGCCTATTTCACCGTGCAGGGCGGCGCGGCCGCCGATACGCTGCTCGCCGTCTCCACGCCCGCCGCGCTCAAGGCCGAGCTGCACGAGAGCATGAAGGGCGATCACGGCATGATGGCGATGGCGCCGCTCAAGGACGTCGCCGTCCCTGCCGGCGGCAAGCTCGAATTCGCGCCCGGCGGCCGTCACGTCATGCTCCATTCGATCGGCCCCGCGGTGAAGTCCGGGCAGAAGATCCCGCTCAGCCTGTCCTTCGCCAGCGGCAAGACGCTGCGGATCGAGGCGAATGTGGTCGGCGCGGGCGATCCCGCACCCGGCAGCTGAGCCCGGATTATGAACGGCAGGACAGGTTAAGCCTCTGTAATCGCACGGATGCGTAGTTCACCGTAACCCTCCGTAAACTACTCCTCGCCCATATTGGTGCAAAGCCCAGACAATGGGTGACCCGCGTCGGGTTGCGGGTCGGAGTGGTCGCGCGTGAAACAAGGTCGGGAAGAATCGCGGTTCATGACCCGCCTCGCGCGGGACCGTCGTGGCAACACGCTCGCGATGATGGCGGCGATGCTGGTCCCGCTCGCCGCCTTTTGCGGCTGCGCCGTCGATGCGGCACGCCTCTATGTCGTCAAGACGCGGCTGCAGCAGGCCTGCGACGCCGGCGTGCTCGCCGGCCGCAAGTTCATGACCGACAGCTCGCTCAACAACACCACGCTCGATTCGACCGCAAGCGCCCAGGCCCAGACCTTCTTCGCCAACAATTTCCGCACCGGCTGGTTCAAGACCACCGCGGCCACCTTCACGCCCAGCAAGACTTCGAACGCCCAGGTCGCCGGCACTGCCACTGCGACCGTGCCGATGACGATCATGTCGATGTTCGGCGTGCCCAGCCAGACGCTCACCGTCACCTGCGAGGCGAGCTACGACGTCGCCGATACCGACGTGATCTTCGTGCTCGACACCACCGGCTCGATGGCCTGCCTGCCGAACGACGACGACAATACCTGCAACAACTATGTCGGCTCGGCCGGCACCACCAGTTACAGCCGCCCCGCGGACGGCACCGGCAGCGGCAATGACAGCGTCGCCGGCTATCCCGGCAGCACCGCTTATTACGTACCCGAGAAGAGCGGCTCGCGCATCGCGGCGCTGCGCTCGGCGGTGCTGAGCTTCTACGATACGATGGCCTCTGCGGCGGATCCGTCCACCCATATCCGCTACGGCTTCGTCACCTACACCTCGACGGTGAACGCCGGAAAGGCGATCGTCTCGCTGTCGCCGGCCTATATGGTCGGCGGCTCGGGCAGCGCGAACAGCCAGTGGAACTATGAATCGCGCTACCAGACCGGCACCAGCAACGGCCAGCCGACCTGGCGCTACCAGCAGCAGAGCTTCGACGTCCGCAACTTCGTGAGCGGCACCGCGGTCACCGATCCGAGCAAGACCACCGGTGCCACCAATCGCTGGACCGGCTGCATCGAGGAGCGCGCCACCACCGCCGGCACGTCGAGCTTCAGCCAGTCGGCGCTGCCGCCCGATCTCGATCCGGACCTGGTGCCCAATTCGAACATCGACACCCAGTGGAAGCCGATGTGGCCGGAGCTGTTCTACGCCCGCAACAATTACGGCAGCACGAGCAGCGCGACCTCGACCGGCGACAGCTCGAGCCATCCGAACATCGGCACCACCCCCTATTTCCAGGCGGGCTATGTCTCGTGCGGCAAGCCGGTCTCGCGGCTGGCGGTGATGACGCGCACCCAGGTGTCGAACTATGTCAACGCCAGCGATTTCCGCCCGATCGGCGGCACCTATCACGATACCGGCATGATCTGGGGCACCCGCATGATCTCGCCCACCGGCATCTTCGGCACCGACACCGCCGCCTGGCCGTCGCGCCAGGCGCCGAACCGGGTGATCGTGTTCCTCACCGACGGTGACATGGCGCCCAACACCGGCGTCTACGGCATGTACGGCAATGAATATTATGACCGCCGGGTCAGCGGCGGCGACTTCAACAACCTCAAGGCCTATCACAACGCCCGCTTCCTCGCCGAGTGCAGCGCGGCCAAGGCGCGCAACATCCAGGTCTGGACGGTGACGATCGATTCGAGCGCCACGACCGAGATGAAGTCCTGCGCCACCACCACCAACCAGGCGCTCGCCACCACCACCGGCTCGGGCCTGGCGACTGCCTTCGCCTCGATCGCCAAGCAGGTGGCGATGCTGCGGGTATCGCAGTGATCCGGCACGCCCTGCTCTTCCTCCGCGACCGGCGCGGCGCAACGGTGGTTGAATTCGCCATCGTGCTGCCGGTGATGCTCGTCCTGATGATGGGCATGTGCGAGCTCGGCTATCAGGCCTATGTCCAGTCGGTGCTCACCGGCGCGGTGCAGAAGGCCGGGCGCGACAGCGGCATCCAGGGCGCCACGCCCGCCTCGATCGACGCGCGGGTGCTCAATCAGGTTCAGGCCGTCGCGCGCACCGCCGCTTACGTCAACGGCTATCCGGCGCGGCGCAGCTACACCAGCTTCAGCGCCGTCGCGCCCGAGCCCTTTGTCGACACCAACGGCAACGGCACCCGCCAGGCGGGCGAGTGCTACACCGACATCAACGGGAACGGCCAATGGGACGCCGATGCCGGCCGCTCGGGCCAGGGCGGCGCCAACGACGTGACCGTCTACACCGCCTCGGTAACCTATACCCGCCTGTTCCCCGTGGTGCGCCTGCTCGGCTGGCCGGGCACCGCGACGCTCAGCGCCACCACCACGCTGATGAACCAGCCCTACGCCACCCAGAACATCCCCACCCCGCCGACGATCTGCACATGAAGCGCCTGCCCATCCCCGCCCGGCTCCGCCGCCTCGCCGCCGACCGGTCCGGCCTTGCGATGCTCGAGTTCGCGCTCGCGCTGCCGGTGGTGCTGGTGCTCGGCTGCTACGGCGTCGAGACCGCGAACCTCGCCATCGCCAATCTGCGCGTCAGCCAGCTCGCCTCGAACCTCGCCGACAACGGCTCGCGCCTCGGCCTGATGAGCGGCTCGTCCTCGACCGTCCAGTTGCGCGAGATCGACATCAACAACGCGCTCCAGGCCACCCGCCTGCAGGGCAGCTCGCTCGGCATCGGCACCAATGCCCGGGTGATCCTGTCGAGCCTCGAATATGTCCAGCAGAGCTACGACACCGCCCCGGTGATGCGCATCCACTGGCAGCGCTGCTTCGGGCTGAAGAACGGCACCGGCTATGATTCGAGCTATGGCACCACCGGCGCCAGCGCGGGGACCGACGCGACCAAGGCCAATGCCGGCACCACCGTCACCGGCATGGGCGATCCCGGCGCGGTCGTCACCGCCCCCAGCGGCTCGGGGCTGATCTTCGTCGAAGTGAATTACGATTATCAGCGGCTGTTCGGCTCCACCTTCATGGCGCCGGTGAAGCTCCATTACGTCGCCTCGTTCATCGTCCGCGACCGCCGCGACTTCGCCCAGCTCTACAATCCCTCGCCCGCCGCGACCCGCTCGACCTGCGACAAATATACGACGTGAGTTGCCGCCGCGGCGATCCGCGCTATCCTCCCGGCACATCGCCGTGGGGAGTGCCCGAATGCCGCAAGTCCTGGACCGTTTCCGTTCCTCCACGCTCGGCTGGCTGATCGGCACGCTCGCCGGCTGGGGCACCTGCCTGCTCTTCCTGCTCGGGCTGGTCGGCACCTTCTATTTCCTGGCGCAGGGCACGCTGGTCGGCGCCGCCTGGGTCGCCCCGCTGCTGCTCGCCGTCGCGATCGTCGTGCTGGTCCTCAAATGGATCGAGAATCTCGGCATCGCCTATGAGATCACCGACGACCGGCTGATCCTCCACAAGGGCATCCTCCAGAAGTCTATCGACGAGATCGAGCTCTACCGGGTGAAGGACGTCCGCATCGACTTCTCGATCGTCAACCAGCTCGCCGATATCGGCACGATCAGCATCGCCTCCTCCGACGAGACGACGCGCGAGGCGCCGCTGGTGATCCGCGACGTGGCGCAGGCCCGTGTCCGCCGCGAGAAATTGCGCGAGCTGGTCAACACCGCCCGCCGCAACCGCGGCGTCCGCGAGATCGACATGGTCCACGAGGATCTCGGCGAGCCGCCCGTGGTCTGAACGCAATTCCCATGGAGCCGATCGCCTCCCTGTACATCGATGGCCAGGAGACCTCGCCCACGCTGTTCATCGATCCTGGAATGAACCTGAGCTCAGGACGCATCGGGATGATGCGGCATGACTTCGTCGCGACTGTCGATGCCTCCAGCATGATCGCGTTTCTTCGGCCCGCCTATGATAGCTGGGTCCGCGACTCCCGCGAAGACGATGCGCTGATGGGTTCACCACAGGACGAACTGGCCGAAGCCGGCTATCCGACGCTCGAAGCCCTGCTTCACCTGCCAGCACTTCTGACGACGGTGCTGGGAAGCTATTTGCTGGAAGCGGTAACGAGCAAGCTCTTCGGTGACGGATCGACGCCGATAGAATATTGGCTCGATGAAGTAACCGAGTGCAGGCACGAACAGGGCAAGATCCGCTTCTCGGGCATCTGTTACGGCGAGAAGCGATAGTCACTCCCCTCGCGACGCCTCCTGGCGCCCCATGGCCTCACCGCTTCTCCAACACCGCCAGCCGCCGGCCGATGATCGCGGTCTGCACGACGAACAGCGTGATCAGGATCGCCGCGATCGCCCCGACAAAGGTGTCGAATGCCGGCACCGGGCCGATATGGTCGCGGCCGGGCCCGACGATCAGCATCGCCACGGTCATCGCGATCAGCATCAGGCGCAGCTCGGTCGGCCCGGCGGCGACATAGGAGAGCCGCAGCTCGCCGGTCACCCGGGCGGAGAGGAAGGCGTGCACCGACATCAGCAGGTATCCCGCCAGCGCGACCATCGCGATGTCCATCGTCACGAAGGGCGACAGGCCGATCCCCGCGACGATCATCAGATTGGCGAGACCATCGCAGCTATGGTCGATGAAATAGCCATAGGAGGGCCGCTCGATCTTGCGGAACCGCGCCAGGCTGCCGTCCATCGAGTCGCCGAACCACTGCACCGCATAGCCGGCCAAAGTCAGCAGCAGCCAGGCGGTGGACAGGTTGCTCGCCACATAGCCGACAAAGACCAGAAGGGCACCGACCATCCCGAGCGCGGTAAGCTTATCGGGCGTCACCGAGGCCGGCATCTTCGAGCAGAGCCAGATCAGCAGCCGCCGTTCGTGTCGCGCCAGCCAGTTTGCCTGAATCCGTGTGAGAGCGGCGCCGTCGCCGGGGGGAGTCGTCATGGGGCGCTATGGGGCATGCGCAGGGCCCCGGCAATCGAATAGTCGTAACAGAAACGTCACACGCCTCGAATGCGGGACAGCCCGTTGCCTAGCGAGCCACCGCGATCTCCCGCGCCACCCCGATCGCCTCCAGGAAGGCCCGGTCGTGGCTCACCACCAGCAGCGCCCCGTCATAGCCCGCCAGCGCCGCCTCGAGCACTTCGATCGATTCCATGTCGAGATGGTTGGTCGGCTCGTCGAGCAGCAGCAATTGCGGCACCACCGCGCCGCCCAATACACAGGCCAGTCCCGCGCGCAGCCGCTCGCCGCCGCTCAGGTCACGCACCTGCTTCAGCGCGTCCCGGTTGCGAAAGGCAAAGCGCGCGCACGCCGCATATCCCTCGCGCTCTGTGGCGCCGGGGTGCAGCCGCCGGAAATTGTCCAGCACCGTCGCGCCCGCATCGAGCAGCCCGATATGCTGGTCGAGCATCGCCACCCGCCCCGCGGCCCGCCGCACCGCGCCGCGGTCCGGCGCCAGCTCCCCCGCCGCCAGCCGCAACAGGCTGGTCTTGCCCGCGCCATTGGGCCCGATCACCGCTACCCGCTCGGGCCCGGTGATCTCGAATCGCCACGGCCCGAACACGCGCTCCCCGCGCACCAGCGCCGCACCCTCGAACGCCAGCAGCCGGCGATTGGCGGGCAGCCCGGTCGGCGGCAGGTCGATGGTGAGCGGCGTGATCACCTCCACTGCCTCGCGCGCCGCCGCCAGCCTCGCCTCGGCATCGCCGACCAGCCGCTCGCCCACGCCCGCGCCGCGCCCGGCGGAATTCTCCGCCCGCTCCTTCTGCCGCCCGAGCAGGATCTTCGGCGCCGATCCGCTCGCCGCATAGGCACGCCCCGCCCGGTCACGCCGCGCCTGCCGCTCCTGCGCGCGCTGCGCCCCGGCCTCGGCCCCGCGCAGCGCATCGCCCGCCCGCTCGACCTCAGCCGACACCCGTGTCCGCTCGGCCTCGCGCGCCTCCGCAAAACCCGACCAGCCCCCGCCGAACACCCGCGCGCCCAGCGGGGTCAACTCGACGATCCGGTCCATATGCTCGAGCAGCGCCCGGTCATGGCTGGCGACCAGCACCCCGCCGCGCCATCCGTCGATCAGCGCCATCACCGCCGCGCGGCCCTCGGCATCGAGATTGTTGGTCGGCTCGTCGAGCAGCAGCAGGCCGGGCGCGTCGATCCGCAGCCGGGCGATCCCCACCCGCGTCCGCTCGCCGCCCGACAGCGTCGCCACGCGCCGGTCGAGCGCCACGCCTTCCAGCCCGGCCTCGGCCAGTGCCGCGACCACCTCCTCCTCCAGCGTCCAGTCGGCCTCGGCCAAATCCTCTTCGTCGCCCGCGCCCGCCAGCACCCGCGCCAGCCGCTCGAGCCCGGCGCGCACGCCCAGCACCTCGTCGACCCGCCACTCGCCCGGCCATTCCTGGCGCAGCACGCCTACCGAGCCGGTGCGCACCAGGCTCCCGCCCGCCGGCGCCACTTCGCCCGCGAGGATCCGCAACAAGGTCGACTTGCCCGAACCGTTGCGTCCGACCAGCCCGGTGCGTTCCCGCCCCAGCGCCAGCGTCAGATTGTCGAAAAGCGGCCGGCCCTCAGGCGTGGCGGCGGAAAGAATATCCAGGGTTGCAAAGGACATGGGACACCTGCGGGCAGAACGAGACGATCGGGCGAACGATGGTCTTTTCCTGGCGCATGGCGGCTAACTCCCTGGGAATGCTGGAACCCGCTATCTGGCGAAGGCGCAGGCGGATGACAAGCCTCAGTCCTTGCCGGTCAGCACCTCGCCCGGGCGGGCGGGATCGTAAAAGGCATAGGTGTAATAGGTGCTGGCCTCGTGCGGCTGGTCGCGCTTGGCGAGCCAGGCACGCGCCGCGTCCATCCATTGCGGCGGCACGGGCACGTTCACCGCATCGGTGCTGCCGCTGCCAGCATCGATCACCCTGGAGAGCTTGACCTCGACCAGCCTGCCCTCGGCATCGACGGTCACCGCCAGGATCACCGCATAGCGATGCGGGGCGACGGTAACGCTCGCGGCAGGGGCAGCGAGCAGGGCGATCGGAAGCAGCCAGGGCATGCCCCCAACTATCCGCAGCCGCGTGACTCGCCCGTGACAAATACCGCCATCATGGCCATTTCTCCCGCATGACCGCCTCCCGCCCACTCACCTCAGGCGAAGCCGCGCTCGCCCGCTTCGTGTTCGGCGATGCGCTCGATCCCGCCCGCGCGGCGGTCGCCAATCGCAAATGGGCGTTCTTCCAGCCGCGCAACACCACCATGGCGCCGCTCGGCACGATCCATTTCAATCCGGCCTCGGGTCTCTATCGCGACGATTTCGCCACCGCCCCGCTCGCGCTGCAGGGGCTGTTCGTCCACGAGCTGGTCCATGTCTGGCAGCACCAGTCGGGCATCTTCCTGCCGATCCGCCGCCATCCCTTCTGCCGCTATGGCTATGCGCTCGAGCCCGGCCGGCCGTTCGCGCGCTACGGCATCGAGCAGCAGGCCGAGATCGTCCGCCACGCCTTCCTGCTTCGGCGCGGCGCGGACCTGCCCGGCGCCGCGCCGCTCGCCCTTTACGAGGCGCTGCTGCCCTTCCGCACCGCCTAATCGATGTCGTGGTTCATCTTGGGTGCGCGCGGCGGCGGGGCCGGGCGCGGTGCGGGCGGGGTGTAGCTCGGTCGCGGCGGCGGCGTGTAGTTCGGGCGCTGGGCCGGCGGGGTGTAGCTAGGACGCGGCTGCGGCGGCGGGCTGCTCGCCGCAGGCGGAGTCGGACGCTGCCAGCCGCCTTCGGGCCGCGACGGCCGCGGCGGCGCCGGATTGCTTGCACCCGCCGACGGCACCGGCCGCTGCCATCCGCCTTCGGGCCGGACCGGACGTGTCGGCATCGGGGCCGGCGTACCGGCACCGCCCGGCGGCGTCGGACGGTTCCAGCCGCCCTCCGGCCGATCGGGACGCACGGGCGCTTCCCCCGCTGCGGGCGGGCGCGGGCGCCCCCAGCCACCTTCGGGCCGCGGCGGGCGCGACCAGCCCGGGCGCGGCGGCGGAACCTCGCCCGTGGCGGGCGGCGTCGGAGTCACCACCGGCGGCACCGGCGCAGGTGTCGGCGTCACCGCACCCGGCACGGAGGGCCTCGGCCGGCCCCAACCATTGCCCCAACCGCCGCCACTCCCATCAGGACGCGGCCGCGGCGGGCGCGTGCCCGGAGTCGCGGGGTTGTCGGTACCGGGCGCGGTTCCCGGCGCCCCCGGCCGTCCCCCGCCCCAGCCGCCCGGCCGGCGCGGACCATCGGGATTGCCGTTCCACGGGCGCGTCATCGGCGGCCTGTTGGGGCCCGCCGGACCATCGGGCGAAGCGTTCGGCACGCCCGGGCGCGGCGGATTGCTGCCCGGCGCACCGGTACCTCCGGGCCCGGGCCGTCCCGGCCGCCCCGGCCAGTTCGGACGGCCACCGCCCGGCTGGTTCGACCAGCCCCAGCCCGGCTGGTGCGGGCGCCCCGGCCCCGTCCCCGGCCGGTCGGGCCGGCCCGGGTGATGGAAACGCCCCGGCGGCGTCCCCTGGAAGCCGCCCTCGCGCCAGCGGCGGAAGCGTTCGGCCATCTCGCGCCGGCGGCGCTGCTCGCCGTCGAAGCGGTGGCGCCATGCCGCCGCGTCGCTCCGCGCCCGGTAGCGCGCCCAGCCCGGATAGCGGTTGTACCCGCCGTCCCAGACCTGGATGAAGCTGAACAGATAGGGGCTGGCGTCGATCCACGCCTGGGTATCGACCGGGCGATAGTCGCGCCCGGCCAGCGCGTCCTGCAGCCGCACGCCGCGGTCGTACAGATCCTCGGCCGGATCGTCATAATCGGCGAACTCGGCGCGCGGCGCGGCCTCGCCATCGGCGTCATAGACCATCGCCAGCCGCCCGGCGTCATAGCCGAAGCTCATCCCCGGCTCGACCGCCAGGAACGGCCCGCGCGCGCCCGGCGCGAAATAATAGCTGCGGATCCCACCGGTGCCGGCATCCTCGACGATGATCGTATAGCCGTCGGCGGTCTGCCACGCCCAGGGCTCGGCGCCCTCGAAGGAGAAGGCGAAGTCGGGCGGCGCATCGCCGATCGCGTCCCACAGCGCATCGGCGCGGTCGATCCACGCATAATCTTCCGCCGACTGCTCCGCGGCCTGCTGCCCCGCCGCCTTCGCTATCGCCGGCGCCACCCCGTCTGCCGCCATCGCTGCCCCGGGCAGCGCCAGCGCCGCACCGGTCAGCATCGCAAGCCGGATCATCCTCTCGAACCGCATCGCCCTGCTCCCTCCTGCATGATGCCGCAAATCTCCGCCTCCGCCGCTGAACGGCGTGTGAAATGTGCATGCAGCTTTGCGAAAGGAAAGCCCCGGAGCCCGCGCGACCGCTCAGATCTCCGCGAAAAACTCAGGTGCGATCGAGACCTCCTCGCGCACCACTTCGCGCACCCGAACGCCCAGGCGCCGCTCCTTGAGCAACTGGCACAGCGCCTCCCCGTCGATCAGGTCGATCGCCGGCGCGCCGTCGCGCGTCGCTTCCTTGCGCGCATCGGCAGTGAAGGTGCCGGTGGTGATGATAAGTCCCTTGTCAGCCCGCCCCTGCATCGCACCACGGAAATCGCGCACCGTACCGGCGGGCACCGACCCTGCATAGCGCTTGCACTGGAACAGCACCTGGAAGCTGATCAGGTTCATCCGCAGCACGCCCGAACCGTCGATCCCGCCATCGCCGGACTTGCCGGTCACCTCCACCTTCACGAAACCGCTCTCGCGAAGCAGGCGCTGGGCGAGCCGCTCGAAGGCGGACGGGTCCATGGTGCGCAGCGTGGCGAGGAGGGTGTCGGTCCAGTCGGGCGCCGACTCCTCCGCTTCTTCCTGATCGGCGCTGCCCTGGCTCAATATCGCGTCGAGATCGTCCGCCATCGCCTTGCGCTCGGCCAACTGCGCGGCGCGGCGCCGGGCCTTCGCCTCGCGGATGATCTTGCGCACTGCCTCGATCGGCATATCGGCTGCCGCGCGCCCGGCTTCGGTCAGCACCCACACCCCGCGCGCGTCGTTCGAAACGAATTCGGGGAATTTCAGATAGCTGCGCGCCCAGGACATCTTGTCGGTGATGATGTTGTCACCGCTCGCCTCATAGGTGACGTCGAGCTGATCCTGGGTGAAGCCGAAGCGCTCGATCAGTTTCGCCTCGATCTCTTCGATGGACGCCGATCCGCCGCTGTCGCGCAGCACCTGCAGCGTCGGCAGGTAGAAATCATCCTTGCGGATATCGAGCGCTTTCATTCTTCGTCCTTCGCAAAGCGCGCCGCCGGGATCAGCGGGCCGTCGCAGACACGCGCCAGCAGATCCGCCTGGACCGGTTCGAGCCGCACCAGCATCGCCAATATATTGAGCACGTTGATCAGTTCGGCAGTATATTCGGGCAGCCAGTGGTCGGGCTGGATCTCGCCCAGCGGCGAGGGTGGGCGCCTGTCGCCGATCTGCGGGCGTTCGCGATTCTTCCGGCGATAGCTGAACCATTGCCGCAGCACCTGCTTGCCCGAAACCTCATAGGTCCAGACTTCTGGCGGCACATTGTCGATAAAGCCGGCGCCGATAAGCAGCCGGCGCTTGCCGGCATCATAATCGATGCTGTCGGGAAATCCCTCGGGCGTCTGCGGGATCGTGCCTTCCTTCACGATCGTCGGCCGCTCGCCTTCGGGCAGGCGCGGCGCGCCGGCGGGACGCCCCTCGCCCATCCGCTCGCCGAAGCTGTGCAGCCAGATCACTTCGCGTCCCCGCTTCGCAGCTTCCGCGAAAAGCGCCACATCGGCGGTGAGCGGCACGCGCAACCCGGGCCGGATCAGGTCCTCACGAAAGCGCACGGTATAGGCCGGGTTGGCGAGCAGCGCCGCGACATAGGCAAATACATCGACCGGATCGACTTCGACGCCATAGGCCTTGGAGAGCTCGGCCAGCACGTCGGGCGCGATATTGGTCTCGCTGGCGGCAACGTCCTTCCAGAGTGCGAAGACCCGGCCTCCGCGACCCGCGTAGTGATGGAGATCCGGGATGAGTGACGTGGCTGTCAGCGCTGGTCCGTTGGAAGGGGCCAAATCCATTGGTGCAGTAAGAAATGACTGCCTAGGCCCGAACGCGTTCCAGATGTTCGGACGTACGTCATTCAGCAATCGAGCATCTGCAGGCAGCCATTGTCGGTCGAATGACCGAAAACCGTATCGGACTGCAGCGCTCATGGGTCCAGATTCTGAAATAAGGGGGCTAGTCCGGGCAGCTCGCTCCCCTACACCCTGATGGACCACTTTTCGAATGTGGCGACTGGCTACTTTGCCACCCCTCAGCTGCGGATGAAATTTCCGCTCCTTATCATCGGGGTCGCTAGTTTGCAGAAGATCATCCCATCTCTTCTCCAGTGACCAGACATCTGGCGCAATCACCCAAGTACGTCCGGGCATTACTCCAGACCCAACATCCCCTATTACCGAGGCAAGCGGTACCATATCGCCCCAGCCGCCGGCAAATTCCGGCAGGAACGGCGCGCGCCATCCGCTCGCCCCGTCCACCCAGCCCGCACTGTCGAGCGAAATCCCCGCCAACTCCGCGAACTTCTCCTCCCGTCGCCCCTTGGCCAGCGCGCGGAAGCGCATCCGCGCTGGAACCTCGGGATCGGTATCCGGCGATCGCGAAGCCAGCACGATGCACACGGGATGCTGCACCCCCTGGAAGATGCGCGTCGAAACCTCGGGCTGATGCCCCTCGGGCGAACAGTCGATCACCCAGATCTCATCGCAGTCGCGGCGCAGGTCGTGACGCATCTTCTGGAAGCCAGGCCCGTTCAGGAAACCCGAGACAGTGATGTAGCAAACCATGCCCGAAAGCGGTTCTTCGACCGGCGGCTCGCGGTCGCGTCCACCCGCACCCTGCTCGAACACCTTCCACGCCGCCCAGCGCCAGAAATAGACATAGAGGTTGCGCAGATGCTTGGCATGCGCGCTGGCCCCCCATTCCACCGGTGGCTGCCAGTCATCTAGCGGCGCATTGCGATTGCCCGAGCCCGCCTCGATCCAACTGCCTTTGCCCTTCGCCTTTTCCTTGTACGGCGGATTGCCGATCACCACGGTGATCGTCTCTTCGCGCTTGATCGCATTGGCGGCGCGGCGCGAGCGCGAAAGCTCGCGGAAAACGCCGGTGCCACTTTCCTCATCGGCATAGGGATCGGCCAGCGTATCGGTGACGAACAGCCGCGGCGATCCTTCCGCGCCCAGTTCGATCATCTCGGCCAGCATGCGCAGCTGCGCCACCGCGAAGGCGCCGAACTGCAGCTCGAACCCGACCAGCCGCTCGGCGATCGCGCTCATCGCCGGGCCCACCGCACCTTCGCCCAGATCGGCGGCGATCCCTTCCGCGATCCGCCGCATCACGCCGAGCAGGAAGGTGCCCGATCCCATCGCCGGATCGGCGATCCGCACATTGGCGCCGGCCAGTCCTTCCGGAATGGCGAAGCGCCCCTGCGACTTGAGCGCCTCGTCGCACAGCCGCACCATCGCCTGCACCACTTCGGGCGGCGTGTAATAGCTGCCGGTCTTCTTGCGCAGGCTGTTGTCGTAGACCTCGAGGAAATGCTCGTAGAAATAGAGCCAGGCCTCGGGATCGCCTCGGGAGACTTTGCTCCACACCACCACGTCGAGCACGCGCTCCATCGTCCTGAGGGAGGTTTCGAGCACGCGTTCTTGGTCGTCGGTCAGCAACCGCAGCGCGGTGCCGATCAGCGTGTTCGTGCGACCGAGTTCGCGCGCTACCGTGTCGATGCCATCCTTGAGCACCAACCCGCGCGACTTGGCCATCAACAGGCCGAAGGTCACCGCCTGGGCATAGCCGTCGGCGAACTGCTCGTCATTCGCTTCGGGGAACAGCAGGCCCCGCCAATCGTCGCGCAGCTCGATCAGCTTCTCGCTCTCGCGCTCGATCTGTTCGATCACTTCGTCGCGCAGGAAGCGGCTCAGCCGCGCTGCGACTTCGGCGAGCTGGCGGGCGTTGCGTGGCGGGATGGGCTTCCAGGTAAGAAAAGCAGTGATCAGCGGCATCAGGCTGGACGGTGCCTGGATGGCGCCGCCGTCGCTCTCGATCTCGCCGCGCAGCTTGACGACTTCGCCGACCAGTTCGCCGTCCTGCCACAGCGAAAAGCCATTGCCGTCGGTATAGAGCAGGTTGGGCAGCGCCTTCAGCCGCTCCCATTGCGCCTTGTCGTGCTTGTCCTTGAAGCGCCGCGGATCGGCGCCTTTGCCAGGTGCCTTGACCTCGACAAAGCCGATCAGCGCATTATCGACCGACACCGCATAATCGGGCCTCGTCTTGAGGTCGGCCAACGATGCCTCGCCCACCATCTCCATCTTCGAGACCGGGATCGCCTCTGCCGCCAGCGCATGGAACAGCGCCTCCAGCGGCGCGCGCAGCTGGTCCTCGGGCTGGCCGGTAGCGGCGGGGTTGGTCAGCTTCGCCTTGGCCGCTGCACCGAACTCACCAACAGCTTTTTCTACCCGCCCGGCTTGCGTCATCCATCCCCCCGTCTAGGCTCGGGACTTGCAACACTGCGGTTGCCTCCGCAACCGCTTCTGTGGGCTTTTGAGGGCGTTATGGATCAATCGACCGGCCAGCTGGGCTTCGATCTGGGCGAAAAGCCCGCCTCCCGTTCCTATGCCCCCGATCCCGTCCTGGTCCGCGCCGAGCTGCTCGAGGTGCTGGCCGCTGCCCGCGACGCCGAAGACGCCGCGCCTTGGGACGCGCGCACCTTTCTCTACCACAAGACGGTGTTCCCGCAGATGGCGCGCTGGCTACCCGACGACGAACGCGATCAGCTCTGCTTCGAATTCGCACGGGAAGTCGAGCGAATTGAGCTGCTGATGGCGGCCTGATCATGAAAGTCTTCGTCGATATCCACAACGAGGATGTCGAGGGTGACTATGGCTGGTGCGACGGCCTCCGCGTGACCTGTGAGCGATGCGGGCACTATGTCGAAGTGCCGGGGACTTCAGGTCGCTCAGCGGGACATGCCGCCTTCAGGCTCAGAGAGGAATGCCCACGCGGAGAATCCAATTTCTACGATACCGATTGGTGGCAATAGCTTGGGCGGCTTCCTACATCCCACTAGAAACCCAATCAGAACAAAGCTAGAACCTCCGGCATGGCACTTACCACCATTTCCGTCCGCGGCGCGCGTGAGCACAATCTCAAGGGTGTGGATGTCGACATCCCGCGCGACACGCTCACGGTGATCACCGGCCTTTCCGGCTCGGGCAAGTCGAGCCTCGCCTTCGACACCATCTATGCCGAGGGCCAGCGCCGCTATGTCGAGTCGCTCTCGGCCTATGCCCGCCAGTTCCTCGAGCTGATGCAGAAGCCCGATGTCGATCATATCGAGGGCCTCAGCCCCGCCATCTCGATCGAGCAGAAGACGACCTCGCGCAATCCGCGCTCGACGGTCGCCACGGTCACCGAGATCTATGATTACATGCGCCTGCTCTGGGCGCGCGTCGGCGTGCCCTATTCGCCGGTCACCGGCCTGCCGATCAGCGCGCAGACCGTGTCGCAGATGGTCGACCGCGTCCTCGCCTTGCCCGAGGGCACCCGCCTGCTCCTCCTCGCCCCGGTCGTGCGCGGCCGCAAGGGCGAGTACAGGAAGGAGCTCGCCGAATGGCAGCGCGCCGGCTTCCAGCGCGTCCGCATCGATGGCGAGACCTATCTGATCGAGGAAGCCCCCGCCCTCGACAAGAAGTACAAGCACGACATCGAAGTGGTGGTCGATCGCCTCGTCGTGTCCGACAGCATCGGCACCCGCCTGGCGGAGTCGTTCGAGACCGCGCTCAAGCTCGCGGAAGGGCTGGCCTATGTCGACCTGGTGGATACGACGGTGGCCGCAATCGCTCCCCTTCCGCTTGCGGGAGGGGCCGGGGGAGGGGCTGTCCGGGAAGCACGCGCGACGTTCGAAGTGGAAGGCGACACGCCCTCCCCTGACCCCTCCCGCAAGCGGGAGGGGAATGCAGTCGGCGGCCAGCTCAAGGGCGCCGGCATCCCCGACAACCGCATCGTCTTCTCCGAGAAGTTCGCCTGCCCGGTCTCCGGCTTCACCATCCCCGAGATCGAGCCCCGCCTCTTCTCGTTCAACGCCCCCCAGGGCGCCTGCCCGGCCTGTGACGGCCTGGGCGAGAAGCTGGTGTTCGACGAGGACCTCGTCGTCCCCAACCACGACCTGACGATCAAGAAGGGCGCGATCGTGCCCTGGGCCAAGTCGAACCCGCCCTCGCCCTATTACATGCAGGTACTCGGGTCGCTCGCCCGCGAGTTCGGCTTCAGCCTCGACACGCCCTGGCGCGACCTGCCGGGCGAGGTCCAGCTGATCATCCTCCACGGCACCGGCGGCAAGCCGGTCACCCTCACCTTCGTCGACGGCAAGAAGTCGTACGACGTGAAGAAGCCGTTCGAGGGCGTGATCGGCAACCTCAACCGCCGCATGCTGCAGACCGAGTCCGCCTGGATGCGCGAGGAACTCGCCAAGTACCAGGCCGCCCACCCCTGCGAAGTCTGCGACGGCGCCCGCCTCAAGCCCGAGGCGCTCGCGGTCAAGATCGCCGGCGAGGACATCAGCCACGCCACCCGCCTCTCGGTGGTCGACGCGCTCGGCTGGTTCGAGAAGCTCCCCGCCACGCTCACCCCGCAGCAGAAGGAGATCGCCCGCGCGATCCTCAAGGAGATCGACGAGCGGCTCGGCTTCCTCAACAATGTCGGCCTCGACTATCTCAACCTCAACCGCACCTCGGGCACCCTGTCCGGCGGCGAGAGCCAGCGCATCCGCCTCGCCAGCCAGATCGGCTCCGGCCTGTCGGGCGTGCTCTACGTCCTCGACGAGCCCTCGATCGGCCTCCACCAGCGCGACAACGACATGCTGCTCGCCACGCTCCGCCGCCTGCGCGACCTCGGCAACACCGTGATCGTCGTCGAGCATGACGAGGACGCGATCCGCACCGCCGACTATATCCTCGACATGGGCCCCGGCGCCGGCGTCCATGGCGGCGAGATCGTCGCGCGCGGCACGCTCGACGAGATCCTCACCGCCAAGGGCTCGGTCACCGCCGACTATCTCAACGGCACCCGCGAGGTCCCGGTGCCGACCAAGCGCCGCAAGGGCACCGGCAAGAAGCTCACGGTCGAGAACGCCACCGCCAACAACCTGCGCGGCGTCACCGCGAGCATCCCGCTCGGCACCTTCACCTGCATCACCGGCGTCTCGGGCTCGGGCAAGTCGAGCTTCACCATCGACACGCTCTATGCCGCCGCCGCACGCCAACTCAACGGCGCGCGCCTGCTCGCCGGCAAGCACGACCGGATCACCGGCCTGCAGCATCTCGACAAGGTGATCGACATCGACCAGTCGCCGATCGGCCGCACCCCGCGCTCGAACCCGGCGACCTATACCGGCGCGTTCACCAGCATCCGCGACTGGTTCGCCGGCCTGCCCGAGGCGCAGGCGCGCGGCTACAAGCCGGGCCGCTTCAGCTTCAACGTCAAGGGCGGCCGCTGCGAGGCGTGCCAGGGCGACGGCGTGCTCAAGATCGAGATGCACTTCCTGCCCGACGTCTATGTCACCTGCGACGTCTGCCACGGCCAGCGCTACAACCGCGAAACCCTGGAAGTGAAGTTCAAGGGCAAGAGCATCGCCGACGTCCTCGACATGACCGTCGAGGACGCAGTCGAGTTCTTCAAGGCGGTCCCGCCGATCCGCGACAAGATGGCGATGCTCGCCGAAGTCGGCCTCGGCTATGTCAAGGTCGGCCAGCAGGCGACGACGCTCTCGGGCGGCGAGGCGCAGCGGGTGAAACTGGCGAAGGAGCTGGCGCGAAGGGCCACCGGCAACACGCTGTATATTTTGGACGAGCCCACGACGGGCCTCCACTTCGAGGACGTCCGCAAGCTGCTCGAAGTGCTCCACGCACTGGTCGAGCAGGGCAACACCGTGGTGGTGATCGAGCACAATCTCGACGTCATCAAGACCGCGGACTGGATCCTCGACCTGGGCCCCGAAGGCGGCGTCAAGGGCGGCGAGATCGTCGCGCAGGGCACGCCGGAAGAGGTGGTGAAGGAACCGCGGAGCTTTACGGGGAAGTATCTCAAGCCGCTGCTCAAGCAGAAGGCCGAGGAGCCCATGGCGGCGGAGTAGAATAGCTTCTTGTACCTGGGGAATTGTGCAGTAGGTTATCCGCCGCATTTCTGGGGGAGGCAACCAAGTGGAAGGCAATATTGTCCAAGTAGGCTTTTTGAACGTCGTCGCCTCGCCTCACCCCGACGGCATATATGTCGAGAGCCTGGAGAAGGTTGCCAACACCCCCACAAATCTCCGTGGGCGTGACTTTGCGATCATCACCCCTCCGAAACAAATGGAGCGTGAGGAAGGCTTATATCAAGGACAGATCTCGGTCTGGACTGACATAGACTCCTCCGAGCCGTCGATCGATAAGTCCACTTTTCGCCAGCAGGATGTCGAAGCGGCCCTAAAAAAAGTTTTTGCGGAGCGGGGGTTCAACAATCGATCCTTCACATACGTTCTCGATATCAAAACGCACACGATAGCTGTTGAACTGCTCAACTCCCTTGGGAAAACGCTTTCGATTAGGCAGGCGGGCCGCTTATTTGAACGCCTCCTAAGTGCCCTAAATAAGGGAGGGCAAACCTTCGATGTCACCATTCTTCCGGAGGAGGACGCTTTAAGCAGGGTTCTCGGCCTCGAGCGTATCGACAAGATCGTGATCGTACTCAAAAGGCCAAATCCGGGCGACCATCACGGAACCGATGCCGAGGAAATCCTCCGCGAACTGCACGAACAGAATATGAAACGCGCGGAGTATGCGTTCTCGCGCCAACCAGGAACAGACGGCATCCATCTCAACGAGGACAATCAAACTCGTGCAGAAGTGGCAGCCTCCAATGGGCACGTCGAAAGCTCAGGGCTAGACCAGGGAGAGCGCTCACACCGCTCGACGCAAGAGTACCCAAAAGTTGTAAGACGTATCCTTGCTGCGGGCACCACATTTGCCTCAGCGGTAGCCTCGGAGGTGAAACGATTCCGTGGCTAAAAACGCCTATCAGGGATATTGGCAAGTTTTCGGCGGAGCTTGGAGTCTACTCCGTTCCACCTACTTCTGGCTTGCAATTGTTATAACTTTAATATGCAAGTCTCTTTGGATCGATCAGCAAAATCTGCCGCCAAAATGGGCAGCATTGGCGATAGGTATCATTCCAAATCTTCTAGGGTTCGCCCTAGGAGGAATGGCAATTATGCTTTCCTTTTCCAGCGGAAGATTTCTGGAAGCGATACGGCAGTCCGGCCGCGAAGATTCATATTTCATGAAGATGATTGCAAGTTTCTTCCATTTTTGCGCCATTCTCACTGGAGCACTAATAATAGCAATTATATCTCACAATTATCAGAATAAATATCTATCCATGTTTGGTTCATTCTGCTTATTTTACGGGATACTCTTAGTATTAGCCACTGCAGCTAGTATTTGGCATACCGCTCGCGTTTTCAATGCAGCCACTGAAGCCGATAAGCACGACTAACCACCAAACTCACGTATAAATCCCCTCCAATCAGAGAGCATTCGCGCGTATCGCTCGACGAATATAGCTCCTTCGTTTCCGACCAAAGGGTAACGATCGATGGAAAAGGGCTTTCCCCGCAAAATATCCAATATACGCATATCCCCAATTTCGTATTGAGGAAGCGCTTGGCTCATCAGCCAGAGCCCCATACGCGCCACTTCCTCCGGGAGGTCCGGCTTTTCGGCAAAATATGGGTAGATGAGGCGATTGTACGCACCACCAACCTGAAGAGCTAAGATATTCTCAACTTTCACCGTTCCATCTATTTCCGCGAAATTGTGAGGTGCACTTACAGGCTCAGGTATGACGGCGATGTCCTCATTAATCCACCGACGCTTGTCATTCCACCAATCAAGAAATCCTTCAGTTAGAAGATGATACAATCGCTCGCGCTTGTCATTGCGCTCTATCCGCCCTTCTGTTGCGGCTGTTAGACTTCTACTTCCTGCTGCGTGTGCTTTGGCATCGGCCCAAAAGCAGGAATGAAAGTCTCCGCCAGATCCGCCTTTGCGCTGTCGCTTCCTTATCTCGGCTCGAGCATCTGCTCTTACCGCCGCCAGTCTTCGCTCTGGCGTCAGGCTAAAATACTGCAGGAGCCTTCTGAGGTGAATCTTATCGATCGCCATCGATATCTCGTCCATGTACTCACTGTATTGATCAACCTAGCCATATTACCATTTCAAGCAACAGCTCACTGTTTTCCGAACTCGTTGCTTAGTAACGAATCTCAAGCCACTTGCGTCTCCAATCCCGAGACATCTGCCTCGCCTCCCCTTCCCCACCCGCTCGCGCCACGCTATATATCCCCGCATGGCAAAGCTTTCGCCCATCGTCTCGGAATTCGCCTCCACGGAGGAGGAGGAAGCCTATGACGCGTGGTTCCGCGCCAAGGTCGAAGCCCGACTGGCCAGCAACGCGCCCGGCATCCCGCATGCGGAAGTCATGGCAAGGATGCAGGCCATCATCGATCGCCGCGCGCAAGACTGATGCCCCCGCTCATCTGGCACCCTGAGGCGCTGGAGGATCTTGAGACCATCATCGATTTCATCGAGGCACGTAACCCGGCAGCTGCGAGGCGGATCGGCGATGCCATCCGCAGCACGGCGGACCAGCTACCCGCGCATCCCTATGCCTATCGGCCAGGCCGCGTTCCCGGCACCCGCGAGGCAGTGGTCCATCCAAACTATATCCTGATCTATCGCGTCGCCGAGATCATCGAGGTGATAGCCGTCTTCCACGCCCGCCAGCTCTATCCCTAGGCGCACCCATCTCTGTCACCCCCGCCTCGCGCCGGGGTCCCGCTGCCTTGCCCAACAGAAGAAGAAGCGGGATCTCGGCTCAAGGCCGGGATGACATGGAAGAAACCCGAGTCGCTCCGCCTCATCATCAAAAAGAACAAACCATAAACAAACCGCTGTCCTACAGCCCCCATTCCAGCATACCTAACCGGTCCTCAAACCGACTCGAGAGGACCACCCGATGAGCGCACACCAGAACTTCCTCCCCCCGTACGGCGATGACGACGTCGTCGAACTGGCGGTCGAAGAGTACACCAAGTCCCCCTCCCAGCGGATCGCCGGCTGGTCCGGCGCGAACCAGGCGCGGTTCCTGCGCGCGATCGCCGACGGGGCTACGGTCGGCCAGGCGTGCCGGCTGGTCGGGCTCACCCAGCAATCCGCCTACGCCTTTCGCCACTCCGCCCGCGGCGCGCAGTTCGGCATCGGCTGGCAGGCGGCGGCGCTCCATGCGCGCAACCACCTTGCCGACACGCTGATGGAGCGCGCGCTCCACGGCACGGTCGAGACCATCACCCGCCCCGACGGCAGCGAGGTCGAGCGCCACCGCTTCGACAACCGGCTCGGCATGGCGATGCTCGCCCGGCTCGATCGCATGGCCGACAAGGCGGCGAGGGAGACCACCCATGCCGCCGCGCGGCTGGTCGCGCAGGAGTTCGAGCCCTTCCTCGAGCTGATCGAGCGCGATGCCGGTCCGGCCCGCGCCGGGCTGTTCCTCGCCCGCCGGGTCGAGCCGGCCGGCGAGGACGATCTCGCCCCGATCCGCGCGCTCGCCCGCGCCGATACCTGGCTGCGCACGCACACCGACCTCGCCGAGCCGCTCGCGCTCGACGATCTCGATCCCGATGCCCGCCAGGCCTGGAGCGGCGAACAATGGCGCCGCGCCGAGGCTGCCGGGCTGGTCTCGCTCGCCCCCGCACCCGCGATGGCGATTCAAGAGATTCAAGATTTTGCCCAGGGCGTGGAGGACGAGGACGAGCCGGTCTGGTGGGACGACAATCTCCGCGTCTGGCACACCCATTTCCCGCCGCCCCGCGACTTCTGCGGCGATGAGGCAAGCGAATATGGCCAGCCGGATTACGAGCGCGAGCTGAGCCCGGAAGAGGAGGAAGCGGTCGATGCGTCGATGCGCGCCCAGCTCGAGGCGCGGCGCCGCGTCGAGACCGAGGCGCGCGATCGCTGGTTCGCCGCACTCGCCGCCCCGCCGGCCGATGCCCCCGCACCCCTCCCTGCGCTCCCCCAGCAATCCGCGCCATGACCCAGCTCCGGGACCACGGCGCGGACCGGGCTGCGTCAGGCGGTGGCGGGCTTGGGCGCAGCCTGGGCCAGGGCCAGCGGCGTGTCGGCGGTGCCGCTCGGCGCGCTGAACTGGATCGTGTCGTCGGTCAGCGTGATCGTCACCGTGCCGCCTGCGTCCTCGTCGCGCAGCAGGAACTCCTTGTATCCTTCGACCGAGGTGTCGTTGGTCGCCGCGGTCAGCACGTCGACCAGCCCGCCGGCGATGTCGCCCGCGCCCAGCGTCTCGGGTCCGGCGACCTCAAGCGCGGTGGCGATGATGTCGCCGAAATGGGCGATGCCCCAGTCGGTCTTGTCCCACAGCCAGCGGGCATTGGAGGGATCGGTGTTCCAGACATTGCCCTGGCTATCGACCGCGAGCAGGAACCACCAGTCCTCGCCGGTGGTGCCGAAGCCGGTATTATATTCCACGGCCAGTGCCGGGCTGGTGGTCTGGCCGGGGGCCAGGTTCTCCCAGCTCGCCTGGCTCGAATACACGTCGCTATATTTGTGCGACAGGCCGATCGAGACGAAGGTCCTGCTGCTGTTGTTGGTGATCACGGCGGATGCGGTGTTCGCGGTCGTCATGAGTCTCTCCCAGAGTCGCCCCGCTCGGCCATTCCCCTATCGATTCCGTGGCTTGCGGGCAGCAAGGGATGCATCCGATCTCGTGGCGAAAGCGGTTCTGGCGGCGCAACGAGCCGCTTGGTGCGGCGGCTTGGCGGCCATCTCCGGATCGGAGGAATCTGGCCCCGGCTTGAAAAATCCGGCGATGTTCGCTATATGGTCTTCAGGCGCCCACCGCTTTTGTGCGGCGAACCGTTTCCGCAATGCGGAACCGCAGCGCCTTTTCACCGCTTATCCGCCTGTGCGAGCGCCACGCGCCGTCCCGGCCGTGCACCCGCTTCAGCGCGATGAGCCAAGAACCATAAACAAGGAAACACATGAACTTTTTCGACAAGATCCACGAGACCCAGATTACCCGTACCAGCAAGAACCCGTTCCAGGCATTCGTGCCGCCGCATCGTCGGCTTTTCCCGCTCGCCAGCCCGCGCAATTGCGCCGTGGCCCGTGCCGCGGCGATCGAGGTTCTCGGCTAAAACCGGCCTGGTCGCGGGGGCATTCCGGCCCCCGCCCTTGCTTTTTGGGCGCATTACGCCCACATGACACATCGCTTCAGTCGCACATTGACGGCCTCCGGCGCCCTGCGGCTCCCTTGACCCTCCTTCTGCCCCTTGCAGCGCGAAGCGCGCCACCTTCTGGCGCGCCGCACAGGAGTATCTACCATGAGCCACACCGGCACCGTAAAATTCTTCGATGCCGTCAAGGGCTTCGGTTTCATCAAGCCGGACGGCGGCACCCAGGACCATTTCGTCCATATCAGCGCAGTCGAGCGCTCGGGCATGTCGACGCTCAACCCGGACCAGCGCGTGAATTACGATCTGGAAGAGGACAAGCGCGGCCGCCCGTCGGCGGCGAACCTTACCGCCGCGGAATAGGCCGGGCCGGCGGCCTCCGCTTGCCGGAGCGCCGCCTTTCCTCCCCTCCCGGCAGGAGCAGCGCCACATGGCCCAGCCCGATTATCTCGCCCAGGCCGCCCGTTGCAGGGCGGAAGCGGACCTCGCCACGCTCGAGAATGTCCGCGAGCGATGCCTGCGCGCCGAAGCCGCCTGGCTCGACATGGCGGCACGGCAGGAAAATGTCGCCAATGCCCGCGCCCGGCGCGAAGGCACCACGGCAAACTGATCTCCAGACCCTCTCAACCCCCTTCCGCGGTGCGCGCGGAAGGGGGTCTTGTGCTGCCCGCCGCATCGGTCGGTCCGGTATCCTGGCGCGACCAGCCGTGCGCTGCGGTGGTTTCGCCTGCACATCCTTGCAGCCTATGGTCCGCCCCGGGGCGGGGGCATATTCCAACCAAAAAGGGGATGTCCATGAAGCATATCGTCATGCTGTTGCCGCTGGTGCTGGCGGCCTGCAATTCCGGGCCGAATGTCACGGCGAAGAATGCCTCGGTCGAGGAAGTCTCGAACAAGGTCGCCGCCGCGGCGGCATCGGGCAGTTTCATTTCTCCCGGCGCCTGGGAGAGCAAGATCGTCGCCGACATGGACATGCCGAACATGGACAAGGTGCCGCCGGAGATGGCGAAGGCGATGAAGGAGAAGATGCAGCAGGGCCAGACGGTCACCAACTGCGTGACTCCGGAAGACGTCAAGTCGCCCAAGGCCGGCATGTTCGGCGGCGACCAGAGCTGCCGCTACGATCACTTCACCCTGGCCGGCGGCACCATCGACGCCAAGATGACCTGTACCCGCGAGGGCAAGAAGCAGGTGATGACGGTGAAGGGCAACTATACGGCCACCACCTATCACACCGAAGTGAAGACCGAGGGCGACGGCGCGAAGTTCTCGGCGACCGTGGATGCCAGGCGCACCGGCGAGTGCACGGGCAAGGAACAGGGCTGACAAAGCCAATGGGTCGCCGGGCGGCGGGGCCGGGAACGCTCGCCCCGCCCGCCCGTTTCCCGTCGAAACCCCTTGAGTCAGAGAGGAATTTCGATGGCGACCACCCGCAAGTCTTCCAGCACTCCCACCGCCAAGCGCACGCCCGCGGCCCGCAAGCCCAGGGCCAAGGCACCGGCGGCGAGCAAGGCACCGGCGAACCGCACCGCTCATTCGGCGGGAGTCGCCTCGCTCGGCGCGCTCGCCGTGGCGGTGCTTGGTGCGGCGGCGTTCGGGGCATGGCGGCTGCTGCGCCGCCCGGCCGAGGGTACCGCGCCGACCGACCTGATGGGCGATACCCATCCCGATGGGTCGGAGCGCGCCCTCGACGCCTTCCGCCCCGATCCCACCGCCCCGGTCCCGGCGTCGGAGCGCGAGCAGTTCCGTCCTGCCCTCGCCACCGCCGGCCCGGGTGCGGAGTCTTTGTAATGGCTGCGAAACCTTTCGGCCTCCCCGTGCATTCCCCAATGCGAGCGGGTTCACGGAGGAGGAGAGAGATGCGTATCCTGTTTGTGGGCCTCGCCGCCGCGGCGACTCTGGCCGGCTGCACCGATTATGGTGGCCGCCCCGGCAGCGGCTATGGCTATTCCAGCTATGACTATAACCGCCCGGATCCGTCCTATGGCGGCTATTATGCCGATCGCTACTATCGCGACGACCGCAGCTACCGCGAGTATCGGCTGAGCCGCAACGACCGGGTCTATCGGGGCCAGGACGGCCGCTATTATTGCCGCCGCTCGGACGGCACCACCGGCCTGGTGGTCGGCGCAGCGGCGGGTGGCGTGCTCGGCGCGATCATTGCCCCGGGTGGCTCCGAAGTGCTCGGCGCGCTGATCGGCGCGGCGGCCGGCGGTGCGGTCGGCACCTCCGTCGACAAGGGCGAGATGCGCTGCCGCTAACCCGAACGGGGACCTTCAAGCCGGGGCCCTGATGCCCTAGATCAGGGGCCCGGCCATGAGGGAGAACCGAGACATGACGACCCGTACCGCCACTGCCCGCTACGAAGGCTTCGGCAAGGAAGGCAAGGGCCACATCACCACCCAGTCCGGGGTGATGACGGACCAGTTCTACGGCTTCAACACCCGGTTCGGCGACGAGCCCGGCACCAATCCGGAGGAACTGATCGCCGCAGCCCATGCCGGCTGCTTCACCATGGCGCTCAGCTTCGCCCTGGCCCGCGCCGGCTTCAGCGAGGGCAATATCGAGACCAGCGCCGCCGTGAAGCTCGAGCAGGACGGCGACGGCTTCACCATCACCCGCTCGGACCTGACCCTCAAGGCCAGCGTCCCCGGCCTGGCCCAGGAGCAGTTCGAGGCGCTGGCCGCCGGCGCCCATGCCAATTGCCCGGTCTCCAAGCTGCTCAAGGCAGAGAGCAAGCTCGACGCCACCCTGCTCTGAGGCACCCCGCCCCATGGCGCTTGCAATGTAGGATTTCGCCTGCTTTGCCGGTGCCATGGGGCAGGCGGCAGTCTTTCGGACAAGCTTCTCCCCGGCGAAGGCCGGGGCCCAGACTTGCGAATATCTTACGCACGTCGATGGCGTGCGTGTCACCCGGGAAAAGACTCCAAGGCCACCATCCAGCCGTTGCTGCGGAAGAGAGCGAGAAGGCACCTTCCCAGCCACCGCACCAAACGCCGCAGCCCCAGAACGCAAAAGGGGCCCGGCATTGCTGCCAGGCCCCGTGTCGCCGGACTGCTGCCGTGGACCCGGACGGATCTTCGGCATGGTTTCGGCGGCTCCTCCACTCGCGCCGGCAAGGGCATGCGAGCTTCGGGTCGGTCGTCGAGGCTGGCCGTTCTCCACTCACCCCGAAGGGGAGTTGCGGTTACCAGCCCCGGCGGCCCGCTTCGTCTCTCCGGCCGGGGGCCGGAAGTCGGAAGCCTTGCTGGATGCTTTTCTCCGCTCGATCCTTCCAGGTCCCTCCGCATCGCTTGCGCGCTGCTTCCGGCTGGCCGATCTCCCGGCGGTCCGTTTCCCTGTCCCCGAAGCCGGGCACTTGCGCACCCGTTTCCACGAACCGGGACATCGTCCCTTTCCGTCTCGTCCTTCTCGCTTCGAACAGCACTTGCGTGCCGCTTTCTGCTTCCAGTCGAGCCGGGCTCCGCCGTCCCTCGAAACCTCGGCAGCGCCTGGGCGGCACTTCGGTTTCGCAACCTGCAGGAACTTCGCATCCCCGAACCGTTCCCAATGCGGTTTCCCGAAGGCACCAGCACCGTTTCCGGCCCGTGTAAGCTTCTGATCTTGCTTTGGTTTCCTGCCACCGGACCGTTCTGCTTACAGGTATGATGGTGTCATCGAACCCGAGTCGCGCAAAGCAGGATTCGCACCTTCAAACCTGTGAAGACTGTGGATAACGTGGAGAACTAGGTAATAATCTTGCGGGGAGCCCAATGTGGATGCGCCAATTCGAACCCGGCGAAATCGAAGCCCGGGACGACGATGCAGCTCACCAGCGCCCAGCCATGAGGCGCCTCGGTCGCCTGCCAGCGATTCGCCGGGACGAGGCACTGGGGCGCATAGCCAGCGAGCACGTCGCCGCCAAGCCGGGTCGTCACCGGATCCCGGTCCGCGGCGTCGGCGATGCGCAGGTCGAGCGGGCTGCCGGCATGCCACAACCACCATTCGTCGGCATCCACCCGGTGCCAGTGCGAGCGCTGGCCCTGCTCGAGGAGGAAATGGATCGCCGTGCCCTTCGACCGCCCGTCCCCGCCCGGCGCCGCACGCCAGGTCTCCCGGTACCAGCCGCCCTCGGGATGCGGTGCCAGGTCCAGCCGCTCGATGATCGCCCTTGCTTCGTCCATAACTGCCTCCGGGATGAACGGCTTGTTGTTTTCGGTTAATGAAACCAGACCGGATACGAAACGTTCATGGTCCGGTTTGCCCGAAACTGCACCATCAGGAGTGAGACATGCGTAAATTGATTCTGGCGCTCGGCGCCCTCGCCGTGGCGTTGCCCTCGGCCAGTGTCGTGCCGGTCGCGGCCAATGCAGCCCCCATCGCCAAGGCGGGTGCCGACGGCGCCTATTCGCAGGACCGCCGCTATCGCAAGCGCTATGCCTATCGCGAGTGGAAGGGCCGTGACGGCCGTCGCTATTGCCGCAAGCCCGACGGCACCACCGGCCTGGTGGTTGGCGGCGTGGCCGGCGCGCTGGTCGGCCGCACCATCGACACCCGTGGCGACCGCACCGTCGGCACGCTGCTCGGCGCCGCCGCCGGCGCGGTGGCAGGCCGCGAGATCGAGCGGAGCGGCGATCGCAAGTGCCGCTAAGCGCGGCATGAAGGCAGCCCGCCCGGCACCGCGCCGGGTGGGCCGCTTTTCCCGGGAATGCGGACATTAACCCTTGCGCGCTATAGCGCTGGACCATGCTCCGCGTGCTCGTCCTCTCGACGCTCTTCCCCGATGCGTCGCGGCCCAATTTCGGCATCTTCGTCGAGCGCCAGACGCTCTCGCTGGCCGCACGGGACGATGTAGAGGTCCGCGTGGTCGCCCCACTCGGCCTGCCGCCCTTCCCGCTCTCCCGCCTGTCCCGCTACGCCGCGCTCGCCGCTCTGCCCCGGCGCGAGCAGTGGAAGGGCCTGACGGTCGACCGCCCCCGCTTCCTCAACCTGCCCGGCACCGGCGGCCGCTTCCACGCCCGCGCCCTGGCCGCGGCGCTGACCCCATTGCTCGAGGAGATCCGCAGGGATTTCCCCTTCGACGTGATCTCCGCCGAATTCTTCTTCCCCGACGGCCCCGCCGCAGTCGCGCTCGGCAAGCGCTTCGGCGTGCCCGTCTCGATCAAGGCACGAGGGTCGGACATCCATGACTGGGGCCGGCGCAGGCATGTCGGCCCGCAGGTGATCGCCGCCGGCCAGACTGCCCAGGGTGTGCTGGCGGTGAGCGAGGCGATGCGCGACGACATGATCGCCATGGGAATCCCCGGCGACAGGATCGAGGCGATCGCCACCGGCGTCGACCTCGCCCGCTTCACGCCGCGCGACCGTGCCGCGGCCAAGGCCGAGCTCGGGGTGGCCGGCCCGCTGGTCCTCTCGGTCGGCGCGCTGATCCCGCTCAAGGGGCATGACATCGTCGTCGACGCGGTCGCTACCCTGCCCGGCGTCTCGCTGTGGATCGCCGGCGAAGGCCCTGACCGCAAGCGGCTCGAGGCGCAGATCGAGCGGCTGGGCCTTGGCGACCGGGTCCGGCTGCTCGGCTCCGTCCCGCCCGAGCGGGTCGCCGCAGCGCTGGCGGCGGCCGACGCGATGGCGCTGGCCTCGGAGCGGGAGGGCCTCGCCAATGCCTGGCTCGAGGCGCTGGCGAGCGGCACCCCCATCGTCATCCCCGATGTCGGCGGCGCCCGGCAGGTGGTGACCAATCCAGCGGCCGGCCGTATCGTCCCGCGCACCGCCCCTGCCTTTGCCGAGGCGCTGGCCGAGCTGATCGCCACGCCGCCCGCCTCCGCCGACACCCGCGCCGTCGCCGAGCCCTTTACCTGGGCCGCCAACAGCGCCCGGCTCCACGCCTTTCTCAGCCGCCTCGCGGACCAGGGCGGAACCGCTTAGCCCCACTCGCCGTTCGTTCCCGGGGCGGGACGGAGAGAAAGTCGATGAATCCTTTTCGCAACCTGACGCTGCCGCCCGCCGAAGGGCCGCCGATCGTCTACTACATCCTGCCGCAGGAGGAGGCGCCGATCGGCCCCGGCGACCTGGAGATCGAGTTCGAATTCGATCCCGACTTCGATGCGGATGACGAATGATCCATTTCCGCGTTGACTAGCCCGCGCCGCTCCATGACATTCATGACAGTCAGGTTACTTGCGGTGGAGACCGAGTGATGGCGGGCAAGAAGGACAAGAAGGCCGGCGAGCCGAAGACCGAGAAGAAGGGTTTCCTTCCCAAAAGCATCGGCGGACTGAAGCTGCCCAAGGAACTGCGCAAGCAGCTCGACGCGCTGGCCAAGCATCCGGTGGTCAACGACCTGCTCGCCGCAGGGCTGGTCGCGCTCGCCGCCAAGCTCAAGCCCGAAGCCAGGAAAGCCGAGCCGGCGGACGCTGCCCCGGCCCCGACTCCCCAGCCGGCCGTCGCCGAGGCGAAGCCGGTGGTGAAGCGTGCCCGCAAGGCCCCCGCGGCCGCCAAGCCCGCCGCCAGCGCCCCTGCCAAGGCGGAAGCCAAGCCCGCAGCAAAGGCCCCGGCGAAGACAGCAGCCAAACCGGCCGCTGCGAAGCCTGCCAAGGCACCCGCCGCCAAGGCCGAGGCCAAGCCCACGCCGCCCCGGGCGGCTGCCAAGCCCAAGGCAGACGCGAAGCCGCCGAAGGCCGCCGCCGCCAAGCCCCCCGCAGCGACCAAGGCCGAAGCGGCCGTGGCAACGGTCGAGGCTGCCAAGCCCGCCCCCAAGCCGCGCAAGCCCGCCACGGCCAAGGCACCCGCTACCAAGCCCCGCGCCACCACGCGCCGCACCAAGGCAACGCCGCCCAAGACGACGCGCTGATCCTCTGCTAGGCACCGGGCTGAACAGGGGGCAGATCGATGCAGGATGGGGACACGCCGCACGCCGTCGCGCCGGCGCATGGGCTGGAGCGCATGGCGTTCTTTTCGGACGCCGTGTTCGCGATCGCGATTACGCTGCTGGTGATCGAGATCCATGTCCCGCATGTCGCGGCGCCCTATACCGACCAGGCGTTCCTGCAGGGGCTGGCCAATCTCCTTCCGAACTTCATCGGCTTCTTCGTGTCGTTCTTCGCGATCGGCCTGTTCTGGATCGGCCATCACCGCGCCTTTGCCTGTGCGCGCCACTGGAGCCCCAAGCTGTTCGGGCCCAATCTGCTGCTGCTCAGCGCGATCGCCGCGATGCCCTTCTTCACGGCCTTCGCGTCGGAATATTATGGCCACCGCGTGCCGGCCGCCTTCTATTGCGGCTGGATGGTGCTGATCTCGATCTTCAACATCCTGGTCCAGCGCATCCTCACCGCGCCGCCGGTGGTGGACGAACACATCCCCGCCGAGCAGCCCCGGCTGATCCGCCTGCGTGGGCTGGCGGCGCTGCTGGGCTCGCTGACCGCGTTCGTGACGAGCCTGTTCGTGCCGCCGCTCGGCCAGGTCATGCTGATCACCATCCCGCTGTGGCGCCTGCTGCTGGTGCGGATCATCCCGGCGCGCTGATCTCCAACAGCGCGCGCTGCACCGACTCGCCAAAGTCCATAAAGTACACGCCCAAAGCGGGTTTTCGCGGCGCGTAAATTGACACGGTTGCCGCGAGCGCGCCGCATCTCGCAGCTTTGTTGCGCGGGCGGAATCCTATCTTTCCTACTGCCTCAAAGAGCGGCCGGGCCAAGGGGCCGGCTGGCGGAGTGCAACAGACGGAATCCTACATTGCAAGCCTTGGCGACGCGCGCGGCGAGCACATCCGTCATCCCGGCGAAAGCCGGGATCTCGTGCGGCTCTTGTCCCTCGTCCCGCGCCTTCGCCTGAGATCCCGGCTTTCGCCGGGATGACGGTGTGGTGGGATTCGTCGGCCGCGTGGCCAGACCTCAGCGCGTCTTCGCCCAGGCGCGGTATTGCCGGGCGCTCAGGTCGACCAGGTCGCCCTGTACGACATTCATGTCGATGAGATGCAGCCCCCAGTCCTTGAGGATCGCGGTGCCCACCTTGATGTCGCCGGGGATCGTGTCGGTGCGCGGATCGGCGGGGTCGGCGTTGACCGTCACCGCCAGATAGTTGAACCCGTCCTTGTTGACGCATTCGGTGAAGATCAGCCCCGGCAGGCTGACAAAGGGCGTCGTCACCGCACCGCCGTCCTTGCTCCACGCCTCGGCCGGTCCCTGGACCAGCATGTTGCCGCCGGCATTGAGATAGGCATGCGCCACCGCCTTGCCGCCGCCCAGCGCCGCGGGGTTGGTGCAGCCCGCCTCGACGCCCGGCCGGTCGCCCTTGGCGAAGCGGCTGGTCGGCGGCGGCGGGGAATCGGCGCGGAAGCTGGCATAGGTGACGATGCAGCCGGCCTGGTCGGCGCTGCGGCACAAGGGGATCGTCCGGTACAGCCCGCCGACATCCTTGCCGACCGGCACCGGCACCGAGCTGCCGATCAGCATCGCCGAGACCAGTTGCTTCTGCGCCGGCGTGCCCTCGATCGCGCGGCCGAGCAGCTGGGTGAGGACCAGCGAACCCTGGCTGTGCCCGATCAGCACGACGCCGCGTCCCTTGTTGTCATGGGCCAGATAATCGTCCCACGCCGCCTTCACGTCGGCATAGGCCATCTCGCGGTCGATCGCCGGGGTGCCGCCGCCCATGATGCTGCGCAGCGCAGTGAGCGTCACCTGGCGATAGACCGGGGCGAACACCCGGCAGTTCTTCGCGAAACGCGCGACCTGGAACTGGGCGACACGCTGCTCCTCGGGCCCGGGCACCAGATCGCTGTTCGGAGTCGTGTCGAGCGAGATGGTCGGATAGACGTAGAAGCAATCGAACCTGGGATCGGTCGCGGCCTTGAACGGCTCGACGCTGCGCTTGCCGTCGGCGGCGATCACCGTGGTCGAGAGATCGGCGGCGCAGGCATCCCGGCGGCCCGGACGGCAGAGCCAGTTGGCGGTGTTGCGATAGTCGGGCGTATCCGACGCAGCGGCCATGGCCAGCGCAAGCGCGAGAATCATCTGGTCCCTCCCTCTCTCTTTGGAGGGAACCTAACCCTAAAATCCTCCCTCGCGAAGCGGGGGAGGGGGACCGCTTGCCGAAGGCAAGTGGTGGAGGGGGGCCTGGCCCCAGGCGACATTGCCCGCGGAGATGCCCCCTCCACCATTTGCTACGCAAATGGTCCCCCTCCCCCGGCTTCGCCGAGGGAGGATCTAAATCGTCAATCCAGCGGGTAAAGCGCGCCGGCGATCCAGCGCAGCTCGGCGCGCAGCACGCCCCAGGCGCGGGCGGCGGCGCGGCTGTCCATCGCCTCGATCCCGATCCCCTTCGCCCCCAGCGCCGCGGTGAGCGCACGCGGCGGGCGGACCAGCGTCTTGCCGGTGCCGAGCAGCAGGAATTCGGGCTGGGGATCGAGCCCCAGCACCGGCACGAGATCGGCTTCGGTCAGCTCCTCGATCGGCGGCGGCGTCCAGCCATCGGCGCGCTCGGGGGTGATCAGCAGCCCCTCATACACGCCTTCGTCGACGCGGAACCCGCGCCCGGAGAAGCCGGCGATGACCGGCCCCTCCGCGCTGGCGCGCTTCACTTCCATCGGCTCAGGGGCCTACGCGCTCGGCGCCACTCGCCAGCGAAGGCTTCTCCTCGCGCGGACCCGGCTTCAGGCCCAGCGTGATCAGCAGCGACGACGAGACGTAGATCGACGAATAGGTGCCGACGACGATGCCGAGCATCATCGCCGCGGTGAAGCCGCGCAGCACCGGGCCGCCGAAGATCAGCAGCGAGGCGAGCGCGAGCATGATCGTCAGCGAGGTCATCACGGTACGCGGAAGCGTCTCGTTGACCGAGAGGTCGATGAGCTCGCTCATCCCCATCTTGCGGTATTTGCGCATGTTCTCGCGGATACGATCGTCGATCACCATCTTGTCGTTGATCGAATAGCCGATGATCGTCAGCACCGCGGCGACGATGTTCAGGTCGAACACCATGCGGGTGAGCGCGAAGAAGCCGAGCGCCATCAGCACGTCGTGGATGATCGCCACCGCGGTCGACACGCCGAACTGCCATTCGTAGCGGAACCACGAGAAGATCGCGATGCCGACGATCGCCAGGATCACCGCCAGCACGCCCTTGTTGACCAGCTCGCCCGAGACCTTGCCCGAGACGGTGGAATAGGTGTTGAACTTCGCGCCGGGGAACTTGGCCGCCAGTGCCGCCTTCACCGTCTCCACCATCTTGTCGACGGCGTCGGGCGCAGTCGAATGGGGCACGGGCAGACGGATGGTCACCGTGTTGGCACCGCCGAGCTGCTGGAGCGCAGCCTCGCCGAAGCCGAGCCCGTTCACCGTCTCGCGCACCTGGTCGAGATGCGGCGGGCTCTGGAACTGCTCCTCGATGGAGACGCCGCCGACAAAGTCGACGCCCATGTTGAGCCCGCGCACGCCCACCAGCGCCACGGCGGCGATGGTGAGCAGCATGGTGATCGCGAAGGCGATGAAGCGGACGCGTACGAACCCGATGTTCGTGTTGTCCGGGATGATCTTGAGGAGCCGCATGCGCGTCGCTTCCGTTAAATGTGGATTTCGGTCGGCCGATTACGGCGCAACCAGATCGTGACGAGCATGCGGGTGAACACGACGGCGGTGAACACCGAAGTCGCGATACCGATCAGCAGCACGATCGCGAAGCCGCGCACCGGGCCGGAACCGAGGATCACCATGATCAGGCCCGCAATGGCGTGGGTGACGTTCGCTTCGAAGATCGTGCGGCTGGCTTCCTTGTAGCCGAGCTCGACTGCCTGGCTCACGCTGCGCCCGCGCCGCCGCTCCTCGCGGATGCGCTCGTTGATCAGAACGTTCGCGTCGACCGCGGTGCCGATGGTCAGCACGAAGCCGGCGATGCCGGGCAGCGTCAGCGTCGCGTTGATCAGGCCCATCACCGCGAGGATGATCAGCACGTTGATGGTCACCGCCAGCGTCGCATAGATGCCGAAGCGGCCATAGGTGAGGATCATGAAGGCGATCACGGCGACGATCGCGATGATCGAGGCGGTGATGCCGGCGCGGATCGAGTCGGCGCCGAGCTCGGGGCTCACCGTCGATTCCTGCACGACCTTGAGCTCGACCGGCAGCTTGCCCGAACGCAGCGCGATGGCGAGCTGGTTGGCGCTGTCGACGGTGAAGCCGCCGTTGATCACGGCGCTGCCGCCGAGGATCGGCTCGTTGATGTTCGGGGCCGAGATCACGACGCCGTCGATGATGATCGCGAACGGCTTGCCGCTGTTCTCCTGCGTCACCTTGGCGAAGCGCTTGGTGCCGGCGCCGTTGAGCTCGAGGGTGACGCCCGGCGCACCGCTCTGCTGGTCATAGCTCTGCTTGGCGTCGACGAGCATGTCGCCGGTGATCATCACCTGGCGCTGCACGGCGATGTTGCCGCCGCCCTGATGGGGCATGATCACCGAGCCGGCCGGAGCCTCGCCGCGCTGGACGGCGTTCGGGTCCGCAGTGGTATCGACCAGGCGGAACTCGAGCTTGGCGGTCTTGCCGACCAGTTCCTTGAGCGCCTTCGGATCCTGCAGGCCGGGCACCTGGACGACGATGCGGTTGCTGCCCTCGCGGATCACGGTCGGCTCGACCGTGCCGAGCGCGTTGATGCGCGTCTCGATGATCTCGCGCGCATCGCTCATCGCGGTGTCGATCGCCTCGGTGATCCCCGCATCGGTCGGCGTCAGCACGAACCGGCTCGAATCGACCACGGCGACGTCCCACTGGCGCTGGCCGGTGTTGCCGACGCCCGTGCCGGTGATCGCGAGCAGCTTCTCGCGGGCCGCATCGACCTTGCTGGGATCGCGCAGCATGAAGCTGACCTTGCCGCCCTGGATCGAGATGTCGCCGATGTCGATCTTGGGATCGCGGCGCATTTCGGTGCGGACCTGCTCCTGCATCTGCGTGAGCTTGGCCTGGCGCACGTCATCGGTGTTCGCCTCGAACAGCAGGAAGCTGCCGCCGGCGAGGTCGAGTCCGAGGTTGATCGCGGGCTTGGGCACCCAGCTCGGCCAATGATCGCGCGCGCTCTTGGGGAAGAAGCTCGGCACCGACAGCGCGATCATGATCGCGATGCCGGTGAGGATCGTTATGATCTTCCAGCGAGGAAAGTCGAGCATCAGTCGTTCGCGGGCTTGGCGCCGCCGGCGGGCATCACGCTGGTGAGCGTGGCCTTGATCGCGCGGACCTTCACGTTCGGGGCGAGCTCGACCTCGACCTCGTTCTCGTCGACCTTGGTCACCTTGCCGACGAGACCGCCGCCGGTGACGACCTGGTCGCCCTTCTTCACCGCGTTCACGGCGCTCTGAAGATCCTTCATCCGCTTCTGCTGCGGGCGAATCATCAGGAAGTAGAAGGCGATGAAGATGAGGACGAGCGGCGCTAGGCCGAGGATACCGCCCATCGGGCTGGCTTGTCCTGCCGCGCCTGCGGCCTGTGCATGTGCTGGCGTGATGAGCATGAGGTCCTGATGATGTCTTTCGTGGGCGGTGGAATCCGCCTCCGTTCAAGCGCGGCGCGCTAACATGCGGCACAGGTCGGCGCAACTATTGTCGCCAATGGCTTGCATCCCGCGCCGGTCCGGCCTAGAGGCCGCTCCCTCGGTCGGGGCGTAGCGCAGCCTGGTAGCGCATCACACTGGGGGTGTGGGGGTCGCAGGTTCGAATCCTGTCGCCCCGACCATTACAACAAATCAAGCCAAGACAGCCCCTTAGGGGGCTCCCGCCCAGTCAAGCATAGACTAGGCGGATCGGCCCCGGGCGCGGCACCTGCGCAGTGCGCGCGGCGTAGATCGTGTAGCCGCAGAGCAGGCCGTACATCGCCAGCCCCTCCACCTGCCAGAAGGGCATCGTCGCCATGTTGAGCAGGAAGAAGGCGAAATGCGCCGCGAGCAGCTTGAACCGCTCGCCCCGCGCCGCGATCGCCGCGGTGAACATCACCGTCCACAGCGCCAGCATCGCCGCCACGCCGAACCAGCCCAGCTCGTAGAGCGTGCCGACCAGGGTGTTGTGCGGATAGACCTTGAACAGCCCCTCCCAGCTCTCCGGCCCGAAGCCGAACAGGTGCTGGAGCGGCGTGCCGTCGGCCCAGGCATAGATATAGCTGCTCCAGATCAGCGGGCGGGCCGACATCACCTGGCGCTCGAGATAGTCGAAGTCGCGCGGCGGCTTGATCAGCGCGGTCGGGTCGGAGAGGAAGGCGCCGAGGTCGGCGAACTTGGCGCTGTAGAGCAGCACGCCGACCGAGACGAGCAGCAGCCCGCCCACCGCGGCGGTGACCGCCATCGGCACGCGCTGGTCGCGCCGCACGCTCAGCGTCAGCCCGCTGAGGAACACCGCCAGCGCCAGCGGGGCGAAGGCGAGGATCGTGGTGCGGTAGCCGGCGAGCAGGATGCCGAGGAAGGTCGCGGTGAGGAACGCCACCCGAATCGGGCGCGGCGCCGACTTGGCGAAGCAGCCGACCAGGAAGCCGGTCATCATCGCGACCGAGAAGGCGGCCTCATGGTTGTAGCCGCCGATCCACACCAGCCCGTCGCCATCCTCCGATCCCTTGGGCAGGTGCAGCGCCAGCGACAGCGCCTGGAAGACGAGCAGGGGCAGGAAGGAGACCATCGCCCAGCTGAGGAAGCGCGCCGCAGGGTCGATCCGCAGCGCCTGGAACACCGCGACAATGATCACGGTCATGTACGCATATTTCACGCCGGCATTGATGCCGCCCGCCGGATCGCCGTTGAGCACCGCGCTGACCAGCGCCAGCGCCACCAGCGCATAGACCGGCAACAGCCATTTGAGCGCCAGGTTCGCCGGCCGCACGACGAAGAGCAGCCCGAAGCCGGTCACGCCGATCGAGAGCAGGGCATTGCCCGACAGTCCCGCCGCGAACGGCTTGAACATGTAGAGGTGATAGGCGCCGGCGATGTAGCGCAGCCATAGCGCCACGACGACAAAGGCGCCGGCCATGCTGCCCGCCCGCCGCGCCGCGATGACGAGGGGGACGAGCAGCAGCGCCGTGACCGGTAGCAGCACGCCGAGCCCGAAGGCCGGGCCATAGGGCAGCGCCTGCGCGTTCACGACGCCGCCCGATCAGTCGGCATAATAATGGCGATAGGCTTTCATGAAGTTGCCGCCATGCTCGTATCCGGCCCGCTCCTGCTCGCGCACGTCGACCAGCGTCAGCACCGCGCCGAGCAGCTCGGCATGGACGTCGTAGAGCCGCCGCAGCGCCACCGATGCCGCCTTGGACGGCGTCCGGCGCCAGCGCACCAGCAACACCACGCCATCGGCCATGCTGGCGATCACCCGCGCCTCGTCGACCGGCAGCACCGGCGGCGTGTCGAGGATCACCAGGTCGTAGCGCTCGCGCACCTGCTCGATCAGCTGGGCCAGCCTCGGGCTCTCGGCCAGGCTGATGCCCTTCGAATCGAGCCGCTGCGGCAGGACGCAGGCATCGGACAGGCTGTCCTTGACGATCGCCTGCTCCAGCGTGGCGCTGCCCGCCAGCACTTCGTCGAGCCCCAGCTTCACATTGTCGGTGAACTGGCGGCTGGAAGCGCGCCGGCGCGCATCGGCATCGATCAGCAGCACCTTGCTGCCCGCCGCCGCCGCTGCCCGGGCCAGGCCCATCGCGGTCGTCGTCTTGCCCTCGCCCGGCACCGAGGAGGTGATCGCCACCACCCGGATCGGCTTGCTCGCCTCGGCGAACTGGATCGAGGTGCGCAAGGTCCGGAACGCCTCGGCAAAGGTCGATTGCGGCCGCTTGAGCAGCAGCTCCGCCGGCGGCGCCGGCGGGCCCGACTTGCGATAGCCCGGCAGCGTGTTCGCATCGGGGATCGAGGCGAGCGTCGGCAGGGCCAGCGTGTCCTCGATCGCGTCGCTGGTCTCCAGCCCGCGTTCGAGCAGCTGCAGCAGCACCACGAGCAGCACGCCGATGCCAAGGCCGCCGACCACGGCCATCGCCGCATAGATCAGCGCATTGGGCGAGCTCGGCGCATTGGGCACCCGCGCCCGGCTGACGATGTAGGAATCGCTGCGTTCCAGCCCCGACTGGGCGACGGTCTGGCGATAGCGGTCGAGGAATGCCTGGTAGAGCGTGCGCGACGATTCGGCGTTGCGCTCCAGCTCGCCGAGCCGGACCGAGGCTTCATTGTCGCTGGCCAGCTTGCCCTGCGACTGCGCCACCGAGCCGGCGAGCGAAGCCGCGCGCTGGCTGGCGATGTTCGCCTGGATCGAGACGTTGGAGACGATGCGCTGCACTTCCGCGGCGATCGCCTGGTCGGCGACGCGGAGCTGGCTCTGCGCGCGGACCAGGTCCGGATGGCGCGGGCCATACCGCTTCTCCAGCGCCGCGACTTCGCGCGCCACTTCGGCACGCTGCGAGCGCAGCTGGCTGACCACCGGCGAGTCGAGCGAATCGCCCAGCTCCTCGCCGCTGCGCCCGCCGCGCAGCTGCGCCCTGGCGGCCGAGAGGCGCGCCTGGGCCGCGGCATTCTCCGCCTTGGCCTGGGCGAGCTGGGTCGAGAGGCCCGACAGCTCCTGCTGGGTCACCGTGCTCGCATTGGAGACGGCGAAGAGATTATGCGCCGAGCGATAATCGGCGACCGCCCGCTCGGCACCCAGCACCTGGGTACGCAGCTGCTGGAGCCTTTGCTCGAGGAACTTGCGCGCGCGCAGCGTCGCATCGGCCTTGGAACCGGCCTGGCCCGAGACATAGTCGTCGACGATCGCATTGGCGATCTGCGCCGCCTGCACCGGGGTGCTGCCCTCGTACGACACGCTGATCGCATAGGACAGGCCGTCGCGCTTGGCGGTCAGCCCGCCCAGCAAGGTGCCGATCGCGCGCTGGCGCCCGATCAGGTCGGGCTGGGCCGGCGCCGGCTGGCCCGGCACGACTGCCTTGTTGAACGCGGGATCGCGATCGAGGCGCAGGCGATCGACCACCCGCCCGATCAGCTCGGGCGAGCGCAGCGCCTGCACCTCGGTATCGACTGCGGCCGAATCGGGATCGGTGGTCGGCACCACCGAATCGACGTTGATCACCCGCTCGGCCGTGCGCTCCAGCGCTACCTGCGCGGTGGCGAGGTAGCGCGGCTCGGCGACCAGATAGGCGGCCGCGGCGACTGCGATCGCCGCGACCATTGCCGCACAGAGTATCATCCATCGTCGGCGCAGCACCGCGCCGACATGGCGCAGGTCGATCAATGCACCGCGATCGACCTGCGGATCCGCCTCGATGCGGGGCGGCGGGCGCCTCGTGATTGCGTCCATATCACGCCGTGGCCATGAAGGCGCGCACCGCCGGCGCGATGTCCGGCCGGGCGAGTGCGAGCGCGAGCGTCGCGGTCACGAAGCCGCTCTTGTCGCCGCAGTCATAGCGCTTGCCCTGGAAGGTGACGCCGTGGAACGGCTGCTGGCCGATCATCCGCGCCAGCGCGTCGGTGAGCTGGATCTCGCCGCCCGCGCCTTCCTCCTGGCTGCCCAATATCTCCATCACCTCGGGCTGGAGGATGTAGCGGCCGATGATCGCGAGCGTGGACGGTGCCAGCTCGGGCGCCGGCTTCTCGACCAGGCCCTTCACCTCGGTGATCGCGCCGTTGCGCGCGCCCGGGGTGACGATGCCGTATTTGCGGGTGTCCTCGGGCGCGACTTCCTCGGTGCAGATCAGGTTGCCGCCCAGTTCCGAATAGGCGTCGATCATCTGCTTGAGGCAGCCGGGCTCGCCGACCATCAGGTCGTCGGGCAGCAGCACCGCGAAGGGCTCGTCACCGACAATCCTGCGCGCGCACCACACGGCATGGCCGAGGCCCAGCGGCTCCTGCTGGCGTATGATGGTGATGTCGCCCGGCGAGGTCCGCGTGCCGTGCAGCACGTCGAGCGACTTGCCGCGCCGCGTCATCGTCTCTTCCAGCTCGAAGGCATGATCGAAATGGTCGTCGATCAGGCTCTTGCCGCGGCTGGTGATGAAGATGAACTGTTCGATGCCCGCCTCGCGCGCCTCATCGACGGCATATTGGATCAGCGGCCGGTCGACGACCGGTAGCATCTCCTTCGGCATGGATTTGGTCGCCGGCAGGAACCGGGTTCCGAGGCCACCAATGGGGAAAACCGCTTTGCGTACTCTTCGCATCTTCCACCCTTTCATGGGTGCTGGGTCCCCCCGGAAGACCAGCAACATCCATCAGGGCGAGCCGAACTCGCAGATACGCAACCCATACAGGTCAGTCGGATCCACAAACACGATCGCCAAGCCCTGACAAACAAACGCTGCGCCTTTCCGCTGCATTGCAGCAAGGGGCTGGCGTCGAAGCGTGTCCGAACTGCGTCCGGACCATCTCGAACCGTACAGGCAGAGGCGGAACGGCTTCTCTCCACCGCGATCCCCCTTCTCCACCGCCATGCCCGCTTCTCCATCGTCATCCCCGCGAAGGCGGGGATCCAGAGCCACAGGCCCAGGCCTCACGGCTCGCGCCGGGATCTCCGATGGCGGACGCTCCATTGCATGCAATGCCCTCCCCTACCCTGGATCCCCGCCTTCGCGGGGATGACGGTGAGGGCTGGCGAGGTAAAAGGACCCCGCTCCCGCCCTACAGCTTTGGCGGGGCGCCGGCGAAGGAGACGCCGCCCGGCACCGAGCCCTTGCCGCGCGGGCGGACCAGCGGCGTGCCCGGCGGCACCTGGATGTCGTGCGAGCCGATGACGATGTGCGCCGGCCCGTCATGCACGTCGAAGATCGGCCAGGCCTTGTCGCTGCGGACCACCAGATGCTCGATATGGATCACCAGCGGCACACGCAGGCCCTGCGCCGCCATGATCGCGAAATGGTTGGTATCGCCGATGCCGCCGATCTTCTGCGGGTTCACGCTGGTCAGCCGCGTCGCGCGGATGCTCGACCAGAGCCGGAAGTTGCGCGCGTTGCGGCCGCTAGTGCAGTCGTCGAGCAGGCTGTCGGTCGATTTCAGGTCGAACCCGCCATCGCTATTGTCCCAGGCGGCGCACTGCTTGAACAGGATCCGGGCATTGCCGCGCTCGGTCGAGAAGCCGTCGCCGTTCCAATATTTGCTGTCGCCGCGCTTCCAGCGGAAGCCGCGCATCGTGCAGCGCTCGAGCCGGAAGTCGTGCGCGGTGTCGGCGAAGGCGATGCCGACCGGCAGGTCGTGTGCGCCGGTGGTCAGCGTGCCGCTGGCGGTGACGTCGGCGATCACCCCGTCATGGCTGCCATAGCGGATGCGGGCGAAGCTGCGCCGGAGATCGCTGGCCTTCGCGCCCTGGACGCGCAGGCCGACGATATCCGCCCCCGCCTCGCGCGGCACCGACGTGTTCTCGATCACCCGGTAGCCGCCGGCGACCTCGACGTCGGAGATCTGCACCCCGCGCACCGAATCGCGGATCACGAACAGGCCGTTGCCGACGTCGCGGGCATGCACGCCGCGATAGGCCGCGCCCGAATGGACGACATAGACGGGCTCGCCCTCGGCGGCGATCCGGACCAGGCGGGAAGTCATGCACTGGGCTAGTCAGGCGCTGGACGGAGACGCCAGCCGCTTGCGGCGCGGCGTGGCGCCACCGGGGTCAGTGCAGTGCGGGCGCCGCTCCGCCGAGATCGTCGCCGCCCTCGCGCGGGGACGCGCGCGGGCGCGGCGCGCGGTAGACATGCCGCGCCTGGCTGAACCGGCGGAACCCCGCCTCGCCCTCGCCGATGTTGAGCGTCATCCCCGCCTTGCGCGCGCCGACCGCGCCCGCGTCGATCGCGATCGCCGAGGAGAGCGTACGCTCCAGCACATGCCGGCGCTCGGCCGCGTCGCGCCCGAAATAATAGATGGCGAGCGGCGGCGGGCGGCGATGGATCGCGGCGATCGCGCCGTCGATCCCGGCATAGTTGCGCAGGGGCAGGATCGGCCCGGCGATCTCCTCGCGCATCACCAGCATGTCCTCGCTGGCGTGGCGGATGATGTGGAGCGCCATCCCGCCGCCGCGCGGCTCGGCGGTCCGCACCTCGCCGCCGCGCGCCCGGGCATCGTCGAGCAACCGCGCCACCCGTGCCCGCTCGGCCCCTGACAGTTCCCCCGCCTCGGCCGGCTGCATCGCGGCGCGCCACAGCCAGTCGGCAATCGCCTCTTCCTGCTCCTCGGGCACCAGCAGGTGATCGGGCGCGAGCGGCACGCGCCCGCCCTTCACCCGCTTGGCGGCGATCACCTGGCCGGCCGCCTTGCGCAAATCGGCCGAGCGCCCGACGATCACCGGCGACTTGCCCGAGCGCGGAATCGCGATCCCCTCGGCCTGGGGCTCGCTCGTCACCAGCAGGTCCGTCCCCGCAAGGTCGCCGGCCACCGCCAGTTCGAGCGGATCGAAGAATGCCGGCGCCAGCTCGCCAACCAGCCGGCCCAGCCGCGGCGCGGCATCGAAGCCGAGCGCCACCCGGTTCCCCGCGGCGAGCACGCTCGCCAGGATGCTCGCCGTGCGGAACAGCGGCAGCGCCGCCGGCGCCGCGATGCCGACCACGCCGATCGGCTGATATTCGACATAGTCGCCGCCCAGCCCCAGCCAGGCGCGCAGCCCGCGTCCGCCCTCGGGCCGCATCCAGGCAGCGACATTCGCCATCGCCTCGCGCAAGGCCGCGAGCGCGGGTGCCACTTCGGTGCGCATCGCCGATTCGGCATCCTGATTCGCCTGATCGCCGGCAAGCGCGGCGCAGAGTGCCGGCGCATGCTGCTCGATCATCAGGGCGGTGCGCCGCAGCCGATCGCGGCGGATCGCCGGCGATACCGGCAGCTCGGCGAAAAACGCCGCGCGTTGCGCTTCGAGCATCCTCATCGTCCCACGGCTTGTCGCATCTGATCCTACTCCGCCGCCCATGCGTGGCAAGATCAGGGCGAAGCGTTTGCGACGGGCGGAGCCGAATTGCCACGCCGCCGTTCTAGCAGAGGCGCAAGCCATTCGTTGCGAAGGCGCAATATTTGTGCACCGCAACCCAATCGACCGGCAAAATGAAGCACAATTCATTTCGCCGCCGATTTCCCTCAGCTCAAAGCTGGCAAGTTGACGGCACCACGACACATGATGAGTGTTCGCAGGCGCAACAGAATTAGTATCGTCTCCGCGTATCAGGGAGCAGTGCGTAATGCGTATCGTTATGATCGGGTCCGGCTATGTCGGGCTGGTTTCGGGCGCGTGCTTTGCCGATTTCGGCCATCACGTGACCTGCGTCGACAAGGACGCGAACAAGATCGCCCGGCTTCGCGCCGGCGGAATCCCCATCTATGAGCCCGGGCTGGACGAGCTCGTCGCGCGCAATGTCGCGGCGGGCAATCTCGAGTTCACCACCGAGCTTTCCGAAGCGGTCAGCGCGGCGGATGTCGTGTTCATCGCGGTCGGCACGCCCAGCCGGCGCGGCGACGGCCATGCCGACCTCAGCTATGTCCATGGCGCCGCCCGCGAGATCGCCGGCGCGCTCAGCGGCTTCACGGTGATCGTCACCAAGTCGACCGTGCCCGTCGGCACCGGCGACGAGGTCGAGCGGATCGTCCGCGAGTGCAATCCGGCGGCCGAGTTCGCCGTTGCCTCGAACCCCGAATTCCTGCGCGAAGGCGCCGCGATCGAGGACTTCAAGCGCCCCGACCGCGTCGTCATCGGCATCGAGGACGACCGCGCCCGCGCGCCGCTGGAGGCGGTCTATCGCCCGCTCTCGCTCAACAAGGCGCCGATCGTCTTCACCCGCCGGCGGACCAGCGAGCTGATCAAATATGCCGCCAACGCCTTCCTGGCGATGAAGATCACCTACATCAACGAGATGGCGGACCTCTGCGAGGAAGTCGGCGCCGACGTCCAGGAAGTCGCGCGCGGCATCGGGCTCGACAACCGGATCGGGGCCAAGTTCCTCCACGCCGGTCCCGGCTATGGCGGCTCCTGCTTCCCCAAGGACACGCTGGCGCTGATGAAGACGGCGCAGGATCACGACGCGCCGCTGCGGCTGATCGAGGCGACGATCGCAGTCAACGACCAGCGCAAGCGCGCCATGGGCCGCAAGGTGCTGGCGGCGATGGACGGGCGCGTGCGCGGCCGGACGGTCGCGGTGCTCGGCCTCACCTTCAAGCCCAATACCGACGACATGCGCGACGCGCCGTCGATCGCGATCATCCAGGCGCTGCAGGATGCCGGCGCGAAGATCCGCGCCTATGATCCCGAGGGCATGTCCGCCGCCGAGGCGGTGCTGAAGGACGTGGAATACGCCACCTCGCCCTATGCCGCGGCCGAAGGGGCGGCGGCGACGGTGATCGTCACCGAATGGGACGCGTTCCGCGCGCTCGATCTCAAGCGGCTGGCGACGACGATGGCCGAGCCGGTGCTGGTCGACCTGCGCAACATCTATCCGCCCGAACAGGCGGAGGAAGCGGGCCTGCGCTATGTCAGCGTCGGCCGGCCGGGCAAGCGGGAAGACGCCGAAGCCGCGAACGACAGGCAGGCGGCATGACCGCCGGCGGCCCCGTCCTCGTGACGGGCGCCGCTGGCTTCATCGGCCATGCGGTGTCCGAGCGGCTCCTCGCGCGCGGCGAGCGTGTGATCGGGCTCGACAATTTCACCGACTATTACGACGTGTCGCTGAAGGAGGCGCGCGTTGCGCGGCTGGTCGACAATTTCGACTTCCGCCTGGTCCGCGGCGACATCGCCAGCCCCGAACTGCTCGCCGAGCTGGTGGCCGGGAACGGCGTGCGCCGGATCGTCCATCTCGCGGCACAGGCGGGCGTGCGCTACAGCATCGAGAACCCCTTCGCCTATGAGCACAGCAACCTGAAGGGGCACCTCGCGGTGCTCGAGGCGGCGCGCCAGGCCGGCAATGTCGAGCATCTCGTCTATGCCTCGTCGAGCTCTGTCTATGGCGAGCGGCCACTCGGCGGCGAAGGCTTTCGCGAAGACGAGCCCTGCACCGCGCCGGTCTCGCTCTATGCGGCGACCAAGCGCAGCTGCGAGCTGATGAGCCAGAGCTATGCCACGCTCTACGGCTTGCGGATGAGCGGCCTGCGCTTCTTCACCGTCTATGGCCCCTGGGGCCGGCCCGACATGGCCTATTTCGGCTTCGCCCAGAAGATCCTGCTCGGCCAGCCGATCGAGGTCTATGGCGAGGGCCGGATGGCGCGCGACTTCACCTATATCGACGACATCGTCGACGGGGTGGTCGGCGTGCTCGACAAGCCGCCGGCATCCGGCGAGCACCGGCTGCTCAACATCGGCGACTGCGATCCGGTCGGCCTGATGGACATGATCGCCACGCTCGAGCGCGCGCTCGGCCGCCAGGCGGTCAAGCTGATGCGCCCGATGCAGCCGGGCGACGTGACCGCGACCTTCGCCGACATCTCGGCGATCCGCGCGCTCACCGGATACAGTCCCAAGGTCCCGCTCGCCCAGGGCATCGAGCGGTTCGTCGACTGGTATCTGAGCGAGATCGAACAGGGTGGAAGAGGGCCGATGGCAGCGGTGGCCTGAGCCGGGAAAACCGGCCGGGCGAGTACGGAGTATCGACATGCTGCAACGGACAAATGCGTCTACCGGCGGTGCCGATGGCCCGCCGACCATCTGCGTGACGGGGTTGCGCGGCTTCCCCCATGTCATGGGCGGGATCGAGAGCCATTGCGAGGAACTGCTGCCGCGGATCAAGGCGCTATGGCCCGATCACCGCTCGGTGGTGCTCGGCCGCGCACCCTATCTGCCCGAGGCCGTGAACGAGCATCGCGGCGTCGAGATCGTCGGCATCCCCTGCCCGCGCCAACAGCATCTCGAGGCGATCGTCTCGACCTTCCTCGCGGTGCTTTCCGCCCGCAAGCGCGGCGCGGACTTGATCCATATCCATGCGATCGGTCCGGGCCTGCTCGCCCCCTTCGCCCGGCTGCTCGGGCTCAAGGTGATCGTGACGCATCACGGCACGGACTATCACCGCGCCAAATGGGGCAAGGTCGCCCGCACCGCGCTGCGCAGCGGCGAGTGGCTGGCGCTCAACTTCGCGCACCGGGTGATCGCCGTCTCGCCCTCGCTGGCGACGCAGCTCAAGCGCCAGTTCCCTGCCCGCGCCCAGACGATCAGCTACATCCCCAACGGCACGTCGGACCTGCCCGGCGATGCCGATCCCGATCTGGTGCTGGAGCGGATCGGCGTGGAGCGCGGCAAGTTCCTGCTCGCCGTCGCCCGGCTGGTTCCCGAGAAGGGCCTGCACGACCTGATCGAGGCGTTCGAAACCTCCGGCTCCAGCGCGAAGCTGGTGATCGCCGGCGCCACCGATCACGAGAGCGACTATGCCCGCGCGCTGATCGAGCGCGCCGGCGACCGGGTGATCTTCGCCGGCGTCCAGTCGCGTGCGACGCTCAAGTGCCTCTACGAGAACACCGCGCTGTTCGTGATGCCGAGCTATCACGAGGGCCTGCCGATCGCCGCGCTGGAGGCAGCGAGCTGCGGCGCACCGATGCTGCTGAGCGACATCCCCGCCAATCTCGATATCGCCCTGGACGCGCGCAACTATTTCCCGGTCGGCGACGTCGCGGCGCTGACCGATCGGCTCGATGCGGACTGCGCCGAGTTCCAGGTCGACCGCGACACGGTGCGGGCGCGGTTCAGCTGGGACAAGGCGGCGGAGGACACGCTGGCGGTCTATCGCAGCGCACTGGCGCCGGGCCGGGCGAAGCAGCGCGCTTCCGGGCAGCCGGGTGTCGCCAAGGGCTGACCCCTCTCAAAAACGTCACCCCGGCCTTGTGCCGGGGTCCACAGCGCCGCACCGGAGACGCTAGAGCCTCTTGTCAAACGCTCGCCTCCCGGTGGACCCCGGCACAAGGCCGGGGTGACGATTGGAGGCAGGGAGAGGCCTAGATAGCCAACCGACCCATCACCTCCGCCCGGCTCGCCGCATCGATCTTCCCCGAAACCGCAATCCCGCCGGCCCCGACCACCGCCCGCGCGATCGCCGGCCGCCAGGCATCCCCGCGCCATTGCCAGCTGCGGATGCGCCAGCGGCCCGGCCCCTCGGCCTCCACGACCAGGCTCGGACGCAGCGCAGCGTCGCCCTCCGGCACCCGTGCAGTGCATGCACTTCCCGCTGCAAGTCCCGCAATCGAAACGATAAGTTCCCGACGGTCCACCGCAATAACCCCTCGGCTGATCAGCATAATCCGGGCTTAACCACGCTGCGACGCACCACGGCATCTAAATTGATCGATGTTAAGCGTCGAACAACCACGGGGTCGCCGAGCCATGCCCAGCCTGTACATTTCGCCTGCCGGATCCGGAGACAAAAGCGGCCGGGACATCAACAACGCAGCGTCGATCGGTTCGCTCAACACGCTGATCGGAAAGGCCGGGCCGGGCGGCGAAGTGCTGCTGCTCGCCGACCAGGGCGATTATGGCGTCACCGGCATCCTGGGCATCACGCGCGGCGGCACCGACGGCAATCCGGTGACCGTGCGCGGTATCGATTCCGCCGGCAATGCCATGGAGGCGCATTTCAGCGGCTCGCGCCCGACCGACTGGCAGGCTGGCGACGTCGCCGGCAACGAGCTGTTCAAGCTCGGCACCGGCGCCAACAACCTGGTGTTCCGCGACCTGCAGATCGACAATGTCGGCACTGCCTTCCGCGTCACCGCCGACCTCAGCAACCTGCGGATCGAGGGTGTCGACGCCAGCAACGTCCGCCGCTTCTTCGAGGATTATTCGAGCGCAGCCTCGGGCACCGCGACGATCGCCGGGCTCACCCTGCGCGACATCGACGTGAAGGGCTTCTCCAAGGCGGCGATCCGCCTCCAGTACGACACCAACAACGTGCTGATCGACAATGTCCGCGCCGACATGGCCGGGCAGCTCGGCGACGATCTGCCCGAGGGCGTGCATCTCGACGGCACCGTCCATAACGTCACCCTCAACCAGGTGGTGATGGAGAATGTCCAGAGCACTGCCGGCGCCTATTTCAATGGCGATGGCTTCGCGACCGAACGCGGCGTCTACGACATCCGCTTCATCGACACGGTCGCGCGCGGCAACAGCGATGGCGGCTATGACCTCAAATCGACCGGCACCGTGCTGGTCCGTGCGCTCAGCGAGGAGAATGGCCGCAACTTCCGGCTGTGGGGCGAGGCGACCCTGATCGACCCGACCGGCCGCAACCCGGTGCTGCGCGGCGGCATCTCCGAGCAGAACCAGCTCTGGCTCGATACCGCGGCCAACGTCACCGTGATCGGCGGCCATTTCGACGATGCCGGATCGCGCACCAAGGTGATCTCGTCGAATGGCAAGCTCACGCTGCAGGGCGTCGAGATCACCCATTCGGAGCTGTCGATCCTCGCGACCCAGGCCAGCCTGCCCGGCCTCACCGGCGCGGCGACGATCCGCGAGACGCTGGCGGTCGACCAGGGCGCCGCTTCGCCCGGCGCGACCAGCTATGTCGCGCTGCTGCCCCTGCCCGCCACCGCGACCGCGGACACCATGACCGGCACCTCGCGCGACGACATCTTCCTGGTCGACCATGCCGGCGACCGGATCACCGAAGCCGCCAATGCCGGCATCGACCGGGTCGAGACGACGCTCGCCAGCTACACGCTGGGCAGCAACATCGAGAATCTGATCCGCCGCGGCGCGGCCGACTTCACCGGCACCGGCAATGCGCTTGGCAACATGATGATCGGCGGCGCGGGCAGCGACACGCTGAGCGGGCTCGACGGCAATGACGACATCGCCGGCAATTCGGGCGCCGATGTGCTGAGCGGCGGCAATGGCGAGGATCTGCTCCAGGGCCAGGCCGGCGCCGACAGCCTGCTCGGCGGCTGGCAGTCGGACACGCTGATCGGCGGCACCGGCGCGGACCGGCTGGTCGGCGATCTCGAATGGCTGAGCAGCCAGGGCGCCAATGACCGGCTCGACGGCGGCGACGATGCCGACCTGCTGATCGGCGACGCCGCCAACATCTATGGCAGCGGCAAGGGCGGCAACGACAAGCTGACCGGCGGCGCGGGCGACGACATCCTCATCGGCGACGGCGATGTGATGAAGGACAATGCCAGGGGCGGCGCCGACACGCTGGAGGGCGGCGACGGCAATGACTGGCTCTATGGCGACGGTCGCGATTCGACTGGGACGGTCGCCGGCGGCGCCGACAAGCTCTATGGCGGCGACGGCCCCGACCATCTGATGGGCGGCGGCGGCAACGACCAGCTGTTCGGCGGCGGCGGCGCGGACTGGTTCGTCTTCGAACCGGGCTCGGGCGCCGACGAGATCGGCGACTTCGCCTCGGGCCAGGACCATATCGACCTGAGCGCCTTCGATATCGCCTATGAACAGCTCAGTTTCACCACGAGTGCGGAGGGAATCCGTATCGGGGTGGGCGCCGAAAGCATCTTCCTGCGCGGCACCCAGAGCGTGAGCGCGAACGATTTTGTGTTCGGCTAGGTCCTTCCATCGTCATCCCCGCGAAAGCAGGGACCCATCTCCTGCACGCGCCAACTGATACGACGGCTGTTGTAACCGCAGCATCTCCCCGAGATGGGTCCCCGCTTTCTCGGGGATGACGGGAGTAATGGCAACCCTTGGCATCAAGGCGCCGCCAGCTCCTCCGGCACCGTCTGGCGCGACCGCACCGCGCTGCCGGTAGCCCTTCGGATCACCGCCTTGCCCAGTCGCTGCCCGGGCAGCTCGGCCAGCTTGTACGTCACGAACGCCAGCGCATAGGTGACCGGCACCACCACCGCCCCGGTCAGCACGAACCGCCCGGCCGCGCCCAGCCCGGTGCCGAAATGCCCGATCACCGTCGCCGCCACCGGCTGCAGGATCAGCAGGTGGATCAGATAGGTGCCGTAGCTGAGCTCGCCCAGCCAATGAAACGGCCGGCTCCCGAGCAGCCGCGAGACGCCGTCGATCACGCCGAGCGAGCGCAGATGAACCAGCGCGAAGAAGCCGAGCACCAGCAACTCGCGCACGGCGAAGTGGAGCAGGTCCTGCTCGCCGCCGATCGGGATCGCCGCAAGCAGCAAAGCCAGGCCGAGATGCATCCAGCTCCGTCCGCGCCCCTCGCCCGGATCGGCGGCGATCAGCATGCCGCACAGGAAGAGCTGGAGCTTGAGCGCCAGGAAGGACGGCATCGGCCAATCGAGCCCGGCCGCGCCCGCGAGCAGCGCCACCGCTACCCCGCCCGCCGCCGCGACCAGCGCCATCGGCATCCAGCCGATCCGCCGGGCGAGCAGCACCAGGAAGGGGAAGAGCGCGTAGAATTGCATCTCCAGCCCCAGGCTCCAGTCGGGCAGCGCGGTGCGGAAGGCATAATCGGGCAGCAGCCCGAACACGAAGCTCAGATGCGCGACGATATTGGCCAGGCTCGCATCGGTGTAGCGCTCGTGCGGCTGGAGCGCCTGGCCGAGGAAGCTGTCGATCGCCACCCGGCTCTCATAGATCGCCGGCCCGGCAATCAGCGCCGCCGCCAGCGTCACATAGAAGAGCGGGGCGAGGCGGAAGAAGCGCCGCGTCCAGAACGCCGTCCAGGTGCCGGGCGCGGTCCAGTCCTCGCTGCCGGCGCGCAGCTGATACTGGAACACCATCAGGAAGCCGGAGAGCAGGATGAACAGGTCGACACCCAGGTCCGGCTTGCTGACCAGTGGCAGGCGGAAGCCGGTGAGGATCATCATGTGCCCGATCAGCACCCATAAAGCCGCCAGGCCGCGCAACCCGTCGAGACATTCGACTCGCCGAATGGCCATGATGCTTCTCCGAAACCGTCCCTGAACGCCCGGTTGTTAGCGGGGCATCCGGGCGTCGCGCGCCGCCTAAGCGGTCAGTTGCCCCGCCGGGGCGACAGGGCGGTCGCGCACGTGGTGCATTGCAGCAAATCCGCGTGGTACGCCCTAGGGCAAGGGGGCCGGATTTCGCGCGGAAGCGCACGAGGGACGATGCCGGACAACAAGCGAATAGTCTTCGCGATCAATTCACTCGCCGGCGGCGGCGCCGAGCGCGTGCTCACCACCCTGCTCGGCGGATCGGCGCCGTGGCGCAACCGGTACGACGTGCACCTGGCGTTGCTCGACGACGAGCCGCGCGCCTACCCGGTGCCCGATTGGGTGCAGGTCCACCAGCTCGATGCGCGGCATAAATTGCTGCCCAGCCTCAAGCAGATGCGCGCGCTGGTCGACCGGCTCTCACCCGATGCGACGCTGAGCTTCCTCACCCGCGCCAATGTCGCCAATGCCTGGGCGATGGCAGGGCGCGGCCGGCCCTGGCTGATCAGCGAGCGGGTCAACACCAGCGCGCATCTCGGCAAGGGGCGCGGGGCGATCGCTGCCAAGGCGATGGTCCGCATCGCCTATCCCCGCGCCGCGCACGTCATCGCAGTGTCCGAGGGCGTGGTCGACGATCTCGCCGACAATTTCGGCGTCCAGCGCGCCCGCATGTCGGCGATCGCCAACCCGATCGACCATGACCAGATCGCCGCGCTCGCCGCCGAGCCGCCGGCCTTCACCCCCGCCGGCCCCTATATCGTCGCCGCCGGCCGGCTGGTGCCCAACAAGAACATGGCGCTGCTGCTGCGCGCCTATGCCAAGGCCGATCCCGGCGCGCGCCTGGTGATCCTCGGCGAGGGCCCGGAACGCCCCGCGCTCGAGCGGCTGGCCACCTCGCTCGGCATCGCCGAGCGGGTCGACATGCCCGGCTTCGTCGCCAATCCCTTCGCGCTGCTCGCCCGCGCCCAGGCCTATGCCATGCCCTCCAATGCCGAGGGTTTCCCCAATGGCCTGGTCGAGGCGATGGCCTGCGGGGTGCCGGTGGTCGCGACCAACTGCGCCTCCGGCCCGTCCGAAATTCTGGCGGACCGCCCCCGCAGCGCGGTGACCGGCGGGATCGATGTCGATGCCGGCGCATTGGTCCCCACCGATGATGTCGATGCTTTCGCTGCGGCACTCCGCCGCGTGCTCGTCGAGCCGCGCCGCAGCGCCTGCGGCGTGCGTGCGCGTGCCCGCTCGCGAGCGTACGGCGTCGAGCAGGCGGCCGCCAATTACTGGGCCAGGATCGAAGCCGCGCTCGCCGCGCCGTCCCGCCCGCAACCCGTTGACAATGTACGTCGCGTTCAGGGAGCAAATCGATGAAGTGGCACATGCAGATCGCGCTGGCGGGGGCGCTGGCGCTACTCGGCGGATGCGCCGGCCAGACTCCGCTCGCCGGCAGCGGCGACGCCCCGCCGCCCGCCGCCGCCTTCACCCTCTCGCCGGGCGACAAGGTAAAGGTCGCCACCTATGGCGAAGTCTCGCTCACCGGCGATTTCGAAGTCTCCCCCGGCGGCACCATCGCCTTCCCGCTGATCGGCGAGGTCAAGGCGGCCGGCATGCAGCCCGACCAGCTTTCCAAGGCGATCGAGACCCAGCTGCGCGAAGGCTATCTGCTCGAGCCCAAGGTCTCGGTGCAGGTCGCCAGCTTCCGCCCGGTCTACATATTGGGCGAGGTCAACAAGCCCGGCGAATATCCCTATACCCAGGGCCTCACCATCCGCGGCGCGGTCGCCAAGGCGGACGGCTTCACCTACCGGGCCAATGAGAAGCGCGTCTTCCTCAAGCGCACCGGCGAGCCCGGCGAGCGGGCCTATCCGCTGACCGCCGATTTCGCGGTGCTGCCCGGCGACACGATCCGCTTCGGCGAGCGCTATTTCTGATGGACATGGCCACCGCATCGCTCGCGCCGGAGTTGGCGCTCGCCGAGCCCTTGCCCGAAAGCGGCAAGCCCCATACGCGCGGCTGCCCGGTCAGCTTCGCCAAGCTGAAGGCGCTGCTCGCCGCCGACCTGTACCGCTATGCCGGCCGGGTCAGCGCGGGCGCCTTCCTCAAGCATTATGCCTTCACCCCGGGCTATAAATACACCGTGCTGATGCGTACCGCCGGCTGGCTGAGGCTCAAGCCGGCCAAGGCCTTCGGCTTCTATCCGCTGGCCAAATGGCTGCTGCTGCGCGCCCGCTACAAATATGGCTTCGCCATTCCCGAGTACATGGAGATCGGCCCCGGCCTGTTCCTCAACCGGTTCGGCGGCTTCTATTTCCATGGCGACACGGTGCTGGGCAGCAACGTCAACATCACCCACGGGGTGGTGCTGGGATACATGAACCGCGGCGCCAAGCGCGGGGCGCCGGTGATCGGGGACCGGACCTTCCTCGGCTCGGGGGCCAAGGTGATCGGCGGGATCCAGGTCGGCGCGGAGGCGGCGATCGGGGCCAATGCAGTGGTGACCAAGGACGTGCCCGAGCGCGGGGTGGTCGGCGGCATTCCCGCCAAGCTGCTCTCGGACCAAGGCTCGGACGGATACATCAACCGCCTCGCGCCGCCCGAGCTGCTCGCCGCCTGCGAGGGCGCGCTGCACGGCTGGCGGGATCAGCCGAACACGAAGTCCGCCTGATCGAGCGCGGTGGCGCCGCGCACGAAGATCGTGTCGGTGCCACCAAGCTGGATCGTCACCCCGCTGCTGCTGGTGGTGAAGCGCAGCTGCTCATAGGCGATATCGAAGGCGCTGAGGTCGATCCGGTCGGCCTCGGTGCCGCCGCGGGTGAAATCGGTGATCTCGTCGGCGCCCGAGCCCGGCGCGAAGACGAAGCGGTCGCTCCCGCCGCCGCCGGTCAGCTTGTCGTTGCCGCCCTTCGCGCCGGCCGCCATGTTCACGGCATCGCCGTAGAGCACGTCGTCGCCCAGCCCGCCGATCAGCGTGTCCGCCCCGCCGACCCCGGCCGCAGTCATGCTCATCCCGTCGCCGACCAGCACATCGTCGCCGTCGCCCCCGTCGAGCGTGTCCTTGGCGGCGAGCGACGAGACCCATTCGCTGTCGCCGACCAGCAGGTCGGCGCCCGCGCCGCCATAGAGCCTGTCGGTCTGCTGCCCGCCATAGAGCGTGTCGCCGCCATCCTCGCCGTAGAGCAAATCCTCGTTCTTGCCGCCGTCGAGCCGGTCGGCGCCGATCCCGCCCCATAAAGTGTCGTTGCCGTCGTCGCCCGACAGCGTATCGGCGCCCGCCCCACCGGTCAGCACATTGGCGCCAGCGCTGCCGAGCAGCGTGTCGTCGAAGGACGAGCCCTGCGCATTCTCGATGCTGACCAGCTTGTCGCCGGTGGCATCGCCGCCCGTCGCGGTCTGGCTGCGCAAATTGACCAGCACCCCGCCGAGCGACCCGGCATAGTCGACCGTGTCCGCCCCCGCGCCGCCGTCGAGCACGTCGCCGCCCGATCCCCCGCGCAGCATGTCCGCCCCGTCCCCGCCGGCCAGCCGGTCCTCGCCGCCGGCACCGACGAGGAAATTGTCGAGCGCATTGCCGGTCAGCGTCGCGCCGACCGTGCCGGTATAGACCAGCTCCTCGATATTCGCGCCGAGCGTGTAGTTGTTGGCGGCGGTGCGGATGCGGTCGCGGCCCTCGCCTGCCGCCTCGATCACCTGGTCGCCGGCCTCGAAGACGACATAGAGGTCGTTGCCGGTGCCGCCGCGCAGCACGTCGTTGCCGCTGCCGCCGTCGAGCTGGTCGTCGCCCGCCCCGCCGACCAGCACATCATCGCCGCCTCGCCCGTAGAGCATGTCGCCGACCAGCACATTGTCGCTGCCGGTGATGCTGTCGGCATAGTTGGAGCCGATCACCGTCTCGATGTTGAAGAGCCGGTCCCCCTCGGCCTCGCCGCCCTGATTGACGTTGGTCGCCAGGTTGACGGTGATCGCAGTCGACTTGGTGTAATCGGCCTGGTCGCGCCCCGCCCCGCCGTCGAGCAGGTCCGCGCCCGCGCCGCCGACCAGCTTGTCGTCGCCGTCGAGCCCGTACAGCGCGTCGCCCAGCGCCTTGCCGTAGAGGCTGTTGTCGAGCGCATTGCCCGTGCCGGCCAGGGCGCTGCTCCCGGTATAGCTGAGGTCCTCGACCCCCTCGGCGAGAGTCAGCATCGCGAGGCTGGTGCGGACGATGTCGGTCCCGCCCCCCAGCGCCTCGATCACCTGGTCGCCGGCATTGTCGACCACATAGCTGTCGTCGCCAGCGCCACCGATCATCAGGTCCGCGCCCGCGCCGCCATCGATCGTATCACTGCCGCCGCCGCCCTCGATCCGGTTGGCGCCGGCATCGCCGGTGAGGGTGTCGGCAAAGCCGCTGCCGACCACCGCCTCGATGCCGGAGATGCTGTCCCCCTGCGCATCACCGCCCGACACCGCGCCGGTGGCGAGGTTGACCTTCACCGCCGCCGCGCTGCCCGAATAGACCAGGGTGTCGAACCCGCCCGCCCCGTCGATCCGGTCGCCGCCCGCACCGCCGACCAGTATCTGGTCGCCACCATCGCCGATCAGCGTGTCGGCAAAGCCGGTGCCGATGAAGCGCTCCACGCCGTCGAACCGGTCGCCCTCGGCATCGCCGCCGCTGCTCGCGCCGGTCTGGAGGTTGATCGAGACCGCAGTCGCGTTGCCGCTATAGTCTACGGTGTCGACCCCATCGCCGCCGACCAGCACATCGGCACCCGCACCGCCCTGGAGCAGGTCGTCGCCGCCGCGCCCGTCGAGCCGGTCAGCGCCCGCGCCGCCGTACAGCGCCTCGGCAATGCCCGTGCCCGACAGCGTGTCGTCAAAGGCCGAGCCGGTCAGCCCTTCGATGCCGACCAGCCGGTCGCCCGCCGCATCGCCGGTGCTGGCCTGCACCGACAGGGCAAGATCGACCTGCACCGCCGCCGCCGAACCCGAATAGTCCGCGGTATCGAAGCCCTCGCGCCCGTCGAGCAGGTCCGCGCCGGCACCGCCGGTCAGCCGGTTGCTGCCGGCATCGCCGCTCAGCACATCGTCGAATGCCGAGCCGATCAAATCCTCGATCCCGACCAGGCTCGCTCCGCCCGAGGCGGTGCCCGCGACCAGGTCCGCCGTCACTGCGCTCGCGCTGTTCGAAAAGTCCGCCGCATCGACGCCGGCGCCGCCATCGAGCCAATCCGCGCCGCCATTGCCGACCAGCCGGTCGTTGCCTGCACCGCCCGACAGCGCATTGGCCGCGCCATCGCCGACCAGCACGTCGGCAAAGCTGGAGCCGACCAGATTCTCGATCCCTGCCAGCACATCGCCCTGGGCATCGCCGCCGCTGCCGGTGCCGCCCAGCACCGCCGTCACCCCCGCGCTGCTCGACGCATAATCGGCGGTGTCGATCCCCGCGCCGCCGGTCAGCCGGTCCGCGCCGGCACCGCCGACCAGGACATTGTCGAACGCATCGCCGGTCAGCACATCGTCGAAGCGCGAGCCAACCAGTCGCTCGATCCCCCCGAGCCGGTCGCCCTGGGCATCGCCGCCCGTGCCGGTGCCGGCGACAAGATCGATCGTCACCGCCGCGCCGCTGGCCGAATAGTCCGCGCTGTCGAACCCGGTACCGCCGGTCAGCGTGTCGGCGCCGGCGCCCCCGACCAGCAAATCGTCGCCGCCGCGCCCGTCGATCCGGTCGTCGCCCGCACCGCCGCCGAACCAGTCGGCGCCTTCGCTACCGGACAGCATGTCGGCGAATGCCGATCCCTCCACCGCCTCGATCCCGATCAGCCGGTCACCCGCCGCCTCGCCGCCGCTCGCCGCGCCATTGGCGAGATCGACCGTCACCCCGGCGGCGCTGCTGCCATAGTCGACCCGGTCGATCCCCGCCCCGCCGTCGAGCAGGTCCGCCCCCGCGCCGCCATCGAGCATGTCGTCCCCGGCACCGCCCGAGATCATGTCATCGCCATTGCCACCGAACAGCCGGTTCGCGCCGGCATCGCCCGCCAGCGTGTCGCCAAAGCCCGAACCCTCGACGTCCTCGAACCCGTCGAACAGGTCGCCCGTGGCATCGCCGCCGCTGGCGGTGAGCCGGGTCAGGTCGACCCGCACCGCGGCGCTGCTGCCAGCATAGCTGAGCAGGTCACGGCCCGCGCCGCCGACGAGGATGTCGGCCCCCGCCCCGCCGGCCAGCACATCGTCGCCGGCATTGCCGACCAGCATGTCGTTGCCCGCGCCGCCCAGCAGCACATCCGCGCCCGCGCTGCCGCCGACCATGTCGTCGCCCGAAGTCCCCGCCGTCACCACCAAGTGCTGCCCGTCCAGGGTCAGCACCGATCCAGTGCCCTTCTTGGTGGTCACCGTGCCCGTGCCGGTGGCGAGGCCATAGTCGCGCACCGTCAGCGCGCCGTTCTTCTCGGCCAGGTTGAACAGGGTCGGCGAGCCGGGATCGGAGAAGAACGCGCCGTCGATCGTCGCGCTGGCGCCCTCGGCCAGCCAGATATGCTCGCGATTGCCCCCGGCGAGCGGCGCGCCGGCATCGAGGCTGACGATGTTGCTCAGCTGCGCGCCCGTGCCCCACAGCCGGATGTTGCGGCCATTGCCCGAGACGATCGCCCCGTCGACCACCACGCCGTTGCTCTTCAGGTCGAGCCCGCCATCGCTGTTGCCGGTGGCGATCACGTCGCGCAGCGTGATGTTGTAGGTGCCGCGCTCGGTCGCGAAGCCATCGCCGTTGCGGTAATCGTTCACCGTGTCGAGCGCGTTGCGCATCGCGACATGGTCGATCAGCACGTCGTGCGCGGTGCCGTCGATATGCACGCCGATCGCGAAATTGTCGCCGTCCTGGAACTGGCTGTCGCCGCGGACATCCTCGATCAGCACGTTGCTGCTGTTGTACTGGACGCGGATCGCGCCCTTGGAATAGCCGTCCACCGCGACGTCGCGGATGGTCAGCCCGGTGATGCTCGCGCTGGCGTTCGCGCCCGATGCGATATCGTCGAAGAAGCGCGCGACGTTGCCCGCCGTGACATGCTCGATGGTGAGGTTGCTCAGGTCCCCGCCGACGCGGATCGCCGTGCCGACATTCTCGAAGGCAAGATCGCTGAACCGCAGATTGTTCGCGCCGCCGAGCAGCCGGAAGACTTCCTCGCCCGCGGGATTGGCCGGATCGAACGGCTCGGGCCGGGTGCCCGTGATCGTCGCCGCCATCGCATTGCCGGCACTGTCGACCCCGCGGATCGTCACCGGTGCCGCGGCGGTGCCACCCGCGACGATCGCCAGCGCCTCGGTCGGTGCGGTATAGGCGCCCTGGTCGGCGAGCATCAGCACCTGCCCGCCCGGGCCAGCCGCGGCGATCAGCTTGGGCAGGTCCTTCAGCGTCGCGGCATTGGCCGCGCTGGAGCCATCGCCCGAGCCGCTGCCGGTCGGCGAGATGTAGAGTGTGGGCATGGCCAGGGTCTCCTCATAGGCCCGAGAAGGTCACCCCCATTGAAATCCGGTCGTCCGCGAAGTTGCGCCCGGCGCTTGCCCCGCCGCTCGACTGGGTGCGCCGCTGCAGATCGAGCCGCAGCGCCATGCGCTTGCTGACCAGATAGGAAGCGCCGGCGCGCCAGGTCCAGCGATCGTCGCGCCGGTCGATATCGTTGAAGTCGCGCTTCTCCAGCTCGCCGCCGACGCCCAGGATCAGGTTGCGCAGCAGCTCGTAATCGGCGCGCAGCGTGAAGTTGGTAGCGAGATAGCCGGTCGCGCCGTTGACCCCGGTCTCGCGGATGCCGCGATCGACCGTGCCGGTGATCGTCACCAGCGGGGTGAGGAAATAGGCAAGCTCGCCGCGTACCAGGAAGCCGGAGATGTCCTTGAACTGCGCCGGCTTATAGTCCTGCTGGAGATAGCCGAGCCGCAGCGATCCGCGCGCCTTTCGCCCCAGCTCGAAGCTCGCGCCGCCCGCCAGCTCGAAGCCGGAGGAATCACGCGCCGGGACCGGCCCGCTGCGCGCGCGATAGTCGCGCTGGTTGAGCGTGCCCGCGACGAAGAAGGCAATGCTCGGGCTCAGCGCATATTCGCCGATCGCGGTGCCCGTGTACGTCGTGTGGTCGCGGAAATCCTGGTCGATCGGCGCGCCGCCCGGCGTCACGCTGTCGGCATAGTTGCGGTTCTCGACATCGAACACGCCGCGCACCCGCAGCCGGTTGAAGACGTGCGTGTACGCCAGGTTCGCTCCGCTCAGCGTGAAGCGGATCGGGCGCGAGGCCTGGCTGGGCGAATCGGGCGAGACGCGCTCCTGGCTGTAGCGCCCGTTGCGCAGCGAGACGTTGAGCGTGTCCGACCTGCTGATCGTGTAGAGCGCGCCGGCGTTCACCGCATATTGGGTGGCGTTCTCGCTCGCGCGATTAGCATAGCGCAGCAGGTCGAGCTCGGCGTCGAAGTTGAGCTTGAGCGTCGGCGAGGGCCGGACCAGCGAGACCTTGGGGCGGATGCGGACATAGGCGTCGCCGATCCGGTCGCTCGGCTGGGCATAGAGATTGTCGTCATAGCCCGCGCCGATCGCGACGCGCGGCAACAGCTCGAAGCTGCCCACCCGGATCGGCTCGGGCGTATAGGCCGGGCGGCGCCGCTCGAGCACGCTGACGTTGCGGTCGCGCCCGAAGCTGTTCTCGGTCGAGACCGAGCCGAGCCCGTCGGTCGCATCCGATTGCTGGGCGAGCGCGGGCGCCGCGAAGCTGCCGGAGACCAGCAGCGCAAGGAAGGCGGCGCGCTTCACCGGCGGCCCAAAGTCACGAGGATCGGGCGATGGTCCGATCCGGTCGCGGACAATGCCTGCGCCGAGACCAGCCCCCAGTCCGGCCCGGCATAGAGCTGGTCGATCGGCAGCACGGGAACGAGGCGCGGCCAGCTCGGCAGCGCCCGGGTCATGCGGGTGAGGGGTTCGAAGGCGCGGTCCTGCTCGCGCATCGCCGCGGCCCATGGAGTGAGGTTCATGTCGCCTGCAACGATGAGGGGGTCGCGATTGATCCGTGCCAGCGCCTGCGCGACCGATTGCCGGTCGACCGCTTGGTCGCTCGAGGTCGGCCGCGGATAGTGGAGCGTGATCACGGTGAAGGGCCGGCCGTCGGGCCCGGTGATCCGCGCCCAGAGCACCGGCGGGCCGAACTTGCGGCCCTTCGCATCCTCGAGGAAATAGTCGCTGTCGGCGATCGGCCAGCGCGAGAAGATGGCGAGGTCGCAGCCCCGCGGGCATTTGGTGCCATAGGGGAAGTGCTGGCGCAGCGCGGCGAGCATCGGGCGGAAGCCGAGGTCGACTTCCTGCAGCATCACCACGTCGGGCCGGGCGTCGAGGATCGCCTGGGCGGTGCCGGCCGGGTCCGGATTGCCGTGCCAGACATTGTGGGTCAGCACCCGCACCTGCGTCATGCCCGATCGCGCCCGGGGCTGGTCGCGCAGCAGCTCGGGCGCCATGCCGATCGCCACCGGCGCCAGCGCGACCAGCGCACCGGCGATCACCCAGCCGCCCGGGCGCCAGCGCAGCGCCAGGCCGAGCAGGATCGCCAGCCCGAACAGCGGCAGGAACGAGGCGATCACGTCGAGCATCGGGTCCATGCCGCCCGCCAGCGACAGCCACGCCGCGATGCCGCCCCCGCCGATCAGCAGGGTGCCCAGGGCCCGGACCAGCCTCACGCGCGGGCGAGCAGCCGATTGCGCAGGGCATGGCCGGATTGCCGGATCGATGCAGGGATCAGCTTGGCGGCGAGCAGCAGCGCCGCCGTGCCCGTCCCCTCGGGCAAATAGATGTCGCCCAGCCTGATCGCGGTCCGCCCCGGATATTTCATCGCGTAGCGGGCATAGTGCGCGATCTCCTGGTTCACCAGCCGCCGGAGCAGGCTGGCCTCGCGCCCGGTCGCCCCGGCGAGGATGGTCCGCGCGGTCTCGACCAGGCAGGGCAGGTCGAGCGTGGTGGTCGACTTGCTGACCTTGTTGTCGCTGTCGCGGTGGAACACGGCGGTAACGCGCGGGTCGTAGCGCAGCGTGCCCTGGGCGAGCACGCGCAGCCACAGATCCTTGTCGCCGCCGCGCACCGCCCGGCCTTCGGGGAACAGTCCTGCCTCGAACAGCGCGTCGCGCCGGATCGCGATCGCCCCGGTCCACATCGGGCATTCGCGCACCGCCAGCCAAGCGGAGAGGAAGCCGGCGAGGTCGAGCGTCTGAGCCTGCTCCAGCCCGGACGCGATGCGCTGCGGCTGGGTGCGGTCCTCGAACACATGGTCGAACCGCGTCGCCGCCGCATGGACCTGCGGGTCCGCTGCGATCCCCTCGGCCAGCACGGCGAGGTGATCGGGCTGCCACAGGTCATCGGCGTCGAGGAAGGCGATCCAGTCGCCGCTCGCGGCATGGATGCCCAGATTGCGCCCGGCATAGCCGCCCGGCCCCGGCGTCGGCAGGTCGAGCAGCTTGATCCGCTCATGGCCGATCGCCGCGACAAGCTCGCGCCCGCCATCGGTCGAGCAATTGTCGATCACCAGTATCTCGTGTGGCGGGAAGCTCTGGTCGAGCGCACTCTCGATCGCGGCGCGGACATGCGCGGCCTTGTTGTAGAGCGGCATGACCACGGAGAAATGTGGGACGGTCATCAGTCGCGTGCTGCCTTTCTGCCCCCGGCGAGTTGCAGGAATTCGCCCACCGCCACCCCGGCAAGCTCCAGCGTCAGAAGCATCACCGCCAGCCGGCGGCGCATCGTGAGTTCGCGCGAGATCGCCGCGCGGCGCAGCCGCCGCACGGTATCGATCGCGGTGATCCCCAGCACATGAACGAGCCGCGGGCGCTTCGCGGTACGGTCCCAGCGCCCGCCGCTCAGCCGCCGGCGCTTGTGGACCAGCTCGGCCCGGCTCGCGCGCACCGGATGGCGCACGACCATCGCGGGGACATAGACGAGGGGATGGCCGGCTTCCTTGATGCGCAGCGCCATCTGCCGGTCGCCGCCCGACTTCAGCCCGGCGTCGAACCCGCCCAACTCCTTGAGCAGCGCCGTCTCGCTCGCCCAGTTCGCCGTCGCGCAATTGCCACGCGCCGCATGCGCCTGAGGGAAGGAGAAGAGCCGTTCGTAATCGCCGAAAACCTCGCGCTCCTGCGCGATCTCGTCGAACAGATCGATCCTGCCGGCGAGCACCCCGAAGCCCGGATTGACCGCCGCGGCCCGCAGCACCTGCTCGAGCCAGTCGGGCGCGGGCTCACAATCGGCATCGGTGAAGGCGGTTATCGGCGCGCGGACATGCCCGATCGCCAGGTTGCGCGCGGCATAGGAGCCGGGCCGCTTCTCCTCGAGCAGCTCGACGCCCGGATAGCGCCGCGCGATATCCGCCGTGGCGTCGCTCGACCCATTGTCGACGACGATGATCTGAAATGCGTCACGCGGGAGCGTCTGGCGCGCAAGCGCATCCAGGCAGCGGCCGAGCACCGCTTCGCCGTTCCACACAGGTATGACGACTGCGACTTGAAACATAGATACGCCTGTCCAGTGCTAGTCGCAGCTCAGTCAGCCCGCCGCACTGCCCGGGTCAACCGCATGCCGCGCCTGCGAAAGACGAGCCGCCCCTTTGGCCGGGTGACCGGAGCCCGGGGCGCCTTCGCTCTCGAATAATTGCCCGCTACCAAGGATCACGCCGGACCAATCGTTGTTGTTGCACCGCACAAGCGATGCAGTGACCGTGAGCAGGAGGCGTGTACCCGTGCGTGAATTCCAGCCCGAATCGGGCCCCGAATCGAGCATCGCCACCGAGATCGCGGTGGTCTCGCTCGAAACCGCCACCGCCCGTCGGGAGGCCTTTGCCGCGCGTGCGGCGGGCACGTCGCTCGCCTGGCGCTTCTTCGATGCGTGCACCGGCCCGGCCCAGGGCATGACGATCGACGAGCCCGCGATCCGCCGCAACAAGGGCCGGGCGATGAGCAAGGGCGAGATCGGCTGCTATGCCAGCCATTTCTCGATCTGGCGCGACATGGTCGCGCTCGGCGTGCCCCAGGCGATCGTGCTCGAGGACGATACGCTGGTCGACTGGGCCTATCTCGAGCCGCTCGCCGCCACCGATCTCCACGCCCAGGGCATCGACTATCTGCGCCTCTACGCCAAGCGCCCGACCTGGCAGCGCGTGGTGAAGCGTGACTTCCTCCAGCATTCGCGCACCATCGTCGAGCTGGTCGGCCCGGCCTATGGCACCCAGGGCTATGCGATCACGCTCGAGGGCGCGCGCCGGCTGGTCGCGCATTGCCGCACCGTCCGCCGCCCGATCGACGACGAGATGGACCGCAGCTGGGCGCACGGCCTGCCCAATCTCGCGCTGTTCCCCGCGCCGATCCTCGAGGCCGCGATCGTCTCCGACATCGGCCCCTCCCGCTTCGGCCCGAAGAGCGACCCGCTCTATCATTCGGTCAAGCAGAAGGCTTGGCGCCATATCGAGCGCACGCGGATGCGCATGCTGAAAGCGAGGCGCCTGCTTGAACGCTGAGACGCCCGCACGCTTCGACGACGGCCTGCGCGCGCGCAGCCGCAGCTCGATCGGCTGGACGATCACGCGCTTCCTGTCGGACCAGCTCTTCTCCTTCATCGTCTTCGTCATCCTCGCGCGCCTGCTCACCCGCGCGGACATCGGCGCGTTCGCAGTGATGGCGGTGACCGCCGAGGCCTTCCGCATCATCGCCACCGCCGGACTGGTCCAGACGATCGCCCGCAAGCGCGAGCTCACCCCCCAGTTCCTCGACACCATCTATCGCTCGCAGCAGGGCTTCTCCTTCCTCTCCGCCGCGCTGATCGTCGCGCTCGCCCAGCCGATCGCCGACCTGATGGGCGCGCCGGCCATCGCCCTGCCGCTGGCGGTGATGAGCCTCGTCCTCCCGATCTCCTCCTTCGGCGGCACCCACCTTGCGCTACGCCTCCGCGAGTTCGGCCACCGCACGACCGCCCTGCGCTCGGTCGTCGGCGGGCTGATCGGCGGCACCTGCGCGGTGGTCGCCGCCTTTGCCGGGCTTGGTCTCTGGAGCCTGGTCATCCAGCGCCTCGTCACCGAGATCGCCGGCGTGTTCCTGTCGCGCGCCTCCTATGACTGGAAACCGGGCTGGAAGTTCGAGATGCCGATCCTTCGCGGAAACCTCATGCTCAACGCCAGCCTGATCTATGTCCAGCTGGTCTTCCTCGCGACCGTGCGCGTGCAGGAGATGGCGATCGGCGCGGGCATCGGCCTGGCTGCGGTCGGTGTCTACCGCACCGCCTGGCGCACCGTCGAGCTGATCGGCCGCGGTGCGATCCAGCCCTTCACCCAGGTCGCGGTGCAGACGCTAGCCCGGGTCAAGGACGAGCCCGCCGAGCTGCGCCAGGCATATCGCTGGATGATCGCCCAGGCCTCCGCCATCTCCTTTCCGGCGCTGGTCGGCTTCGGCGCGCTGGCGCCCGTCGCAATCCCCACCGTATTCGGCGCGAAATGGGACGAGGCCGGGCAACTCGCCCAGATCTTCGCGTTCATGGCCGTGCCCTTCACGCTCAACTTCTTCGCCTCGCCCTCGCTCAGCGTCCTCGGCGCCTCGCGCAGCCTGATGTCGCTGTCGACCACCCAGCTCGTCCTCGGCGTGATCCTGACGCTGGCGGCGCTCCCCTATGGCCTGCTCGCGGTCGCCATCTCCTATGTCGGACGCGCCTATCTCACCCTGCCGATGCAGATTCTGCTGCTCCGCCGCGCCTCGGGCATCCGCCCGGTCGATACCTGGCGCGCGGTCGGCGCGCCGCTCGTCGCCTCCACCCTGATGGGCGTGGCGCTGGCGATCGCGATGCGGCTGCTCGACACCCACCTATCGGGCTGGAGCGTGCTGCTCCTGCTCAGCGGATCGGGCGCGCTTTTCTACGGGATCGTGCTGCTCGCCATCTCGCGGCCGTGGCGCGGCCGTTTCCTGACCCTGTCCAGACGCCTCAGAAAGGGCCGGATATGACCATCAAGACCGCCGACCAGCTCGTCGGCGAACTCGCCCAGCGTTTCGCCCAGGTCCTCGATTCCGTGCTGCCCCCGGGCAAGCTCGCTTTGGTCGACTTCCCCGATCACTCCAATGTCGGCGATTCGGCCATCTGGCTCGGCGAGATGGCCTATCTGCGCCAGCGCGGCCGCCCGCCCGCTTATTATTCCGCGATCGCCGATTTCGACGATGCGGCCTGCCGCGCCGCGATCGGCAATGACGGCACGATCCTGATCCATGGCGGCGGCAACATGGGCACGCTCTGGCCCAAGCACGAAGCCTTTCGCCTGCACCTGTTGCGCAACCATCGCGGCCGGCCGATCGTCCAGATGCCCGAGTCGATCCACTATGCCGACCCCGCCGCGGCGGAAGAGATGGCCGAGGCGATCCGCAACCACGGCGCCTTCACCCTGCTCGTCCGCGACGCCCGCTCGCTCGCCTTTGCCCGCGCGCATTTCGACTGCGAGATCCATCTCTGCCCCGATGCCGCGCTGATGCTCGGCCGCCAGCAGCGCTCCTCCGCCACCGTGCCGGTCTTCGCGCTGCTGCGCACCGATCACGAGCGCTCGGCCGACGATGCCGCGGTGCCCGCCGGTGTGGCCGTCGACGACTGGCTGGAGGAGGACGGCGCCCAGAAGCGCTTCCTCCGCCTGTCGCTCAAGCTCGGCCGGCTGGTCACCCGCGATCCGATGGCCCAGCGCCTCGCCCGCCAGCGCCGCCTGGCCGAATGGCGCTTCCAGCGCGGGCTGGCGATGCTGTCCTCGGGCGAACTGGTCGTCACCGACCGGCTCCACGCGCACATCCTCTCGCTGCTGCTCGATATCCCGCACGTGCTGCTCGACAACAGCTACGGCAAGGTCGCCGGCTTCGCCGACCAGTGGACCGGCGACTATGCCGGTCTGCTGCGCGCCACCAGCCGGGCCGAGGGCTTCGCCACCGCACTGGCCTGCCGCACCCCGCAGATGGTCACCGGCTGAGGAGCCCGCACCCAGAGGAGGGACCGTGAAGCAGGACCTGTCCTTCGACCCCGCCCCGGAGCCCGCCGACAACGGGCTCGCCGCCCTCGCGCTGATCCTCGCGATGCACCGCGTCGCCGCCGATCCTGCCGAGCTGCGCCACGATCTCGGCCATGCCGATCCGGCCGGCACCGACGACCTGCTTCGCCTCGCCCGGCGCATTCCCGGCGTTCGCGCCCGCGCCACCCGAGGCGATTTCGAACGCCTCCGCCGCCTGCCCTTGCCCGTGCTGGCCAGCGGCGCCGAGGGCTGGTTCGTCATCGGCCGGGTCGGCGAGGATGCCGTCGCGGTCCAGCGCCCCGGTGCCGAGATCGAGCGCTGGGACCGTGCCGCGCTCGAAGCGCGCTGGTCGGGCCGGCTCCTCCTCGTCACCACCCGCGATTCCGCCCAGGTCGCCGCCCAGCGCTTCGACTTCACCTGGTTCATCCCCCAGATCGTCAAGTATCGCCGGCTGATCGGCGAGGTGCTGCTGATCACCCTGGCGCTCAACCTGCTCGGCCTCGCCGCCCCGCTCTTCTTCCAGAACGTTGTCGACAAGGTGCTCGCCCATAACAGCCTCGCCACGCTGCAGGTGCTCGCGCTTGGGCTGGTGCTGGTCTCCCTCTGGGAAGTCGCGTTCGGCTGGCTGCGCACGCGGCTCTATTCGGAGACCAGCCAGAAGCTCGACGTCGAGCTGGGCAGCCGCCTCTTCCGCCACCTGCTCCGCCTGCCCATGGCCTATTTCGAGAACCGCCGCGTCGGCGACACCGTCACCCGGGTCCGCGAGCTGGAGACGGTGCGCGAGTTCATGACCAATGCCTCGCTGACGGTGCTGGTCGATCCGCTGTTCACGATCGTCTTCCTCGTCGCGATGTGGCTCTATTCGCCGACGCTCTTCGTGATCGTCGCGCTCACCTTGCCCGCCTATGTGATCGTCTCGCTCGCCGTCACCGGCCCCTTGCGCCGCCGCCTCGACGAGAAGTTCGCCCGCGGCGCGGCCAATAATTCGCTGCTGGTCGAGAGCGTCTCGGGCATGCAGACGCTCAAGGCCGCCGCGGTCGAGCCGCAATGGCAGGACCGCTGGGAACGCCAGCTCGCCGCCTATAGCGCCGCCAACCAGCGGGTGATCAACCTCGGCAATTCGGGCAGCCAGGCGGTCCAGCTGATCTCGAAGCTGAGCCTCGCCGCGATCCTGTTCTTCGGCGCCCAGGCGGTGATCGCCGGCACGCTCACCGTAGGCGGGCTGGTCGCGTTCAACATGTTCGCCCAGCGCGTCTCCGGCCCCGTCATCCGCATGGCGCAGCTCTGGCAGGACTTCCAGCAGGTCCGCCTCTCGGTCCAGCGGATGGGCGACATCCTCAACACCGGTACCGAGCCCGGCGCCGGATCGCGCACTGCTTTGCCCGCGCTCGCCGGCCATGTCCGCTTCGAGAATGTCCGCTTCCGCTATGCCGCCGACGGCCCCTGGACGCTCGACGAGATCAGCCTCGACCTGCCCGCCGGCACCACGCTCGGCATCGCCGGCGCCTCGGGTTCGGGCAAGTCGACCCTGACCAAGCTGCTCCAGCGCCTTTACCTGCCCGCTGCCGGCCGGGTGCTGGTCGACGGCGTCGACATCGCCCAGATCGACCCGGCCTGGCTCCGCCGCCAGATCGGCGTGGTGCTGCAGGAGAACATCCTGTTCAACCGCTCGATCCGCGAGAATATCGCGCTCGCCGATCCGGCCATGCCGATCGAGCGGGTGATGACCGCCGCCCGCCTTGCCGGCGCGCACGACTTCATCCTCGCCCTCCCCCAGGGCTATGACACGATCGTCGAGGAGCGCGGGGTCAATTTCTCGGGCGGTCAGCGCCAGCGCCTCGCCATCGCCCGCGCGCTGATCACCAATCCGCGCATCCTGATCCTCGACGAAGCAACCTCCGCGCTCGATGCCGAGAGCGAGGAGATCGTCCAGCGCAACCTGAAGGCGATCGCCGCCGGCCGCACCGTGCTGATCATCGCCCACCGCCTCTCGGCGATCCGCCAGTGCGACCGCATCCTGACGATGGACAAGGGCCATATCGTCGAAAGCGGCACGCATGACGAGCTGCTCCATCTCGGCGGCCGCTATGCCGCGCTCCATCATCGCCAGATCGGCGTGCAGGCGGGAGCGGCGGCATGAACGCGGTCACTCGACACTGGACCGCCGTGCGCGACGCGCTCGACAATGAGCGGGCGCGTTCCCGCTCGGTCCTCCGCACCGAGGAGACCGACTTCCTCCCCGCCGCGCTGGAAGTGGTCGAGCGCCCGGTCTCGCCGACGGCGCGCGTCACCGCCTGGGCGCTGCTCGGGCTGCTCGTCGTCGCCCTGCTCTGGCTGTTTCTCGGCCGGGTCGATGTCGTCGCTTCGGCGCCGGGCAGGCTGGTCCCCGCCGACGACGTCAAGCTGATCCAGCCGGGCTCGGGCGGGATCGTCCGCGCGATCCTGGTCCGCGACGGCCAGAGCGTGCGCGCCGGCCAGCCGCTGGTCGAGCTCGATCCCACCGTCTCCGATGCCGATGCCGCCCAGGCGGGCAAGGCGCTGGAGACCGCCCAGCTCGACGCCGCGCGGCTGCGCGCGATCCTCTCAGCGCTCGATGGCCAGGGGCTGCGCTTCACCCCGCCTGCCGGCACCACGGCCGAGGTCGCCGCCACCCAGGCCGCGCTAGCCCGTGCCCAGCTCGCCGAGATCCAGGCCGGCAGCCAGACGCGTGCCGCCGACACCGAATCCGCGCGTGCCGCCCGGGCCGAGGCGCAGATCCAGGCGGCCAAGCTCAGCGAGACGCTGCCGCTGCTCGACGAGCAGATCGCTGCCAATGAGACGCTGCTGGCTAAGGGCTATGTCTCGAAGCTGAAGGTGATCGAGATGCGCCGCCAGCGCCTCGCCGCCGCGCGCGACCGCGACGCCGCGCTCGCCACCGCGCGCAAGGCCGAGGCGCAGATCGCGGTGGCCGGCGGCAATTCGAGCCAGTCCATTGCCGAGTCCCGCGCCCGCATCCTCGCCGATCTCGCCAAGGCAGAGAGCGACGCGCGCCTGCGCCAGGAGGAGCTGACCAAGGCCACGAAACGCTCCAGCCTCCAGCGGCTGGTCAGCCCGGTCGACGGCACCGTCACCCAGCTCGCAGTGCACACGGTCGGCGGGGTGGTCGAGGCGGCCAAGCCGATCATGGTGATCGTGCCGGCGCGCGGGAAGCTGGTCGCCGAAGTGTCGATCGCCAACAAGGATGTCGGCTTTGTCGGCACCGGCCAGCCGGTCGCGCTCAAGGTCGAGGCCTTTCCCTTCACCCGATACGGCGCGGTGCCGGGCCGGCTCGAGCAGATCAGCTCGGATGCGGTGCAGGACGAGAAGCAGGGACTGATCTACACCGCCCGGGTGACGCTGGACCGCGCGACGATCCGGCGCGACGGCGCCAACGTGCCGCTCACCCCCGGCATGGCGGTAACCGCCGACATCCGCACCGGCCGCCGCTCGCTGGCGAGCTACCTGCTAAGCCCCATCGACGAGATCCGCACGACGGCAGGACGAGAGCGGTAGCCCTTCTCCCTCTCCCCTTCAGGGGAGAGGGCCGGGGAGAGGGGCAGTGTGTCCCAATCCGGAGACACCGAAGCACGCGGCAAAGTCATGCCCCTCTCCCCTACCCTCTCCCCGCAAGCGGGGAGAGGGAGAAGTTGCAAAATAGGATTCCCCCTGCTTCCCTCCACCAGCCGGGCAGCAACCCAGCCGCTCTTTGACCCCGTAGGAAAGATAGGACCACCACCACGCAACGATCTTGCGAGATGCAGGCCATTCCCGGGAAAACAGGGAAAATAGCACCCGCGAAAACCCGCTCCTGGCGTGAACTTCGTGTACTTTGCCGAGTCGCCCCCGCCCGCGCCGTAGGACGCCTCAATAGGCGTTGTGATGCATCAGCACCTGCGCGGTCCGCACCAGGATCGAGATGTCCCGGACCAGCGACCAGCCATGCTGATATTCCAGGTCCGCCTCGAGCCGGTTGAGGATGTCGCGCTTGGTGTTGGTCGCGCCGCGGAAGCCGCGGATCTGGGCCAGGCCGGTGATGCCGGGCTTGAGTGCGTGGCGGTGCCAATATTGCCGGTCGACCCGCCAGAACAGCTCGTCCCCCGCGGTCGAGCCCAGCGCGTGCGGGCGCGGGCCGACCAGGCTCATCTCGCCGAACAGCACGTTGATCAGCTGGGGCAGCTCGTCGATGCTGGTCATGCGGATGAGGCGGCCGACGCGGGTGATCCGGTCGTCGTCGCGGCTCGCCGAGCGTGCGCCGGTCGCGTCGCTGGTCTCCACCCGCATGCTGCGGAACTTGAGAATCTGGAAGATCCGGTTGCCGCGCCCCATCCGCTCCTGACGGAAGAAGACCGGCCCCGGGGAATCGAGCTTGATCGCAATGGCGACCATCACCAGCACCGGCAGCAGCATCAGCAGCGCCGGGATGGTGACGGCCAGGTCGAGCGCGCGCTTCTTCACTCGGTTGGCGCGGTTGAGCGGGCCCCAGGAGACCACCACCGTGGTCACCCCATCGCGCTGCCGCGTGGTGAGCGGGCCGAGTTCGGCGATCTCGGGCATCACGATCTCGCCGACGATGTTCACGCCTTTCAGCGCGCGTGCCCATTCGGCCTTGTGATCCGGCGTGCAGACGATGACCACGCGGTCATAATCCTGCAGCACGGTGCCCAGCCGGTCGAGCATGTACGGATCGTCGAGATCGGTGCGCAGGCCGGAGGCCCGCGCGTCGACGATCTCGCGGTTGAGATAGCCGTCGGGCACGTTCGCGCCGTCGACGATCACCAGCTCGGCGGTCAGCTTGCCGAAGGTCTTGCTGACGACATGGCAGATCAGCAGCCGCTGCGAGAGCAGCAGCGTCAGCGCGGTGACCATGCCCATGCCGAGCGCGAAGCGCGGCACCTTGCCGGTCACCTTGAGCGAGAAGGCGACCAGCAGGAAGACGAGCAAGGTCGTCGCGAAGGAGAGCAGGGCCTGGCGGCAGCTCTTGCTCGGCTTGGTCAGGCAGCGTGGATTATAGGCCTGGTTCTGGAAGGCGATTGCGGCATGGACGAACAGCGCCCCAGCCATCGCGGTCCACAGTCCGTCGGAGATGGTCCGCGGCTCCTCGACCACCAGCGCGACTGCGAAGCCGAACGCCAGCGCCACCGCGTCCGCCGCCATCAGCCACAGGCAGAGCCATATCTTGGCGTTGCGCCGCGCCGCCTTGGCCAGCGGCGTGCGGATAGGTACCCCCTGGATCGCCAAGTCGATCTTGGTCATGGGATGCAACACTCCCTAAGCTCAGATACGCGAGCTTGCTGCGACGCAACATGACTTCGGGGTTAGGTTATGCAAGCCGCCAGCGCGGGCACGTGCCGGATACGAGATGATCCGTTCGTCGCAGTGCGCAAGTGCGATAAGCCGTGACGCGCGGTGCCCCGGCGCGCTAGGGGAAAGGCATGATCGCCCGTCTCCGCGCCGCCCCTGCCCGCGCACGGCTGCTGCTCTTCGCCTTCGGGGACTTCGCCTTCAATCTCTACTGGCAGAGCATCATGCTCTTCCTGCTCTTCTACTATACCGAGGCGCTGAACCTGCCGGTGGCGACCGCCGCCGCGGTCTACACCATCGCCTCGGTCTGGGACGGGCTGGCCAATTTCCTTGCCGGCGCCGTGGCCGACCGGCGCGAGCCCGGGCGCGGCTATGGCCGGTTCCTGATGCTGGGCAGCGTGCCGCTCGGCCTCGCCTTCGTGCTGACCTATGCGCCGCCGCTCGCTGCCGGCTGGTGGGGCATCGTGACGATCTTCATCGGCCATCTGCTGTTCCGCACCGCCTATGCCGCGGTCAACGTCCCCTATCTGGCGATGAGCGCGCGGGTGAGCAGCGACAGCCGCGACCGCGCCTTTCTCGCCGGCATGCGGATGCTGTTCGGCACCATGGCCGCCGTGCTGGTCGCCCGCGGCACCCTGCCGCTCGGCGCGCTGCTCAGCGGCAGTGCGGTCGCGGCCCAGGCCTATCTCTGGGCGGCCATCCTGTTCGCCATCCTCGGCACCGCGATCCTGATGCTGGTCGGGGCAACCTATCGCGAGCAGGTGGTGCCGGTCCGCACCCAGCCGCCCTCGATCGGCGCGAGCCTGCGCAGCCTCGCCGCCAACCGCGCCTTCGTCACGCTCAACCTCGCGATGATGGCGATGATCGTCGCGGCGACGATCCTCAACAAGTCGGTGCTCTATTATTTCAAGTATTTCGTCGGCGACGACGTGGCCGGGCAGAGCGCGCTCGCCTGGATGGGCGTGGTCGGCGCGGCGGCGGTGCCGCTCTGGATGCTGCTCCAGCGCGTCCTGGGCACGCGTGGCCTGTGGTTCCTCGCCGCCTGCGCCTGCATGGCCGGGCTGAGCCTGTTCGTCATGGTGCATATCGACAGGGCGGGGCCGATGCAGCTGTTCCTCGTCGCGATGCAGGCAGTGATCGTCGGGCTGCACTTCGCCTATTGGGCGATGCTGCCCAACACGGTCGAATATGGCGAGCGCGCCACCGGGCTGCGGGTCGAGGGCGCGGTGTTCGGCATGGCAGCCCTGCTCCAGCGCATCGCGATCGGCCTCGCCACCGCGCTGCTCGCTACCGGGTTCGACGCGGCGGGCTTCGTCGCCAATGTCCGGCAGAGCGAGGCGACGCTCGCGACGATGCGCTTCACCATCGCAGTGGTGCCGCTGGCCTTCCTGGCGCTGTCCTGCCTGCTGATGCTGCTCAATCCGCTCGGCAAGGGCGAGCATGCCAAGATCGTGAAGGACCTGGAGGAGCGGGAAGCTCCCTGAAATCCTCCCCCGGCTTTGCCGAGGGAGGAATGGATCAGGCGGTCAGCGTGAACTGCGCGTGCACGCCGTCCGCCTCGGCTGAAGGCGCGATCCAGACGTCGAACAGGCCCGGCTCGACGGTCGGCTTGTCCTCGCGGCCGATGAACAGCAGCTGCGAGCGTTTGAGCTTGAACGTCACCGTCTCGCTCGCCCCGGCGGCCAGCGCCAGCTTGCGGAAGGCCTTGAGCTCGCGCACCGGCCGGGTGACGCTCGCCACCCGGTCGCGGATATAGAGCTGCACCACTTCCTCGATCGCACGCGAACCCGAATTGGTGATCTTCGCCGAGACGGTGATCTCGCCGTCCCAGGCCAGCGTCGCGGGCACCGACAGGTCGGAATAGCTGACCTTGCCATAGGTCAGCCCGTGGCCGAACGGGAACAGCGCCGAGTTCGGGATGCCGCGATAATGCGCCTTGTAGGGCTGCAGCGCGCCTTCCGGGTTCGGGCGGCCGGTCGCCTTGTGGTTGTAGTAATAGGGCTGCTGCCCCGGCGAGCGCGGGAAGCTGCACGGCAGGCGGCCGGCCGGGCTGTAATCGCCGAACAGCACATCGGCAGTGGCGTTGCCGCCTTCCGAGCCGAGGAACCAGGTGACGAGGATCGCCGGCGCGTTCAGCACCGCGCCGTCCAGCGCCAGCGCGCGGCCGTTCTTGAGCACCACCACAACCGGCTTGCCGGTCTTCGCCACCGCTTCGGCCAGTGCCATCTGCGGCGCGGGGATGACGATCTCGGCACGCGACTGCGCCTCGCCCGACATGTTCTCGCTCTCGCCGATCGCCAGGATCACCACGTCCGCCGCGTTCGCCGCGGCCACCGCCGCCTCGATCCCGCCGGCAAGCGGTTCCTCGACCTTCGAGCCAAGCGTCACGCTCACCGCGCTCTTGTCCGCCACCGCGCCGCGCACGCCCGTCGCCAAGTCGATCGCCAGCTTGTTGTCGCCATAGACCACCCAGGGCCCGTTGATGTCGTGCTGCCCTTCTGCGAACGGGCCGATGATCGCGATCTTCTTGCCGCTCTTCGGCAGCGGCAGCAGGTCGCCGTCGTTCTTGAGCAGCACGATCGACTTGCGCCCGGCCTCGCGGGAAAGCGCGATCGCCTGCCTGGTGCGCGAGCGCGCCTTTTCGCGCTTGGCGTCGATACGGCGGAACGGGTCCTCGAACAGGCCGAGCCGCGCCTTCATCGCCAGCACCTTGCGCACCGATTCATCGACCAGGCTGATCGGCACCTCGCCCTTGGCGACGAGATCGGGCAGGTGATCGCGGTAGTAGCCGCTGGTCATGCTCATATCGACACCGGCCAGGAAGGCGAGCTTGGCCGCCTCGCGCGCATCCGCCGCAAAGCCATGGTCGATCATCTCCATGTCGCCCGTATAGTCGGACACCACAAAGCCCTCGAAACCCCATTCGTCGCGCAGGATCTTGCGCATCAGCCAGGCATTGCCGGTCGAGGGCACGCCGGAAATCTCGTTGAACGAGGCCATCGCCGAAAGCGCGCCTTCGTCGAACGCAGTCTTGAACGGCGGGAGGTAGACTTCGCGCAGCGTCCGCTCTGAGACGTCGACGGTCGAATAGTCGAGGCCCGCCTCGGCCGCGCCATAGGCGGCGAAATGCTTGGCGCAGGCCAGCATCGAATCGATCGCCTTCAGATCCTTGCCCTGGAAGCCGCGCACCCGCGCCGCCGCGATCAGCTCGCCGAGCAGCACGTCCTCGCCCGCGCCTTCCATCGTGCGCCCCCAACGCTGGTCGCGCGCGATGTCGACCATCGGCGCGAAGGTCCAGTCGATGCCTGCCGCCGCGCCTTCATAGGAGGCCATGCGCGCGGTACGCTCGGCGAGATCGGGATCGAAGGCCGCCGCCTCGCCCACCGGCACCGGGAAGATCGTGCGGTGGCCATGGATCACGTCGGCGGCGAAGAGCAGCGGGATCTTGAGGCGCGACTTGGTCATCGCCGCGGTCTGCATGCGGCGCGCCATCTCGGCGCCATTGCCGTTGAACACGCCGGTCAGGCGCCCCTTCTCGACCTCCGCCAACTGCTCCTCGAAGCTCGGGCCGTTGGTCGGCGGGTTGAGCGCGGTGGCGACGCCGCCGCCCCAGGCCGCGGGCAGGATGGTCAGCTGGCCGGCCTTCTCCTCGACCGTCATCTTCTGGATCAGCGCATCGATAAAGGCGGGCACCGGGAGGCGCCCCGCCGCCTGCAGCATCGCGCGCGCCGGGCTCGCGGCCCAGGCCGCGACTGCGCCCGCTCCCATCAGAGCCGCGCGCCGCGAAATCCTGGTGTCGAACATTGCTACTCCTCTCCTGAACACGCCGCGGCCAACCACCCGCGAGCATTGTCTTCCAGATGTCCGCCACGAAACTTTTTTGCTTGTCGCGGCGAACCGTAACCGGTTACATAACTCGGACACGGCTTGTATTGCAATCGCCGAAGCGGTCTGAAACGCAGGAAACATGCGTTCCCATGTCCGGGGACCGGGGGAGAAGGGAAGAAATGGGCGAGGCCACCATCCGCGATGTCGCACGCCGCGCCGAGGTTTCGGTCGCGTCGGTGTCGCGCGCCCTGAACGGCCTCGACAATGTCCGCGCCGAAACCCGCGACAAGGTGATCAAGGCGGCGAACGAGCTCGGCTATGTCCCCCATGCCGGCGCGCGCAGCCTCAGCCTCGCCCGCGCCCATGCGATCGGCGTCGTCCTGCCCGACCTGCACGGCGAGTTCTTCTCCGAATGCGTACGCGGCATGGACCGGGAAGCGAGCCGGCGCGGCTATCTGCTGCTGCTCTCCAACATGCATGACGACAGCGAGCAGGCGGCGGTGGCGCTGCGCGCGATGCGCGGCCGGGTCGACGGGCTGCTGGTGATGGCCCCGCACATCGCACCCGATACGCTCGAGCATGCCCTGCCGCCGGCGATCCCCTCGGTGCTGCTCAACAGCCATGCCGAGCTCGCCGGCCGCCCGGCGCTGCGCTTCGACAATCGCGCGGGTGCCGAGGCGATGGTCGAGCATCTCGTCGCCAATGGCTATCGCCACATCGTCCATATCGCCGGTCCCGAGGGCAATCTCGACGCCGCCCAGCGCGCCGAGGGCTATCTCGCCGCCTGCGCCCGCCATGCCTTGCCCCCGCGCATCATCGCCGGCGACTTCAACGAGGAGGCCGGCGAGGCCGCAGCGCGCGCGATCCTGGCGAGCGGCACGCTCACCGACGCGGTGTTCGCTGCCAACGACATGATGGCGATCGGCTGCCTCCACACGCTGCGCAGCGCCGGCACCGCCGTGCCCGAGCAGATCGCCGTGGCCGGCTTCGACGACGTGCCTCTCGCCCGCTATCTCTCGCTCAGCACGGTCCGGGTGAACATCGCCGAGATGGGCGCCCGCGCCGTCGCCCGGCTGATCGACCTGCTCGAAGGCAAGGACCTCAAGCGCGACAGCGAGACCTTCACCCCCGAGCTGGTGATGCGCGCCACCACGGCGCCGCGCACCGCTCACCAGGACGGAGCCGCGCATGCGTGACCGCGGCTCCGTTTCTTTTTGGCCCTGGACTGTAACCGGTTCCAAGACTTCGCCTGCTTTGGATACACCCCGCCTCGGGGGCGGCGCCGCGCGTGCCGCCCCCAATTTTTCGGCCCCGGGGGTGGAACCGCTTCGCTTTTTCTCATGTATGAGGCTTTGGACATGATCGACCGGCGCGCGCTCCTTTCGCGGTCTTCGCTGCTGCTTGCCGCTTCGGCGCTTCCCGGTGCGGCCGCGGCGCAATCGCGGGGCAAGGGCACCGCGGTCCGCACGCTGCCGCCCTTCTACGAGGATATCGAATACCGTACCTTCCGCTGGTTCTGGGAGACGGCGCGGCGCGACAACGGCCTCGTCCCCGATCGCTACCCCTCGCCCAGCTTCTGCTCGATCGCCTCGGTCGGCTTCGCCCTCACGGCCTATCCGGTCGGCGTCGAGCGTGGCTGGATCACCCGGGCCGAGGCGCGCGACCTCACCCTCACCACGCTGCGCTTCTTCTGGGAGGCGCCGCAGGGGCCCGAGCCGAGCGGCAGGATCGGCCATGCCGGCTTCTTCTACCACTTCATCGACATGATCAGCGGCGAGCGCTTCGGGAAGACCGAGCTCTCGAGCGTCGACACCACCCTGCTGCTGATGGGCGTGCTGTTCGCCGGCCAATATTATGACCGGGCGGATGCGAAGGAGCGCGAGATCCGCGACCTGGCGCAGAAGCTCTATGCCCGGGCCGACTGGAACTTCTTCCGCGCCGACGGCCGCAAGCCGGTGTCGATGGGCTGGCATCCCGAGCGCGGCCTGATCCCGAGCAGCTGGACCGGCTATAACGAAGGGATGTTCGTCTACATCCTCGGCCTCGGCGCCCCGGTGCACGCGCTGCCGGCGGACAGCTGGGACGTGTGGACCGCCACCTATCCCCATTCGTGGCGTGGCGAGGGCCAAACCCGCCACATCGCCTTCGCCCCGCTGTTCGGCCACCAGTACAGCCAGATCTGGATCGACTTCCGTGGCATCCGCGACGCAGTGATGCGCGAGGCCGGCATGGACTATTTCGAGAACAGCCGCCGCGCCACCTATGCCGCCCGCGCCTATTGCATCGCCAACCCGCAGGGCTGGGACGGCTGGTCGAAGGACATATGGGGCCTCACCGCCTGTGACGGCCCGGGCGATTTCAAGGTCACCTTCAAGGGCAAGCCGACCGAGTTCTTCAGCTATTCGGCGCGCGGCCCGCTCGGCCAGCCCGACGGCCGCGACGACGGCACCCTCGCCCCCACCGCCGCGCTCGGCGCGCTGCCCTTCGCGCCAGAGATCGTCATCCCCGCCGCCGAGGCGATGCTCCGCGAGCATGGCGACCTGCTCTACGGCAAGTACGGCTTCCTCGATTCGTTCAACCCGAGCTTCCGCTGGACCGACAGGAAGCTGAGCAACGGCCGCGTCGATCCGGCCAAGGGCTGGTACGACACCGACTATATCGGCATCGACCAGGGCCCGATCCTCCTCCAGGCGGCGAACTATCGCAGCGATTTCGTCTGGAAGCGGATGCGGTCCTGCGCGCCGATCCGGAAGGGCCTGAAGCTGGCCGGCTTCACCGGTGGCTGGCTGGCCTAGCTCCGGCTTCCGCCGGGCGGACGGAATGGCTAAGGCTCGGGCATGACCGACACGCCCGAGACCGCCGCTCCCGAAGCGCCGCCGCGCCCCGCCCTCGCCTATCGCCATACGCCGGGCGCCGGCCCGACCGTGATGTTCCTGTGCGGCTATGCCTCGGACATGAATGGTACCAAGGCCCTGCACCTGGAGGCATGGGCCAAAGCGAATGGCCGCGCCTTCCTGCGCTTCGATTATTCGGGCTGCGGCGAGAGCGAAGGCAATTTCGAGGACGAGACGCTCGCGACCTGGCGTGACGATGCCCTGCGGATGATCGACACGGCCGTACAGGGCCCGGTGGTGCTGGTCGGCTCGTCGATGGGCGGCTGGATCATGGCGATGATCGCCAAGGCACGGCCGGAAATGGTCGCCGGCATGATCGGCATCGCCGCGGCGCCCGACTTCACCGACTGGGGCTTCACCATGGAGCAGAAGCTGGCGCTGCTCCAGAACGGCCGGATCGAGCAGCCCAACGACTATGGCGACACGCCCACCGTCACCACCCGCGCCTTCTGGGCTTCGGGCGAGGCGAACCGCGTGCTGGTCCAGCCGATCGCCTGGGGCGGGCCGGTGCGGCTGCTCCATGGCCAGAAGGACAAGGAAGTGCCCTGGGAGCATGCCCCGCGCCTCGCCGCGGCGATCCGTTCAGACATGGTGCAGACTCTGCTGGTCAAGGACGCGGAACATCGTTTCTCGCGCGAACAGGACCTCGCCCTGATCGTGCGCGCGCTCGAGGAAGTGCTCGCCCTATGCTCCCGTTCCTGATCCTCGCCCTCCAGACCGTTCCCGTCCCGGCCGCGACCCCACCCGCAGCACCGGGCAAGGAGCCGCCGCGTTTCACCCAGTGCATGGACCTGGCGACCGGCGACCCTGCCAAGGCGATCACCGATGCGGTGCAATGGCGGTCCGAGGGCGGCGGCGTGATGGCGCGCCAGTGCCTGGGCGTGGCCTATGCCAATCAGGGTAAATGGGCTGCCGCGGCCGGCGCGTTCGAGGATGCCGCGCGCGAGGCGGAGACCGGCAAGGATCCCCGCGCGCCCAATTACTGGGCCTCGGCCGGCAATGCCTGGATCGCGGCCGGCGAGGCCGCCAAGGGGCGCGCGGCGATCGATGCGGCGCTGGCCACGGGCGCGCTCGCCGGGCTCGACCTGGGCGAGGCGCATCTCGACCGGGCACGGGCGATGGTCGCGCTCGGCGACATGGACACCGCGCGCAGCGACATCGACAAGGCGCTGACCTATGCCGACAAGGACCCGCTCGCCTGGCTGCTCTCGGCAACGCTGGCACGGCGCGCGAGCGACCTGCCGCGCGCGGCGAACGACATCACCGCGGCGCTGAGGCTGTCGGGCGACGACCCCTCGGTCCAGCTCGAAGCGGGCAACATCGCCGCGGCGAGCGGCAACGAGGCCGATGCGCGCACCGCCTGGACCCGCGCGATCGAACTGGCCCCGGGCACGGGCATCGCGACTGCCGCCCGCAAGGCGCTCGAACAATTCTCCGCGACGGAGAAGTGATCCGTCAAACCCCTCCCCTTCAGGGAAGGGGCAAGGGGTGAGGGATGTCTCACCGAGACACTCACCCGCGTCACCGCCACCCTTGAAGAAGACGGGCTTTGGTAGGGGTGGCGCTCGCCGTCGGCGCTCCCTATCTCGCCGCCCATGCGCTATCTCCACACGATGATCCGCGTGACGGATCCCGACGCCACCATCGCCTTTTTCGAGTTGCTCGGCCTCAAGCAGGTCCGGCGGATGGACAGCGAGAAGGGGCGGTTCTCGCTGATCTTCCTCGCCGCCGACGAGGACAGCAAGGGCGAGGGCAAGCGCGCCGATGCCGAGGTAGAGCTGACCTGGAACTGGCCCGCCGAAGACGGCAGCCCGGCCGAGACCTATACCGGCGGGCGCAATTTCGGGCACCTCGCCTACCGCGTCGACAATATCTACGAGACCTGCCAGCGCCTGCGCGACGGCGGAGTGACGATCAACCGTCCGCCGCGCGACGGCCACATGGCGTTCGTACGCACCCCCGACAACATCTCGATCGAGCTGCTCCAGGCGGGCGAACCGCTAGCCCCGGCCGAGCCCTGGGCCTCGATGCCCAATACAGGCGAGTGGTAGGATTCCTCGAAGCGCTCGGGGCCTCGGCCCCGATCGTGCAGGCGCCCATGGCGGGTGCCGGCGGCCCGAAGCTGGCGATCGCGGCGATCCGGGGCGGCGCGGTGGGCTCGCTCCCCTGCGCGATGCTGACGCCCGAGCAGCTCGCCGGCCAGGTCGCCGAAGTGCGGGCCGCCGTCCGGGGGCCGCTCAACCTCAATTTCTTCTGCCACCATCTGCCTGAGCCCACCCCGGACGAAAGCGCCTGGCGGGCCCTGCTCGCCCCCTATTATGCCGAGGAGGGCGTGCAGCCCGGCCCGCCGCCGCCGCTGCGCCGGCCGTTCGACGCGGCACTCTGCGAAGCGGTCGAAAGGGTGCGGCCCGAGATCGTCAGCTTCCATTTCGGCCTGCCCGAGGAATCGCTGCTCGCGCGGGTACGGGGCACCGGCGCGCTGGTGTTCGGCAACGCGACCACGGCCGAAGAGATGCACTGGCTCGCCCGGCGCGGCGTAGATGCGGTGATCGCGCAGGGCGCCGAGGCGGGCGGACATTCGGGCTGGTTCCTTGGTGACCGGCACAACCCCACCCAACTGGCCAAGCTGCTCGCCGAGAAGATCCCCGTGCCGGTGATCGCCGCCGGCGGGATCGTCGACGGCCCGGACATCGCCCGCGCGCTGTCTGCGGGCGCAAGCGCCGTCCAGCTCGGCACCGCCTTTCTCGCCACCCCGGAGAGCAGCGTCTCGGCGCCTTTCCGCGCGTTGCTCGGCACCGAGGTGGCGACCCGTTTCACCAACCTCTTCTCCGGCCGCGAGGCGCAGGGGATCGAGAACCGGCTGATGCGCGACCTGGGAGCGATCCGCGACGAGGTCCCCGCCTTTCCCTATGGCTCCAACGCGCTGGCGCCGCTGCGTACGCATGCGGAGGCCGATGGCCGGGGCGATTATTCGCCGCTCTGGGCGGGAACGGGCGTGGCACGGGTACGGCCAACCGGGGCGGAAGCGCTGGTCCGGCAGCTGGCCGGCGCGCTTGCATCCAAGCGCGCCTGACCGTATTATTCAAATAACACACTTCAGGGCCTGCGCATATATGCGGCTGCGTATTCTGCTTTCCTTTCTCGCGTTGACCGCATGCCATGATCCGGACCGGGTAAGCGTCGACGTGGCGTTCGACGTCGATGCCGCGGGCGGCTTCACCAGCGCCAAGTGCATCGCCTCGACCGGCAAAACCTGTCAGATCGATTTCCGCGGGGTGACGCCGCGCCGGGCGGTGCTCCAGGTCGGCGAGATGCGGCATTTCAAGCATATCGGGCCCGGCGCATCGGTGTGCATCGCCGCCGAAGCCGCGGGCCTCGCCGGCTGCAGCCCGACCCGCCTCCCCGCCGGTTATGCGCGCATCCGCAAGGAAAGATCGGATCGCGCGGCACTGGCGCATGGGCATGCGCGCTCCTAATCTGGGCTCATGCTCCAGATCGTCCGCATCCCTGCCCTCAGCGACAACTATATCTGGCTCGTCCATGATCCCGCCTCGGGCGAGACGATCGTGGTCGATCCCGCCCAGGCGGAGCCGGTGCTCGAGGAAGCCGATGAGCGTGGCTGGACAATCAGCGCGATCTGGAACACGCATTGGCATCCCGATCACACCGGCGGCAATGCCGCGATCAAGGCGCGCACCGGCGCCACGGTGATCGCTCCCGCGGCCGAGGCGGCGAAGATCCCCACGGCCGACCGGCTGGTCGGCGAAGGCGACACGGTGCGCATCGGCGACCGCGTCGCGACGGTGCTCGAGGTGCCGGCGCATACTGCCGGTCACATCGCCTATCATTTCGCCGAGGACTCGGCGATCTTCGTCGGCGACACGCTGTTCGCGATGGGCTGCGGCCGGCTGTTCGAGGGGACGGCGGCGCAGATGTTCGCCAACATGCAGCGCCTGGCGAAGCTGCCGGGCGAGACCGCGGTCTATTGTGCGCATGAATATACTCAGTCGAACGGCCGCTACGCGCTGGTCGCCGAGCCGGACAATACGGCGATCCGCGAACGGATGGACGCAGTGAACCTGGCCCGCGCGACGGGCGAGGCAACGGTGCCGACGACGATCGCACTCGAGCTGGCGACCAATCCCTTCCTGCGCGCGGAAACTGCCGAGCAGCTCGCCGAACGGCGTGCGGCCAAGGATGTCTTTTGAACGATCGCGCGCTATAGTCGCACCGTCGGGGGCGACAGGAGAATGAACATGGTCCGCTTCGCCATTCCCGCCGCCTTGATCCTTGTCCTCGCCTGCACCGCCAATGCCGCACCCCAGCGCGGCGCCAATCGCGGCGACGACGCCAAGATCGCCAAGCGCCTCGCCAGCCTGACTCCGGGCAAGCCGCAGAACTGCCTGCCGCGCGACCGGTTCGCCGAGACCCAGGGCTATGCCCGCACCATCCTGTTCGTCGGCGGGCGCAACAAGGTGTGGCGCAGCGACTTGGTCGGCACCTGCCCCGGCCTCTCGCGCGGTGACCTGCCGGTCATCACCAGCACCTCGGGCCGGATGTGCCGGGGCGACCGCGTGCAGACCCGTGCGCGCATCGGCGGGATGCTGACCGGCGCCTGCGCGCTCGGCCCCTTCGTGCCCTATAGCAAGTGAGGAACGCGACGATGCGCAGCCTTGCCCTTCTCGTCCCTGCAGCACTGGCCCTGGCAGGCTGTGCCGCGAGCAGCGAAATCCAGGCCCCGCAGGCAGCCGAGGCGCAGAAGGACCTTGCCGCGGTGCTGGACGGCCGCATCGCCGGCACCCCGCGCGACTGCATCTCGGTGACCGATTCCGACAGCCCGCAGATCATCGACAACCAGACGATCGTCTACAAGCCGCTGGGCAGGACGGTATGGCGCAACGACCTGGGCAGCAGTTGCCCGGGACTGCGGCCCTACACCACGCTGATCGTGGAGGTGCACGGGTCACAGCTCTGCCGGAACGACCGCTTCCGCGTGCTCGACCCGGGATCGACCATCCCCAGCGCCTATTGCATGTTCGGCAAGTTCACGCCCTACGAGAAGGCGAAGTGAACTAGAAATCCTCCCCCGCTTCGCGAGGGAGGAATTTACAGAACTACAGCACGTAGCGGCTCAGATCCGTGTTCCGCGCCACCGCAGCCAGCTGCTTGTCGACATATTCGCCGTCGATCACCAGCGTCTCGCCCTTGCGGTCCTCGGCACCGAAGCTGATGTCCTCGAGCAGCTTCTCCATCACCGTCTGGAGCCGGCGGGCGCCGATATTCTCGACCTCGGCATTCACCTCGGCGGCGATGCGCGCCACCGCGCGGATGCCGGTGTCGGTGAAGTCGATCTTCACGCCCTCGGTGCCGAGCAGCGCCGCATATTGCTGCACCAGGCTCGCCTTGGTGTCGCTGAGGATCGCGACGAAGTCCTCCTCGGTCAGCCCCTTCAGCTCGACGCGGATCGGCAGCCGGCCCTGGAGTTCGGGAAGCAGGTCGCTCGGCTTGGCGACGTGGAAGGCGCCCGAGGCGATGAAGAGGATATGATCGGTCTTCATCGGGCCGTATTTGGTGGCGACCGTGGTGCCCTCGATCAGCGGCAGCAGGTCGCGCTGCACGCCTTCGCGGCTGACCGAACCGCCGCGCACGTCGCTCACCGCGATCTTGTCGATCTCGTCGAGGAAGACGATGCCGTTCGCCTCCGCATCCGCCAGCGCGACGCGGCTGACCTCGTCCTGGTCGAGGCGCTTGTCGGCCTCTTCCTCGACGAGCTTCTCCCAGGCGGCGCGGACGTTGAGCTTGCGGCGCTTGAGCGGCGCGCCGCCCAGGCCCTTCATCATCTCGCCGAGGTTGATCATCTGCATCGGCGCGCCGGGGATTTCGAACGGCGCCGCCGAGGCCTGCTCGACCTCGATCTCGATCTCGCTCGTGTCCAGCGAGCCCTCATGGAAGCGCTGCCTGAACGCCTCGCGCGTGGCGGTGGACGAATCCTTGCCGGTCAGCGCATCGAGCAGGCGGCCCATCGCCGCCTCCTCGGCCTTGTCCTTCACCGCAGCGCGGCGGCGCTCCTTCTCGAGCCGGATCGATTCCTCGACCAGGTCGCGGGCGATCTGCTCGACGTCGCGGCCGACATAGCCGACCTCGGTGAACTTGGTCGCCTCCACCTTCACGAAGGGCGCGTCGGCGAGCTTGGCCAGGCGGCGGCTGATCTCGGTCTTGCCGCAGCCGGTCGGCCCGATCATCAGGATGTTCTTGGGCGTGACCTCGTCGCGCAGGTCGGCGGAGAGCTGCTGGCGGCGCCAGCGGTTGCGCAGCGCGACCGACACGGCGCGCTTGGCGTCCTTCTGGCCGATGATGTGCGCGTCGAGGGCGGCGACGATCGCCTTGGGCGTCAGATTCTCGTTCATTTGGGGAAATGGGTTCTCTGGTTCGTTTCGAACCCCGATGTTGGGGGCCGGCCCCGCCGCTTCAAGCCGTGCAGCGCATGTCCGCGAAGAAGGCCCGGTGGCGCTCGAGGATCGTGGCGATCCGGTCCGGCTGGGGCGTCGGGTCCCATTCGCTATGCTCGAAGGTGCCGCCGCAGATGATGCCGTCGGCACGCGGGAACATATAGCCCATCCGGCCGGCAAAGGCATATTGCACCTCGGGCTGGGGCAGCAGCACGGCGAGCTGGCCGCGCACCGGCTCGATCTCGGTGTCGCCGAACAGCTTGCCCGCGCCGAGCCCGGTGCAGTTGAAGACCAGGCGTTCCGGCAGCGCGGCGACATCGGCGGGCGTATCGAAGCCGCGTACGACGAACTTCCCGCCGGCCAGCTGGACGTCGCGCATCAGCTGGCGAAGCAGATGGCCGGTCTCGGCATACATGGTCGAGAAGCGGCGGACGCGGCGGACGGGAAAGGGATGCTCGCCGGGGCCGAGGATCGCGGGATCGACCTCATAGGCATTCTCGGGATCGGGCTCGGTGTTATCCTCCGCCGAATCGTCGCGCAGCTGCAGATAGGTGGGCAGCCAGCGTATGCCATATTCGTCGCCGGTCATGATCTGGAAGCGGCGCCAGCTATAGTCCATCGCCGCCTTGAGCTGGCCGAGCCAGGCCGGCGTGACCATGCCGTCGGTGTAGAGGCCGGCCGGATGCCACTGGCCGCCAGCGATGTTCGAAGTGGTGTGGGGCGGCAGCTGGGCGGCGTAGAGGGTCACCGCGAACCCCGCCTCCTGGAGCAGCCGCGCGGTGGTGAGCCCGACGATCCCCGAACCGAGCACCGCGACCGGACCGCTATGCCCGGGCAGGCCCAGGTCGAGCGCCAGGCGCGAGGTGCCCCAGCTCAGGGTGATGCCCGAGCCGCCATGGCCGTAATTGTGGACGAGGCGCTTGTCGCCCAGCGCCTCGCCGCGGACGACGAAGCCGGAGGGGCGATAGGGGCGCAGCCCCGCGACGGTGCGGATGACCCGGGCGGGCGAGACGTTGACGGCCGGCAGGCAGCGCGTCGGACCGGCAAGCCGCGGCCGGACCGTGGTCGCCGAGCAGGCGGGCAGCGCCATCGCAGCGGCGGAGGCGATCAGCGGGCGGCGGGCGATCTGCATCGGCACAGCCTAGGCGCCGCCGGGCCCGGCTCAACCTCGATTTGCTTGGGAGAGGCATGAACTGGGCTCATGGGCACCAATCCGTCATCGCAGTGCCAAATCCGTCTCTCGGCGCCAAATCCGCCTCGCGCCAAATCCGTCATCCCGGCGAAAGCCGGGATCTCGTGCGGCTCCTTCCCCGCGCCTTCGCCTGAGATCCCGGCTTTCGCCGGGATGACGGGCGGGGCAAGGGATAAGGGATAAGGGATAAGGGATATGAGGAAGGGCGAGGGCTAGCGCGCCTCCCCCAACCAACCCTCCGCCTCTTCCATCGTCATGAAGATCCGCATCCGCGGATGCGTCTGGGTGCGCTCGGCCTGGAGCTTGTTCAGCGCGCTGCCCACCACCGAAGCCGCACGGCCGGAGGTGAGCGTCAGCCCCGCCTCGGCGATGCTCGGCAGCAGGTCTGCGACGTCGTTGGCCTGGACCGGAAAGGCGCGCGAATCGATCAGCACGTCATAATCGCTGCGGATCGCGCGCACTTCCTGCGCCTTGGCACCGGCCGCTGCAGCGAAGGCCTGGACCGTCTCCACAGTCCAGAAATCGCGGATCTCGACCAGGATGCGGTTGCGGGCGGCGTCATAGTCCATGCGGAACTTCATGCCGCCGCCGATGCAGGGGTCAGTTCGCGCTGTCCAGCACTTCCACCGTCAGGCGATCGTTGGTGTAGACGCACAGCTCGCCCGCGATCTTCATCGCAGCCCGTGCGATCTTCTCCGGATCGCTCTCGTAATCGACCAGCGCCCGCGCTGCGGCCAAGGCGAAATTGCCGCCCGATCCGATCGCCGCCACGCCGCCCTCGGGCTCCAGCACATCGCCATTGCCGGTGACCACCAGCGTCACTTCGGCGTCCGCGACGATCAGCATCGCCTCGAGGTTGCGGAGATACTTGTCGGTCCGCCAGTCCTTGGCGAGCTCGACCGCGGCACGGAGCAGCTGGCCGTTGTGGCGCTCCAGCTTGGCCTCGAGCCGCTCGAACAGGGTGAAGGCATCGGCCGTGGCGCCGGCAAAGCCCGCGATCACCTTGCCATCGCCCAGCGGCCGCACCTTGCGGGCGTTGGGCTTCATCACGGTGTTGCCCGCGGACACCTGTCCGTCACCCGCAATCACCACTTTGCCGGATTTGCGCACGGAAAGGATCGTCGTGCCGTGCCACGCGTTTGTTTCGCTCATGGCGCCGATATGGGGAACACCCCGCCTGCGCCGCAAGAGGGACTCCCGATGACCGGTCGATCGCGCCAGCCAGGGACGAGTGTTGCATGCGGGACACATCGCAGCGCAGCAAAACTCGCCCCCGACAACGCTGACGCAAACATGGGATTGACAGTTACATGTAACCGGTTCCAGGGGACGTTTCTGTCTGCGAACGAAAACAAGAACAATGCAGACCCGAGCTTGTAACCGATTACAGCCTTGGGCTGGGGAGGAATGAATGGCGATTTCCAATTCGAAGCGTGGCGTCCTGACGCGCGGCATCTCGGCGACGGCAATGGCCGCCGCGACCGTTTTCGCGGCTGGCGCCGTGCTGGTGCCGACCATGGCATCGGCGCAGGTGAGCACCGCCAGCCTGAACGGCCAGGTGACCGGTGCCGACGGTAGCGCCGCCGCAAGCGCGCAGATCACCGCGCGCAGCACCGCGACCAACCAGACCTGGCGCGCCACCACCGATGCCGGCGGCGCCTATCAGCTGACCGGCCTGCGCCCCGGCGAATATGAAGTCACCGCGACCGCAGGCACCGAGACGACCAGCCAGCTGGTGGTGGTCGCCATCGGCCAGTCCGCCACGCTCGACCTGACCATCGGCGGCGCAGCCGCGGCGGTGCCCGAGGGGCAGATCGTCGTCACCGGCACCCGTGCCCGCGAAGTGCGTACCAGCGAAGTCGCGACCAACGTCAGCGTGACGCAGATCCAGCGCCTGCCGCAGACCGACCGCAACTTCCTGTCGTTCGTCGCGCTCGCCCCGGGCGTGAAGTACAACGACAGCGAGACCGACAAGGGCTTCACCTCCGGCGCCTCGACCGCCAGCCAGGTCAATGTCTTCGTCGATGGCGTCAGCCTGAAGAACCAGTTGCGCGAGGGCGGGATCGCCGGCCAGCAGAACAGCCGCGGCAACCCGTTCGGCCAGCTCGCCGTGCAGGAATTCCGCGTCCTCACCCAGAACTACAAGGCCGAGTATGAGCAGGCCGGCGCGGCGATCGTCACGGCGCTCACCAAATCGGGCACCAACGAGTTCCACGGCGAGATCTTCGGCCAGTACACCGACAAGGGTCTGAGCGAGAAGTCGTACCTCGACAAGCGCAACAACCGCGCGGAGCCCCCGTTCGAGCGCAAGCAATATGGCATTTCGCTCGGCGGCCCGATCATCAAGGACCGGCTGTTCTTCTTCGCCGCCTATGAAGGCAACGACCAGAACCGCTCGAAGAACGTCGACAGCACCGGCTCGGCCGCGGCGATCCAGCAGTTCGAGCAATATTCGGGCCGCAAGCTGAGCGAGTTCGAAGGCGCGTTCGTCAGCCCGTTCCGCGGCGACTTCTATTTCGGCAAGCTGACCCTGACGCCAGACGACCGCCAGACCTTCGACCTGTCGTTCAGCCGCCGCCAGGAAACCGACATCCAGGGCTTCGAAGGCAATACCGCCTATGAGAATGCCGAGAACAAGAAGAACAAGGTCGATACCTACCTGTTCAAATGGGCGTATAATGGCGACAATTTCACCAATGAATTCAACGCCAGCTATCTGAACTACAACTTCAACCCGACCTCGCTGCACCCCGAGCTGCCGTCGTACGACTATGCCAGCGTGATCCTGTTCGGCGGCAAGGATTCGACCCGCAACGAGACGCAGAGCAGCTACACGCTGCGCAACGACTTCACCTTCACCGGGTTCGACGGGCATGCGATCAAGTTCGGCGGGCGCGTCGAGGTGACCGACATCCAGTTCGACAACAACGCCTATATCCAGCCGCGCTACACCTACCGCATCGACGATGCCGGCACGCCGCTCGACCCGAGCGACGACACCGACTTCTCCATCCCGGCCGAGGCGCGGCTGGGCCTGGGCAGCGGCAAGATCAACGCGTCGAACACCCAGGTCGGCCTCTATCTGCAGGACGACTGGAACGTCACCAGCCGGCTCCAGCTCAATCTGGGCGTGCGCTGGGATTACGAGACCAACGGCTTCAACAACCATTACCGCACGCCGGCCGCCGCCGCGGCCGCGCTGCGCGCGCTGCCCAAGACCTTCTACTTCGACCCCGAGAACTACATCACCGACGGTAGCCAGCGTAAGCCGTTCGGCGGCGCGATCGCACCGCGCTTCGGCTTCTCCTGGGATATCAAGGGCGATCGCTCGACGGTGATCTTCGGCGGCGCGGGCCGCTATTACGACCGCAACAACTTCAACAACACGGTCGACGAGCTGTCGCGCACGATCAACCCGATCGGCGTGTTCCGCTTCTCGCGCAACGGTCTGCCGCGTTCGGGCCTGCCCACCATCGTGTGGAACCCGTCCTACGCGACCCGCGAAGGCCTGCTCGCGCTGGTCGCCAGCGCCCAGGGCGCCGGCCTGCCCGAGCTGTTCGCGGTCAAGAACAACGCCAAGCCCCCGGTGAACGACCAGTTCAGCCTCGGCGTGCGCCAGCGTTTCGGCGTGTTCGAAGCGGCGATCACCGGCTCGTACCAGCGCGGCCGCAACGGCTATACTAACCTGTTCGCGACCCGGCAGAACAACGGCCTCGGCAATTGCTGCAACACCGCGCCGGTCATCCCGTTCGGCTATGCCAATGTGATCATCGGCTATGACGGGCTCGATACGCGCTACAAGGCGCTCTATTTCACCCTCGACAAGAACTACACCAAGTCCTCGGGCTGGGGCCTGAACATCGCCTATACGCTCTCCAAGGCAGAGCAGAACGGCAACGACCTGTTCAGCCTCGACGGCCTGACGCCGGACAATTACGGCTGGCGTCCCAAAGCCGGCGACGAGCGTCACCGGATCGTGATCTCGGGCATGGTCGACCTGCCGTTCGGCTTCCGCTTCTCGACGCTCACCACGCTGAGCAGCGGCGCGGGCTATCAGGTGACCGACGCGACCAAGGGCTTCGACACCGGCGCGCTGCGGTTCACCACGGCCTATCCGGAGAAGAACTGCATCGAGGGCCTGTTCGCCTTCTGCGAGGTCAACGTCTCGCTCGCCAAGGACTTCAAGATTCTCGGCAGGGACAATCTCGAGGCCGCGGTCGACGTCCTGAACCTGTTCAACAACAAGAACTTCAAGGATTTCGACGGCTTCTTCAGCGCGACCGATCCGCTCGATCCGGGCCGGATCGGCGCCAACACGCTGACGCTGCCGCGGCGCATCCAGTTCCGCCTGGGCTACAAGTTCTAAGCCGGGTTCGAACGGTCACTTTCGGGGGAGGCGAGCCGGCAGGCTCCCCTCCCCCTTTTCATGTCGGGGAAGATTGATGCGTATCCTGTTCTCGCTTGGCGCCGGCCTGCTCGCCCTCGGCACCGCACAGGCGCAGGAGACGCGCCAGACCTATGCCAATCCGATCGATATCGATTACCGCTACAATTTCGAGCAGGTGAACCAGGGCGTCTCCTACCGCACCGGCGCCGATCCGACGGTCGTCACCTTCAAGGGCAAATACTATCTCTTCCAGACGCTGGCCGACGGCTATTGGTCTTCGAGCGACTTGGTCCACTGGACCTTCGTCACGCCCAGCCGCTGGCCGTTCAACTCGATCGTCGCACCCGCGGTGTGGAGCGATGGCGAGCGCATCCTGATCCAGCCCTCGATGACCCGGGCGGAATCGATCCTGTCGACCAGCGATCCCGACAGCGGCAAGCTCGACTTCTTCGTGCGGCGCATGCCCGAACTGGTCGATTCGGTCGGCGAGGGCCATGTCCCCGCCCCCGGCGAGGACAAGGTCCCGCCCGGCCCCTGGGACCCCGCGCTGTTCAAGGACGATGACGGCAAATGGTACCTCTACTGGGGCTCGTCCAACGTCTTCCCGCTCTACGGGATCGAGATCGCGTTCGACGACGGCAAGCTGGCCTACAAGGGCAAACCCAGGCCGATGCTGGCGCTGCATCCCGAGCAGCATGGCTGGGAGCGCTTCGGCCAGGACCATTCGGGCACCCTGCCCGACGGCACGCCGATCAAGCCCTTCATGGAAGGCGCCTGGATGACGAAGGTGGGTGGCCGCTACTTCCTCCAGTACGGCGCGCCGGGCACCGAATATAACGCCTATGCCAACGGCACCTATGTCTCGGACAAGCCACTGGGGCCGTTCGAGTACGCACCGTGGAACCCGGTCGCCTACAAGCCTGGCGGCTTCGTCCAGGGCGCGGGGCACGGCTCGACCTTCGAGGACGTCCACGGCAATTGGTGGAACACCGGCACGCCGTGGATCGGCCATAACTGGACGTTCGAGCGACGCATCGGCATGTGGCCGGCGAAGTTCTGGGCGGACGGGCAGATGGCGGTCTCGACCCGCTTCGGCGACTTCCCCCACTATGCCCCCACCGGCAAGGTCGAGGATCCGGAGAGCCTGTTCACCGGCTGGATGCTGCTGTCGTACAAAAAGGCGGCGGTCGCCTCCTCGACCTCCGGCGAGTTCGCGGCCGGCCGCGCGACCGACGAGAACCCGCGGACCTTCTGGGTAGCCGGCGCCAACAAGCCCGGCGAGACGCTGACCGTCGATCTGGGCGGCGCCAGGAAGCTGCGCGCGGTGCAGGTCAACTTCGCCGACTATAAGGCCGGCCGCTTCGGCGACGCGCCCGACATTTACACCGAGTTCGAGCTGCAATCTTCGCTAGACGGCAAGAGCTGGAGCCCGCTCGCGAAGACCGAGGCGCCGCGCCGCGACCGGCCCAACGCCTATTTCCAGCTGCCGGCGCCGGTGCGGGCGCGGTTCGTCCGCTATGTCCATGGCCATGTCGGCGGCGCCAACCTCGCGATCAGCGACCTGCGCGTGTTCGGCAAAGCAGACGGCAAGGCGCCTGCCACGCCCGCCGGCGTGACGGCGAAGCGCGACAGCGACGTCCGCAACGCGCGCGTGACCTGGAAGCCGGTCAGGGGTGCCGTCGGCTACAATATCCTGTGGGGCGTGCGCCCCGACCGGCTGTCACTGACCTATCAGCGCTGGGCCGACCAGGGCACGGCGCTCGACCTGCGCGCGCTCAATGCCGGGGTCGGCTATTGGGTCGCGGTCGAGGCGTTCGACGAGAATGGCGTGTCGAAGCGCTCCAGGCCGGTGCGCATCGACTAGCGCCCATCCACCTCAGATGGCGCCCGAGAAGGTGTCGCACTGGCCGGGGTCGCCGCTGTCCAGCCCCTTCTTCAGCCATTGCTTCCGCTGCGCCGAGGTGCCGTGGGTGAAGCTCTCGGGAACCACCGTGCCCTGCATCTGCCGCTGGAGCGTATCGTCGCCGATCGCATTGGCCGCGGTCATGCCTTCCTCGATGTCGCCCGGCTCGATCCGGTCCTTGTTGCGCGCCGCCCAGACACCGGCGAAGCAGTCCGCCTGCAGCTCGAGCCGCACCGACAGCGCATTGCCCTCGGCCTGGTTCGCCCGCGCCTGCAGCCGCGACACCTTGTCCGAGGTGCCGAGCAGGTTCTGGATATGGTGGCCCATCTCGTGGGCGATCACATAGTCGCGGGCGAAGTCGCCCTTGGCGCCGAAGCGCTGCTCCAGCTCCTGGAAGAAGCTGGTGTCGAGATACACGCCATTGTCCGCCGGGCAGTAGAACGGCCCCACCGCCGAGCTCGCCGCGCCGCAGCCCGAATCGACATTGCCCTGGTAGAAGCGGATCCGCGCCGGCCGGTAGCTTTGCCCCGCCTCGCGGAAGATCGTCTCCCAGGTGGTGTCGGCGAGCTTCATCACCCGGCACGATTCGAGCCGTTCGCCGGTGCATACCTGCCGTCCGCTCTTGCCCGCGGTCGGCGACTGGCCGGTGCCCGCGCTCCCGCCGCCGCCGCTCAACAGCCCGCCGCCACCGCCCATCGCGAACCAGGCGATGGCGATCAGGCCGATGATCGCGATGCTGCCGCAGCCCATGCCGCGACCGAGCAGCAGGGGCAGCAGCCCGAGCAGCCCGAAGCCACCACCGCCGCCGCCACCGCCGCTCCCCAGGTCGTCGGCATTGTCGGTAGGGTCGATATCGTCGAGCCGCATGGCGATCCTCTTTATTTAGCCATCGCAACAATGCCCGAACTGGCGTTGCGTTGCACGTACAAGCCATACCAAAATGTGCACTTCCCTCGGCCCCGGCTTTCGGCCACAGCACCGGCATGGCAGACGCCGAGTCACGTCCCCGCCGCCAAGCCCCCGGCCTGCCGCTGCCGGACACGGTCGCATTGGTCCTCCAGGGCGGCGGCGCGCTCGGCGCCTATCAGGCCGGCGTGATCGAGGAGCTCCACACCGCCGGCATCGAGGTCGACTGGGTCGCCGGCATCTCGATCGGCGCGGTCAACGCCGCGCTCTTCGCCGGCAACCCGCCCGAGAAGCGGCTGGCTGCGATCCGCACCTTCTGGGAGGACGCCACCGCCGCGCTCCCCGATTTCTCGCTGCCGCTGCACGATGCCGCGCGCGAGCTCAGCCATGAATGGGCGGCCGGCCTGGTCATGCTCGGCGGGGTCCCCGGCTTCTTCCGCCCGCGTCTGCTGCCCCCGGCCTTCGCGCTTCCCGGCACGCCCGAGGCGCTGAGCTTCTACGACACCTCGCCCCTGCGCGAGACGCTCGACCGGCTGGTCGACTGGGACCTGCTCAACAACGGGCCGGTCCGCCTGTCGGTCGGCGCGGTCGACATCCAGAGCGGCAATTTCCGCTATTTCGACACCCGCGACGAGAAGCTCGACGCGCGCCACATCATGGCCTCGGGCGCCCTGCCGCCCGGCCTGCCCCCGGTCGAGATCGACGGCTGCTGGTATTGGGACGGCGGCCTCGTCTCCAACACCCCGCTCACCCATGTCCTCGACCGGCAGGACGCCGAGACCCTGATCTTCCAGATCGACCTGTTCCCCGCCGCCGACGAGCTGCCCCGCACGATGACCGACGTCATCGCGCGCGAAAAGGAGATCCGCTTCTCCAGCCGCACCCGCAGCGTCTCGGACGAGCGGATGCGGCTGCGCCAGGAACGGCAGATGGTCTGCCGCCTGCTCGACAAGCTGCCGCCCGAGCTGATGGACGATCCCGACGTCCAGGCGGTCCGCGCCCGCGTCTCCGAATTTCCGGTCAGCCTCGTCCAGCTGATCTACCGCGCCAATGCCTGGGAAGGCGGCGCCCGCGACTTCGAATTCTCGGCGCGCTCGATGCACGAGCATTGGCAGGCCGGCCGCATGGCGGTGGCCGAGACGATGGCGAACGCCCAGATCGTCGCCCGCAACATCCTCGACGGCCACACCGCCGCCTTCGATCTCACCCAGAAATGATCCACCCGACGCCGTCACCCTCACCCTTCCGCGGCTTCGCCGCTCCCTCCCTCTCCCATTGGGAGAGGGAAGGGGCCCGCGACGCGCAGCGGCGTGGGAAGGGTGAGGGTCGCCCGCTCTTCCGTTGAAAAGGAGTCCCCCATGTTCCTCAAGGGCAAGTCCGCCATCATCACCGGTTCCACCTCGGGTATCGGCCTCGCCTATGCCAAGGCGCTGGCCGCCGAGGGCGCGAGCGTGATGATCAACGGCTTCGGCGATGCCGCGGCGATCGAGAAGGAGCGCGCCGCGCTCGAGGCGACCAGCGGCGCCAGGGCGCTCTATGACGCTGCCGACATGACCAAGCCGGACCAGATCGATGCGATGGTCCGGCGCTGCCATGACGAGCTGGGCGGGCCGCACATCATCATCAACAATGCCGGCATCCAGCACGTCGCGCCGATCGAGGATTTCCCGGTCGAGAAGTACGACGCGATCATCGCGATCAACCAGTCCTCGGCCTGGCACATGACGCGCGCCGCGGTGCCGTTCATGAAGGCGCAGAAATGGGGCCGGATCATCTCCACCGCCTCGGCGCACAGCCTCGTCGCCAGCCCGAACAAGAGCGCATACGTGATGGCCAAGCACGCCATCGCCGGCCTGACCAAGACGATCGCGCTCGAAGTCGCGACCTATGGCGTCACGGTCAACTGCGTCTCGCCCGGCTATGTCTGGACTCCGCTGGTCGAGAACCAGATCCCCGACACGATGAAGGCGCGCGGCCTCACCCGCGAGCAGGTGATCAACGACGTGCTGCTCGACGCGCAGCCGACCAAGCAGTTCGTCACGTCGGAACAGGTCGCCGCGCTGGTGCTTTTCCTTTGCCGGGACGAGGCGGCACAGATTACCGGTGCCAATTACTCGATCGACGGCGGCTGGACCGCCGCCTAAGGCGGCTTGGCGCCTGAAGAAGGGAAGAGGCATGAAGGGGATCCCCGCCGCCGCGGCATTGCTCGCGATCGGCCTCACCACCGGCTGCAGCGTCTATCGCGACGCCACCGCCACGCGCCCGCCCGCCGGCTGGAGCTGGCGCAAGGTGATGTCCGAGGCGGATGCCGATCGCATCCGCCAGTGGCGCCGTGCCTGGGACGACGGTCTCGCGCCGGCAAAGGCGGCGTCGCCCGCGGCGATCGCGGCGGATCCCAAGCTGTTCGATCCCGACGTCGCGCTCGCCCATGCCCTGCCCCCGGCGGGCGATTATCGCTGCCGCACGGTGAAACTCGGCTCGCAGCAGCCGATCACGCAATATTTCACGGCCTATCCCGCCGGCCAGTGCCGGATCACCGTGCAGGGCAAGGAGACGCATTTCGTCCGGCTCGACGGCCAGCAGCGCCCCGACGGGCTGATCTACATGAACACCGATGCGCGGGCGATGTTCATCGGCGTCATGGTCCTCGGCGACGAGACCGCGCCGCTGCGGTACGGCGTCGATCGCAAGCGCGACATGATCGGCTATATCGAGCGCATCGACGAAAACCGCTGGCGGCTTGTCCTCCCCTATCCCGGTTTCGAATCCAAACTCGACATCATCGAACTCACCCCGGCCTGAAAAATCCTCCCTCGCGAAGCGGGGGAGGGGGACCGCGCGCGCAGCGCGTGGTGGAGGGGGCCTCGCCTCAGGCGAGCCAGAGGTTTGACACGCCCCCATCCCCAAGCGACATTCGCGCCTCCATCAGGGGGAACCATATGCTCCGGTCGCTTCTTCTCGCCACTGCGATGACTTTCACCACGCCTTCCATCGCCGATCCGGTGCACGACGCGACCCAGGCCGCGCTTCCCCAGCTCATGGAATTCTACCGCGACTTCCACGCCAATCCCGAGCTCAGCACGCATGAGGTGAAGACCGCCGCCAAGCTCGCCGAGGAAGCGCGCAAGGCCGGCTACAAGGTCACCGAGAAGGTCGGCGGCACCGGGGTCGTCGCGGTGCTCGAGAACGGCCCCGGCCCGGTCCTCCTCATCCGCGCCGACATGGACGGCCTGCCGGTGACCGAGGCGACCGGCCTGCCCTTCGCCTCCAAGGTCCGCACCACCAATGACGACGGGATCGAGAGCGGCGTGATGCACGCCTGTGGCCACGACACCCACATGGCGAGCTGGATCGGCACGCTGCGCAACCTCGCCGCGATGAAGGCCAAGTGGCACGGCACAGTGGTGATGATCGCCCAGCCGGCCGAGGAGCGCGGGCTCGGTGCCCGGGCGATGCTCGACGACGGGCTGCTCACCCGCTTCCCCAAGCCGCAATTCGCCCTCGCCTTCCACGACAGCGCCGGGGCCCCCGCCGGCCAGATCGGCGTCACCCCCGGCTATGCGCTCGCCAATGTCGATTCGGTCGACATCACCGTGAAGGGCGTCGGCGGCCACGGCGCCTATCCGCAGACCACCAAGGACCCGATCGTCCTCGCCGCCCGCATCGTCGGCGCGCTGCAGACCCTGGTCAGCCGCGAAGTCGATCCGCAGGAAGCCGCGGTGGTCACCGTCGGCATGATCAAGGGCGGCTCGACCCACAACATCATCGGCAGCGACGTGACGATGCTGCTCACCGTGCGCAGCTTCAAGCCCGAGGTCCGCAAGCTGCTGCTCGACGGCATCGCCCGGATTGCGAAGGGCGAGGCGATCGCGGCGGGCGTGCCCGACGACCGCATGCCCGAGGTCAAGGTCCGCGACAATTTCACTCCGGCCACCTTCAACACCCAGCCGATCACCGACCGGATGAAGGCGCTGTGGACCGCCCGCTTCGGCAAGGACCGGGTGGTCGAGACCAAGGCGGTGATGGGCGGCGAGGACTTCAGCCGCTACTGGCTCGCCGACAATTCGATCCAGAGCCTGATCTTCTGGGTCGGCGGCGTGCCGGCCGACAAATGGGCGGCGTCGGACAATGGCAAGAAGCCCCTGCCCTCGCTCCACAGCGCTTATTGGGCACCCGATGCCGAGGCGGTGGTCGGCACCGCCACCGAGGCGATGACCGCGGCGGCGCTGGATATCCTGAAGAAGTAGCTCGCGCCGCACAGGAATGCCCTGTTCCCCGGCGAAAGCCGGGAGTGGAGCGACTTATTCCTCCCGCATCTCCGCTTCCCCCTCGTCATCCCCGCGCAGGCGGGGATCCAGGGTAGCGCGAGGACGGACGGGGCCATCGAGCACACCGTCACCGGCCCAGCCCGAGCAAACCGCACGCGCCCGGTTCGTGGCTCTGGATCCCCGCCTGCGCGGGGATGACGGAATGAGGGACGGAACTGTCCGGATCACGCTCTGGAATTGGAAGTGCGGGGCGCCAGCGAGTCGTCGCGGCCTCTTCCCACTATCATTGTCTAACCCGGAACCGGGATTGCGGCAAGCCGGGGTCCCTGTTGCATATGGCTGCCCTCGATTCGCAGACGAGGAGCAACGGCACATGATCTACTATCACGGCACCCGCGCGGACCTTCGCCCAGGCGACCTGATCGCTGCGGGCTACGCTTCCAACTATGGCGCGCGCAAAGCCAATCCCTGGGTCTATTTCGCCGGCACGCTCGAAGCCGCGATCTGGGGCGCCGAGCTGGCGCAGGGCGAGGGCCGCGAGCGCATCTACATCGTCGAGCCGACCGGCGAGTTCGCCGACGATCCCAATCTCACCGACCAGAAATTCCCCGGCAACCCCACCCTCTCCTATCGCTCGCGCGAGCCGCTGCGCGTCACCGGCGAGGTCGAGCAATGGCAGGGCCATGCGCCCGAGCAGCTGCAGCACATGAAGGACGCGCTCGTGCGGCTGAAGGCGCAGGGCATCGAGGCGATCGACTGACCCCGCCTTGATCCGGTCGCCGCGCCGCCCTAGATGACCGGCGCGGCGACCACGTTCCCGTCTCCCACGTGGAGGTTCAAGACCGGGACGGCCCGGCAGTCCTTTTCAGGAGGCTGCTGTGGTTTGGTTCATTCTCGTTATCGCCGGTCTGCTCGAAGTCGTCTGGGCCTTCTTCATGAAGCAGTCCGAAGGCTTCACGAAGCTCGTCCCCTCGATCGTCACCCTCGTCACCATGGGCGCCAGCTTCGGCCTGCTCTCGCTGTCGATGCGCAGCCTGCCGCTCGGCACCGCCTATACGGTGTGGACCGGCATCGGCGCGGTCGGCGCCTTCGCGGTGGGCGTCGTCGTGCTCGGCGAGCAGGCCAGCCTGATGCGCCTCGGCGCCGCCGCGCTGATCGTCTCGGGCCTGGTGCTGATGAAGCTGTCCACCGCCAACTAGGGCCGGCACTCCACGGTGAGGTGCGCCAGCTCGTGCACCGGCGCCAGCCGTGCGCGGACCGTGTCGGCATCCATGCCCGCCACGCTGACGATCGCCGCCCGCGCCTCGGGCCCGACCCGCCACACATGCAGGTCGAGTATCCGCACATCGCCGAGCAGTTCGCGCACCTCCCCGGCGACATGCGCGTCGGTCCGGTCGAGCAGCACCGCCGCGGTGTCGCGCATCAGGGTCCACGACCAGCGCGCGATCACCACCGCGCCGACGATCCCCATCGCCGGGTCCATCCAGCCCCAGCCCAGGTACCGCCCGGCGAGCAGCGCCGCGATCGCCAGCACCGAAGTCAGCGCATCGGCGAGGACATGGACATAGGCCGAGCGGAGGTTGTTGTCGTGGCCGTGGTGGTGATGCCCGTGATCATGATCATGCCCGTGATGATGATGGTGGTGGTGGTGGTGCCCGCCCGAGAGCAGCGCCGCGCTCACCAGGTTCACCGCCAGCCCCAGCACCGCGACGATCGCCGCCTCGCCGAACGCCACCGCGGTCGGCTCGAACAGCCGCAGCACCGATTCCACGCCGATCCCCAGCGCGATCAGCCCCAGCACCATCGCCGAGGCGAAGCCGGCCAGGTCACCCACCTTGCCGGTTCCGAAGCTGTAGGCGGCGTTGCGCGCATGCTTCTTCGCATAGGAATAGGCGATCGCCGCCACCGCCAGCGCCCCGGCATGCGTCGCCATGTGGAAGCCGTCGGCGAGCAGCGCCATCGACCCGGTCCAATATCCGGCGACGATCTCGCCGACCATCATCACCGCGGTCAGCGCCACCACCCACAAAGTCCGCCGGGCGTTGTCGTCATGCGACGCGCCCAGGAAGACATGCTCGTGCGCGGAAGCTTCGATTTCGGGAAGGCTGGCCATGAGGGATCCTATTTCGAATAGCGGCGGATCACCGCCAGCAGCTCTTCGGCTCCCTGCGCGCGCTCGGCGTCGCTGAGCCCCGGCGCCGCGACATGCGCCTCGAGATGGTCGGCGATGATCGCGTCGAGCAGCCCGTTCACCGCGCCGCGCACGGCAGCGACCAGCTGCAGCACCTCGGCGCAGCCCGCCTCGCCCTGCAGCGCCCGCTCGACCGCGCCGACCTGCCCGCCGATGCGCCGCACCCGCGCCAGCAGCGCGGCATTGTCATGGGATAGATGCGCCATATACCCATACCCCCTATAGGTATATTCGCGCGCGGTAAACCCGCCACGCCATCTGGCGCCCGCCATTAGCTGAACTTATGCTTCCGCCCCGATGGTCCGCCCCCACCTCCCTCTCAACGCCCTGCGCGCCTTCGAGGCGTCGGCGCGGCACCTGAGCTTCACCCGCGCCGCGATCGAGCTGTGCGTGACCCAGGCGGCGATCAGCCATCAGGTGAAGGGCCTCGAGCAGCGGCTCGGCGCGCAGCTGTTCCGCCGCCTGCCGCGCGGGCTGGCGCTCACCGACGAGGGGCTGGCCCTGCTCCCCGCGCTCGGCGACAGCTTCGATCGCATCGCCGAGCTGGTCGAGGGGATCGCCAGCGGCACCGCCGCGCAGTTGCTTTCGGTCGCCGCGGTCGGCACCTTCGCCACCGGCTGGCTGCTGCCGCGCCTGCCCTGCTTCTACGCAGCCCACCCGCGCATCGACCTGCGCCTGTTCACCAACAACAACCGGGTCGATCTGGCCGGCGAGGGGCTCGACTATGCGATCCGCTTCGGCGCCGGTGCCTGGCACGGCACCGAGGCGGTGCCGCTGATCGAGACGCCGCTCACCCCGCTCTGCACGCCCGAACTCGCCGCGCGTCTCGCCACCCCCGCCGACCTGCTCGCGCTACCGCTGCTGCGCTCCTACCGCGCCGATGAATGGCCACGCTGGTTCGCCCAGGCCCATATCGCCCCGCCCACGCTGCGCGGGCCGGTGTTCGACAGCTCGCTGGCGATGGCCGAGGCGGCCGTCCAGGGCGCCGGCGTCGCGCTCGCCCCGCCGGCGATGCTCACCCGCCATCTCGGCGAAGGCCGGCTCATCCGCCCCTTCGCCCTCGAAGTCAGCACCGGCCGCTACTGGCTCACCTGGCTCCAGTCGCGCAGCCCGAGCCCGGCAATGGCGGCGTTTCGCGAATGGATTCTGGCGGAACTGCCAGCCCCGCCTCGCTGAGCAACGCGGCAGCCAGCGCCCGATAATAGAGGCAGATGTCGAGCAGCTGGCGCGCCGACGGGTCGAGCCGCTCGCCCACCGCGACGCGGAGCAAAGTGCCGCCGCCGGCGCCGTGCCAGCCAATGGTCATCACCGCGCCGCCGCGCGCATCGCCCCGCCGCACCAAGCCGCCGCAATGGAACAGGCAATCGCGCGTGCGCCCAAGTGCCAGCAGCCGCGCCCGGTCCGGGTCGGCCACGCCCAGCGTCTCGCGCAGCCGCGCCACCAGATTGGCAGTGTGCCGCTCCTGCTCGGGCAGCGCGATCCCCCGCGCCGCCGCGATTGCCAGCACCAGCAGCTGGAGGAAGCGGTCGAGCTCGCGCAGGCCATTGCCGATCACCTTGGCGCGGTACGGCCCCGCGATCGTCCGCGCCGCGCCGGCATCGAGTCCCCGCCCCAGGAACTGCGCGCCGCGCTCCAGCGTGACATGCGCGCGGGCAAGCTCCCCGCCCCAGCCGCTCAGCCGCAAAGCTTCAGGTCGTGCGCGCAGGTCTGCCCCCGCGCGTCGGTGCGCAGCTTATAGGTGACGCGCTGGTGCGGCTCGAGCCGGTCGAGCCCGCAGACCCGCAGCGCGCTTTCATGGACGAAGGCATCCTCGCCGCCCTTGTCCGCCCGGATCACGCCGAAGCCGGCGGAGGCATGGTAGAAATAGACCGTCCCGCTCAGCATGCCTCGGCCTTTCGTGCGGCAATCGCCTGCTCCACCGCGGCGAGCCCTTCTGCGCTGGCCACGGCAAGGTCGAGCGGTCGCCCGCCCAGCGCCGCATCATGCCCGTTGAGGAAGCTCGTCGCCGCGTCCCGGCCCAGCGCCTCGAAGGCAAGGCGCGCAGCCCGGCCCTGCCGCTCGGCAGACTCGGGATCGAGCCGGACCGTGTTGTACTGCTTGCGGAAGGGCTTGGCCGGAGTACGCGCCTCCTCGGCCATGGCGGGCGCATTCGCCTCGCTCATTGGGCAGCCAGGATCGGCTGGTTCGCAGCCAGCAGCGCGCGCAGTCCGGCGATCCGCGTCGCATAGCCGCGTGCCAGTCCCTCATGGGCATGGCGCGCTTCCACCGATGCGGCGGCGCCTGCGCGCATCAGCGATATCTGGTGGCGGTGAAGGAGATAATTGAGATCCATGATGTGCCTCCGCAGCTTGTAAGCGGGAGCGCACAAGTCTCTCAGCCGCGGGCGCCTACATGTCGGAACTGCTCGCGATGGCTTGGTCATAGCATGCCATCGACACAGTAGATAGCGCGCGCTGCGCCCGCGCCGGCAAATAGATCGTTCCACAAGCGATGGATCGGGAAGCCTGCAGGTTGAGGGCGCCCGGCCGATCTGGAATAACGCTGCGGCCAAAGGAGGCCCGACATGCTGCGCATCCTCTTGTCCGCGATCCTGTTCCTCGCCGCCCTGCCCGCCACCGCGCTGGCCCAGACGCCCGGCACGCTGATCTCCGCCGATCCCGTACCCGGCGGGCCCGAGGCGGCCCGCTCCTGGCGCATCGCCTATTGGACCAGCGATGCGCGGGGCCGGGCGATCCGGGTCACCGGCATGGTCGTTGCCCCGCGCGACCGCGCGTCGGCACCCCGCCGGGTAATCGCCTGGGCGCATGGCACCTGGGGTGTGGTCGATCGTTGCGCGCCCTCGCTGAGCGCGAACTTCTGGAGCGCCACTCCCGCGCTCAGCGACATGCTCGCGCGCGGCTATCTCGTCGTCGCGCCGGACTATCCCGGCCTCGGCTCGCCGATGCCGCATCCCTATCTGGTGGGAACCGACACCGCCCGCTCCGTGCTCGACGCGGTCCGCGCCGCGCGTTCCCTGCCCGAGGCCAGTGCCGGCCGCGACTTCGCGGTCTGGGGCGAATCCCAGGGCGGCCATGCCGCGCTGTGGACCGCTACCGAAGCCGCCCGCTACGCGCCCGAACTCCGCCTGGTCGGCACCGCCGCCGCCGCGCCGCCCACCGATCTCGCCGCCAATCTCCGCTCGGGCAGCGACCTCAATGTCCGCGCGATGCTGGCGGCCTATGCCGCCTATAGCTGGTCGCAGCATTTCGATCATCCACTCTCCAGCCTGTTCAACAAGACCAATGCCGGCGTCGCCACGCGGCTGGCCCGCAACAATTGCGTCGAGCTGGGCAAGAACCCGCGGATCGGCACGATCCTCGGCATCCTCTCGATCCGCAATGCGCTGCGCAGCAAGGACATGGGCCGGATCGAGCCCTGGGCCGGCATCGCCCGCGCCAACAGCGTCCTCCCGCGCGCGGTGCCCGGCCCGCTGCTGATCGCCCAGGCCAGCGACGACACGGTGGTCGCCCCCGCCGTCACCCGCAGCTTCGCCGTCCAGCGCTGCCGCACCGGCGCGCCGCTGCGCTATGTCGCGCTGCCCTCGGGCGGCCATGCCGGCGTCACCCGCGGCAGCGCCGCGGCCACGCTCGACTGGCTCGACGCGCGCTTTGCCGGCGAACGACCGCCCAGCGATTGCGGGCGGCTCTAGCCCCCAGCTTCCTTCCATTCGTCATCCCCGCGAAGGCGGGGATCCAGATTCGCAAGGGACTTCCACCCGTTACCCTGGATCCCCGCCTTCGCGGGGATGACGGTTTCTTGATGAAAGGGCATGCCGAAATCCAGCCTCACCCCATCGCCACCGCGTCCACTGCATCCTCGCGCTTCTCGGGCCGGATATAGATCGAGCTGAGCTTGGGCTCCTGCGCCTTCAGCCGGTGTTCCAGCCGCTCGATCAGCGTCTCCGCCTCGCCCATCGGCAGCGCGTCGGCAAAGTCCGCGCTCACCGCGACGAACACGCGGTCGGGTGCGGTGTGGATGGTGCGGACATGGTTCACATGGGTGATGCAGGGCTCGGCCTCGAGCAGCGTGCGGATCGCCGCGATCATGTCCGGGTTGGCCCGCTCGCCGATCAGCAGCCCCTTGGATTCGCGTGCGAGCAGCATCGCCACTCCGGCCAGGATCACCCCGATCACGATCGAGGCCCAGCCGTCTATGCGCGGGTCGCCCCAGTGATGGCTCGCCCATACGCCCGCGCCCGCCACGACCAGCCCGGCCAGCGCCGCCGAATCCTCGAACAGCACGATGAAGCCCGACGGGTCCTTGGAGTCCTTGATCGCCTGCCACCAGCCGAGATCGCCCTTGCGCTTGGCGAACTCGCGCATCGCGATCCACCAGCTCGTTCCCTCCAGCGCGAAGGCGATGGCAAGCACGACATAGTTGATCAGCGGGTCGCGCAGTTCCTCGGGCGCGGCGATGTGCTTCCAGCCTTCATAGACCGAGACGCCGGCGCCCAGCCCGAAGATCAGGATGGCGACGATGAAGGCCCAGAAATAGAGCTCGCGGCCATAGCCGAAGGGATGGTCGCGGTCGGGCGGCCGCCTGCCGCGATACTGACCGTAGAGCAGCAGCCCCTGGTTGCCGGTGTCGACCAGGCTGTGCACGCCTTCGGTGAGCATCGAGGAAGAACCGGAAATCGCGGCCGCCACGAACTTGGCGACCGCGATCCCGAGATTTGCGGCCAGCGCCGCATAGATGACGATGTTGGCGCGCCAGCCTGACGCTGCGGGCGAAGCCGCCACTAGCCTTAGCCGAGGCCGATCTTCGACAGGATCCTGCCGACCACGCCCTTCTCCTCGCCGCCCTTGGCGAGCCTGGCTTCCTTCTTCGGGTCATAGCCCGAGCTTTCGGGAAGCTCGCTGGCGCTGTGGCTGTGCACAGGCTGGGTCGATGCGGGCGGGTCCGACGCGTCCATCGACTCGTCGAGCGCACGGTCGAGCCGCGCCTCCTTGCTTTCCGGATTGCGGTAGAGCCGCTCGGCGATGGATTCGTCCGTGCCGGCGTCCGCCGACTGGGCCGGCGTGCGCTTGGTCTCTTCATCCGGTCCCGGTGCCACCGACATGCGGTCCAGCGCCGGGCCGATCGGGTTCGCGTTCATGGTCACTCTCCTGAGCGTTGCCCTGATGTAACGAACACAATTCGATTCCCGTTCCCGCGCCGGAAACCAACGGGGCGCAAAAGAAAACGGCCCGGCGAGTTTCCCCGCCGGGCCGTGATTTCGCGTTCCGTTGCCGGAACTTAGTTCCGCTGGCTGCCGAACAGGCGCAGCAGGAACAGGAACATGTTGATGAAGTCGAGGTAGAGCGTCAGCGCGCCCATCACCACGGCCTTGCCCTGCATGTCGGTGCCGGCGACATAGGCGTACATGCTCTTGATCTTCTGCGTGTCATAGGCGGTCAGGCCGGCGAACAGCAGCACGCCGATCGCGCTGATCGCCAGGCTCAGCGGGCCCGAGTTCAGGAACAGGTTGACGATCGAGGCGACGATCAGGCCGACCACGCCCATGATCAGGAACGTGCCCAGGCCCGACAGGTCGCGCTTGGTGGTGTAGCCCCACAGGCTCAGGCCGGCGAAGCCCGCCGCCGTGGCGAAGAACACCTGGGCGATCGAGGTGCCGCTATAGATCAGGAAGATCGTCGACAGCGACATGCCCATCACGGTGGCGTAAACCCAGTAGAGCGCCTGCATCGCCGGGGTCGAGAGGCGCATCTGGCCGAAGCTCATCAGCAGCACGATGCCCAGCGGCGCCAGCATCACGATCCAGCCGAGCGCCGTCGGCCCGACGCGTCCGCTCGCCTGCACCGCGTACAGCGTGTCGATCGCGCCGCTCATCGCGAACAGCAGCGCGACGACGCCCGTCAGCAGCACGCCCGAGGCCATGTAGTTGTAGACGGACAGCATGTACGACCTGAGCCCCGCGTCGCGCGCTTCCGCGCCCGCGCCGGCCACATAGGGCGCGCCCGTCCGGGGGTCCGACCATTCAGCCATTTCAAAACTCCTTTGCCCGGCACCTGCCGGATGGGTGTAATATCGCCCTGATACGGGGTGTTTTCAAGCGAAACCCGGGCGGCTAGTCCCTGTGTATGATCCGCCTGTTCGTCGGCCTGCGCCTTCCCGCCCCCATCCGCGCCCAGCTGCTCGCGCTCGGCGGCGGCATTCCCGGCGCGCGCTGGCAGGACGACGGGCAGCTCCACATCACCCTGCGCTTCATCGGCGATGTCGACGAGCGCGCCGCCGAGGATGCCGCGCTGGCGCTCTCCGCGGTGCACTGGCCGCCGGTCGAGATCGCCATCGAGGGCGTCGGCACCTTCGACAAGCGCGGCCGGATCCACACCGTCTGGGCCGGCATCCGCCCGCGCGAGGCGCTTGCCGGGCTCCACCGCAAGATCGACCAGGCCCTGGTCCGCGCCGGCCAGGAGCCCGAGCGCCGCGCCTATCTCCCCCATATCACCCTCGCCCGGATGAACAGCCCGGCCGAAGCCGCCGACCGCTTCCTCGAAGCGCATGCCGGCCTGGCGAGCCCGGCCTTCACCCTCGACCATTTCTACCTGTTCGAGAGCAGCCTCGGCCACGAGGGCGCGCGCTACGAGGCGGTGGAGCGGTACCGGCTGGACGGCTGACGCCCCGCCCGAGCTACCGCCGCTTCGCCTCCAGCACCGCGCGCACCTTCCGCGCCAGCTGCTCGCGCGTGTAGGGCTTGGACAGCAGCTCCACGCCCGCGTCGAGCCGCCCGTCATGGACGATCGCATTCTCGGTATAGCCCGAGGTGAACAGCACCCGCAGCTCCGGCAGCCGCGCCCGCGCCACCCGGGCCAGCTCGGGGCTCTTCAGCGTCCCCGGCATCACCACGTCGGTGAACAGCAGGTCGATCGCCACCCCGCTCTCGATCACGCTCAGCGCGCTCTGCGCGTCGTTCGCCCGCAGCACGGTATAGCCGAGCTCGCCGAGCAGCTCGACCACGGTGGCCTGCACGTCGGGATCGTCCTCGGCGACCAGGATCGTCTCGGTGCCGCCGCGCATCGCCACCGTCTCGGGCGAGGCGACCAGCACCTCCTCGCGCTTGCGCACGCGCGGCAGGTACAGCTTCACCGTCGTGCCGTGGCCGATCTCCGAATAGATCTTCACATGCCCGCCCGACTGCTTGACGAAGCCATAGACCATCGACAGCCCCAGCCCCGATCCCTGCCCCTCGGGCTTGGTCGAGAAGAAGGGCTCGAACACCTGCTCGATCAGCCCGGGATCGATGCCGCTGCCGGTGTCGGTCACCGCCAGCATGACATATTGTCCCGCCGGCACGTCAGCCAGGCCGCGGGTATAGTCGTCGTCGAGCGAGGCATTGGCCGCCTCGATCGTCAGCTTGCCCGTCCCCTGCATCGCGTCGCGCGCGTTGATCGCCAGGTTGAGGATCGCATTCTCGAGCTGGGCCGGATCGACCTGGCAGTTCCACAGGCCCCCGGAGGTGATCACCTCGATCCCGATCGCCTCGCCCAGCGCGCGGCGCAGCATGTCGTCCATCCCGCCCAGGAACTTGCCCACATTGAGCACCCGCGGCTCGAGCGGCTGGCGCCGGCCGAAGGCGAGCAGCTGGCTGGCCAGCTTCGATCCGCGCTGCACCCCCGCCAGCGCGTTCGCCACCCGCCGCTCGGCCTTGTCGCTGCCCTGCACGTCGCGGGCGAGCAGCTGGAGATTGCCCGAGATCACCTGGAGCAGGTTGTTGAAGTCGTGCGCAACGCCGCCGGTCAGCTTGCCGATCGTCTCCATCTTCTGCGCCTGGTGGAGCGCCGCGAACGCCGCCTCGCGCTCGGCCACCGCCTCGGCGATCCGCGCCTCGAGCCGCTCGTTGAGCACGCGCAGTTCCTCCTCGGCCTGGGAGCGCCGCACCAGCTCGCGCTCCACCGTCTCGAACAGCCGGGCATTGTCCATCGCCAGCGCCGCCTGCCCCGCCAGGCTCACCAGGCTGGCCTCGGCCGCCGCGCCGAACCGGCCGGGCTCGGGATGGCCGTAGAGCAGCCCGCCGATCACGTTCCCCGCCGGCGTCCGCACCGGCACGGCGAGATAGGAGCGCACCGGCAGATGCCCCTCGGGCATCCCCAGGAACGGCCCGCTCTGCCCATAGCGCGGATCGACCGTGATGTCGTCGACCCGGATGATCCCGGTGCCGGCAAAGGTCGGTTCGAACAGCCGGGTGATCCGCGGCATCGGGAACTTGTCGAAGGCCGATCGCGGCGCCCCAGCCAGGGCGTAGAGCATGTAGCGCTCGCCCTCGGTCTCGTCCGTGCTGTTGTAGAAGAAGGCGCCGAACTTCGCCCCGATCAGCGCCACGCCCGCGTCCACCGCGGTCTGCGCCACCCGCGCGCTGTCGCGCTCGCCGGTGATCGCCGCGCCCGCCTGGTTGACCACCTCCAGCGTGCGCCTTTTCTCCTCCAGCGCCTCGATCGCGGCGTGCTCGCGCTGCTGGATATCGTAATGCTCGGTGCGGTCGGCGCTGGTGCCGAAGATGCCGAGCACGCTGCCGTCCTCGCCGCGGATCGGCGTCATCGCCAGGTCGACGCGGATGTCGATCTTCTCGCCGCTGCCGCGCACGCTCTGCACGTGCAGCCCGGGCCGCAGCACCGGCTCGCCGGCATAGGCCCGCTCGAAGATCGCGCCGACATCCTCCCACACCTTGGGCCAGCTATGGCGATAGGAGCGGCCGAAGATCCGCTTGTTCTCGTCGCGATAGGCGTCGAGGATCAGGTCGTTGTAGAAGAAGAGATAGTCCGGGCCCCAGGTGACGAAGGCCCGTTGCGGCGAGGCCAGCATCAGGTCGAGCGCGACGCGCAGCTCGCGCGGCCAGCCCGCGATCGGCCCCAGCTCCGGCACCGCGAAGCCCGGCGCGCGCAGCATCTCCCCGGTTTCGCCGCCATGGCCGGGCCAGGCGGTGTCGGCATTGCCCATCCATGCTCCCCATAGGCCCCCGCCCGGGCATGGTTTATACAGCGAAAGCCAAGCAGGAAAAGACGGCGAAAGTGCTCGCCGGCAAGGGTTTGGAACCGCAGGCTAGCACCATTTACAGTGTCCCCCGCCGCCGCGGCGCGATACAGGGCGGGACAAAGACCAGGACGGAGGCGCGGCATGGCGACACTAGCGGATGCCATCCCGGAACGGACATCCCGCGGCACGCTCGATACGGCGCTGCGCGGGACGGCGATCCTGCTCGTCGCGGCGAGCTGGCTGAGTGCCGCGTTGTTCGGCGCCTATATCCTCGCTTTCTATGGCGGCACGCTGGCGGGCGGCGCGCCCGATCGCTGGAACGAGAACCTGCCCCGCCTGCACGAGGCTGCCACGCCCCTGGCCACGATCGCGATCGGCGCGCATTTCGTCACCGGCGGCATCCTACTGCTGCTCGGCCCCATCCAACTGATCGCGGCGATCCGCAACCGCATTCCCGCGCTCCACCGCTGGCTCGGCCGGCTCTATGTCCTCGCCGCGGCGATCGCCGGACTGAGCGGGCTCGGCTTCATCCTGGCCAAGGGCACGGTGGGCGGCCCGGCCATGGACATCGGCTTCGGCCTGTACGGCGCGCTGATGGTGCTCTGCGCCGCGCTCACCTTCACCAATGGCCGCGCCCGCCGGCTGGAGCGCCACCGCGCCTGGGCGATCCGGCTGTTCGCGCTGGCGATCGGCTCCTGGCTCTACCGGATGGAATATGGCTTCTGGTTCCTGCTGTTCGGCACCGCCGGCCATACCCCGGATTTCCGCGGCGGTTTCGACCTGGTGATGGACTTCGCCTTCTATCTGCCCAACCTCGCCGTGGCCGAGGCGTTCATCCGCGCCCGCCGCGCCGATGCCGCCCCTGCGCTGCGTATCGGGGCCGTGGCGGCGCTGCTCGGTGCCAGCGCCTTCATCCTCCTCGCCACCTGGCAGTTCGCCAACCGGATGTGGCTGCCCGGCATGGCGAGCGGGCTGGGAGCGCTCGGCGGCTGATCCCGCGGTTCGGAATCTATCTCGAATCCGGCGTCGGCGTCTCCCAGTCGGGCTCGACCACCACGCCATTTATGGTCACGACCGGATCGAAACCATTGCCCGGATAAATCTGCATGCCGAGATGATAGGGCGTGATGTGGAAGGGAGCACCCTCGAGATCGCACTCGATGACCATTTCATCGTCCGGCTGCAGCACGTAGCGATCCGGTATTATCTCAACCATTATTTCCATCGGCTCGGTGCCGCCATTGCGCAGCACCAGCCGCTGGGTCGGCGGCACCGCTCCCGCGGCAACAGCCGGGCCGGCCGCGGGAACACGACCCGTCACGCGCTGCCAAAGCGTCAATCGCGGCATCGCCAAGCTCCCGGATATCCAGCCATCCGCCTAGACTATCGGCTGGACGAGGGTTCGCAACCGGATCGCACAACCGGTCACTTCGCACCTCTAGAAGCTCGCGGTCAGGTTCAGCGAGCCGTACAGGGTGGTGCCGCCGCGATTGGCATTGGGCGCCTCTTCCAGGAACCGCCCCTTCGCAAGCACCACCGCATCCGCTTCGAAGCGCAGCGCCGCGGGCCTCACCCACCAACGCAGCCTTGCGTCCCATTGATGCCCGGCGAAGCGCCCGGACCGGCCGGTCGCGTCGCGGACCCCCGTGGTCGAGAAGCTGTCCCTCGGCTCGGCCAGCCAGAGCGCGTGATAGCTGACAAAGCCGTCGAGCCGCTTCGACGGCGTCACTTCCACCCGCATCCCCGCGGAGGAGAGGTTGGCGCGGCCGACCGCATTGTAGAGGCCCGATGGCGCGAGATCGGCCCGGCGCATCCCGAACAGCGTGTCGAAGCGGCCATAGCGGTTGCCGGGGCGGTCGCCGCTGGCGCGGTCATATTCGACGGCGATCCGCGGCCGCCAGCCGGAGCGGAACGTATATCCCGCATCGCCATGGACGAACCAGGCGGACACCGGAAGCGTCGCCGCATTCGCCGCGGTCGAGGCGCTGATCCGTCCCGACTGGTAGAATGCCTCGATCTCGGCATCGAGCTTCCCCGGAGCGGAATCGCGCAGCACGCGCCCGCCATAGGTATTGAGCGAACGGTCGCGCGTCGGCCGGCCCGGCATGTCGCGTTCGCCCAGATGGTAGAAGCTGCCTTCCAGCAGGAACGGGCCCAGCGCACGGGCCTTCGCCACCGTGCCGCCCCACAGCACCAGGTCGAAGCCTTCGCGATCAGGGGCGACGGCGTTGCGCCGCAGCGACGCGGCATTATCGGGGCGGCGCTGTTGCGGCAGGACATAGATCAGGCTCGCCGTCACGCCGCCTTTGACGGTGATCTCGGCATTGAGCCCGGTATAGCCATTGGTGGTGTTGCGATAATCGTCGGCGGCGACCAGCCGGCGCGAACCGATATTCAGCATGAAGCGCCCGCCCCGGATCACGGCCTTCGATCCGCGCCCGAGCGAAACCTCGCCCGAGGCATAGGCCTGGACGAGCTCGAGCGTGTTCGTTTCCCCGGTCGTCACCGGCGTCCCCGCATCGCCGCCATAAACCCGGCTGTCCCAGAGCTCGGCCGCCAGGATCACCGGGCCGCTGTCATACTTCGCGAGCAGCGTGGTGCGCAGATTGACCAGCTCGTCGTCGCGATTGAAGCCGGCGCGCGGCTGGTTCTCGATCGCTTCGTAGCGGACGCGGACGGTGCCGGAGACGTCGAGGTCCTGCGCGAACGCCGGGGCCGGCAACAGGATCAGGGCAAGGAGATATCGGGGAAGATGCACGCCATTGCGTCCGCTTCTGGAGTTGGACGCGATACTTTGGCTGGCGCCTCATGGGGAGACCGCCGCCCCCATGCGCCCGCAATTCCGGGTCTTTGCGGCGCAAGTCAAGCTGGCGGGGCGTCCTTTCCGTTCCCAATCGTCATCCCCGGCCTCTTTCCGCAGCCGCAGCTAAATCCGTCATCCCGGCGAAAGCCGGGATCTCAGGCGAAGGCGCAGGGAAAGAGCCGCACGAGATCCCGACTTTCGTCGGGATGACGAGCAAGCCGAAAGCGGCCCTTCGACGCCACACCACATTACGTCCGCCGCGACGGCGCGACCACCTCCCCCGGCAGGCGGCGCCACCAGATCCAGGTCAGCACGGTCAGGCACAGCATCAGGCCGCCGACGAACAGCAGGTGCCGCGCGCCCGACAGCCAGAACAACCAGGCTCCTACCCCCACCGACAGGATGGAGAGCATGGCGGCAAGAAGCAGGAACACGCCGCGCCGGGAGGGAACGGCCATCAGTGCAGCCCGTCGATCATGCGCAACTCACTTCCTTCCAGCCAGACCTCGGCAAACCAGCGCTCGTCCCTGTCGGCATAAAGCACGCAAGGTTCGGGTCCCTTTGCGACGGGTGGCTGCACGATGCAGCTCCGCTTCAGCGCGGCAAGGTCCGTCTCGTCCAGCAGGTAGTGCCATTCGTCCGCCGGGTCCTGGAAGCCCGAATGCTCGAAGCTGCGAAGCGCCAGCGGCGTGCCATAGGCACGGCCCAGATATTTCGCCTGCAAATGCGCGGGCTTCAGCACGAGCAGGTTCAGCGCACTTCCCAGGAAGAGCAGGGCATAGCCACCCAGCGCCACCAGCGCATAGCCGGCCAGTCCCGCGCGCCCCGCCGGCACGAAGCGCAGCCTGCGAAGGATCAGATGGAGTATCGCCGCAATCGCCAGGATGGGGATGAAGAGGACGATCGACGCGAGCAGCATCGCCCCATCATATGCCATGCCAACCTGCCTCCCTCGGGAAGGCAGCATGCCATAGCTTCCGGGCCTCCGCTACGCCGGAGGCGGCCCGTCGCGCAGATCGCGCAATCGCGCCACCAGCGCGTCCGCCGCGGCGCTGACATCCGCCCAGGTCACGTCGAAGTCCCGGTCCTCGCCATAATAGGGATCGGCGACCGAGCCGCCTTCGCGCCCCGCGACCTGGTCCATCAGCAGGCCCAGCTCGGCGCTCGCATCCGCCGGCACGATCGCCTGGAGGTCGCGCAGGTTCTGCCGGTCGAGCGCGAAGACGAAATCGAAGCGGCGGAAATCCTCGGGCCGCACCTGCCGTGCGCGCAGCCCGGAGATGTCGGTGCCGTGCCGCCGTGCCGCCGCCTGAGCACGGCGGTCGGGCGGGTCGCCGGCATGCCAGCCGCCGGTCCCTGCCGAATCCACTTCGATATCCAGCCCGGCATTTTCCGCCGCGGCCCGCAGCGCGCCTTCGGCGAGCGGCGAGCGACAGATATTGCCCAGGCACACGAACAGGACCGACGTCACCTTATTCCCCCGCCCGCGCGATCACATCGCGTGGAAGACGCCGCAGGCGATGCGCCCGCCCGAATTGCCCGAGGGGTCGGTCTTGTAGTCGTCGGCATTGGCATGGACGACCAGCGCGGCGCCGTCCTGGTCGAGCAGCCCTGCATAGGTGCCGCCCGGCAGCGTGAAGATCGTGCGGTCGCGGCCGTCGTCGCCCACCGAGAGGTTGGGCATGTCGCCGGCATGCGGGCCGGCGGGATTGTCCTTGCCGTGCTGGTGGCCGGTCGGGTTCCAATGGCCGCCGGCGCTGGCGAAGTCCGGGCCCTCGCACTTGCCGACGGTGTGGACATGGGTGCCGTGCACGCCCTTGGTCATGCCGTGCACCTCGACCATCACGCGGATCGCGCCGTCCACTTCCTCGGCGATCGCCTTGCCGACATCGGTGCCGTCGGCCATCTTCAGGTCCGCCTGGGCGCGGAAATGGCCGGCCATGTAGCGCGCATTCTTCTCGGGCTTCGCACAACCCGTCACCGCCAACAAACTCGCTACCACCAGCAAACCGCGCATCGCCCGCACTCCGGATAAATGTTCCCGTTACGTAATGGCCGTCGGGGCCGCCGGTTCCAAGGGGTCAGCGCAAACATTCTCCGTCCGTCTTGCCGGAGACGCTGCCCACCCCAAGGATGATCCGCGCCCGCCGCTCGAAGGTCAGTGCCTGCCAGCGCCCCGAATTGCCGATCGCGGTGCGGCTCCTCAGGAAGGTGAGGTGGAGCATCTCGTACTGCTCCGGATCGATCCGCCGCTGGTCGAGCAGGCATTGCCAGCGGTCCAGGTTCCACGCCCAGTCGCGCTGCACCCCGTCCTGGTCGATGCTCCGCGCCAGCGCGCCATACCAGGCGAAGATCGCCCCCAGCCGCCCCCAGCGCTCCCCCTCGGGCATGGCGGCGAGCTTGCGCCGCAGCCGGGCGAGGTCCTCGTCGAGCGGGAAGCCGCCCTGCTGCACCTTGGTGTCCACCGCCCAGCGCACCTTCCGGCGCGTGATCGGCCCCTCGGGGAACACCCGCAGCAGATCCTGCCGCACCCCCTCGAGCAGCGCCAGATAGCTGTCGAGCTGCACCTGCAGCATCGCGTCGCTCTCGAACAGCGCATTGAACTCGCCCCAGAGCACCGGGTCGAGCTTGCCGTCGCTGCCATGCGCCGCGAGGATCTTCTCCCGGCATTTCGCCTTCACCGGCACCGCCAGGCAGTCGCGCGAGAAGACCAGCTTGCCATAGACCGGCATCAGCGCCCTGCGCGCGCGCCGGAAGCTGCCGCCCCGCGCCTGTTTCCACGCCTTCAACAGCGGTTGCAGGCTGCCCGTCCCGAAATTCCACTGCGCCATGCCGACCGAGACCAGCTGGCTGTCGAAATTGCCCACCGGCATCGCCCAGCAGCCCATCGTCTCGGGGATCGAGGTCTCGTGCATCTGGGCGAAGATCGCCGCCCGGTCGAGCCCGATCCCGCCCAGCCGCGCGGCGCTGTCGGCGTCGATCGCCAGGAAGGGCAGGTCCGCCACTTCGCGGCATGCCGGCCGCGCGGGCGGCACCGGGGCGGCCGGCGCCGCGACCTGCGCCGCCGCCGGCATTACCCCCGCCGCCAGCGCCAGCAGCACCCCCGCAACCCAGCCCCGCATCGCCATGCCCGTCTCCTCGCCGCCGATACTCCCCCGCCCCGCCCGCCGCCGCAAGCGCTGCAAAACATGGTTACCCATTCGGCGCCTCCAGACGGATTTCCCTAGGGAATCCGACATTTGCTGCTACTCAAAATGGCGAATTGCGGAATCCCCGGACTAGCTGCCGGCGTTCGCAGCGGCAAATATCCGCCCGAAGCATGTCGATCCGCCTGCCTCTCGATCCCCCGCCGATCCGGCTCATGACCCGCTTGCTCGCCGAGCTGCAGACCACTGTGCTCGCCCGCGCGATCCGCATGTTCGACGGTGACCTCGACCGGGTGACGATCTTCGCGGTGATCGCCCGCGACACCTATCCGTTCGACGCGCGCGCCGGCCTCGCCCCCACCGTCTCGGCCCATTCGCTCGCCATGTCGCTGTCGCGCCCCTACGAGACCGTCCGCCGCCACGTCCATGCGCTGGTCGATGCCGGCTGGTGCAGGCGCGGCGCCGACGGCGTCCATGCCAATCATGCCGAGATCCAGTCGCCCGACCTGACCGCGTTCCTCACCCTGGTCCACGACGCCGCCGTCCGCTTCGTCGCCGACATGGCCCGCGCCGGCGTGCCGATGCCCGAGGTCGGCACCGTGCGCCCCTATCACCACGCCGCCGGCGTCCAGGCCGCGATCGACCTGATGCTCGCGGTGATCGACACCAATCGCCGCGCCCATGCCGACTGGCTCGAGCTCGTCCTGTTCTCGACGATCTACGCCGCCAATTCGCGCCTGCTCAACGCCGATCGCGAGCTCGCCTGGCATTATGCCGACGGCCGCAAGGAACCCCCCTCCCACCTGCGCCAGCCGGTGCGCACCAGCGCCGTCGCCCGCGCGCTCGGCCTGCCCGAGGCGACCGTCCGCCGCCGCCTCGTCCGCCTGCTGGACGACGGCCGGGTCGAGCGCGTCGGCAAGAAGCTGCTGGTGTCCGAGGCCTGGCTCAACCGGCCCGAGGCGATCGAGACCAGCACCCGCAGCTTCTCCACCGTCCGCCTGCTGCTCGCCCGGCTCGGGGTGAACGGCTTCCCGCTCGACGACCCCGCCCGCGCCTATCTGATCGGCCGTCCCGAGCCCGTTTCCTTCGACTGATCGCATCCGGCGCCCGGCTGCGCGCCACTTCCGCCAAAATGGGCAGCGACTCGCTTGAGGGCAGTGCCGCGCGCGCCAATAGCCGGCCCAAATCGAGGGACTCGGGCGGCATGACGTCGATCCCCAGAGGCAAGGCCGCCGTCCCAATGCGGCGGCCAAGCGGGCTGTCGGGTTTCCCACCCGTCGGTCACCATCGGTGGGCGCGGGCTCCGGCCCGCGCCCTTACCGCGCCATCGTCCCGGAACTCCGCCTCCCCTTTCCTTTCCCCGGCGAAGGCCGGGGCCCAGACTTGAAAGCTTGGCGGAGACCGGCCCCTCTCCTCGGAAAAGGAAGACCGCCACCTATCCCCCCGGGCACCCGGTGATCCGCGGAAACACCGCAGGCGAAGGCGGCGGCGGCGCCACCGTTCCCTCGTCCTCCCAGTCCTCCGTCCCATCCCGATCCGCCTCGCCGGCCCCGGCCGTCCGCGCTGCCTCCCGCTCGGCGTCCTCCGCGGCCTCCATCGCCCGCGCCCGGTCGATCATCTCGAGCTTCTTCAGGATCGCCCGGTTGGTATCCTCGGGATCCGCGCGCTCGCCGAAAAAGCCGCCGGCCGCCTTGGCCGCCGCCTCGGCAAAGGCGACCAGTTCCTTCCGGCTGGCGTTCCGCCCCGGCACCCGCAGCCCGGAAACGTCCCGGCGATCGAGCAGGAACTTGAGCAGCGCGTCCGAATAGCGCCGCTTGCGCGAGACCTCGACGCCGTCCTTCCACACGATTTCGTCCCAGCCCTCCACCGCGCGCTCCCAGGCGGCCTGCTCGAGCGTCGGCACGCTCTCGTCGAGCGCCTTCTCCCAGGCAGCGGCGAACTTCGCGTCGCGCCGCCGCATCCGATAGGCCGACTGGTCGGATATCCGCGCCTGCACACAGGCATCGCGCACGCAACCGGTCTCCGCGAGCGCGCGCAGGAAGCGGCGGGTGCGCCACTCGGTCCAGCCGTCGGAACGCGGGCGATAGTCGCGGAACAGGCCGTCGCGCCGCCGCCCTTTCGACGCCGCCGTCTGGATCCGCGCCCTCCGCGCGGCCTGGACGCGCGCCACCGCAGCGTCCCACAGCCTGGCGAAATCGGGATCCCGCGCGCGCACGCCATAGGCGCCGCTGGTGCTTACCCCATTCTCGCGACATGCCCGCCGCACGCCGCCATGCGCCGCGAGCCCGCGCAGAAACGCCTCGCGCACCGCCCCCGTCCAACGCTGAGGCCCGAATTCGCCCGCCATCCGACTCGCTCCGCTGCTGCAGGAGCGGAGTCAGTTATGGGGGATTTTCCTATTTTGGAAGAACAAATGTGGAACTCTATGCGCATGAACGGTCGCCAATCTGCTAGTCTGCGTTGCAGCCTATTCCCGGTCGTTCAGTGCCGCTCAGAGCCATTCGCAAAGCGGCTCTGCGTTCATGTTGATCTGGTAGATATTGAGCGCAGGCATGGCCCACGCGAACAATCGCCTTTGTTCACCGGGAAACTGCAGCTAAGCCGAGATCATGAGGCACGAAGAATTCCCCTTCGCCGGAAGGCCACATTGATTTCTTTCGTCGACTTCCGGCGCCCGGTTCGGGTGAGGCCATCCAAGCGCCCTTCTACGCGCTCGACCGCAAATGCTGCGGATATCGGAATCTAGGGTTGCAGGATGGTTAAGCCAGTCACCAATTGGAACCAAATCTCAAAGCTTGTCATAAAGGGCTATAAGTCCATCGAGAGCCTTGAGCTTCAGATGGGGAGCCTCAATGTCCTGATCGGCGCCAATGGAGCCGGGAAGTCGAACTTCATCGGCTTCTTCCGGATGATCCAGAACATCCTCAATCGCAACCTGCAGAACTACGTAGGGCAGGCCGGTGGCCCGGACGCGATGCTCCATTTTGGCCGCAAGGTGACACGAGCCGTCGAGGGCGAACTCTATTTCGGTAATAACGGCTACCGCTTCAACCTGCAGCCGACAGCCGACAACCGCCTAATGTTCTGGCACGAGGCGCTGTGGTGGAATATGAAGGGCGAATGGCACCCGGGGTCGGGACATTTTGAAACAAAATTCGCTGACCGCGGCCCACACGGCCTGATCTGGGAACACGTCGTGCCGGCCATGCGAAGCTGGCGGGTCTATCATTTTCACGACACCAGCAGCACTGCCCTCGTGAAGCAACTTCATAATGTCGGCGACAATCTTTTTCTGCGCGATGACGCATCCAATATCGCTGCGTTTTTGCTACTTCTCCGCACGGGGTATCCCGAGCATTATGGCCGGATCATCAAGACTGTTCGGCTGGTCGCCCCGTTCTTCGGGGATTTCCTGCTCCGCCCGAGCCCATTTAATACCGAGAAGATCCAGCTCGAGTGGACGGAACTCGGAAAGGACGTGCCCTTCACGGCAAGCGCGCTTTCCGATGGGACTCTTCGCTTTATTTGCCTCGCGACCGTACTCCTTCAGCCTCAGGAGCTGATGCCGGCTGCGATCCTGATCGACGAGCCGGAGCTCGGCCTCCACCCTTTCGCAGTGACGATCCTTGGCGGGCTCATGAAGTCGGCCGCGATTGAGAACCAGCTGATTGTTTCGACTCAGTCGGTCGAGCTGGTTAACGAGTTTGACCTCGAAGATCTTATCGTCGTTGACAAGCGCGCTGGGACATCGACCTTCGCGCGCCCTGACCCTCAGAAGCTGTCGGAATGGCTGGACGAATACAGCGTCGGCGACCTCTGGAAGAAAAACATCCTCGGCGGGCGTCCCGGTCTATGACGCGCGTTTATGTCCTGGTTGAAGGCCAGACCGAGGAAGCTTTTCTCAATGAGGTGATGGTGCAGCCCTATGCCGCGCGCGGCATCTATCTCATTCCAATCATTGTCAGCACGAGCCCCGGACACAAAGGCGGTCTCACGAGCTATTCAAAGGTGAAGCCGCAAATCGACAAACTGTGCAAACAGGATGCAGGCGCGTTCATCACGACGTTCTTCGATTTCTACGCTTTGCCCAAGGACTTCCCGGGGCAAAATAGTATCGCGCCTCAGGCTCCGAGTCTGGCGAAGGTCCTCCATTTGGAGCAGCATCTTTCCGCTGCCATCGGCCACGCCAATTTCATACCGAACCTCGTCCTCCACGAATTCGAAGCGCTTCTACTCACCGATATCGACGCGTTTGCTGAGTGGACCGATAATGATGTTGTCCTCGCGCCACTTCGCGAGATTCGGATGATAAACGCGCCCGAAGACATCAACGATAGCGTCCACACAGCGCCGTCTAAGCGGATCATGGCCGCGATGACTGGCTATCAGAAGACCGTCCACGGTCCGCTCATTGCCTCGGCAATCGGCCTCGACGCGATCCGTGCCGCTTGCCCCCATTTTCACGGATGGCTCAACAAGCTGGACGCGCTGAACCCGTTCTAGGCGTGGGCTGTCGATACTGTTGTGGGTTGCAGATCCAGTCGCAGGGGGACCCCGCTTCCATACTCGACAATCCGAAAGCCGCCAGTCCACCACCGGCCCAAATCCCCCCATTCAAATTCCATCGCCACCTCTGCGCCTCCCTCCCCTTCCCCCCGCCCCTCCCGCGTGCTAGCGGCACCCACGAATCTTCGCATTCGCAGCACTCCGGTGCGCCCGCGCGGCCCTGTACAGGAGCCACGTCCCCCGAGCGCCCGGCCGGACAAAAGAAAGGACCCCGCGCCTCATGACCGCGATCGGCAACGATACCCTCGGCACCCGCGACACGCTCACCGTCGGCACCGCCAGCTATGACTATTTCTCGCTGCCCAAGGCCGCGAAGAAGCTCGGCGACATCAGCCGCCTGCCCTTCTCGATGAAGGTGCTGCTCGAGAACATGCTGCGTTTCGAGGACGGCACCACTGTCACCAAGGACGATGCCCAGGCGATCGTCGATTGGCAGAAGGACGCCCGCTCGAACCGCGAGATCCAGTATCGCCCGGCCCGGGTGCTGATGCAGGACTTCACCGGCGTGCCGTGCGTGGTCGATCTGGCCGCGATGCGCGATGCGATCACCAAGCTCGGCGGCGACGCGCAGAAGATCAACCCGCAGGTCCCCGTCCACCTCGTCATCGATCACTCGGTGATGGTCGACGAGTTCGGCACGCCCAAGGCGTTCGAGGACAATGTCGCGCTCGAATATGAGCGCAATGCCGAGCGCTACGAGTTCCTCAAGTGGGGCTCCAAGGCGCTGAACAACTTCTCGGTGGTGCCCCCGGGCACCGGCATCTGCCACCAGGTGAACCTCGAGTACATCTCGCAGTCGATCTGGTCGTCGGTCACCGGCGACGGCGCGACGATCGCCTATCCGGACACGCTGGTCGGCACCGACAGCCACACCACGATGGTCAACGGCCTGGGCGTGCTCGGCTGGGGCGTCGGCGGCATCGAGGCTGAGGCGGCGATGCTCGGCCAGCCGGTGTCGATGCTGATCCCCGAGGTGGTCGGCTTCAAGCTGACCGGCAAGCTCGGCGAGGGCATCACCGCGACCGACCTGGTGCTGACCGTCACCCAGATGCTGCGCGCCAAGGGCGTGGTCGGCCGCTTCGTCGAGTTCTACGGCCCGGGCCTGCACGCGATGACGCTGGCGGACCGCGCGACGATCGCCAACATGGCGCCCGAATATGGCGCGACCTGCGGCTTCTTCCCGATCGACGACAAGACGCTCGACTATATGCGCCTCACCGGCCGTCCGGACGAGACCGTCGCGCTGGTCGAGGCCTATGCCAAGGCGCAGGGCATGTGGCACGACGTCACGGCCGAGGAGCCGATCTTCACGGACACGCTGGAGCTCGACATGAGCAGCGTCCGCCCGAGCCTCGCCGGCCCGAAGCGCCCGCAGGACCGGGTCAGCCTCGACAGCGTCGACGAAGTGTTCAACGGCGACCTGACCAAGGTCTACAAGAAGGACCACGCGGTCCGTGTGGACGTCGAAGGTCGCGACCACGACATCGGCGACGGCGACGTGGTGATCGCGGCGATCACCTCGTGCACGAATACGTCGAACCCCTCGGTGCTGATCGCGGCCGGCCTCGTCGCCCGCAAGGCGCGCGAGAAGGGCCTGACCCGCAAGCCCTGGGTGAAGACCTCGCTCGCGCCGGGCTCGCAGGTGGTGACCGACTATCTCAACAAGACCGGCCTGTCCGAGGATCTCGACGCGATCGGGTTCAACCTGGTCGGCTATGGCTGCACCACCTGCATCGGTAACTCGGGCCCGCTCGCCGAGCCGATCTCGGCCGCGATCAACGGCAACGACATCGTCGCCGCCTCGGTCCTCTCGGGCAACCGCAACTTCGAGGGCCGCGTGAGCCCCGACGTGCGCGCCAACTTCCTCGCCTCGCCGCCGCTGGTGGTGGCGTACGCGCTCAAGGGCACGGTGACCGAGGACATGTACGAAACGCCGATCGGCGAAGGCACCGATGGTCCGGTGTTCCTCAAGGACATCTGGCCGACCAACGAGGAAGTCGCCGGGCTGATCACCGCCAACATCGACGACCGCATGTTCCGCTCGCGCTACGCGAACGTGTACGCCGGCGACGATCACTGGCGGAAGATCGACGTGGTCGGCTCGGACACCTATAGCTGGCCCGCCGCCTCGACCTACATCCACAACCCGCCCTATTTCGAGGGCATGACGATGACCCCCGCCCCGGTCACCGACATCATCGAAGCCAAGCCCCTCGCCATCCTCGGCGACTCGATCACCACCGACCACATCTCCCCGGCCGGCTCGATCAAGGCCGACAGCCCCGCAGGCACCTTCCTGCAGGAGCATCAGGTCTCGAAGAAGGACTTCAACAGCTACGGCGCACGCCGCGGCAATGACGAAGTCATGGTGCGCGGCACGTTCGCCAATATCCGCATCAAAAATGAAATGGTGCCCGGCATCGAGGGCGGCATGACCCGCTATGGCGGTCAGGTAATGCCGATCTACGACGCCGCAATGCGTCACAAGGCCGACGGCACCTCGCTCGTCATCGTCGCGGGCAAGGAATATGGCACCGGTTCGTCGCGTGACTGGGCGGCCAAGGGCACCAACCTGCTCGGCGTCCGCGCCGTCATCACCGAGAGCTTCGAGCGCATCCACCGCTCGAACCTGGTCGGCATGGGCATCCTGCCGCTCCAGTTCGCCGACGGCGTGACCCGCGAAACGCTGAAGCTCAAGGGCAGCGACACCTTCACGATCAAGAACGTCGCGGGCCTGCGTCCGCGTCAGGACGTCGAGGTCGAGCTTACCCGCGAGGACGGCACCAAGGAGACCTTCCTCACCCGTTGCCGGATCGATACCGTCAACGAGCTGGAATATTTCCTCAACGGCGGCATCCTGCACTACGTGCTGCGCAAGCTCGCCGCCTGATCGGCACGACAAGGTACAGCAAGGGGAGGGCGGCAGTGCCCTCCCCTTTTTTATGCCCGGAGGGGAGAGACCTGGAGGCCGGCGGCCGCGGGCCGGACCGCCCCCGGATGACAGCGGCACCGTGCGCCGCCTCGCATGTGTTGCTTTTCAGAAACACACAATCGAGAAACAGAGGAGCAACAATCGCAGGCGCTTTACACAAATCAGACACTCTCACATCCTCACCGCAGCTTCGCCATCAAGCCCCAGGGGACGGGGCGACGAAGATTCGGGGAAATTCCACTGACTGCCTTGGGCAGATCCATGGAGAGTGAGGAAGAAATGAAGAAGACTCAGATCGCACGCCTGCGCACCGGAGCGGCCCTGTCCGCGTTCGTGCTCGCCGGCTCGCTGTTTGCCGCGCCCGCCTTCGCGCAGGACACGCCGGCCGCCGCCACCGCGCCTCAGACCGAGGCTCCCGCCAGCGACGGCGAAATCGTCGTCACCGGCACCATCTTCCGCCAGTCGGACACCCACACCGCATTGCCGGTGACGGTCATCACCGCCGAGAATCTCGAGCGGGCCGGCATCACCAACGTGACCGACGCGATCCGCTCGGCCTCGGCCGACGGCGCCGGCTCGATCGGTAACGGCTTCACCAGCGGCTTCTCCGCCGGCGGCGCCGCCGTTTCGCTGCGCAACCTCGGCGTCTCGTCCACCCTCATCCTGGTCGATGGCCTCCGCTCGACGAACTTCCCGCTGAGCGACGACGGCCACAACTCCTATGTCGACCTCAACAGCATCCCGATGGTCAACGTCCAGCAGGTGCAGGTCCTCAAGGACGGCGCATCCTCGCTGTACGGCGCGGACGCGATCGGCGGCGTGGTCAACATCATCACCCGCAAGACGATGACCGGGCTCGAGGCCGGCATCGAAGGCGGCGCCACCGAGAAGGGCGACGGCGCGAAGTACCGCGCGAAGCTGCTCTTCGGCTATGGCGACTATGACACGCAGGGCTTCAACATCTATGTCGGCGGCGACTATGAATATGGCGGCCGCATCTCGGCTGCCTCGCGTGGTTTCCCCTTCGACACGCTCGATCTCCGCGGGATCGGCGGCAACGACAACAACCGCGCCGACGACACGCTCGGCACGGCGACGACCGACGCGGTCGTCACCCGCGTGACCCAGACCGATCTCAACAATCCGCTCGCGGGTTCGGTGGCGAACGCCACTTCGCCGGCGATCTTCACCTCGCTGACGCCGCTCGCGAACTGCACCTACGGGACCTATTCGGAAAACGGCACGCGCGTGGGCACCGCCTGCAAGCATGACAACACCCGCGAATATGCGCAGGTCACGCCGCTGCAGGAGCGCTATGACGCCGTCGCACGGCTGAGCTTCCGCGTCGGCAGCAATGTCGAGGGCTATGTCGCCGGCAGCTTTGCGCACAGCCGCGTCGACATCATCTCGCCGCCGCGTGCGATCCGTCAGACTCAGGCGTTCGGCGGTGCTCCGTCGACCTCGACGACCAACCCAGGCATCGTGCTGCCGGTCTATATCTGCTCGTCGGGCATCAACTGCGCGACCGCCGCGGATCGCCAGCTCAACCCGAACAACCCCTATGCGGCGGCTTACGCTCTCAACCCCGCCGCCGGCGCTGCACGCCTCTACTATCTGTTCGGCGACGTCCGTTCGGGCAGCGAGCGCATCAACGAAGTGTACCGCGTGACCGGCGGCCTGCACGGCACCATCGCCGACACCTGGGACTGGAATGTCGAGGCGGGCTACTCGCGTGCCGACCTGAACCTGACGCAATATGGCTGGGCCAACCTCAACGGCCTGATCAAGGCTATCAACACCGGCTCGTACAATTTCGTCAATCCGAGCCTCAACACCGCCGCGGTCCGCAACTCGGTGCTTCCGCCGATCACCGCCCGCTCGAATTCGAGCGAGTTGACCGTGGACGCGTCGATCAGCCGCAGCCTCTTCGCGCTGCCGGGTGGTGATGTGCGCCTCGCCGTGGGCGGCCAGTATCGCAAGGAGAAGCTGACCAACAACAGCGCCAACCCGAACCTCGATATCCCGGGCCTCTCGACTGCGCAGGCCTATGGTGACCGGTCGGTTTGGGCGGGCTTCTTCGAAGTCGATGTGCCGGTGCTGGATTCGCTCAATGTCGACCTGTCCGGCCGCTACGACCACTATTCGACCGGCATCGGCCGCTTCTCGCCCAAGGCGACGGCAAAGTTCCAGCCGATCAAGCAGCTCGCGATCCGCGGCACCTATTCGGAGGGCTTCCGCGCACCGACCTTCGCGGAATCGGATCCGCGCAGCTCCTATTCCGGCTTCGTCGGCTATACGCCGACCGGTGCGTTCGTCACCGCACACGCGGCCAACCCGACTTACATCGCCCCGTACAGCCTGGGCCGTGGCTATGTCGGCAACTCCGCGATCAAGCCGGAAACGTCGCGCAGCTTCACCCTCGGCGCGATCTTCGAGCCGACCCCGTGGCTGAGCTTCACGGCCGACTATTTCAACGTGAAGAAGTCGAACCTGATCGTCACCGGCCCGAAGACGCCGGACGCGATCAACGCCTATTACTCGGTTGCGGGACAAACCTTCCCCAACGCCGCGGCTGCCGCGGCCGCGGGCTGCGCCGCGGTGGCGGCGGTCGGCACCGGCTATTCGTGCAACGTGGTCGATGGGGCCGATCCTTTCGCCCCCAACGCACTGCCGCGCCTGCTGGTCGTCAACGCGCCTTATGTGAACACGGCCTATATGGTCATCGCCGGGCTCGAGTTCACCGCCGATGCGCGCATCAAGTTCAGCGAGGACTTCCGCTGGGAGAGCCGTGTCGACGTGCAGGAGACGCTGAAGTATGATCTCCACCCCGGCGGGGGCCAGCCCGTGCAGCGCTATGCCGGCACCGTGGGTCCGGAAGATCTGTCGTCGGGCGGTGGTACGCCGCGCTGGCGCGGCAACTGGCAGAACACCTTCACCTACAACCAGTTCTCGCTCAGCACGACGACCTATTATGTCGGCTCGATCAAGGCGGTTGCAGCCGACCAGGCGAGCTCGATCAATGGCGACATTTCGTGCGCTTCGGCGATCTACAAGCCGACCACCGGCTCGGCGAGCTTCTGCCACATCAACAGCTTCATCTACACGGACGTGAACCTGACGGTGAAGGTCAACGACAAGTTCAGCTTCTTCGGCCTGGTCGGCAACGTCACCAACTCGCATGCGCCGCTGTTCGCGAACACGGCCTATCCGAGCCAGGTGAACACCCTGACCTCGTGGCACTCCGCCGGCCTTATCGGCCGGACGTTCCGCGCGGGCGCGAACATCAAGTTCTAAACGGAGCAACAAAAACTAGGGGCGGTACCTTTGGGTACCGCCCCTTTTTTTGTGCCTGGTCCGGGCGAAGATGCGCCCGGAAAATGCCTCCGGCTCAGCCGGCGGCGGGGATGTCGAGCAACTCGATCCTGAACAGCAGGGTAGCGCCGCCGTGGATCGGCCCCTTGCCCTCGAAGCCGTAGCCAAGATTGGCCGGGATCGCGACCTCGAACGTGTCGCCCACGCCCATCAGCGGCACTGCGACCTGCCAGCCCTTGATTAGTCGGGCGAGCGGGAAGGTCGCCGGCTCGCCGCGGTCATAGGAGCTGTCGAACGTCTCGCCGTCGATGAAGGTGCCGGCATAGTGCAGCGTTACCGTGTCGGCCACGGTCGGGTGCTTGCCGGAGCCATCGCCCTTGATCCGGCGCCAGCGCAGCCCTTCCGGGGTGCTGTTCCAGCCCTGCGCACCATTGAGCTTGGCGAGCGCCAGCATCTGCTGGCTCTGGTACGCCATGTCCTGCGAGCGGTCCGGCGCGGGCGCGTCCTGCACGGCGAGCAGGGCAAGGGCAGCAAGAAACGACATGTTCGATCCTCAGTTGGAGAGAGCGCGGCCGGCAACGGCATCGAGCTTGCGCAGCAGATGCGGGTCGCGGGCATTCGGCGCAGTGATCAGCGCGAAATCGAGGCAGGTATCGATCGGCGAGGCCGGGCGCTCTTCCGGCAGGTTGCGCAGCAGGTGCATCACCAGCTTGCGCGCCTTGTCGGCATTGGTGCCGAGCTGGGCGATCACCGTGGCGACGTCGACCGCTTCCTCGCCCTCGCGCCAGCAATCATAGTCGGTGACCATGCCGACCAGCGCATAGGGCAGCTCGGCCTCACGGCAGAGCTTCGCCTCGGGCATCCCGGTCATGCCGATGATGTCGCAGCCCCAGCTGCGATAGAGGTTGCTCTCGGCGCGAGTCGAGAATTGCGGGCCTTCCATCGCCAGATAGGTGCCGCCGACATGGGTCGTGGCGCCCGCCGCCTTGGCCGCATCCGCCGCCAGCGCCGAAAGCCGCGGGCAGACCGGATCGGCCATCGAGACATGCGCGACCATGCCTGCGCCGAAGAAGCTCGAGGGCCGGCCCTTGGTCCGGTCGATGAACTGGTCGGCGATGGTGAAGGTGCCCGGCGCCCGCTCCTCGGCCAGCGAACCGACCGACGAGATCGCCAGCACGTCGGTCACGCCCAGGCGCTTCAGCACGTCGATATTGGCGCGGACGTTCAGGTCCGAAGGCGAGATACGGTGGCCGCGGCCATGGCGCGGCAGGAACACCACGCGGACATGGCCGACCCAGCCGACGAAACAGTCATCGGAAGGCTTGCCCCAGGGGCTCTCGGTCGAGAGCCACTCGCCATCCTCGATGCCCTCGACATCGTAGAGACCCGATCCGCCGATGATCCCGATCGTCCAGCCAGCCATCACTTACCCCTTTGCTGCGTTGCGGCGTGCATAGGCGAAGTAGACGACCAAACCCAAGAGGTTCCAGCAGCCGAACCAGATCTGCGTCTTGGTCGGCAGGCTGATGAACAGATAGAGGCAGCCCAGGATCGCTCCCAGCCCGACCACCCAGGGAAGCGGCGTCCGGAACGGGCGGACCATGTCCGGCGCGCGGCGGCGCATGACGAGCAGGCACAGGCCCACTGCGGCAAAGGCAGTCAGCGTGCCGGCATTGGCCAGCGCGGCGATCTCGTCGATCGGCAGGAAGGCGGCGAACACGCTGACCACGCAGGCAGTGAAGATGGTGATGCGCACCGGCGAGCCGCGCCGCGAGACCTTGGCCAGGCTCTTGGGCAGCATACCGTCGCGCGCCATCACGAAGAAGATGCGGCTCTGGCCGAACAGGAAGCCTAGGATCACCGTGGGCAGCGCGACGATCGCGCTCAGCGCCAGGAACTTGGCGACGCCCGGCTGGCCGATCTCGCGCAGGATCAGTGCCAGCGGCTCGGGGCTGTCGGCGAAACGGGTATAGGAAAGCGCGCCGACCGCGGCGAGCGCGACGACCATGTAGATGATGACGCAGACGACCATCGATCCGACGATGCCAATGGCGAGGTCGCGCCCGGGGTTCTTCGCCTCTTCCGCCGCGGTGGAGATCGCATCGAAGCCGTAGAATGCGAAGAAGATGATCGCAGCCGCGGCCATCACGCCGCGCTCCACGCCACCATCGCTCATGTGCTTGGCGAAGCCGAAGGGTGCGAAGGGATCGAAATTAGCGGCGTTGAAATAGGGTAGTGCCACCGCGACGAAAACAGCGAGCGCGATCAGCTTCACCACCACCAGGAACGCGTTTATCGTCGCGCTCTCGCGGGTGCCGGCGATGAGCAACCCCGAGACCAGCCAGACCACGAACAGCGCCGGCACGTTCACGCCCCAATGGGCGATCTGCCAGCCCGCCATTTGCGGCCCGTGGGTGAGCTCCACCGGCACGCCCAGCCCGGTCAGGAAAGGAGTCGCATAGCCCGACCAGCCCACCGCCACCGTAGCCACCACCAGGGTATATTCGGCGAGCAGGCTCCAGCCCACCACCCAGGCGACGATCTCGCCGAGCGATGCATAGCTATAGGTATAGGCGCTGCCCGAGGCCGGGATCATCGTCGCCAGCTCGGCATAGGCGAGCGCGGCGCAGGCGCAGATCGCGCCGGCGACCACGAAGGACAGGATCACCGCCGGTCCGGCACGATCGGCGCCGACGCCGATCAGGGTGAGGATGCCGGTCCCGACGATCGCGCCGACGCCGAGCGCGACAAGATGCGGCCAGGACAAGGTGCGCGCGAGCCGATGCTCGGGCGGACGGTCCTCGTCCGCGACGATCTGCTTCAACCGGAACAGGCTGGCCATCTGACATCCCCTCTCTCTTGGCCGAGAGGTGTAGCGCGATGTGAAGCATGCGCAACTTTGTTTCGCGCAGCGTCCGGGGCTTCCAATGTAGGATTTTGCGTGGTTACCTCACCGGCATGACGCCCGACTCCTGCCTCGCCCGTTTCAGCCGGCGACGGGGCAGCGGCGGCAAAGTGAAACCATGTTGGTCGACTCCCTTCACTTTGGGCGGGCAAACGCCGCTGGTGGTATCTGTTCAGCGAAGGTGCAGCCGCACGGGGCGATCGTTGCGCATTCGACCGGCCTGGGAGAATGCCGATGCTGCTGCTCACCGCCCTCGCGCTAAGCCTCGCCACGCCGCAGGAGGCACCCACCAATCCCCAGATCGATTACGCAGGCTTCACCACGCTCACGCGCGATGTGCGCGGACTGCGGGCCAAGCGGCTGCTGTCCTTCGAACGCTTCAAGGCCATGGCGGGCCAAAAGAACGCGCTGCTGCTCGATGCGCGCTCGAGGGACGCCTTTGCCCGCGGCCATATCGAAGGCGCGGTCAGCCTGCCGCTCACCGACTTCACGGCGGAATCGCTCGCGGCGGTGATCGGCGCCGATCGGGGCCGTCCGGTGCTGATCTACTGCAACAACAATTTCTCGAACCACCGCCCGCCGGTGCCGCTCAAATCGGCGCCGCTCGCGCTCAACATCCAGACCTTCATCAACCTGGTCGGCTATGGCTATCCCAATGTCTGGGAGCTTGGCGAGATGTTGGACTTCGACGATCCGCGGGTTGGCTGGAAAGCGTCGCCAGCCCTGGCCTCGGACCTGGGCGGCAACGGCACGAACTGATCGACCAGCAGGCGCCAACCTCTGGCCTCGTGCCGCTGCTTGGCTCCACGCTCAACCGGCGCAGGTCGTCAGTCGCGCCGCATCGGCATTGTTGGTCACTGCGGCACCCTGCTTCACTTCATAGAGCTGCGGCCAGCGCTTGCCGGTGGCGAACACGCGCTTGCCCGCGGCGTCATAGGCGATGCCGTTGGGCACATCGTCGACGCCGCGATTCTTCGGCCCGAGCGCGCTGACGTCGAGGAAGCTCGTCACCCTGCCCGTGGCCGGATCGATCCGCGCGACCAGGTTGCTCTGCCAGATATTCGCCCAGATCTCGCCGTCGATCCACTCGAGCTCGTTGAGCTGCTTGACCGGGCAGCCATTGGCGGTGACCTTGAGCGTCGAGACCTGCTGCATCGTCTTCGGGTCGAGGAAGCGCAGTTCGTCGCTGCCGTTCGACATGATGATGTTCTTGCCGTCCTGGGTCATGCCCCAGCCTTCGCCCTGATAGGCGAAGGTATCGCCGAGCGTCATGTCCTTGAGATTGTAGGTGAAGCCGGTCTGGTCCTTCCAGGTCAGCTGGTAGAGCTTGTCGCCGAATGCGACGATGCCCTCGCCGAAATAGGGCGCGGGCAGGTCGACCTGCTGGCTTACCTTGCCGGTCGCCGGATCGACCTTGCGGATGAAGGAGGTCCCTTCCTCGCCCGTGCTCTCGTAGAGCGCACCATCCTTGAAGAAGAGCCCTTCGGTGAAGGCGGTCGGATCGTGCGGGTGCGTGGCGGCGACCGTCACGGCATAGACCGGGATGCCGGTCGTGCGCAGGAAAAGGAACCAGACGCCCGCGGCGAGCACGGCGAGGGCGGCAATTGCGAGGAGGATGCGCTTCATCGCGGCGGAGAAAGCCGTGCGGCGGCGCCGCTGTCAACGGCGAAGCCGTCAGCGGGCCCGGCGAGACACCTCGACGATGTACGCTAGGCACAAAAAAACCCGCCAGCGTGTGTTGCCGACGGGTGTCTTGTTGTGTTGGTTGCGGGAGTAGGATTTGAACCTACGACCTTCAGGTTATGAGCCTGACGAGCTACCGGGCTGCTCCATCCCGCGCCACCGACGAAGTTGGAATCAGGTGTCGGAAGGCGGAGCCTTCCGCAAG